>Ga0207709_10000011_pt1 | contig 552881 bp, 475 predicted proteins | sample KBSM34metaG_FD_184397 | JGI IMG/M metagenome (GOLD analysis project Ga0207709, IMG submission 184397) | Miscanthus rhizosphere microbial communities from Kellogg Biological Station, Michigan, USA - KBS M3-4 metaG (SPAdes) (version 2) | ecosystem: Host-associated > Plants > Roots > Rhizosphere... | reverse complement strand
AAAGAAATCAAGTTTCGTCCAGGGACGGAGGAAGGGGATTACCAGGTAAAACTGCGCAACCTGGTACGTTTCCTGAGTGACGGGGACAGGGCCAAGGTATCCTTGCGATTCCGCGGCCGTGAGATGGCCCACCAGGAGTTGGGGATGGAACTCCTCAAGCGGGTTGAACAAGACCTGCTCGAGTACGGTTCGGTCGAACAGCATCCTAAGATGGAAGGACGCCAGCTGATCATGGTCATCGCCCCGAAAAAGAAGAAGTAATCAACAGGGCACGGCAGGCCTTCTGATTATGTTTATCAACTGAATGCGGAGTATCCGAACATGCCAAAGATGAAAACCAAAAGTGGTGCTGCTAAGCGGTTTCTGAAAACTGCTAACGGTATCAAGCACAAGCACGCTTTCAAGAGCCACATCCTGACCAAAATGTCGACCAAGCGTAAGCGTCAACTGCGCGGTAGCAGCTTGCTGCATCCGTCTGACGTGGCAAAAGTCGAGCGCATGCTGCGCCTTCGTTAATTTTTGGATCAAGAATAGAGGAAGTAACTCATGGCTCGTGTAAAGCGTGGCGTCATTGCCCGTAAACGTCACAAAAAAATTCTGAAACTTGCTAAAGGCTACTACGGTGCACGCTCCCGCGTATTCCGTGTTGCCAAGCAAGCGGTAATCAAGGCAGGCCAATACGCCTACCGTGACCGTCGTCAGAAAAAACGTCAGTTCCGCGCTCTGTGGATCGCTCGTATCAACGCTGGTGCTCGTGTTAACGGTCTGTCCTACAGCCGTTTCATTGCTGGCCTGAAAAAAGCGTCCATCGAGATCGACCGTAAGGTTCTGGCTGATCTGGCAGTGAACGAAAAAGCGGCGTTTGCTGCGATTGTCGAGAAAGCTAAAGCCACCTTGGCTTAAGTACCCCCGACAGTCACCCGGCCTCACCTTTGTGGGGTCTGGTGTTAAACGTCATAAATAGGGGAAGAGCCTTCAAGCTCTTCCCCTATTTTGTATCTGGAGTCTGTACATGGAAAACCTGGATGCGCTGGTCTCTCAAGCACTAGAGGCTGTGCAAAGCGCTGAAGATATCAATGCCCTGGAGCAAATCCGGGTTCAATACCTTGGCAAGAAGGGTGAATTGACTCAGGTGATGAAGACCCTGGGGAATTTGCCGGCAGAGGAGCGTCCGCAAGTCGGCGCCCTGATCAACGTTGCCAAGGAACGTGTAACAGGCGTTCTCAATGCGCGTATGGCTCTGTTTGAAGAGGCCGAACTGGCTGCCAAACTGTCTGCCGAATCCATTGACGTGACGTTGCCGGGCCGCGGTCAGACCTCCGGTGGTCTGCATCCGGTTACCCGGACTCTGGAACGAGTCGAACAGTTCTTCACCCGAATCGGCTACGGCATTGCCGAAGGTCCTGAGGTTGAAGACGACTACCACAACTTCGAGGCGCTCAACATCCCAGGCCATCACCCGGCCCGGTCGATGCATGACACCTTCTATTTCAATGCGAACATGTTGTTGCGCACCCATACCTCGCCGGTACAGGTCCGCACCATGGAATCGAAAAAGCCGCCGATCCGCATTGTCTGCCCAGGCCGTGTGTACCGTAGCGACTCCGATATCACCCACTCGCCGATGTTCCACCAGGTCGAAGGCCTGCTGGTTGATCGCGATATCAATTTTGCCGATCTCAAAGGCACGATCGAAGAGTTCCTGCGGGTGTTCTTCGAGAAAGAACTGGCCGTACGTTTCCGTCCTTCGTACTTCCCGTTCACCGAGCCATCCGCAGAAGTCGACATGGAATGTGTGATGTGCAGCGGTAAGGGCTGCCGTGTCTGCAAACAGACCGGCTGGCTGGAAGTGATGGGCTGCGGCATGGTTCATCCGAATGTGCTGCGCATGTCCGGCATCGATCCGGAAGAGTTCTCCGGCTTTGCTTTCGGCATGGGTGTCGAGCGTCTGGCCATGCTGCGTTACGGCGTGAACGACTTGCGTCTGTTCTTCGACAACGACTTGCGGTTCCTCGCGCAATTTCGCTAGTCGTAACGAATTCTTAGGAGAGCAGGATGAAATTCAGTGAACAATGGCTGCGTGGCTGGGTCAGCCCGCAGGTAGATCGCGACGCGCTGGTTGCTCGTCTGTCGATGGCCGGTCTTGAGGTCGATAGCGTTACGCCGGCCGCCGGTGTTTTCAGTGGCGTGGTGGTGGGCGAGGTGCTGAGCACCGAGCAGCACCCGGATGCCGACAAGTTGCGTGTTTGCCAGGTCAGCAATGGCGCGGAAACCTTCCAGGTCGTGTGCGGTGCGCCAAACGTGCGTCCGGGCCTGAAGATTCCGTTTGCGATGATCGGTGCCGAGCTGCCGGGTGACTTCAAGATCAAGAAGGCCAAGCTGCGTGGCGTCGAGTCCAACGGCATGCTGTGCTCGCAATCCGAGCTGCAGGTCGGTGAAGGCAATGACGGTCTGATGGAGCTGCCGGCCGATGCGCCGGTGGGCGAAGACTTCCGTGTTTATATGGACCTGGAAGACGCCAGCATCGAAGTCGATCTGACTCCGAACCGTGGCGACTGCCTGTCCCTGGCCGGTCTGGCCCGTGAAGTCGGCGCGCTGTACGACGTTCCGGTCACTCGCCCGGTGGTGATGACCGTTCCTGCGGTGCACGACGAAGTGCGTTCGGTAGAAGTGCTGGCACCTGCTGCCTGCCCGCGTTACCTGGGCCGTGTCATCCGCAACGTTGATCTGTCCAAGCCGACGCCGCTGTGGATGGTTGAGCGCCTGCGTCGCGCCGAAGTCCGCAGCATCGACGCCGCCGTCGACATCACTAATTACGTGATGCTGGAGCTGGGTCAGCCGCTGCACGCTTTCGATCTCGCCGAAATCAATGGTGGCATCCGTGTGCGCATGGCGGAAGAGGGCGAGAAACTGGTATTGCTCGACGGTCAGGAAGTCAGCCTGCGTAGCGATACGCTGGTGATCGCCGACCACACTCGGGCTCTGGCGATTGCCGGCGTGATGGGTGGCGAACACAGCGGTGTATCCGCGACCACTCGCGACGTATTCCTTGAAAGTGCGTTCTTCGACCAGATCGCTGTGGCGGGCAAGGCTCGATCCTACGGTCTGCACACTGACGCTTCGCACCGCTACGAGCGTGGCGTGGACTGGCAACTGGCCCGTGAAGCCATGGAGCGCGCCACTGGCCTGCTGCTGGAAATCACCGGTGGCGAAGCCGGCCCGATCATCGAAACCGTCAGCGAGCAGCATCTGCCGTCGATCGCGCCAATCACCCTGCGTGCGCAGCGCATCACCCAGATGCTGGGCATGGAAATGGATTCGGCCGAAGTCGAGCGTCTGCTCAACGCTTTGGGTCTGAAAGTTTCCGACGACGGAGCAGGGCAATGGCGCGTAGAAGTGCCGAGCCATCGCTTCGATATCAGTCTGGAAGTCGATCTGATCGAAGAGTTGGCACGTCTGTACGGTTACAACCGCCTGCCGGTTCGTTACCCGCAAGCTCGTCTGGCGCCGCAGGCCAAAGCCGAAGCGCGCAGCGATCTGCCGGAACTGCGTCGTCTGCTGGTTGCTCGTGGTTATCAGGAAGCGATCACTTACAGCTTCATCGATCCGAAGCAGTTCGAACTGTTCAACCCGGGCGTCGAGCCACTGCTGCTGGCGAACCCGATTTCCAACGACATGGCTGCCATGCGTTCGTCGCTGTGGCCAGGTCTGGTCAAGGCGTTGCAGCACAACCTCAACCGTCAGCAGGATCGTGTTCGTCTGTTCGAGAGCGGTCTGCGCTTCGTTGGTCAACTGGATGGTCTGAAGCAAGAGCCGATGCTGGCCGGTGTTGTCTGCGGTAGCCGTCTGCCGGAAGGTTGGGCGCAAGGTCGCGACACCGTCGATTTCTTCGACGTCAAGGCTGACGTAGAAGCGGTGCTGGGTTTTGCCGGTGCGCTGGATTCGTTCACCTTCGTTCCGGGTAAACACCCGGCGCTGCACCCAGGTCAAACCGCGCGCATCGAGCGGGAAGGGCGTGAAGTCGGCTTTATCGGTGCGATTCACCCTGAGCTGTCGAAGTCCCTCGGTCTCGACCGCCCGGTCTTCGTTTTCGAGCTGGTTCTGGCTGAAGTGGCGTTGGGCAAAATGCCTGAATTCCACGAGTTGTCGCGCTTTCCTGAAGTGCGTCGTGACTTGGCACTGATTGCGCACAAAGACGTTGCGGCCTCGGCTGTATTGAGCGTAATCCGTGAAAATGCAGGCGAATGGCTCACGGATCTCAGGCTGTTTGACGTGTATCAGGGTAAAGGTATTGATCCTGATAGAAAAAGCCTTGCAGTCGGCTTGACCTGGCAGCATCCATCGCGCACTCTTAATGACGATGAGGTGAATTCGACGACGCAAAATATCCTCACCTCGCTCGAACAAAGGTTGAACGCCACGTTAAGGAAGTGACGTATGGGGGCTTTGACGAAAGCTGAGATGGCGGAACGTCTGTATGAAGAGCTGGGCCTGAACAAGCGGGAAGCCAAGGAATTGGTCGAACTGTTTTTCGAGGAAATCAGGCACGCTCTTGAAGACAACGAGCAGGTCAAATTGTCGGGTTTCGGCAATTTCGACCTTCGGGACAAGCGCCAGCGGCCTGGCCGCAACCCGAAAACGGGGGAAGAAATCCCGATCACGGCTCGCCGTGTGGTCACCTTTCGTCCAGGGCAGAAGTTGAAAGCCCGAGTTGAGGCTTATGCTGGAACCAAGTCATAACGACGAACTACCCGTCATCCCGGGAAAACGCTACTTCACCATCGGTGAAGTCAGCGAGCTGTGTGCGGTAAAACCACACGTGCTGCGCTACTGGGAGCAGGAGTTTCCTCAGCTCAACCCCGTCAAACGCCGCGGAAATCGCCGGTATTATCAGCGCCAGGATGTGCTGATGATCCGGCAGATCCGCGCGCTCCTTTACGATCAAGGGTTCACCATCGGCGGCGCGCGCCTGCGGCTGTCCGGTGATGAGGCCAAAGACGACACAACCCAATACAAGCAAATGATCCGCCAGATGATCGCTGAGCTCGAAGATGTTCTGGTGGTACTCAAGAAATAATTTCCTGCTTTTAAATACTTCCAGTTTTCAAAAGCTTGCGATATATTCTTGAGCGTTCTTCGAGATGGAGAACGAGTTTAAAACCTAGTCGGGGCGTAGCGCAGTCCGGTAGCGCACTAGCATGGGGTGCTAGGGGTCGAGTGTTCGAATCACTCCGTCCCGACCATATTTTTCAATGTCTTAGCCCAATCTGAAAAGGTTGGGCTTTTTCATGTCTAAAAAATACTCCCACATTTACTCCCACGGATATCTTGGATCTGGGTAGCTTTGCTATCTGGAAGGAGGAGTTGTGTTCGGATCTCGTCTCCGGAGGCCCCCCGTGCCAAGGCAATGCCCTGAAGTTGCGAGTGCGTTCGTCACATATCGAAGGTCTGCGAGGCTGGCATCGGGCGATGGCTATTGGCGGCGCGGTAGTCTCGGTTGCGGATGAGGTGATCCAGACAATCGCTCAGGTTCCGGCAGAGCCATTGGGTATCACACGGTTTCAGCGGCGGAAGTATGTGTCGACACACGATGGTTGCTATGAACCTCCTGGTGATATGGAGGGTTCTGATCAAGCGTGATCCCATTCGGCGAGCGGCGAGCCGCAACCATCAGCAGAAACTACGGTTAGATAGGCGCGAGGAGGGCGGTAAAGTGCGCCAACCATCGGCTCGTGATGTTTTAAGCGAATGGTTGTGAGAGCGTTGACGAAGGATTGGCTGGATACCAGTCTGAGCGGCAGGTCTAATGTACGTTAGTGCTTTCGCATCAATGTACCCCTGCGGCCGATAACCACTTTTCGCCAGAAACCACGGGTGGACGTGGAAATGGCATTTTGCTAGCTTCGATTCATTTCCCGTTTCTCCCTAGGTGAGCTTTTCGGCGTCGACTGACCCGTTTTACAGCACTGGTGGCTACAAGCGAGTACCGCTCGGGTTGAGGTCGCGCGCAAGGACAGTCTTCCAGTCCCTTTCACATCAGTTGCGTGAGGCAAACAAGGAGTTCAGTTTGGCGGCCTCTCCGATATTCACTTCGGACAAGAAAAAGCTAGCAGCATTCGAATAGTCAACGAGGACGCTCGCAGGCAGTTAATCGAAGATGCGGCCGCACTCGTGGCAACACTACCTACCAGAACGGCTTCGGGCATCTTAGCGACCGAAGACATCGCATATGCGGGCAAACGTCATGAGTATGACGCAGCCGGATTGTGGCTTGATGAACTTGCCTTCCTCGTTGGTTGTACGGCGGCTGACATTCAGATGGTCCCGGGAAATTACGATGTCGATCGAGATCAGATCAAAGGATTGACTGAAATGATGCTCGCGGCGATCGGTAGCGAAGCTGACCAGCAATCAGTCAAAGTAGATGGTCATAGCCCGCAGCACTTCTCAATTATCTGCCAGACGATACAGCGCTTGAGCGTGGGACGTCGTCAGTCCGGCACGTTGCAAATTTCGGCGACTTTGCGAGCTGGCCAGCGCGGTCGCAGCGATAACTCGGCTACCATGCTTCTTAGCCTGTTCTATCCGGTGAGATATTAGTGCTCCATGATAGCCAAATCCTCGTGCGTTTTTTCGGGTGGCTGCCGTCCCAAGGTAGGCGATGCCATTACTGGCAAAAAATATCAAAGCCCCCGCTAAGACTTCTCCATCAACTTTCAGAACGTAGATTTTCACACGTTCACTCGGCGTAAACCCTGCAAATGAAGCTTGATTCAGTAAACGTTGCTCTGGTTTGGCATGGAAACCACCTGCGTGAATATCTGCGAATTCTGGAAGAGTTTGTGGCGTGACTTCCTCAATTTCGAATGAGTGACGATTCAAGACTACGCTCTCGATGGCACAAGCAAATTGCAAGTGAGTCCACCCCTTCAAGCGCTCAAACCGACTCCCTGCAATATGGGTGTATTGCTCCAACACAGAGGGCTTTCCGATAAATGGGGTTACGGTCGAATACTCAGTTGTCTGTCTGAGTAAATTCAACACAGCTTGGGACTCACCCGCACTGTCTCCGTAGATCCGATTGAACATTGGGCTAGGCGCTGCTCTCACCTGAAAACACGGAACGTCTCCATTGAAAAAGACGCGTGCGCCATAAGGGTTTCCAGTTATCTGAGACAGGTTCTCAACTCGCAAACTCAAGTACTCTCTTTCTGCGGCCTCGATCTCAAGCGCCATTGCAACATCCATGTGCGTATTCCTTTTTTGAAAGCGTTTCGAGGGAAACAGAACGGATCAAACGATACGCTTCTGCCTAGACGCGCACCAGCACAGGCCCTGTCTGAATGTCTGCTTTGGTTTCATACCGCAGATGGCCGTGGAATGAGGAAGTCAACTCTATGCAAATGGATGGTCAGGTCGAATGGAACTGGGTGGGCACTTCTTCGCAATGCCCAACCAGTCAAGATGTGTTGGCGGAACGCTTACGGTGGTGTGTAGGGCTCAAAAGCCCATCGCATCAGATTAAAAGTTACCCACAAACGGCGTGGGTATTTCTGTGGGTAACTTTCTATGCGCCACGACGTATGCAGGATGCAAAGGATTGATCACTAACTGATCACCTCAGTTTGCAATAGCAGGAGTGCGGCCTTAATGTCCTTCTGTAGCCAGAGGCGGCAGGTCTCGCGATATCTGCATGTTCATTCTGGGTCAAGCACTAGAAAAGGATTGTCGGGAGGGACTGTTCCGAATAGCAGTTCTGTTTTTCCTAATAGATAACCTTTGAGTTTTGCCCTCTTGCGGGGGCCTTGGATCAGACAGGTCCATATGTTTATGCCATTTTCACGCTTTTTGTGAACCTTCAGTTTCTCAAACTGCTTCTGCACCCAGCGCCATTCTTCAATTTCTTGATCGGTGCCCTGGGAGACACCAGGAAACTCCTGCGCGTAGCGTTGGAAGAGGCCAGGTGTGACCAGAAATACGCTGCCACACACCGTGTGGATTTTAGCCTTGCTGTCATTGATGATCAGCTTGTGACTCAGGATGCCTTCCTTGACCCAATTCAGGAATGCCTGACCAGGGTCATCCGACGAGGGATTTGAGATTTCGAGAGTGCTTGCTGACGATGCGTCGCTGAGCTCAGGCTCTTCCAGCTCGAACATATCCAACAGCGTGCCGAGATAGTCAGCGTCTTCCATCGGCATGGGATCTGTCAGCGAAGAGTTTTGACGCGATCCTGTACTGACAGTCTTAGGCGCTGGTAGTGATGCCGAAGCGTCAGTCGAGTGGTCATCGGCTGCTACGCTCACCGTTCCGCTGAAAGCCTCAGGCCGGTCTTCGTTCCCCCAGATCAACGCCGGTTGAAGGCGCAGAAAGGTAAAGGTCTGCTCCCAGTTTCCCTGTGCGACAAGAGCGGTCCAGATGGCTTTGCCTTCGGGGGTAGACTCGACCAGCCCATGCGACTGGAGTTCGTCGAACACAGCGATGTTGGACGAGGGAATGCCCTCAATCGATTGCGACAGCAGATAGGCTCGCAGCTTGTCCGTGACCGTCTTGCTGACGAGCCAGAGTGCGTCCTGGGTCAGCCATCCCGCGGCACCTGGCTGGTTGAGTTTCAGCTCGTGCTGAACCAGATGACGCAGTCCGCTGATCAAGTGATGTTGCAGCGAATGAATCGGCGCTTGTAGCGCCTTGTTCGGGTTGCCACCGATGTTCTGTGCGGTGGAGACGCGGTCGGCTTGAATCACCAACTCGCCCAGCATGCCGGCACGTTCGTACTGACCGGCCAGGACATACAGCAAGCTGGCCCAGAGCGACGGAAATCCACTGAGCCAATCGAGGATCGGGCGGTCGAGAATCTGGGTGTAGAGCAAGCTGGTTGCGGCGCCATGCAAGTGATAGTCGCGACCCTTGATGTAACGAAAACGGTAGGGCTGATCCAGCGGGCCCTGCCAAGGATGCCAAAGACGGCCATCCTGGCGTTCGACCAGCAGGTCCACGGCGATCTTGCCGATGTCATGCAGCAGGGCACCATAAGCGATGCCGGCGGACCAGGCATCAGTCTGGGCGGCCTGGTCTTCGGGCGCCGCGCCGGTGGGAAGCAGATACGACTGACGCAGTTTTAGACTACAGGCGACCAGTTCCAGTCCATGGTCGAGCATGCCGCCGAGATGAGCATGATGGTGCACCTCACTGGCCGGGAGTTGCTGCACTTGTTCGGCATAGCGATGGATCGGATTTAAATAGAGCTGGATGAACTGCGCGTGAGAGAGGGCGGTGTATTGCCAGATGCGATCGAGCAACTGGCGGCGGTGCTCCGCTGCTAACAAGCTGTGGGCCGACTCGATGGGCAGGTAACCTTCGGCGACGCTCACGGTCGGTGGCGGAGGGGGCTTCTGCCTTTTGGGGCGAAACAGACTGAACATCGTGACCTCCGGGAAGTGGCTGGGTCTTTGGCCTTTTAGCCTTTTCGGATAGAGCTCTTACCCTTGAGTCCCCATTCCCTTCCAACCCTTACCCGTCCTTTTGGCTCTTGTCCCTTTCTGCGGCAATTGGGATATTGATTCTGCTAGACATCGTTTTGTTGGGGGCTAGTACGGAAAAGAAAAGAGTCGGTACACTGCGGTGCATATTTTTTGGGTCTTGCCATGAACCTTACTGACGCCACGCTTGTACTGCTGCTCGCGGCACGTTTCCATGGGACCGACGAAGCCGTCAGGGCCTCGGCGAAGAGCGTGGTCAAGAAGTTGCCGCGCAGCAAACGCGATCTGATTTACAAGGTGATCGACAGCCGGAGTCCACTTGAACTGGTGGATTTTTTGGCGCAGAACCTGGATACGTAACGGCATGCTTCGGGTGTGTGCGCAAATCTTTTGTAGATTGCGTCAGAGTCCCGCGGCATGGGAATTTTCTGCGCGCAGAAAAAAGGGCTCAACTCGCGTTGGGCCCTGTGAAGCGTTTACATCGGATAGGTAGCGATTAAGCTCCCTCGTGCATGCAGAGTGAGTCGTCCAAGACCGCTTGCTTCAGTTGCTGCTCCAGATTGAGTACATATTCCGAGGCGCTTCGGGCGTGACCACTGGCGCGGAAGATCGCGCGTTTGTCTGCCTTGAGCAGGCCGAGCCAGGAGTCGATGTAGCCCTCGTGTCGGAGCTCTCCCTGTATACCGGTGTAGGCGCATAAAAACGCAGCGCCCATTTCGGCGATCAACTCCTCAAAGGCATAGCCTGGCGAGCCGAATGGACAAGGAGAGCTCACGCCCTCGCGTTGCAATCGAGAATGGTTTCCGGTCCAGTGCGTCAGCTCGTGCAGTGCGGTGGCGTAGTACCCACCTTGATCGTGAAATTGTGCTTTTGTTGGCAGTTGGATGAGATCCCTAATCGGGTGGTAAAAAGCTTCATCAGCAGTTCGATGAATGATGTGTGCACCCGAACTTAACAACAGATTTTCCGCAGCGCTGTTGGCCTGGAAGGGATCGGTCGGGTCTGTTTCGAGAAAGGTTTCATTGAACGTTTCGAGCCCCTCCGTTTGCTCGATGTTGAACAGAAAATGCGTCCTGAGAATGCCGAAGTGAGTGACCTTGGGCTGACCGTTTTCATCGAGTACGGGTTGGCCTGACTCGTGTTCTTCGCGTTCCATTGGCTTGTAGAGCACCGCCAGGGTGCTGTGCTCACCCTTACGGATGTGCCCACCGGCTTTTTTGGCTTGGTTGAAGGTCAGCCAACGATCTTGAGTGAATCCCTGCAACCTGGCCTCGGCCCAGAGTAACGGTAAATTGATCCCCGAGTAGGGACGCCGCGTGATGGCGTTGATGGGGTAGGGTTGATGATGACCGACGTCAGCTGAACCACTTGAGGACCAAGGTTTGATCCAGGGGACAACGCCTTGGTCTAACGCGGTAACGATCTTGTCTGTCACGTCTTGGTAGATATCGCGCATGGCATTTTCCTCGAGAGTAAACGGAGGAACGCCTTGCCCGTCGGGGAGGGTTCCCCGATTGGGTGATGGGTGGATTGATGCAGGTCTTGCATGCTGTCCGATGTGGATTTGAGTGCCGAGTATGGTTATGTGCGTTAGGCGTTGGCCTCTCCTGCAAGCGCTATCAGCAAGGCGCCAGGCTGACCCGGTTCTTGGAGTAGGCTCAGACTCAATTGCAGCAACAGGCTGTGGTCTAAGTGATCGGTTGATTGAATGTGGACTACATGGAACAGCACATAGGGTTCGTGTGGACAGGCTAGGTGGGCTTCGAAGGCTGCACGCAACACGTTGCTCAGCCGATCGATCTGCAGCTTCTCAGCATGAGCGGTGCACTCGAGCAGTACTGCGTGGTGCCAAGTACCAGTAGTGAACACAATGGGCAACCAAAGAGTGTTCAGTGCTTCCGGTGTAAGTGAGTCGGACATGGTGTACCTCCGTTGAAAACGCGAAGAAACCTGTCCCGTGCGGGAAAGAATTTCCCCGCAGTGGGTTGAAGAAAAACAAGAAGGTATGTTTGGCGAGCCGCGCTCGAAAGGCACTCCGGAGAGCAGTAGGCGTTCATCACCGTAGAAACGGTCACCGTGCGAGCCACCGAACGCTGATCGCACTTGGGGAGAGCCACCACGAAAGTGACGTAGCCTTGAAGGCTCTGGCTACCTGGGCAGGTGCTGTCGATAACAGCGATCCGTACTCATATTTAGCTTAGGGGTTTATGCGGATCAACCCCTTCAGAGGAACTATTTCACGAAAGTTGTCTACTCGTTTCCAGAGTGGATTTTCCAGGCGAGTGAACTGATAGACGGTCAAGTGTGGAATTGCTTTTGACCTGAACAGGTGTAGGTCCCCACGGGGGCCCATTTGAACTTGGCGTATCGCTGGTTTTGCGGGTTGAGCCTTGAAAATGAAGTACCCAATCACTCGACGTTTTCCAAAAATCGACTCGGCTGTTTTCGGGGCAGCAATCTGTTTCGCTGATTATCCTATGAAGTGCTGCGTCGCGGCATGGACGCAGGCTTGGTCAAAGGCGAAGGATCTGCCTTGGACGCCAGCATCATCAAAGCGGATGCGATTCGGCAGCGCGGTCTACCGTGAGATGAACAGGTCAACTGGAGCGATCCGTCCCTGAGCACCCGCGCCGTGCATGAGTACCTTGAGTCACTGGATGAGGAGGCCCTGGCCGAAACGCTACCGAAGCGCCTTTCGCTGAAAAATCCTCAAGCCCGTGGAACCGCCACTCCGGGCGGCCCAGCATTTCGCCTACTCTACGAACTACCTGATTGATACCGAACACGGCGTCATCGTGGATGTGGAACCCCCACCTGCTCATCGAACGGCCGAGGACGAGAGCACCAAGACCATGGTTGAGTGTGTCGAAGAGCAATTCGATATCAAGCCAGAACACCTCATCGGCGACACCACCTATCGTACGGCGCCGATGTTGGCGTGGATGCTGGAGGAAAAAAAGTCGAGCAGCATGCACTGGTGTGGGACAAAACCGAGCGCAACAACGGCAGTCTTTCGAGCAATAACTTCCACTGGAATGAAGAGGCTGAGGAATACCGCTGCCCAACTGGCAACGCATTGCGCAGCGAATGGCGAGCTTTCAAGAATGAGCGTTCGCACGTCACCAACCCCATCACCTTCCGATCCAGGCAATGCGCTCTGGCCATACGGTTGCAGCGCGGCGTTGTGCTATGGCATTGATAGCCACGCAGGGCTGTCCCGCAGGAACATGGGCAAGGGGGGAGCCTGCGGGGAGGGCTGCGCGAAGTAAGGGTTTGTAGACGTCGTCGATGCTTCAGCTAGAAAAGGCGGGTAGGCTCGCATCGGCCGACCCGTTTAATCTCAAATTCATGCGGCGCTGCCCATTCCTTGCACCAGCATGATCTCGGTGATGATCGGCACCGGCGTCATCAGATGAGTGCGCATCATGGTGCTGGCCCGTGGCGCATCGCGCGCCAGAATAGCTTCAACCAGCGCGGCATGTTCCTTGCGTTTCAACGCCAGGGCTTCTTCGGAGAAGACCGTCCGGGTCAGCCAAAGGTGGCGGTAGCGTTCGGCCTGATCAAACAGATGACCGCGCGCCTGTAACAGGTGTTTTGAGCCACAACCGGTGGCGATAGCCGTGTGGAAGGCCTTGTGCCGTTCGTCCCAGACATCCAAGACCTGCTCTCGGGTTTTCACGTCCATGACTTTCGAGAGGGTATGGGACTGGGCCAGGATCTGCGCCTCCCAAGCGTCGTCACCGCGCTCGATAGCCAAGCCTACTATCATCGCCTCGAGGTTGGCGCGGGCATCGTAGATGTCCTGCATTTCCTGTAACGACATAGGCGCGACCCGGTAGCCCTTCTGGCTGATCACCACTACCAGATGCTCGGCCACCAATTGCGAAAGCGCCTCTCGCAGCGGGCCAACCCCCAAGTCATAACGCTCCTTGAGCCCGCTCATGAGGAGCTTTTCACCGGGCTTGAAGACCCCACGAATGATGTCCTGTTTGAGCCGCTCATACCCGCTGAATGCAGAGTTCTGCTTGGGGGCGAGGCTATCCAAAGGTGCTGCTCCTGAAATCGACAAGGTCCAATCATACCTAAACATCTGCCATACGAAAAATGTAAGACGGAATGTGATTTTGTCGATCAAAAATAAAAACGTAGACATTATTATTTTATGGCGATATTTTTGATCTACGCCTGATCTAGATCAATGCTGGAAGGGCTAATCCCTACATTCTGCCCAGGAACTGCCATGAACGCATTTACCCACATTCAGGACCTTGTGATGCCACTCCCATCGGAGACCAAGGGCTTCATCCTCACCCCTTCCAGTCAGTCGCCACGCCTGCTTGAGCTGAAATTTGCCAAGGAAACCGTCGACGCATTCGTCAAGGCGGTGGCTGAATGGCCGGTCCAAGCCCTGGAGTACAAGTCGTTCCTGCGTTTCCGGGTCGGTCAGATTCTTGACGAGCTGTGCGAAGGCACCCTGCGCCCGGTGTTGGTCAACACCATTCTGGACCGCGCCACCGGCGGCATGCTGATCACGCCTGAAGGTTTGAATGACGTGACCCAAGCCGATGACATGGTCAAATTCTCCTCGGCTGTCGCACACCTGATCGGTCGCTCCAACTTCGATGCCATGAGCGGCCAGTTCTACGCGCGCTTCGCAGTGGTCAATACCGACAATTCCGACAGTTACCTGCGCCAGCCACACCGGGTCATGGAACTGCACAACGACGGCACCTTCGTTCAGGAACGTACCGACTACGTGCTGATGATGAAGATCGACGAGCAGAACATGGAAGGCGGCAACACCCTGCTCCTGCACCTGGATGACTGGGAAGACCTGAACCACTACTACACGCACCCGCTGGCCCGCCGTGAAATGCGCTTCACCGCGCCACCCAGTAAGAACGTGCGTGAAGACGTTTTCCACGCGGTGTTCGACAACGACGCCGAAGGCCGCCCGACCATGCGCTACATCGACCAGTTCGTGCAGCCCAAGGACTTCGAGGAAGGCATCTGGCTGACCGCCATGAGCGAGTCCCTGGAGGGCAGCCAGAAGAAGGTTTCGATACCGGTGCCGGTCGGCAGCTTCGTGCTGGTCAATAACATGTTCTGGCTGCACGGCCGTGACCGCTTCACCGCCCACCCGGGCCTGCGTCGTGAACTGATGCGCCAGCGCGGCTACATCAGCTACCAAAAAACCATGTACCAACGCGGCCAATAAGGTTTGCCAAGCGCTGAAATGACCAGGGCCACCCCGTACGGCCCTCGTCGTGCTTCCAACAAAAACGTAACTCAAGTGGGTGCAAGCTAATGGCTGCGTACGACTTCATCATCATCGGTGGCGGCATAGTGGGCATGTCCACGGCCATGCAACTGACCCAGGTTTATCCGGACGCAAAAATCCTCCTGCTGGAGAAAGAGTCCGGCCCGGCCAGGCACCAGACCGGCCACAACAGTGGCGTGATTCATGCCGGTGTCTACTACACCCCCGGCAGCCTGAAGGCGCGTTTCTGCCTGGAAGGCAATAAGGCCACCAAGGCCTTCTGTGACAAGCACAGCATCCGTTACGACGAGTGCGGCAAGCTGCTGGTGGCCACCAATGAGCTGGAAATGCAGCGCATGAGCGCGCTGTGGGACCGCACCGAAGCCAACGGTCTGAGGCGTGGATGGCTGTCGGCTGCCGAGTTGCGTGAGCGCGAGCCGAACATCGTTGGCCTGGGCGGTATCTTCGTGCCGTCAAGTGGCATCGTGAACTACGCCGAGGTCACAGCGGCCATGGGCCGCGAATTCGAAGCCGCCGGTGGCGAGATCCGCTACAACAGCGAAGTGGTTGCCATCGACGAGCGTCCCGATGAAGTGGTGGTCCGCACCGGCACCCTGGAGCACCACGGGCGCTTCCTGATCACCTGCTCGGGCCTAATGGCCGACCGCGTGGTGCGCATGCTCGGGATCAAGCCCAACTTCATCATCTGCCCGTTTCGTGGCGAGTATTACCTGCTGCCCAAACAGCACAATCAGATCGTCAACCACCTGATCTACCCGATCCCGGATCCGGCCATGCCATTTCTCGGCGTACACCTGACCCGTATGATCGACGGCACCGTCACTGTCGGCCCCAACGCGGTGCTGGCAATGAAGCGCGAAGGCTATCTCAAGACCGATTTCTCGCTGTCGGACATGTTCGAAACACTGACCACCCCGGGCATTCTCAAGGTGCTGATGAAGAACCTGCGCCCCGGCCTGATCGAGATGAAAAACTCACTGTTCAAGGGCGGCTACCTGAAAGAAGTGCAGAAGTACTGCCCGAGCATCAACAAGAGCGACCTCACCGCCTACCCGGCCGGTGTGCGCGCTCAGGCGGTCTCGCTGGACGGCAAGTTGATCGACGACTTCCTGTTCGTCAACACCGCCCGTAGCGTCAGTGTCTGCAACGCCCCGTCGCCCGCAGCGACCTCCGCCATCCCGATCGGCGCCTACATCGTCGACAAGGTCCGCGAGCAGCTCGCCAGCACAGGCGCCAGTTTTGTCACCCCCGCCAACTCCACTCGGACCGCCCCGATGGCGGCCTCCGTCGCAACCCGCTAACGAGGAATTTCGCGTGCAACTCAACGATCCGAAACTGTTCCGCCAGCAAGCCTATATCGACGGTGTCTGGGAAGATGCTGACAATCGCCAGACGCTCAAGGTCAACAACCCGGCCACCGGTGAAATCATCGGCAGCGTTCCGAAGATGGGTGCGACCGAAACCCGTCGTGCCATTGAAGCTGCCGACAAGGCACTACCGGCCTGGCGCGCCTTGACCGCCAAGGATCGCGCCAACAAGCTGCGCAAGTGGTTCGATCTGATGATGGCCAACCAGGAAGACCTGGCCCGGCTGATGACCCTGGAGCAAGGCAAGCCACTGACCGAGTCCCGCGGCGAAATCGCTTACGCCGCCTCCTTTCTGGAGTGGTTCGGCGAAGAGGCCAAGCGCGTGTATGGCGACATGATTCCCGGTCACCAGGTTGACAAGCGCATGATGGTGCTCAAGCAGCCGATCGGTGTTACCGCGGCCATCACCCCGTGGAACTTCCCTTCGGCGATGATCACCCGCAAGGCCGGTCCGGCCCTGGCCGCCGGTTGCACCATGGTCCTCAAGCCGGCCTCGCAAACCCCTTACTCGGCCTTGGCGCTGGCCGAGCTGGCCGAGCGCGCCGGCATTCCCGAAGGTGTATTCAGTGTGGTCACTGGCAGTGCCGGCGAAGTCGGTGGCGAGCTGACCGGTAACCCGATCGTGCGCAAACTGACCTTCACTGGCTCCACGGAAATCGGCCGTCAGTTGATGGTCGAGTGCGCCAAGGACATCAAGAAGGTCTCGTTGGAACTGGGTGGCAATGCCCCCTTCATCGTGTTCGATGACGCCGACCTGGACGCCGCCGTCGAGGGCGCATTGATCTCCAAGTATCGTAACAACGGCCAGACCTGCGTCTGCGCGAACCGTCTGTATATCCAGGACGGCATCTACGACGCCTTCGTCGAAAAACTCACCGCGGCCGTGGCCAAGCTGAACATTGGCAATGGCCTGGAAAACGGCATCACCACCGGTCCGCTGATCGACGCCAAAGCCATGGCCAAGGTCCAGGAGCACATTGAAGACGCCGTGAGCAAAGGCGCTCGCGTGGTTGCCGGCGGCAAGCCGCATGCCCTGGGCGGGACCTTCTTCGAGCCGACTGTACTGGTTGATGTACCTCGCAACGCCGCCGTTGCCAAGGAAGAAACTTTCGGCCCGCTGGCACCGCTGTTCCGCTTCAAGGATGAAGCCGATGTGATCGCCATGGCCAACGACACCGAATTCGGCCTGGCGTCCTACTTCTATGCCCGCGACCTGAGCCGTGTGTTCCGTGTGGGCGAAGCGCTGGAATACGGCATTGTCGGCGTCAACACCGGGATCATCTCCAGCGAAGTGGCGCCGTTCGGTGGTATCAAGGCCTCGGGTCTGGGTCGTGAAGGCTCCAAGTACGGCATTGAGGACTACCTGGAAATCAAATACCTCTGTATCGGCGTGTGATCACGGCGGACATTCATCAAGCGTCAAGAGGGGTGGAAATGAACACCCACCCAAGCCTGTAAGAACGCCATATGGCCGCCATTCCCCGGAGTTCCTTAACATGAATCACTCGTTTCTTTCTCTCGCCGAAAAGGATGTTCAGCATCAACTGCACCCCTACACGGATGCGCGTCTACACCAGGAAGTAGGCCCGCTGATCATCGAGCATGGGGAGGGCATTTACGTCTATGACAACCAGGGCAAGCGTTATCTCGAAGCGATGTCGGGACTTTGGAGTGTGGCGCTGGGGTTCAGTAATGAGCGCCTGATCAAGGCGGCAGAGCAACAGCTACGCAAACTGCCCTTTTATCACCTCTTCAGCCACAAGGCTCACACGCCCAGTATCGAATTGGCCGAGAAGCTGATCGAAATCGCCCCGGTGCCGATGAGCAAGGTCTTCTTCACTAACTCAGGCTCTGAAGCCAACGACACTGTCGTCAAGATGATCTGGTATCGCAATAATGCCATTGGCAAGCCTGGCAAAAAGAAGTTCATCAGCCGTCACAATGCGTATCACGGCATTACTGCTGTCAGCGCCAGTCTGACCGGGCTGCAGGCGAACCAGCGTGGCTTTGATGTACCGCTGCCTGGCTTCTTTCACGTCGCCTGTCCGCACCACTATCGCAATGCTAAACCTGGCGAGACCGATGAACAGTTTGCTGATCGCCTGGCAGCCGAATTGGAAAATGTCATCCTCCAGGAGGGCCCGGAAACCGTAGCCGCTTTTTACGGCGAACCGCTGATGGGGGCGGGCGGCGTGATCGTGCCTCCTGGCACATATTGGGACAAGGTTCAAGCGGTGTGCCGCAAATATGATGTGCTGGTCGTCGCGGATGAAGTTATCTGCGGCTTCGGTCGAACCGGCAAGATGTTTGGCTGCGAAACCTTCGGCATCAAGCCGGATGTCATGGTGGTTTCCAAGCAACTATCCTCTTCGTATCAACCGATCGCGGCAGTCCTGATCAACGATAAGGTCTTCGAGGGGATCGCCGATCAGAGCCACACCTTTGGTACTCTGGGTCATGGGTTCACCGGCAGCGGCCACCCGGTTGCGACCGCAGTTGCGCTGGAAAACATAAAGATCATTCAAGAAGAGCGGCTTGTTGAGCACGCTTGCGAGTTGGGCGAACAACTTCAAGCCGGACTGGCTCAATTTGCGGATCATCCGTTGGTAGGTGAGGTTAGGGGCTGTGGATTGATCGCTGCTGTGGAGCTCGTTGCGGATCGTCGGACAAAGGAGCCGCTGGATACGGTTGGGAAGCTGGGGCGCTACCTGGCGGGACGTGCGCAGGAGTACGGCATGATCACAAGGGCGATGGGAGACTCGATCGCATTCTGCCCGCCGTTGATTTCCACGAAAGAAGAAATACAGCTCGTGGTTGATATTTTCAGCCGCGCACTCGACGACACGGACCGCTGGTTTGGTCTGGGTGTCAATCAAAGCATGTGGCATCAGTGGGAGGGCTACACGCACAACACCTGATAGCGTCAGTCAGCCTCATGAGGTCGTATCGGTCATCGGCGCGGCGCAGGGTACTTGTCGTGTCACGACCTTCGTTCTTGAGAAAAAAATGATCTTCACGGATTGCCGGGAAAGACGCTCTTGATCTTCATGAAAAAGAGTTCGCTGTCCCGGTAGCCGTACACCATCCGTTTGGTGACCATGATTTATTCCTTTTAATTGACCGGTGTGCATTGACCAACGGACCCGGCTCACAATGCCTCTCGATGAACCTCTTGTTCCGGCTTCTTCAGGTTCTCTGGATTGCGCAGCAGTAAACAACGGGCTTGCTTGACAACTAATAGGACTGGTTTGTTGTGAAGCAGTCGATTGGTCTCGCCGACTCGCACCTGATTGATCACTGCTCGGCCACATGTGATGACCGCGTAGAAAAGGTTGTAGGCCTACCGTGCTTTCAGGCAATGCTGGCTAACCTCCAGGTCAAAAGCTGTATTCATGTTCACAGCAGCGCCCTCGATTTGAGCGCAACCCTCTGGCTCCATTCTTCGAAAAAAGATATGACCGCGGCGCGGATTTTAGCCAAGCTCGACAGGCAGGAAACGTGTGGCATGAAACGTCAAAACTCTTGTTTCTGTCATTCCCGGGCTTCGTGAAGAACCTCAGTGGCCGAGTGACCATCTGCGGCTTCGGAAATGAAAGTCCTTCTAGAAGTGGTGTTCTTCCAGTGTCGCGGTGAGTGAGCACTGCCTTGCCAAGTCGGTTGCGTTGGTTCTTGTGCAATAGCCTGACGGGATAGGCGGCTGGATGGGCGGGCGGTTTTCAGTAATGCAGTGCGAGGCGACCTTCAGCCATCCATGGCTGGAGCTTTCATTCGACGGGATCCTTCCCGAAGCGCATGTGTTGAGATTTGGTTCTTCAAACCAAGATGGAGTCTTGATCAAAACCTTGGGACAGGCCGCTCCACGACGCTCCAATATGACGATGTGTCGATAAGGCTCAGGACACGACCCTGTTCTTTGTCCAGGCTCAGGGTGCCTCGGATCAAATCACCAGCGAGCCAACTCGGTGTGTTAGCCGCCAGCACTCTACCTTCGGCGTTGAGTAACAACGCCTCGTTACTAACCCGCATAAGGCTGCGCACGAGCAAGGGTTCCAAGGAGTGCAGAGAAATATCGGCAGCAGCTACACCAATGAAGCGATCTGCGAAAAAAATAGGGACCGAGAAGGCAACGATGTACTGCTCTGTGCCGTACAAATCCACAAACGGGCCGTCTATGGAGGGCTGTCGGGTTTGCTGGGGGCGGGTGTACCAAGGCATGTGCAGGTAATCGTAAAAGCGGTCACTACGGCTATTAAAATTCAGTGTCAGAGGCTGGATCTCTTCTTTTTGGGTTCGGCACCACCACTCCAGATGCATCTCGCGATCTTCCAGCTCACCAGGAGCGAAGACAACTCCGGCGCCATGAAACTTGAGGCTCTCCGAGTTCAGGATTTTCCGAATTATCGGCAGCAATGGCTTGAGGTCGCCTTGGCTGGGGTGCTTCGTTTTGCAACACTGATGTTCCCAAATGCTCAATACTTGAGCACTCATATCGTTGAGCCCCTTGAATACGTTACTAATGGAAGCGTTGATCAACGTGGCACATTGGGACAACTCGTTTGCTGACATTTCGTTAGCCATGGCTCTACCTCATGACTCAGAGAAAATAATGCGGTGCCTGTAGTCGACGAGATATGCGACGCCGAGCTGCATAGCGAGCGAGTTACTCAGCAAGTTTCGTTCCATTCATAAGTCGCCTTCTGCCATTTGTTGTAGTCGTAGGGTGCTTAGGCGGCGAACGCCTCGTGTTACATGTGCTTCTGCCAGTGCGCCGGCCAGATTGGCGTCGTTCGCTACGATGGCTTCCAGGATAGCTCTATGTTCCCGTTCGATGGTCTGTGGATCCGGTTGACCGGCAAACGGCAGCCATAACAGTTCCCCAAGTTCCGCCTGCAAGCGCGCTTCGCTGTGAGTCAGGCGCACAGACTGCGATGCCACGGCTATTTCGATATGGAATCTGGCGTCGGCTCGTCGGCGCTCTCGCCGCTCTTGAGCGTTGGCCAGAGCGTCGACAAAGCTGCTCAGTCTTGCATGTTGTTCAGGCCCGGCGCGCTGAGCTGCCAGTCGGGCGGCCGCGCCTGAGATGGCGGCGTGTTCATCGGCGAGGTCGCGCAGTTCAAGTGTGCTGATTTCACGAAGTTGATCGAACAGGGACTGGTCTGAGGTTTGCGGCGCGGCGCAGATGAAGCTCCCGCCGCTGCGTCCGCGCCGGGTTTCGATAACCCCCCGTGTTCGCAAGACCGCCAGCGCGTCCCGCAGTGTGACCGTGGCAACGCCAAGTTGGGTGGCCAGGACACTTTCATTGGGGAGCTGTTCGCCTTCTGAGAACAAACCCAGATCGATCATTTCTATCAGGCGACGGGTAACAGACTCCGTTTTACCTTCCTGGTTAAGGCGTATGAGGCTTGAAGTAGGGCTCATGGTTGATTCATTCATGGGCGGCGCCGTTTTACGCCTATGGCAATAGTCCGAGGTAGCGTCAAGCGAGCCCGGAAGTGTGTTTCTTTAAAGATTCTATTTCATATTTAATATTGTTTTTGTGCGTGTTTGTGGGGCGATTCTAGAATCAGAGCGCATAAAAAGTCAAAAAAATCACATACGATTCACTTTTTCGGGGTTCTCACGGGTTAAAAGATATGATTCCATATGTTTAAGGCGATTTGAGATCGCATCCATATGAACCCAGGAGCACTTTTAACCATGAGTCAGTTGACCCGATCAGAGTGGGAAGCCAGAGCGAAGGCGCTGAGCATCGAAGGGCGAGCCTTTATCAATGGCAAATATGTGTCGGCCAGTTCAGGTGCAACCTTCGAGTGCATAAGCCCTATCGACGGGCGTGTGGTTGCCCTGGTCGCAAGTTGCGATACGGCGGATGCCGATTTGGCGGTCGCCAGCGCCCGGTTGACGTTTGAGTCCGGCGTCTGGTCTCGCCAGGCACCTGCAATGCGCAAGGCAGTGATGGTGCGTTTTTCCGAATTGTTGCAGGCCCATACCGAAGAGCTGGCTCTGTTGGAAACGTTGGACATGGGCAAGCCGATTTCCGATTCGCTGTCCGTCGACCTCCCGGGGGCCATTGACAGTATCCGCTGGTGCGGTGAGGCAATCGACAAGATCTACGATGAGGTGGCAGCGACCTCGGTCGATCAGCTCGGGCTGGTTACCCGGGAGCCGGTTGGGGTGGTCGCTACTATCGTGCCGTGGAACTTCCCACTGATGATGGCGTCCTGGAAGTTGGGGCCGGCGCTGGCTGCCGGTAACTCGGTGATCCTCAAGCCCTCGGAGCGTTCTCCGCTGACCGCTATCCGCATCGCACAGCTTGCTCTTGAGGCAGGTCTGCCAGCGGGTGTCCTCAATGTTCTGCCGGGCTATGGCAACACCGTGGGCAAGGCGTTGGCCTTGCACGGTGACGTTGATACCTTGGCGTTTACCGGGTCTACCCAAGTGGCCAAGCAATTACTGGTTTATGCGGGTGAGTCAAACATGAAACGGGTCTGGCTCGAGGCCGGCGGCAAGAGTCCCAACATTGTATTTGCGGATGCCCCTGATCTGCAGGTGGCGGCCGAAGCTGCAGCGGCAGCCATTGTCTTCAATCAGGGCGAGGTTTGCACCGCCGGTTCACGTTTGCTGGTGCAGGCGTCAATCAAGGAGCGTTTTGTGCCGATGGTTGTCGAGGCCATGAAGGCTTGGAAGCCAGGGCATCCGCTCGATCCAGATACCAACGTCGGTGCACTGGTGGATGGCCGTCATCTGGAAGGGGTGTTGCAATACATCCAAGAGGGGCAGGTACAAGGTGCGCGGCTACTGCTGGGGGGGCGCGCAGCACTGGTAGAAACCGGTGGCAGTTATGTCGAGCCAACCCTGTTCGACAACGTCAGCAACTCAATGAAAATCGCCCGGGAAGAGATCTTCGGTCCCGTACTCTCCGTGATTGAATTCGACGAAGCCGAGGATGCGATACGCATCGCCAATGACACCCCTTACGGGCTGGCGGCGGCCGTCTGGACGACTGACCTGTCTCGAGCCCACAACATGGCCCGGGCACTTCGTGCCGGGAGTGTTTGGGTCAATCTCTATGATGGCGGCGACATGATGGCGCCGTTCGGCGGCTATAAACAGTCTGGTAATGGCCGTGACAAATCCCTGCATGCCTTTGATAAGTACACCGAGATCAAGGCCACCTGGATACAACTCTGAGACACACCTCGTTAACCGCGCTACGGGCGGGATTGCACCATCCGTTCAACGCCTACTAAAACAAATTCCTTTTTGAAGGATGTTGGAATGAACAGCTCAATAACTCCCAAGGTGGCTGTGGACCAGGATGCGGAGCAACTCCGTGCTCTTGGGTATACTTCGAATTTTGAACGTAGCATGAGTCTTTGGCAGAACTTTGCTCTTGGGTTCACCTACCTGTCCCCGGTGGTAGGGGTCTACACCTTGTTCGGTCTGTGCTTGGCCGCCGGTGGGCCACCAATGTTCTGGTCCTACCTGCTGGTGGGGTTCGGCCAGATGCTGGTGTGTCTGATTTTTTGCGAAGTGGTATCTCAATACCCGATTTCCGGTGGCGTCTATCCTTGGGCCCGTCGTCTGGTTGGCAAGAAGTGGGCCTGGATGGTCGGGTGGATCTATGCCATCTCTCTATGCGTAACCATTGCTGCAGTAGCGCTAGGTGCTGGTCCCTACATCGCTAACCTTCTGGGTTTCGAGTCGTCGCCGGTGACTAATACGTTGGTCGCGCTGTTTCTCACGGCCACTGCAACGGTCTTGAATCTCAGTGGCACCAAATTGTTAGCTCGGGTGGCGATGTTTGGTTTTCTTTGCGAACTAGTCGGGGCTTTGTTGATCGGTGGCTACCTGCTGATCTTCGAGCGCCACCAGCCCTTGAGCGTATTGTTCAACACCTTTGACATTTCCATCGATGGGGCCTATTGGCCTGCCTTCCTTACAGCCTCGTTGGCGGGGATGTTCCTCTACTATGGCTTTGAAGCCTGCGGCGATGTAGCTGAGGAAACCCCAAATCCTAGCCGCCAGGTTCCAAAGGCCATGCGGATGACTATTTGGATCGGCGGCGCAGCCTCGATCTTTGCGGCCTTGGCATTGATCCTGGCTGTGCCTGATATGGCCGCAGTTATTTCCGGACAAGACAAGGACCCTATGTCCACCATATTCGGCGCGGCGTTCGGTCCTGTTGGCTCTCGGGTAGTCATGGCGGTGATTACGGTTTCGTTCGTTTCCTGCGTGCTGAGTTTGCAGGCATCCGCCAGTCGTCTGCTCTATGCCTATGCTCGAGACGAAATGCTCATGGGCAGTAATGTGCTGAAAAAACTCTCGCCTACGACGCACGTCCCGACCGCGGCCCTGGTGGTGTGTGGCGTCCTGCCAGCGATCATCGTGTGCGTCGGCTTCTACCTTCAGAATGCTGTTGCCCTAGTGGTGAGCTTTGCCGCCATCGGTATCTACCTGGCGTTCCAGATGATAGTTGGCGGTGCGTTGTACGCCCGTATCCGTGGCTGGAAACCCAAGGGCCAGTTCACCATGGGACGTTGGGGTTGGGTAGTTAACATCGCTGCCCTCTGCTACGGGATGTTCGCCATTGTCAATATGTCCTGGCCGCGTACTCCGGATGCACCCTGGTACGTGAACTACGGCATCGCACTTGTCGGCGCCATCGTCATCCTCGTCGGTGTCCTATACATGACCCTGTTTCGTCCCTATGAAAAGGGCAGGGCTCCAGCTTCGGATGCCTGGAAAAACCGCTAATTGACATCAATACCTGCCGCTGTGCGCGGCAGGTAACCCCATCTTCTGACAACAAGGTTGAAGGCTATGACGTCTCGAATCCACTCACTGCTGTTCGGGCTACTTCTGGTTCTGGCCAGTCATGCAAGTTTTGCGGCTGGACAAAACACTACCCTTGATGTGGTTCATGACTATATGAAGGCTTGGAATGCCCATAATGCGGATGCCGCGGCGGAGTACTTTTCTGACAACGTTGAGTTTCTCGACGCCTCGGTGGGCACGCCTCAGGTGGGTCGCGAAAACGCCAAGGCCCAAGTAATTCAGGTGTTTATGCAGGCGGTGCCGGATCTGCAATGGAAAATGTTCGGCGAGCCGATTGTCAATGGCGAGAGCATAGCCTTCGAATGGGAGTTCAATGGCACCAATACCGGCCCCTGGAGTGCCGAGACCCCAGCCACTCAGCGCCCTCTCAGTTTTAAAGGAGTCAGTTTCATACGTCTCAAGGACGGCAAGATTCTCACGCAGCATGACTACTACGACGCCCTTGGTTTTAACAAACAACTGGGCTGGTAACGGGGGATTACAGTTTGCAGTATTAGCGGCGGCCAGCTTACGCAGTGACGTTGCCGTGGGCAGGGTGTTGTCGATAATAGCGATCCGTGCTTGTAGTTCATGGGGCATTTTTGTGGGTCAACGTCCGCAGAGAAGATGTGTCACGAGGTTTGTCTTACGTCTTCCAGTGAAGATTTTTCGGCTGGGCAAACTGATAAACGGTCAGGAGCGGACAGTTTTCAGTAGTAGGCTGTTATTCCTATCTCAATCATGAATGCGCTCAGAAGAGGGCGAGACCGTGCCGACTCAGCAACCTGTTCAGAGTTCACGAGCCCACCGCTGGGCGTACGCCTGTGGCATGTTGATGAAGCGTGGTTACCGTAGGTTGAAAACGTTTGAATCTCGCGTGGTTGAGAGTGCGGAAACGGCAGGTATGCCCGCAGGTGAATTTCTTGTTCGCGGGAGTTTTCTGACTGCCAAGTTGGCGTTGGTCGGAGGTCTGCTCTATATCGGTTTCTGGCTGGTCGCCTCTGTTGTGGTGGTGATCGCGGTGATTGCCCTTCTGCAGTCTAAGGCTGTCATCGACACGGATCTTGAAGAGGACAATCCAGGTCCTGACTATCTTGGGGCTAACTCCTATCTTGGCAACTACGATGACAATGGCCACTACATAGCTCATTTCAAATCATCTGATGACGTCAGATAAGCTTCTTCGTAGCACCCATCAACTGACCTGTTCCTTTGCCCGCTGCACCATGCGCGGCTTTGCTTGCACCACCTAGCATCCCCTCAAGGCTGTTGCCGATTGAGTAGCCAGCCCAGCTCATGGCGACCAAAAACAGTCCAGGCAGCACCAAGAACATCGCCCCCATTACATACTCAATGACCTGCGCTGTGACCGTCCCATCCATAAGTCCGGACGTGGGCAGTGATAACAGTATTTGATTGGACGCCGAAACCTGGTTGTACAAGGTATCGAGCATACTGGAGTCGACCCAGCGGGCCAGCTCCCACCAGAAGCTCAACATGTGCAGCGTGAACAGTGCGAACGTCACCGTCATGACGGTCTTCAACTGGTAGGTACTGACCAGCAGAATCAGCGGCAAGCTGATGATGACGCCCATGACAAGGAAAGCCTGCACCATCGGCAGAGCGGCGCGTAGCGCATTCATCGCCGGGAAGTTGCTGAAGGAGCCGAGGGCCAACCCGGTATTGGTGGCGAGGTTATTGAGCCCCTGATTGATCGAGCCGCCACGAGCGCTGGAGCCATAGTCCTGGTACACCTGTCCGGGCGACATGGACATCGATTGCTGGCGCGGGCTAACCAGCTCACGCAGGGTAGCATCCTCGATCTCGTTGCTCGAACGGCCAGACAACCAGCCTTCCAGCTGAGTCAGCAGCGAGGGATCGACCTGTTCGATCAAACGTTCGCGTAACCCGACACCATCATCATCCCACCACTGCTTGCAAGTGGGGTAGCCCGCGCCATTCTCCAGCCGCGGTAAGGAAACATCGCGGCTTTCGTCATACGGCCAGCTGACGCGCGGTGTGCGTGAACGATCCGTATCGTAGTAACCGGGCGTGTCGAGAAAATAGCTAGAGCCGATCCAAGAGGCGTCATGACTTTGTGCCTTGTCCAGCTGCGGGCGATTGGTAAATAACCGAGAACGGGAATAGCCATAGCAGTCGCGGGTAAAGTCCGCGACTTCCTGCAGCAGTACCTGGCTATCGATGCGCGAACTGTCGATCTCCATGCGCATCTGCCGGATATCCGGTGCACAAGGAATGGAGGCAGTGGCTGCCGCAGTCACACCTTTGCTCAGGGTATGCACCAGAAACCACCAGATCGGCACTTTGGCAGAGCGTTCGCCAATGGTATTGAAGGTCGTCCCCCAGGCGGTTTCCGCTGGCTTGGCCACACTGACACCGCAGCGCTGGCTCGCCGCATCATCGAACGCCAACGAGGCGAGGCTCAGCGGAAAGACGGGTGCGCAGCCAAACAAGACGACGATGTAGGCCAGCCACAACCGGTTCTCGATCCGCGGCACCGAGAGCAGTCCCTTGTTGCCTTCATCCGCGCCTTGCTGGCGGACCGACAGCCATTCCTGCAAGATGATTGCGCCGAAGGGCGCGGCAAACAGCCCGGTATCGGACAGGACGCTCCAGAGGCCGTTGTTGATGATCCAGGCCAGCAGCGAGAGATAAAACTCCAGGTAGCTGTTGGTGCTCATGAGCATGGTGGTGACCTCACAGTCGGGTGAACTCGACGACGGTCAAGAGCGCGAGCCCTAATGTCCCGATGCGTTTCACGCGCAGTCGATCCTGCTGTCGATGTCGGTAGCGCCGAAGCAGATCCCACCAGAGCGCAAAGAGGGTGCCGTAGAGCAGGGCACGCCACCACCGCAGATAGGGCCGTACGGATTCGAACGCTTGCTGCCAGACCTCGAAACTACCCAGCGCAGAGCTGCCGATCCAGGCGACCAGTGTGGCGGTCAGGATCATCGCCGCGGCAATCCAAAAACCTGAAAGCAGAGTGAATAGCGGTGAGCGTTTCATGGCTTCACTTACGCCTGGCGTCAGCGTCATTGAGGCGGCTCGGCTCAGGATCACCTTGTTCGATGGTGCGCGAAGCATCGGCACCACCGGTATGCCGATCGAGCACCAGGCTGGCGGTATTGGTGGACAGTGTCTGCCGCACCTGTAGCTCGGTTTGTAGCAGGCGAACTTCGCGCTCCAGGGTGTCGATGTTTTTCATCAAGGCGGTCTGGGCTGGCTCGGCGGAGGCGATGTTCGGTTCGTGACTGCCCGCCAGCAGGGTGCGCAGTAGCAGCAACGCTTTGTCGAGCACACTGGACAAGGCCGTCTCACTGGCCAGGCGCCGTGCCAATAGATCCTGCTCGGGATCGTCGCGCAGAGCTTCAACCACTCCACGGGTCACCGGCAGCATCGGGCTGGAGGCTTTAGCCAGATTGTCAGGGGTTGGCGGCAGTGAGCCCGACAGCAACCCTTGCAGGGCCTTGAGGCGTTCGCTGTAAGCCTCCTGAATCAGTGGCGTCAATCCGCTGCCAGCGGTAGCACGTAGGGTTTCGCAGGTGTCGCAAGTCGAGACTTCGCTCTCGCCCAACACGCGAACGGCCCATTCGGATTCCTCCTGCGGCGAGGCCCAGGTCTGACAAATAGCCCCCCCCAGGCAGTCGCTGTTACTGATTGAGTCTCTGTCATCCACCGTCCGGTCATGCAGCAGGTTGTAGCCTGCACGCACCACATCGGAGGTCACCCGGATGGGCGTCTGCCCGCTACCTCCAGCCTTCTGGCCGCCGACCCAGGACACCCCATTGTTGCCGTTATGGGTCTCGGTATTTTTCACCGCAGCCACCGCATCACCGCCGGTTTGCTCCAGATTGCCCTGCATCTCCTGGGTCTTGGCCAGCGCGCCCCAACCGGCTTGACCGACCTTGTCCGCCATTTTTTCGGCCATGGCTTGGCAGGTCAGTTTGGAGCGATCGAAGTCGATACGACCCTGCATCACCCCGTTACTGAGCAACTCATAGAGGCCGGGGTTGGCGCGCTGGATGATCAACGCCGGCAGCGACATCACCGCTTGGGTCGCGTTCTGCACGATGCTGCCCATGATCTGCTGGAAACCTTCAGTGACGCCGTTCAGCTGGTTTTGCAGGGTGTTGGTGAGGCTCATGTTGCCGCACATCATGTTTGCTCGCCAGGCGCCGCCGACGCCGAGACCACTGGGTCGGTAAAGCGAACTCGGTGAGCCGACTGCCGAGCCGCCACCAATGGTGTACATCACTCGGTCGTAGAGTACTTCGCCTTGAGTACCCAGGCGGTAATCGTCCTCGGCGGCGTGGGCATGAATGGCCATGGCGAGCAGTCCACAGAGCAATAGACTCATCGCGCCCAACCATAGTCGTGCGAGAAGCCAATTCATGAAGCACCGCCTTCGAAGTCGATGCTGAACAGGAAGGTCTGTCCCTCACGTTTGCAGCAGCTATAGGGACGCCACAGCGACCAGGCGTAGCCGCCATCCGCGCTCTGAACCGGATCGCTGGGGAAGATGGCGCACGTGGACTGCACCTGGGGGTAGAGCAATTGCCATTTGTGGGTCGAAGCGTCGTTTTCAACGATCGGGCCAGGCGGCCAGTAGCCGTCGCGTTTGGCGGGCGTGAGCGGTAAGTACACATGCGGCTGCCAGTTGCGGGTCATCACATCGCCGGCCCGTTGCGCCATGACTGCGGCCGTCTTGAAATCGTCGGGCTGTACCAGAAAGCCCTGCCGGGGATAAACGTTGCCCCACATGTTTCCCGAAGCCTGACTACCGATTTCACGGATCCCCGGCATGAGCGACTCGGGGTAGAAACTTTCCGGGATGCCATGGCGCCAAGCCAGTGAGTCCAGGGTGCTCAGGTAGTAGGGCATGAACGCAGTAACACCGCTGGCGCAGGCGTAGCCGGACTGCGAAGCTAGTTGCGTGGCGGCCCAGCCACCTGGATGACCGATGCCATCGACGTTTTTGAAGCGGGGCAGGTTGTCGTGGTGAGTGTTCGGCGTGATCAGGTTGCCGCCACCTTCCGCACCGCTGATGGGAGAGGAGAGGGTGGCCATCTCGGTCCAGGGGTTATTGCCGGTGGTGGCGTAGCTCGAGACCACGAGTTCAGGAATGAAATGACGAACCTTGGTCGAGGTTTTGACTTTGCAGCCGAAGGGCGTGCAGAGCAGCCAGAAGCAAATGCCGACGATCCTGTATTCGAGACAGTTTGGCGAAAACACGGAGGACGTGATGCTACCGGTGTCCAGCGCCACGCTTGGGCCGCACGCCAGCAGGACGCTCAGCGCCAAGGGCCGTAGCTTTGTGGGCGGGATTGACGAGCAGGCAACAGGCATGATCCAGGCTCTCGGTGTATGGCCTGGGCAGGTTCGGTTAGGAACTGAAGACTGTCAGTGGAAATTATGAAGGCGGATCTATCGGGTTTGTGAGACGTGAGACTATTATTTGACGTGAGGGGAGCTGCGCAGGATATCGGGTTCCAGAAGTAACTGATCTGCGGTAATTTCGAAAATATTGGCGAGCTTACACAGGACCAACAGCGACGGATTACCAGTGCATCGTTCGATTTGACTGACGTAGGTGCGATCCACCTCGGCCATCAGCGCGAGCTGCTCTTGGGTAAGGTTTTTCACGCGTCGCATCAAGCGGATGTTTTCCGCCAGCTGCAGACGAAGCTGTTCGTAGTCTTGAGTCATGCGCGCAAATTGCGCCTTGAGGGACTCTCAATCCACGGGATATAGTCTACATTGGCATTGATCTAGGCCATTTGGTGTTCATGTCTGTTATCGAGCGTTCATTTGGTGTCGTTAAGCTTTTCGAAGCTGGGCCCAGCGTCAAACAATAAATCAGAAATCTAGGGTGTGTATGGACGAAAACTACATTTCAATTCCTGCGGCGGATGGTTGCCCAAGTCTCCTGACACCTTGGGGCAACGAATTTGCTCCGATGATTGAACGTGGCGTGCAATGCGCTCAGGCTTGGCTTGATACGTCTGGTGAGATTCCGCTGTGGTGGGAGCTGGCGCAAACACGTAAGACCTTTCCAGTCGGTGACTGCCAGGATGCTTTTGAAGCAGGTTTTTTATTGAGGATTCAGCAGCGGCTTCGGGGCGTGTCACAGTAACTATTGTTGCTCATGGCGATTACATCGACTTGACCCTCCGTTTGCATCAATCAGACCACCTTGGCACAGACAAATGATTGCAGCGTTAGAGCTATTGTCTGTCTAGCTGACGTGTCTTGGTCCAAATACTGAAAAACCTGGTGGGGAGTCGCGCTTTCCTTAGTTGGGTACCGCGCCAAGGGCGGTACTTGCCTCCAATGCCGCCAGTCATGCATCGAGCGTGAAAATCTCTTGAAAGGTATGGTTCCAGACGCCATTCCTCTAGACTGGGGGCTGACAGAAGTAGCTTTCGCCCTGTTATAAACAGGTTTACGTAGCTAAGATTCTGATTAAGTGCAGATTCTGCACGCTCTGAGAACGTGGAGCGCGATATGAAAGTCAAACGAGTGTTGAGTGATGATCTGGTGAGCCGCCTGGAGGATAAGATCCCGGTTATGGCTGAAGGCGCCATCAATACCGCCTATATCAACGCGCTGGCTGCCGGGCGCAGTGTGATGGAGGTCATGAATGGCATGCTTGTTGAAACGACTGCCGACGGTAAGCACAAGGTCATTCGGGTGGCCAAACCCAAGCACAAAGTGACTCTGGGTGGCGTAATTAAGGTGCGCCGCTGCTCATGACGGTTCCTCGGTTGAGGGTTTTTGCTGGACCCAATGGCTCCGGCAAGAGCACGATGAAAAGTGCCATCCCTTCCCACCTGATTGGTATCTACATTAACCCGGATGAAATCGAGAAGGCTGCCAAAGAAAGCGGTCGTCTGGAGTTCAGTGATTTTCAACTGGAAGTTGAAGGTGATGAGGTCCTCAGTTTCATTAGGGAGCATCGGCTGGTCAATTCCGCCGGGCTCGATGAGGAGTCGGCCAAAATAGGCTTTAGCAGCAATGGTCTGAATTTCCAGACGGTCGCGATGAACTCCTATTTTGCCTCGGTGCTCTCTGACTTTATCCGGAACAAGCTTCTCGAAGAGCAGCTGTCTTTCACCTTCGAAACGGTGATGTCCAGCGACGACAAAATCGCTTTTATGCTCAAGGCGAGAGAGTCTGGATATCGAACCTACCTCTACTTTGTGGCAACTGAAGACCCTGACATCAATATCAACAGGGTCAGGAACCGTGTTGCAGCAGGTGGGCATCCAGTTCCCACAGAGAAAATTGTCCAGCGTTATGGCCGTTGTCTGAGCCTGCTGCCTGCGGCTATTGCCGCTTCGAACCGGGCCTACATCTTCGATAACTCCGGTGCCGACCTCGTGCTGCTTGCCGAAGTTACGGATGGGACTGATCTTGAATTCAAGGTTGACGAGGTTCCTGGCTGGTTCATGGATGCCTACGTTGAAAAAGTGCTCAATGGCTAGCTGCCGGGTTGATCAACACCGGATGCGCTTTCCCTCTTTTTATTGGCTCTATTCCACGCGCCTGATCAATGCGCTCAGCTACTCGATAGGCAGCTTCCAACTCCGAGCAGTCGTGCTCTTGCATCAATGTCCAGCGTTCTGCCTTTTCTTCAGGTTCCGTCATGGCAAGGGCGAGGTAGAGGCTCGGTGGGACCGCTCGGAATAACGTTTCGAGCTTTTTCGACAGCACGACCCCCTCAGTGTATTTACCCGGCTCTTTACTGGCGGAGAGCAGCAAGGCTTTCTGTGCTGGCGTGAGTTTCTTGAACCGTGCGATTTCTTCGATTTCCGCGGGCGGCATGTTCAAACAAATCCACCATTCGATCATGTTGAGCATGGTCTGCGCAGACGTGGGGAAGTCGGCAAGGTTTTGTGTGGCCAGCCAGAACCAAGCGCCGAGCTTGCGCCACATCTTCGTCCCCTTGACCACGAATGGCGCCAGCAGCGGGTTCTTGGTGATGATATGGCCCTCGTCGGTGACCATGATGATCGGTCGGCCCAGGTACTGGTCGCGCTCGGCCAGATTGTTCACGGTGTTCATCAGGCTGATGTAGCTGATGGACATCTGGGCCTCGTAGCCTTCGCGAGCGTAAGTGGCCAGATCGACAATAGTCACATCGCTCTCCGGCCAAGGCGTGCCTTCGCGATCGAACAGTTCACCCTCGAAACCCTGGCAAAATAGGTCGATGGACTCGCCCATTTCCTGGGCACGCTCGCGACGTTTCTCTGGCAAGTGCGGATCGGCGGCGACGCCCAGCAAGGCGTCGCGCACGTCTCGGGTCAGTACCTGGCGACCCGCCGCGACGCAGGTCTGCGCCGCATCGAGAATGCACTCGCGGATCAAGCTGCGATCGGCTCGACTCAGGCGCGCCTCTTCCTTGGCCTCGCCGCCGGTGATCATCAGCCGGGCAGTGATTTCCAGTTCGCCGAGAACATCACGCTGGTCTTCGCGACTGGTTACTACCTCATCGTCCAGCTCATCGATCGACAGACTCGCCACCTGATCCGGCTGCTCGACCAGGCGCCAAGCATCGGCGAACGGGGCGAGGCTGACCGAGGCGCCAGGTTTCAATTGGACCTTGTTGACCGAGAGACCTTGTGTCGCGAAGTAGTCGCCCTGCAAGCCGAATGAGTTGCCAGCCTCGACGATAAATAGGCGAGGGCGGTATACGGCCATGACCTGCATCAGCAGGGTGACCAGGGTGGCGGACTTGCCGGCGCCGGTGGGGCCGAACAACAGCAGATGACCATTCATAGCTCGGTCCAGGCGTGACAATGGGTCGAAGCTCAATGGCGAGCCGCCACGATTGAACAGGGTGATGCCCGGGTGGCCGGTACCGGTGCTGCGGCCCCAGACTGGAACCAGGTTCGCCAGGTGCTGGGCGAACATCAGGCGGGTGTACCATTTACGCGTGTCGCGGGCCGGGTTGTAAGCCATCGGCAACCAACGCAGGTAGCTGTTGCAGGCGGCGACCTCATCGCCTTCACGTACTGGTTGCAGCCCCGCGCCCAACAGCGCGTTGGCCAGGCTGACCGAGCGCTGGTGCAATTGCTGTTCATCGTGACCGCGTACGTAGAACGCCAGGGTTCCCCGGTACAGCTTGTGCTGGCGGCCGATGATCGCGCGGGCCTCTTCGACATCCTGACGGGTCTGGGTCGAGGCCAGGTTTTCACCGATGGCTTTGCGCGCCAGGCGGTTCAACTGGTCTTCGAGCACATCCTGAGGTTTGACCACCTGGGTCAGACTCATCACCGTGCCCTCAGGCAACTGGTCGAACAGGGCGTTCACCGCATCGCCTTTGCGGGTTTCGCCAGTGAGTTGGCCAATCAAGGGCGCCCGCCGCAGCTTGTCCACCACCATCACCCGATGGGGCTGACCATCGAAGTACCAGAGTCCGCGCTGCACATCCGAACGCGGTTCGTTGAAGAACAGCCGCTCGGCGAAGTCATGATCGAAGGGCAGTTCCACCGACTCACCGTCGCCCGATTCCGGATAGGCTACACGGCGGTAGAACTCCTCGGGCGCTTCATCGGTGAGCCTGGGCGCAGGATTGAACCAGGGCAGTAACCAGGCATACAGACCTCGGCCATCGACTCGCGTCGATTGCACCCCGCACGCCTGCAATGAAGCCGCGATACGTTCGCAAGCCTGTTGCAGGGATTGCACTGGGGTGAGTCCCGTTTCCTCAGCGTCAGACTCAAGCCAGCGATAGACCACCAGGCGCACCCGTCGGTTATTGCCACGCCAGGGCAGGCGCGTAACCACCTTATCCTCAAACAGACCACCGGGCTTGGCGATGGCCTTCAGATGACGGCGGCTGAGCGCCAAATACGCCTCGGTGAAGACCGTGCCTCGCGCGCTGTCCTGAATATAATCGGTGAGCCGGGTCAGGTAGGGGGTGAAGTCGTTGTCGTCCTGGCAGAAAAACTGCGCCACCCAAGGCGCTTGATCCAGCTCGTCAAAGCTATCCTGCAGGGCATCCTCGAGGGCATCGCGAGCCGCCATCAGCCAATCGGGTTCGCGCCCTTCAGTGCCGATGGGCAGCAACTCGAACACCGCACCCACTGAGCGATTGTCATCGAGCAGAAAACACTGCTCGGTGTCGAGGTACTCGACCCACGGCAGGTGATCGGTGAAGCTGGGGTTGCGCGCATACAGTGCGGCTTCATCGGCCAAGGTGGCGCGAGGGCGCAATGGATTGCGCCAGGCTTTCCATGCGGCAGTGTGGTTGCCCAAATCGCCGGTACGCACTACAAGTCTTCCTGACGTTCACCCGGCAATGCGTACTGCACACGTTGGTAGAACGGAAAGACTGTCGAGTAACCCGGGACCGGTGCCTGCTCGGTGCCGCTCAGATGCGGATACACGTACAGCACTAGATCGGGATTGGGCAGGCGAGGGAACAAATTGTGGATCTCGTTCGTCGCTGTGCGCGTGTACGGTTCTTGGAGAGAGGCGGAGAAATTCGCCTGGGCCAGCGGACGGCGTAACTGCTGCCGAGCATCCAGCAGTTGCTGCTGAGTGCCTTGCGAACCGGCACCGTTCCAGACGTCCAGCATGGTTTGCTCGCCATGGGGCAAAAGCGTGTCCTTGTCGGTGGAACATCCCGCCAGGACCCAGCAGAGCACGCTAATCCAGGTCAGGCAGAGAGGCATGGTCTTTTTCATGGCGAACGCTCCGGCCCTTGGGCTCGTAGTCGATGGTGATCTCATGGTCGAGGTGCAGTGCGACCTGTGCGGCCGGTGGTACGTACACGGCAGCAAAGGCCTCGCCATACAGCTTGTTGACCCACTCGCGGATGTCGCTAACCCCACCGCTGAGAATTGAATTCAGTGCGCTGTTGCCACTGCTGCTGGTGACCCCGAGGGTACTGCCGCCCGAATTGATCACGCTGCTGTTATTCTTTTCATCCCCAAGCAAGGCAGCAACACCGGCGCCAGCCGCGGTGATCAGGCTCTGGCTGCCGAGGTACTGCTGGGCGTTCGAGCGGCGCTCGCCAGCGATGCAAGGAATGCCATACGGATCGGACAGGTAGCCGAGTCCACCGCGGATCTTGTCGGTGTTCGAGTTCTGAGTGGTGGAGGCATTGCGGCTGGCTACCGCCTTCGGCTGAGGCACCGTGCGAATGGTGCCATCGGTAAACACAAAGGTGATTGACTCGACCTGTCCGCGCACGCAAGACAGGGTCCAATCACCGGATGCGGTGCCGCTCATCACGGCGCCCGCGACGTCCGGCAGGTCGATGCCGTTGGCCGTCAGATTCTCGGGACCGACCAGCACCTTGAAGGGATAGGGATCATTCACGGTGCCGTCCACCGGGACTCGGCCGATCAGTGCAGTCATGGCGACCGAGCCCATCAATGTCGCGTTTTCAGGAATGGTGTAGACCGGCTTCGCACCTTCGGTACGATCAACGGATCGCGTCAGGTCACGTTCACCCTGGGTGACTGCACGTAGCTGTTTCTGGCTGCGATCAATCGCATTGTCTTTCAGGCCCTCCAGCGAGTTGAAGGCAGTAGGCAGACTCAGTGCGGAGGCGGTCTTGGTTTTGCCTCGGGCGTTGGTGGACGAAGCATCCGAGGGTTCAATCCACTGCAGCGTATCAGTGGCAGAGTGTCGCCCTTCGAACTGAGCCCCATCGCCCGGCTCTAGCCCCAATCCGATCGGCATGTCCTTGCTTTTGCCGGTCAGCCCCGACAACTGTTCCTGCAATTGCGTCAGCAGACCGCGAGCCTGACGACTGTCCTGTTCCGCTTTGAGTCGGGCCTCGTTGGCTTGTCGACGGCCTTCGTCGACCTGCTGGGTTACGCTGCCAAGCGCGGTCTGGATGCGCGAATCGACACTATTCTCCCGCTCGCGAAGGCGGTTGTTCTCCGTCTGCAGCGAATCGTTGTGTTTTTTCAGGCCGAGCATGTCGCTGCGCATGGCCTTCACCTGGCCGACCAGGGTGGCAACCGTGTCGCGTGGGGTATCGCCCGCTATGCCGAGCGACTTGGCTTGCTCGGCGGATAACTGGAGGTTGCCCTGATCAACCGAGTGCTCTGGAGAGGGTGTGCCGTTACCCGCGACCCAGCTTTTCAGGATGATCAGCACCACGCCCAACAGCGCAGCCGGCACCAGCCATTTGAGCAATGCGTTAGCCTTCATCGTCAGCACCTCGGGCAACGGGCGGAAGCAGCACGGCGTGTTCGAGGCCGGCACCGCGGGTGACGAGGTAGGCAATCGTGGTGTCTTCAGCGCTGCCGACAGGCCCGAGGAAAGCATGCTGGAAGGCCGCGGCGAACAGCTTGGCCTGAAGCCGACGCGGATCGAGTTGCACCGTCTCTGGACCACGATTGCGCAACTTCACCGCCGTCACCCAGTAATCACCGAGTCGCCAGGCGGCGATGGGTGTACCGGACACGTTTTCGGTTGGCAGCAGGGTAGGCAATTCGGTGCGCAGCTTGAGCGGTACGCGGCGTACGCCGGGTAGGGATTCTACGGTGCGCAGCGGCGCGTACAGGCTCTGTGCGGCGTAGCGCGTCAAAGCGACCGGGATCGGCGTACGTTCTGGAACAGGGGCGGTGTTAGATTCCGTCTCGGTAGCCTGCACCGGAGCATTCTTGAGAATACGCACGGGCTCCAGCGGTTGATCACCAGGCGTGGCCGCGATATCCAGGAGGATGATCTCGCCCGTTGCGACCGATTGCAGTTGCAGTCGGGTCGGGGCAATGGCTTCCGACGCGCGCAGGTACAGCGTGCCGCCGGTTGATTGCACGCGCAGCTTGCCCGTCAGGGCTGAGGGCACGCCGACTCGAACATCCTCATCGATAAAGACCACTCGTTCCTGATTGATCACCAGCGGGACCGCGAGGGGTAGGCGTTCCCAGTGCATCAGCTCGACGGCCTGCGCTGCAGCTCCCCATAACATCAGTACGACGGTGAGTAGGGTAGACATCCGCTTCATGGTTCACCTCCAGGCAGCGAGATTTTTTGCGGAGTGCCCTGATAACAATCCAGTGCCAGCCCCCACTTATTGCGTTCGGGGTCCAGGTCGAAACGCACCACGCGCAATGGATAACGCACCACCACCCGTTTCACCGGTTCGGCGGCGTAATACTCATCGGCGTTGAGGTCGAGGGTGACCAGCCAGCTGTCGCGATCGAGTTGCTTGACCCTGAGTTCCGGATCTTCGCTATAGCCTCGGCCCAGAATTTCGTAGACACCACGCACCCGCTGGCGCAGTTCGCCAGCGGCCTTGCGGTACTCGTAGTCACCGTCGAGGAAGGCCTTGCAGGCTGGGGTCAGGTAGGGCTGCAAGCCATAGATGGCTCGGCGATAATCCTGCTCGCCATCCGAGGGCCAGCGGTTGAGTTGGCCAAAGATGTACAGGGCAAAGGCATACACATTCTCTGAAGGGATATCCCACCATTTGCGAGTGCTGCCTGACCGCAAGTCTGGCGGTACATGCACGGTCAGATCGGTCGGTGCCGAGCGCCAGCCGTACCAGAGCCCGGCACAGACCAGGGCAAGGATCACTACCGCCAGACGCAGGCTGAAGATATGGGCCTGTTGGGCATCCACCTTGTTCCGAAAACGGCTCATGACTGCCACCGAGACAGGGCAGGGCGAAGTCGACGCGAACGGCGAACCGTCCAGGCGCCGGAGTGAAGGATCAGGCTTCCGCGACCCAGGTGCCAACGGCTGGCCAGTACCCATTCGAGCTTGCGGTACAACCAGGTCTCGGGGCGAGCCCGTTTGGCCCGACGCAGTAGTGTGCCACCGGCAAATAACACCACCGCCATGCTTGCGATCATGCTGGTCGGCGCCACGGCAATGGAGGCGGTGGCGATCGCCAGAGGAACGCCCAGCAGCAGGCCAATGACGGCGCCGGAGCCGAGCGCTACCAGCATCTCATCATTGGTTAAACTGCGCAATACGGCGGGATCACGATTGAGTCGCTCTGGCAGAAAGACCAAGGTGCCGTCTGCAAGGCGTTCGATAGCGTCGTTCATGCCAACCTCACAGGATAGCGGCAGCCTTGGTCAGGAACCAGATGATGATCACCACCAGCAGGGCTCCGATGCCGACTACAGCGCCGAGGTCTTTCCAAGTCTTACGCTGGTTCTGCACGTCGGCATAGACGGTCAGGGAATGCCAAGCCACACCGAGAAAAGCGAGCAGGGCGATCAGCAGACCGAGCAGGATGCCGCCGTCGTAGGCGTAGTTTTTGATCGTCTCGATCAACCCGGAACCTTCACCACGGGAAGGCGCTTCCATGGTGGGGAGCTCGGCAAAAGCCAGGCTTGGACCGAGCACCAGCAGCAGACCGATCAAGCGTTGGCTTGCACGATCACGCAGGTTGTTTTTCAGGGGGGCTAAGCACTTGAGCATGACGGCGATCTCCGGAGTTAGGACAGGGTGAAGAACATCAAAACTAGCAAGGTGAGCAGGACACGGGCGGTGCTGCCGCCAAACGCGCCGAAGCGCACACTGCCTGTTGCCCAACCCCGGTACGCCGTCCACATCACCCAGGCGCACCAGAGCAACGCCAGGACGAGAACCAGGGAAATCCAGAGCGTCGAACTGCTCTGTGCCGAAAAGCCAGAGGCGTTTTGGAAGGCAGCGGTCTGAGAGTCGGCCATGCTCATGGCGACGGCTCCGCGGACGGAGTGTCGAGGCGGTAATCGCCGACCAGCTCACAAGGATCGCGAGGTTGAGCACGGGAGGGGGATAGATAGTTCTGCACTCCTTGGCGGATGCGTTGGATGTCCTGAGACAGGCGGGGATAGTCGAAGCGATAGCGTTCGTTTGGTTCGGAGGTCCTGGCTACCTTAGCTTGCGCCGCAAGGCGCTCAATAGTGTCGACCTGCTGCTGAACTAGGCTGAGCTGTTCGCGCTCATGAGCAGATGCGGCATAGCCGCCGCTATGGAACGTCATCAGTATGAGCAGTGGGCAGATTCGGAAAAATGTAGTCGACATGTGGATAGCCCATTTGGAGATGGGGCCAGCATCCAACTAACGTCCAGGACTCAGCAGTAAGAAACACGAAACACGCTGCGTCATTTTATTTCGATACAGTCTCTGATCGTGGAGCGAGTTCGAACACCATATCGAGAGCTACGAAACGCGGAAAATGACAAAATTGGACCGCAAGCACAGCATTGGTTACTCATGAAAAACGATTAGTAGCCGTTAACGTTTGATTCCGCTAACAGCATTGTTAGCGGGGCGCAGATAAGCGTGGACGAAATCAGTTAACGAAGAGTGATTGCAGAGAGTGAACATCCAACAAGCAATTCGGCGGTACCGTATTCGACAGGCCGTGGGCTTCTCCTTGATGGTCTTCGGGGCGCTATTTTATTTGGTTTCATCGTTGATTTTTCTGCACCATCAAGCAGAGACTCTCGCGAGCACAAAAATTTTTGGGCATTTGGGAGGGGTTGTGCAAAATTTAGTAGCCGATGTCTACCAGGCCACATCACCCTACATCGGTTTTGTATGGGAGCACGCGCCTACCCTCAGCCAGGAAAACCCGCTCAGCTATGGAAATTTGCTGTTTTTCGGTTTGCTGGGTGTGATGATTATTGGAAAGCAAATTCTCCTTTCCGCTAGCCAACTCAAGAGGCGTGTTCAGGTTCAACTCGAACGTCTTGAGGAAGCTCAGTGGCGCAACTCGATGCAAAATGGAGCAGCCACCCAAGTCAACGCAAATCAGATCGGGCAGATCAATTTTTATCAGCAGTCTATGCCGCCGTCCCCTAGCGGTGATTGGTGGCAGCGGCCGTTGGGTATTGTTGGTTTGTCTATTATTGGCGGTTATGTCGTCGCGATTTTGGCTAAATTCACCGGAATGGTTTAACACGTCAGCGTTACATTTTATTAAATGTATTTTTTAAACGTCGCCGCGGTGATGGCTGTCGTTATTCCGAGCATCATCGCGCAAGGCAAAAAGACGGCCATAGGATTGAGCGAAAAGGGCAGGGACAGATACATGATCCAGGGTACGAGCAGCAGGGGTATCACTGCTCGTTTAGCTCGGTGATAGACAAAACTGCTTTCTCGCCCGGCTCCAAACTTGCGCAGGTCGCGGCGCATCAAACCATCGACAAAACCGGTGAACGAGGCCAACAAAAATAGCGGTGTGGCCAGAGCCAAGATGGTTAGGCGCACTACGAAGGTAAAGGTCACATACACCGCCGCCAGTACGAAATCCTCAATGCTCACGTAGAGCTGACTCGCCCAGCTCCAGAAGCCATTGCCCTGGCCCGACACCCGCGCCTGCCGGGCAAAATCCTCAAAGCCAGTCTTGACCAGCAGCCACTGATTGAGGAACTCCAGCCACTGGACAATTGTTTTCCCAGGCTGTTGGATGAGAAGTGAAGCTTTGAAGTGCTCACTGAGCCAGCCCAACTCACTGGTTAGCATGGCCTGACTATGCCGCCAGCCCTGATCACCCCAGAACAGTAGCAGCCCGGCGAACTCGATGAGGATCGAGAACAGCAACGAGGCAATCAGCAAACCGATGATGCGCAGGACTAGGCTGATCGCCGAGATGATCAATCCCGGACGCTGGATCGGTTGTGGCGGCGTGTTCTGGGTGGAAGTCGCCATAGTTCACCCCATTGCGCGCTGCAGAGTTGATGTGGGCAATACGTCTCCTGGATCGTTTTCTGCTGAATCGAAACCTGTGCTGGGGTAGGGCTACCCCACCTGATCCAGATCGAAGTTGGTAGTTGGGCCGCCACCGCTTGCGCTCCACCACTGTCCCGCCTGCGCGTTATAGGCCGCCCGCATCCGTTGAGTGAGTTCCTGTAGGTCCTTGGGCATGGTGTCGACGTTGGAGGGTTTGGGTAAAGGCATACGGACTTTCCAGAGCTGCCCACCGGCCTGGAAGGAGAACATTTGCCCCTTGGGCAAACTGACGATATGAGCAGGCTCGATCAACGGCACACTGGTGCTGCTGACACGGTCCTGTGAGGACGAGGTGAAGTCCGTGTTGGCGTCCGGATCGGATGTGTCCGTCGCACCCGACATCAGGGTCTTGGTCAGCACGTTAACCTTGGGTAACTGCTGGGTGAGCAGTTCAGCGGTGGCGGTTTCGCGCACGCGGAGCATCTGCAGGGTGTTGAAGTTGCCAATCACCTGGCCAGCTTTGGCGCGGTTGCCGATACGTGCTTCGATATCGCTGAGGGTCTGGGTGTAGGCGGTTACCTGGATACCGGCGCCACCACCCTTATTGATCAGCGGGATGAATTCATCACCCATCAACTCGTTGAACTCATCGGCGTGGAGGTTAATCGGCAGCTTGTCACTGCTGCTGCCTGATGGGGGCAGGCCATGGTCAATGCCATGTTTGTAGATGTGGCCCGCGACCGAGACCAAATCAGCGAACATGGAGTTGCCCACAGCGGCTGCGACTTCGGCGTCGGTCAGCGCATCCAGGCCGACGTAAACGATGCCGCGTTTGCGAATGATCTGCATCCAATCGAAGATTGGTCGCGGGTCATCTAGGTCGGTGTAGTTGGGGGCCAGCAGTTGGGCGGTCTTGCCGGTGGTGAGTTTCTCCAGCAGCGGTAGCAGCGAGGCAACGATTTTGTCGAAGTAGGTGCGGTCGTAACGTACTGCCGAGCGCAGTCCATCCAGCACCGGATCGAATACCCGTTTCACCGCCAGGTACTGTTCGATGGCCACCACACGCTTTTCGCGTCCCACCATATGCCGGGGAATGTTCTTCTCAGTGAGTTTGCCTTCCAGTTGGACGATCACTTCCCAGGCTTTCGGATCGGTCTTGGCGAAAAACTGCTGAGTGTATTCGATGAACAGCGCGTCGATATTGACCACATGTCGCTGGATCTGCAGGTAGTCTGGACGCCGGCCGAGCTCGATCAGGGCACGGGCGATAATATTGACGAAGCGCCAGGCGAACTCACGGAAGGCCGCAGAGTTACCTTCACCACTGAGCTGCCCGGCGATGCGTGACGCCACTTCCGAAATGCGTCCGAAACGTCCCACCGCGTTGTAGCGCGCGGAGATCTCCGGCCAGCCCAGATGGAAAACATAGAATTCCTTTTCCCGACCGGCCCGTTTGGCTTCGACATACATCCGCTTGAGCAAGTCAGCATCGCCTTTCGGATCGAAGACGATGACCACCTCATGTTCGATGCGATGAATGTCCTGGGTAATGTAGACCTCGGCCAGTCGCGTCTTGCCGACCCTGGTAGTGCCCAGCACCAAGGTGTGTCCGACGCGTTCGCCCAGCGGCAGACTGACTTCCGTTTCATCGGGCTCGACCCCATGCAATAGTGGCGAGCCCCCTACCGGGGGCAAAGGCCGCAACGGATTGAAGGCACTGTCCCAGGCCGTGACACGGGCCAGCATCGAGAGTGGAAACGGTGCATGCTCCAGGCGCCGTTCGAGTCCACGGGCCAGGCGGTAGCTGGTCGGTTGGTCGACATAGTGGGCGACCGCCGGATCCTGGGCCTCGACCAAGCGCTGGGTGTGCAGGCGGGTCCAGCGAAATCCTCGGCCCATGAACAGACGCTTGTGGCTGACCGGAATCTGCCGACTGGTCAGCTCGTAGCGGGGCAGCCGACGGATATTGCGCCGATAACGCAGCACCTCCCAAGCTTGTCGCAGCCGGATCAGGCCGAACAGGGCATAGGCCAGCGCTGTAACCAGACCGATCTCGGGTGACAGGGCCACGGCCCAGGGCGAGTACACGCACAACACCGCGGCAGCGATACAGATTGCTACGGTATACAGCTCCACCGCTGGCCGGAGCTTGGACTCCATCACATGCTCGGCCATGACCTGGACTCACTGTTCCAGTGAGGTGGCAGTGATCAAGACGGGGTAGTGCTCAATCTGCATGCGGGTGGCGATGTCGTTGCCGTTGACCGGCAGGATGGTGATGCCCGGAGCGGCTGCTCGAATCCGGGCCAGGGCTTCATTATCGGCCACTTCGACGGCGAGGCCAGCCGCGCCCATTTCCTGCAGTTCAGCAGCGCGTTGACGCAGCCAAGTCAGCGACTGAGGATCGTCACCGACCAGAAAAAATGGCCGCAACCCCGGCATGTTCAGGGCGCGAGACGTGATCTGGCCGGGGCTCAAGTGGGAGCTGCGGATGGGCAGTATCCAGGCTTCATCGGCAAACGTGGACAGGTCCGCATGCAAGGCCCGATCAGGCTGGGTCTTGTTGTTTATGGGCGGCCTGGAAACTTGAAAATGGGGTCGGGTGAAGTCGCCAGCCGGATCCCCGGCTATGGTCAATTCCGGCTGGGCGAAAGGTGCCAAGAGCAGGATGAAATAACAGGCGATGGGGATTCGCTTCATGGTGGTGTGCCCTGTTCGAAGAAAACCAGCAGTCGTTCGAGTTGCCGGGAAAAGCCCTCGCGGTAACGCGCGGCGGGCGTTCCGCCTGCCGGGCGGTGATAGCGTCCCGCAGCCAACACCCAATCACCGGTGGCGGCGTGATGCTCTTGTAACAGCGCGGCGGTCACGGCGAGATTTCGGTAGGGATCGAGGGCTTCACAGGGGCTGGAAAAACGTTGTCCCTGGTAACCCAGGTTGGTTTGTCCGAGACCGACATCGACCCGCTTGGCGTCATGCCAAGTGAGCGCTTGAAGCAAGGCGTGACAGGCGGCCTGGCGAGTGGCGAAGCGGTAGGGTGTTCCGGCGATGTTCAGCGTCCAAGGCCACGGCAGCAGTCGACCACGGACGCGGATACCACTCTCCTGCAGGGCAATCGCGAACAGCACCATAGAAGGGATGTCGGCGTCATGCGCCGCCAGTTGGTAGGCCGGAGGCGGAAGTTCGTCAGCCTGGACGGCGAGCACCATCAGCAGGATCGCAATACCACTCAGTCGAGGCGTTGCCATTGTCCATTCACCTCTTGAAATGTGGCAGGCAATGGCCCCGGGGTTCCCAGGCTGAACCAGCGACCACGGTCATGGTTCAGGGTGATCTGCCGGCGTTGGACCTTGGCCGGATCGACGTCTGCTTGCCGAGCCCAGCTACGGACGCGTTCATCCTCGCCTTGGCTGCCCACCAGGTAGATATCGAACGCCATGTCACTGCTTTGCAGACGCTGCGCTTCGGCGGTGCACGCTGGGCAGTGGTCCTCCACAAACAAGGCTTGACGCGGCATGACCGCTGAGCTGGCAGGGGACGGGGATGCCATGCCCTGGATCGGCAGCAGCCCGGGAAACAGCTTGGCCCAGGCCGCGGTGTAAGCGTTTTGGTAGGCCAACTCGCGCTCAGCGCGTTTGGCTTCCAGCGCTACCTGTAATTCAGCATAGCGCTGGCGCTCTTGGTCGGTCTGGGCCTCGACCCCGAGTGTGGTCAACGGATCGAGGTTCGGGCTCCAGAAACCGCGCGGGCCGGCTTGGATCTGTTCGAAGCGCGTCCACTCCTGCTCCGTCAGACCCCAGCTCGCCGCCTGTTCAGAGTCAGAGCGCCCCAGCGGAGCAGACTGCGTGTCCTGGGTACGTGACTGTGTCGTGACGGGGTTGCCCATCGCAGCACCCATGGCCAGTAGCGAAGCGAGACAGACGACGGTGGGCAGTAGCGCTCTGTTCATGATCGCTTCTCAAGGGAGGTGAACGGTCTGGTCTGGCTGAGCGGCCACCGCGAAGATGGCTGAGTTCGGCTCCAGCACTTTCAGGTGCCAGGCTCCGAGCTGCTCGCCGCTATGCAGCAGCCGAACATCTATGAGAGAGCGACTGTCATGAGGTGCGACTGCCAAAAAGCGCTCACCACCACGGGATTCGACCCCCAACACCGAGAACGGTGGCGAGAGCGGGACGGGCTTGGGGCGCGCGGTCTTTTTCGGTTTAGTCGCGGAAGGCGACGGCGGTGGGGGTGATGGCTGGGTTTTGTGCTCCTGGAACTGCTGCTCGACCTGTTCAAGGCGTGCGCGCAGCGCTGTCAGTTCTGCCACGGTGGCGCGGGCTGCCAGACCATCGCGCAGCTCCTGTATTTCTTGCGCCCACTGATCCAGCATCGGATCGAGGGTATTGGCCTGTTGCTCACCAGTATCGACCATCTGCTTCAGGTCTTTCAGCGCGTACTGCAGCTTCTCCTGGGCGTCCTTGAGGGTGCTTGAATCATGTTGCAGGGTGTCCAGGGTTTGTCGGTATTGCGTGTCCGTGCTCTGCAGTTCTGCCATGCGCTGGTACTGGTTATACAAACCACCGCTCAGCCCGGCGACCGCCAGGCAAAGCAGCCCGATGATGAGGGTTTGAAACGTTGAGGCTTTCATGGCCGCGCCTCCGATTGATGGGGCAAGACGGGTGTGATCAGCGCGACACCGGCATCCGTTTTCTGCTGTTCGAAGCAGACCGAACGGCTGACTTCATCGGTCGTGAGTTGCCAGACGGGGCCAGCCAGCACTTGTAGCGCGCGGCGCAAAGGGATTGGACCAAGCCGGTAATGGGCTGCAGGCAGAGGCCGGGTAAACAGCACCGTCACCGACGCAGTAACTGGGCAAAGCGCATAACCAGAGCGCAGCAGTACGTAGAGCAGCGCATCCTGCACCGAGGGGTTTAGGCTGGACGGGATGTTCACTTCAATGATTTGAGCGAGAAGATCGCGTTGCTCCGTGGTGGGCTCGGTGCTGACCAGCGTATAGCGGCCATAGTGGAGCTCTCCCGGATGGCTTCCCTCGGCTGTACCCTTCGAGAGCTGGGCTCGATTGGAGCCATGGTCAATCTCTGGATGGGTCGGCAAAGGGTTGGGGATTTGCGCGGTGCAGGCGCTCAACAAACCCAGCAGGCAGACAGGCGTAAAAAAACGCTCCATGAAAAAAACCTCATGTCAGATTCAATGCAGAACCTGACATGAGGTGAAGGAGTAACTCAGTGAGAAAGATGATTCAAAGCGGGTCGTGTTTAAGTTGAGCGCGTAGCTATTCATCATAAATGGCGAGCCCATCCAAGACGGCAGCGTCGGGGTCGAAGATCAACAATCGCACATCTGCCAATGCCGCCAGATACAGTACGTTGACCAAGGCTTCTGGCGTGCCGGCGTCGAGTTGCTCTTGTCTCAAGCTTGAATAACGTTTGCCCTCAATATTCAGCACGTTTTCGTCCGTCCATGGTGTGCCGATCAGTTTGCAACCGATACCGTTGCAATCCGGCAGCGTAAAAAGCTCGAACAATAGGCCAGTTTGCCTCGGAACGGAGTGACTGACCCACTCCTCCAGATAAAGCATCGCTTCTTCGGGAAGGTGTGCGGTACTGATCTCCCAGGCTCGACTGTAGTGTCCCGTTTCGAAGCTCAAGCGATGGACCATGGCTTGTGCCTCTTCCAGGGAGTACAGGTCACCGAGGTGATGCCGCTCGTTGAGCATTTCGCCCATCACAGCGTAGATTACTTGGCGCACTAGCCCGGTGGACTGGGAGCGTTCATCCAAATCATCCGAAATGGATTGGCCTTCGCTGATCAAGGCGAAATCGTCATTGAACAGGCAGGCGAACAGTTGCAGCTCATTGTCGGGCAGATGGGCTTGTGAGTCGTGCACGGGTCGAAAGCAGGGAGGGCAGTCGTTTTCGTAGGTGATCAGTAGCAGCCGTTCGATATGTAGGTTGTCGTAACCGCGAGCAAATGGGGTTGAGGCCGTCAGCAGGGCTGGGGCTTGGTGTGTAGGGTTCATGAGGGTTCTCCAGAATGAAAATGAACAAGGCGCCCGAAGACGCCTGTGAGGGTTAAAGCCAGCCATGTTCGGCAAGGGAAAGCGGACGACCTTCACCCACGATGAAGTGATCCAGTACGCGCACCTCGATCAAGGCCAAGGCCTCTTTCAACCGTGCGGTCAAGACGCGATCCGCCTGGCTGGGTTCCGTACACCCTGAGGGGTGGTTGTGAACAAAAATGGCGGCCGCAGCGTTATGCGCTAGGGAACGCTTAACGACTTGGCGGGGGTAAACGCTGGCGCCATCAATGCTGCCGTGAAAGAGGACTTCGAACGCCAGCACCCGGTGCTTGGCATCGAGAAAAATCACACCGAAGACTTCATGCTTTTGTTGAGCAAGATGCAGTTTTAGGTATGAGGCCACGGCGCCAGGCGATGTCAGGTTAGGGCCGCGGGCGAACAGCCGACGATCCAGAATATGCAGCGCTTCGTCGATCACCTGGTTTTCTTGGATGATACGATCAGCCTCGAAATCCAAGGTTTCAATCAGTGTGAGTTGGGTGCTCATGGTGGTAACTCCGAAGGGAACAATCAGGGGTACACGCCCGAGGGGAGTGGTGTCCCCGAGGTGGATATAGAGTCGCGGGCATTAGCCGATGACGCGCTGTTTACAGCTGGGTGAATCGGTGACGTTGACCGTGTAGGTGTGAGCCACAACCGTCGCAGGGCAATGGGGAAAAGGCTTTTATTCCCCAGTCGGTTTCGGGATCGAAGTCGGCACTGATGGGCAGCAACCGCACCAGCCCTCGTTGTATCGCAGCGATGCGTTGTTCGACCTCATCCTCGGAGTGATACAGCGATAACGTGCTGTAGTCCTCGTAAGCCGCAGCGAACAGGCAGTCGTCGCAAAGCCAGAAGGATTCCATGATGGTTCTCCTGTGCGGATTGGAAGAAAAGGCGCTCGACGGAGCGCCTTGATGAGGAACATCGGGGACTGTTCAAGTGGACTGAACGGTACGGGTGGCATCACGGCGGGCCGTGCGGGGGGTGGGTGGAGACTCAGGTTCGACCCGAGCCTCTGTTGGGTTTTTGCTCCCCGCAGCTTCGGTATCAGCCGATGGTGGGGATGGCTCACTGTTTGGCGCTTGTTCAGCAGGTGCTGTTGCTTCCTGCCTGGCGGGCGCTTTGTATTCGTACGTGCCGTTGACCTTGATCCAGTCAATGAACAGCAATCGACCTTTCAGGCTGGCGCCCGGTTGACCTTGTTTATCGCCTTTCTCGTAGAGAAACGGATCGATCCACAGGTCGCCGATACGGAACGACAGCAAGACCTTTTTCTCGTCGTTGACGGCGTCCATATAGAGACGAATCAAACGCTCAGCTTCGCCCCCAGCGACTTTGCAGTCGAAACGGGTGTACTCCACCGCATCGGTGGCACCGTGCAGGGCGGCGATATCGCAGGCCATGAATGGCTGGCCGCGGCGGACTTGTACTTCACGAACACGGTTGAGGTAACCGATACCGACGGTGTGCAGATTGAAGTATGTAGTTGCTTCTTGGGAGTGGTTGGCGTGGGCCATGGTGGTTCTCCTGTTTCAAGGGAAAACGGCGACGCACTGTCCCTGATGGGGAAGTGAGCCCCCGTCAGGGTGGGTAAGGTGAAGGCGAGCGATGAACGACTCGCTACCGGCAAGCCGATGACGATCAGAACGATGCGTCTGGGGGAATAGCGGTGCAGCAGAAGAAAATCCGCGGTAGTGGTCCGCGAACTTGCGGTAGTGGGCATTCATCACCGCTGAAGCGGTAACCGTGCGAGCTTCCGAACGCTGATCGCACTTGGGTAAACCACCACGAATGTGGCGTAGCCTTGAAGGTTCAAGCTACCTGGGCTGGGCTGTCAACGACAGCGAACCACGCCCTTTGTATAAGCCTGTCACAGGGGAGCGTCAAGGCGCTGCAACCCGATTTTTTGCGCCTGGAATACAGTGGCAATCACTGGAATGAAGAAAATGAAGAGTGGCCTGGCGGGGCGCCAGGCGAGGAACAGAAAAGCCACCTTTGACGGTCATACGCAGTCGACATGCTCCTCGCAAAGCCAGGTTTAACTGCACCTTGATTCGTCAATCAACCCTTGTCGTGGCCTGGGTTGGAACATGCTGGCACGCATCCGCGCACAAAGGGTGCCCAGTGTTTCCCCGGCAGGCTCCGGGACTGAATACGATCACCGAAGCGGATGACCGCTACTGCCTGGCAGAGGCAACAGTGGTCATCCGCCACCACGATCTGGTCGAGCACAAATTGGGAACGACATCCCGCAGAAGAGAAGGCTCCGAACTCTAAGAGTTCGACCGAGCTGCCCGGAGCGAATCGGTCTTGGGTCGCCGTTGGCGATGATCCTGGGGCACTACAGCAGAGAGGGTGGGACGACGTCAAGGCAGAGGGCGTCCCCCTCTGCAGCCCCTATATCGAATGCGAGCGAATGAGCTCATTTGTTGGCGAGATGAGCAGCCAACTGTTCGACGGTTGCCAGGATAAAGGCACGGTCGCTTTCTTTCAGAGCGCTCAGCAGACCTGCGATCATCTGGCCCTGGTCATTGGGACGATTGCTCGACTCCGTCAGCAGTTCATCCATCCGGCAGTCGAAAATGTCCGCCAGTTGCATCAGCTTGACCACGGAAAGCTCCACCACACCCCGCTCCAAGCGCGAGATGGCTTCACTGCCGATCCCCATGCGTTCAGCTACCTCTTCCTGGGTCAGATTACGCTCGGTCCGGTGCTTCGCGATCATGCGCCCGATTTGGGCTTGGGTTGGATGTTTATGTGCCAAGTGATGAGTTCTCCAGTTCAACCCGAATGGTTGAGCAAAGACCCATTGACATGAACATCCTTAACGGTTGAATATCGACTTTTAGGGTTGTTATATTGGCTGAAATCGCTGTGTAATGCGACGTGGCTTCTGTTCCTCCAGGAATCAGAGTCCGAGGTGGTCAGTGAGAATGAACGGTCTGATAGGGCCAAGCTGAGGAATGGTTGAGCATGGAAGAGAAGAGCGAGAACGTCATGAATCTGATCTGGGATCGAACACTGGAGCTGTTCATCAAGATCCATGATTGCCCGGATAACCCCGAACACTTCGACAGCCTTGTTCATTGGCTCAACGAAAATCCTGCTCACCTGAAAGCGTTCAACGAACTGGGGCAGATATGGATTTCGACAGGCATCGCATTGGCCCGTGAAATCGGACAACCGCTAAGCGACTTGGAGAGGGATCAGGCGCCGTTGATGATGCACTGACCCGTACATCACCCAGTACTCATGTCGATCTCCAATGGAGCGTTATGGGCGACGCGTATCTTTTCTGATCGGCACTGTACCCTTACAGCCGGGGTAGTGGGAGCATGACCAGAACGGCCCTGATTTCCCCTTTCTCCTGAGCATTGAGGCGTTGCAAATGGGGCAGGTCGGGCCGGCTTCGACAGGTACCGCCAAGGTGAGTGCGCCACAGTGTTCGACCAGTTGCGCAATCCAGTTCGCCTGCTTGGCGACGAAAGCATCAAGGGTCAAACGTCCCGCTTCGATTTCGTCCAGGGCCTGTTCCCAGATCGCGGTCATACCAGGATCTGCGATTGCAGCAGGTACCGCCTCGATCAGGGTATGGGCCGCCGCCGAGGCCATTAAGGCGCGCTTTTTCTTCAGCAAATAACCGCGATCAATCAACCCCTTGATGATACCGGCTCGCGTGGCTTCGGTGCCGATACCGGTGGTGTCCCGAAGTTTCTGTTTCAGGCGTGGGTCGTTGACCAGCTTGGCCACATTTTTCATGGCCTTGATCAGATCGCCTTCGGTGAGAGGTTTGGGAGCGGCAGTGCACATGGACTTGAGTTCGACGTCGTCCACTGCGCACTGCGAACCCTGTTGCAAGACGGGTAAGACATGGGACTTGTGACTGGGCTCATCCTCCTCGGTGTTTTCGTAGAGCAAGCCTTTCCAGCCCTGGACCAGGATCTGTTTGCCAACAGCGGTCAATCGTTCTTCGCCACACTCCAGTTCGACCTGGGTCCGATCAAACTCATGATGCGGAAGAAATTGTGCGAGGTAGTGGCTACGGATCAGTTCGTAGACTTGGCGTTCTTGTCCGGACATCCCCCCAAGGTTCGCCGGCTCGGAGGTGGGGATGATGGCGTGGTGCGCGGTGACCTTGGCATCGCTCCACACGCGGGAGTGCAGTGATCGATCGAGTCTTCCCAATACGGGCTGCAGCGCGGGATCCGTTTTGAGCAGCGCATCGAATACCGTGGGTACTTCGTTGAACATACTTTCTGGCAAATAGCGGCAATCGCTGCGCGGATAGCTGGTGGCTTTGTGGGTTTCATACAGGGCTTGAGCGATGTTCAGGGTTTCCTGAGCGCCGAGTCCCAGCTTGCGTGAGCAGACTTCTTGCAGTGTGCTCAGGTCGAAGGGCAGGGGCGGCGCTTCACGGAAATGCTCAGTCTGCAGCGAGAGGACTGTGGCGGTCTTACCGCTAGAGATCGCTTGGACGGTTTGACTGGCAAGCGCCGGCATCAGGCAACGACCGGCCTCATCTCGTCCTGAGCTTGGTGGTTGCCACGACGCGATGAATGGTTGCCCCATTGAGGACAGGTGCACATCCACTTCCCAGTAGGGCACCGAGGCGAAGCTGGCAATCGCACGATCCCGATCGACCACCAGACGTAGGGTAGGTGTCTGGACACGTCCAACCGACAGTACTCCGTTGTAACCCACCCGCCGACCGAGGAGGGTAAACAAACGACTGAGGTTCATGCCGATCAGCCAGTCGGCGCGGCTGCGGGCCAGGGCTGAGTGGTAGAGCGGGAAGGTCTCCTGACCAGACTTTAGTGAGGACAGTGCTTTGCGAATCGATGCCTGGTTGAGTGCGGACAACCAGAGACGCTGCACGGGGCCTCGATACTTGCAGAGCTCCAGTAACTCACGGGCAATCATTTCACCTTCGCGGTCGGCGTCGGTCGCGATGACGACGGTGGTGGCTTCACTGAGCAGGCGTTTGATGATTTTGAACTGTGCCGCAGTTTTGGGTTTGACCTCGACCTGCCACTGCGCGGGAATGATCGGTAGATCATCCAACGACCAACTCTTGAATTGCTCGCCATAGGCTTCAGGCGATGCTGTCTCCAGCAGGTGGCCGATGCACCATGTGACGGTTGTCTCTGTGCCGATCAGGCAACCATCACCACGCCGAGTGGCCCCGAGTACCTTGGCGATGTCCCGACCCTGGGAAGGTTTTTCGCAGAGGAAGAGGCGCATAGAACTGCTCCGGATTGAGTTCGGAGCAGCGTTGTTGGAAATAGCAGTTGCGAGATATGAGAAACCTGAATTACAGGTTCCTCATATTAGAAGGTGAGGGCAGGCTTGAATGGGCCGAGGCTGCTAACCCGTTGCGGGTGGACGGCAGTGTGGATCTTCACGAGCAGCGTGTAGAAACACGCCAGCAACTTCGCGCAAAGGCGCAATTTTTATGCCTGAAGTCTGTCAGTCCGCAGGTGGCTGCCCACTGCGCTTTCTGGGTTTCGACGCTGGTGAACTGGCCTGTTCTGTACTTTTCCCGACTTGTGTCGCAGATGCCACGGGTTCACTGGATCGTTCCCGCATAACCACGCTGTGCACCCGGTGAGGCAGGATGCCGACTCGACGTGCCTCGATCTTGAAGGTCACCCGCGCATTGTCTTCGCTGTCCTCCCACTCATCGCGTACGGTGCGGCCTTCGACCAGCACACGCATGCCTTTCTGGTACAGCGTGCTCCAGTGTTCAGCCTCGCGGTGCCAGAGCTCAACCGGCGCCCAATAGCCGCCTCGATCTTCATAGCCGCCCTCGCGTGGCACGGGGTTGTCGAAGTACACATTCAGCCGTAGCAAACGCCGTGGCTCGTCATTGCCTGATGGAAACTCCTGGAACTCTGGCGCACTGCCGATATTGCCTTCGCCGACAAAAAAAGTACTCATCCTGATACCTCCACTGCGGTTGTGAGTTGGCGCAGTAACCGTTCGGCACTGGCCATTTTGATCGCGCAGGTCGTGGCCTGGCGGTAGAGCGAATGCACCACGCTCATTTGCAGGTTCAGTGCAATGCGCTCGCATTCAAAACGATGCAGTCCCTCGCGCACGATCTGCGGCAGGGTTTTGTTGCTCATCTGGCGTTCCCAGACGGCAACCCCCATACGAGCGAAGTCGCGGGTACGCCAACGCAAAAAGGTGCTGCCCGCGCTGGTGTTTTGCAGCACCAACCGATTATCCAGCAGTGAGTAAGGGGGCTGTCCGGTCTGCTGCACCACAGCCCCCATCAGGTGACATAACTGCGCCTCGATTTCCCTCGCCACCTGCGCCAGGTGCTCCAACTCCCCCTTACCCTTAAAGGGCTTTAAAAGGCCTTTTAGGGAGGCAGCGTGTTCGAGCTGGCGATAGGCATCCGGTGTCAACGCTTCTAGGCGTATCGGCTGAGCTTGGATCATTGGACTCATGCTTCGTCCTCCGACTCATCCACTGTCGCAGAGGGCTCTCTCGCGTCCTCTGCCAACGCGTCAGCGTCATCCACTGCCACAGCACCACGACGAATGATCGGTGGTGCAAACTGGGAGCGGCGATGACCCTCAAGGATGTCCATGGGGGGTAAACCCAATTTATCGATGGCTGCTAGGGCACGGGCGTTGTTCGCGGCCATGTCATCACGCGTGACGCCGGCATGCCGATAGCGCTGTGCCTGGCCGAACAGGCTGCGCAGCAGATGGGCACCATCGTCGATCCAGGCTTCCATGTCCCTGCGACCGATCAAGGCGGTGTGATGGGTCAATAGGGTCCGACGCACCAGGGTGTCGTAGTCGGTCAACAGGTAGACCGCCAGAAAACCCAGCTGGCTGCCGATGTACAACGGCAAGGTGACGGGGTGGATGTTGAGGTTGTCGCCCATGTCGATCTGGGTTGGCAGCTCTTGTCTGATCCGATCCAGCTGTTGGGTCAGTTCCAGCATCCCGGCCTTGGCCTGCATCAGTTTTTCTTCGAGTTGCACCATGGCCCAGTCGGCATAGGGATCGTCCTGGGCCGCGGTTTGTTTGATCAGGTTGGTGACACTGATGTAACCGGCCATGCCCATGATCGAGTGGACGCCTTCGCGTGCAGCCCGACCTTGCCAGATGCGGGCGGCGTGGTGAGTGTGCAGGGTCAGGGTGATACTGCTGCGCAATGAACCCAGGTTGAGTTGGTAGTGATCGGCCACGGTGTTGTCCTCGCATAGGCTTGGATGGGAACGTTGCGACAGATGAGGGGCAAGGGCAGCCAAAAAGCTGAGTGCGGTCTGTTCGGTTTGGTGTGAGAGGGTTCATTTCGGAGACGTTCGCGAGTGATGCCAGTGGAATCATTTCCATGGAGGGCGATGGCTGTATCGGTCGGATTGCGCAGATTCAGCCCTTTGCGATCTCACAGTAGAGCTCAGTAGATTTGATGCCACTGGCATCAAATCTACTGATGTCCAGGGCGTTTGCCGCGCAGTTGGCGTAGCTCATTCAGGCACGCTTGGGCGAGGGCGGAGGCGGGTTCGCCCTGTTTTCGGGATGGGCGTGACGGTGCCGTTGGGGGCGGTTCTGCAACGGGTGAGGGCTCTGTCTGACCCGCCCAAGGCCGAAAGTCGCCGTTCAGTGCGCGCTGGATTAGGCCCATCAGATACGCCGCTGGTTTGCGGATACCTCCTGCCGTACAGCGTGCACCCGCTTCGTTGAGCACCGCCTGGCGACCCGCTGGTTTGAGCTTGTTCAGCGCCACGGCGACGGCCTGACGCTCGCTTGGACTCAGGTGCAGCGGATCGGGCCAGTGCAGGTTATCCACCGTTGGGGTCGCGCGCGGTACAGTACAAGTACTTTCTTTTAATACAGTACAAGCGGCGTTCGGATTCCGAACGTTGCCGGAAACACTGATGTTCAAGCCCGGTTCGGAATCCGAATCAGGGCCTGCACGATTCCGAACGAGGTGATCTTCCCCCAGTTCGGAATCGTGCATAGTGGCATCGGTTGCCTGATCCAATCCTTGCTGCATCCAGTGTTCACCCCAGCTGTCGAGCCGCGTGGGGAGTTGACCTAAATCGATACGAGTGTCCTGGCGAATTTCTTCCAGAACATGCTGAGCGACAATGCGCACTGCCTTGGTGTGATGACTGAGGCAATGTCCGGCCAGCTCCAGGTAATCCTGATCCAGCTCCATGGCTTCGGCGGGGGTTAACGGCTCATCGTGCAGGACGTACAGAGAACCTTGTAGGCGCCCGCTGAGCTGATCGCGACCACGACTCACCAAGCTGAGCCAGCGGGTTAGTCTGAGCATGGTCAAGACGCGAGCGATGGTTTCACGGGAGGCTGACGCACCGTAGGGCACGCTCGACAGGTAAGGCTGCAAATCCTCATAGCGCGGTGTGACCACGCCCTGGCCTTGCAGCATGAGTCGAAACACCTGCCAGGCATTACGTTCCAACGGCGTCAGCCGATGATCCAACAGCAGGCGACGCGGCACGACTTCGTGTGATTGGCCACTGAACAGAAAGCCAGCCTGCAGCGCCTGATTGGAAGGTTGTTCAGTGGTCGGGCATGCGGGCCAGCGTTCACTTAACTGCTGGGTGCATTGCTGCAGGACACGCTGCCAGCGACTGGAGGGGGCAGTGTTCATGTGCCGTTGCTGTACTGGTCGATCTGTTGCCAAACGATGGTCAAGCTGATCTGTTGCTCCTCCGCCAGCATCATCATGGCGTCGAGCTGATCCTCGGCACCGTCCTGAGCGTGTAGCTGGCACCATCGCTGCCAGAGCGCATGTTCCTGTGCTTCGCTCAAATGCTGAGGGCGGCCTTTACGCGTTTCTATCTTGAGCAGACGTCGGCGGAGGGCGGTTTCCGAATGCGCCAAGCCAAAGCACTGGTACATGATGCTGCTACTGGCGCCCAGCTTGAGCGCTCGGTTGATCAAGCGCTCGTTCTGCTCATCGCGTTCGGCTTGCTCGATCAACCGATGCAGCACCGGCGAGTCAATCTTGACCTCAACCCAGGGTACGGTGGCATGGGCCAAGCGTGACAGCGTGGTGGGCGGTAAGGATTGCAACAAGTAGATGTCGTCCTCACCCAGTCCGAGTGCCTTGCAGCGTTGCAGATTACCCAAGCGCAGCTCATGCAGCACCTGGGTCAGCATGGCCTGGTTGAGCACATTGAAGGACAGGCTCATGGCAGCTCCTTCGGTGAGTTGTCTTCGGGGGTCAGCGTTAAGTCGATCAGACGCCGGGCCAGGCGGATCAGGCGATACAGTTTGATTAGCAGACTGTCGGGCAGTCGCTCCAGTCCTACGTCCACGGCGGGACGATCGGTCAGCGGGAGTTGATAGACCCCCAGCAACAGCTGCCCGAACAGGGCTGAGGGCAGTTGCTTGCGGTCCTCCCAACTTACGTCGTCTTGAGCGCGCAGCAGGGCCAGGAGCAGTAGATGAACGCCGGTCGCGCGAGGCGCTGCAAGATCAAGTCGCTCGATGTTCAGGGCGAAGCCCAAGCCATGCGTCTGAACGATGATGCTCTCTGAATGTCCGGCATAGGTCGCCATTTCCCGCGCGAGTGTGGCTATAGCCGAACGCAGTTGTTCGGGGGTATCCAGTGTTGGTGCGATGGTCCAGATGTCGTCGATCGTGCAGGATTCGATGGTCGGTGCCGCTTCAGAGGCCGTGTCGCGCATGATCTGTTCACGAATCTGTTGAACACGTGACGGAGGGCTGACCGCTGAGACGACATTCGTCTCGGTTGGTGTGAGCAGTTCCTCTCGTGCTGTTTCGGTCTGGGTTCTGGTCTCAGTTGATTTGGAATGGGGGTCAGGGGAGGGCGGTCCTGCCGCGACTTCATTAACGCTCGGCAAATGGCTGTTCTTTGAGGGCGTGGTGACGACATCACCAGGCGTTGAGATGACGCGTTGAGTGTCGCTCAGCTCCAAGGCCAGCATGCGGTAGGTCTGACCAAGCAGCCGGCTCATGCGTTCAAGCAGTTCATCCTGGATCTGCTCAAGGTCGAAGGATTCGGGATCGGCATCGAAGTAGCCCAGGGTATCGAGCCAAAACTCGGCGAACAAAAGGGGCGCGGTTGGATAGCGGTTCCAGGTTTTTTCTGCCTGGCTACGTAGGCCGATTAGGCGTTCAATCTGGGGTTTACCCAATCCGGCATACAGGGTTTGTGGAATGGCGGGCAGTAAGTGTTCAAGGGTGTCGAGCATCCGGCTGATGTGCGACTGTGAAATGGGATAGCCCCCAGCGGCAAGACGTCGTGCCAGCTCCCGTTGCGAGAGCACAGTCCCATTCAGCTCGAGCATAGTTTTGAGTTTGGCCACGGCCAGCGCACGCTCGATGAAGATGAGCTGGCCATGCAAATCGCTTTCGGCCAAATGGCCGAGCAGGGCAGTGATTTCATTGGTCCAAGGTCGGAACAGGCAATGAATCCGAAAAAAGCGTTCGTCGCGGGTTTCCTGCCACAGTTCGCCGAGAATCGCCAAGCGCGTATTACCGCCGTTGCGAATGATGAAGTAGGTTTCTCCCGGGCGGCGCGTAATCGGCGGTGGTTGATCCAGCCCACGTTCACGGATCGACGCCTTGATATCCTCATACAGCGGATTACGGATGAAGCGTGGGTTGTGTTCGTAGGGCTGCAACTGCTCCAGAGTGACCAGCATAGGCGTGTCAGTGAGTGGATCGGACAGCCGCTCCAGTTCTGGACCTCGAGGGAAGTGGTCCTGGTGCAGCTTGTCGGTGATCTGCTGCTGACTGAGCTTCTTCATTTGAACAGCCTCAGTTAACGCCGGTTGCACAAATGGTCACCGACCTCGAATTTGACGATCTCGGCAGTCCCCGAACCTTCAAAGTGTCGGGAAAGTTCTGCGAGGAACCACCCCATAGCCGAGCGCCCACCCTGCACGCGAAAGACCACGGTGCAGTACTCCTCGCAAGGTGGACGGTGGAGTCGAAGGGGTGGCTGAACGATGGTGGGAAGCTGATCCAACATAAAAGACTCCTTGCCAAACACTGTTGGCCTCAAGGTCGATCAAACACAGCGACGGGGTGAGAAATATGGGCCTATCGATTCGTCTCATTGAACCTCCGCGCATCGGCTCACCGTAGAGATCGCTTCGCGCCATTCCGGAAACAACTCGATGGCCAGCGCTTGCATGGTTTCCAGCGCTGATGGCGAGCGTCGTTCATGTAATCGGCGCGTCTCGATTCGATGGACCGGTAGGCCGAGGGAGGCGGCATTGAGATACGCCACTCGGTCTGGAACGACGGTGTTCAGAACCGAGATATTGATCGCCCCAGCGAAGGCTTCGCGCAGGCCACGGATGATCATCCGGGTGTCTATCCGAATCGCATTTACCTGGTTCAGCAGCAGTCGCAAGGGTGGCGGTGGAATGCCCAGGTGGCGGAACGGTTCGAGTTCACTCAGCAGCTTTAAGGTGCCGCGGTGCAGTTCGCGGGCGGCTAGCATTTCCGGGGTGATGGGAGAGAGGGCGAGATCGGAGGCCAGGACGGCCATCTCCAGCAACACACTACGTGCGCCCTGGGTGTCGATCAAAAGCAGGTCGTAACGGGGGCGGAAATTGTCCAGCAAATTACGCAACCGTAATCGCCCATCGGGTGCATGCAGCAGCAAGGTGCTCAGTCGGCCTTGATCGTCGTTGGAGAGGATCAGATCGAGCCCTGTGATCACTGTCCTGGAAACAATCTGTGCAGGAGTTGTTACGTTGAGTGCAATGAGCTCGAACGCACCGGCAACAGCTTTCTGGCTCAAGGCGTAATAGCTGGAGAGGGTGGGTTGGCTATCCAGATCCAGCAGCAAAACGCGTAGGCCAGCATCTGCCAGCAGACCACCAAGGTTGGCGGCTACTGTGGTTTTGCCTACTCCACCTTTGGTGGAAACCACCGATACCACACGCATGGCATCAGGCCTGCTGATCCAAGCGTTCAACGATCCACCGCTCGATCTCCAGTGAGTCCCAGCCCACGGCGCGCAATCCAATGCGTTTGGCTTGAGGGAATTTACCTTCCTTCATCAAGTTGTAGATATGCGCACGCTTAAAACCGGTTTTTCGTTCCACCTCGTCACGGCGCATGATGTGACGTTCGACCTGTGGTTGAGGTTCTTCAGCGATGGGTGAGGATTGGCTGGACATGCTGGTCACTCCTGGCGCCGACTGGCGTTTTATGGGAAGTGACCTGATTGAATAACAGAGATGGGAGAGAGTCATTGCACTGCAATCGTACCTATTGCAGTGCAATGGACAGACTTAAGTGCGGGAAAGGCTGCGGCGGGCGGCGGCGAACTTCTCATCGAGGGATCGTTTGCTCAAACCTGGAGTGCCTTCATAGTGCGCAGTTATTGAATCAACTATCGCGGCTTGGCTATCGAATACGGAGTTGGGTTTTCCGGTTGGTGAGGAGCCGAGCAGGGTTTCGAGTAAGGCGCCGATTACATGCTGATATCCGGTCTCGCTGCGCTCACTGAGCTTGCCTTGTGTCTTAACGAGTGCGCGTAAATTTTCCCGTTCCAAACCGATGGCCGTGAGTTCTTCAAGGATCTCACGAAGGGCGGCGTCACTTTGTTTGAGCGCTACCTCAAGCGCATCTCGGTCAGCTCGCAACGTCAGGTAAGTCCCAAAGCTGATTTGCTCATTCTCAGCGGGTAGTTTCCCAAATAGGAACGCCGGACGCTGATCGGGATAATGATGAAACATCCACCATTTAAGGTCTGTATGCCTGACGGTTAGAAGTCTGCAGTCGATGGGGGTTCCAGGTGCTACCGTCACGCCGAAAACGCCAAAAGGAAGTTCATGGTTGCGCACTGCATCGAAGATTTTTTCAGTGTTGGCGTGGAGGCATGGCCACTGGGGGAAAGTCGTAGGCAGAATTGCGGGGCAATCCTTGGCGGACTCAAGAATTTGAGATTCAAAAGCCATTAGATTACACCAACGTATGGCGGCATCTATGGGACGATAAAATACTTTTTCCAGCGGATTGCAGCTGTGGGGCATGTACATAGGAGCGGCCTCATCTCTGAGGGAACAGATCCGCCAGTTACGTTTGAGGCTTGTACTGATGAGAGCTTCCGTGCGGTGACTGTCCCTTGAGTCAGTTTACTTTTTTGTAGATTAACACCCTGTTGGAAAACAGATTGAAAGGAATCCCAGCGATCTGAACCCTGCGGAATACAGGAGTCGGACCGTTTGGGCTATAACATCACCGGGGCGCGGAGTTGCAGCTTAATGCAAGGCCAACACATGCCGAGAGTCTGGTAGATTTCACGCCCATCATTCGGTACGACCGCCGAGCACTTCAGCGACCCAGTCGGCAATGTACTGACCGGCATTGATGCTGTTATCAAAACTCGAATGCTGCACGCCACCCTCACGTTCGGTGAAGACTTTCAGCTCGCGTCTGGGGCTGTTTACCAACTGCTCGTAGGTGCGGTGTGCCCACTTCAGTGGAATCTGCGAATCCTTTTCACCGTGTGTGACGAGGAACGGCACCTTGATGCGATCGAGTATGCCGTCCAGGTGGACGTTCTCGGCGATGGTCATGAACTCATCGGTGTCTTTGGCGCCCCATACCCAGGCCACATGCGACCAGTAATGCGGAACCGGGAAGCTGCCTTCCTTTTCCAGGCGACGCTTCTGCACATCGCGCCAATCATGATTGGCACCCCATACCACCCCGCATGCGAAGCGCGGTTCGAAGGCTACCGCGCGGGGGCAGTAATAGCCGCCGAGCGAGACGCCTTCCAGGCCGATGCGTTTGGCATCGATATCGCTGCGGGTCGCCAGCCAGTCCACCACACGACTGGCCCAATGTTCGCTGTCAAAACGCGCCGTCAGGTTATACAGGCGCAGTGCTTCGCCGGTGCCAGGCTGATCGATGATCAGCGACGACACGCCACGTTTCGCCAGCCACGCGGGCAGGCCGACGCGGTATTTCATTTCTTTGGTGGAGTCCAGTCCATTGACCTGCACAAGAATCGGCGCTGGGCCGGTAACGCCTTCGGCACGTACCAGCAGACCGGAAATGTGTTTGCCTTCGTAAGGAATTTCAACGCGCTCGCAGTTTTCTCGCGCCAGTTCGATACCGCGTTGGAAAGTGTGTAAAAAGAGCTGGTACAGCTCCGTACGGCCAGGGGCACCATGGGCCTGCAGGCGTTCGCAGCTCAGGTAATAGGTCGCGGCGCGGTTGTATTTTTCACCGGCAGACAACATTCGACCCTTGCCTTCGTCTTCTTCAGCCAGGCCGCAAAGCTTGTCGGCCATGTTCGCCCAGGTTTCACGGAAGGCCTTGCTGCCGGCGGCATCCGGCTGCTTGGCGGCCTCTTGCAGCGGCGCGCACATCTCTTCGATTTCGCCGATGCGGGCGCCCATTTCAATGGCGAGGTCGACGGAAAGATTCCACACGTAGTTGGTCGGGAAGTAGCGGAACATGATTGTTATTGTCCTTGTGCAAGCAAAGGCAGGCAGCCAGGGCCGGAGCGGGGATAGCAGACCTGGCGGTTCGAAGCAGGCTAAGGGGAGGCCCATTGTTTGGCCAATCGCGAGTCGGGATGGGAGGTATTGCGAACGGAGATAGAGCGTATGTGCGCCATTGGCCTAAGGCTTTTCTACTCACCGTTCAAGCAGCAAATCCGGATACCTATCATCGTACTTTGCGATTGCTCATAACGCAGGATGCGATTGGTGTCGCTGGGGTAGGACTCACTAGAGTTGGCGCTACACCGCGCCGTAGGCTGGAGTCCCGGGCGCGCATAACAACAAGAACAAGGTATCGGCATATGAGTGAGTCCAATTCCGGCACAGCGATCAGCCTGGGCACCAGGGGCAGGATATTTTTCCACTACCGTGCGAGGAGTTGGGCATGTCTGTACTGAACCGTGTGCTTGGCAATCTATCGGTCGGTGCCAAGCTGTCGCTGGGCTTTGGCCTGGTGCTGCTGGTGACGCTGGCGGTGGCGGTTACTGCTTTTCGTTCCCTGGGTGTGTTGCAGCAGCGCGGTGAGCAATCGCGTCAGGAGTCATCGATCCAGGCACTGATCCTGCGTGCCCGAATCGCCGAGAAAGCATTCGCCCTGGATCTTGCTCCGCAGCGCGCGCCAGCGTACGCACGGCCGTCAGCAGTTATCTGGAGCAGTTCCTCGGCTATGCCGATTCGTTGCGGCGGGCTCGGGAAGCGCGCCTGCGCATGCAGGCACTGGCGCAGACGGCTGGCGACAGTTTTACCTTGCTGTTTCTCGATCAACTGGATCTGCTCAACACCCGGTTGGGGCAGGGGACACCGCCGAGCAGCGACCAAATGGTGTTGCTTGAGCAGACAGCCGCGCTGCGGGACAAACTCGCCAAGCTGCGTGACAGCGAGCTGTACTACTCGCTCGATGGCGAGGAGCGTTACCGCAGCGATTGGGAAATGAGCATGAGTGACCTGCTGGCCGCCATGCAGGCACTCGATCTTGGCGAGCAGCAAGGCGAGTCGCTGCAGGAGGCGAGCGCAGCCCTGGGCGACTACCGCAAGGCCTTCCTAGAGTTTGTCGACAGCCGTAAGCAAAGCGCGCAAAGCAGTGCGGCGATGAACGCGCAAACCGAGCAGGTGAGCAAGCTGCTGTCCGAGGCCGATGAACAGCAAAGGCAGGCGGTGCTGGACGATAACCGCGATGCCGATCGCCAATTGGGCTTGATCACTGTTTTAGCGCTCGCCTTGGGCATTGGTGCCAGCCTGCTGATCCGCCAGTTGATTGTGCAGCCGCTGCGCCAGGCAGTGCAGTTGGTACAGCGCGTGGCGGCGGGGGACTTGAGTGATCCGCCGCCAGACAGTGGTCGTCGTGATGAGCTGGGTCAACTGTTGGGCACCGTGGGCCGCATGCTGGGCAGCCTGCGCGGCTTGGTCGGGCGCATCGATCATGGTGTTGGCTCGCTCAACGGCATGGCCGGCAGCCTGGCTGAAGTGACCTTGAGCAATAGCCGTGGTGTCGAACATCAACGCCAGGAAACCGAACTGGCCGCCACCGCCATGCAACAGATGGCCGCTACGGCGCAGGAGGTCGCGCGCAACGCGGGTGAGGCCAGCGAAGCGGTGGCGCATGCCGACGAACAAGCGCGTGAGGGCGATGAGTTGGTGCGCCAGGCGAGTGACAAGATTGACCATTTGGCTGTGGAAATGAGTGGTTGCGCCGAAGCCATGCGGTCGCTGCTGGTGGAGAGCGCGGCGATTGGTGGCGTACTCGATGTCATCAAGGCGGTGGCCGAGCAGACCAACCTTCTGGCGCTCAACGCCGCCATCGAGGCCGCGCGGGCGGGTGAACAGGGTCGTGGCTTTGCCGTGGTCGCCGATGAGGTGCGCGGCCTGGCACGGCGCACACAGCGTTCGACCACTGAAATCGAAGAGTTGATCGTTCGTCTGAGCGGTGTGGCTCAACACGCTGCCGAGCGCTTGCAAGGCAGCCATGCGCTGAGCGATGAAACGGTGGTGCTTGCTGCGCAAGCCTCCCAGGCATTGGCGCGGATCACCCGGGCAGTGTCCCGCATCGAGCAGATGAACCAGCAGATTGCCGCGGCGGCCGAGCAGCAGAGTGTGGTGGCCGAGCAAGTCAGCCAGAGCATGACGCGGGTGCGCGAAGTGGCCGAGGGCAGTGCCAGGGAAAGCCTGCAACTGCAAGTCGCAACGGCCGATTTGCAACAGGTTGGCGGCGAGCTCAAGGCGGCCGTCGGGCACTTCCGCACCTGACCCCGCCTGCGAGTAATGGCCGCGACTACTGCTCCAGCTCGTTGATGATCTGACTGATTTTCGCCCGCAGCCAACGGTGCATCGGATCCCCCTCCATGGTCCGGTGCCAGAGCATGAACTCACGCATTACCGGGATTTTTACGGGTGGTTGCAGGATGCGCAGCGGCAGGTAATTGGCGTAGAGCCTGGCCATGCGCTGGAGCATGGTGGCGACGCGTTGGGTACCGACGATCAACTGCGGCAAGGTGTTGAAGTCGTGTGTCACCACTTCCATGCGACGCGTGAAACCGTACTGGCTCATCAGCCACTCTTCGACGCTCAGTTGCCGGTTGCGGCCAAAAATCACCGAGACATGGCCCATCTCGATGTACTGATCGAGGCTGATGCTGTCGCCCACTAAGGTGTTGCCGTCCCATACAACGCAAACGTGCTCTTCTTCAAACAGTAGCTGCGATGGATGGCCTTCGATGAGGTAGTGCTCAGGCACGATCATCATGTCGGCCTCGCCGCGCATCAGCATCTCGGTGGACGTGTCGCCGGGGCCCAGCAGTTCGAACGTGATGTGCGGGGCTTCCAGGGAGATCTTCTGGATCACCCGGGCAAACAGGACGCTGATCAGATAGTCAGAGGTGATCAAGCGAAAATGGCGCTTGCTGGTGGCCGGATCGAACACCGGTTTGGCGGTGATCGAGGACTGGATCGTCAGCAGCACCTGGCGCACGGGCGCCGCCAGTTCGCGGGCATAGGGCGTGGGTTGCATCTTGCGTCCGACCTGCGCCAGCAGTTCATCTTCGAAGTAGAGGCGCAGCCTGCCCAGTACACCGCTGGTGGCGGATTGGGTCATGTGCAGGCGTTCGGCGGCGCGGGTGATGTTCTGTTCTTCCAGTAACACATCCAGCGCCACCAGGAGGTTGAGATCCAAGTGGTTAAAACGCATGGCGGTCTCGATTCTTGTATTTATTTTGTAAATACCTTCCGGCGTTCCTATCGTGGCGTCAAGTCCCGTGAACGGGCGAATCGGGCGATGCCTGTTCGATTTTCCACACCGTTTGCGCTGCGCAGCCAGGTATCGCATTTACCGATAGGTCGCATCCCGACAAGCGATTAGTCAGAGAGTTTGTACCCCTTCAGTATCGGCCCACAGTCGGTTGGCCGTGCCGCTTTATCGACTCCCAGACCAGCCTCGGCAGCGCTCCGCCTGGCACGGCTCCCGTAATCGGGGTGCTGGCCTGCGCTGAATAATTACAATGGAGTGGTAACTCAATGAACATCATTGGCCTTGATGCCCTGATTTTTGGCGTCGACGACATTCAAGCCTGTACCCATTGCCTGTGTGACTATGGCCTGCAACCTGTCGATGTCGACAGCGAAGGTGGCCGTTTTGAAGCCCTCGACGGCACTGCCGTGATTATCCGCCTTGCTGACGATGCCCTTCTGCCGGCGGCTATCGGGCCTGCCCCGTCGATTCGTGAAACCGTTTACGGAGTGGCCAGCGCAGCCGATCTTGAGGCCATCGCCGATGAGTTAGGACGTGATCGCCTGGTGACCCGCGGTGCTGATGGTTCCGTGCACAGTGTGGACGATATGGGGTTTGCCATTGGTTTCCAGATCAGTGTGCGGCGTCCCTACAACGCGCCGGCCGACCTGACCAACGCACCGGGCCATGCCCCTCAGCGCCCGGTCAACCAACCGGGCATCAACCCCGAGATGCAGGCGTTGCCGCGGACTCTGTCCCACGTGGTGTATTTCGTGCCGGATGCCGCCAAGGCCGAGGCTTTTTACAAACGCCTGGGCTTCATGACCACCGACACTTTTGTGGGCGCGGGCCCGTTCATGCGTCCAGCCGGTTCCGATGACCACCATTGCTTGTTCATAATCCAGACGCCACCGCACATGAAGGGGTGCGAGCACTTCACCTTTCACATGGGCAGCGGCACGGAAGTGCTGTTGGCCGGTCGACGTTTCGAACAGCAAGGCTGGACCAGTTTCTGGGGGCCGGGCCGTCACCTCTTTGGCTCCAACTGGTTCTGGTACTTCAACAGTCCGTTGGGCTGCCACATCGAATACGACGCAGACATGGACAAGCACGATGACGCCTGGCAAGCGCGCCAGGCGCCGTTGTCGGCGGATAACTCGCAGTTGTTCCTGTTCACCTCCCGGGAAAAATGGTTCCCGAGCGGCCCCCCACCCAAGCAGGTCTGAGTGTGGATGTCGTCCATGAATCACGACGCCATTGTCCTCTGTCGCCTGGATGAACTAGTCGAAGGGCACGCCCGGGGGTTCGATCCTCTGGGCGCTGGGAAGGACAGTGTGTTCGCCCTGCGTCATGGCGGCGAGGTGCGGGTCTATCGCAACAGTTGCCCGCACCTAGAGGTGCGCCTGGAGTACCGCAAGGATCGTTTTCTCAGTGTCGATGGCCGTCAGATCGTCTGTTACGCCCACGGCGCCCGGTTCCTTCCGGACAGTGGCCTGTGCGTCTACGGGCCGTGCCTGGGGGAAAGCCTGAGTGCGCTGCAATGGCATGCAGAGGCCGATTGGCTGGTGCTCGAAGCGGGTCAATTGGAGGCGTGTGCACCTTAGTTAACGTATCGCGGTAGCTGATACATCGTATCCCTACATGCGATTAGTCAAACGCCTGCTTTGCCGAGAAAGTGAACACAACGCGGTAGCGAATGCGTGCAGAAACAGCCGGTAGTGAAGCCTGAGATCGCTCCGGCAGAACGCTAGCGTGAATAACAAGAATAAGAGTGAGACGAGCATGAACACAGTGAAAAAGGTGCTTATCGTCGGTGGTGGTATCGGTGGTCTATGTGCCGCAATCGCTTTGCGTCGCAAGAACATCGAAGTCGATCTTGTCGAGCTCAAGACGCAGTGGACGGTCTACGGCGTTGGCATCATCCAGCAGAGTAATGTCGTGCGTGAGATGGCCAAGTTGGGTGTGTTGGACGGCTACCTCGACGCCGCCTACGCGTTCGAGGATGTGACCATCAATACCACGGGCGGTGAACAGCTGGCGCGAATCCCCGGTCAGCGCCTGGCCGGCCCCGAGTATCCAGCCAACGTCGGCATCTCGCGCCTGGCTCTGCATCAAGTCCTCAGCGAAACCGTTGCTGCCCTTGACGTCTCGGTCCGTCTGGGCCTGAGCGTCACGTCGCTGGAGCAGGTGGGCGAGGGCGTTGATGTGCTGTTCACCGATGCCAGTCGCGGCCGTTACGACTTGGTCGTGGGCGCCGATGGCCTGTACTCCCATATGCGCGGTTTGCTGTTCGGTGAGCAGTACCTGCCGCGCTTCACCGGCCAATCGGTGTGGCGCTTCAACTTTCCACGCGCCGCTGGAATCGATCATCTGGCCACCTTCCAGGGACCCGCCGGCAATGCCGGGCTGGTCCCGCTGGGTTGCGACCAGATGTACCTGTTCGTGACCTCCCATGAGCCCGCTAATCCGAGGATGGAGGCCGCCACACTGGCGACCCAGATGCGCCAGCGCCTGAGTGGTTTCACCGGGCTGATCGGCGAGCTGCGCGAGCAAATAATCGACAGCGACCGGGTGGTCTACAAGCCGCTGGAGGTGGTGTTCGTCTGCGAGCCCTGGTACTGCGGCCGTGTTGTGCTGATTGGCGACGCGGTGCACGCCACGACGCCGCACTTAGGCCAGGGTGCCGGCATGGCCATCGAAGATGCCGTCGTGCTTGGCGAAGAGTTGGTTGCCGGCGGCAGCGTCGAACAACAGCTCGAACGCTTTATGGCGCGCCGTTATGAGCGCTGCAAATTCATCAGCGACAGCTCGGTGCTGGCTGGCGACAAGGAAATGGCCCACGACAGCAGTTTCGACCGTGTCGGCCTGGTCAGGCGGATGCTCGAAGTCACGGCAGAGCCCATCTGAGGCGCCGGCAAAACTGAATTCGCTCTCCCATAAATGCTTCATGCCTGCGCAGGCTTGGCCCGGCTCGACTGCGGGCGCCGTTTCACCAGAAGAGCTGACATACAACAACAATAAAGAGGGTTACTTCGATGGCTACTCGCAAGATCGCTGCGTCGCGGCGCTTCCCCTTCACCCTGACCCTTGCGGCCAGCCTGGGGCTTGGCGCTTCGGCTGCCCAGGCCTTTCAAATCGATACAGGCAATCCCGATCTCAGCTTGCGCTGGGACAACACGCTGAAGTACAGCGCGGCCTGGCGCCTGAAGGACCCCAGCAGCAAACTCAGCGAGGGGCAGACGGCGCTGAACCAGAACGACGGTGATCACAACTTCGGCAAGGGGCTGATCTCCAACCGCCTGGATGTTCTTTCCGAACTGGACATCGGTTATCACAACTTCGGTGCCCGTGTGAGCGGTGCCGCCTGGTATGACACCGTCTACCAGGAACACAACGACAACCATGACGCGGCCAGTGCCAACCAACGTTCGGTGGGCTTCGATGAATTCACCAGTGATACCCGTCAATTGCACGGCGGTAACGGTGAACTGTTGGATGCCTTTGTCTACTGGAACGGTGAACTTGCCGATCGTAGCTTATCGGTTCGTGCGGGACGCCATGGCCTGATCTGGGGCGAGAGCTTGTTCTTCGGTGGCAACGGCATTGCCGGGGCCATGGCGCCGGTGGACGTGGTCAAGGCGCAATCCGTGCCCAACACCCAATTCAAGGAAATCACGCGGCCGGTCAATCAGCTCTCGACCGCCTACCAACTGAGCGACGATGTGTCATTGGGCGCCTTCTACCAGTTGGAGTGGGAGGCCACCCGCTTGCCTGGCGCCGGCAGCTACTTCTCCACCAGCGATACCATCGGCGACGGCAATGAACGTCTGATCACTGGCGGGCCGTTCCCGGATTTCCTTGGCGGTAATGCCAACAGCCCGGCTGCGTTTTTCCATGGCAAGGACAAGAAAGCCAGGAACTCCGGCCAGGGCGGCCTGCAGCTCAAGTACAACACCGGGACGACGGATTATGGTCTGTACGCGCTGCAGTATCACGAGAAAACGCCCACGTTGTATTTGAAACCGAATGCCACCGGGCCGAACTTCAGTACCGGGCAAGTCGGCGAATACTCCTGGGTTTACCCGGAAGATATTCGGGTTCTGGGGGCCAGTTTCGCGACCGCCGTGAACGAGTACAGCTTTGCCGGCGAGGCATCGATGCGCTGGAACATGCCGCTGGTGTCCAACGCCCAGACCGTCCTGCCGGGCGTTGAGGCGGACAACAACGATAACGCCTTATACGCAGTTGGCCGGACTGCTCATGTCAATCTCAACGTCCTGGCGTCGCTGGGCCCTTCCTTCGTCGCCAATGAAGCCAGCCTGGTCGGGGAAGTGGCCTGGAACCGCCTGCTGGCCGTAACCAAGAACCGCGCAGCCCTCGACCCTAACGCCACCGATGACGGCCTGGGCTTGAAGCTGGTGTACACGCCGACCTATCGCCAGTTCTTCCCTGGCGTGGATCTCAGCGTGCCGGTGGGCATCAGCTATTTCCCCATGGGCAAGTCGGCAGTGATCAGCGGGTTTGGTCCCGATAGAGGAGGGGACATGAACATTGGCGTCTCCGCCACTTACCTGGACCAAGTGACCGTGGGGCTGACCTACACCCACTTCTACGGTCCCGAGGACACGAGCCTCAACGCCGCCAACCAGTTCAATTACAAGCAGTCGTTGAAGGACCGGGATTACCTGGCTTTCTCCGTCAAGACCACGTTCTAAGAGGATTTGCGCATGACCATTCAGTTCACTCTAAAGGCCTTGTGCTTGACCCTGCTGGCTGCTGTCGCGCCGATGACCCTGGCCGCCAGCGCCGAACAAGCGGCCGCGCTGGGCAAGACCCTGACGCCCTTCGGTGCCGAGAAAGCCGGCAATGCCGACGGCAGCATCCCGGCCTGGGACGGTGGCTACACCAAGGTCGATCCGGCCTACGTCCCGGGTGGCAAGCGCAGCGATCCGTTTGCTGCGGACAAACCCTTGTTCAGCATCACCGCCCAGAACCTGCCCAAGTATGCCGACAAGCTCAGCGATGGCACCAAGGAACTGTTCAAGCGCTTCCCGGACACCTATCGCATCGATGTCTACCCAACCCGGCGTACGGCGGCCGCGCCGCAGTGGGTCTATGACAACACAATCAAGAATGCGACCCGCGCCAAACTGGTCGACAGCAGCGCCGGCCTGATTCCCGACGGTGCTTATGGCGGGATCCCGTTTCCGATTCCTCAGAACGGTACCGAAGCCATCTGGAACCACGTGCTGAACTGGCGCGGCACCTCGGTGGCGGCGCATTTTCGCCACTATCTGATGACTGCCGACGGCAACCAGGTGATGACCAGCGACGGCCTGTTGACCCAGGAAATGCCTTATTACTTCAAAGAGGGCGGCCCTGAAAACTACTCGGGCGATTATTGGCAGGTGCACTTTGTCAATCTAGGCCCGGCGATTCGTGCCGGCGAACAGATCCTTGGGCGTGAGAATATCAACGGCGACAAATCCCAGGCCCATGTCTATTTGGCCGGTCAGCGCCGTGTGCGCACGCTGCCCAACGCCTGCTGCGATACGCCTACGCCGTCCACCGCCGGGGTCATGTCATTCGACGAATTGAGCGTGTGGGGGGGACGTACGGACCGGTTCGACTGGAAACTGGTGGGCAAGCAGGAAATGTATGTCCCCTACAACACCAACAAGGCGCAGACCGCGGCCCAGCCGCAAGACCTGTTAGGCAAGCACCATCTGAACCCTGATTACGTGCGCTGGGAGTTACACCGCGTCTGGGTGGTCGAGTCGACGTTGGCCGCCGGCAAGCGCCACCAGTTGCCCAAGGGCCGTTACTACCTCGACGAGGACACCTGGCAAGCACTGCTCGGCGATCGTTGGGATGCCAGCGGCCAATTGGCCAAGACCCTGTGGTCGCTGCCTTCCGTATTGCCCGACCTGCCAGGCCTGGTGCAACTGTCTGCCGGTTTTTATGACCTGACCTCCGGTGCGTGGTTTATCCAGAACCTCTACGCCGGATTGCCGGAACAGTATCACGTGGTTGATCGCTACAAGGCCTCGGAGTTCTCGCCAGCGGCGATGGCTGGACGCGGCGTGCGTTAACTGAGCAGAGCGCCAAGGCCACGCCTGTGTGCGTGCCCTTGGGGTACGAGGGGTTTTTCGAGGTAGGTTATGAACAGAATCAGTCACGCGGGTGCTTTGCTATTGGCCCTGTATTTGACCTTCGTCACGAGCGAGTGCCTGGCCGGGCCGGCTGCAGTGGGCGTGCCGCTCAATACACCGGCCATGCGGGCACCGGCTGCGCAGAACGGTGTAATGATCGACCTGGCGCGTGCCGGCACACGTCTGGTGGCCGTGGGCGAGCGTGGCTTGGTACTGCTTTCCGACGACAATGGACAAAGCTGGCGCCAGGCTTCGGTGCCGGTCTCGGTCAGCCTGACGGCGGTGCGGTTCGTTGATGCGCAAAAGGGTTGGGCGGTCGGCCACGCTGGCGTCGTGTTGGCGACGCTGGATGGTGGAGAGCACTGGACGTTGCAGCTCGACGGCGTGCGTGTGGCACAGCTGGAACTGGACGCCGCCAAGGCGGACCAGGCCACGGCTGCCGACCCGGATGCCGCCCTGATACGGGTACAAAATGCCGAGCGTCTTGTCGCCGATGGTCCAGACAAACCTTTCCTCGCGCTGGAATTCGTCGATGCGCGCCGCGGGTTGATCGTCGGTGCCTACGGTTTGGCGCTGCTGACCACCGATGGTGGCGCCACCTGGCAGTCGCTGATGGGGCATATCGCCAATCCGAACGGCTTGCACTTGTACGCCATCAGTCGCCAGGGCACACGTTGGTTCCTGGCTGGCGAGCAGGGTTACCTGGCGCGCTCGGACGACGACGCAGTGTCGTTCAGTCAGTTGGACAGCCCCTACGAAGGCAGTTTCTTCACCTTGCAGAATCGCGCGGATGGCGCGCTGGTGGTCGCCGGTCTAAAGGGCAATGCCTTTATCTCCCACGATGCTGGCGCAAGTTTCCAACGTTTGTCAGTTCCCGTACCCATCTCCTTCAACGACGCCACCCGTTTGGCCGACGGCCAGCTTCTGCTGGTCAACCAGGGCGGCACGCTGTTTCGCAACAGCGAGCAGACCGGGGCGGCGCTGCTGCCACTGGGTAAACCCTTGGGCAAGCCTGTTTCAAGTGTGATCGAGGCCGCCGATGGCAGCCTGATCGTTGCCGGTTTCACCGGGCTGCAGCGTCTTGCGCAGCCAGCCACTGCCACTTCGGAGTGAGGTTATGACGTCCCCTGGTAATTTTTCCCAGTCTCATGCAAATGCGTTCGATGGCTTTGACCCGCGCTCCGGCTCGGTGCTCGAACGGGCCTTGTTCAACCATCGTCTGTGGGTGTTGCTGCTGTGCCTGGCGACCACGCTGGTGCTGGGTTGGCAGTCCAGTCGTGTCGAACTCAATGCCAGTTTCGAAAAAATGATCCCCACCCATCAGCCCTATATTGCCAACTACCTTGAGCACCAGAAGGAGCTTAGCGGGCTGGGTAATGCGCTGCGCATTGCGGTGGTCAACAAGCGGGGCGACATCTACGACAGCGCCTACCTCAAGACCCTGCAAGCGTTGAGCGACAAGATCTATCTGCTACCCGGTGTCGACCGTGCGTACATGAAGTCGCTCTGGACGCCGGCCACGCGCTGGGTGGCGGTGACCGAGGCGGGCCTGGAGGGTGGGCCAGTCATTCCGGACAATTACGATGGTGGCGCCGCCAGCCTCGCGGCACTACGGCGTAATGTGCAGCTCTCCAATGAAATCGGCCAGTTGGTGGCGCTCGACCAGGCCTCGAGCATCATCCAGGTACCGCTGCTGCAGCGGACCCCCGATGGCCGGCCATTGGACTACACCCGGCTGTCGCAACAACTGGAGTCGCTGCGCAGCCAATACCAGAGCGACAGCATCGACATCGGCATCACCGGTTTCGCCAAGAAAGTCGGTGACCTGATTGCCGGCCTGCGGCAGATCCTGATCTTCTTCGCTGTGGCGATCCTGATCACCACGGTCGTGCTCTATTGGTACACCCGCTGCATACGCAGCACCTTGCTGGTGGTGTTCTGCTCATTGGTGGCAGTGGTCTGGCAGCTCGGCTTGCTGCCGCTACTGAATTATCAACTCGACCCCTATTCGGTGCTGGTGCCGTTCCTGGTGTTTGCCATTGGCATGAGCCATGGGGCACAGAAGATGAACGGCATCATGCAGGACATCGGGCGCGGTATGCACCGTGTTGTCGCGGCGCGCTTTACATTTCGCCGTCTGTTCCTCGCCGGCCTCACCGCGCTGCTCTGCGACGCGGTTGGCTTTGCGGTGCTGATGATCATCAAGATCCAGGTGATCCAGGACCTGGCAATGATCGCCAGTATCGGCGTGGCCGTACTGATCTTCACCAATTTGATCCTGTTACCCATATTGCTTTCCTACGTTGGGGTCAGCGGCCGCGCGGCGCGACTGAGCCTGAAAAGCGAGCACGCCGAACAAGCGGGCCAGCATCGCCACGTGTTCTGGCGTTTCCTCGACCTTTTCACCCAACGCCGCTGGGCGGCGTTGTGCATCGCCCTGAGCCTGGCGCTGGCGACGCTCGGCTTCATCGTCAGCCTGCAATTGAAGGTCGGTGATCTCGATGCCGGCGCGCCCGAGCTGCGGGCCGACTCGCGTTACAACCAGGATGACGCGTTCCTGACCCGGCATTACGGCGCCAGCAGCGATCTGTTCGCGGTCATGATCAAGACCCCCGCCAGCGCCTGTTCGCGCTATGACATCCTGAACAAGGTCGATGCCCTCGACTGGCAATTGCGCACCTTGCCGGGTGTTGATTCGACCAATTCCCTGGCGCTGCTTAACCGCCGCATGCTGGTCGGCCTCAGCGAAGGCAGCCCGAAGTGGTATGAGCTGCAGAACAACCAGGCGATGCTCAACATGGTCACCGCCGGGGCGCCGCGCGGGTTGTACAACGAAGACTGCAGCCTGTTGACGCTGTATGTCTACCTCTCCGACCACAAGGCGCAAACCCTGAGCCGCCTGGTGGATCAAGTCGAACAATTCGCCGCGGCGAACAATACCGACGAGGTCCAGTTCCTCCTGGCCGCTGGCAATGCCGGGATCGAGGCGGCGACCAACATTGTCGTCAAGCAGGCCAACCGCGAAATGCTGTTCTGGGTCTACGGCGCAGTGATTCTGCTGTGCCTGGTCACCTTCCGTTCCTGGCGCGCCACAATTTGCGCGGTGATTCCGCTGATGCTCACGTCGATCCTCTGTGAGGCGCTGATGGTCTGGCTGAACATCGGCCTCAAGGTCGCGACCCTGCCGGTGATCGCCCTCGGCGTGGGCATCGGCGTTGACTACGCGCTGTACGTGATGAGCATCCTGCTCGGTCATATGCGCCAGGGCACAAGCCTGTCGGAGTCGTATTACCGGGCACTGCTGTCCACCGGCAAGGTGGTGATGCTGACCGGGGTGACCCTGGCGATCGGCGTGGCCACCTGGATGTTTTCGCCGATTAAGTTCCAGGCTGACATGGGCGTGCTGCTGGCCTTCATGTTCGTCTGGAACATGGTCGGCGCACTGGTTCTGTTGCCAGCCCTGGCTCACTTCCTGTTACCGAGCAAACGGGTGAGCAAGGGGCATGCCGAAGCTAAACCCAGCCATTCGACGAGCATGCCGCTGATGCCCGCCGAAGCCGAGGAGGGGGCCTGCGTGAAGCACTCACACTCACTGCGCCTGACGTCGGGACACGATCAAACGACAACAGCGGCCGCTAATCCCGTCGCGTCATAACAACAAGAAAGGACTTTCCCATGCCTCGTGTGTATCTGTTCCAGCAGTCTCTATGGCTTGACCTTATCGCCGGCCTGAGCGCCTTCGGCATGGTGTTCTGCGCGGCCCAACCACCGGAGGTGCGTGATGAACGTTGAACGCCAGGCGCGGCTGCCGCAATCCTTGTTGCTGTTGCTCGGCAGTTGCCTGCCGGTACTTGGCGCGGTGCTGCTAGCCCCCATCCTGCCGCGTATGCAGGAGCACTTCGCCGATACACCGGGTGTGGCCGTGATGGTGCCCATTGCCCTGACGCTACCAGCGTTGATGATTGCCCTGCTGGCACCCTTTGCCGGGACCATTGCCGACCGTCTCGGGCGCAAGCCGTTGCTGATCGGCGCGATGTTTGTCTACACCCTCTGTGGCGTGCTGCCGCTATGGCTGGAGTCACTACAGGTCATCGTTATCAGCCGCGCCGGCATCGGAGTGGCCGAGGCGGCGATTATGACCTGCTGCACCACGCTGATGGGCGACTACTACAGCGGCGCGCGGCGCGAACGCATGTTCGCCCTGCAAATGGTTGCTACCTCATTGTCGGCGGCAATTTTCATTGCCGTCGGTGGCGTGCTCGGCGAGCACGGTTGGCGCACACCGTTTGCTCTGTATGGGCTGGGGCTGGTGTTTCTGCCGCTGATGGCCTGGTTGCTGTGGGAGCCGCGCGCGCATGTCGTAACGACGATAACGGCCGCGAGCAAGGCATTCCCCTGGCGAGCCTTGGCACCGTTGTATGTCCTGTCATTCCTGGCTGGCTTGAGCCTATTTGTCGTGCCGGTACAAGTCGGTTATCTGCTCAATCTGCTGCATGTCGAAGGGGCGCAGCAGATCGGCATGACCATGGGTGCCAGTCAGCTCGGCGTACTCGCCGGCGCCCTGAGTTTCCGTCTGTTCACTGGCGTACCGGCGTACCGGCAGATGTTTCTGGCCTTCGTCGCAGCCGGTATCGGTGGCGGACTGATGGCTGTGGCCGACAGTCACTGGGTGGTAGTGATCGCCGTACTGATCAATGGCCTGGGCATCGGCCTGATGATGCCGACCCTGCTTACCTGGATCATGGCCCAAGTCGACTTCCACCAGCGCGGCCGCGCCGCCGGTGGCTTCACATCGATGTTCTTTGCCGGTGAGTTCGCCAGTCCGCTGGTGGTGCTGGCGATCACGGGTGGGGTGAGCAGCGCTTTGCCAGCGGCACTGGGAATCGTCGCGGGCGTTCAGCTGTTGGTGGCCCTGGCCTGCATTCGGTTGCGGGGCAGCGGGTCTGCTTTTCCCGCTGCGGTTGCCGCAGACCCTGATCGCTGACCTACCCATTCGACGTTTCTTCAAAATAAGAACAACGAGGAGAACATCATGAGTTATTTGCTCAACACCTGGTACATCGCTGGATGGGCAGACGAGTTGGCGCAAGGTGGGATGCTTGGCAGAACCATCGTCGAGCAACCCATCGTATTCTTTCGCAATAGCCAGGGTGTGATCCAGGCGCTCGCTGATCGTTGCCCGCACCGTTTTGCCCCGCTGCACATGGGCAAGGTTGTCGGTGACAGCGTGCAGTGCCCGTATCACGGCTTGCGTTTCGATGGCAGCGGCCAATGTACGCACAATCCCCATGGCGATGGGACGATCCCCAAGGCCGCTTGTGTTCGCGCGTTCGCGGTCGTCGAGCGCCATGGGGCGATCTGGCTCTGGCCAGGCGATTCGAGCCTGGTCAACGATGCGCTGATCCCTGATTTTTCCTTCCTGGAACAGGCCCCAACCCATGCCAAGGGGCATGGGTATCTGCCAACCCGCGCGCACTACGAGTTGCTGTCCGACAACATCATGGACCTGAGCCACGTTGATTTCCTGCACCCCGATACACTCGGTGGTGGGGCGTTGTCACGCACCCGCGCCACTATCGAGGAGTTGCCCAATGATCGCGTGCGCATCAGTTGGTGGGCGCCCGATGATGTGCCTCCACCGGCTTTCGGCGCTCATCTTGAAGATCCGACTCGGGCGGACGTGTGGGCCGAGGTTATCTGGCACGCACCTGGCCTGATGCTGCTGGGCAGCGGCGCCACTGCGCCAGGGCGCCCGAGGGAGGAGGGGCCCGTGACATGGAACCTGCATCTGATGAGCCCGCAGGACGCGGCGAATACCCATTACTTCTTCGCCAATACGCGCAGTTTCGAGCAGCACAATGAGCAGTTGAATGCCTTCGTCCAGAACATGTTGATCGGCATTTTTGCCGGCGAAGACAAACCCATGGTCGAGGCTCAACAGCGCCAGATTGGTGAAGTTGATCTGCTCGACCTCAATCCTGTGTTGCTGCCAGTCGATGCCGGGGCCGTGCGTTGCCGACGTGTTCTGCGGCGGTTGATTGAAGCCGAGCGGGCAAGGACACAAGCCAGCCTGTGACCCACCTGTCATTTTGAAAAGAGGAAATGCGATGAGTTTTCTACGCAACGTCTGGTATGCGGCCGCCTGGGGCGTCGAGGTCAGGGCCGGGGCGCTGTTCCAACGAACCCTGCTCAATGAGCCTGTGGTGTTTTTCCGTGATACCCAAGGCACCGCTCAAGCCATTGCCGATCGCTGCCCACACCGTTTTGCGCCCTTGGGCATGGGCGTGCTCAAGGGCGATGCGGTGCAGTGTCCGTACCACGGCCTGACGTTTGATGGCCGCGGCACCTGCGTGCACAACCCTCACGGCGATGGTGCTATTCCCCGGGCCGCCAAGGTCAAGGCCTATCCCCTGGTTGAACGGCATAGCTTGTTGTGGATCTGGATGGGCGATACGCGCCAGGCCGATGCGGCGCTGATACCGGATTTCAGTTGCATGGACGATGACAATTGGTATGTCGGCAAACGCTACCTGCACGCAAAGGCCAACTACGTGCTGGAAACCGACAACATCATGGACCTGAGTCATATCGAGTTTCTGCACCCGGCTACGTTGGGTGGCGATGGCGTCAAGAGTGCGCTGACGAGTGTTCAGGAGGACGGCAACACCGTCTGGTCCAATCGCCAAACTGTTGCGGAAATCATGCCTGAGTTTCTCTACAAGGCCTGGAACATCCCCCAAGGCACCCCGGTGGATCGTTGGATCGACGTGCGTTGGGATGCCCCTGCGAATATGTTGCTGTTCTCCGGTGCAGTGGCGACAGGGCTCCCCAGGGAGCAGGGCGTTTCTACTCCGATACCACATCTGTTCACCCCAGAGACCGAAACCACGACGCACTACTGGTTCTCAGTCTGTTTTCCCAAGGCGATGGGTGAATTCGCCGAGAGATTCGCTGATGAGCAGGTGGCCGCAATCAGCCAGCCTTTTGCCGATGAAGATTTGCCAATGCTGGAGGCTCAGCAGCGGATGATGGGGGATGCTGGCTTCTGGGACCTCAAACCGGTCTTGCTGATCGGAGATGCCGGAGCCATTCGTGCGCGCCGCGTGCTCGATCGGCTGATTGCCGCTGAACATTCAGTGGGTGCCCGGTGATGATCGATGTCGTTGTGACCCGCAAGCATCGCGAAGCCGAAGGAATCTACAGTTTTGAACTGGCCCCGGTAGAGGGTTCCATGCTGCCTGCTTTTAGTGCCGGCTCGCATATCGACGTGCACCTGCCCAATGGCCTGGTGCGCCAGTACTCGCTGTGCAATCACCCGGAAGAACGCCACCGCTACCTGTTGGGCGTGTTGCTCGACCCGGCGTCTCGCGGCGGTTCGCAGGCCATGCACGAGCAAGTGCACGAAGGCAGCCGGCTGCGTATCAGCGAGCCACGCAACCTGTTCCCGTTGGAGCATGGGGCGGGGTACAGCGTGCTGTTCGCTGGCGGTATCGGTATTACGCCGATCCTTTGCATGGCTGAGCGCCTCGCGCGAATCGGCGCGCCTTTCGAACTGCACTATTGCGGTCGCTCTGCCGGGCGCATGGCCTTTGTCGAGTACATCCGTCATTCGGCGTTCGCCGACTGCGTGCACGTTCATGTGGACGATGGGGAGGATGCCCAGCGCCTGGACAGCGCTCGGGTTTTGTCCGCTCCGGCCAGTGACCGTCATCTGTACGTCTGTGGCCCCAATGGCTTCATGGAGCACGTGCTCGGCACTGCTCGCGCGCAGGGCTGGGCCGAAGCGCAACTGCACCGTGAGTACTTTACCGCCACTGCTGCACCGGCGCGTGAGGCGGGCGGGTTCGAGGTACAACTGGCCAGCACGGGACAGTGTTTTCAGGTACCGGCCGCGCTCAGCGTTGCCCAGGTGCTGCTGGAGGCGGGGATCGATATTCCCTTGTCCTGCGAGCAGGGCATTTGCGGCACCTGCATCACGCGCGTACTGGAAGGCGAGCCGGAGCATCGCGACATGTTCTTGACCGATTCCGAGCGAGCCCGCAACGACCAGTTCACGCCTTGTTGTTCGCGTGCCAGGAGCGCACGACTGGTGCTCGATCTTTAAGGTTTTTTTATGCATCCATCTTGCCTGCTGCCGCGTTTTGCCATCTGATTAAGGAGTCGAACATGCAACAACTTCCTGGTTTCACACGCGTGGTCACCGGGCACGATGCCCAGGGCCAGGCGGTGGTCGCGCTTAGCGGACCGACGCCCAACAGCTTCCCGCTCAAGGCCGTACCCGGTACGGTCTTCCATGAGGTTTGGAACAGTGGCGCCAGTCCAGCCGTGCTGGATAACGGTGACGACCCCACCCGTAAGTCGCTTCAATTGAGTCCGGCACCGCTGGGCAGTGTCATCCGCGTGGTGGATATTCCGCCTGACAGCGTGCAGAACCAGGTCAGTGCCGAGGATGCTGTAGCGGCCTTCGCCGAAATTGGCCAGGCCCATGCCGGCACGGGACAGGCGGATTCCAAACACAAGCTGATGCACCGCACCGAAACGCTCGATTACGGCGTGGTCACGGAAGGGGAGGTGTGGCTGGTGCTGGATGGCGAGGAGGTGCATCTCAAACGCGGTGACATCGTCGTGCAGCGAGGCACCAACCACGCCTGGAGCAATCGCACCGAGCAGATGGCACGCATGCTGTTTGTCCTGCTCGATGGCCGCTTCGCTCCCGAGCTGCAAGGAGACCAGGCATGAAGCTGAGTACCTTCAAAAATCACAGCCGCGACGGCCACCTGTTGGTGGTGTCGCGTGACCTGGCCTGGGCGGTGGATGCCAGCGATATTGCCGCGACGCTGCAGGAGGCCATCGAGCATTGGCCGAGCGTCGAAACGGCTTTGCGCTTGCGGTATGACGCCTTGAATGAGGGCGCCCAGGCAGGTGCCTTCACTTTCGATCCACAGCAAGCTGCCGCACCCTTGCCACGTGCATGGCAATGGCTGGACGCGTCGTCCTTCCTCAGTCATGGCGAGCGGATGCAGAAAGCGTTCGCGCTCGATCCGATCGAAGGTGTTGAACACACGCCGCTGATGTATCAGGGCTGTGGCGATGATTTTCTGGGGGCCCACGACGACATCGTGCTACCCAGCGAAAACCACGGTATCGATTTCGAAGGTGAATTCGCGGTGTTGGTCGATGAGGTCCCCATGGGCTGCTCAGCGCAAGATGCTGTCGACCATATTCGGCTCATTGTGCAAGTCAATGATGTCAGCTTGCGTGCGCTCGCCCCCCGTGAAATGAAGACCGGCTTCGGCTTTATCCAGGCCAAATCCTCATCAAGTTTTGCCCCGGTGGCGATTACCCCCGACGAGCTGGGCGAGGCCTGGCGCGACGGGCGTGTTCACTTGCCGCTGAGGGTTGAATGGAATGGCCAGTGGTTTGGTCATGCCCATGGCGGCGCCATGCATTTTGGCTTTCATCAGTTGATCGCACACGCAGCGCTTACCCGGCGCCTCAGGGCAGGCTGCCTGATCGGTTCCGGCACCGTTTCCAATGCCGATCCCACGGTGGGTGCTGCCTGCATCGCTGAACGTCGAGCCGTTGAGATGATCGAGAAAGGGACGCCACAGACGTCTTTCATGCGCTTCGGTGATCGCGTGCGCATGGAAGTCTTGGATCTGCAAGGGCAATCGGTGTTCGGGGCGATAGACCAGCGTGTCGTGCGCGGAGGCCTCCCATGCGCGTGATGATTACTGGGGCCAATGGTTTTGTCGGCCGGGCGCTGGTGAAACGATTGCTCGAAACCAATGAGTTACAAGGCCGGTCGATCAGCGCGCTGATACTGCTGGATAAGGAGTTGGTGGGCTTTGCTGACGATAAGCGTGTGCGCCGGCATTGCGGCAGCGTCACCGACGCCGCGTTATTGCGCCGCGCGTTGGCCGATGGCATTGATGTGGTTTTTCACTTGGTCAGCATTCCGGGTGGTGCGGCGGAGCAGCACTATTCACTGGGCTATCAGGTCAACCTGCTGGCAAGCCTGGAGTTGCTTGACCAGTTGCGCGAGCAGCCTGGCGCACCGGTGCTGGTGTATGCCAGCAGCGTAGCGGTCTACGGCGGCGATCTGCCGGCGCGCATCGATGAGCGTGCTGTGCCGCACCCGCAGTTGAGTTACGGTGCGCACAAGGCGATGGTGGAAATGGCGATCAATGACCTTGCCCGACGAGGCGAGGTGGATGGCCGCGCGTTGCGCCTGCCTGGCATTGTCGCCCGTCCACGTGAACCCAATGGATTGCGTTCAGCGTTCATGAGCGATCTGCTGCATGCCTTTGCCGAAGGCCAGCCGTATTGCTGCCCGGTTTCACCGCAGGCGCAGGCATGGTGGATGTCCGTGCGGTGTTGTGTGGATAACCTGTTACGGGCCGCCGAACTGCCGGTCGCCGAGCTTGGCGCGTCACGCGTCTGGCAACTGCCGCTGTTGCACCTGTCCATTGCCGAGGTCATCGATGCCCTGGCCGCTGCCTACGGCCAGGAGCGCCGCGCGCTGATCAGCTTCGCGCCGGATGCTGGGCTGCAAGCGCTGTTCGGCAACTTCCCCGCAATGAAAACCCCTCTGGCCCGTGCCCTTGGCTTCCGCCATGACGGCTCGGCTGCCGCCTTGATACGAAACAGTTTGAACATTGCTGCCCCGGCGCGTCGTGCGCGTGGGCGGGTAGCGCTTGGAGTGAGCGAAAATGCAATCAACTAAACGTCGCCTGGTGGACCTGTCCGTTACCCTGGACAACAACCCCTACACCGATCCACCGCCGTTGCTGCCGAAAATCGACTACATGGACCATCAGCAAGGCTGGCCGGAGATGGCCGCGATGTTTCCCGGCCTGTCCAAGGCGCAACTGCCTGGCGACGAATCCTGGGCGGCTGAGCGTCTGCAGATCACGACGCACAGCGGTACGCATATGGACGCCCCCTGGCACTATGCCTCGACCACGGACGGTGGCAAGCCGGCTTTCGGCATCGACGAGTTGCCGTTGGACTGGTGCCTGCAACCCGGCGTGAAGCTGGATTTTCGTCATTTACCGGATGGCCATGTGGTCAGCGCCGCCGAAGTGCAAGCGGAGCTGGCGCGCATCGAACACGTGCTCCAGCCGTTGGACATTGTCCTGGTCAACACCCGTGCCGGCGCGCTGTTCGGTCAGCCAGGGTATCTGGACGCCGGGGTCGGCATCGGCCGCGAGGCCACCTTGTATTTGCTCGAGCGCGGCGTGCGTGTGGTCGGCACCGATGCCTGGAGCTGGGATGCGCCGTTCAAGTACACGCGCGAACGCTTCGCCGCCACGGGCGACGCCTCGATCATCTGGGAAGGGCACAAGGCCGGACGCGACATCGGCTACGGCCAGATGGAGAAACTCGCCAACCTGGAATGCCTGCCAGCCCATGGTTTCCAGGTCTCCTGCTTCCCCTACAAAATCAGGCACGCTTCGGCCGGTTTCGTCCGTGCCGTGGCGATTTTCGAGGAATGAACGTGCCTGCGGACGGTGGAAAAAAACGCGGTAGCCTTTCTCAGAGGCTTGAGGCGCTGCTCTCAACGCACATTCTTGAGGGGCGACTGCGTGGCGGTGAAAAGTTGCCCACCGAGGCGGCCATCATGCTTGATCATGGGGTCAGCAGAACGGTAGTCCGCGAGGCAATGTCTCGTCTACAGGCCGCTGGAATGGTTGAGACGCGCCATGGTATTGGGACTTTTGTCCGGGGCAGCGCGCTATCGCTGGAGACCTTCATCGACCCGGCTACGATCGGCATCGTCATTGATTCGCTGGCGATCATGGAGTTTCGGATCGGTCTTGAGGTAGAAGCAGCCGGGCTCGCCGCTCAACGACGTACCCCAGATCATTTGAGTGAGTTGCGGGCGGTTCTCGATCAGCTTGAACAGCCTGAAGTCAGCGTCAATGACCGGGCAGCGTTGGATTTTCAGTTCCATTTGAGCGTTGCGCAGGCGACAGGTAATCACTACATCGCCAACACACTGCTCAACCTGGGCGTGGTCATCATCCCGCGCAGCCGACTGGATTCTGCGCGTCTGTTTCACGATGAGCCTTTGCACTACGAACAGCGCATGCAAAGCGAGCACGAACAGATTTATCAGGCAATCTTTAATCAGGACGCTGAATATGCGCGCGCGGCCATGCGCCTGCATCTTCAGGACAGTCGCGAGTATCTGCATCAGGCCCGCAACGAGCTGATGACATGACAAAAAATAAAAACATTCAAAGTGCCCAGGTGCCTGAAACGGCCTCGCAGTATCCTGCCACTGCTCTAACGATCATCGATCCTCGATGGACCTTGTTTGTACGTGTCGTGGCGGCTGGAAGCCTCAGCAAAGCGGCAGTACTGCTGGATATGCCGCAGTCTATGGTGAGTCGAAACATTGCCCAGCTTGAGTCGCAATGTGGCGAGCGCCTGTTTCATCGAACCGGGCGCGGTGTACTCCTGACCGAATTTGGAGAGCAACTGCTGCCTTGCATATCGGATCTTCTTGCGGACGCTGAAGGCCTTGCCGATGACATTCGCAACCTACGTGGAAAACCGGTGGGCGAGGTGGTCGTGGGTATGTTGCCTTCTGCGGTGCGTCGGTTTGCGGGCACGCTTTTTTCTGCGGTGCGCGCGCAGATGCCAGGCGTGAGGTTGCACCTGATCGAGGGCGCGAGCGCTCAACTCGAAGAGCAGTTGCACGATGGTCGTCTGGATATGGCGCTGGTGCTGCGCGAGAGCGAGGCAAGCATCGGGCAAGCCCACCTGCTGGCCAGGCTACCGCTGCATCTGGTGGGGCCCGCCGTTGATCCTCTGTTCGTCAATCGAGATATTGCGTTAAAAAATCTATCGGGGTTGCCATTGGTCGTGCCTGGGCGACCGCATTTGTTGAGGGCCAGACTCGACCATCTGGCCACCGAGCAAGGCGTGGAGTTGTGCGTTGCCGTCGAAGCCGACTCCGTCCAGCTCCAATACGAAGTCGTCGCGGCCGGTGGCGGCTATGCAATTGCTTCTGTGCTACCGGGCTCTCTGGATCAGCGACTGAGTTCGTCACGTATCGTCGAGCCGCTTCTCGAGCGCTTTGTGGTGCTGGTCGAGTCGCCACGTCGTCCGTTGACCCGTGCCTCCCGTGAAGTCCGACGGTTGATCAGTAGCCTGGCTATGCCATCGATTTGAGCGATAGCTGCTTTCGATCACCAGCAGTATTCGATGGGGTATGTGCCTCGTAGGGTGTCAGTCAATCACCGATTGATACCCGATTGCGAGGTTAACGCTATGCATCACGCCCAAGAGCCCCAAGTCATTGCCCCGACGCTTTTTCTTAGCGATGCCGATGTGGCCTCGCTCGCCGACTGGAGCGCCGCCGTCGCCGCGCTCGCCCAGGCGTATGCCAGCCCCACCTCGGATGCCATGGTGCCGCCCCGTTCGATGGCGCGGGGCGATGGGATCTGGCTGCGCAGTTTGACCGCTGTACCACCTACTGGCGGCCATATGGGCTGCAAGCTGATTGCTGCATCCACGCGGGCGCGTTGCGCCAGCTATCTGATCGCGTTGTTCAATCAGCAAACCATGGCGCTCAGTGCCCTGATCGATGGCAATCGGGTAACGGGATTGCGCACCGCGGCAACCGCTGCGCTGGCGGTCGATTTGCTGGCGCCCAAGCGCGCGCTGCGGGTGGGTGTGATTGGCGCAGGGTTCGAGGCGCGTGGCGCCTTGGATTGCCTCAAGTCCGTGCGCGATGTAGCCCATGTTCGAGTGTTCAGTCCAACGCCTGCAAGCCGCGAGCGGTTTGCCGAAGGCTTCAGGCCTGGGCTAGATATCCACGCGGTGGACAGTGCGCAAGAGGCCGTACAGGACTGTGATGTGGTGATCTGTGCCGCGCGCAGCCGTGACGAGTCTCCGGTACTGCAAGGCGCGTGGCTTTGCCCGGGCACTACGGTCGTGTCGTTGGGTTCCACCTTGCCTGAGCAACGGGAGGTTGACCCGGTCACGATGGAGCGAGCCGTCTGTATCGTCGCAGATATGCCGCAAGAGGTGCTCCACGATACGGGTGACGCCATTGCTGCAATCAATGCTGGCGTTTATGTCGCCGACAAATTGGTCGCGCTGTCGGATCTGGTGGTGGGGCGTGTCACCCCGCGCCAGAACGAAAGCGACATCGTTCTCTACAAATCGGTGGGCTCAGCCTTGCAAGACGTTGTCATTGCGCAAGCGCTGTACGAGCGCGCCCGGCAACAAGGCCTCGGCATCGAGCTGCCTGCCAGCATTGTCCCTGTCACGAAATAACCCCTCAACTGTTCGAAGGAAAATCATCATGGCCACATACAAGAAAGCTGATGCTCGTGCCTGGGCGCGGGAACACCTGGTGGGCTGCTCGGCGGTCACCATCCCAAGCTTCAGTGCTGACCTGAAACGTCTCAATGAGCGAGGCATACGCCACGACATCGAACATACGGTTGGACTGGGTTACAGTGCCACGCTGCTGTGCAGCGAGCTGGCGATCTCGCCCCAGGAAAACGCTCAATTCACCGCCTGGGCGCGTGAGTCGGGGAAAGACCTGATCCTGTTCTTCCACGCGGCGTTTGGCACGCTTGCAGAGAATATCGAAGCGGTGAAACTCGCCGAGAAATCCGGTGTAGACATCGTCCTGCTCTCCTATCCACCGCAGTTCTGGCCAACCAGCGAGCAGGAAATCTACGACTACACCAAGGCATTCTGCGACGCGACGGACCTTGCTGTCATGCTGTTCCCGATACCGCTCTGGGGCTTTGAACGCGTGCATCCGGCGGGTATGTCGTTGGAGTTGGTCCGTCGCCTATTGGCTGATTGCCCGAATATCGCAGCCATCAAATCCGAGCAAGGGTTCCCGTTGCCGGCCGGCATTTGCGAAATGTATTACCACTTCCGCGATCAGGTCGTGATCAGTTGCCCGATCGAAGGTGATGCCATCCCTTTGATGAGCTTGATGAAGCTGCAGTTTTCCGGCACCAGCAACACCGCCTGGATGAGCGACTACTACCCGAAAGCTTTCGAACTGGCACGCACGGGCCGTTTCGAAGAGGCGATGGAACTGTACTGGAAGGTCAATCCGGCACGCAGCGCCAACGGTGCCGCCGCGCAAAGCTACGCAGGCGGCACTGGAGTGCTCAACCGCACGATGTGGAAATACCAGGATTGGCTCGCCGGCTTCAACGGCGGCCCACTACGCGCCCCGGCGATGCGTGTGCCGGATCGCTTCATGAAGTCTCTTCGTCAAGGGTTGGTCGCGTCGGGGCTGCCAGTGACTTCGGATCCTGACGCCGCCTTCATGATCGGGCGTCATCCGTGCTGATCAGGAGGATTGCACAGTGAAGCATTTACTTAAGGATCCGACACTGTGGCGTACCGGAGCCTACATCGCTGGAGAGTGGTTGACCGAGACGCCGCACGGTCATTACACGCTGCGTAACCCGGTGGATCAAACGGTGCTGGCCGAGTTGCCGCGCTGTCGCGAAGCCGAGGTGCGGAACGCTATCGACGCGGCGCAAGAGGCCTTCGGCCCGTGGCGTCGCCTCACGGCCAAGCGCCGTGGCGAGGTGTTGCGCCGTTGGTACGAGTTGATGGTTGAACATCGTGAGGATATTGCCACGCTGATTACTCTGGAGGAGGGCAAGCCCCTGGAGGAGGCGCGGGGTGAAGTCGATTACGCGGCGTCTTTTGTACGATGGTTTGGCGAAGAATCCACGCGCGTGCGTGGTGATTTGATTCCGGGCGTAAAGGACACTCAGCGCATTGTGGTGCTGCGCGAACCTATCGGGGTTTGCGCCGCGATAACGCCCTGGAATTTCCCGGCGGCCATGATCACGCGCAAGGCCGCTCCGGCCCTCGCGGCCGGTTGCACGATGGTCGTGAAACCGGCCAGCCAGACACCCATGACCGCCCTCGCGCTCGCCGAACTCGCCCTGCGCGCGGGTGTGCCGGCCGGTGTTTTCAGTGTGATCACCGGCAATGACACACGCGACATTGCCGGTGAGCTCACGGCCAACCCGCTGGTGCGCAAGCTCACCTTCACGGGGTCCACGGAAGTGGGCCGGTTGCTGTTGGCGCAAGCGGCGCAGACGGTCAAGAAATGCTCCATGGAGTTGGGCGGTAACGCCCCCTTCATTGTCTTCGACGATGCTGATCTTGATGCAGCGGCTGATGGTGTGATGTTGGCCAAGTTTCGCAATGGTGGACAGTCCTGTATCGGCGCGAACCGAGTGTTGGTGCAATCCGGGATTTATGACGCACTGGCCGAACGCATCGTCGAGCGCATGGCACGCCTGAAGGTGGGCAATGGCCTGGAGCCGGGTGTACAAGTCGGGCCGTTGATCGATGACGCAGCGGTACGAAAATCCCAGGCCCTTGTTGATGATGCGCTGGCACAAGGTGCCCGCCTGCTGTCCGGCGGCAAGCCCCATGCGCTCGGCGGGTGTTTCTTCCAGCCCACATTGCTGGCCGATGTGACCCATGGGATGCGGGTGGCGCGCGAAGAGATATTCGGTCCGGTCATGCCACTGGTACGTTTCGACAGTGATGACCAGGCTATTGCGATGGCCAATGACAGCGAGTTTGGCCTGGCGGCGTACCTGTTCAGCCGCGATGCGGCACGCATCTGGCGCAACGCCGCTCGCATCGAGTCGGGCATGGTGGGCATCAACTGTGGCTTGATTTCAAATGAAGTCGCACCCTTCGGTGGCGTCAAGCAGAGTGGTCTTGGGCGAGAGGGATCTCACCTTGGGATCGACGAGTTTCTTGAGGTGAAATACCTCTGCTGGGATGGCTTGGAAAGCGTTTGAATCATTGCAGGTAAAGGCCGATGCATTGCGGTTCACATGAGCCGCATTTCGTCGGCCTTTTTATTTACGAGCGAACAGACAGGCGCCCCGAGCAACGGGCCAGGCGTACCTCCGAGACCCATCGCCTGCAGCGATACCTCTGATTGTGCAAAGCGATTTCAGCGCTGATATCCGATTCGATAGTCTCGTCCTTGATCCGGCATTTGTGTCGGAACTTCATGATTCTGCGGCGTTGGCTTTACGACGCTGCCGAGCTCGTCGGTGCGCCATGCAATGTCTGCCCGAACGAATAAGAATAATTAGGAGAGCGTGATGATTGCAGCAGTCAATAAGGTCCTGGTAATCGGAGGAGGGTTCTCCGGTATGACCGCGGCCATCCAACTCGCCCGTCAGGGCGTCGAAGTTGACCTGGTCGAAATAGATCCTTTGTGGTGCCCTCTTGGGGCGGGAATTACCCTTAGTGGGCCCACGCTACGGGCGCTTGATACTGTCGGGATTCTTGAAAGGGTGGCCGGGGAAGGGTACCTGTCGACCAATTTCGATGTGTTTTCACCGGCAGGCGACCTGATTGTGCAGTTGGCGCTTAGGCCTCCGGTCAGTGATCAACCGATTCCTTGTGGTGGCGGTATCTTGCGCCCGGTGCTGGCTCGAATTTTTGCCGACAAGACACGGGAAGTGGGCACCCACGTGCGCCTCGGAATTACGTTCGACAGCATCATCGAGCATGAGGGTGGCGTTGAAGTGTCTTTCACCGACGGCACCACTGGGTGCTATGACCTGGTTATTGCCGCCGATGGCGTGCATTCGCGAATGCGAAAGGATTTCTTCCCAGATGCACCCTCACCAAAACCCATTCACCAGAGTGTCTGGCGCGCGGTGCTGAAACGTCCGCCGGACATCGTGCGTCCCAGTCACTGGCTGGGACGGACCAAGGTGGGCGTCAATCCGATTTCCGAAACGCACATGTACATGTTCCTCATGGAAAACCGCGAGTTTTCCGAGTGGATCGATCCGGCCAGTTGGCCTGGTGAGATGGCGCGTCTGCTGGGAGAGTTCCCAGCTCCGATCCTGCAAACGCTGGTGCCGCAACTGTACGAGCCGGGCGCCAATATCGACTATCGGCCGCTGGCTAATCTGTTGGTGCCATTGCCTTGGCATAAAGGCCGCATTGTGATGATTGGGGACACGGTGCATGCCACCACGCCACATCTGGCTTCCGGGGCTGGAATTGGTATTGAGAGCGCCATCGTACTTGCCGAAGAGTTGCTCGCCGACGGCGATCTACAGACTGCCCTGAACCGGTTCGAAGCGCGGCGTTGGGAGCGTTGCCAACTCGTGGTCGAAAACTCCGCGCGTCTGTGCGAGATAGAAAAAAGTGGGGGTGACAAGGAAGAGCATGCTCAGATCATGCGCGAGTCCACTGCGACATTGGCCGAGCCCATCTGAATTAAATGAGTCGCTGCTCTGGTGCCTCCCCCATGCCTATAGGTGCGGGGCACCGGACGCGAACTCAACTGGCTGAGTTCGCGTTGACGTGCTGTTGAGCGCAGTCCCATCGATTAAGCGTTTACTGGCTTAGGTCCATAATGACCACCTCTTTGACGTACACGAAAAAAGACTCTGATGACACCACAATCCCTTCGTCAGAAAGCTGTTGGAACAGTGAGTGCTGATACTGACGAAAACTGGAAAGATCGCTTTCATTTTCAAACCACAGGCTGCTAACACCCTCATATACCGTTATGTCTGGTCCGAAATAGGCGGTTACCCTGTCACCTTCGGGCAGGTACCTGGAACGAACATGCCGGCGTAGTACACTTTGAAAATTTGAGTGTCGGCTGATGATTGCATTGTGCGCTGAATCCCATGCTGTGAAAAAAGTATCCAAGTGCACCGTTGGATTTTTTTTCAAGAAGATCATCGCCTTGCATTTGAGAGACGCTGCAACTGCGTTGGAGGTCTCTACATCATCCATCAATTGAGCAGCCTGGTTAGACAGATCGGCGAAGTTTTTTGCGTCAGGTCCGACGGTTTGTTGAGTATAGGAATCGCTGAAGGTGTGAATCAAACCTGATATATCGTCAAAAAATAACTCCGTGATGGAGTCTCGGTGAAAATTTTTTGTGTAGGTAACATCGGAGTCAATTCCAAACGCGCAGTCGATGACATGGTTCTGTACGTATCGTTTAACACCCAATGGTTTGGCTTGAGCGATTTTTCCATGCTGGTGCTCTATATATTCCAAAAACTCAGCATGAGTCATCCCGGGTTTTCGGCGTACGGCGGCTAGCATTTTAATCATGAGAGCTCTCGCGTTGGTCGGATTAATTATATGAGTTTATTTTTTCTGGGTATTTAATTCGTGTTTTTTACACGCTGTATTCGGGAAGTTACTTTATTCAGCAATAAAATATATAACCAGAACTGACCTGCGAACCAATCAGTATTTCCGCTAGGAGGTATCGCGCAATAGCATGCTTGACAAGCCTTGCGTCGGCGTTGAAGCGCGCCCCTCGAAGGCAGAAGGCGATACGGTTGGCCAGCGAAAATTTTCGGCTGGGCAAACTGATAATCGGTCAGGTACGAACAGTTTTCAGTAGTAGGCTATGACTAACTTCTCAACCATGGAAGCACTCAGAAGAGGGCGCCAGTCGAGCTGAGTGTACTCTTACCCAGCGTTGAAGGGGGGCGCCCGTCATGTTTGGTTATTTGTGGTAAATGCGGACCCTGTTGGTGGCGCCGGCACTACGCCGCGCGCCATGAACGAAGATCGAAGCCTTATTTGATTGCCGCCGTCTCGGCCACACGTTGAACCGTGGCCGGTTTCAACGGAGTCTCGGGCAACGTCTCTGGCGTGTTCAGGTCACGGGCAAAGGTCCTGTCGTTTTCGCCACGGAAAAAGTTCTTGCCGTAGATCAGCAAGCACAACACCACGCCGATGGCGAACGCCCAGCTCGCGCCCTTGATTGCCAGCACCGCGCCGATCACCCCGGCGATACCCAGGTCACGCTGGCTTCGCGCTTCCAAGATGCCCAAACGCACGCTGACATAACCTTGGATCAGCAGGGTCAGGGACAGCGCGACGCCCAGAATCGGTTGCACCAGGGTTACCACTGGCAACAGCAGCAACCCGGTATTGGTGCCCCAGCGGAATGAGCCGACACCGCCAATGATCGAACCCATTGCCTTCGGCCCACCCTTGAAGCGTTCGATGATCACTACCAGCATGGCTGCCCACTTCGGTCCGCACATGGCGACGTCGGGGCCGATGATGCTCATGATGGCGTTGCGTGCGCCGAAGATCAGGTGTGCGCGGTCCGGGTTGTAGTCGATCTTCTGGTCGGTGCGGATCTGTTCGGCTTCGTCCAGCAGCACCTTGGCGCTGAGCACGTCGCCGAACACGATGATGTACACCGCCAGCACCGTTGGAATCGCCGAGATGAACATCGACAAAGGCGGCATGCCGAGACCGAACACCGTGTAGTGGGTCCACAAGCCGATGAAGTCCGGTTGGCTGATGCCCCATTGAATGGTCGGCCATGGTGCTTCGTGGAACAGCGGAGCGATGACCACCGCCAGCAGGACAATCGGCAGGATGCCGAGCTTGGCGAAATTCCACCAGAACGCGTTCTTCCGCTTGAGCACCTGGAAGTGCTGGGAAAAAATCAGATAGAACGCCAGGCCCACCGCGATGGAGATCGTCCATGGGAACGCGTCAAACTTGCCACCCACTTGAAACACCGCGATCACGGCACTCAGGCCCGCGCCAACGATGATCCCGGATTTCATGGCCGCCGGTATGTAGGTGAACACGCGTTTCGCCATCCCCGTGGCCCCCAGCGCAATGGAGAACACGCCGAGCATCAATTGAAACGCAATCAAGGCATGGACGCGTTCCGGGCCCACCGGAAAGGTTGCGCAATAGGTCATCAACAGCGGCACCGCCGGGGTGATCCAGCCCGGTACGGTCGGGTCGCCGAGCAAGTGGTGAGTGAGGTACAGCAAGCCGTTGAGCATGACTACCGCCAGGGCCACTTCAAATGGCATCCCGAGCAATTCGGTCATCAGCGGGATCGCCGCCAGGTCGACTGCGCACATCAGTAAACCTTGCAGGTAGTCCGGCAACTCAAGTTTGTAGTGGATGAAGGGTAAGCGCACCTTGAACGGGCCAAGGGCAATGTACGGACTTTCGTACCGTGGTTCAGGGGAACTGGACATAGGCTGCACCTGTTTTATTGATTTTGTAGGGTGAGCGCTCGATGGGCGCATCGAGCGCTGAATGGCTGATGGGCGCCAATCAAAACGCCGAACGATAGATTTTCTCGATATCGGCGGCGCTCAGGCGGCGCGGGTTGTTGCGCATCAGGCGCTCGATCTTGCTGGCCTCTTCGGCCATGGCCGGGATGGCGTCCTCAGTAACGTCAAAGGCGCGCAGGCTTTTGGGAATCTCCACCGCCTCACACAGATCGGCCATCGCCTGCACAGCGGCATCGGCGGCTTGCGGGTCGCTCAGGTGGGACACGCGCAGGCCCATCGCTTCGGCGATATCACGGAAGCGCTCGACACAGGCCATCTTGTTCCACTGCATCACGTGCGGCAGCAGCAAGGCATTGCTCACGCCATGGGTGATGTTGAAGCGACCGCCCAACGGGTAGGCCAGCGCATGCACCGCGCCGACGCCGGCATTGCCAAAGGCCATGCCGCCCATGAGGCTGCCGGTGGCCATGTCTTCGCGAGCTTGCAGGTCGGCCGGGTTGGCATAAGCCTTGGGCAGGGCCTTGGCGATCAATTTGATGGCGCCCAGTGCCAGTGCGTCGGTGATCGGCGAGCGATTGACCGACAGATAAGCTTCGATGGCGTGAACCAGGGCATCCACGCCACTGGCGGCGGTGACGCTGCGCGGACAGGTCAGGGTCATGGCCGGGCTGACCAGGGCGACATCCGGCAGCAGGTAGTCGCTGACGATGCCCTTTTTCAGTTGCGCTTGCTTGTCGGAAAAGATCGCGACGCTGGTCACTTCCGAGCCGGTGCCGGCGGTGGTCGGAATGGCGATGAGGGCAGGGCCCTTTTGTTTGACCAGGTCGACGCCGAACAACTCGGCCAACGGGCCGTCATGCCCGGCGAAGGCCGCGACGCCTTTGGCGATGTCAATGGCGCTGCCGCCTCCGAGGCCGATCAGGCCGTCATAGCCGCCTTCGTGGAATGTGCGGGTGCAGTCTTCAACGATGGCGATCTCGGGTTCAGGCTTGACCTGATCAAAGACGCCGTAACGCCGACCTCCCAATTGCGCAAGGGCAAGGTCTACCGTGCCGGACTTGACCAGCACCGCATCGGTGACGATGAGCGGAAAGTTGATATTCAGGCGGGTGAGTTCAACGGATAGCTGCTCGATGGCGGCTTCTCCGGTAATCAGTCGATTGGCGATTTTGAACACTGAGGCAGTCATCGGCTCGTCCTATGTAGTTGTTGTTTGCGCAAGGGCGTGTCAACCGGACATAGCGAATGGCGTGCCAGAATGCGCAAAGCCCCGGATGGCGGGGCTTTGCGGGAAAAAGGCGGGATTAATACAGGGAATTGCGATCAGTATCCTGATCGCCTAGGGGCTGTTTTATTCAAATACTAATCAAACGTTGTCAGTCAGAGTGTTCCCAGCGTTTCATTTTTTGCACCACGGTGGCCTGGCTCACACCCAAGGCCTTCGCCGCCAGGCGGGTGGTCTTGTGCAAGCGCAGTGCCGCGCGAATCGCCGCGCGTTCGGCGTTCTCGACAATCTTGCGCAGCGGCAGGCGACCTTGGTCGGTGTCCTGCGGGCTGAGGTTGAGTATTTCTTCGGGCAGATCCAGCGCCTCGATGGTGTCGCCCTGGGTGGTGACCACCAGCCGCTCCACCACGTTGATCAACTCACGGATATTGCCTGGCCAGGCGTACTCACACAGCAGGTCGAGCGCTTCCAGGCTCCACTGCACCTGGCGTGCGTAACGGCCGTTATAGGTCTCCAGGTAGAAATGCAACAGCGCCGGAATTTCCTCACTCCGCTCGCGCAGGGCGGGAATGTGGATGGGGACGACGTTGAGTCGGTAGTACAGGTCCGCGCGGAACAGCCCCTGTGCCACCCGCTGTTTGAGGTCATGATGGGTGGCGCTGATGATGCGCACGTCCACTTCCTTGAGCTCCAGCCCGCCAACCGGAATGAAGCGATTTTCTTCGATCACCTTTAGCAACTTGACCTGGACCGGCAACGGCAGATCGCCAATTTCGTCCAGAAACAACGTCCCGTGGTGGGCCAGTTCGAGCAGACCACGCTTGCCTTTTGGCCCGGCGCCGGTAAAGGCACCGGGGGCATAACCAAACAGTTCGGCCTCAATGAGATTTTCCGGCAGTGCACCGCAATTGAGTGCCAGAAACGGCTCCTTGGCCCGGGGGCCGGCATTGTGGATGTATTGCGCTACCAGGGTCTTGCCGACACCTGTTTCGCCTTGCAGCAGCACCTTCACCGAGCTGCTGGCTACCTGGCGCGCCAGAGCGAAGACCCGGCCGGAAACTTTTTGGTCCGCCACGGGCAGGGAGTTCAACAGTTCGTCGCGTTGACCGGCATGTAATTGCGCGGTGCTGTTGCGCAGTTGTTTGAGCTGATGCAGTTCGTCACGCTCATGCTTCATGCGCAATAACTCGGTCATGTCGCGTACGGTGCTGACCACGTAACGGATGCGTTTGGCGCTGTCGAAGATCGGTGTTGCGCTGACGAGCAGCTTTTTCCCGTGACTCACACTCTGCATTACCGAAACGGGCAAGCCTTCGCGTAAAACCCGCAGGGTGGCGGACTGAGAGATCGTACCTTCATTGACCAGCACTTGCATGGAGCGCCCCACCAGTTCGGCACTGTTGAGGCCGGTCAAGCGTTCGTAGGCCTTGTTGACCTTGAGTGTGTTGCCATCGCCATCGGTGATGTAGACGCCGTCGTGCAGGGCGTCCAACAGTTCTTCGAAACTTTCGTCATTGACGTTCATGCAGGAATCCAGGACAGCATAGTGGGGTGTTTAAAGCGCTAGCTTAATGCGTCACCCCGGTTATGTTCGATCGATCGCTGCGGTTTTTCAGCCAGGCCGCTATCGCCGCGATGAAGGTCGGCACGATCAGCACGATGAACAACTGCTTCAGGTTCCATTTCAGGCCCGGCAGCAGACCGCCGCCATACACGCCGAACACCGCGCCGCCCGTCATCCAACTGATCCCCGTGGAGCGAATGCGTGTGGGGTAGTAGTTGGCAGCATGGCTATCCAGCCGGTGTTGGTCGAGTTGATGCAGCACTCAAGAAGTAACACCAGGGTCATCAGGCCGTAAAGATTCAGATCGAGCCTAAGCGCACAATCGAAAAACAGCATTACTGACTGAATAGCATCAGTCAGCAAATGCGAAGGTGCTGCAAAATTACAGAACTGAGTGAAGGGCACTCGCTGAGTCAATAAGTTGCACGTCCACCCGAGAGGTCGAATGTAAAACCAGTCGTAAAACTACACTCGGAACTTGCAATCCATGCAACCATCGCGGCGACTTCTTCGATCTTTACAAAACGGCCCATCGGAATCTTGGCCTTGATGGTTGCGATGAACTCAGGTGTAACTTGTTTTAGTAGATCGGTTTCGGCCATTGTCGGAGCGATACAGTTCGCCAAAACTCCTGAGTCGGCTAACTCCTTTGCGATGGACTTCGTGTAGGCAATGACCCCCCCTTTTGCTGCTGCGTACGCACTACTACCAGGATTGCCTTCTTTGCCGGCAATAGAGGCGACGTTGACAATGCGACCATATCCATTCGCCCGCATTTGCGGAATCGCTGCGCGGCAGGTGTTAAAAATTCCTGTGAGATTGATGTTTAGCACTCTCTGCCATTCGTCAATAGGGTATTCCCAAGTCGGGCTAATAACTCCGTTGATCCCCGCATTGTTCACTAAAATTTCGATTTTTCCAGTCACTGCAAGTGCGTCGCCGAATGCTGTTTGAACTGCATTTGGATCTGAAACGTCGACGCATTGATTTAAAATCGGAGTAAAACCTGCTTGAGCAACATCAAAATCATTGAAGTTGATATCCCAAAGGATGATCTTCTTGCCGTCTGCGGCTAACCGCCGTGCGATGCCTAGGCCAAGCCCGCGAGCGCCGCCCGTAATCAGTGCTGTCTGGACTACATCTGTCGTACTCATTTTCTTCTACCTCGATATCCGCGTCGGGTGTCTTGATCGTATTTTAAGAAAGGTATAGCCACCGTCTTGCTTCAATGGTGGCTACGCCGGTATTTCGTCGTCGTAGACGCTGCGCAACGTTTCGGTAGATAAGGTTGCTGATAATGTGTTTTCGACTGCCGAGCGTCTGCGCCTTGAATCATCCGTAAAGGTGTCAGTCGTGCAAGTTGACCCAGCGGTATGACCAGAGACTGGTCAACCCGCCGGCTAGGCAAAGACCACCGAGCAACAGCGCAACAGGAAGATACGAACCATTCGCATGATTGATTAACAATGTTGCTATCAATGGCATAAATCCACCGGTTGCACCGGCGAGGGCATATCCAAAGCCCGCTCCGCTATAACGAACTTTGGTATCAAATAGGCCCGCAAACCATACAGGCTGGACCGCTGTTGCCATATTGTGGCAAATATTGATTAAGAAAAAAAAGCCAAGTGCTATTAGCGGTATCGAACCTGTTTGCAAGGCGTGAAAAAATGGGATGGCCGTAATCGCGCCGACTATGGAGGCTACTACGTAGAACCATCGAATTCCAAAGTGATCCGCTAGTTTCGCAAACGTTGGTAGGGTAATCATCGCGAGCGTCATCGAGATCATTGATGCCACCATCACGCTGTCAGGTGAAGCTGTCGTGTAATTAGTGACGTAGGCCAAGGAAAAAGTGAAGGCCAGGTAATAGGTGCTTTGATCGAGTAATCGCATACCGATGACCGCAAGAACTTGCAGGGGTCTCGTTTTGAGCACGATGCTTAGTGGAGCTGCTACTTCAGTCTGATGCTCTTTAACTTCTTTGAATTTTTCAGACTCTGGAACGGAGCGACGTATCCAGAGCGCGAACAATGCAAGAGAAATACTGAGCAGGAAAGGTATCCGCCAGCCCCACTCCAGGAATTGCTCGGGTGTCGTCAGCTTCTTACAAAGGAAAAAGACGGCGGTTCCAATTAACAGACCGATGAAGGATCCAGTCTGTACACCGGCAGATAGAAAATTTCGGCGCTCCTTTGGTGCGCTTTCAACGGCCATCAAGGCTGCTCCTCCCCATTCTCCGCCCACAGCGAAGCCTTGAATTGCACGCAGTGCCACCAGCATGATCGGCGCCCATATACCCGCAGTCTCGTAAGTCGGTAGTGCGCCGATTAGCGCACTAGCCAGCCCCATGATCAGCACAGTGAGCATGAGCATTGTCCGCCGCCCCATCTTGTCACCGAAGTGCCCGAATACGGCCCCCCCCAGTGGACGAAAAAGGAAACCAACGGCAAAGGTGCTGAGCGAAACTAGAAGGCCAGTCTTGGGTTCATCAGAAGGGAAGAACAAGGGGGCGAACACAGTCGCGGCAGCGGTCCCGTAGAGGAAGAAGTCGTACCAGTCGACAATAGCTCCCACAGTGCCGGCGAGCGAAGCGCGGCGCGCATCCGCAGGTGATTTAGCTGGTGGAAGAACGGCAGCATGCGGCGATCGGGACGAACTCTGCACTTCAAGGTTGGTTGTCATCCTCTGCTCCAATTTAATTGTTATTAGTCCGGTTGATATGACACAGCCAGATGTAGGCGGGCGACAGAGGGCATCGATGTTGTTGATTTGTTTCGGTCACCCGTTGAGCTTATAGTGGCATAGCCAAGGGAAAAGTGGAATAGTATTCCAGTGGTGAAGGAAGGTTATTCCACATACCGTTCGATTATCGCCCAGCCTTTTGCGTGGTAAGCGAAAGGCCGGCAGTCGGGAGATGCAATTGACGATAGACGGTAGAGACTTGCCTAGCGTTAATGGGCGAAGTACCACACTTCATCACGCGCTATCTCCCTCCTGCAGCTAAAAAATATATCACAGAGAAATAACGCTTTATTTTGAATCAAGAGGTAGTCCTTTATGAGTGGTAATTCTGATATTCGCAGTACGTCATTGGCCAACCTGACAATAGGCCGAACTCCCCAGTCTGAGCTAATTCATGCAGCTGCAGACGCTGGATTCGGGAAAGTTGGTTTGCTTCTGATGACAGCCACCACCCAGCCTCTTCAATATGAAGTCCTGGGCAGGCCGCAGGTAATTAGCGATATCAAACAAGCTCTTCGTGATACAGGAATTGGTGTGTTTGACATTGAGGCGTTCGTCCTTTCGCCGGAAACTAATCTCGAGAAATTCAGGCCTGCGCTGGAACTGGGGGCAGAACTTGGTGCGACCCACATTTCGTCGATTGGAACAGAGCTAAGCGCTACTGCTAAGTTCCTTTCAGACGACCAGCGAGTTGATCTCTTTGGGCGCCTATGTAATGAGGCTGCCCAATTTGGATTGACAGTGGGTGTGGAGTTCATGCTTTACCGTGATATAAAAACATGGCAGGAGGCATTGTATATGATTGAGGCGGTCAATCCCTCAAATGCTGGATTGATTTTAGATGTACTACATTTCTTTCGTGGAAGTGGAACACCCTCGGACATCAAAAAGATACCTGTCGACCGAATCGCATATGCGCAACTGAGTGACTGCTCGGATATTTCTCCATCAGTAGAGAAGCTTGCTTTAGAGGCGCGTACGTCAAGGCTTCATTTAGGCGATGGGATAATTCCTTTGAGGGAGATAATCAGGGAACTCCCGAAGGATCTCCAGTTAGTTATTGAAACGCCAGTTTCTGCCGAACTGTCTCTTTCTCCGTCTGAACGAGCCATCTCAGCAGCACAGCGGAGCGCTGATTTCTTCAAGTCCGGCAGGAAACTCTAGTTGCTAAAGGATATGTATATATCAAAATCTTGTTCGTGATCTAGACTTTTGGTGTTTGAATATATAGGCCCCGCGCTAAGCGGGGCTTTCTTGTTAAAAAAATAACGTGGCAAGCTAAAATGTCTATAGTAGTGAAAGTGGGTAGTTGATGATCAGCCGGTTTTCATCGAAACTGTTAGTGCGACCCCAATCGCGGCGCATGGTAGAGTTGCGCCACTTGAAGTTCAGTGTTTTCAGTGGGCCTGACTGGACAGTGTAGGCCAGCTCGCTCTCGCGCCCCCACTCGCTACCATCATCGGTACTGCCGTTATGTACATTATTACCACTGATGTATCGGTTCATCATTGTTAGGCCGGGCACGCTGAGGGCGGCGAAGTCATAGTCATGACGCAGTTGCCAGGAGTCTTCCTTGGGGTTGTCATAGCTGGAGCTGTAACTGTCGTTAGCCAGCGTACTGCTGCTGGCACCGTTGACACGGAACCATTCGTCGTTGCCCATAACCTTCTGAAGGCCGACGTAAAAGGTGCTGGCGCCGTGCTTGGCGGAGAACATCCCGGAGAAAGTGCGGTTGTCCAGGTCGCCGGCCCTGGCGCTGCCGTCTTCCTTACCCCAGAAGAAGCCAAGGTTGGCGCCCAGCAGCCAGTCGCCAAGCGGCTGGAAGTGCTGTGCCTGCAGGTACTTCTGCTGATAGATGTCCTTCAGTTCTGCGTTCCACAGTCCAACCAAGGTGCGGTTGTCATTGAAGCGGTATTCTCCTCCAACGAAGTTGAAACGGTCGGACTTGAAGTTGGGGCGAGTATTGAGGCTCATGTCCTCCATGCTTGCGTCGTTACGTGGGCTGTTTTGGCGGAACTGGCCGCCGTAGAGAGTGAGGCCGGCAATTTCCTTTGAGGTAATCTGGGTACCCTGGAAGGTCTGGGTTAGCGAGCGACCATCGTCGGAACGCAGGATCGGCAGCGCCGGGGCCCATTCGCCAACCTTCAGTTCGGTCTTCGAGGTGCGCGCGTTGCCGGCTACCGCCAGGCGACCGAAGTCGTCGGCTGGGCGGCCATCGTTATGCACTGGCAACAGTTGGGTGCCGGCGGTACCCTTGCCGCCATCGAGCTTGATGCTGTATAGGCCGAGCACGTCCAGGCCAAGTCCGATGGTTCCCGGAGTGAAGCCGGACTTAATATCGAAGATGAAGTTCTGTGTCCATTCCTCGGCCTTGGCCTGAGCGCTGTCGTCGACGAAATTGCGGTTCATGTAGAAGTTGCGCAGCGTCAGACTGGCTGCGGAGTCTTCGATGAATCCCCCTTCAGCGCCTGACGCTGCTTCCCCCAAAAATCCTGCCGCAATAGACGCAGACAAATAAGTAATCGCCCTATAAGTATGTTTGGTCCGAGTCCAGTTCTTATTGTTCATTTTGTTATCTTCCCATGTGGAGCCCCTATCGACGGATGAGGAGAATCCGTCACGCCTGCCTTTGGGGCTGCGTGGTGGCACGTAGGAGTTCTTTTAAAGGATGGTGCACCCACCCGTAACATCACATAATCAAGCTTGTCGCGATTGCTCGTATCACTCTGTCGCTTTGCCCTCGGCCTTAACGGGGGCCAGTGTCTGTGAAGGGGTTGTCAGGAACTGCAACTACCAACACATCCTTAGTACTGAGAATGCGGAATAATGCAGGCGGTGATTAGGGCGAATACCATCACTCCAACTCGCTGCTGCGTTAGTAAGTTACGGCACAGAAAGCTCACCAAACCTTGCCATTGCTGCTCAAGAGCAGTTGCCCCGCTCTTGCGAATACAGAACCGCAGAACATCGCCTCCGCTATGATGAGTATCTGGTGGAGGCTTGTTCGGAAGACACGTAGAAATTACGCATCTCGTTACTTTGTCGCGAGGTCGCTATTTATGTGCTGTTCCATCGGTCATTCGTAATCCTGAACTCCGGCGGCATGTCGCCCTGCAATATATCCAAAGGTCACTGCTGGTCCCAGGTTAATCCCGCCAGAGGGATAGAGGCCACCCATGATACTTGCCATGTCTGCTCCAGCGGCATAGAGGCCTATGATCGGCTCATTGTTGCCTCTAAGCACTTGGGCCGAGGCGTTAGTTCTCAAGCCGGCGAATGTTCCGAAGCTGCCAGGTAGTACTTTGACTGCATAAAAAGGACCATGCTCGATCGGTGCCAAACAAGGATTAGGGCCATTATGTAGGGGGTCACCGCTTTTACGATTGAAAGGAGTAGTACCACGCTCAAAAAGAGGGTCTTCGCCGAGCCGCGCGTGGTCGTTAAAAGAACGAATGGTCTCTGCAAGACCTGTTGGGTCAATGCCACATTGCTGTGCAAGTTCGGGAATCGAATCCCCGCGCTTTAGATAGCCGCTTCGAATATAGGAGCCGACAGGAAAGGGGAAGGGGCGTGCGTGACCTAGTCCATAACGTCTTTGAAAACGATGATCGCAGATGAGCCAAGAAGCGATTTCTTGATCTTCTGGGGCAGCAGCAATCATTGCTGTTGTGTAATCGTAGTACCCGTTCGCTTCATTTACGAAGCGTTTGCCATTGGCAAGTACCCCAATACTACCAGGCTTCGCACGGTCGATAATGTGTGGGAAATGACCTGTACTTCCATCCCTATAGACCAGTCGTGACACTGGCGCCCACGCAGCTGGAGAGGCGAGGTCTGTCGCAAGTTCCCCGCCTGCAGATTCGCCAAGCGTGATCCCGTCACCACTGCAGCTTTCGGGTGGTAGAGCAAGATGCTCAGTGCCCGAAGGAGTCCGTGGAAAATACAACTTACGGCGATCAATATCGTTTGGGAAGCCGCCAGTAGCCAAAACGACGCCTCTTGTAGCATGAATTTCCATTTCGCCGGTTTGGGTGCCAATGACTGCGCCACGAACAGCCCCATCTTCGATAACCAGGCGCTTGGCAGGAGCCGACTCAATCAGCGTGACACCTAATTTCTCGGCGGACTTTGCCAGGCGCGCAACCAACGCGACGCCATTGACGAGTTGCATTGCGCGACCATGAAAAGCGAGATCCAATAAATGCCGACCGACCCGTCTCGCGACATGAACCACCGACTTTAGTGAACGCGTCAAACTGAGAAATGCAGCTAGATCTGAGCCCGCCATGATTGGCATACCCATCACGGATGTCTCTCGCATTGTTCTACGCAGACGGTTCATTAGGGAGCCGACTGCTCGACCATCATACGGGGCCGCAAGGATCTGGTGGCCCCTTACGGCAGCACCGGGAGTATTGCCATGCATATCCGGGATTTCGTTTCCGTCGACAAAGCGCAGTTCTGTGTGGGTTTCGAAAAATGAAACCATATTCGAACAATTATTGAGGAAGGCGTCGATACGTGCCTCGTCGTAATGAGAGCCGAGTTCGTTCCTGAGGTACATCCGCGGTTGCTGAGGATCTTCATGTATCCCAGCTCGCTTTGCGAGTGGGTTGCCGGGAACCCACATCCATCCCCCAGACCAGGCGCTAGCCCCGCCGAACACTTCGTCCTTCTCCACGACAATCACACTAAGGCCGTGCCACGCAGCGGTAACTGCAGTGGCCAATCCAGCGGCTCCAGACCCAATCACCAACAAGTCACAGCACAACGCGCGCTCTGCCATTTTCACCTCCAAATAAATATTCTGAAGGGAAGATAATGGAAAAGTATTCCAGTGTCACTGGAAAGTAATTCCTTTCGTCGTGAAGAAATATTTTATCCTCGGTGTGACTGGTTCTGTCAGCCGTTATTTCAAGCGGTCTTGACGCTCGGTCCGGGGCTGGCCAAGGGAGTGCTACTAATGTCTTGCTGAGGGTGGAAGCTAGCAAGCATGCTGGTGAGCACTACAAGACCGCGTTTCCTTGCTTTTGTGGTAAACCCGTCCATAGGAGGTGGAAAAAAATTCCAGTATGATTGGCGGATTACAATGACTGCATGCACGGAGGTTGTTAATGGTAAGCGTGTCGGCTTTACAAGGACCAAGCTATTCCGGGGTGCTAGATCGTGGATTGGCAGTAATTGAGTTGCTGTCTGGGCGGGCGGAGGGAATGTCGTTGACGTCGATTTCGGAGGTTTTACGCATCCCTCGCAGTGCGACACACCGGCTTATGACTTCGTTATCGGAACACGGCTATATACGTCAGGAGCAGGATCGCGGCATATATGTTCTGACAACAAAGCTACAGGTACTGGCATTCAGGCATCTGGCATCAAGTGGATACATCGACGCCGCTCAGCAGGTACTTGATCGCCTTGCCGAAAAAACTGGAGAGCTGGTTCGCCTTGCGGTCGAAGACAATGGGCAGTTGATTTGGGTTGCTAAAGCCCAGGGCGCTCGATTCGGACTTCGGTATGACCCTGACATGGGCATGATTTCAAAGCTTTCATGTTCGGCGACCGGGTTCGCCTGGCTGTCGAAAATGGAGGACAAGGATGCCATCGCGACTATTGAAGAGCAGGGTTACGGAACACCCGGGGACTTTGGTCCGCGAGCGCCACAGACGGCCGCCAAGGTATTGGAACACATACACGAGGCTCGTAAGCGAGGTTATGCGATTGGGATGCAGACCTATTCGGATTGGATGGCTGCGATCGCGACAGTATTGATTCACCCCCTAAGTGGGAGACCAATAGGTGTGGTGAGCGTGGCGGGCCCCCTTTCTCGGCTTGCTGAAGACCGATTGCACGAACTCGCTCCTCTTTTGATGGCATCTGCTGAAGAAATCAGTCAGTTGATTCCTGGCTCTCCGTGTCTGATGAGCCCGGGCGCTGCCAGAAAGACAATAAGAACCTGAACCCTGTCATTTTAGGGGGCGTGATAACCTAATCCTTGACATGTACCGAGAGGATAGGGGGCTCACCCTCAGTAGACTAGTGATGAAAGACTTGGAGTGGGGCTGAAGAGAAGGGGGATCACTTTCATTGAGGGGCTTACCAGCAGCTACTTGAGCTCGTCCGAAAGGTTCAACTAAGGTACCGTTTTAATGCCTGTGGCGTTGTCTCGGTGAATTGCTTGCCTGAGTGCACTGCGCGGTGGTTCCTTCCAGAATATGGACATGGTCCAACCCTATGCCACCCAGAACCCTGCCCAAGGCGTGCCTGGCCTGATCGGCAAGGACGCTGACCGGATGAGGTTCAAAGTGTCGATCCTGCGTAACGGAGAGCTGGCGTATCCCTATTTCGACCATGGTGCTTACTGGAAACTGGAGGATGCCGTGAACGTGATGTCCAGGCTGCAATTGGGCGCATGTTGAGCACGGATGAAATTAGTAAGATCGTCGCTCTCCTCGATACCCTGACCGACGAGCATCCGAGCTTCAAGCTGCCCATTCTGCCTCCATCATAGATGCAGACACCTCGCCCGCACCGGTGGTACTAATGAAGACCACAGCGGTGACATCTTGGGTATCAATAGGCACGAATTACAAACATGCAGCCGATGGTAATTCTACCGAGGCGTCAGGAATCGCTGGATAAGCTTGTGCATTTGTTGAATATTTCCTCACCTAGTCGCTATGGTCGGGCTCAATGCTCGCGTCGATCACGTGTTGGCAATGCCGAGCTTCTGCGCCACTTTCAGGCACTGTCTTGCACTCAGCTTTTGAAACCGTGATCCCAAGCGACGATTAGTTCAGCGTGTTGTCAATTGTGGCGTTAGGAATACTCTTTATGGTCAGTTCCAGTTCATCCCAGTCGATGCAAGACTTCAGTCAAAACTTGCGCCTTCTCTGCGGATATTATAAGTCGGTGGCCAATGTGTGCCGCTCCCTTGATATCAACCGCCAGCAGTTCAACAAATACTTGGGGGCACAAGCGACTCCCTCGTCCTTTACCCTGCGCAAGATCTGCGCTTTTTTTGGGGTGGATGAGGACGAAATATTCTCCGAGCATGAATCCTTCCGCGCTCTGCTTAACAGGCAACGCACGACGCGAGAGCCGGACAGTGCGGTACCAGCCGGTTTTTTTCCGAGCTCCGCGCAGGAGTTGTCGAAGTACCAGGGTTACTACTTTGTCTATTTGTTGTCGCCTTCCGCGCCGGGGGAGGTGATCAAGTCGATTACCCGCTTGACCCGCTCCGGCGAAAAGATCCTGAGTAAAACCTACGAGCGGATGAGGTTGGGCGATGACCAGCTGAAGAGTTTCGGCATCAATAAGTATCGTGGGTTCTGCTTTGCCTCATCGGATCTGATTTACATCGTCGAGCGCGAGTACCTCTCGTCCCGGGGCTATATCTGGTCAGCGATTTATCCCTCCTACCGCAGTCGTTTCCGTTTTCTCAACGGCTTGGTACTCGGCGTTTCGGGTGACAATTTCCGCCGTCCTTTTGGTGCCCAAATTGTATTTGAGCACCTAGGCGAGTCGATCGACCTGCGTAACGCTCTCACCAGTTGCAGCTGTTTTCCGATTGATGCCCCTGAGATTCCCGTCGAGGTGAGGGCGCGGCTGCTGGTACATCCACCAGAAGGTGAGTTCAACCTTGTCCCTCCGCTGTTTTAGTCTTTTTTAAAATAGACGCTAGGTGACGCTTCTGGGCGTCATCTGGCGTTTTTTTCTTCGTGCTCGCGAAATTGAGCTGGCCGTGCGGCAGATCGATAATGCCATACACCACTCAGAAGTCAGTTTCGTTAACGGCCAATCACATCATTCATTCCAGTTGAATGAGTTCCTGCTTCTACAAGTGATCCGCTGCGCCCACCATAAAAATAAGAGGAACACCTATGAAATTCAAAAGAACATTGATGGCGGGGTTGATGGCGCTGTCCATGACTGCGCCATTGACCAGTGGTTTGGTGTATGCGGCAAACAATACCTTGGTTGTCGCTGATCGAGCCTCTTTCAAGGATTGGGATCCAGCCTCGGCTTTTTCGGAGGAAGTGCGGGTACTTGGCAATATCTACGAGACACTAGTTGTATATAACGCGCCGGGCAGTGCTCAGGAGATTTCCCCCGGGCTCGCCACGTCCTGGGAAAGCAGCGACAACGGCAAGACCTGGACCTTCAAGCTGCGGCACGGCGTTAAATTTCATGACGGTTCGGCCTTTAATGCCGCAGCGGTCAAAAAGTCCATTGATTACGTCAAGCAGCTGAAACAGGGCGCTGCATTTGTATGGAACGGTCTGGATACCGTCGAGGCCCTCGCTGACGATACGGTAGTGCTCAAGTTTAAGAGTCCTACTCCGGCCAATCTAATCGCGGCAGGTCAGTATGCCGCTTACATCATTGCCCCGGCGGCGGTGGAGAAAGGTCATGACTGGATGATGGCTCCCAACGCCATCGGTACCGGACCCTACAAACTTGGGCAGGTCGAACAGGGCCAGCAAGTGGTGCTTGAGCGATTCGATGGCTACTGGGGAGGTTGGAAAGAAGGGCAATTTGATCGGGTCATCGTGAAGATTGTGTCCGAAGCCTCCACCCGTACCCAGATGATCAAAAATGGCGAGGCCGGTGTCGCCTGGGATATCCCTCTTGATCAGCTCAAGGTGTTGGGAGAGGACCCCTCCATCAAGGTGAGCACCGCGCCTTCGTGGAAGAACTTCCAATTTTTGATCAATACCCAGAAGTACCCCACGAACAACCTGGCATTTCGTCAGGCGCTGCAATACCTCTGGGACTATGAAAGTGTCACCAAAGATATTTTGCATGGCTACGGCAGTGTTCCCAAGGGACCTTTGCCCACCAGTATCTGGGGGCATGCCAGCGTGCCTATGGCCTCCTACGATCTGGATAAAGCCCGGCAATTGTTGGAAGCCTCCGGTGTACCTAAGCAGGACTGGAAGGTCTCGATGCAGTACATCAGTGGCATCTATGCAAACGCTGCAGAACTATTCCAGGCGACGGCGTCGCAGGTTGGCGTTGAGGTGGAGTTACTCCCCGGCGAGTGGGGTGTGATCTGGGATAAGGCAAAGAAGCTGGATACCGCTCCCAACCTGCAATCTATGGCTTGGTGGCCGACGTATCCGACACCCAGCGATTGGCTTTTCAGTGAGTTCCATACAGAGAAAACCACGCTATTCAATCTGTCTCACTACAGCAACCCAAGCTTTGATCAGTTGATCGAAGAGGCGGCGTCGCTAGAAGGCAGTGATCGGGCCAAATCCACTGAAAAGTATGTGCAGGCGCAGCAGCTACTGGCCAAGGACGCTCCTGCGATCTGGTACGCCGACGTGCAGCAGATACGTGTCTCCCGCAAAGACATCAAGGGTATGGAAAAGAGCCTGAATCCTGCTTATGAGGCGATTCTCTACTACAACTTGAATCGCTGAATGCTGAGTCGTCCTTGATGAAGTTGTACGTGTAACACCTGATTTGCCATGTAAATCGATAGCCGGGCAGTTAGTTAATCTGCCTGGTCATTCCCTCAAGGGTTAACCCACTTTTGGGACTTTTATGTTGGGCGTAAGAAGTCAGGATCAAGTTTTTAGCCACAAGGGGTATTCCAAATGGCGAAGTATATAGCTCGGCGATTGATAGTGATGTTCTTCATTCTTTTGGGAGTGTTGACCATCACCTTCATTCTGAGCCGAGCTCTTCCGGGTTCCCCCGTAGAAATGATGTTGGGGAACCACCCCACGGTGGAGCAGATTGCCGTCGCACGGGAAAAACTAGGGTTGGATAAGCCTCTGCCGATCCAATACTTCAATTACATCGGCGATCTTCTCCGAGGTGATTTTGGCACCAGTCTGCGCACCGGGCGGCCGGTGATGGAGGAAGTGATCAGGCGGGTTGGCGCGACGTTTGAACTGACATTTCTGGCGATGTTCTGGGTGGTGATGTTAGGGGTGCCGATAGGTGTCATTTCGGCGGCGCGGCAGAACTCAGTGGTCGACAATGCGGCACGAGCGGGGTCCATTGCAGGGACGGCGTTTCCAGTTTTCATCCTGGCCATGGGCTTGCAGTTGCTGTTCTACGGCAAGCTCAACTGGCTGCCTTTGCAAGGACGTATCGATGCTTCCATTCTTCTCGATAGCCCTTTTGAGCGTGTGACAGGCTTTTACCTGATCGACACTCTGCTGGCCGGTAATTTCGTAGCACTGTGGAGCGCCATCAAACACCTGACGCTACCCGTGCTTACCCTGGTCATCGTGACCTTGGCCACTGTCACCCGGATCACCCGAAACATGATGGTGGAGGTGCTATCCGAAGAGTACATCCGTACGGCTGTTTCTTACGGTGTACCCAAGTGGCGTATCCATTACGCCTACGCCCTGAAGGCGACAATGATTCCGCTCCTGACAGTGGTGGGCCTGACCTTCGGTTACTTGCTCGGTGGTGCGGTAGTCGTTGAGTTCATTTTCGATTGGCCTGGCCTGGGCGGCTTTGTGGTGTTTTCGATTGCCCAGAATGATTTTCCCGCTGTGATGGGAGCCACCCTGGTGCTGGCCACGACGTATCTGTCGATCAACCTGATCGTTGATCTCTTGTATCACCTTGTTGATCCGAGGTTGCGAGTCCAATGAGTATCCAAGACGTATCCTTGTCCATGCCCTCGCGAGCCCCATCATGGCGTATCAAGGCCCTGGCGTTTGCCAGCGAAAACAAGTTGTTTATATTCGGCGCGTTGTTATTGCTGTTGATCATTCTGGCGGCAGTCTTCGCCCCCTGGCTTGCACCTTATGAACCGAACAAGATTGTCTTTTCCCAGAAATTGCTGGCACCCAACTGGGCACACTGGATGGGCACCGACGAGTTTGGTCGCGACATTCTTTCACGGGTGCTTTATGGCGCACGCACCTCGCTGATCATCGGAGTGAGCGTGACTCTGATTGCGATGCTGATCGGGATTCCGATTGGGCTTGTTTCCGGTTACTTCGGTGGTCGAGTTGATACGCTGCTGATGCGTTTATCAGATGTGTTTCTGGCCTTTCCGCCGCTGTTGTTGCCGATCGCTATCACCGCTGCACTGGGGTCGGGGTTGGCCAACGCCATGTTAGCGCTCGCTGTCTCCTGGTTTCCCTGGTACGCGAGGATCATGCGCGGTGCGGTAGTACGGGTTCGTTCAGAAACCTATATCCATGCCGCCCGTTCCATGGGTGTCAGTCACGGCCGTATCTTGCTTCGCCATGTACTGCCCAATGCCACCACGCCTGTGATCGTGCAGGGCTCCATGGACTTTGGTTACACCATTCTCGCCGCTGCCTCGCTGAGCTTTATCGGGCTGGGCGCCAAGCCGCCCATGATCGAATGGGGGCTGATGGCCGCAGCGTCGCGCTCGCAGTTACTCGAGAATCCCTGGACGGTGCTGTTTCCCGGAGTGGCGATTTTTGTCCTGGTGCTGGCCGTCAACCTGGTAGGTGACGGGCTGCGCGATGTGCTGGATCCAAAGAAGGGGACGCGCTGATGATCGACGAATCCTTGCAATATTCTGCCATCGAGAGTCTCGCCGCTTCGAATAACGACGCAGCTCAAGACCTGGTGCTGGAAGTGGAAGGGCTGACGGTGTCTTTCCCTGGTTTGTTCAAGACCGTAAAGGCCGTACGCGGCATCGACCTTAAGGTAAGGCGCGGCGAGATCCTCGGGTTGGTGGGGGAGTCGGGCTCAGGCAAGTCTATGACGGCCATGTCCTGCCTTGGATTGATGCCTGAGGCCGCTCGGCTGGGAGGCAGAGTCCGGGTCGCTGGACAGCAGGTCAACGGCGCATCGGCATCGCAGCTGGCGGCGTTGCGTGGTGGTGGCGCGGCGATGATCTTCCAGAATCCGATGAAGGCGCTCAACCCGTTCTTCACCATCGGGCGGCAAATGTTCGATGTCATCGGCTGCCATCGGCAACTGAGTAAGGCACAAATCCGCGCCGAGGCGCTGAGCTCGCTGGAAGCGGTGAGCATGCCCGACCCCCCTCTGGCGCTAGCCAAGTACCCGCACCAGATGTCTGGCGGTCAGTTGCAGCGAGTGGTGATTGCCATGGCGCTGGCCTGTCGGCCGAAACTGCTGATCGCCGATGAGCCGACCACGGCGCTGGACGTCACCGTGCAGGCGCAGATCATCGCTTTGCTGCGCAAGCTGGCACGGGAGCAGGACCTGGCGATTCTGTTTATCACCCACAACCTGGGGGTAGTGGCTTCGCTCTGTGACCGGGTTGCGGTGATGTATGCCGGCGAAGTGGTGGAGAGCGGTCCGGTGGGCGAGGTGTTCAAGCGACCTGCACACCCCTACACCCTGAAGTTGATGGGCACTGTGCCAAAGTTGGGGCAGGGACCCCAGCCCCTGGGCTTCATCCCGGGGCAGGTGCCGAATATGGCGGCTCCCCCGGCCGGCTGTGCCTTCAACCCACGTTGTGAACGCGCCACTGGACGCTGCAATCACGCTGCGCCGAGGGTTGTCATCGGCAAGGAGCACTGGGCAGCTTGCCACAACATATTGGTCAAGGTGTGAGGCTTCTTTGAAAGGTAAACGGCTATGAATAACAACAAACAGCCCGCACTGCTGAGTGTCAATCAGCTGCACAAGACCTTCGCCACCCGCGACGGCCTGACGACCGCCATCGACCACATCAGCCTTGAGGTGCAGGTCGGTGAGACGGTCGCGCTGGTGGGGGAATCCGGTTGTGGCAAAAGTACGGTGGCCGCGACCTTGCTCGGTCTGCTGCCAGCCGATAGTGGGCAAATTCTGGTCGAAGGTCGGCCGCTGCCCACTGATGCCAGGGCGCGGGGCAGGAGCTTGAGTATGGTGTTCCAGAACCCGTACGCCTCGCTGAACCCGAAAATGACGATCAAGGCGATTGTTGCCGAGCCGCTGAAGGTTGCCTTTGGTTTGCGCGGTAGCGCCTTGCACGCGCGCATTCTCGCGCTGCTGGGAAATGTAGGGATGGGCGAGGAGCACATGGAGCGCTATCCCCATGAATTCTCCGGTGGCCAGTTGCAGCGTATTGCTATCGCCCGGGCTCTGGCGCTGGAGTCAAAACTGCTGATCCTCGATGAGCCTACGGCGGCGCTCGACGTGTCGGTCCAGGCCCAGGTGCTGCAACTGCTCAAGACGCTGCAGGCCGACAATGGCTTGAGCTACCTGTTTATCAGCCACGACCTTGCGACGGTCGAGTATCTGGCGCAGCAGGTGCTGGTGATGTATTTGGGGCGCATCGTCGAGGCCGGGCCGGTGGATCAGGTGTTTGGCCGACCGCGTCATCCCTACACGCGCGCGCTGCTCAATTCAGTGCCCTCCATCGACCCGGAGCGCCGTGACGAGTTGCAAATCCTGAGTGGCGAGATCCCCAGCCCTTTGAACCGGCCTGCTGGGTGCCACTTCGCCCCCCGTTGCCCGCAGGCCAGTGAGCGTTGTCGCCGCGAGGTGCCAGCCGAGACCCAGGATCACGGCCACCGCTTTTCTTGTCACCACCCTCTGAACGATGGGAGCTGAACCCCTATGTACAATAAAAAAGACATGACCGCCCCCGGCATTGGTTATCAGGACTTAAGGCTAATGCAGGGCTATCCGCCGCCCCGGGAAAAGCAAGTTGGCCTGCATAATTGGGACAGTCCGCCCTATAACCGTTGGTCGTTTCAGCACATGAGCCAGCTGTTTCCGGTGGCCGCTATTCATCGCAGTCCCGGACCGGTCACCGAACTCGAGCGCAACGAACGCTCACTGGACGAAGTACGTTTCCAGCGGATCGACGGCGAGCAAACCGATCTGGCGACCTTCTTGACCGATAGCTACACCGATGGTTTTTTGGTGCTTCATCAAGGCAAGGTGGTTTCGGAGCAGTATTTCAACGGTATGCAGCCGCACACGTTGCATCTGTTGCAATCGGTATCCAAGACCGTCGTCGGTAGCCTGGTCGGCAGATTGATCGGCCAGGGCCGAATCGATCCCCAAGCGCGTGTCAGCGACTATGTGCCCGAGCTTTCGGCAAGCGGTTATGGCGACGCCCGGGTACAGGATCTGCTGGATATGCGCACGGGAGTGAGATTCAGGGAGGACTACACCGATCCGGATGCTGAATTCATCCAGCTGGATATCGCCTCGGGTTGGCGTGAACGGGGAGAGCTAAAGTCACCTGACAGCATTTATGGTTTGTTGGAGTCGCTGAGTAAAGACCGTGAACATGGCCAGTTTTTTGAGTATCGCTCAGTGGATACCGACATGTTGGCCTGGGTCTGTGAGCGGGCCTGCGGCGAGCGGCTCCCCGTTTTACTGAGCCGGGAGATCTGGTCAAGACTGGGGGCAGAACAAGACGCGAGTATCACCCTCGATCGCGTTGGAACTGCATTGGCCGATGGCGGGATGAGCGCCACGCTGCGTGATCTGGGGCGCTTTGCCCAGATGTATCTGCAGGGTGGACGTTTCAACGGCCAACAGATTGTTCCAGAGGAATTTGTGCGCGCATGCGGCCGTGGCTCCACACCGGCTTTTGAAGTCCTCTATGGCTTCTATGTCAAACACTTTCCTGACGCCGCCTATAGCAATCAGTGCTGGGTACTGGACAGTGAACAGGGTACTTATTCGGCGCGCGGAGTATTTGGGCAGAGTATCTATTGGGATCCGGCCTCTGAAGTGACAATCGTAAAACTTTCCAGTTGGCCGGACTTTATCAATGCAGAGTGGACGTTGAATACCTTCCGTGCTTGTGCCGCTGTGGTTGAAGAACTGCAACGCAACTGACGCGGGAGTGTGAATGACCGCGGCTTGTCAGGAACCTCCCACCCTTGGTGAAGAGGTGCCATGTGCAGGCTCTGCATAGCTACACCCAGACCCGGCTGGCCGCCGGCGGCTGACCCTCCCGGCTCTCACTTGGACGCTGTTTGCAGCCTTCGTTCTGGTGGGCCCACCCCTTTCATCCAGACCGCGCTTTTGCCGTGGCCGGGATGAGTGTTGCCAACAATAAAATAAACAAGAGACGGAGCGACCATGAACTTGAACACCACCCGGGCCTTGCGCTCATTGACCCCGCTGGCGCTGTTGGGGGTCCTTTCCACTCCTGCGATGGCGATCCAGGTCACCGACAACCTCGATCTCGGCGGTGCCGTCCGAGCGCGTTGGGACTATGACCCGGATCGCGACATCCAGAAGTTCAACTTTGACACCGCGATCCTCAGCGCCAAGTACAACTCCGACACCTGGATCGGCGAGGCCAAATACCGGTTTTACGGTCGAGCCTACCCTTACAACTACACAAAGCATGTCGGTGACATCCAGTTCGCCGAATTGGCGTGGATCGGCTACAAGTTCAACGCCGACCAGCAGGTCCAGGTCGGCCTGAACCAGCTGCCGTTCGGTTTGCAGCCGTACTTCGGCAGCACGTTCTACCAAACCCTGGGCGCCGTCGTGGGGCTGGAAGACGTGGAAGAAGTCGGCGCCAAGTACATCCAGCAAAGCGGCGACTGGAACATTCAGGCCGGTTACTACCTGCGCCCGGCCTGGCAGGGCAAAGGCACCAGCAACGGTGAAACCTACTCCACCGTGGTCTCCGAAGCGGACAGCTATGTCACCAACGGCAGCAACAACCAGGAACGCAACACAGTGGTCCTGCGGGTGGCCAAGGCGCTGGACCTGGGGCCGTGGAAGTCCGAAGTCGGGATCTCTGGTCTGACCTCGTCCCTGGAGAACCGCGACACCAACAACGATGGCCGGCGCAATGCCATGGCGGTGCACTACATCGGCAAAAACGGCCCGTGGGGCGTGCAACTGCAAGCGGCGCGACAGCAGATGTCCCCGCGCAACCCCGGCACCGATGAACTGGTGACTTTCGGCGGTTACGACGGCACCTTCAACGTCGCCAGTCGCGGCAACTTGTATGTGGCGGATGTGAGCTACGACGTCAGCGGTAAGTATCTGTTCGATCAGATCAGCGGTGTGAAGCTGTACGCCAACTACAGCGCCTTCGATAAATCCTCGGACGATTTCAAGACCTCGCAACGGATGATTTTCGGCACCTCGTTCTCCCTCAGCAAGCTGTGGATCGCCACGGAATGGTTGTACGGCAAGAATGATCCGGTCATCGGTGGCAGCAGCCTCACCCAGAGTCTGGGGGCTGGTGGTAGTAACCAGTGGGAAAACCAGTTGTACATGAACATCGGTTATTACTTCTGATCCGGATTTTTTGGCAACAGCCCTAAAGTCCTCTTCGCGAGCGGGCTCGCCCACAGGTTTAGCGCATAACCTGTAGGCGAGCCTGAATTGCTCAAGTAAGTCCGGACACCGATTACGGTGTTTATGCCGCTTTTTGCTCCATTGCTATTGGCGACAGGTAGTTGCTTTAGCTGAGGAGCCTGGTGCGGTTGCCTGGGTACTTAATTTGGGTTTCTACACGGCCCTCGGTTTAACGAATTCTTTTTCACTTCGAGGCAAAATCATGAAGGATTTGCTTGCACAACAAGATGTTAAAAATCACCTCCATCCTTATACGGATGCTCGACTTCTTGAAGCGGATGGCCCCCTCATTATCGAGCGTGGAGAAGGAGTTCATGTTTATGACAATCAAAATAAGCGATACATCGAGGCGATGTCAGGGCTATGGAGTGTAGCGCTTGGTTTCAGCAACCAGCGGCTGATCGAGGCTGCCGAAAAGCAGCTGCATACACTGCCGTTCTATCATGTGTTTTCCAGTAAGGCACACCGTCCCAGCATCCAGCTCGCCGAAAAATTGGTGGAGATGGCTCCGGTGCCGATGAGCAAAGTGTTTTTCACCAACTCCGGCTCTGAGGCAAACGACACGGTAGTTAAGCTTTTGTGGTACCGGAACAATGCACTGGGGAAGCCCACCAAGAAAAAGTTCATCAGTCGGCAGAACGCATATCACGGTACGACTACCGTAAGTGCGAGCCTCACTGGGCTGCCAGCAAATCAGCGCGGTTTTGACGTTCCCCTGCCGGGCTTCCTGCATGTCAGCTGCCCGCACTTTTACCGATATGGTCTAGCAGGTGAAACAGAAGAACAATTCTCCGATCGTCTCGCCCGAGAACTGGATGATCTGATCATCAAGGAAGGCCCTGAGACGGTCGCAGCGTTTTATGGCGAACCGCTGATGGGAGCGGGGGGGGTGCTCATTCCGCCGAAGACCTACTGGGAAAAGATCCAGAAGGTATGCCGCAAGCATGACGTCTTGATTGTCGCGGACGAGGTCATCTGCGGTTTCGGTCGAACCGGCAATATGTTCGGTTGCGAGACCTTTGATATCAAACCAGACGTCATGGTGGTATCCAAACAGCTGTCGTCCTCCTATCAGCCCATTGCAGCCATATTGATTAACGACGCTGTTTACCAAGACATTGCCGACCAGAGCCATTCGATCGGCACGTTAGGGCATGGCTTCACGGGTAGCGGACACCCGGTAGCTACTGCGGTCGCCCTGGAGAATCTTAAAATTATCGAAGAGGAGGGTCTGGTTCAGCATGCTGCTGAAATGGGGATTATCCTTCGCAAAGGGCTTCAGCAGTTTGCTGATCATCCAATGGTTGGCGAGGTTCGTGGTGTGGGGTTGATTGCTGCCGTTGAGTTGGTAGCCGACCGGCACACAAAAGAGCCTTTTGAGGCTGTTGGCAGACTCGGGCGGTATCTGTCCTCTCAGACCCAGGAGCGTGGAATGATCAACCGAGTCATAGGAGATGCATTGGCATTCTGTCCTCCATTGATCTCTACGGAGAAGGATATCGTTGAAATCCTTGGGGTTTTTGCGGCTTCTTTGGATGCAACACAGCACTGGTACCTCAAACACATTGCACAGTAGTTAACGCCACTCACTACATGCAGAGCCGGAATGCGGAGTCCTTTGGCCAAATGAGGCTCAAGACGGCACCCCTAGTCAGGATGGAGTCTCATCAGGACAAAGTACCTTTTTATGTCCGTCAGGGATTTGCGCGGCCAGGACCCGCAGGAGGACTCTTTGTTCTGATCGCCCCACCAATAGCGATAGAAAAAGCTGACCGACACGCCGTCCTTACGCAGGGAAACTCGACCCGCGAGATTGCCATCTTCCCGAGGGTTCGGCCTGCATCGTTGGCGGTCAGCGACTCGAGTTCTTTGATGGTGATTTTGGCCATAAAATGGGGTTCCCCTACTTTCCCACCCACAAAAACGTCGGCTCTTGATGGACGTTCCTGGACTTTCGTAGAGCAGAACACCGCAGGAGCTCAAGTAAATACTGGCTTAGAAAATCCAGAGTAAAATTTTGGAAGCTTTCAAGAAGTATGGAAAAGGAGATGGGTTGCTAGGGGGCGAGTGTTCGAATCACTCCGTCCAGTCCATATAATTCAAGGGTTGCGAGATTTTATCTCGCGACCCTTTTTTTTGTCGTTTTTACCCCTGCCAAACCACTGGCTTTGGGTGGAATCCTCACTGCTTTAGTGGAAGCCAGTGTCCGCTATTGTAACGCTCAGGTGATCTTAGGTTTCCAACCCGGAAAACTCCTCCATCGCGTCCAACATGGCCTCACGAAAATACGCCTTCGAGGCCCGATCACACAGAATGTGAAAACTAGCCCGCTGCTCCGTACTGGAGTTGATCACGATCACGTTGATCCGCGCCGCCGAGGTTTGCGCTACCGCGCTGGGCCCGAACGCCTGCGGGCTCAGATTAACCCCGCAGAGCTTGGCCAATACGTCGCTCAAATGATCGCCCGTCAGCTGAAAACAGGCATGGCTGTCCTGACGAGGCAGCAGATAGTTGGCTTGATGATCGAGTTCCCAACGGGCCTCTTCATCCTCCATTCGTTTGCACCGATCCTCGGGACTGCCCAGCAGCAGGTATTCGGTCTGCGACAGTTGTGCCACCTGACTGCCATCGGCTTGAATCACCGCACGGTTGGGCGCATGTGGCAAGACGAAGCCGCGGCTGCGCAGGTACTCGGTACTGTGGGCACCGCGAAAACCGACTCGCGGCAGGTCGGTAAGGTCCTCCAGGAGGCACCCCTGCGTCGGTGCCAGGGCATGCCGGGCGATGGTGTGTTGTTCTCTCAGACTGGTCATGATTCAAAGCTCCTGGCGTTGGTTGTCGGGATCGAAGAAGGGCAACTGCACTACCTCGGCCTGGACCACGATGCTGCCTTCGACGCGGATCGGAATCCTTTGCCCAGGCGTGCTCTGGTCGATGCCGGCGTAGGCCAGGCCGATGATCTTGCCCAGAGAGGCGGAATAGATTGTTTATGCCCTGCGCCCAATTGTAAGTGCCATTTTAGCGACTACACTCCAGCCCATGAAACGCTATCTGCGGTTTTGTCTTATCTTCTTGATCAGCCTGGCGCTTCCTCTCAGCGGGATGGCGGGTGTGCAGGCACCGACAGAACCGTGCCCAATGAAGACGATGGGCATGGCGATGATGGACGACATGGGGATGGACTGCTGCAACGATATGAAAAGCCCTTCCGAGCACGGCAAACCTTGCAAGCCGGGTCAGGAGTGCAAGACGGGCGGCATGCTGCAAGTCTCGATCCTCAAGCCTCCGGTAACCGTATTCAGCCCCGTAGTGCTTTACATCCTCAGCGATTCCCTACCTGTTCAGACCCCATCCGGAGTATGGCGACCCCCTCGCGTTTGATTCCTGCCCCACATTGAACCTCATTCCGCGTTAGCGGGATGGACTAGCTGCGCGCATGTCTTTTGACGCGTGCAGTGGATGATCACAGGAATCGTAAACATGAACTCCAAGTGCTATTGCACAGGCTGGTCCCTCGTGGCCGGTCTGGCGGCAAGCGTACTGGCATTGCCGAGCTTCGCTGCCGCATTGACACTCGATGAAGCGTTGCGGCTGGCCGAAAACAATGCACCGTCGCTGACCGCACAAGACGCCAAAATTCAAGCTGCCAGCAGCGCGGCTATTCCAGCCGGTGAACTACCTGACCCCAGGCTACTGTTGGGTGTGCAGAACTACCCCATTGGCGGTCCGGATCGCTGGAGCATCGATCAGGACTTCATGACCATGCAAGTGGTCGGGGTCAGGCAAGAAATGCCCAACAGCGACAAGCGCAAAGCGCGCATAGAAGTGGCTGATGCGGCCATTGATCGCGCCGCTGCGGAGCGTCGAGTTGAACGTCTGAAGGTACGCCAGTCCACGGCATTGGCCTGGATCAGCAGCTATGCGGTTGAGCGTAAAGATGCGCTGTTCCAGAATTTCTACAAAGAAAACCGATTATTGACCGATGCCGTCCGAGCCCAAATTGCCGGTGGCCGCGCTCAACCCGCCGATGCTGTGACACCCAAGCAGGAAGCAGCTCAACTGGCGGAGCAACAGGACGATCTGATTCTCCAGAGAGCACAGGCGCGAGCCGCCCTCAAACGCTGGATTGGCTCCGCCGCCAACGACAAGCCCGTGGGGCGTTTGCCTGAATGGCCCGTCGACACCTCAAGTTACTCCCATAAACTGCAACACCATCCCGAGTTGGCAGCGTTTGCGCCGATGACCCGCGAAGCGCAAGCCAAGGTTCGTGAAGCCGTGTCGGAGAAGCAGTCAGACTGGAGCTGGGAACTGGATTACCAGCGCCGTGGCCGTGAGTTCGGCGATATGGTCAGCGTGCAATTTTCCTGGGACCTGCCGCTGTTTCCTGACTCTCGCCAAAACCCCAAAATTGCAGCCAAACAGGCGGAACTCAGTCAGCTGGAGGCCGAGCGCGAAACGCTGTCACGCGAGTATACCCAGCAACTGGAAAATGAACTGGCTGACTATGAGCGTCTGAATCGTGCGGTGCGCAGGAATCAGGACAGCCTGTTGCCGCTGGCCAAGGAAAAGGTCGAACTCAGCATGGCCAGTTACCGTGCAGGCAAGGGCGATTTGAACGCGGTGGTTGCCGCCCGACGTGAACTCATTGAAGCCCGTCTCAAACAGATCGATGTGGAAGAGCAACGAGCACTGACCAGTGCGCGTCTGTATTTTTCTTATGGGGAGTCCAGCCAATGATCCTTAAAAAATGGAACGGGGCATTGCTGGTAGGTATCTCGATGGCATTGGGTATTGCCGGTGGTTACTGGTTCGCACACCAACGCATGGGCGGATTACAAAGTACAGCCTCGGAGCAGAGCCTCAATTCAACGGGCGAACGCAAAGCTTTCTATTGGTACGACCCCATGTACCCGCAGCAAAAGTTCGATAAGCCAGGTAAGTCACCCTTCATGGACATGCAACTGGTCCCCCAATACGCCGGCGGGGCAGGGGACCGAGCGAGCGTCAGCATTGATCCGAGTCTGACCCAGAATCTCGGACTGCGTTTTGCGACGGTCACCCGTGGGATTTTTGATTCCACCCTCGACGTGACAGGTGTCTTGGTGTTCAACGAACGTGATGTCGCGGTGATTCAGGCGCGCACCGCTGGCTTTGTGGAGCGGGTCTATGCCCATGCTCCCGGTGATGTGCTCAATGCCAACGCGGCGTTGGCGGATATCCTGGTGCCAGAATGGGCCGCTGCCCAGACAGAATTCCTTGCCCTGAAACGCAACGGGGATGCTGTCCTGTTGGATGCGGCCCGCCAGCGACTGCGACTCACAGGGATGCCGGCAGCGCTGATTACTCAGGTAGAGCGTGGCGGTAAGGTTCAGCCGTACCTGACTCTGACCAGTCCCATTGCCGGTGTGCTGCAAGAGTTGAACGTACGAGCGGGTATGACCGTGGCGACCGGCGACACCCTGGCACGCGTTAATGGCTTGAGGAGTGTCTGGCTAGCGGTGGCCGTACCAGAATCGGATGCAGGATCGATCACAGTGGGACAGACAGTCGAAGCGCGTCTGCCAGCTTTCCCAGGGACAATACTCAACGGCAAGGTCAGCGCGATTTTGCCCGAGACCAATCCGGACAGCCGCACTCTTCGCGTACGTGTCGAGTTACTCAATCCGGACGGACGCCTCAGACCTGGTTTGACAGCGCAGGTACGCCTGAATCGTTCGACCGAGCAGAGTGTGTTGTGGGTGCCCAGCGAGGCGGTGATTCGCACGGGCCGACGTGCCTTGGTGATGCTCGCCGAAGACGCCGGCCGCTACCGCCCTGTTGAAGTACAACTAGGGCAGGAAAGTGATGGCAAGACGGCGATATTGAAAGGCCTGGAAGAAGGCCAGAAGGTGGTTACGTCTGGCCAGTTCCTGCTCGACTCGGAGGCCAGTCTTAAGGGCATAGTTGCAAGTTCAGAGGAAGAGTCACCACACAGCGCAGCAACCTCCAGCTTTCATGAAGCGGATGGACAGATCGTTGAGATCAACGACAAAGAAGTCACGCTTGCCCATGGCCCTTTCAAGACGCTGGGTATGCCTGGCATGACGATGACTTTCCCACTCGCCAACCCGGCTCTGATACAGGGCCTCAAAGCGGGCGACAAGGTCCGGGTCGCGGTGAGCCAGACAGATGATGGCTTGCGTGTTGAGCGCCTGGATAGATCGGGGAGCCAGCCATGATTGCCGTCCTGATTCGTTGGTCAGTGGCCAACCGATTCCTGGTGCTACTGGCGACGCTGTTTGTCACGGCTTGGGGCATTTGGTCTGTGCAGAGCACGCCCATCGATGCGCTACCAGATCTCTCGGATGTTCAGGTGATCATCCGCACCCCTTATCCGGGACAAGCGCCGCAGATTGTCGAGAACCAGGTGACCTATCCGTTGGCCACCACCATGCTCTCGGTACCGGGAGCCAAGACCGTGCGTGGTTATTCCTTCTTTGGTGACAGCTTCGTGTACGTGCTGTTCGAAGACGGCACGGACTTGTACTGGGCCCGCTCGCGAGTGTTGGAGTACCTGAGCCAGATACAAAATCGGTTGCCGGCCAGCGCCAAGCCGGCATTGGGGCCGGATGCGACAGGGGTGGGCTGGATCTATCAGTACGCACTGGTGGATCGCAGTGGCGGGCACGATCTGGCGCAGCTGCGCGCAATTCAGGACTGGTTCCTCAAGTTCGAACTCAAGACCCTGCCCAACGTGGCGGAAGTGGCGACCGTGGGCGGCATGGTCAAGCAATACCAGGTACAGCTTGATCCGCTCAAAATGGCCAGCCTCAGTATCACTCAGGCTGAGGTGACCGAAGCTATCGGCAAGGCCAACCAGGAAACCGGTGGTGCCGTGCTGGAGATGGCAGAGACCGAGTTCATCGTGCGCGCTTCCGGTTACCTGAAGACGCTCAATGACTTCCGGTCGATCCCGCTCAAGCTGGGTTCGGGAGGAGTGCCGGTGACCCTTGGCGATGTCGCCACGATTCAGTTGGGCCCGGAAATGCGGCGTGGCATTACTGAACTCGACGGCGAAGGCGAGACCGTCGGCGGCGTGGTGATTTTGCGCAGCGGCAAGAATGCTCGCGAGACCATTGCGGCGGTCAAAACCAAACTCGACGAACTGAAAGGCAGTCTGCCGGCCGGGGTGGAAATTGTCACCACCTACGACCGTAGCAAGCTGATCGACCGCGCTGTGGAAAATCTCAGCCACAAGCTAATCGAAGAGTTCATCGTCGTCGCGTTGGTCTGCGCGATCTTCCTCTGGCACCTGCGCTCATCCCTGGTGGCGATCATTTCGCTGCCGGTGGGGGTGCTGATTGCTTTCATCGTCATGCGCTATCAGGGCATCAACGCCAACATCATGTCCTTGGGCGGGATAGCCATCGCCATCGGCGCCATGGTCGATGCGGCCGTAGTGATGATCGAGAACGCCCACAAGAAGATTGAGGCTTGGCACGTGGCCAATCCGGTGGAAGAACTGAAGGGTGAACGTCAGTGGCATGTAATGACAGAAGCGGCGGCAGAGGTAGGTCCGGCGCTGTTCTTCTGTTTGTTGATCATTACCCTATCGTTCATTCCGGTGTTCACCCTGGAAGCACAAGAGGGGCGACTGTTCGGCCCATTGGCTTTTACCAAGACCTACGCCATGGCCGCAGCGGCGGGATTGTCAGTGACCTTGGTGCCCGTGCTGATGGGTTACTGGATTCGGGGACGAATCCCCAGTGAACATCAGAACCCGTTGAACCGGTGGTTGATTCGGATCTATCAGCCAGCCCTGGACGCAGTCTTGCGTCGACCAAAGATCACGCTGCTGGTGGCGCTATTGGTTTTTGTCAGTGCGCTGTGGCCAATGTCTCGATTGGGTGGTGAGTTTCTCCCCCCGTTGGACGAAGGCGACCTGCTCTATATGCCTTCAGCTCTGCCGGGATTGTCGGCGCGGAAAGCGGCGCAATTGCTGCAACAGACCGACCGCCTGATCAAGACCGTTCCAGAGGTTGAACACGTCTTCGGTAAAGCCGGTCGTGCCGAAACCGCCACCGACCCCGCACCGTTGGAGATGTTCGAAACCACCATCCAATTCAAGCCGCACGAGCAATGGCGTCCAGGCATGACCCAAGAAAAGTTGGTGGAAGAACTGGATCGAGTGGTACGAGTCCCAGGGCTGACGAATATCTGGATACCACCGATTCGCAACCGTATCGACATGCTTGCCACGGGGATCAAGAGTCCCATCGGAGTGAAAGTTGCTGGCACCAACCTGACGGAGATCGATGCCGCTACTCAGGCGGTCGAGCGGGTGGCCAAGAATGTGCCCGGTGTCAGTTCGGCTCTGGCTGAGCGACTGACCGGTGGCCGCTATATCGACGTGGATATTGACCGCAAGGCCGCCGCTCGCTACGGACTGAATATCGCCGATGTTCAGTCCATCGTGGCCGGCGCTATCGGCGGTGAAAATGTTGGTGAGACCATTGAAGGGCTCGCACGCTTCCCGATCAACGTGCGTTACCCACGGGAGTGGCGTGACTCGCTCGGTGCCTTGGAGCAATTGCCGATCTATACCCCGCTAGGTAGCCAGGTCACCCTCGGCACAGTGGCGAAGGTCAAAGTTACTGACGGTCCGCCGATGCTCAAAAGCGAGAACGCGCGGCCCTCTGGTTGGGTATACATCGACGTGCGTGGCCGGGACATTGCCTCGGTAGTTGCTGATCTACGCCGGGTCGTCAATGAGCAGGTCAAGTTGCAGCCCGGCATGAGTCTGAGTTACTCAGGGCAGTTCGAGTTTCTCGAACGGGCCAACGCACGACTCAGGCTGGTGGTGCCTGCCACGCTGTTGATCATCTTCCTATTGCTCTACCTGACGTTCGCCCGCTTCGATGAGGCCTTGCTGATTATGGCCACGCTGCCATTCGCACTGACGGGCGGGGCATGGTTCCTCTATCTGTTGGGATTCAATCTTTCGGTCGCCACCGGCGTTGGCTTTATCGCCTTGGCCGGGGTTTCTGCCGAGTTTGGCGTGATCATGCTGCTCTATCTGAAGAACGCCTGGGCCGAACGTGAAGACCTCGGCGACAACACTGAGCGGGGATTGGTCGCGGCGATTCGTGAAGGTGCTGTGCAGCGCGTTCGACCCAAGGCCATGACCGTGGCCGTCATCATTGCTAGCTTGTTACCCATCTTGCTGGGCAGCGGGACCGGCAGCGAGGTGATGAGCCGAATTGCTGCACCCATGGTCGGCGGCATGATCACGGCGCCCTTGCTTTCCCTGTTTGTCATTCCGGCAGCCTATCGCCTGATGCGTCGCCGGCACCTCTCAGTTGAACCCATTAACTCTCAAGGAAACGTCCTATGAAATTAGAGGAACCACCCTGCTTTCAGAAAAAAGGGACGAAGATATTTGGAACTTCAGCCCCAAAAATCTGAAATCGGTGTAATTAACGCTGCATCACCTAGATCACCCAAAATCAGACGACCTCAAATAGCCCCGCCGCCCCCATGCCACCACCAATGCACATCGACACCACGACAAACTTCACCCCACGGCGCTTGCCTTCGATCAGTGCATGTCCGACCAGACGGGAGCCCGTCATGCCATAGGGGTGGCCAATGGAGATGCTTCCGCCGTTGACGTTGTACAACTCGGGATCGATGCCCAGCTTGTCGCGGCAATACAGAACCTGGCAGGCGAATGCTTCGTTCAGCTCCCACAAGCCAATATCGGAGACTTTCAACCCGTGCTGTTTCAGTAGCTTCGGAATGGCGTAGATGGGGCCAATACCCATTTCTTCGGGCGCACAACCGGCAACGGTCATGCCACGATAAACTCCAAGCGGCTCCAGGCCACGACGCTCGGCGAATCGTGCGTCAGTTAGTACGCAAGCCGATGCGCCATCAGACAGCTGACTGGCGTTGCCACCCGTAATGACGCCGCCGTCTACAACTGGCTTCAACTGAGAAAGCCCTTCGTACGTCGTATCTGCGCGGTTGCCCTCATCCTGGCTTATCAGGACATCCCGGAAACTGATCTCACCCGTATTCTTATCCTGTACCTTCATCCGCGCCTGGAACGGCACTACCTCTGCGTCGAGCAAACCAAGTTCTTGCGCCCGAGCGGTACGGATCTGCGACGCCAGCGAGTAACGGTCCTGATCTTCACGGGAGATGCCGTACTTGCTCGCCACGCGCTCAGCGGTATGCAGCATCGGCATATAAGCGCTTTGTACCTTCTCAACAACGCGAGGGTCGATCTCTCTACCCACCCAGTTGAAGTAGTCGTTCTGCACCGCCGAGATGTTTTCCTGCCCACCGGCAATTGCGGCGTCCATCCCATCGAACATTATCTGTTTGGCGGCCGTCGCAATGGCCATCAAACCAGAAGAGCACTGCCGATCCATCGTCTGACCGGGGACGGTCACGGGCAGCCCGGCAGCAAACACGGCGTTGCGAGCCAGGTTCCCACCCGCTGTACCAGCGGCAAGTACCGTCCCGATGACTGCATCCTCGAAGATTTCGTCCTCCAGGCCGGAACGGTCAACGGCATGCCGGATGGCATGAGCCATCAGCGTCGGCGATTTGGTGTCATTGAACGCACCGCGAAAGGCTCGGCCGATAGGCGTACGAGCAGTAGATACGATTACAGCTTCACGCATGGTGAAATCCTCAAGGGTTAAGCAATCGGCAGTTCAACGCCAAGGGCATCAGCAGCCTTACGCACAAAGCGCATGGTTTGTGCAGACGCACCCTCTAGCGCCACTTGTCCTTGGGTGTGGGCAATCTCGTCGAAGCGTTCGGCAATGACCTCAGGCGTGCGCTCCTGCTCATGCAGAAACAGGCCCTCGGTCTCATAGAGATTGCTGCACGCGAAAACACCCGCGCCAGCACCCAGGATCACTCTGGAGGGCGCGGACTCACTCGCGAGGAAGAGCAGCCCCGGCGTGATGGTTTCAGGAGCCAGAAGCGGCATCACCGAGGGTGGAATGAGCCCTTCTGTCATCCGTGTGGCTGCCGTCGGTGCCAGAACGTTCACACGGATGTCGTTCTTCTGCCCTTCCAGGTGCAGCACATTCATCAAGCCCAACATGGCGGCTTTCGCAGTACCGTAATTGGCCTGGCCGAAGTTGCCATAGAGCCCCGAAGCCGATGAGGTGAGTACGATGCGTCCGTAGTTCTGCTGACGCATTACATCCCACACGGCCTTAGTGCAGTTCACCGTGCCGCGCAGATGGACATCGACGACCTTCCAGAAGTCATCAAGTGCCCCTTTGGCGAAAGTGGCGTCACGCAGGATGCCCGCATTGTTGATCAAGATCTCGACACGCCCCCACTTGGCCCGCGCCTGCTCGACCATCTCCTGGACTTCGCCATAACAGGCGACGTTGGCACCGTTAGCAATAGCTTCACCGCCGGCGGCACAAATCTCTTCGACGACTGCTTGCGCAGCAGAAGAGCTAGCGCCGCTACCATCACGCGTGCCGCCGAGATCGTTGACTACAACCTTCGCGCCGCGTGCTGCCAGCCCGAGCGCGTGAGAGCGGCCCAGGCCATTACCGGCTCCAGTGACAATTGCCACTCGGCCATCAAATCGAATTGTCATTGCTGTTCCTCACTCGCAGTCGCGTTCAAACCAGGATCAAGCTGATCCACTCGGCGATCAGTGCGGGTTTGTCCTCACCTTCGATTTCGACGGTGATGTTGGTGATGATCTGATAACGGCCCGGCGCTGCTTCGCTGAACTCGGCAATAACGAACTTGGCACGGGCTCGTTTCCCGCTGCGCACCGGAGCAAGGAAGCGGATTTTGTTGTAGCCATAATTCACGCTGGCTTTCATTCCATCCAGTCCCGGCAGGGCTTTCTCGATCAATGCGGGTAACATCGACAGAGTCAGCAGACCATGTGCGATGGTTCCGCCGAATGGAGTCGCCTTGGCTTTTTCCGGATCGACATGGATGAACTGCTGATCTTCGGTGACCTCTGCAAAGGCATTGATGCGTGACTGATCCAGCAGCACCCAGGGGGACGGCGCGAGATCCCGCCCGACGAGTGCGCAAAACTCATCAGCGGTGGCGATACGATTGGTCATGAAAATACTCATCAGCGAGTTGTGGAGTAACCACCATCCAGTGGGATGACAGCGCCAGTGATGTAGGCCGATGCAGCCGACGACAGGAAGATCGTCGTGCCTGCCACATCGGAAGAGAGCCCGATGCGTCGGCGAGGAATGGTCTCAGTGATGGTGTCAGCGTTGTTCTTGAGCATGAACTCGGTCATCTTGGTTTCGAAGGGACCGGGCGCAATGGCGTTGACGTTAATATTTACTCGTGCCATATGAGCGGCCAGATGGCGCGTGAGGTGGTGTACTGCCGCCTTGCTTGCCGAGTAGGAGTAGTTGCCGTATTCGGGACTGGTCAGGCCGTCGATGGAGCCGATGTTGATAACGCGCGCTGGATCAACGTCGCTGCCGGCGGCCTGCAAGGCGCTGCCAAGCTTCTGGGTTAGGAAGAAGATGGACTTTAGGTTGATGTCCATCACCTTGTCCCAGCCAGCTTCCGGAAACTCACCGAATTTCGCACCCCAGGTGGCACCCGCGTTGTTCACCAGAATGTGGAGCTTCGGCTCGCGACGGAGGATTTCCTCTGCCAGTGCGCTCACTTGCACCGGATCAGAAAGATCCGCAGCAATACCGATGGCCTCCCCGTATTGCTTCAGTTCCGCTTCTGCCTCTGCACAAGCCTGAGCCTTGCGGGACACTACATAGGTCTTCACACCGGCCTGCACGAGGCCCTTGGCGATCATCAAACCAATGCCGCGCGTGCCTCCGGTAACCAGGGCAACCTTGCCGCTCACATCGAACAGCGCATTCGTCTCAATCATGGTTGTATCCCTATCAGAAGTTGCTTACCGGGTAGGCTTTCAACGCGCCCTCGATCTCAATGGACTCGTGCAAGCGAGTCGCACGAAGTACGGCATCCGGTAGCAGGTAGGCGAAGTAGAACTGGGCTTCGGCGCGCTTGGCGATCGGGTCGACTGGCAAGTCCGCAGCATCCAGAGAGGAAAGTGCCCGCAGCCAAAGCGTGGCCATAACGCCGTGGCCGATCAGCCAGAGGAACTCGCGGGCGCACTGCAACGCTGCGAATGGTGAACGCTGAAGATCTGTCTTCAGAATCTTCACCACGCCCTCGATTTGCCTGAGCGTGTCGAGGGCGCGCTTCACATAGTCCCGATGCGGACCGGTATCGGGTAGTTCGCAGATTTGTTGGCGCAACCAGTCAATCACGGCCTCGACAGCCTGGTGGCGGCCATCGTCGAGTCGGCGCAGCACCAGATCGAGAGACTGCACATCGTTCGTGCCCTCGTAGATCGGCAGAATCTGCACATCGCGCAGAAGCAACTCAATGCCAGAATCACGAATGTAGCCATGGCCACCGTGGGTTTGCATCGCGGCGGTGACAACATCGACGCCTATTTCACTGCAAATAGCCTTGGATGCGGACATCAGCACAGGCAGTATCACCTGGGCCCGCATCACCGTCTCGATGTCACATCCGGCAGTGGTCTGGTCATTTACCAGGGATGTGATGAATGCAAGCATCCGGGCGGACGACGTGAGGGTGCGCATGCGTACGATTTCACGCCGAATGTTTGGGTGCTCCGCAATCGGCAATGGTCCCTTACTCTGCCCAACCAAGTCGCGGCCCTGCACTCGTTCGTGCGCATAGGCAATCGCCTTCTGGGAGGCGATTTCGGCAACACCGATGGCCTGAAAAGAGGTGCCGATACGCGCCAGCTTCATCATGCTGAACATGCCTGACAGGCCACCGCCGGGTTTACCGACAATCCAGCCCTGAGCGTTTTCAAACAGAAGCTCGGCAGTCGCCGAGGCATGGGTGCCCAGCTTCTCCTCAACGCGTGGGCAACTTACGCCGTTCGCAGTAGTCCAGCTGCCGCTCTCCCCCTGTTTCAACTTGGGCACGATGAAGAGCCCCAGCCCGGGCAGCCCGGCTGGCGCGCCGTGAATCCGCGCCAGGACCAGATGGACGATGTTCTCCGTCAGATCGTGATCGCCACCGGTGATGAAGATCTTCGTGCCGGAAAGCCGGTAGGTACCGTCCTCGCCAGCCGTGGCGGTGGTACGAATCAGCGAAAGATCCGTGCCGCACTGCGGCTCGGTCAGGCACATGGTACCGTTCCACTCACCACTGCCGATCTTCTGTAGATAGGCCTCCTTCAGAAAATCCGAACCAATGCTCTTGATCACCGAGTAGACCCCCAAACGAATGGCGGCATACAGCGCGAAGGCCATGGAACCACTGCTGAGCAGTTCGTCGCAGGCAAAACCAAACGTCATCGGCAGCCCTTGCCCACCGTCCTCGACGGCGGTGTGCAGTGCCCCCCAACCGTCCGCGACGAAATCCTGATAGACCTCCTGGTAGCCCGCGGGGGCTTTAACGCCGGTATCGGTAACGCTGCAACCTTGCCGATCCGCTGCAGCAGCCAGGGGTACGAGACGCTCAGCCACAAACTGCCCAAGGGTATCCAGAATGACACCAAGGGTTTCCGGAGAGGCTTCCTCCCCTGCAATGGAGGCGTACTCTTTGGCCAGCGCATGGCTGGCCAGGAATTGATACTCCCCGACCGGGGCTCGAAAAATTGTCATCGTCTCAGCCTCACTCGCCCTTGAACGTTAAGCTGCCGCTGAACAGGACATCAGCCCCTTCTCTAGCGAAGCGATTGACCGTACCGACCATATCTTCGGTGGCGAAGGTCGCCGCACCCGACTCCAGCAAGCACTGGTCAGCCGCGCCCTGGCTATGCCCGACTGCGGTATTGATCAGATGTTTGGACGTGGCATAAGCCACAGTCGGGCCGTTGGCCAGCTTCAGCGCATAAGCGCGGGCTTTAGCCTCTACATCTGCATCCGGCAGAACCCGGTTGACGAGGCCCCACTCCTGCATGAGCTTGGCGTCGTAAACACCGGCGGAGAACACCATCTCCTTGGCACGAGCCAGGCCTACCCGCGCCACCAAACGCTGGGCACCACCGAGTAGCGTTGTGGTGCCGATGCGTGCCTCAACCTGACCGAAGTTGGCCGACTCACCGGCGAAGATGATGTCGTGGATCTGGGCCATCTCGCAGCCACCACCCAGGCACATCCCACGCACGGCAACGACTGTCGGGAATGGAAGATTCTCAAAGCGCTGCATTTCCGGAATCGAACGACCGAGCATACGCCGAGCGAAATTAGCGTCCTTGCCCAGAAAGCTCTCGGTCACATTGGCACCGGCACAGAAGTGATTGCCTTCAGCCAGAGTCAGGAAGGCACGGGCCTTATTCTCGATGGCCTGATCTACCACTTCCATCAACTCGAGAAACGACCGAAGGGTCAGAAGGTTCATCGGGCCGTCGCAGAAGGTGGCGATTGCGAGCGGGCCATCCATTTCGAATTTGATAGTCATATTTCTTCTTCTGCTTTTAAGTTTTATAGGGCAAGCCGATACCGTCCCCTGACAAGCAGGGGCGGATGAAAGTAGCGGGTTAGCGGCCCTTGAAATCGGCGCTGCGGCGCTCAGCGAACGAGCGCATACCTTCCAAGAAGTCCTCGGTGGCGAAGACTGTTTTCTCGATCTCGGGAATGCAGGCAATCGCAGCTTGCTCACCGTACTGGACGAACTTCAGGGCGGCTGCTTTCGCGGCACGCAGGCCAATAGGCGCGTTCTTGCAGATCAGTCGGGCGACTTCCATGGCACGCTCTTTGTGCGTGCCGAAGGGATGCACTTCCTGAACGAAGCCGATATCCAGCGCCCGCTGCGCATCGAACTCGTCGCAGAGGAACAGGTGGTACATGGCATTGCCCCAACCGGTTCGGGTCAGGTAACGGAAGTGCGCGCCGCCCAGTGGCGCGATGCCACGCTTCGACTCCATCTGGCAGAAGGTGGCGGTGTCCGCAGCGATGACGATGTCTCCGGCGAGCATCATTTCGATACCGACCGTGTAGGTCATTCCTTGCACCACGGAGATCACCGGCTTGGTGCAGCGGTTTTTCAGACCAAAGGGATCGACCCATCCATCCGGAAGCGGCTTGACCGTAGCGCTCGGGCCGAAGAACTTCGGCATATCGAGCCCTGCGGTGGTGTGCTCGCCCTCAGGGCTAAGAACCGCAACCCAGATGTCATCGTCATTGTTGACGGTGGTGAGATGCCCGGACAATTGCTCGATCATCTCGGGGGAGAAGGCGTTGCGTTTCGCCACATTGTCCACGGAGATCACGGCAATATGGTTTTCGACAACCATCCGTACTTCGCCAACGGTTTGCTCAGTAGTCATATCGTTCACCTGTCGCTGTAGTAGTGATGAAGGCGACGGGGCTTACCGGTGCCGGAAAGGCGCAAGCCCCATCAAAGGAAGTCATGCGACTCCACGTCCCTGGCTTTTCCAGTAAGGCTCTCGAATCAAACGCCTGAGGACTTTGCCCGTGGCGTTGCGAGGAAGGTCGTCGACAAAGTCGACGGTTTTGGGAAGCTTGAATCCGGCAAGATTTCCTCGGGCATGCTCAATCAGCTGATTGGCGCTGAGCGTCATACCTGATTTGAGGACGGCGACGGCCTTGACTGCCTCCCCCCATTTCTCATCGGGCACACCGATCACGGCGACATCGAAAATGGCTGGATGGCTGTAGAGAACGTTCTCAACCTCGGCGGGATAGACGTTCTCGCCTCCGGTAATGATCATGTCGCGCTTGCGGTCGTAGATGTAGAGATACCCCTGGTCGTCCAGGTAGCCCATGTCGCCGGTATGGAACCAGCCATTCTTGATCACGGCGTGGGTGTCTTCGTCGCGATTCCAGTAGCCCTTCATCACCTGCGTGGAACGGCAAATGACTTCGCCGATTCCCCCGGCAGGGAGCGGCTGACCATACACATCGATAATGCGGATCTCGACGCCAGCAGTCGCACGGCCGCACGACAGAGCAAGGTCACTATTGCCTGCGGCGATTTGCTGGTGGTCATCGGCACCGAGGTAGGTGATCGGGCCTGAGGTCTCCGTCAAGCCATAGAGCTGGCCGAAGCGGCTGTGCGGGAGCTTTTTCATCGCCAGCTTCAGCAGGCTCGTTGCCATCGGCGCTGCGCCGTACAAAATGGTTTTCAGGCTGCTGCACGTACGACCGCCTTGCTCCAGGGCGGCAACTAGGCCACGCACCATCACCGGAACCATGATGGTGAGCGTCACGTTCTCGCGCTCAATTTGCGCCGCGATATCGGCTGGCACAAAGTCACTGGCAATAATCAACCGCGCCCCTCTGAGCAGCCCGAAAGCCCCCACGAGAGAACCTGCAACATGAGCATGCGGCAGGCACAGCAGGATTACATCGTCGGCTCCGATCTCGCGGCACGGGCTGATCTCGCCCGTTGTCAGGGAGGTCAGCGGTGCCTGGAAAATACTGTTGCTGGTGAGCCGGACCCCCTTAGGCAATCCGGTGGTGCCGCTGGTATAGATTTGCAGGCAGTCATCCTCTGCCGTCATCGTCGACATCCCCGGGGTGCCCGGCTGCTGGTCACGCCATGCGGCGTAGGCGTCCCCCATCACGAGAACGTGCTCTACAAAATCCAGCTGTGGACGAATCTGCTCGAACAGAGCCTCGAACTGAGGGCCGATAAACAACACACGAGGGCGGCAGTCGGTGAGAACCTGAACCACCTCTGGCGCAGAAAGGCGAGCATTAAGAGGGGTTAGGATAAGGTTGGCGCGAGCGGCACCCAGCCAGATCTCATAGAACTGATCACTGCTGTGATCAAGGATCGCGACGCGTTCCTGATCCGTAACCCCAAATGCGCCCAAGCCATTGGCAACCTGATCAGCTCGTAAACCAAGCTCGGCGGCACTGGTTTTTCTGTCGCCAAACACCAGGGCAGTGTGATGGGCGTGGGTATTGGCAGTTGCGCGGGCAACGTCCGCGAGAGTCAACTCAGGCATCGACATATTCTCCAGAGCGCCCAAATTGTTATTGGTTGGCGCTTTCGAGGCCGATGCTAGGAGAGCTTGGAAATCAACAACGTCTGCCAGATGACAGTCTTTCTAACTTTGTCACTGAAGAGTCGATATCAGGAGGTTTCAGGGGAGGTAAAACCGTCGCCTATCATTGAGGGCCTTTACCACCACGACCATGGCGCTGGTTTTGATGCTCATTGACATAGCTGCGCAGCCCTTCGAGGTCTTTAACTGTGACCCGCCCATAGTCGGTCTCGATTATCTTGAGCTGGCGTAACTCCGTCACAACCCGATTGACGCTCTGCCGCGTGCTGCCAACCATCAATGCGAGATCAGCCTGGGAGATCGTCAGCTCGGCACTTTGATCTGCCCCTCCCTGCATATCAGCGAGCCAAATCAGTCTGGAGGCAACTCGCGCAGCAACGGGTTGCGTAAGCAGCTCCTCCAGCAGCCGAAGTGCAGCGCGCAGACGCAGGCTAATCTGCCCGGCGACAGCTGTCTCAACCTCATGATGGAGGGATCGTAGGTCAGCAAAATCCTTCGCAGACCATACCCGTAATGTTGCTTCTCCCCTTGTGATAATCGTGACCGGATAGGGCTCTTCGTCCGCGATGGAACTGTCTCCAATAAGGTCGCCTGGCTTGTAGATGTACATCAGGGCTTCTTGACCATCCTGGGTGATAATGCATTTCCGGATTTCTCCGGACATGATCTGGAACACCTCGGTAACGGCGTCACCCTGGTAGTAGAGGGTCGTGCTGTCGGGAAAGATACGTACTCGCGCCTTTTCAAGCACTAACTTACGTATTGGCGGACTTAAGTCCTCAACCCAATTAAAGCCGCTCATTGTCGTTAAGCTCTCATCAAAGTCCAAAGCTCCATCACTACCGCATATCGGAGCGCAACGTGGCACTTCGCGCATGGCAGTTTTCGGAAACAGCACAGTCGATGTGAATCGCATCAGCTTTCCTAGATACATTCGACTGGCTGGATCCTATAAAGACCTATAATCACACTATAAAGGCCTATAACACATGATGAAACTCTATGATGGGACGTCACATCGACGTACAAGGCAGACTTTCGCGCGCCGGCGAAACGCAAATGTTCTTCGGTATTAATACCCCTGATGGCATGGCTTTGCATGAAGTGGAGGTTGACTCACACCCTGGCGAATCTATTGCCCGAGTTTTGGCTTGGGGTCTCGGTCAAGCTCGGCAGTTGACTGCTACTGATGGTGGTCCGGCCATTCGTAAATCGGCTTCCTTGAAATAGCGGTCGACCTCGAAGGATGGAGGGAACGGTAGGTAGCGTGAATAGAACGGTTCGAGAATTTGGCTTGGAATTCGATCTCCTGTAACCGGCTGTCCGACCGTTCGCAATGAAATACTGAGTAATGTCACACTGATGTCATGTGGTGTGGGAACGATCCTGCACCACTCACCCAACTATAAGTGTGACGTCATGCCTTCGAATGATGATTTTCGATTCAACGCCCACCATCTTTTGCTCGATCTCGACGCAACTACCAATCACCTTATGATGCTCCTCGTTTCAAGCGAGATTTCGGGGAGCCGATGGGATGAAGCGGTGTCCCGACACAAGAATGCATATGCTGCGTGGGCTTCCATCGTAACCGGCGTTCAAACGGATCCGATGCCTGCTCTAGATGGTCGACCGGCCGATGGAAATGCACCTTCGGCGGACTAACGATCGATGCAGGTTCTTTCGGCGATCGAGAGCCATGCGTTACGAAGCAACGTAGATGTATTGGCCAGCCCGAATGTGTACATGCAGTCGGTCACCCTTGCTCATCGCGAATTTAAGGTCATAACACGTGGTGTCGCGGATGTTAAATTCCGGGAAGCTCTGGGCGTAACCGTCTATGACGGTGCTCGCGTCTCTGGCGCCGCGTACACTGGAAAAGATAACATCGACTCGTTTGGCGTGTGCTCGTAGTTCGAGGACAGCACCGCACTGAGCCGATCGCCCAACAGGTCCCAGGCGTTTTTCTTCTCTTCGGCATAGTCGTGATGCAGGTAATGACGCCTCACCCTAGAGCCGGCCAACACATGATTTTGGCAGCGGTCGATGACGTCCAGGCTGACCCCTAAAGCTTGCATCATGGTCGCGCCGGTACGGCGCAAGTCATGGGGCGTCCAATCACCGTTCTGGCCGTCGGCAAGCACCAGTGTATCGTCGTGACGCCGTCTGGAGAGGGCCTTACGGTTTTTGAACCGGGCCTGGCGATCGCCGACCTGTTTGCTCACCACTTTCACGTCCACATGCCCATTATCCTGCTTGTTCGGAAAGCACCATTGCGAGTCTCCCGTCAGGATTTTGAGTTCCTGAAAGAAATGCAGCGCGAAGGGGGAGAGGAAGACATGGTGGTCTTGTTTCTTGCCGCGGGTGCCTTTGACGTTTTCACTGGGGAGGAACCACGTCTGCCGGTCCAGATCGACATTTTTCCATTCGGCCTGGAGCAACTCGCCAATCCGGCACAGCGTGCCCAGGCTGATCCATAGTGCGAGTTGGGTTTCTTTCTTTAGCGGCCGTACGCCGTCGTATTTTTGCCCGGCGGGCAGGGCGTTGTAATCGGCGGTCATGTGCTGGAAGCGGTTGTGTAGTTCCAACAGCTCCGCCGGCGAAAGGATGCGGCTTCTTTCTGCCTCGTAGTCGGCAGGGATCAGAGGGGAGATGTCAACCAGTTCCGTCGGGTCGCCCTCGACCAATAAGGCTCGCCAAGGTTGGCGCTTTCTGGCCCAGCTGAACATCTGAGTGAGGTCGGCGAAGAAGCTGATGGCTTGCCGGTGAGCGCCGCGGTTGACCACGGTGCGGATCAACGCCCGAACATCGTGTTCGGAGACGCTGCTCACTGCAGTCTTGCCGAGTGCTGGCAAAAGGTCCTTGTTAAAGCGTCTTTGCAACTCGGCATTGCCGTCTTTGCGCGCGACTCCATCCGTTAGCCAGGCCTTGACCAGATCCTGGACGGTCAGCGTTTTCACCTTCGTCGTGTTTACTTGTTCGGCCTCTACGTTAGCAGCGTATGCCTGTGCCTTGGCGGTTTTCTTTTGCTCATTGGGATTGATCTGCTCATCAATGAGCGCCCTGGCCTGGTTACGCGCCTTGCGGATGTCCGTCAGGGATTTGCGCGGCCAGGTTCCGCACGCGTACTCTTTGTTCTGGTCGCCCCAGCGATAACGATAGAAAAAGCTGACCGACACACCGTCCTTGCGGACTGAGATTCGACCGGCCAGATTGCCATCCTCCCGGAGGATTCGGCCGGCATCGTTGGGAGTCAGCGACTCGAGTTCTTTGATGGTGATTCTGGCCATACAATGGGTTCCCCCTACTTTTACCCCCACAAAAACGTCGGCTCTTGATGGACGTTACTGGACTCTCGTAGAGCAGAACACCGCTGGAGCTCAAGTAAATACTAGCTTAGAAAAATCCAGAGTAAAATTTTGGAAGCTTTCAAGAAGTATAAAAAAGGAGATGGGGTGCTAGGGGTCGAGTGTTCGAATCACTCCGTCCCGACCATATAATTCAAAGGGTCGCGAGATTTTATCTCGCGACCCTTTTTTATTTTTGTTGTTTTTACCCTCACAAAACGGCTGGCTCTGGGTGGAATCTTAGGTCGCGCGTTGTTTCTGGAAAGGCTGTACAAGGGGGGGGCTGATCGGCAAGAACCAACAACTTCCGCCTCCCCCTTTGCGTTTCGAGAGCGTACGCCTTACTAAACCACCGCTCCGAAAAGCGATCCCACCATTGCCGTAATGCCCATGGCCAGCGCACCCCAGAATGTCACCCGCCAGGCCCCGGTGATGACCTTGGCTCCGCCGGCCTTGGCGGCGATGGCGCCCAGTGTCCCGAGAAACACCAAGGACATGCCTGATATCCAGGGCACCACGCTGTGCTCCGGCGCGACAAACGTCACCGCCAGCGGCAAGGCGGCGCCCACCACGAAACTGGCGGCGGAGGCCAGGGCTGCCTGCAAGGGTTTGGCGGTGAGGGTGGCGCTGATGCCCAACTCGTCCCGGGCGTGGGAGCCCAATGCGTCATGGGCCATCAATTGATCGGCCACTTGATGGGCCAGTTCGGGTGATACGCCGCGATGCATGTAGATGTTGGCGAGCTCGATGTGCTCGGCTTTCGGGTCGCTCGACAGTTCTGCCCGTTCGCGGGACAGATCGGCCCGCTCGGTATCGGCCTGGGAATGTACGGAGATGTACTCGCCAGCGGCCATGGACATGGCTCCGGCCATCAGGCCCGCCATTCCGGTGACCAGCAATGTGGCGTGGCTGGCATTGGCGGCCGCGACGCCCATCAACAGGCTGGCGGTAGAGACAATCCCGTCGTTGGCGCCCAGGACGGCGGCGCGCAGCCAGCCGATACGATCGCTTCGGTGTGCCTCGGTGTGCCTGTGCATGAACTTCATTGTAGAACGGGGCTCCCTGTCATTAGGCGGTTCACGTCGGACGGGTTCCGAGCGGCCCGGCAATCTGCGTCAGCGGGTTTCAATTTGCGCCTGCAACTGGCCGCCGACAATGGATATTTCTTTGAATCGTTCACCCTCGCGCAGCACGAACAACGCGTCCATCCCGCGTTCCTGAGCCAGACGTGGGCCCTCGGTTTCGCCCAGGACCATCAACGCCGTGGCCCAGGCATCGGCGAGCATGCACGAGGCCGCCACCACGGTGACGGCGGCGAGCGGGTTACACAGCGGCGCGCCGGTGGCCGGGTTCATGGTATGAGCATAGGACTGACCGCCCACGTCCACCCAATGTCGATAGTCCCCGGAGGTCGCGATAGCGGCATCGCCAAGTTCCATCACGCCCATGACTTCACGCACGCCCCGGTTGGGCTTTTCCAGGGCCACGACCCAGCATTGGCCGTCAGGTTTGACGCCCCGGGCGCGCATTTCGCCATCGATGCCGACCAGGTAGCGGGTGATGCCCAAACCCTCCAGGCAGCGGGCCAGTTCATCCACGCCAAAACCTTTGGCGATGCCACTCAAGTCAAGGTTCAGCGGTAGGCGCTTGCGTGCCTGATTGTGTTGCGGGTCAACCACTAATGCGGAGCTGGCCAACAGCCGGGCGCGCAGCGGCATCGTGCCGATCGTCTGCTCTGTGACTGTCTGTTCCCCGGGACCGAACCCCCAGGCGTTCACCAGGTCACCGACAGCGATGTCGAAGGCGCCGCCCGATTGCTGACTGACGCGCAGCGCAGCCGACAGCACCGTGGCCAGTTCCTTGGGCACGGACACCCATTCCTGCTCGGGGGCGGCGTTGAGGCGGTTGATGTCCGAGTCGGGTTTCCAGGTGGACATTTGCTGGTCCACTCGGGCCACGGCGCGCGCCAGGCGATGGCCAACGTCGTCGGCATCGATCCCGGCCCCTGCATAAAACAGGGCGGTGTAGCGAGTGCCCATGGTTTCGCCGTTCAGGCTATAGCGCTGCAACTCAGTAGACGTCTTCACGGTAGCGTCCTTGTGCCTTTAGGGTCAGCACACTCAGGTTGAGAGGCGCCAACACTTCATCGAGGGCCTGTATCACGCCTTTGGCCATTTCGCGGCTGCCACACACCAGCACTTGGGCACCTTTTTCAATCAGCCGGCGCAAGGTCAAGGCATCGCCGATCAGCCGGTCTTGAACGTAGCAGCGGTCCTGAACCTGAGAGAAGGCCGCGCGCAGTGCCGTGAGGCGACGGTCTGACAAGTATTGGTTGAGCTCCGGCTCATAGAGAAAGTCCGAGGTCGGGTTGCGCCCGCCCCAATACAAGTGCATCGGGTGCCTGGCCTTATTGTTTCGGATAAAACCGGCCAGAGGACCGATGCCGGTACCGGCGCCGATCAGGATCACCGGGTGCGCGCCCGACGCCGGACGAAATTGCGGGTTGGGCTGGATAAAGGCTTCGATCAGCGCGCCGATGTTCAGGCCATGAAGGAATTGCGAGCACATGCCACCGTTGTGTTTACGCACACAGATCTCCAGCACGCCGTCCCGGGAGCCGCTTGCCAGCGAGTAGAAACGCGGGATCGGGCTGCCGGGGGGCACAATCCCGACCAGGTCACCGGCCAGAAAACCCGGCAGCTCGCCGCAGGCTTTGAAGCGCAGAATGTGGGTCGGCGCATTCACCTGTTCGCCATAGGCAATCCGCTCTGTCAGCTGCAATTGATGGGTACGCGGTTGCTGCGGGGTATGAACCAGCACCAGATCCTGCCCCAACACTTCGCCCAACGCATGCCCCCAGCGGGCAAACTCCTGAGAGGACTGGCGGTTGACGGTTTCCAACCCCAGCAATGGTGAGCCACCGGCCTGCAACATCGCGTCCTGCACTTGATGGGCGTACTGACAGAACTGTGCAAACTGACGGTCGCCCAGGCCCAGCACCGCAAAAGGCAGACCGGGCTTGAGGCCGGTTTTGGCCAGCCGCGCCAGGAACTGCGAAGCCGAGGCCGGCGCATCGCCGTCACCGTGGGTCGCGGTGAGGATGAACACCCGTTGGGCTTTGCGGTAATCACCCACCCAATTATTCATCGCCGCGCTGTGCACCTGATGACCACTCTGGTGCAAGGCGTCGTGCAAGGTTTTGGCAAAGCCCCAGGTGCTGTTATTTTCACTGCCTACCAGAATTACGCTGTCGGCGGAGTGGGCAGGGCTGTTGTGGCGGATATTCGGGCCAGCCTTGCGGCGGCGCCACCACAACAGGATGCCGGTCACGCTCATCAACGGCACGCAGAGGGCGCAGAGTCCAAGCGGCAGGCCCAGCCACCAGAGGCCTTCACCGGTGTGCAACTGATAGATCCATTCGTAGAGGTTGTGCATCGAGTCATGGGCTTGATAGGACAACAAGGCGCCGCTGGCCTGGTCCACGTAGCCGTCGCCCTGGGCCGTGCGCAGGGAAAACACATCGTGCGGGTTGCCAGGGCTCGGGTAAACCAGCTCGCGCAGGTCGTTGAGGTCGGTGGCCTGCAAGGCTTGCAGTGTCGCCACCGGCAAGGTCGGACCGGTACTGACGTGGGCGGGGAAGGCGGGTTCACTCTGACTGCCGTCGGCGATAAAACCGAACGTGGTGGCGGACATGTAGAGCCCGCTCAATGCCGACAGCAGCAGCCCTAGCAACGCCAGTCGCCCAACTTCAGCATGCCAGCGCTGGCTGAAGGTGCCCCGCAGTGGCCGCAGCAAGTTGCGCCAGCCACCCAGGCGCCGGGCCAGCAATAGCGCGCCGGACACCGACAACATCAGCATGAACAGCGCGCCGACACCCGACGCTCCGTGGCCTGGCGTGCCAAGGAACATCGAGCGGTGCAGCTCTTTCACCCAACGCGTAAACGCGGAGGTTGCATAAGGCGCCAGGCTTTCGCCGGTCAGTGGATCGACCGTTTCAGCCCCGGCCTGACCGTTCTTGTTGTAGTAGACGATGACCGTCCCGGACGCCGTGCGCTGGATCTGCTCCACGCCCGGGAAGTGATTGGCCACACGTCCGGCCAGTTGGCCGACGTTGAGTTGCCCGGTGGCGGTGGCGGTGTTGTGCAAGCGTTCCAGCGCCGGGTCGACCGACAGGATCGCACCGCTTATGGCCAACAGCATGACCAACAGGGCGGCGATCAGGCCGGGCAGGGAATGGGACTGGCGAAGCATGTTCAGCCTCCAGAAAGGGCAGGTGCTACAGATCGTAAGTAAAGGACTCGACATAGGTGCTGCCGGTCGCCGGCTGGCCCGCGCCCTTGGACGTGAGCGGCGCGCTGACATCGGCGCGAGCGTCGCGTTTGTCCTCGACGGCACTGTCGATGCGGATCTGATACCCGGCATCAATCAGGGTGTCTGCCAGTTCGACGCTGACTTTTAGCGTGCGCCCACTGCCGACACTGGCGCCGCTGACCCCGTCAAACTCGCTCGGGTTCATCCCGCTGCCACGGGCCCAGTCGCTCAGGTGCTTGTAGTACTTGGCTTTCTTGCCGGCCACCCAAAGGGTTTTCTGGTATTGGCCGTTGGCGTCGGTGACATAGATCGCCAGGTAGGCATCATTGCCGCTGTAGTCCTTGAGCTGTGTGGTCAAGGTCACTTCACGAGCCTGAGCCAGACCCGGCAGGGCAATGGCGCCGGCAAGGCAGGTGGTTGCGATGATCTTTTTCATGAGGGTGTCCTTTTGATCGTTAGGTCGAGAGCCTGGACCTGCTTGCTGACAGCAACCTGAAGCGCAGGGAAAACTCATCGACAGGTGAGGCGTCATTCGGTGAGCGGGCTGCCGAGGTAATCCCTGGCATCGCCGTCGTCGCGGAAATGGATCTCGAGTGTGCGCAAACGCAGCGAGGCCGGTGAGTAGTTGGCTTCGATGGCGTTGCCTTTTCGATCCAGCCCCTTGAGTTCGTAACAACCGTCGTCGACCTTGATGCGTTGCACGCTCCAGCCGTATTGCCGCTCGACCTGCTGACGCAAGGTTTCGCGCGGTTGCCAGTCGCTCACCGGGTCGCTGCAATCGTCATCGGCCAGGGCGTAACCACTGAGCAGCAGGCTCAACAGCGTGGCATTGGCAATAGAACCTGTTTTCATGATCTGTCTCCTGCCGAGGTCGGTGTCTGTGGCATACCCTAAGGTGCATTCCTGACAACCAGCTGAATCTTCAGATTCACGTCAGGTAAGGCGATTAAGGTGCTGCATGACAACCATCACAGGAGGTGCCAGATGCGGGTTCTATTGGTCGAGGACGCTCCAGGCCTGGGGGAAGCGGTGCGCGAGCAGATTGCCGATGACGGCCATGCCGTCGATTGGGTGCAGCGCCTGGACCACGCGCGCAACAGCGCACGCACCACGCCTTACGACCTGATCCTGCTGGACCTGATGCTCCCGGACGGTCGCGGGCTGGATTTTTTGCGTCAGCAACGTTCGGCAGGGGACGTGACCCCGGTGATTATCCTGACCGCCCAGGATCAGATTTCCGATCGTATCGCTGGCCTCAACGCGGGCGCCGACGACTACCTGGTCAAACCGTTCGACCTGTTCGAGCTGTCGGCCCGTGTGGCGGCGGTGGCCCGGCGCTGCAGCGGCAACCCCAATCCACAGATCAGACTCGGCGACTTGCAGGTCGACATGAGTGCCCGCACGGTGTTGCGGGCCGGTGCGACGGTGGACCTGACCGCGCGGGAGTGGGCGCTGTTCGAAGCGTTTGTGCAGCGCCCCAGCGCGCTGCTGTCCAAGTCGCAGCTAGAAGAGCGGTTGTATGCCTTCGGCGCCGAAATCGAGAGCAACACCATCGAGGTCTACATCAGTCGGCTGCGTAAAAAACTCGGGCGCGATCTGATTGAAACCGTGCGGGGCATGGGCTACCGGTTGATGTCCGCATGAAGCCGTCGTCAAGCCTTCAAAAACGCCTCGGCCTGGGGCTGACGTTGGGCACGACCTTGCTGTGGCTGGCGGCGACCGTTGGCGCCTGGCTGGTGGTGCAGCATGAATTGAACGAGGCGTTCGACAGTGCACTGGAAGAGACTGCGCAGCGCATTCTGCCTCTAGCCGTGCTGGAAATCAGCAACCGGGAAAACCCCAGTGAGGCACAACATGTCGCCACCCTGAAAATGCACAAGGAATACCTGACGTACCTGGTGCGCGATGCCAAGGGCGAGATCCTGATGCAGTCCCACGACGCCAACCCGAAGATCTTCAACCAACAACCGGCCGAAGGCTTTTCAACCACAAAAAAATACCGTCTGTACGGCGCCAGTGCGCTACGTGAAACAGTGTTTATCGAGATTGCCGAACCTCTGGAACACCGCCGTGAAGCGGCACGTGAAGCGTTGCTTGCCCTGTTGTTGCCATTATTGGCGCTGATTCCCATCAGTCTGTTGGGGACGTGGTTGTTTGTGCGTATCAGCTTGCGCAGTGTATTGGCCTATCGTCGTGCCGTGGAGACTCGTGGGGTGGGTGATCTGTCGCCGATCAGCGGAGCGCGATTGCCGGCGGAAATCGCACCACTGGCGGAGGCGGTCAATCATCTGCTGGAGCGCTTGCGCAAGGCTTTGGAGAGCGAACGCAGCTTTACTGCCAACAGCGCCCATGAACTGCGTACGCCACTGGCGGCAACCCTGGCGCAAATCCAGCGACTCCACCAAGAGGCGCCCGAGGGCCCGTTGCGACTACGTGCGGCGAAAATCGAAAACGCGTTACGCGAGCTGGCGCGGCTTTCGGAAAAACTCATGCAACTGGCCAAGGCCGAAGGCGGTGGCCTGTTGTCCGAAACGCCTCAGGACCTCATTCCGTTGCTCGCCCATGTGGTTGATGAGTGGAACAACCGCAGTGGGCACCGGATCAGGTTGCAGCTGCCAAACCAGACCTGCGTGTACTCGACCATTGATCCGGACGCCTTTGGCATCCTGTTGCGCAACCTGATCGAAAATGCGCTGAAGTACGGGGCAGCGGATCAACCGATCGATGTCAGTCTCACCGAACAGGCACAGCTACGGGTGGTCAATAGCGGCCCGGCGGTGCCGCAGTCGGTATTGCAGCACCTGACAGAGCGCTTTGTGCGCGGTCACAGTGAGATCAGTGGTTCAGGGCTGGGGTTGGCGATTACTAAAACCATCGTGCAGGGGGTCAACGCGAGAATGAAATTGTTTTCCCCTGCAACAGGTCGACAGGAGGGGTTCGAAGTGTGCGTCTGGTTACCGCTTGCCTAGTTCCAATCAGGTCGTCAGGCGCCACTTGGCTTTTTCTCAGCGCCGAGAATAACGAGCGAAAGTTGAGTTCGGCGCGTCCACAGGCTCATTTCATTCATGTCCTCTACTCCTGGGATGCAGGCGCACTAGTGCACGGACGGATCGCCAAGACAGGCCGCGATCTCATTCACTGTGCTGCGTGCTGTGCGTGTTACACCGATCAGCGTGGCGGAAGCCGAACCTGTCCACTCGCCATAGCCCACCAGCCATAGTCTGGGTTCCTGGATCGAGTGAGTGCCGTCGACCTTAACGCGACCTTCAGTGTCGATCACCCCCAACGTATCCAGATGCTGAAGTGCGGGCCTGAACCCGGTACACCAAATGACCGCGTCCACTGCAGATTCAGATCCATCGGCCCACATCACGCCATCGCGAGTGAAACGTTCAAATGGGCGTACAGACTTGAGAGCATCACGCTCACGGGCTTCTACAACGGGTGGCACCATGACGATGTCTCCCAACCCGCCGACCGGCTGGTCAATGACACGCCCCTCTTGCTGGGCCTTCAAGCGCTGAGTGGCACGCTCGAACAGCACCCGTCCATCCACATCGTCAGGCAAAAAGACCGGTTCGGTAACGGTTACCCAAGTGGTCTCGGCGACCTTGGATATTTCTGCCAGAATCTGCGCTCCTGAATTGCCACCACCCACCACCAAAACCTTCTTGCCAGCAAACGCTTGTGCATCGACATAGTTCGCGGAATGCAATTGCCGACCGGCGAATAATTCGGCATCAGGGTAGTGAGGGATATACGGATTGCTCCAGGTGCCGGTAGCGCTGATTACAACCTTGGCATCCCAATACTTGCCGTCAGAACGTACTCGTAAGCCAGACTCTAAGCGTTCCACGGAAACGACCCGAACCGGGCGTTCCACCGGAAATTGGTAGCGCTGCTCATATTGGTTGAGATAGTCGATTACATGATTTCGTGTGGGATAGCCTTCTGGCGCGGGCGGCATCATCCAGCCGGGTATTGAACTCCAGGTGGCCGGAGAGAATAAGCGCAGCGAGTTCCAGCCATGCCGCCAGGCACCACCGGGCTCTTCCTCTGCGTCGAGGATGACGAACGAAAGTTGAGTTCGGCGCAGGAAATACGCTACCGCCAAGGCTGACTGACCTCCACCGATAATCACTACATCTCGTTGCTCACTGGGCGAAGGAGTCATGGTGGAAACCTAAAGTCGATGCCGGTGGCCAGTATAGCGACCCACGTTTGAATCCAACTGATCTGGCTCATAGTTTGAGGATGCAAAGAACACGCGTGGATCGTTCAGGAAATGGAGTGCTCACTACCAGTGGCCAGCGGCACTAAACTGATCCGACCCCCGCGCCGATCACACTGGACAGACTGAGGCCAATGAGAAGCAGGCCAGCGACAATGCGCAGGCGACGGTCAATGGTTCGAATGTCCGCTTTCATGGCGGATCTCCCGATCAATGGCTGCGCCGGCGCTCCAGTGCAGTAAACAACAACATGCCGGCCAGCATGGCCAACATGAACACGATCACTTGCCAGTGTCCTGTCAGTAGAATGGCCACTGCGGGGCCAGGACAGATGCCCGCTATTCCCCAGCCGATGCCGAACAACAGGCTCCCGCCAATCAAGCGCGGGTCCAACTCACGTTTGATCGGTAGCTGCATTGGCCTTCCCAACAGCGAACTGGATTGTCGGCGGGCCCAGGTAAGCGGGCCAATGGCCACGCCAATGGCCCCGACCATGACCAACCCCAGGGAAGGGTCCCAGGCACCGGTTAAATCCAGGAAAGCGAGTACTTTGCTCGGGTTGGCCATGCCTGCCAGAAGCAGGCCCAGGCCGAAAAGCAGGCCAGCAATGAACGCAGTCAGTTTGGTCATGTTCACCCCCCCAGCAGATGACGCAAGACAAACACCGTGACGAAACCGCTGAACATGAAGCACACAGTGGCGACCATCGATCGCGGCGAAAGGCGCGATATGCCGCAGACCCCATGGCCACTGGTGCAACCTGATCCGTATCGGGTGCCGATGCCGACCAATACACCGGCGACGATCAGTCCGCCCCCGCCACTTTTGAACTCAATCTGCGGCAGCGCGGCGAACAAACCCCATAGAAGCGGCGCGATGAGCAGGCCCAGGAGAAAAAGTGCTTTCTCACTCACGCCCTCGCTCCCACGCTGTAAAAGACTGCCGATCAAGCCGCTGATCCCGGCGATGCGCCCGTTGGCGACGACGAATAGACTGGTCGCCAGGCCAATCAATGCGCCACCGGCAAGGGATGACCAGGGAGTGAAGTTGAGCCAGTCGACATTCACGAGCTTTCTCCTACGCAAAAGTGTTGATACAGGGTTTGGATGACTGCCAATGCTGCGGGACTGCTGATGCAATAGAACACCTGCTTTCCGTCACGGCGAGTGCTTGGGTACATGGCAACCTCCAAGACAGCGATTTAAGTATCGCTTCTTGGCGTCCGTTGTCACGGGACAGGTCCACGGGACAGGTCCACTAGTTTCCTTCCTCATCAAAATCCGACACTCAAGCCGATCACCTGGATCGGCTTTTTTTTGCCCCCACAAAACTAGCCAGTGATTTCACTGACAGACACCCAGCGCCGCTCCTCAGCCGCGATCCGAATCGCCGTCGCCAGCCTCTCCACTTCAAACGCCTCCTCAAAATCAGTCCCGGTTTGCCCGTTCCCGGCCAACGCCACGATCAGTTCATGCACTTCCAGCGTCTTCAATTCGTTGTAACCCAACTGGTGCCCAGGCGCCGGGCTGAATGCGGCGTAGCCGGGCAAGTCCGGTCCGGCCAGTAAACGCTGGAAGCCGCCTTGGCCGGCGCGACACAGGCGTAGCTCGTTCAGGCGCTCCTGATCGAACGCCAGGGTGCCTAGGGTGCCGCTGACTTCGAAGCTCAGATGATTCTTGTAGCCATGCTTGAGCCAGCTGCTGCTGAAGGTGCCGCGCGCGCCGCTGGCAAAGCGCAGCAACGCATGGGCCTGATCGTCGACCGCAATGCGGCGTTGTTCCTGGCTGCCGGTTGTGGTTGGGCGTTGGCGATGGACGGTGTGGGAGTCGGCGCACACCGCTTCGACATCGCCCAGCAGGTAGCGCGCCATGGCGAGCAGGTGGCTGCCCAGATCCGCCAGGGCTCCACCGGCATGTTCGGGTTCGCAACGCCACGACCAGGGCGAAGCTGGATCGGCCATGAAATCTTCGCTGAATTCACCTTGAAAACTGATGATCTCGCCGAGTTCGCCACTCAGGATCAGCTCGCGTGCCAGGCCAATAATCGGGTTGTGCTGATAGTTGTAGCCGACCCGGGTGACGACGCCGGCATGCTTCGCTGCCACGTGCATCGCATGAGCTTGCTCAAGATTCACCGCCAGCGGCTTTTCGCAGTACACCGGCTTGCCAGCGGCAAGGGCGGCCATGGCCATCGGATAGTGCAGGTGATTGGGTGTGGTGATGGCGATCAGGTTGACCTTGGGGTCGTCGATCAATCTCTGCCAGTCGCCATGGGCCTGCTCGAAGCCCCAGGCGGTAGCGCAGGCTTTTGCGCGTGCGGGATCGGCGTCAGCCAGGGCGGCCAGGCGAAGGGTGAAGGGCAGTTTGAATGCCCCGCTGACATTGCGAAAGGCCAAGGCGTGGGCGCGCCCCATGAAGCCCGTGCCGATCAGGCCGATTCCGAGTTCACGCATGACAGGATCCTTTGAGTTCTTGTTTTCAGAGGTCCTGTTTATAGAATAAATATTCCCTTCATTCAAATTATAGAATAAATATTTTGAGCTGGCGTGTCAGCTGGGATGACGGAGCTCCGGTCAGTCCTCGAACCCGACCTGCTCGTGAATCTCGTCCACCTTCAACTCCAGCCGATAGGCCACCGCGATAAACAGCGCCTGGCACAGGCACAAAGTCGCACTCAAGGAGCGGAACGCGAACGAACTGCCTTCGTTGACCAGCAGCAAAGTGTTGGCGCGCTTGGCCAATGGCGAGAGATTGCTGTCAGTGATGATCAAGGTTTTCGCCTGATGGTGCTGGGCGATGCGCAGGCAGTGCTGGGTTTCCTTGCCGTACGGCGTGAAGCTGATGGCGATCACCAGGTCATTGGCGCGCACGCTGCGCATTTGCTCGCGGTAGCTGCCGCCGAGGCCCGAGACCAGGTGGATGCGCTTGTTGGTGTGTTGCAGGTTGTAGACCAGATAGTCGGCCACGGCGAACGAGCGGCGCACGCCGACCACGTAGATATTGTCGGCATTGACCACCAGGTCCACAGCCTTTTCGAAGGCCTGGTCATCGAGCTCCTGCCCCAGGCGTTCGATGCCCGACAGGGTGGCGTCGATGCACTCGCGGGCGAGGTCGCCGCCGCTGGCTTTCTGCGACTTGTTGGCGATCATGCTGCGAATGCGCTGCTGGTAGTTCTGCACCGGCGTGGCTTTGTGGGTATACGCCTCGCGGAACAGCGCCTGCATTTCGCTGAAACCGCTGAAACCGAAACGCTGGGAGAACCGCACGATGGCCGACGGATGCACTTCGCATTCGCGGGCGATGTCGCTGATGCGGTCGACCATGATCCGGTCGCTTTGCTGGCTCATGTAACTGGCGATGCGTTTGAGCTGGCGCGGCAGGCTTTCGTATTCACGGGTAATGAGCTGCAGCAGACGCTCGGCATTGATCGGGGGGCTGGCAAGATCGCTCTCGGGCGTGCTCTCGGCGGTAGCCGGCTGATCGGTGCGGGACATAAATAATCCTTCTGGCTTGTTCTTATAGGGACGGTTGTACGTATCGTCCCCTGACAATAGGTTGGCTGTGCGCAGTCTACAGGCTCGGCCCGGACAAAATCTTGAGCTTGCGCCAGCAGGATCCCTGCTGAAACGATGCACTGTGTCTGGAGCGCCTGCACTGAAGTTTATTGGAAAAAATATTCCACGTGAAAAATAATTGGAATATTTATTGATTGTTCGATCCGGCTCGTTTTAGTCTGCATCCACCAAGAGTGCCCGGCGCGGTCACCGCGTCGGGCACAGGCTGATAAAAATAACAGGAGCCAGCATGGGCCAGACTCGTTTTGCCAGTGGACGTCAATTGGATCTGATTTGCCTCGGACGCCTTGGCGTCGACCTCTATGCGCAGCAAGTCGGGGCAAGGCTGGAGGATGTGAGCAGCTTCGCCAAATACCTTGGAGGCTCCTCCGCCAACATCGCGTTCGGCACCGCCCGGTTGGGGCTCAGATCGGCGATGCTGAGCCGCACCGGCGACGATCACATGGGGCGTTTCCTGATCGAATCCCTGGCCCGTGAAGGTTGCGATGTCAGCGGCATCAAGGTCGATCCGGAGCGACTGACCGCCATGGTGCTGCTCGGTCTCAAGGATCGGGAAACCTTTCCCCTGGTCTTCTACCGTGAGAATTGCGCCGACATGGCGCTGCGGGCCGAAGACATCAGCGAAGCCTTTATCGCCTCCAGCAAAGCCTTGCTGATCACCGGCACCCATTTCTCCACCGACGGCGTCTACAAGGCGAGCACCCAGGCGCTGGACTACGCCGAAAAGCACAACGTCAAACGGGTGCTGGACATCGACTACCGCCCGGTCCTGTGGGGGCTCGCCGGTAAGGCGGACGGCGAAACCCGGTTCGTTGCCGATCAGAATGTCACTCAGCATGTGCAGAGCATCCTCCCACGCTTCGACCTTGTGGTCGGGACCGAAGAAGAGTTTCTGATGGCCGGCGGTTCCGAGGATTTGCTCACCGCCCTGCGCAATGTCCGGCGATTGAGCGCGGCAACCCTGGTGGTCAAGCTCGGCCCGCAAGGTTGCACGGTGATTCATGGAGAGATTCCGGCGCGTCTTGAAGACGGCGCGATTTATCCCGGGGTGCGGGTCGAAGTGCTGAACGTACTGGGCGCCGGCGATGCGTTCATGTCGGGTTTCCTCAGCGGTTGGCTGGAGGATGCCAGCGACGAGCGTTGCTGCCAGTTGGCCAATGCCTGCGGTGGTCTGGTGGTATCGCGCCATGCCTGCGCACCGGCGATGCCAACCCGTGCCGAGCTCGATTACCTGTTCAGCAGCCCGGTGCCGATTACCCGGCCTGATCAGGACGCCATCCTGCAACGTCTGCATCAGGTCAGTGTGCCGCGCAAACAGTGGAAGCAACTGTTCATCTTTGCCTTCGACCATCGCGGGCAATTGGTTGAACTGGCCCAGAAGGGCGGACGCGACCTCGGCGCCATCGGCGAACTCAAGCAACTGTTCATCAAGGCCGTGGAGCGTGTCGAAAACGATCTGCGCGAGCAGGGCATCGAAGCCGATGTCGGGCTGCTGGCGGATCAGCGTTTCGGCCAGGACTCGCTGAACGCCGCCACCGGTCGAGGCTGGTGGGTGGCGCGGCCGGTCGAGGTGCAGGGCTCGCGGCCGCTGGCTTTCGAGCACGGGCGCTCGATCGGCAGCAACCTGATCGTCTGGCCGCAAGAGCAAATCATCAAATGCCTGGTGCAATTTCACCCGGACGACGAACCGATGCTGCGCCTGGAGCAGGAGGCGCAGATCAAGGCGCTGTATCAGGCGTCACAAGTCAGCGGTCATGAACTGCTGCTGGAAATCATCCCGCCCAAGGATCACCCCTCACCTCATCCCGATGTGTTGTATCGCGCGCTCAAACGCCTCTACAACCTGGGCATCTACCCGGCGTGGTGGAAGATAGAAGCGCAAAGCGCCGAGGAATGGCGACAGCTCGACGAACTGATCCAGGCGCGCGATCCCTATTGCCGAGGCGTAGTGCTGCTGGGCCTGAATGCCCCTGCATCAGCGTTGGCCGAAGGCTTTCAACAGGCCAGTCATAGCCAGACCTGCCGTGGGTTCGCCGTGGGCCGGACGATTTTCCAGGCGCCGAGCCGCGCCTGGCTGGCCGGGGAAATCGACGACGAAACGCTGATCCGCCAGGTACAGGGCACCTTCGTCGAGCTGATCGATGCCTGGCGCACGGCCCGGGCCTGAGCCGCGGTTGAACATTCTAGAAATAACAATAAAAGGTGCAGCCATGCCCGCTATCCGAATTGGCATCAACCCGATTTCCTGGAGCAACGACGACCTGCCGTCCCTCGGCGGTGAAACACCGCTGAGCACCGCCCTCAGCGAAGGCAAGGCCATCGGTTATGAAGGCTTCGAACTCAACGGCAAGTTTCCCAAGGACGCCAAAGGCGTTGGCGACGTGCTGCGCCCGTATGACCTGGCGCTGGTGTCCGGCTGGTATTCCAGTCGCCTCGCACGTCGTTCGGTGGCCGAGGAAATCGACGCGATTGCCAGCCATGTCGAGCTGCTGGCGAAGAACGGCGCGAACGTGCTGGTTTACGGTGAGGTGGCCGACTCGATTCAGGGCCAGCGAATTCCCTTGGTCGAGCGCCCGCGTTTTCACACCGAACAGGCGTGGCAACAATACGCCGACAAGCTGACCGAACTGGCGCGCTTCACCCTGTCACAAGGCGTGCGTCTGGCGTATCACCACCATATGGGCGCCTACGTCGAATCCCCGTCGGACATCGATACCCTGATGGCGCTGACCGGCAATGAAGTCGGGCTGCTGTTCGATTCGGGCCATTGCTACATGGGCGGGGGTGAACCCTTGCAGGTGCTGCGCAAGCACCTGTCGCGCATCTGCCACGTGCACTTCAAGGATGTGCGCAAACCGGTGGTGCAACTGGCGCGTAACAACCTGTGGAGCTTCCCCGACTGCATCATCAACGGCACCTTCACCGTGCCGGGGGATGGTGACATCGACTTCGCCGAACTGCTGGACGTGCTGCTGGCGGCCGATTACCACGGCTGGCTGGTGGTCGAGGCCGAGCAGGATCCGGCAGTGGCGCCGAGTTATGTCTACGCAAAAAAAGGCTTCGACACCTTGCGCGCGTTGCTCGACGAGAGGACTGCACGATGAGCCTGCTGGTCAAAAGCAATGCCCGTGGCCGGACCATGGTCGAGCTGGCTGAAGGTGAACTGCAATACGTCGGTTTTGCCGCCTATCGGTTGAGCCTGGGTGAAACCTTGCCTGTTGCCGCAGGCGACAAGGAGCTGTGCCTGGTCCTGCTCAGCGGCCGGATCGGCATCCACGGCGAAGCACCGGGGCAGGGCGCCTTCAACTGGGACAACCTCGGTGATCGCCAGTCGGTGTTCGAAGACAAATCCCCGTTCGCCGCGTACCTGCCACCCGGCAGTCAGGCGCAGGTGGTGGCATTGAGTGACGCGCAAGTGGCGGTTTGTGCCGCTCCCGGCTCGAGCACTACGGACTTCGGCCCGCGCCTGATCAGGCCTGAAGCCATGAAGCGCAGCGTGCGCGGTAAGGGCGCCAACACCCGCTACGTCTGCGACATCCTGCCGGACAGCGAACCGGCCCATTCGCTGCTGGTGGTGGAAGTGCGCACGCCGTCGGGGCACTCCTCGAGCTACCCGCCGCACAAGCACGACACCGACGACCTGCCGCACCAGAGCTTTCTCGAAGAAACCTACTACCACCAGATCAACCCGCCCCAGGGCTTCGTGTTCCAGCGGGTCTACACCGACGACCGCAGCATCGATCAGGCCATGGCCGTGGAAAACAGCGACCTCGTCGTCGTGCCCAAGGGCTATCACCCGGTCAGCGTGCCGTATGGCTACGAGTCCTACTACCTGAACGTGATGGCCGGGCCGAAACGCGTCTGGCAGTTCCATAACGACCCGCAGCACAGCTGGCTGCTGGATCTCTGAATTCCAACTTTCGCACGGAGAACAAGAACAATGAGCGACGCCCCGGTCATAGGCCACTACATCGACGGTCAGGTGCAGGACAGTGGTAGCGAACGATTCAGCGATGTCTTCAATCCGGCCACCGGCGGCGTTCAGGCGCGGGTCGGGCTGGCCAGCCAGAAGACCGTGGACGCTGCCGTCGCTTCGGCGCTGAAGGCCTTTCCGGCCTGGTCTGAGCAATCGTCCCTGCGCCGTTCGCGGGTGATGTTCAAGTTCAAGGAATTGCTCGATCGTCACCACGACGAACTGGCCGAAATCATCAGCCGGGAACACGGCAAGGTGTTTTCCGACGCCAAGGGCGAAGTCACCCGAGGCATTGAAATCGTCGAGTACGCCTGCGGTGCACCGAACCTGTTGAAGACCGAGTTCAGCGACAACATCGGCGGCGGTATCGACAACTGGAACCTGCGTCAGCCGCTCGGCGTCTGCGCCGGGGTCACGCCGTTCAACTTCCCGGTGATGGTGCCGCTGTGGATGATTCCGCTGGCGCTGGTCACCGGCAACTGCTTCATCCTCAAACCGTCCGAGCGCGACCCGTCCGCCAGTTTGCTGATGGCTCGCCTGTTGACCGAAGCCGGTTTGCCGGACGGTGTGTTCAACGTGGTTCAGGGCGACAAGACGGCGGTCGACGCCTTGCTGCAGCACCCGGACATCGAGGCGATTTCGTTTGTCGGTTCGACGCCGATTGCCGAATACATCCACCAACAGGCCACCGCGCGCGGCAAGCGGGTGCAGGCGCTGGGCGGCGCGAAGAATCACATGATCGTCATGCCCGACGCGGATCTGGATCAGGCGGCGGATGCCTTGATCGGCGCCGCTTACGGATCGGCCGGTGAGCGCTGCATGGCGATTTCGATTGCGGTCGCGGTGGGCGAAGTCGGCGATCAACTGATCGCCAAACTGTTGCCGCGCATCGATCAGTTGAAAGTCGGCAACGGTCTGCAAGGCGACAACGACATGGGCCCGCTGGTCACCGCCGAACACAAGGCCAGGGTGGAAGGCTTTATCGATCAGGGCGTGGCCCAGGGCGCGCAGCTGATTGTCGACGGCCGTCACTTCAAGGTGCCGGGGGCCGAGACGGGCTTTTTCGTCGGCGCGACGCTGTTCGATCACGTCACCACCGACATGAGCATCTATCAGCAGGAAATCTTCGGCCCGGTGCTGGGCATCGTTCGCGTGCCGGATTTCGCCAGTGCCGTGGCGCTGATCAACGCCCATGAATTCGGCAATGGCGTGTCGTGCTTCACCAGCGATGGCGGGATCGCCCGCGCCTTCGCCCGCAGCATCAAGGTCGGGATGGTCGGCATCAACGTGCCGATTCCGGTGCCCATGGCCTGGCATTCGTTCGGTGGCTGGAAGCGCTCGCTGTTCGGCGATCACCATGCCTACGGAGAAGAAGGCATTCGTTTCTACAGCCGTTACAAAAGCGTGATGCAGCGCTGGCCCGACAGCATTGCCAAGGGGCCGGAATTCAGCATGCCGACGGCCAAATAATTCCTCTGCGCGGAGAACAACAAGAATGAGTACTCCCCTGCGTTTTGCCCTCAACCGAATGGTCGCTCCACGTTTGTCCCTGCTGGCGTTCATCGAATTGGCGGTGACCCTCAAGGCCGACGCCATCGAGATCCGCAACGACCTCAAAGGCATCGAGATCGAGGACGGCACCGCACCCGAACACGTGCGTGAGTTGTGCACGGCCCACGGCATCAGCGTGCTGTCGATCAACGCGCTGTATCCGTTCGACGTTTGGAATGACGAGCGCCGCGCGCAGGCCTTGAAGCTGGCTGCCTATGCCCGCGATTGTGGTGCGCGGGGGCTGGTGATGTGCCCGTTGAACGATCGCGCCGATCCGCGCAGCGTCGCCGAACGTGCGTCGGGCCTGCGCACCGCGTTGAGCGAGCTGGCGCCGATCCTGCGCGATCATGGCCTGCTGGGTTTCATCGAGCCGCTGGGTTTCAAAGCCTGCTCGCTGCGTCGCAAACGCACGGCGGTGGAGGCGATCAGGGCGGGCGGCGGGCTGGATGTGTTCCGTCTGGTGCATGACACCTTTCACCACCACCTGGGCGGTGAGCAAGAGTTTTTCCCTGAGCTGACCGGGCTGGTGCACATCTCCGGTGTCGAGGAGACCGAGGCGCCGCTGGCGACCCTTGGCGATGGTCACCGGGTGCTGGTGGGCGCGGACGACATTCTCGGCAACGCGGCACAAATCAACAGCCTGCTCGCTGGCGGCTACAGCGGCTACCTGTCGTTTGAGCCGTTTGCCGACAGCGTCCATGGCCTGGCGGATATTCAGACGGCGATCGGCGCGAGCATGGACCACCTGAGCCAATCCCTGAGTTGACAGTGCCCCTCGCAGGGATCGGATCTGAATTTGAAAGGTGCGGTTATGACCACAACAAGACTGACCATGGCCCAGGCCCTGGTGAAATTCCTCGATAACCAGTACATCGAGGTCGATGGCGTTCAGAGCAAGTTCGTCGCCGGGATCTTTACCATTTTCGGCCACGGCAACGTGCTGGGTCTGGGGCAGGCGCTGGAGCAGGACAGCGGTGACCTGATCGTCCATCAGGGCCGCAACGAACAAGGCATGGCCCATGCGGCGATCGGTTTCGCCAAGCAGCATCTGCGACGCAAGATCTACGCCTGCACCTCGTCCGTGGGGCCGGGCGCGGCGAACATGCTGACCGCTGCCGCCACCGCGACCGCCAACCGGATTCCCTTGCTGTTGTTGCCGGGTGACGTCTATGCCTGCCGTCAACCGGATCCGGTGTTACAACAGATCGAACAGTTCCACGACCTGAGCATCAGTACCAACGATGCGTTCAAGGCCGTGAGCAAATACTGGGATCGCATCAACCGCCCCGAGCAATTGATGACTGCGGCGATCCACGCCATGCGCGTGCTCACGGATCCCGCCGAAACCGGCGCCGTGACCCTGGCCCTGCCGCAGGATGTGCAGGCCGAAGCCTACGACTATCCCGATTACTTCCTGCAAAAACGCGTGCACCGGATCGAGCGTCGTCCGGCCACTGAAGCGATGCTCGGCGATGCCTTGGCGTTGTTCAAAGGCAAACGCAAACCGCTGATCATCTGTGGTGGCGGCGTCAAATACTCGGGTGCCAGCGCGGCGTTGCAGGCGTTTGCCGAGCGCTTCGATATTCCCTTCGCCGAAACCCAGGCCGGCAAAAGCGCGGTGGTGTCCAGCCATCCGCTGAACGTCGGTGGCATTGGCGAAACCGGTTGCCTGGCGGCGAACCTGCTGGCCAAAGAGGCGGATCTGATCATCGGGGTTGGCACTCGCTACAGCGATTTCACCACCGCGTCGAAATCCTTGTTCCAGCACCCTGACGTGCAATTTCTCAACCTCAATATCAGCCCCTGCGATGCCCTGAAACTCGACGGCGTGCAACTGTTGGCGGACGCCCGAACAGGTTTGTCGGCGCTGGCCGAAGCGCTGGGGGACTACCGTTCCGGCTGGGGCGACCAGCCCCGTCAGGCCCGGGCGCAACTGGACGAGGAAGTGGATCGCCTTTATCAGATCGACTACCAGGCTCGGGACTTCGTCCCGGAAATCAACGACCACCTCGATCCGGCGGTGTTGCGCGAATTCATCGAGCTGACCGGTTCCTGCCTGACCCAGAGCCGTGTGCTCGGCGTGCTCAATGAAACCCTCGCCGATGACGCCGTCATCGTCGCCGCTGCCGGCAGCCTGCCCGGTGACTTGCAGCGCAGCTGGCGTAGCAAGGGGGTGAACACTTATCACGTCGAATACGGATATTCGTGCATGGGCTATGAGGTGAACGCCGCGCTGGGCGTGAAGCTTGCCGAGCCCGAGCACGAGGTTTATGCGCTGGTGGGCGACGGCTCTTACATGATGCTGCACTCGGAGCTTGCCACCTCGATCCAGGAGCGGCGCAAGATCAACGTGGTGCTGTTCGACAACATGACCTTCGGTTGCATCAACAATCTGCAGATGGGCAACGGCATGGACAGCTTTGCCACCGAGTTCCGTTTCCGCAACCCGCAGAGCGGCAAGCTCGATGGTGCTTTCGTGCCGGTGGATTTCGCCATGAGCGCGGCGGCCTACGGCTGCAAGACCTACAAGGTGAACACCGTTGAAGAGTTGCAGGCGGCGCTGGCCGATGCGCGCTTGCAGACGGTCTCGACCCTGATCGACATCAAGGTTCTGCCCAAGACCATGATTCACGGTTACCTGTCGTGGTGGCGGGTCGGCGTGGCGCAAGTCTCCACCAGCGCCCGCACCGATGCGGTGGCCAAAACCCTGAACGAACGACTGGCCAAGGCCCGTCAGTACTGATTGCTCTGAATCGAACAACTACAAGGAATCCTTTTATGTCATTGCTTTCCCAAGCGTTGCGGCTAGGCGTCATCGGCACCGGGGCTATCGGTCAGGATCACATCCGTCGTTGCAGCCAGACCTTGCTCAACAGTCAGGTCGTCGCGGTTACCGACATCAATTTGCAGCAGGCGGCCAAGGTCGTGGCTGACCTGAATCTGACCGCCGAGGTCTATCCCGACGGCCACGCGCTGATCCAGGCGCCGGACGTCGAGGCGATCCTCGTCACCTCCTGGGGCCCGAGCCACGAAGAGTTTGTGCTGGCCGCGATTGCGGCGGGCAAACCGGTGTTCTGCGAGAAACCGTTGGCGGTGACCGCCGAAGGCTGCCGCAAGATCGTCGAGGCCGAAGTGGCCCACGGCAAACGACTGGTGCAGGTCGGTTTCATGCGTCCGTACGATGAAGGTTATCGCGCGCTGAAGTCGGTGATCGACAGTGGCCAGATCGGCGAGCCTTTGATGCTGCATTGCGCGCACCGCAACCCGAGCGTGGGCGAAAACTACAAGACCGACATGGCAATCACCGACACATTGATCCATGAACTGGACGTGCTGCGCTGGTTGCTCGACGACGATTACGTCTCGGTGCAGGTGGTGTTCCCGCGCAAGAGCAGCAAAGCCCTCGCGCATTTGAAAGATCCGCAGATCGTGCTGCTGGAAACCGCAAAGGGCACACGGATCGACGTGGAGGTTTTCGTCAATTGCCAGTACGGCTATGACATCCAGTGCGAAGTGGTGGGGGAGACCGGCATCGCCAAATTGCCGGAGCCGTCTCAGGTGCAATTGCGCAGCGGGGCCAAGCTGTCCAACGCGATTCTGATGGACTGGAAGGATCGCTTTATCGCGGCCTATGACGTCGAGTTGCAGGCGTTCATCGATGGCGTGCGGGCAGGGCAGGTCGGCGGGCCGTCGGCGTGGGACGGCTTCGCCGCCGCTGTTGCCGCCGATGCGTGCATCGAAGCGCAGCACAGCGGGGCGATCGTCAACGTCGCACTGCCTGATCGCCCGAGGTTCTACGGCTAACCCTGCTCCCACAACCACGGCGATTTCCCGTAACGCGGTGACATAACAATAAGAAGGAGCTCAGACATGCGCATCGGACTTGTCGGTTACGGCCACGGCGGCCGGTTTTTTCATGCTCCGCTGATCAGCAGCCTGCCGGCGGCGACGTTTGTCGGCGTGGTCACTCGTTCAGCGGAGCGCCGACAGTTGCTGGCGGCGGAGCATCCGGGTGTGCCGGCCTTCGACAGCATCGGCCACTTGGTGGAAGCCGGGATCGATGTGCTGGTGGTATCGACGCCCCTCAAGGGGCGGCCGGCACTGGTGCTCGACGGCATCGAACACGGCGTGGCGGTAGTCAGCGACAAGCCGTTCGCCGCCGACTGGCAGCAGGCGCAAACCCTGATCACCATGGCTGAGCGCCAGAATGTGCGGCTCAGCGTCTATCAGAACCGGCGCTGGGACTCAGACTTTCTAACCGTGCGCAAACTCATCGAATCCGGCGCGCTGGGCCAGGTCAGCCGGTTCGAGTCGCGGATCGAGCGTTACTCGCCGTCATCGGTTCACAACAGCAGCGGCGGTGGTTTCCTGCGCGATCTGGGCAGTCATCTGGTCGATCAGGCGTTGTTGCTGTTCGGCCCGGTGACACGGATCTACGCCGAACTGGACTACCTGGAAAAAGACCAGACCTTCGATCACGGCTTCTTCATGTCCCTGACCCACGTCAACGGCGTGACCTCGCACCTGGGCGGCAGTTGCCTGCAGAACAGCCCCGGCCCGCGCTTTCGGGTGAGCGGTACGCTGGGTTGTTACAGCGTCGAGGGGCTGGACGGGCAGGAGGCCCAGGCGTTGGCCGGGCTTTCGCCGAAGACCGAAGGTGAGCGCTGGGGCGTAGAGGAGCACCGACGTTGGGGCTGGTTCGAACACGGAGAAGAGCGCGAACGGGTTCCGTCCGAGCGCGGCTGCTGGAGTCAGTTCTATTTGCAGCTACAAATCGCGTTGCAAAACGGTGGCCCACTGCCCGTGGATGCCCGCGATGCACTGGCGACAACCCGCGTGCTAGACGCTGCGCGCCTGAGTTGCAAACGTCATCAGGTAGTGGAGCTGAGCGAGTTTGCAAGCCATGGAATAAAATCACAATAAAATTCTAAAACAGGTTGATATAGAAAATAATTTCCAATAGAGTCGATTTCAGATTCTCTGTCTCGCCATACGTTCCAACGCCTCGACTGCTTGTCCGCTTACTGAAATCGTCACGCCTCATCCATAAAACCAACAAGAATGTGGAGAAAGACTTTTCATGAAGACCAAGACCCGTTTTGCCTCACTGGCCTTGTCCCTGATGTTTGCCAGCGGCGCTGTGCTGGCCGATATGAAGATCGGCGTCAGCATGTCCCAGTTCGATGACACCTGGCTGACCTACCTGCGTGAATCCATGGACAAGAAAGCCAAGTCCTATCCCGACGGCGTCAAACTGCAGTTCGAAGACGCCCGCAGCGACGTGGTCAAGCAACTGAGCCAGGTCGAAAGCTTCATCAGCCAGAAGGTCGACGCCATCGTGGTCAATCCAGTGGATACCGCCGCCACCAAGAAGATTACTGAAGCGGCAGTGAAGGCCGGCATTCCACTGGTCTATGTCAACCGCCGCCCCGATGACCTGAACCTGCCTAAAGGCGTCGTGACCGTCGCCTCCAACGACCTGGAGGCCGGCGAGATGCAGATGCAGTACCTGGCCGACAAGATGGGCGGCAAGGGCAACATCGTGATCTTGCTGGGTGATCTGGCGAACAACTCCACCACCAACCGCACCAAGGGCGTCAAAGAGGTGCTGGCCAAATACCCGGACATCAAGGTCGAGCAGGAGCAGAGCGGCGTCTGGCTGCGGGACAAGGGCATGACCTTGGTCAACGACTGGCTGACACAGGGCCGCAAATTCGACGCGGTCGTCTCCAACAACGACGAAATGGCCATCGGTGCCGCGATGGCGCTGCAACAGGCCGGCGTCGCCAAAGGCAGCGTGCTGATTGCGGGTGTCGACGGCACGCCGGACGGCTTGAACGCCGTGAAGAAGGGCTCGCTGGCCGCTTCCGTGTTCCAGGACGCCAAGGGCCAGGCCGACGGCTCCATTGATACCGCGGTGAGAATGGCGAAGAACGAGCCGGTCGAGCCGGCCGTCTGGGTGCCGTTCCGCCTGATCACGCCGCAAAACGTTGACCAGTTCAAATAGTCCGTCCGTTCAATAACAACAATAAGCCCGCAAGGTGGCGATCGCGACCTTGCCGATGGAGTACCTGATCATGTTCGCTTCAGCGACTGCTTCGAGCACCCCTTTGACGGGGAGCCCGCCCACTGCAATATCTGTCGAAGAGCCGTACCTGCTGGAGATCCTCAACGTCAGCAAGGGTTTCCCCGGTGTGGTGGCGTTGTCCGATGTGCAACTGCGGGTACGCCCCGGTTCCGTGCTGGCGCTCATGGGCGAGAATGGCGCGGGCAAATCCACCCTGATGAAAATCATCGCCGGCATCTATCAGCCAGACGCCGGCGAACTGCGCCTGCGGGGCAAACCGGTGGTGTTCGAAACGCCACTGGCGGCGCTTCAGGCCGGGATAGCAATGATTCATCAGGAACTCAACCTGATGCCGCACATGAGCATCGCCGAAAACATCTGGATCGGCCGCGAGCAGCTCAACGGTTTTCACATGATCGACCATCGGGAAATGCACCGCTGCACGGCGAAACTGCTGGAGCGCCTGCGGATCAACCTTGATCCCGAAGAGCTGGTTGGCAATCTGAGTATTGCCGAGCGGCAGATGGTCGAGATCGCCAAAGCCGTGTCCTACGACTCCGACATCCTGATCATGGACGAACCGACGTCGGCCATCACCGACAAGGAAGTCGGCCACCTGTTCTCGATCATTGCCGACCTGAAAAGCCAGGGCAAAGGCATCATCTACATCACCCACAAAATGAACGAAGTGTTCGCGATCGCCGATGAAGTGGCGGTGTTCCGTGACGGTGCCTACATCGGGCTGCAGCGAGCCGATTCCATGGACAGCGACAGCCTGATTTCGATGATGGTCGGTCGCGAATTGAGCCAGTTGTTTCCGGTGCGTGAAAAGCCGATTGGCGATCTGTTGCTGTCGGTGCGCGACCTCAAGCTCGACGGTATTTTCAAGGGTGTTTCCTTCGACCTGCATGCCGGGGAAATCCTGGGCATCGCCGGCTTGATGGGCTCCGGCCGGACCAACGTGGCTGAGGCGATCTTCGGCATCACGCCCAGCGACGGTGGCGAGATCCGTCTCGATGGCGAGGTGGTGCGCATCCGCGATCCGCACATGGCGATCGAGAAGGGCTTCGCACTGTTGACCGAGGATCGCAAGCTCAGTGGTCTGTTCCCGTGCCTCTCGGTGCTGGAGAACATGGAAATGGCCGTCCTGCCGCACTACGCCGGCCACGGTTTCATCCAGCAAAAAGCCTTGCGCGCCTTGTGCGAAGACATGTGCAAGAAGCTGCGGGTGAAAACACCGTCGCTGGAGCAGTGCATCGACACCTTGTCGGGTGGCAATCAGCAGAAAGCCTTGCTGGCGCGCTGGTTGATGACCAACCCGCGAATCCTGATTCTCGACGAGCCGACCCGCGGCATCGACGTCGGCGCCAAGGCCGAGATTTACCGGCTCATCGCCTACCTCGCCAGCGAAGGCATGGCGGTGATCATGATTTCTTCGGAGCTGCCGGAAGTGCTCGGCATGAGCGACCGGGTGATGGTCATGCACGAGGGCGACCTGATGGGCACCCTCGACCGCAGCGAGGCGACTCAGGAGCGGGTGATGCAACTGGCTTCGGGCCTGTCCTCGGTTCATTAATGGATGCCGGTGGTGGCTGAGGCCGCCGTCGATGATGCGATAGAAAGGTGAGTGGTTATGAACGCGATACTGGAAAACAAACCGGCCACGGCACCGGTCAAGAGTCGCCGGCGCTTTCCGACAGAATTGAGCATTTTCCTGGTGCTGATCGGCATTGGCCTGGTGTTCGAACTGTTCGGCTGGATCGTGCGCGACCAGAGCTTTCTGATGAATTCCCAGCGGCTGGTGCTGATGATTCTGCAAGTGTCGATCATCGGCCTGCTGGCGATTGGCGTGACCCAGGTGATCATCACCACCGGTATCGACCTGTCGTCGGGTTCGGTACTCGCCTTGTCGGCGATGATCGCGGCCAGTCTGGCGCAGACTTCGGATTTCGCTCGGGCAGTGTTTCCGTCACTGACCGATTTGCCTGTCTGGATTCCCGTGATTGCCGGGCTTGGTGTCGGGTTGCTGGCGGGGGCGATCAACGGCAGCATCATCGCCATCACCGGGATTCCACCGTTCATTGCCACACTGGGGATGATGGTTTCAGCCCGTGGTCTGGCGCGTTATTACACCGAAGGCCAGCCGGTGAGCATGCTCTCGGATTCCTACACGGCCATCGGCCACGGCGCGATGCCGGTGATCATTTTTCTGGTGGTGGCGGTGATCTTCCACATCGCGCTGCGCTACACCAAATACGGCAAATACACCTACGCCATCGGCGGCAACATGCAGGCGGCGCGCACGTCCGGTATCAACGTCAAACGCCATCTGGTCATCGTCTACAGCATCGCCGGGTTGCTGGCGGGGCTGGCAGGCGTGGTAGCTTCGGCCCGCGCCGCTACCGGTCAGGCCGGGATGGGCATGTCTTATGAGCTGGATGCGATTGCCGCCGCAGTCATCGGTGGTACCAGTCTGGCGGGTGGGGTGGGGCGCATCACTGGCACGGTGATCGGCGCTCTGATTCTGGGGGTGATGGCCAGCGGTTTCACGTTTGTCGGGGTCGATGCCTACATTCAGGACATCATCAAGGGGCTGATCATCGTGGTTGCCGTGGTGATCGACCAATACCGCAACAAGCGCAAGCTCAAACGCTGAAGTTCATTGTCCTGGCTTGGTAACGCGGGATGAACGTCACACAGTAAAGCCGATCGGAAAGATCGGCTTTTTTGTTCCTGCGAAAAGACTGCTGAGGCGGCCAAGTCGTTCAGGGTTTCTTTTCTTCCATCCCATCTTTTGAGCCGCTGGACGTTTGCGCATCCTTATCTGTTTCGTGGGTCTCTGCACCGGAGTTTGACCCCGAGGCTTCTTCACCCTTTTTGTCGGCCCTGTCTTCCTTGGATTCGGTGCCTCCCTGGTTGACTCCGGGAATACCGGTAGGCGGGACGCTGCTTCCCGCCATCGCAAGCGGTGCAGTGGCGGATAAAAGACTTCCAAGCATGAGGGCTGCAATGGTTCTGTTCATCGTCGGGGCTTCCGCGTCAGGTGGATTGACGTTGGAAAATCAGAAGCGAAACAAAGTGCCGGGCGGCTGACGGGCGGGAGAGCTGGGAGACGGGTGGCTGTGTAGTCGAGCAGCTTTATAGAGAGCCTTCGGCCGAACATGGCTGCAACAGGCGGCAAATTGCTGGCCCCCGAATGTTTGAAGTCCCGGCAAACTCGCCTTTTTTCAAAAGGTTAGGTGGGCTATATGCGGACGATTGTCATCACCGTAGCAACGCTTTCCCTCGCTCTGTTCGCGGTGCAGGCCCAGGCCAGGGAACTGAGCAAGAGCCATCGTTTTGCGTGCACTTGGGGCTCGGACATCGCTGCCGGCGCGCAACAGTCGAAGTTGTCAGGGATTTCCCTGTACGGCGCCCGCAAGCGCTTGCAGGTACGTAAATTTCAGCAGCCGTGGATGCGCATGACCGCGATGGGCATCACGGAGCAAACCTATAACAGTACCTCGCGTCTCAAGCCCGCAGCCGTCAAGCAGACCTATTACGAACAATGCGTGAGACATGAACTGGCTCAGCGATAAAAGTGAAGCCCAACCTCAAGAGGTTGGGCTTTTTATTGTCTTGCGCAAATGCAGCGCTATTTGTCGCTTTCGCAATTGACCATCCATGACACGCCAAAACGATCCACCAGCATGCCGAAGCGTGCGGCCCAGAAGGTGGATTCCAGCGGCATGTCGACACGACCGTCCCTGGCCAGGGCGTTAAACACCCGTTCGGCCTCGGCGATGCTGTCGACATTCAGGGAGATCGAGCAGCCGCTCATGCCTGGGGTCGGGCGGTCGGGTGTGGTGTCCGAAGCCATGAGCATCTGATCGCCGACTTTCAGGCAGGTGTGGATGATCAGGTTGTGGTGCTCTTTGGGGACATGTTCGGCGGCTGGGGTTTCGCCGAAGGTCATCATCGCTTCGAGCTTGCCTTGCAGGCATTGCTCGTAAAACGTGAAGGCTGCGCGGCAGTCGCCGTTGAAGATCAGGTACGGGTTGATTTTCATGGTGGTGCTCCCGAATAGGCAGTGGAACGCTGCGCGGCCGGGTGTGCCGAAGCAGCGTCATGGATTGACTCCATCCAGCAAAGCGTTAGAACGCCGGATTGCCAGCCGATGCTGCAAGAATTTCCTTTCGGGTGACCGATGGTCTGCGGGGAGGGATGTCAGGAGTCTCGCGGGTTATTCTGTACCGTAGCGCCCGCCACCCGAGCGGCAGGTCGGGTTTGCATCAGCGCATCGATCGCCTTGCGATAGTTCTGTCCGCCCAGCGCCATGCTGTTGTTGTGCGTTGCGCCGGGCACCAGCAGCAGGCGTTTCGGTTGCCGGGCGGCGGCGAACAGTTGCTCGCTGAAGCGCGACGGCACGAATGCGTCGGCCAGACCGTGCACCACCAGCAGCGGCATGTGGATCTCGGCAATCTTGTCGATGGAGTCGAACTTCTGCGACAACAGCCAGCGCACGGGAAGAGAGGTGTTGGCCACCGCAGCCGCCACATCCGCTAATGAGGTGAATGTGGATTCGATGACCAGTCCGCGCACCGGCAGAGGGGTGTGATTTCTGGCAGCATCGCGACCGAGTTCGGCAGCCAGGTCGATGGCGACCGCACCTCCCAGAGAATGTCCGTAAATCAGGCGTTTGTTCGGGTCGGGCTGCAACAGCTGGAAGCGTTCCCAGGCCACCCGCGCATCCTCGTACACCGTGCTTTCCGACGGCAGGTCGCCATGGCTCTGGCCGAAGCCGCGATAGTCGATGGCCAGCACCGAATAACCTGCCGCACGCAGTTGCTCGATACGGAACAGTTGCCCGGTGAGGTTCCAGCGTACGCCATGCAGATAAAGGATGGCCGGAGCATCGGCGCGCTCTGCCGGCCACCACCAGGCGTGAATGTTCTGCCCGGCCTTGAAGCTTTTCGGTTGCAGGTCGAGTTCCTGCACGCTGCCGGGCAGTCCGTGATACCAGCCGGCCGTGCCCGGCTCGATGCGAAACAGCAGCTTGCGTTCGGTGTGTTCCAGCACGGCACAACTCGCCGGCACGCCGATAATCAGGGCGGCCATGCAGGCGAACGCCAGGCGTCGGCGTCGAAGTCGGGTCATGAAGGCAAGGAACATTAAACGTTTCACCACGGCGCGGACAAAGAACGCTTTTTACCAGATGCCTTGACCTGCGCGTGACATTTTCGACCACCGCACGCCTGCAACGATTACAAAATGCTGCAGCGACTCAGTCGATCTTCAGCACGATCTTGCCGATGTGATCGCCCGCTTCCATGTGCGCATGGGCCTTGGCTGCGTCGGCGAGCGGGTAAACCTTGTCGATGATCGGCAGGCAGCGTCCGGCGGCCAGCACCGGCCAGACGTGTTCGCGCAATTGATCGGCGATGGCGGCTTTTTCCGCTGAGGTACGGGCGCGCAGGAGCGAACCGGTGACCACCGCACGCTTGCCGAGGATGGCCAGCAGATCGATGTCGTTGGCCCGCGCGCCGCCGAGGAAGCCGATCATTACCAACCGCCCATCCATCCCCAAGGCGCTGATGTTCCCGTTGAGGTACGAGCCGCCCATGATGTCGAGGATCACATTGACGCCCTGGCCGGCAGTTTGCTCGGCGATGACAGTCGCGAAATCCTGTTCCCGGTAGTTGATCGCTTCACCGCCCAGATTGCGGATCGCTGTGCATTTGTCGGCGCTGCCGGCGGTGGCGAAGGCTTCGATGCCAAACTCGCGGCACAGCATCAACGCGGTGGTGCCGATGCCGCTGGTGCCGCCGTGGATCAAGGCGCGCTGGCCACGGCTGGCGCCGCCGAGACCGAACAGGTTGGCCCACACGGTGAAAAAGGTTTCCGGAATGGCCGCTGCCTGGATCCAGTCCAGCCCATCGGGGATTGGCAAGACCTGGCCCGCCGGAACCGCGCAATATTCGGCGTAACCGCCGCCATTGGTCAGCGCGCACACCCGGTCACCCACCGCGAACGTGCTGACGCCATTGCCGACCGCCACGACTTCACCCGCCACTTCAAGGCCCGGGATCGGGTTCATGCCAGGCCTCATCGGGTACTTGCCGGCGCGTTGCAGGGCGTCCGGGCGATTGACGCCGGCGGCGTGCACGCGGATCAGTACTTCGCCTTCTGCGACGACCGGCAGCGGGACGCGTCGGGATTGCAGAACCTCGGGCCCGCCCGGTTCGGTGATTTCAATTCGGGTCATATCAGTGGGCAACGTCATGTTCGATTCCTCTTGAAAAAGTGATCAGTAGATGGGAACGCAGTCAGGGCGCAATGATTCCCGTCATTCGGTGCAGCAGCGTTGCTCGACGGAGGAGGGCAGCAGTTTCAGGGCGTGCTCAAGTATCAGCGCGATCACGATGGCACCACCGGCAATCACGAAGAGCAATACATGCTGTCCGCCCGTGGCGTTGAACAGCGCCGAATAGGCGAAGCCCGCCAGCGCCTGAAACGTGGCGAACGACACCGTGGCCCGGCTCCACGCCACCTGTTGGCGATGGTGATCCGGTACCAGCTCATGCACTCGGGCCAATGCCAGCGGCACAATGCCCGGCGGGAATGAACCGAGGACCACCGCCAGCAGTGCCAACGCCAGGAACGAATGCGAAATGGCCAGCAAGCCAAGGGTGATCGCCTGCACCACCAGCACCAGACGAATGCCGGTCCGCGCGCCGAGATGATCGGCGAGAAAGCCGTAACTCACCGGGCCGACGATGGCGCCCAGACCGTACATGACCCACATCAGCGCGCCGACATGCGACCCGGCGCCCAGACCCCGGGCGACATAATCCACCAGAAAGACCATGGCCGGCACCAACCCGGCAGCCATGAACGCGTACTGGGCAAACAGCAGATAAACCGCAGGCGGTGTCGGCTCGACCGGATCCACCTGAGCCGTTGCGGTGGTTGCATGGGGCTGCTCCGAGGGCCAGCCGAACCAGCTCAAAGCCGTCAGTGCCAGCGACAGCACGCCCAATCCCAGCCATGTTGCTTGCAAGCCCAGGCTCAACAGCAGCGGAACGATCGTGCCCGAGCCGGCGATGCCCAGACCGATGCCGAGGAAAATCGCCCCGCTGGCCAGGCCTTTGCGCGCGGCCGGTACATGGGGCAATACAGTCGCAGCCACCAGCACCATGATCGCGCCACCCGCGATTCCCGACAGCAGGCGCCAGCCGAAATACCAGCTCACCGACACCGGGTACGCACAGGCGAAAAACGCCACGGTCACCGCCAGCATCATCAGGCGCAGAGTGTTTCTCTGAGTGAGCCGGCGTGCCAGCGGACGGCCGAGGAGGGCGCCGATCAGGTAACCGACCAGGTTCGCCGCGCCGAGATAGACCACATCATGGGCGGAAAACCACTGCGCCTGAATCAGCGAAGGGATCAGCGGCGTGTAGGCGAAACGCGCCAGACCGATGCTGACCAGGCTGGCGCAGAGTCCGGCGAAAATCGCCAGCCAGACTCTCGCGTCCGGACGCTCGGGCGAAGCAATTGAAGTGGGCATGACGGCAATCCTGTGGAAAGGTTTATGGCGCCCAGCATATCGGCTATCGTTGCTGCGTTAATGCGGCGAGTTTGCGTGATAGTGATGCGTTTATGCATCAATGGAGAACGGTATGAACTGGGATGACGCACGGGTGTTTCTTGCGGTCTGCCGCGAGTCGACATTGCGCGGTGCCGCCCGTGTACTGGGTGTGGATCAGGCGACGGTCGGGCGCCGCATCACGGCACTGGAAAAGTCGCTGGCCGCGACCTTGTTCCTGCGCACCTCCGAGGGCTATGCGCTGACGGCAGTCGGTGAAGCGGCGCTCAAATCCGTGGAAAAAATGGAGCATTCGGCACTGGAGCTGGAACGGCGTATCCAGGGCCTGGACGATCGTCTGACCGGCAGCGTGCGGGTCAGCACCACCGATTCGCTGGCCATCGATTTCCTGATCCCGGCCATCGCGCAGTTGCACGAACAGCATCCGGACGTGCGCGTGCAACTGGACGCCTCTACGCAGATCCTCAGCCTGGCCAAACGTGAAGCGGACATCGCCGTGCGCAATACCCGTCCGGACAACCCGGACCTGATCGCCCGGCGCATCGCGCGTTGGCCGGTGGGTTTGTTCGCCTCGCAGGCCTATGTCGACAGCCATGGCGTGCCGGCGCCGGGCAGTGCGTTCGAGGGCCATGACCTGGTGGTGTACCAGCCGTATCTGCAGGGCAACAAGGATCTGACCCTGGTGAGCGAGCCCGTGACTCGCGGGCGGATTGTCGCCGGTCTGAGCTCCAGCCTATTGGTCCGACGCTCGATTGCCGCCGGGTTGGGGGTAGGAGAAATCCCGCTCTACATGGGCGAGCGTGATGGTCTGGTCAGGCTGTGGCCGGAGCGCACGCGTCCGTTGCCTTATGAGGTGTGGCTGGTGACCCACGCGGATTTACGCCACACCGCGCGGGTCAGGGCGGTGATCGAGCACATTGTCGAAGCGTTTGTGCCGGAAAACGAGTAGTCGTTCTGTCAATGAAAAAGCGGCCTTCACTGAAGGCCGCTTTTTTGTGAGCGTTGAAACCGGTGCCTCATGGCATTTCAGGCAACTCCTGAGGCCGCAGGTCAAACACCAGCACTTCGGCATCCTGGCCATTGCTCAGGGTCAGTGCCTGTTCTTCACGAACCCGTACGCCATCGCCTTCCTTCAACTGCACGCCGTTCAGTTCAACGCTGCCGCGAGCAACGTGGACATAGGCGTAACGGTTGGCAGGCAGCTTGAGGGTGGCACTTTCCTCGCCATCGAACAGCCCGGCATACACTCGTGCATCCTGGCGCACTTTCAGCGAGCCGTGACTGCCTTCGGGCGAGATGATCAGTTGCAGGCGACCGCGTTTTTTCTGTTCGTTGAAGTGCTCTTGCTGGTAGCGCGGTTTGGCGCCGCTGACGTCCGGCACGATCCAGATCTGCAGGAAGTGCACAGGCTTGGTCGCCGAGTGGTTGAACTCACTGTGGGCCACGCCACTGCCGGCACTCATCAGTTGCACGTCGCCGGGGCGGATCACCGAACCGGTGCCGAGAGTATCCTTGTGTTCCAGGGCGCCTTCGAGCACGTAGGAGAAAATCTCCATGTCGCGGTGCGGGTGCTGGCCGAAGCCTTTGCCGGCGGCGACGCGGTCATCGTTGATCACCAGCAGGTCGGAGAAACCCTGTTCACGCGGGTTGCGATAACTGGCGAAGGAAAAGGTGTGGAATGACTTCAACCAGCCATGATTGGCCAGACCACGGTCGGAAGCTTTGCGAAGGGTCAGCATGATCAGATCTCCTTTCAGGACGTTGATTCGTCCAAGTGAGGAGAAGGTTACTGGTTACGCTGGTGTGCAATAAGTAGGTGAAAATTGAAATACTGTCCCATTGGAGTTGACAGTAATGTGCGTCAGTTCACGCATTCTTTTTCAACGTTTGCGCTGTACTTGGCCATAATGCGGCAACTTATAACTGTTCATTGATTTCAGTGATGTCTGCTCATGAAAACCGTGGCAATGGTGTTGTTTCCCGAGTTTCTACTGCTCGATATGGCCGGGCCGCTGGAAGTGTTCTCGGTTGCCAACCGATACCTTAAGCCGGACGACCATTATCAACTGACGCTCCTGGGGACTGAACGCGGGCCGCTGCGTGCCTCCAATGGTGTGCGGGTGCATACCGACGGGCATATCGACGAAGCCGGCGATCGCTATGACTTGCTGTTGGTGCCAGGCGGACCCGGTGCCTACAACAAAAAATGTCCGCCGCTGCTGGACTGGCTCAAAGGTGCGGTCAGTCGTGCCGGGCGCTACGGTTCGATTTGCACGGGTGCCTTCGTGCTTGGCTACGCCGGGCTGCTGGATGGGTATCGCGTGACCACCCACTGGAACTACACCGAGCGCTTGATCAAGGGCTTTCCCAAGGCAGATGTCGCGACCGACCAGATCTTTGTCGAAGACCGCAACCTGATCACCTCGGGTGGCGTGACAGCCGGAATCGATCTGGCACTGGCGGTGGTGGCCCGCGATCACGGCAAAAAACTCGCTCAGGATGTGGCCAAAGTGCTGCTGGTGGTGATGAAGCGCCAGGGCGGACAGGCGCAATTCAGTCCGCTGATGGCAGCGGTTGCGCCACAGGAAACCCCCGTCACCCGTGTACAGAACTACGTTCTGGAGCATCTTGAGGAAACCTTCACCGTTGAGCGCATGGCCGGCGTGGCGAACATGAGTGCACGCCATTTCGCCCGCCTGTTTGCACGCGAAGTCAACATGACGCCCATGGAGTTCCTGCAAAGTGCACGCATCGACTGCGCGCGCAATCTGCTGGAGACCAGCGATCTGCCGCTGAAGACAGTGGCCTACAAAAGCGGTTTCGGCAGCGTGCGGCACATGCGTTTTCTGTTCGGCGAAAAGCTCGGATTGACCCCGGCTCAATATCGCGAGCAGTTCAGCTAGAGCTGTTCTGTCCGTTACGGGCATCCGGATGTCCGTGCTGGGCCCCGCATGGTGGTTGTGCCGTCATCGATGCCTGCGAAGATAACGGACATGAACAGTCTTTACGAATTGAGCTCGGCGTCGGTCCTGCGTTTCGGCCCGTACGCATTCCATTTGCGGCAACGGTTGATCCTCGAGGGGGATCGGCAACTGCGCATGGGCGGTCGTGCGCTGGACATTCTGCAAGTGCTGGTCGAGCGTGCCGGTCAGGTGGTCGGCAAGGAGCAGTTGATCGCCCTGGTGTGGCCGACGTCGGTGGTCGAGGAAATCAATCTGCGGGTGCACATCGCGGCGTTGCGTCGGGCGCTTGGCGACGGCGAGAACGGTCAGCGCTATATCATCAATGTGCCACAACGCGGGTACAGCTTCGTCGCGCCGGTACAGAGCGACGCTGTTGCGCAAGTGGTGTTCGAAAGTCTGCAAGTGCCTCAGCACAATCTGCCTGCACGGTTGATGCCGGTCACAGGTCGCGATTCGCTGGTCGGCAGTCTGGTTCGGCAACTGCCCTTGTCCCGGCTCATGACAGTGACGGGAGCTGCCGGCGTCGGCAAAAGCACGGTAGCACTGCGTGCAGCGGAGCTGCTGCTGCAACATTTTCGTGACGGCGTGTGGCAGGTGGATCTGTCGCTGATCGACGAAGACACCCCGCTCCTCGATCACCTGCTGCAAACCCTCGACATCGATTTCCCCACACTGGCGGGGCGCCACGCGTTGCTGGTGCTGGACAATTGCGAACACCTGCTTGAAGCCTGCCGCAGCCTGCTGGAAACACTGCTCGACGCAGCGCCCCGTCTGTCGATCCTTGCCACCAGCCGCGAACCGTTGCGTCTCGGTCTGGAAGTTCTGCAGCCACTGCCGCCCCTGACCCTTCCCAAAGCCTCGGCGCTCAACAGTGTCGATGAAGTCATGGGCTATTCGGCGGTGCAACTGTTTGTCAGTCGGGCCCGTGCGCGTCAGCACGGCTTCTGTCTGCGTGAGCAGGATCTGGAAACGGTGCGCGATATCTGTCGGCGACTCGATGGTCTGCCCCTGGCTATCGAACTGGCAGCAGCGCAGATCGATGCGCTGGCGTTGGTCGGGTTGCAGTCTCAACTGGACCACGGTCTGCAGGTCTTGAGTCACGGCCGGCGGACGGCCGTGCCACGCCACCAGTCGATGAAGGCCGCTCTGGACTGGAGTTATCAGCGCTTGAGCGAACAGGAACAGCGCGTGCTGCAACGGTTGTCGGTGTTCAGGATGGCGTTCACTCTGGATGCCGCAATCGGTGTGATCAGTTGCGCGCAATTGCCACCCTCGACACTGGTGGCAGTCGTTGAGCAATTGGCGGTCATGTCGTTACTGACGATGGATCGATCCAGTGGGACATTGCGCTATCGAATGCTCAACACCACGCGTCGCTATGCCCGCGAACAGCTGGAGCAGGGCGGCGAGCTGAATGAAATCGAGCGTCGGCATGCGCGTTATCTGTGCCGTACGCGCCTGAGCTCAAGCGGCCGACTGACCGCGCAGTTCGTCGAGCAGTAAGCGCACCTTGCGCAAGTCCGGGGTGGCATAGCCTTCGGTGAAGCGCTGGTAGACCGGCGTCAGCAAATCGAGTGCCTCACGATAGCGCGACTGACGCTGCCACACCTGCGCCAGCGACGTTGCGCTGCGCAGTTCCCAGGCCAGGGCACCTTGGGTCCGGGCAATCTCGAGCGATTGTTGCAAGGCGCTTTCGACCGTGTGGTGACAGGGCGATTCAGCGGCCAGCAATCGCTCGGCCCGGGCCCGCAAAATCTCCGCAGTACTCCAGCCCGCCGCGCCGCTTTGTGCTCGTTCCAGCAGTGCATCGTCAACGAAACCCGGATCCAGCGTGACCATGATTTCCCTGACCAGACCGCTGTCGGCGGGCGGGATGGCGGGGGATTTGTCGGCGTCGATCACCTGCGCGTAGTGCCGCGCCCACGTGTAGAACAGCAGCACCGAATGCTTCTGCGCCTGTTCGAGCAACAGTTGCAGCAGCGCCCGGGCGTTCTGTGTATCTCCGTTGTAATGGGCGATCAGGCACGAGGCGAGTGCCAGGGTGTAGCAGATCGAGGTGCCGTGGTTGATCTGCATCGCGATGTCCAGCGCCTGCCGCGCCGTACGCCACGCCTGTTCGGGAAAACCTTGCAGCCACAGCACCCGGGCGAGGACGGTCAGTGAGGCGACGCTCTGATCGTATTGCACGCCGAAACCGTGGGTGAAGCGGTTGAGGTGGCCGCTTTGAGCCATGCGCTGGATCACCTGCTCGGCGTGGATCCGTGCCTGGTGCTGATCGCCGGCGTAGTGCAGGGCGAGCACCCGCAAACGGTGGGTGCTCAAGGACAATTGCGCGTCGCCGTGCAGGCCGAGGGTTTCAAATTGCTCGCTCTGCTCCAGCGCCATGCGGTAATGGCCGCAACTGAGATTGACCGCCATGTGCCCTGACACGGCACGCAACTGGCCGGCCATGTCGTCGTGCTTCTGTGCCAGCAGACGGGCGCTGACGAACGCTTCGATAGTCTCCGGCGTGCCGCCCCAGGTGTGGTAACAGGCGCTGCCGAGGGCCAGTTTCAAGGCGATTTCCAGGTGCGGACAGGGTTCTTCCGATGACGCGAGCAACGCGAGTGCCCGACGCACATGAACGCCGTACTCCTTGAGCAAGGACAGCTCCTGCCACAACGGCGCCGAAGTGGCCGTCAGGCGCACGCCAAGATGACGCGAGCCTTCATCGTTCAGTGTCCACTCAAGCGCTGCCCGCAGATCTTCCAATCCTCGGGCGTAGCGCTCGATCCACACCCCGGTCGGCGTGTTTTCCCATTCGGCCTGGGCCTGATGCATCAGTGCCAGGCAGCGTTCGGCATGACGCTCACGGGATTCGCCGAGTTCGGCAGCCTGCTCGAGTTTCTCCAGGGCATAGCGGCGAGTGGTGTCGAGCAGGCGATAGAATACTTCTTCATCGCCGACCTCGACATTGAGCAGCGATTTGGCGACCAATTGCGTGATCGAGGCGAACACTTCGCCAGGCTCGATATGCTGACCCACAATCACCGCGGCAGCAGACTCCAGCGTGAAGGCGCCACGAAATACACCCAGGCGACGCAGACCGGTCTGCTCGCAGGCGTTGAGCAGGTTAAAGCTCCAGTCCAGCGTGGCGCGCAAGGTTTCATGGCGTCCGAGACTGGTCTGATTACCTGCCGGCAGACGTCCCTGCAACTGGCTCAGCAAGCCGCCCAGGCCGAGGTTTGCGACTTGCGCGGCAGCCAATTCCAGCGCCAGCGGGATGCCATCCAGCCGGCGACAGATTTCGATGATCACGGGCAGGTCGGCATTGTCCGGCTCAAAGTGCTCGTGGGCGGCCATCGTCCGCTCGACGAACAGTTGCAGTGCGGAGAATTCCATTGCCTGATCTCGGTCGAGCACCGCAATCGGTGGCGGGCAGTCGAGGGATTCCAGGCGCTGCACATACTCGCCCTCGGCGCGCAGGCTTTCGCGGCTGGTGGCCAGGATATGCACCTGCGGCGCGCCACGCAGGAGACTCTCGCCAAGCAGCGCCACGGCGTCGATCAGGTGCTCGCAGTTGTCGATCACCAGCAGCATCTGCCGTTCGCGCAGGCTGTTGATCAGGCAGGCCATGGGTTCATTGTCGTGCAATGAAAGATCCAGCAGGGCGGCGAGGTGAGAGCAGATCGATTCGGGGTCGTTGAGTGGCGCCAGATCCAGCAGACGGATGCCGTCGCGATAACGACCGATCAGTTGCTCGGCGACGCGCAAGGCCACGGTGGTCTTGCCGATGCCGCCGGGGCCGACCAGGGTGATGCAGCGCTTTTTCGGCAATTGCGCCATCAGGTTGTCGACCACGGTCTGGCGGCCGATCATCCGTGTGCGGCGCAATGGCAGGTTATGTCGGCCGATAGGGGCGGCGGCGGGGCGCTGTTCGATGGACTGCAACAGGATCGGCGCGACGAAACTGTAACCGCGCTGCGCCACCGTGACGATGTAGCGCTGCCCGGCCTGACCGTCGCCGAGCGCCTTGCGCAAGGCTGCCATGTGCACGCGCAAGTTGATGTCTTCCACCACGCTGTCCGGCCAGACTTCGGCGATCAATTGCTGCTTGCTCACCACCTCGCCGGCGTTGGCCAGCAAGATCAGCAGAATGTCCATGGCACGGCGTCCCAGGCGCAAAGGCTGGTCGCCCTCGAGCACCAGGCGCTGGTCAGTGTGGATCCGATAGGGGCCGAAACCGATGGCCTGATTCGGGGAAAGACTCAACCGCTCACTCCTTCATTGTTCTTGTGATCCTGCCCCGGCGTAGGTGAAAAAACCGTGACGGGCAGGGCGGATGGCGACTTGATGGTCATGCAAGCCGTCTGGTCCGCCGTTTCCGAGCATATTCCTCAGGATTGGGTGTCAGCGCAATGCGCACAAAGGTTTGCTGCTGGAGCATCTATCGGTATGCGGCGTCATCACTACCGTATTTAAAGGCTCGAACCTGCGCCTGCCTGCCCGACAGAGGAGGAAAATTAACAACGATTAACTCGTCCACGCCTGCTCCAGAGCCAAAACTCCAAGGCAATGGAGTGCATACGTCTAGAGGACGCTGCGATGAGCAAGGTAGTAGTGGTCTATCACAGTGGCTACGGGCACACCCGCGTCATGGCCCAGGCTGTGGCCGAAGGTGTGCAGCGCCACTTGGGCAGTACCTGCCTGCTGTTGGCGGTGGAGGATGTGGAGGCCCATTGGGACGAATTGCACCGTGCCGATGCGATCATTTTCGGCGCGCCGACTTATATGGGCAGTGCGTCGGCGGCGTTCAAGCAATTCATGGAAGCCACGGCGTCGTTTTATCTGGTTCGGCCGTGGCGCGACAAACTCGCCGCAGGATTCACCAACTCCGGCAGTCTGTGCGGCGACAAACTCAATACCCTGCTGCAAATGGCGGTGTTCGCGGCCCAGCATTCGATGATCTGGGTCGGGCTCGATCTGCTGCCGGCCCGTGCTGGCGCCAGTGGCTTCGACGGCCAGTTGAATCGCCTTGGCAGCTCCCTTGGGGCCATGTCCCAATCGTCTGTCGAGAAACCGCCCGAGCACGCCCCTCCGCTGGAGGACCGCCTGACCGCTGTGCATCTGGGGGAGCGGGTGGCGCGACTGGCTCAGCGCATGGCCCGGGGATGAAAGCGGCTCAACGTTTTTTCATGACCTGACAGCGCCAGGCAAACGGGTTGATCCCTTCACTGCGAGTGAAAATATGACAGAAGTGCGACTGATCGCAGAAGCCGCACTCCAGGCTGATCTGCGTCAGGCTGTGATCGGTGTGCTGGATCAACAGTTTGGCCCGGGCGATCCGCTGGGTGCGGATCCAGTCCTGTGGCGAGAGCCCGGTGCTGCATTTGAACGCCCGGGAAAAATGACTGCGTGACAACGCACAGGCACTGGCCAGCTCAGTGACCTCCAGGGGTTCGCCCAATCGTTCCAGGATCAATTGTTTCACCAGTCGTTCCCGTTGCGGGCTGAGGCCCCCGGTGCCGATTTTGCGGGATTCGCTGGCAGGGACGCGGGCGACGGTTTGCTGAGAAGGAGCCATGGCCAAGTACCTATCGGGGGCGGGAGTACACGGTCGGTGCGTTCCCACAGGTCAATGAAACAACGCTGTGCAGAGGGTTTCATTGTTTGGCGCAGGGCAAAGACTGACGAGTTAAACGTTGTTAATTCCGCGGCCGGACCTGATTTCGAATGGCCGCCGATCTAGTAAAGTGCGTAGCACTTGCGCCTGGCCAAAAAGGAAAACACGCCCATGAACCGAAACGATCTGCGCCGCGTCGACATGAACCTGCTGGTGATCTTCGAAGCACTGATGTTCGAAAAGAACCTGACCCGCGTCGCCGAAAAACTGTTCATGGGCCAACCGGCAGTGAGCGCGGCGCTGGGACGCCTGCGCGATCTGTTCGACGACCCATTGCTGTTGCGCAACGGTCGCGGCATGGAACCGACGGCGCGGGCGCTGGCGATTCTTCAGGAGCTGCAACCGGCGATGGACGTGATTTCCGGCGCGGTCAGCCGGGCCAAGGAATTCGATCCGGCCACCAGTTGCGACGTCTTCCGCATCGGCCTGTCGGATGACGCCGAGTTCGGTCTGTTTCCGCCATTGCTGCGCCAGTTGCAGGAAGAGGCGCCGGGAATTGTGGTCGTGGTGCGGCGCGCCAACTATCTGCTGATGCCCACGTTGCTGGCTTCCGGGGAAATCTCGGTGGGCGTGAGCTACACCACCGATCTGCCGGCCAACGCCAAGCGCAAGAAACTGCGCGACATTCCCTGCAAGGTTCTGCGCGGCGATGACCGCCCGGGGCCGCTGACCCTCGATGAATACTGCGAGCGACCCCACGCGATGGTGTCGTTCTCGGGTGATCTGAGCGGCAACATCGACGTGGACCTGGCCAAGGTCGGCCGCAGCCGCCGCGTGGTGCTCGGCGTGCCACAGTTCAGCGGTTTGCGCGCCTTGCTCGCCGGCACCGAGATGATCGCCACCGTGCCGGATTACGCGGCATGTGCATTGGTCGAAGGGTGTTCGTTGCGGGCTGAGGATCCTCCGTTCCCCATCGATGCGGCGCAACTGTCGATGGCCTGGAGCGGGGTGCATGACAACGATCCGGCGGAGAAATGGCTGCGGTCGCGGATCAGTCAGTTCATGTCGGTGTCGCTGGATATTCCGGTGTAACAAGACCTGAAACACAATTCGTTTGTCGCCTTATAACCCTGTGGGAGCGAGCTTGCTCGCTCCCACAATGATTTTGTGTCGTTCTTGCGTTCTGTGTGCTTTCGCAAAGAGAGCACACCCATCCAATTTCCCCACCGATCAATCGTTGCACCATGGCCTGCAATGATTGATCAAGGGTGGGCCCATGAACGCTATACAACGCAATGACCAGGCGCAAAACCTCGGCCTGCTGTTCCTGCGGGTCACCGGCGGGTTGTTTCTGCTGTTCGTCCATGGCTTGCCCAAGCTGCTGGACTTCACTGCGCAACTGCAACTGATCGAAGACCCGTTCCACCTCGGTGCCCACCTCACGCTGATCCTGGCGATCTTCGCCGAAGTCCTCTGCCCACTGCTGATCGTCGCCGGGGTGCTGGCACGTCTGGCGTGCTTGCCTATTCTGTTTGTGCTGCTGGTGGCGTTGCTGATCGTGCATCCGCAATGGAGTGTGGCCGAAGGGCAGTTCGGCTGGTTGCTGTTGATCCTCTTCACCACTGTTCTGATCGCCGGCCCCGGACGGCTGGCGCTCAATGTTCGTTTGCCCGGAGTGCTCCGTTATGCCTGATGCCCAGAACCCGAAAAAACCGGGACCCGAAGAAACCGTGACGCTGATCGTCAAGCACCGGGTCAAGGCCGGTTTCGAACAGCCGTACGAAGCGTGGCTGCGCAATATCGTCAGCGTGGCGGGGCGTGAAGAAGGGCATCTGGGCGTGGACGTGATGCGCAGCCAGCAGGGCGGGCTCGCGTTGTTCACCTGCGTGCTGCGTTACTGCTCGACCGACGCGATGCAGCGCTGGCTCGACTCGCCGCAACGTCAGAAGCTGATCGATGAAGCCGCGCCCATGCTCGCCGACGGCGACCAGACCGAAGTCAACGCAGCCAACGAATTCTGGTTCACGCCGCTGGCCGAGGCCGGGTCGCCGCCACCGCGCTGGAAGCAGGCCGTGGTGACGCTGCTGGTGATCCTGCCGCACACCTTGCTGGTGCCGCTGATCTGGGGGCCGCTGCTGCAACTCAATGCGTTCCTGTCCAACTACGTGGTCGCCACGTTCCTGATCACCCTGACCATCGTGGTGTCGGTGGTCTACGTGTGCATGCCGGCCGCCACTCGATTGTTCGCGCCATGGCTGACCGCCAGTCAGCCCCATGAACACCTGGAATCCAACGCCAACCCGCCGCGCTGAAGCGGTGGGTCCGGGCTTCGTTTCACTTATCTCGAAGGAACTGCGATGAACGCCGATCTGATTCTGTTCAATGGCCAATTTCATACGGTAGACCGCGAAAAACCTCTCGCCAGTGCGGTGGCGATCAAGGACGGACGCTTTGTTGTCGTCGGTAACGATACGCAGGCCATGGCCCTGCGCGGCGCCGGTACGCAAGTGGTCGATCTCAAGGGTCGCTGTGTGATTCCCGGGCTCAACGACTCGCACTTGCACCTGATCCGTGGCGGCCTGAACTACAACCTCGAATTGCGTTGGGAAGGCGTGCCGTCGCTGGCCGATGCGCTGCGCATGCTCAAGGATCAGGCCGATCGCACGCCGACCCCGCAATGGGTGCGCGTGGTGGGTGGCTGGAACGAATTCCAGTTTGCCGAAAAACGCATGCCGACCCTCGAAGAAATCAACCAGGCGGCGCCGGACACCCCGGTGTTCATCCTGCACCTGTATGACCGCGCGCTGCTCAACCGCGCCGCGTTGCGCGTGGCCGGCTACACCCGCGACACGCCGAACCCGCCGGGTGGCGAGATCGTGCGTGATGCCAACGGCAACCCGACCGGCATGCTGGTGGCGCGGCCGAACGCGATGATTCTGTACTCGACGCTGGCCAAGGGGCCCAAGCTGCCGCTGGAATATCAGGTCAACTCGACTCGTCAGTTCATGCGCGAGCTCAATCGCCTCGGTCTGACCAGCGCCATCGATGCCGGCGGCGGTTTCCAGAACTACCCGGACGATTATCAGGTGATCGAACAACTGGCCAAAGACGACCAGTTGACCGTGCGCATCGCCTACAACCTGTTCACCCAGAAGCCGAAGGAAGAGCTGACCGATTTCCAGAACTGGACCGGCAGCGTCAAGTTGCATCAGGGCGATGACTTCCTGCGCCACAACGGCGCTGGCGAGATGCTGGTGTTCTCGGCGGCGGACTTCGAAGACTTCCTCGAACCGCGCCCGGACCTGCCGCAGACCATGGAGCAGGAGCTGGAGCCGGTGGTACGCCATCTGGTCGAACAGCGCTGGCCGTTCCGTCTGCACGCCACCTACAACGAATCCATCAGTCGCATGCTCGATGTGTTCGAGAAGGTCAACCGCGACATTCCGTTCAACGGCTTGCCGTGGTTCTTCGACCACGCCGAAACCATCACCCCGCAGAACATCGAACGGGTGAGGGCGCTGGGCGGTGGTATCGCGATTCAGGATCGCATGGCGTTCCAGGGCGAATACTTCGTTGATCGCTATGGCAAACAGGCTGCCGAAGCCACGCCACCGATCAAACGCATGCTCGCCGAAGGCGTGCCGGTCGGCGCGGGCACCGATGCCACTCGTGTTTCCAGCTACAACCCGTGGACTTCGCTGTACTGGATGGTCAGCGGTCGCACCGTTGGCGGTCTGGCACTGTACGAAGAAGGTTTGCCACGCACCACCGCGCTGGAACTGTTCACCCACGGCAGCGCCTGGTTCTCGTCCGAGCAGGGCAAGAAAGGCCAGATCAAGGTCGGGCAACTGGCGGATCTGGCAGCGCTGAGCGCGGACTTCTTCCACGTCGAAGAAGAAGCGATCAAGTGGATCGAGTCGGTGCTGACCGTGGTCGGCGGCAAGATCGTGTACGCCGCTGGCGACTTCGAAGACCTCGGCCCACGTTCGCTGCCGGTGCTGCCGGACTGGTCGCCGGTGGTGAAGGTGCCGGGCCACTGGCGCCCGAATTCGCCATTGCAGGCGCAGGTGCATCAATGCAGCGGCCCGTGCGCGGTGCATACCCACAGCCATGAAAAAGCGCGGATGTCGAATGCGCCGGTCAGCGATTTCGCCGGTTTCTGGGGCGCGTTCGGTTGCTCCTGCTTCGCTTTCTGATCCTTTTGAAAAAGCGCCGTTCTGCGTGAGCGGCGCTCCCCGCAACAACCATCCATCGAGGAGTTTCACATGAGCAACGTTCCTTACAAACGCTTGAACAAAGACGACGCCGTGGTTCTGCTGGTCGACCACCAGACCGGCCTGATCTCGCTGGTGCAGGATTTCTCGCCGAACGAGTTCAAGAACAACGTGCTGGCACTGGGTGACATCGCCAAGTTCTTCAACCTGCCGACCATCCTCACCACCAGTTTCGACAGCGGCCCGAACGGCCCGATCGTGCCTGAACTGAAAGAGCAATTCCCGGACGCGCCATTCATTGCCCGTCCTGGCCAGATCAACGCCTGGGACAACGAAGACTTCGTCAAGGCCATCAAGGCCACCGGCCGCAAGCAACTGATCATCGCCGGTGTGGTGACTGACGTGTGCGTGGCGTTCCCGACCCTGTCGGCCATCGCTGAAGGCTTCGAAGTGTTCGTGGTCACCGACGCTTCCGGCACCTTCAACACCACCGTGCAACAAGCGGCGTGGGCGCGCATGTCGGCTGCCGGCGCGCACCTGCTGAACTGGTTCGCTGTAGCCTGCGAGCTGCAGGGCGACTGGCGCAACGACATGGAAGGCCTGGCGAACCTGCTGTCCCAGCGTCTGCCTAACTACCGCAACCTGATCAACAGCTACACCAAGTTCACTGCCAAGTAAGCTTGTAACGAAGAGGCCCGCCAAAGTGGCGGGCCTTTTTTTGCCTTCTGAAAAGGGCTCAGCGCTTCTGCAACCACCCCAAAAAACCGCCCTTGCGAACCGGCACAGGCTTGGCCATCAACGCCAGCCGACTGTTCTGCTGCCGCACCGCCTGCAACTTGTTCAACGCCTGGCCCACTTCACTGCGCTGCTCCATGCACTGGCGAGTCAGGTTCTTGTCGAGGCGATAAATGATCGAGGACGTCAGTGCGGTAAACGTCGCCTGCGAAGGCGTATCCGCGAGGATGCTTTGCTCGCCCATGACCTCGCTTGGCCCCATGCGCCCAGCCTCGGTGAAACCGTTGCCATCCGGCACGCTGGCGCTGACCACGCCGGTGGCGATCACGAACAGGCTGTCCGGCACTTCCTCAAGATCAAGCACCACCTGCCCGGCGCTGTACTGCTGCGCGACCATCGATTCGGCGAGGCGATCGCGTTCTTCATGGCTGAGCGAGCGGAAGATTTTCACTTCATCGAGCAAGGCACGGGCGCGGGTCGAAGGTTCGATCACGCCATCGGGGTGGCGCGAAATGCTGGCCGCTTCGAGATGACGGTGGGCGAGGTCGAACAGTTGATTGCGCACCTCACCTTTCTTGCCCAGTTCAGCGATAAAACCGCTGGCCACGTATTCCGACATTTCTTCGCCGGCCTCTTTCAGTACTGCTTTGGGCGCCGGCGTCAGCAGCAGGCTGCTGCTGCCTTGCAGCGTGCGGTCGAGGGCGTCCAGCACGCGGCGCGGACGGATGTGGTTCGGCACCTTGATGCTGATCGACACGCCATGCAGGTTGGTCGGGCGGCTGAGGTTGACGATCTTGGCCTTGGCCGCCACCGAGTTCGGCACTACGGCCAGGGTTCCGGCGCCGGTCAGCAGATGTGTGGCGCGCCAGTCGATGTCGAGCACCTTGCCTTCGACGCCGTCGATCACCACAAAATCGTCCACCTGATACGGCTTGGTGGTGTTGAGCACGATGCCCGAGAACACGTCGCTCAAGGTGCTTTGCAGCGCCAGACCGACCACGATGGCGAACACCCCGGAGGTGGCGAGCAGGCCTTTCACCGGCAGCTCCAGCACATAACCGGCCGCTGCGACGATGGCCGCCAGAAACACCAGCGCACCGATCACGTCCTGCAACAGCCGGCCGCTGTGGCCGATGCGGCGCATCAGGATCAGGCCGATCACTTCGGTCAGCGCCCGCGCGGCGTACAGCCACCAGAAAATCCCCAGGGCCGTTGCGCCAAGCTGGGCAACCGGATCATCGGCAAACAACGGCGCCTGCAACGGGCTGACGCCGGCATTGATGATCAGCGCGCTGAAGGCCAGAAACAGCACCAGCCGCACACCGACCCGTTGCGCACGATGCTTGAACGGCGCGAGGTGCCAGAGCAGGGCGTCGAGCACCAGCAGCAGGGCGCTCCAGGACAACAGGTGGGCAGAAAAAAGGCTCATGGGATGAACTCCGGCGGGCACCAAAGAAAACGCCACACCCGAAGGTGTGGCGAGTGGCTGGACTCAGTTCAGATGGGTCTTCAGTTCTGCCGCGGCCTGGCGCACGGCGGCCTTCACTTCAGGTATGCCGTTCAGCGGGTTGAGCAGGCCGAAGTCGTGAATCATCCCGTTGTAGCGCACCGAGGTCACCGGCACACCCGCCGCGTCGAGATGACGGGCGTAGCCTTCGCCTTCGTCACGCAGCACGTCGAACTCGGCGGTCTGCACCAGCGCGGCGGGCAGGCCCTTGAGCTGTTCGGCGCTGGCGTTGAGCGGCGAGGCGTGGATCTGCGCGCGCTCGGCCGGGTTGGTGGTGTAGTTGTCCCAGAACCACTGCATCATGCCCTTGGTCAGGAAGTGGCCCTCGGCGAATTGCTGGTACGAGCCGTTATCGAACCCGGCGTTGGTCACCGGCCACATCAGCAACTGGAAGCGCAGGGCCGGGGTTTTCTGTTCCTTGGCCATCAACGCCACGACCGCCGCCATGTTGCCGCCGACGCTGTTACCGGCCACCGCCAGACGCTTGCCGTCGACACCGATCTCCTTGCCGTGCTCCGCCACCCACTTCGTCGCGGCGTAAGCCTGATTGATCGCCGTCGGGTACTGTGCTTCCGGCGACGGCGTGTAATCGACATACACCGCGACCGCGCCAGAACCCACCACCAGATCACGAATCAAGCGTTGGTGCGTCGGGTAGTCGCCCAGTACCCAGCCGCCACCGTGAAAGAACATGAACACCGGCAGATCGCCCTTGACCTTGGCCGGGCGCACCACTTTCAGGTTGATCGTCTGGCCCTCGACCTTGATCGCCTTGTCGCTGACTTCAACACCGGACAGGTCAACCTTCACCGAAGCCTGGGCGCCGGTCAGCACCGCACGGGCGTCTTTCGGGCTCAGTTGCTCCAGCGGTTTGCCGCCGCCGGCGGCGAGGGCATCGAGGAAGGCCTGGGTGGTGTGTTCGACCCCAGTGCCTTCGGCGGCGAAGGCGTTGCCGATGGACAGGGCGAGGAGGGAAGCGGCGAGGGTTTTCTTGATGTTCATGTGCAATTCCTTTTTAAGTCGTTTGAGTTTTTGTATGCCTTGGGATCGGGCTGCTGTGGCGCTGGGCTTCAGGCCTCAGCAACACCGTGAGCACAGATTAATGAGGTGCCGGAAAGTGAAAAAGCGGCTATAAAGCGTTTAACTGTCAACCAGAGAGTGACAATGAACCCGTTCGAAGACATGCGTATTTTTTGTCAGGTGATGGACTCCGGCAGCTTCACGGCGGCGGCCGATCAGTTGGGTCTTTCCAAGCAGTTCGTCAGCCGTCGGTTGATGCAACTGGAGGAGCGCCTCGGCGTGCGTTTGCTCAACCGCTCGACCCGGCGCCTGGACGTGACGCCGCTGGGCCAGAGCTATTACGAATCGGCGCTGCGTTTGCTCGGTGAAGTGGAATCGGTGGAGCAGGGCATCGCCGGGCAGACCGCCGAGCCGCGGGGGGCGATTCGCGTGAGTGCGCCGCTGTCGTTTGCGCTGGCGCATCTGGGCTGTTTGCTGCCGCCGTTTCTGCAGCGTTATCGCGAGGTCACGGTAGAGGTGGACCTGAGCGACCGGCCGGTGGATCTGCTGGGCGAGGGCTACGACCTGGCGCTGCGCATCGGCGTGCTGGAAGATTCGACCCTGATTGCCCGTCGCATTGCCGCCATCGAGCGGGTGTATTGCGCCAGTCCTGGGTATCTGGCCGAGCGTGGCACACCGCTCAAACCGGAAGACTTGCTCAGCCACGACTGCCTGCCATACGGCCACGGACGTTCGGTGCAATGGCGGTTCAACGCGGGGCAGGGCAAGCCGCAACTGGTGAATGTCACCGGGCGGATGCGGGTCAACAATGGTGAGTTGCTCAGGGATGCGGCGGTGGCGGGGATGGGGATTACTTATCTGCCGACGTTCATTGTCGGCGCGGCATTGAAGGATGGGCGGCTGGTGCCGGTGCTGGACGAGTTTCGGCCGGAACCGCTGACGCTGTCGGCGGTGTACCCGCAGCATCGTCAGGCATCACGGCCGGTGCAGGCGTTGATCGAGTTTTTGCGCGAGCGGCTGGATCAGACAAAAGGCGTTTTGTAGGCGCTACAAAACATTGTGGGAGCGGGCTTGCTCGCGAAAACGTCAGGTCTGTCACTCCTGTATTGACTGATCCACCGCTTTCGCGAGCAAGCCCGCTCCCACAGGGGTAGGGCGTTTCAAGGTGATTTAGTTGGCGCGCTTGTCATCGCCCGGCTCGCCGCGAACGTGTACACCATGGTCATCGCCGGCCTCGCCTGCGCGGTGTACGCCATGGTCATCGCCGATTTCACCGGCCCGATGAACGCCATGATCGTCGCCCGCTTCGGCGTGGGTGCCGTTGCGTCCTGAAGAAGCGCTGTCACCGGAATGGCCCGAGCCATGGTCGCTACCGCTGTGGCCGCTGTTTCCACCGCCGCCACTGCCACTGTTGCCACCACTGCCGCCACCACCGTGGCTACCGCCATTGCCGCCGCCGCCACTGCCACCGTTGCCGCCGCCTCCACCGCCGCTACCACCCCCTCCGTTGCCTCCACCACCGCCCCCATTTCCGCCGCCACCACCGCCACTACCTCCGCCGCCGCCACCACCACCGCTTCCTCCACCCCCACTTCCACCTTCCTTGGCCTGAACGCTGGACACCCCGGACAGGTTGTCCGGGATCAATACGGTGGACGCCGACAGGACTGCGCCGATGGCCATTGCGAGCATGAGCTTTTGAATGTGCATATCGTTCTCCGTCTTTGTTGTCTTTGTTGTCTTGGTTGGGAACGTGGATGTGTCTTGTTTGTGTGTGAACCGACCCGTTCCCGAGGTCAGTGGATACTCGAAGCCAGTTCGAAGATGGGGATGTACATCAGGATCACGATCACCCCGATCAACAGGCCGATGAAGGTCATGAGCAGCGGTTCGAACAGGCGCACGAACCACTCGATCCAGCGGCTGATTTCCTCGTCGTAGAAATCGGCGCTGCGCTCCATCATCTGCCCCAGGTTGCCGGACTGTTCGCCGGCGCGCAGCAGGCGCAGGGACACCGGTGTCACCAGTCGATTGAGCTCCAGCGCAGTGGACAGCGACTGCCCCTCGCGCACCCGCTCGCAGGCCTGGTCCAGACGTGCCCGCGAGGCCACGGTGAGCAGACCGCGCACCATGCCCATAGCGGTCACCAGCGGAATCCCGCCTTGCAGCAGAATTCCCAGCGAGCGATAAAACCGCGCCAACTCATACATGAAGATCCGCTGGTGCACGGCGGGCAGTTTCTCCACCAGCCGATCCAGCCCACGGCGAAACGCCGGTTGTTTCTGCAACACGGCGAGGGCGGTAATGATCGCCGCTAGAATCCCGAAGAACTCAGCCTGGTGGGCGTGCAAAAACATGCCGCTGCTCATGAGCATCTGTGACAGCCATGGCAGGTTCGAGCCCAGCCCTTCGAACACCAGACTGAAGCGCGGCACCACATAACCCATCAGAAACAGCACCACGCCACCGCCGACCACCAACAACAGCAACGGGTAGATCGAGGCACTGACGATCTTCTGCCGCACCTCGTCCATGCGCTGGCGATAGCTGACATAACGCCCCAGCGCATCGCCGACCGCGCCGGTCTTCTCGCTGGACTGCACCAGCGCCACGTACAGCGGCGGAAAAACCCCCGACAACTGAGCCAACGCCTGGGAGAACGATTTGCCCTCGTACAGCAACCGCACCAGCTCAGTCAGGGTTTTGCGGGCAGCGGGGGCGGATTCTTTTTCTGCCAGGCTTTCCAGTGCATCGATCAACGGCAGGCCGGCGTTGAGCAGCGTGGTCAGCTCCTGACTGAACAGCACCAGATTGAAGGTTTCACGCTTGCTCAGGCGCAACGAACGCCAGTGGCGCTCGGCGTGCAGGCTGACCACGCGCAAACCCTGATCCTCGGCGATGCGCCGCGCTTCGCTGTGACCGGGCGCCTCGATGTTCAGCGACACCACGCCTGCCTTGCCCACTGCCTTCAGATGAAAACGCATGCCGTGTGCTCCGCTCATTGCCAGTTGGTGACTTCGGCGTTTTCGCCTTCACCGCCGGGCTGGCCGTCCTTGCCCATCGACAGTAAGTCGTACTCGGCGTTTTCGCCGGGATAGCGGTAGGTGTAATTACGGCCCCACGGGTCCTGCGGGAGCTTTTTCTGCAAGTACGGGCCGGTCCATTTCGCCTCGTCGCTCGGCGCGGTGACCAGCGCCTGCAAACCCTGTTCGGTGGACGGGTAGTGGCCGACTTCCAGCCGATACAAGTCCAGCGCCTTGCCCAGGCCTTCGATCTGCGCCTTGGCGACTTTCACTTCGGAGCGCCCCAGCTGAGCGAAATATTTGGGCGCGACGATCCCGGCCAACAGGCCGAGCACCACCAGCACCACGAGCAATTCGAGCAGGGTGAAACCCCGTTGGGCGCGCGGACGAACATGCAGCTTCATGATGACCTCCGGTGAGTGGCAGCCGAGTCGCCCCAGGGCTTATGCAATTGCCATGCTCAGCCCCCGATAAATCCTGCGTTCGGGTTGGAGCCCTTGTATTACGGGCCTCTCGAGAGTCGGCACAGTGCTTGCATACGGCTGAATCACGACAGGTCAGTGGGGCATTTCCCCCAATTTTCCGGGCCTGTCAGGGGAGGCCCAATGCTCAATCCAATCTGCGCAGGACTGCTTGGCTGCATGCTGCTGACCGGCATCGCCGAAGCTGATGTGTTTGTCTCCGTGGACACCCGGGGCGGTTATGTACTGTCCAACGTTCACCGTCCCGGACGCACCTACGAACGGGTGATTCACGAGGCGCAAATGCCCGTGGTCAGCCTCGATCAACAACCGCAGTTGATCGCCAACCAGCCTTACGCCGAGCTGGTGTCGGCTGCCGCTGCAGCCAATCACTTGCCCGAAGCACTGCTGCACGCGGTGATCAACGCCGAGTCGAACTACAACCCCGGCGCGACATCGCCCAAAGGGGCCGGCGGGTTGATGCAACTGATGCCCGACACCGCCCGGGAACTGGGGGTGACCGATGTCTACGACCCCCGGGCCAATATTCAGGGCGGGGCCCGGTATCTGAAGCGCCTGATGACCCTGTTCGACAACGACATCACTTTGGCCGTGGCGGCCTACAACGCCGGCCCCGACGCGGTGTTGAGCCGTGGGCGGGTGATCCCGCCGTTCGCTGAAACCCAGCGTTATGTGCCCAGCGTCCTGCGCCAGTACCGGCGTTTGCAGGGGCTGGCGGCGGACGCGCCGTTGTAAACCTTCAACCCGGTTTTCCCCACTATCGGGGCAAATCCGCCGGGTCGGAAAAACGGGGAATCGGGTGGGGAAAATCCCCCGGACTCTCAAATGGTTTTTGTAACTGATTGATCCGTAATACAAAATTTTGTGGCATGCGGATTGCTCCAGCGGGTTTGTCGAGAATCATTCCCTGTGAGCACCCACTGCGAGGTTTCCGATCATGGTTGGCATTCACCACGCACCGTCTCTGTTGAACTGGCTGCTGTTGCTGGCCTCGATGCTCAGCGTCGAACTGGCCAGCGCCACCGTGCGCTGCGAGCGCAATCTGGTGGCCAATGTGGTCGCCTTCGATCAACCGCTGATGTTCAACCGCCTCGGTGCGCAGAACGTCAACGGGATGATGTTCGCGTTGCGCCGCGATGTGGTCGATGACCATGACGTCTCGCTGGCCTATGGCGGCAGTGCGGTGCCGGGCAAGGTGTCGCTGCGTGCGGACAAGCGTCCACGGCCGCTGGTGCTGCGGGTGGCCGCCGGTGATTGCCTGACGATCAACCTGCAGAACCTGCTCGATTACCAGGCCAACCCGAACAAGCATTTCGAAGGGCCTGAAGGCGAGGAGGGCACCGAGAACGCCAGTGGCGCCGATGCCTTCAAGGTCGACGAACAGGTCGCCGACCGCCATGTCGGTTTCCAGGTCAACGGCCTGCAAGCGGTGAACAGCATCGTTGACATTTCCTCCTACACCGGGCGTAACGCCAACACCCTGGTGCCGCCGGGGGCGAGCCGTTCTTATGTTCTGTACGCCGAGCGGGAAGGGGCGTTCGCCGTCAGCAGCCGTGGCGCGACATTCGGCGGGGAGGGCGCGGCCGGCAACGTCGCCAATGGCCTGTTCGGCCAGGTCGTGGTGGTGCCGAAGTCGGGACGCACCTATCGCAACACCCTCACCGAAGAAGAAATGCGTCTGGCAACCACCGGCCGCACACCGGCCGGTCACCCCATCGTCGATTACCAGGCCCGCTACCCGCAGCGCGAACCGTGGTTGCGTGAAGGCAAGGCCGGTACACCGATCATCAGCATGGTCGACGGCAACGAAATCATCTCCAGCGAAAGCGATGCAATTGTCATGGGCAGCAACGCCGATGGCAGTTTTGCGCCCAGCACCTATCCGCTGGAATCGATGGGCAAACGCAACCCGGCGATCCCCAACCGCCTCGAGCCGTTTCGCGATTTCGCCTCGCAGTTCCAGGACGAAACCGCCGCCACCCAGGCCTTCCCCGCCTACTGGGCCGACCCGGTCATGGCCCATGTGCTGGAGCCGACCCGCGACTCGTTCATGATCAACTACGGTTCCGGCGGCATGGGCGCTGAAGTGGTCGCCAACCGCTTGGGCGTGGGCCCGATGCACGATTGCCTGTCGTGCGCCTACGAAGAATTCTTCCTCAGCTCGCACACCGTCGGTGACGTGGCGATGCTGGTGGACGTGCCGGCCAATACCGGGCTTGAGAACATCGCCCCCGGCCAGACACCCAGCGCCGATCAGGTCGGCGTCAAGGCCACCATGGCCCTGTATCCGTCGGAGCCATCGAACGTCAACCACAGCTACATCGGTGACTTCGTCAAATTCCGCAACACCCACAACGGCCACGAACAGCACATCTTTCACCTGCACGGCCATCAGTGGCTGTTCAACCCCAACGACGACAACTCCGATTACGTCGATGCCCAAGGCATCGGCCCAGGCGCCGGCTATACCTACGAAATCGCCAACGGTGGCTCCGGCAACCGCAACCGGGTGGCCGGCGATGCGATCTATCACTGCCACTTCTACCCGCATTTCGCCCAGGGCATGTGGTCGATGTGGCGGGTGCACGATGTGTTCGAAGAAGGCACCCGGCTGGAAGTCTCGCAACAGGGCGCCGATGGTTATCACAGCGAACCTTACGCACTGCGCAGCGGTAAACCGGCCGCCGGTGCCCGCGCCTTGCCGGATGGCGAGATCATCGCCGGCACGCCGATTCCTGCCGTCGTGCCGCTGCCCGGCAAAGCCATGGCCCCGATGCCGGGCAAAGTGGTGGTGGTGCCGAAAATCGGTGAAACCCTGGTCGCCGGCCACGATGAGGAAGAAGAGGGCGATGACGACGGCGAGCACCATGGCGGTAACGGTGGTTCGCAGGCCATTGGCTCACTGGCACTGGTCGATCGCAGCGAAGCCAACCGCAACGCCGACGGCAGCCTGAAAAACCCTGGCTATCCGTTCTGGATCGGCGGCATGGAAAGTTCGGTGGGGCAGCGTCCACCCACCCCACCGCTGGACATGCTCGACGCCGCCACCGCGCAATCGTTGAAAGCCAGCGGCAAAGCGCTGTGGGCCAACCTTGACCCGAATCAGTCCGGCGGCTGGGATGGCGGCTTGCAGCGTCACACCCTCGATGGTGTATCAGCCGGAGGCGCGGCGCACACGGTGACCACCTCGCTGGACTTCTCCAAGGAAGTCACCCGCGCCAAACCGATCTACCTGCCCGAAGAGGGCACTGAAGTGGAACAGGCCGCGATGGCATTCCACGCGAAAAAGGATCACCCAAGCTTTGCCTTGCTGCCCGGCAACCAGATCGTGGCCAAGGCCTTTCGCACCAACGGCGCCTTGCCGATGGCCGGTGCGCCGTACTACGAACCGTGCATGGATGACCGGCAAAAACGCCTGACCAGCAGCGCCGGCAGCGGTGAATTCGCCAGCGGCGACCGGCTGGACGGCATGTCCTTCGTCGGCGCCTCGACCTTCACCGCCGACCGCCCACGCATCTACAAGGCCGCCAACATTCAGTTCGACGCGGTCTACAACAAGGTTGGCTATCACTTCCCGCAAGCCCGGATTCTGGCGCTGTGGGAAGACGCCTGGCCGGTGATCACCAAGCAGCGTCCGCCAGAGCCGCTGGTGATGCGCATGAACACCTTCGACTGCGTGCAATACCAGCAAACCAACCTGGTGCCCGCCACCTACGAGATGGACGACTATCAGGTGCGCACGCCGACCGACGTGATCGGCCAGCACATTCACCTGCCGAAGTGGGACCTGACCTCCGCCGACGGTTCTTCCAACGGCTGGAACTACGAGGACGGCGTGCTCTCTCCGGGCGCCGTTCAGGAACGCATTCACGCGATCCGCGAATTCAACCAGTGCGAGGGCACCGACCCGCGCGACGGCACCCAGGCCTGCCCGAAAGCCAAGGCGCATCCGTTCTTCGGCCAGTTCGGGCGCAGTGACTGGATGGGCGCGCGCACGGCCATGCAACGCTGGTTCGTCGACCCGGTAGTCAACGCCAAGGGCGTGGATCGGGGGCTGGGCACCATCTTCACCCACGACCACCTTGGCCCATCGACTCACCAGCAGATCGGCCTGTATGCCACGGTGCTGGCGGAACCGGCCGGTTCCACCTGGTTCCACGCCGAAACCGGCGAGCCTCTGTACAGCGGCGCGCGGCAGGACGGCGGGCCGACCTCGTGGCAGGCGGTGATCAACACCGGCGACCTCGACGGCGACGGCAAGAACGACAGCTTCCGTGAGTTCTTCCTGGAATACAGCGACTTCCAGCACGCCTATGAAGCCGGGGTGTACGTGGGCGCCGGCCCCAACGGCGTGCCCAATCCGCAAGCGTTCCCGGCCACCGCCGACAGCTTCCGCTACGCGATCAACCCGCCGGTGCGCAACAACGCCAGCACCCTGCTCGAAGGCGTGCTGGAAGTGCAGGGCGGTCAGGTGCCGGGCTGCCCGAGCCGGCCTTGCCCGCAAGCGATCTCCGTGGATGACCCCGGCATGTTCGTCGTCAACTATCGCAACGAGCCCCTGGCCCTGCGGGTCTACGACCCGAACAAGGTCGGCCCGGACGGCAAGCGCGGCATGCAGGCCGACGGCCTCGGCGGCGATCTGGCGTACGCCATGCAAAGCCGCACCGACCGGGCGATCCCGGCGATGAACCTGGCACCGAACCTGGTGACGGCAGCCACCGGTCCGACCGGCGGCACCACGCTGTTCCCGCCGCACATCAACAAGGGCGGCAGCGAGCCGGGCGATCCGTTCACCCCGATGCTGCGCACCTACACCGGCGACAACGTGCGTCTGCGGGTGCATGCCGGCGGCCACGAGGAAGAGCACAACGTCACCCTGCACGGCGTGAAATGGCTGCAGAGCGGTTCCGGTTTCGGCAACAGCTCCAACTCTGGCTGGCGCGCCTCGCAGATGATCGGCATCTCCGAACAGATGGGCTTCATCGCACCTGTTTCGATGCTGTCCAGCTCCGCCGCGACCACCGGTGACTATCTGTACTCGATGGACGCTTCGATCGAAGGCTACTGGAGCGGGATCTGGGGCGTGATGCGCAACTACACGGCCAAACGCAATGACCTGTTCGCCATCCCCAACAACCCGAGTCCGGCCGGCATGCGCAACACCGTGGCGTTCGAAGGCAGCTGCCCACGGATCAGCGCCAACCCCAACGGTATCGGCACCCGGCCGACGGTGCAGCGCAACTATGAAGTGGTCGCCGCCCTGGCCAACGACATCCTCGGCAATCCGCTGGGCCTGAGCATCGGCGATTCGGCCGGGCTCGGTCAGCATGTCGGCGGGCCGCTGAATCCGGCGGGCGGCACCCTGGTGCTGAACTCGCGCACGGTGAGCATCCCGCAAGTCACGGTGACTGATCCGGAGGACGGCGAGACCATCACCATCGGTGGCCAGAGCGGGCCGCTGCATGATCCGACGGCGATCCTGTACGTGCGTAAATCCGACCTCGATCCGGTCAGCGGCAAGCTCAAACCCGGCATTGCGGTCGAACCGCTGGTGCTGCGCGCAGCGGCCGGGGATTGCATCAACATCACCCTGGAAAACCGTCTGCCGAGCGTGATGCCGGACCTGACCCAGACTGCGGTGATGCAAGGCATGGTCAAGCGCGACCGCAACAGCGGCCTCGGCTCGACCACCTTCAGCAACAACCTGATGCGGCCGTCCAGCCACGTGGGGCTGCACGCCCAACTGCTGGCCTACGACATCACCAAATCCGACGGCACCAACGTCGGCGCCAACCCGACCCAGACCGTGCCACCACGGGTTGGCAGCAGCGGCGCCTACCCGACCCGGACCTATCAGTACTACGCCGGGCACCTGGAGCGTGAAGGCAAACCGGTCACGCAACTGGGCCGCAGTGTCGACAACATCAACGCCACAGCCGTGGAGTTCGGTGGCCTGAACTTCACCCCGGCGGATGTGATCAAGCAACCGCAAAAAGGCCTGGGTGGGGCGATGAGCATCCTGCCGATCGGCGCGACCTGGGTCGACGATGCGCGCAAGGTCAACGCCACGGTCACCGCACCGGGGCAGACGACTTACCGCGACTTCGCGATGGTCTGGCACAAGGCGCTGAACACCCGTTGGGCCAATGGCCGGCCGGTCGAAGGTATCGCTGCCGAGGGCTTCGGTGTGCCGACCGATCCGCAGGACAACTCGAGCATGGCCATCAACTACAAGACCGAACCGCTGTGGTATCGCTTCGGCCTCGCTCCGGATGCGCCGTTCGGCCATGCCGATGGCGCGGGTTACGGCGACATGACCAACGCGCACATGGCCTACAGCAATGCGCTGGTGGGGGGCGATCCGCAGACGCCGGTGCTGTATGCCAAACCGGGTCAGCCGTTGCGTACGCACATTCTGATGCCGAGCGGCGGCAGTCGCGGCACCACGTTCCAGCTCGACGGACACGTCTGGTCGCTCAACCCGTTCCAGGCCGAGAAGAGCGACACCGGCGGCTACCCGATGGGTGCGCCGGGCGTGGGTTCGGTGCGCTTCGGCTACAACCCGATGTCGATGTACATCGGCGCTCACGAAAGCATCCTGCCGGCGGCGCACTTCAGCTTCATGATCCCGAGCGCCGGGGGCAGCAACGCGATACCGGGGGACTACCTGTTCCGCGATTACGCCGCCTATGGCAACACCTCGGGGCTGTGGGGATTGCTGCGGGTGACCAATGAGCCGGAGCCGGCGCCGCCTGCTCAGTAGCTGGAATGCAGTTCCCTTGTGGGAGCCAGCCTGCTGGCGATTGGGATCGATGCGGTTTTGGATGGTGTAGCGCCGAACGCCATCGCGAGCAGGCTCGCTCCCACAGGGGCGGTGGTGTTTCGGACAACGTGTCAGGGGAGAGAGGTATGAACAGGATCATCAACATCATCGGCGTCTGCCTGCTGGCAATGGCCGGCGCGCTGCTCACGCTGAGCGAGATTGCCCTGGCGCAAACCGGCGCCGGGCAGGTGCTGACCCGCGACGGCGTGTCGATCGCCTTCAACCTGAAGCCGCTGGCCAGCGACGGCCAGTTGCGTGAGGGGGAGTTCGCCGACGTGCAATTCCGCGTCACCGACGGCGCGTCCGGCCAGCCGTTGTCTGGCGTGGCGCCGGGGGCGTGGATCGATCCGCAAGCCCTTGCCGCCGATCAGGCCCAGGGCCGTGACCAGAGCTGCAAGTCGCGGGTCGGCACGTTCCTCAAATCCAATATCGGTGCGCGGCCGCTGCTCGACCTCAACAGCTATTTCCTGCTGGTGATGAACCGCGATGCCAGCGTTTCGGTGGTCGATCCGTCGGTGTCGGTCGGCGGTATCACCAGCACCCTGGCGCGGATCGAACTCAAGCAATCGCCGATGGACTGGGTCACGCCCAAGGACAACAAAAAGGTCTTCGTGTCGATGCCGACGGCGGGGGAAGTGGCGGTGATCGACAGCGAGCAATTCAAGGTCATTGACTCGGTGGCCGCCGGCAGCCAACCGGTGCGGGTCGCGCTGCAACCGGACGAGCGTCTGCTATGGGTCGGCAATAACGCGACCAAGGCTGAAGAATCCGGGGTCACGGTGATCGACACCCAAAGCCTCAAACCGCTGAAACACCTGGTGACCGGGCGCGGCCACCACGAAATCACGTTCAGCAAGGACAGCCGTTTCGCCTTCGTCAGCAACCGCGACGACGGCACCCTCAGCGTCATCGAGATCGCCAGCCTGAGCCTGCTGCAACAGGTCAAGACCGGTTCCAGTCCGTTGTCGGTGGCGTACTCGCCGCTGTCCGGCGCGGTGTATGTGGCCGACGGCAAGGACGGTACCGTTACGGTGATCGACGCCAACAGCCGCGCCGTACGCCGGGTGATCCAGCTGCAACAGGGGCTCGGCCCGATGGGCTTCAGCGCCGATGGCCGCTTCGGCGTGGTGTTGAACACAGTGGAGAATCGCGCCACGGTCGTCGATGCGGCCAATGATTCAGCGATCCATGATCTGGACGTCTCGGCCGAACCCTATCAAGTGGTGTTCACCCAGGCCTACGCCTACGTGCGCGGACTGGCCTCGCCGAAAGTCACGATGATCAACCTATCTTCGCTGGGCGAAGGGCGTCAGCCGATCAGCCAGGGTTTCGAGGCCGGGCCGCAGCCGCCACGGTTGGCCGGGGATCTGCCGCTAGCGTCGAGCCTCGCGGTATCGCGCGATGACAACGCGGTGTTCGTGGTCAACCCGGTGGACAACACCACCTATTTCTACGCCGAAGGCATGAACGCGCCGATGTCCGGTTACCCCAACCGGGGGCAAATCGCCCGCGCCGCGCTGGTCATCGACCGCAGCCTGCGCGAGGTCTCGCCGGGGCTGTACAGCGCACGGGTAAAACTGCCGGCGGCGGGGCGCTTCGACGTGGCGTTCCTGCTCAACCAGCCGAACATCATTCATTGCTTCAGCGCACAGGTGGCGTCCGACGGCGCGCCGGAAAAACACCTGGGGGCGGCAAAAGTCGAGTTCCTGCTGGACAAGACCGCCGTGGCCCTCAACGACCCGTATGTGGTGCGTTTTCGCATCGTCCAGGGCAAACAGAAGATCCAGCGCAGCGGCGTGACCGACGTGCAGTTGCGCTACTTCCTCGCGCCGACCTCCCGGCCCCGTGAAGTGGCCGCACGGGAAGTCGCCGACGGCGTGTACGAAGCGCCGGTGACCCTCGACCGCAGCGGCGCCTGGTACCTGCACGTGCGCGCGGCCTCGCTGGGCGCCGGTTTCGATGACAAGACCTTTGCCAGTGTCCGGGTGCTGCCCGGCCAGACTCAGTGACGAGGAAACGACCATGAACCGATTTGCATCCCGTGGCCTGCTGACCCTGTGTCTGTTGGCCGTCGGTATCCAGCAGGCCAGCGCCCACTCGGCGGACGAGCATGCCGGGCACACGGCACCGGCCGCCAACAGCCAGGAGCACGCCCAGGTCAAGTTCGCCGACGTGCCGCTGCTCGACCAGAACGGCAAGACCGTGCACCTGGAACAGGATCTGGTGCACAACAAGATCGTCGTCATGAGTTTCATCTACACCAGTTGCACCACGGTCTGCCCGGTGGTTTCGTCGATCATGGGCAAGGTGCAGAAACAGCTGGGCTCGCGGGTCGGGGGTGAAGTGCAGTTGGTGTCGATCAGCATCGACCCGCAGCGCGACGACCCGAAACGCTTGCAGGATTACGCCCGCACCTTCCAGAAAGGCCCGGGCTGGAGCTGGCTCACCGGTTCACCGCAATCGATCACCGCCACCCTCAAGGGCCTCGGCAGTTTCAGCGGCGACTTCAAGAATCACCAGCCGCTGATCCTTGTCGGTGACGGCAACAGTCGCCACTGGATGCGCTACTACGGCTTCACCGACCCGGCACTGCTGGCCAAGGAAGTCGAGAAACTCAGCGGCCTGCGCACCCACGCCAAACACACCGCGATTGCCATGGAGCAACAGCCATGAGAATGCTCGACTGGATCTCCCTGACGATCTGTTTCCTGATTCTCGGCAACGTGGCGTTTGCCCACGAAGGCCATGCGCCCGAGCCCCCGGCGATGGTTGCTGCCGCGCCGGCCAAAGGCACTCATGACGCGAAAACCTGGTTCACCGATACGCCGTTGCTGGATCAGCACGGCAACACTCGGCGCTTCTACAGCGACGCGCTGCAAAACCGTGTGGTCCTGCTCAACGTGATCTTCACCCGCTGCAACGATGCCTGCCCGCTGATCACCCGCAAGCTCAAGGAAGTCCGCGAGCTGCTGGGCGACAAGGCCGATGGCATCACCTTCATTTCCCTTACCAGTGATCCGCTGCGCGACACGCCGGCGGTCCTCAAGGCTTACACCTTGAAGCAGGGCGCCGATGACCCTCACTGGCTTTTCCTTACTGGCGACAAGGCGCAGATGGATCTGGTGCTCGGTCGCATCGGCCAGATCGTGCCGACGCCGGAGCAGCACTCGACCCAGTTGATCGTTGGCGATGTCGCCAACAAACGCTGGAGCAAGATCCGTCCCGATGCCCCGGCCGCCGCCATTGCCCAGCGCTTGCAACTGCTGACAATGCCCGTGGCCGGCCGCTGAGTCCGCGCCATGAACCTCGGCCGCGTCCTCGCCCTGATCCTGCTCGCTGGCGTCAGCTTCGGCGCGGCCGCGTTGCCGCTGACCGATGAAGAAAGCGCCGGCAAACGCCTGTACCGCGAAGGCCTGTCGTCCAGCGGCGAGCCGATCATGGCGCGGGTCGGCGCGGCGGACGTTTTGCTGCCGGCCACCAGCCTACCGTGCGCCAACTGTCACGGCACCGACGGCCTGGGCCGGCCCGAAGGCGGGGTGCGGCCGCCGGAACTGAACTGGTCGCGACTGACCAGTGTTCATGGTCAGCAGCAGGTCAACGGACGTAGCTACCCGGCGTACACCGACGGCAGCCTGGCGCAGGTGATCCAGCAGGGCCGCGACCCCGGCAACAACCGGCTCGACCCGAGCATGCCGCGGTTCCTGTTGTCGATGAAGGATCAGCGCAACCTCACTGCCTATCTCAAACGCCTGGCCGATGATCGCGATCCCGGGCTCGATGACCAGACCTTGCACCTGGGCACTTTGCTGCCGAGCCAGGGACCGCTGGCCGAGGAGGGCGCCACGGTGGCGGCGGTGCTCAACGGCAGCGTGGCGCGGATCAATCAGGCGGGCGGCATTCATGGCCGGCAACTGCGCCTGACAGTGGTCGATCCCGGCCCGGATCGCACCAGCGCCGAGCAGGCTTTGCAACGGCTGATTGACGAGGACAAGGTCTTTGCGCTGATCGCGCCGCTGGCCCCGGCGCTGGACAGTGAACTGGCGCCACGTCTGGAGCAGGCCGGGCTGCCGCTGATCGGGCCGTTGTCCTTGATGGGTTCGGTGCAGGCCAGTGCGCAGATCTTTGAACCGCTGCCGGGATTGCGCGAGCAGTTGATCGCCCTGGCCGATTACGCCACCGCCAGCCTGAAAGTGCTGCAAGGGCCGACCTTGATCGCCTATCCCGACGATCCGACTCAAGTGCAGGCCGCGCAGGGGTTGGGGCAGTATTTGCAGGATCACGGCTGGCAAAAGGTCCGGCTACAGGCCTACGACCCGGCAGCGGACAGCTTGCCGCTGGGTTCGCGTTCAGTCTTCTACCTGGGCAGCGGCAGCGGTTTCAGTCAACTGGCGGCGGGGCTGCAGCATGCCGGGCAGCTGCCGTACCTTTTCGCGACATCAGGCCAGGTGGCGGGCGACCTGCTGCAAGTGCCCGAGGGCTTTTCCCGGCGCGTCTTCCTGGCCTATCCCTTCGTGCCCAGCGACTGGACCCAGACCGGGCGCATGGCCATGACTTTACTGCGCGAACATCAGGGCCTCGGCGCGCAACATGCGGTGCTGCAAGTCGGCGCTTACGCTTCGATGCTGCTTTTGAGCGAAGCCATGAAACAGGCCGGGCGCGACGCCAGCCGCGAAAAGATGGTGGCGGCCCTCGAAGGTCTGCACGACTTCGATACCGGCCTGACCCCGCGCCTCAACTTCGGCCCCGGACGACGATCGGGCTTGAGTGGGGCGCATGTGGTCACCGTCGATTTACCCGATCAGCGCTTCTATCTGGTCGCGCCTTACAAATCGATTCTCGCGAGCCCCTGAACGGAGGCGCTGATCATGAAGCTAAAAAACCTGTGGTGGCTGCTGGCGTGCTGGTTGCCAATGGCGTTTGCCAATACCGAACCGGTGGCGGCGCGGGTCAATGGCGAGGTGATTTCCGAGCTTCGCCTGGAGCGGTTTTTCGTTGAATACCTGGAAGACCGGGGCCGCGCCGTGGCGAGCATCCGCAGTCCCAAGGCTTACAGACAGTTGCGCCAGGCGGCTCTGGATGTGCTGATCGACAAGGAACTGCTGTGGCAGGAGGCGCAAAAACGTGGCTTGAAGGTTGACGATCAAGCGGTGCAGCGACAGGTCGAGCAGATTCGTGTCGCCATCGGCGGTAGCGAAAGGTTCGTGCGGCGTTTGCAGGACGCGGGCTTCGACGAGGTCTCGTTCACCGAATACACCCGTCGTGAACTGGCAGCGCAGCAGATGTTCGCCGCGTTGATCCGGGCCAACACCTTGCAGGCGCGGCATCTGCTGGTTCGGGTGGCGCCGGATGCGGATGCCGCCACAGACGCGGCGGCGCGTCTACGCTTGATGCAGATGCGCGCCGCGGTGGTCGACGGCGCATCGTTCGCCAGCGATGCCGTTCGCTCGCCATTCGGCTGGCATTTGATTTACTTGCCGAACCACTTGGAGGCGGTCGATGTCCCAGATTTGCAGGGATCTGGAACGGTTCGGGTGCAGCGTGCCCGACAGCAACAGGCCCAGGCTCGTCGCCAGGTGCTCGCGCAATTGCGGGCGCAGAACAGGATCGAACGAATTGACGACGATTGAAGGTTCCCCCCCAATAGTGGGGAATGGCTTCGATGCCCATTCAGGTGCTTCCCCGTTTCTGGGGAACGGGGTGCCGGGACGAGCGGGCATTGTCATCAAATTCAAGGACATGAAGACATAAATTTACCGGCACTCGGCCTGGCATGAAGTGTGCGTTACCTCTTGTGAGGCGCACTCCAGCAGGTTCGGGCAGTTGATGTGAAGAGGCCGGATTTGTAGCTGCAAGGAGTTCACCTTGGTTAACAAAGTACTGGTTGTCGAAGACGAACTGCTGCTTGCACAGAACCTTCAGGATTATCTGTCGGCGCAAGGGCTGGACGTCCGGATTGCACATGACGGCGCAGACGGGATCGGCCAGGCCGCAACCTTTGCTCCCGATGTGGTGGTGTTCGATTACCGCTTGCCCGATATGGAAGGCTTTGAGGTGCTCGACGCTATCCGCCAGAACAGGACGTGTCATTTCGTGCTGATAACGGGTCACCCGACCGCTGAAGTCTGTGAGCGGGCGCGGCAACTGGGGGTCAGTCACATCCTGTTCAAACCGTTTCCACTGGCGGAACTGGCCCGAGCTGTCTGCGACCTTCTGGGGATCCAGCGCGAAGCGAAACCCGGTGCGAGCCCATCCGAAGGCTTCGTCGAACGACGCCAGAGCAGGACCGAGAGCTTCCCGTTGCAGTTGTACGATGGCAGTTGGGTGCTGGCGGATCGCCGACGAAACAGGTCGGAGGCCATGGCACCGGACGACGATCAAATGCTCACCGGGGAGTAATGGCGCGATAGACGTTCCGGCACTCGCCGCAATGGCCTCCCGCGCCGTCAGGGCCCCAGGCCCCGGTGGGAGAGCAAGCCATGGAACGTTTGTCCGTTGTCGTCGAAGCGTTGCAGCCTGCGTGTGCTCCGGCACGCTTTTCCAGTGAACAACTGGCCCAGGCCCGGGCTCGCGCCGGCACCTGCGGAGAACGCGTCCTCGACGCTCTTTGTGTGCTCTGCGAACTGGCGCCGATGCCGTTCATTGCCAGCCTCGGCGCTACCCTGCATTACCCGGTGCTCGACACCGACGCCCTGTTCCAGGCGACGCCGGTGTTCGATCGGGTCACCTTGGCGCAATGCCTCAAACGTGAATTCATCCTGCTGCGACACAACGACGAAGTCATCGGTGTGTTCGCCGACCCCTTCGACACCGCGCGCCTGGCCTGGATCGATGAATGCCTGCATGGCGCACCGCTGTATCTGGTGCATGCCGACGACCTCAAGGCTTATCTGGCCCGCCACGAAGAAAGTTTCCACGCCGTCGAATCGCTCAACGCCCAGGCTGACGCCGGCAGCGAAACCGACACCCTGCAAAGCCTGTCGCTGACCAGCATCAGCGAAGACTCGAGCGTGGTGGTGAAACTGGTCAACTCGACCCTGTACGACGCGCTGAAAATGCACGCCAGCGACATCCACCTCGGCACCACCGGCAACGGTCTGGTGATCAAGTACCGGATCGACGGCGTGCTCAACAACATCAGCAAGATCCAGGGCAGCGAGTTCGCCGAGCAGGTGATTTCCCGGGTCAAGGTCATGGCCGAACTGGACATCGGCGAAAAACGCGTGCCCCAGGACGGACGCTTCAAGATCGGCATCAGCGGCCGACAGATCGACTTCCGGGTGTCGATCATGCCGAGCATTTTCGGCGAAGACGCGGTGCTGCGGGTGCTGGACAAACAGGACCTGGCCGACAAGGTCTGCGGCGTGCAGCTGCAAGCGCTGGGCTTTGAAGACGAAACCCTGCGCCAGCTGCGGCGTCTGGCCGCTGAACCCTACGGCATGGTGCTGGTGACCGGCCCCACCGGCAGCGGCAAGACCACCACGCTGTACGCGATGATCACCGAGATCAACCACGGCGTGGACAAGATCATCACCATCGAAGACCCGGTGGAATATCAGTTGCCCGGCGTGCTGCAAATCCCGGTCAACGAGAAAAAGGGCCTGACCTTCGCCCGCGGCTTGCGCTCGATCCTGCGCCACGACCCGGACAAGATCATGGTCGGCGAGATCCGCGACCCGGACACCGCACAGATCGCCGTGCAATCGGCGCTCACCGGGCACCTGGTGTTCACCACCATCCACGCCAACAACGTGTTCGACGTGATCGGTCGTTTCACTCAAATGGAAATCGACCCCTACAGCCTGGTCTCGGCACTCAACGCGATTCTCGCCCAACGCCTGATCCGGCTGGTGTGCAGCAGTTGCAGCACACCGGCCACCCCGAGCGACGAGGAACTGCGCGCCTCCGGCCTCGACCCGCACAAGGTCGGCCATTACCACTTCGTCCACGGCAAGGGCTGCGGTCACTGCCGGGGCAGCGGCTATCGCGGACGCACGGCGATTGCCGAGCTGCTGCACCTGGACGACGAACTGCGGCAGATGATCGTCGAGCGTCAACCCATCACCCGGATCAAAGCCCTGGCCTGCGCCCGTGGTTTGCGCCTGTTGCGCGAATCGGCGCTGGAGCTGGTGGAGCACGGTCGGACCACGCTGGAGGAGATCAATCGTGTCACTTTTATCGCGTGATCAATTTATCGCCGTGCTCGGCGCCAGCGGTGTCGGCCTCGGCCAGCGCCGGGGCAACGACACCCTGTGGCTGGGCAGCGTCGGTTACATCGACGAAGGCTTCCACAGTTACGCGGTGGCGCTGGACACCCTCGATCGCTTGCTCGGCGAACACGCCCGCGCCGGTGCCGAGCTGAGCGTGGTGATCTCCGGGCACTTCAGCCGCTTCTGCCTGGTGCCGTGGAGCGAGCAGATCAGCACGCCAGAGGAACTGCGCGGCTTCGCTCAACTGTGCTTCGAAGACCTGTTCGGCGCGCCGACCCAACCCTGGACGCTGGTGCTGTCCGCGGAGCCTGCGGGGCATGACCGGATTGCCAGTGCCTTGCCGCAGGATTTGCTGGAACGCCTGCGCACGCAGGTCACGGGTCGCGGCCTGCGCCTGCGCTCGGTACAGCCGTACCTGATGACCGCGTTCAACCGCTTCGACAAAAGCCTCGATGGCGGCGACTTCCTGTTCGTGGTCGCCGAGCCACAACGCAGCGTGCTGTTGCTGGCAAGGGAAGGGCGCTGGTCGTCGGTGCGTTCGGTGGGCGGCAGCGACAGTGACGCGGCACTGACGGCGCTGATCGGTCGCGAACGGCAACTGCAAGCCTCCACCAGCGAACGTGCGTTCAACGTTTATCTGCACGCCCCGGCGCGCCTCGATACGCAACCGGAGGTGGCGGGGGTGCACCTGCGCACTCTCGAAGACAACTCGATGACCGTGCGTGACGCCTTGTACGTCATGTCCCGGGCGGTGGCCTGACATGCGCGCCTTGAACCTGGACTTCCAGCCCCGCCCGCGCTCCGGCCCGTTGGGCTGGAGCCTGCTCGGCGGCGGTGTGTTGCTTGCGCTGGTGTGCTTCGGCGTGCAGCAGCACCTCGGCGATCAGGCCGAACAACAGCAGGGTCACTTGCAACACACCCAGCGTCAGCTCACCGGCGACAGCGGCAGCAAGACAACGCTGAGCCCGGCGGAAACCCGCGAACAGGCGCAGAACCTCGCCGAAATGCGCAAGGTCTCGCAGCAACTGCGCCGGCCCTGGGAACGCCTGTTCGCCATGCTCGAAGCCATGCCGCGCGACGACATCGCCTTGCTGACCCTGACCCCGGATGCGCGCAAGGGCCAGGTGCGGATCAGCGCCGAAGCGCGGGATCTGCAAGCGATGCTGGATTTCCACAAACGGCTGGAGGCCAGTGACGAGCTGTCCGACGTGTCGCTGCTGAGCCACGAAATCGTCGTCAAATCGCCGGAACAACCGGTGCAATTCAACCTGTCGGCGACCTGGGAGATGGGCGATGCGAATCCCTAGACTGATCGTTCACGAATACCTGCAAGGCCTCGGTGTTCCGGGTCTGGCCGGTCTGGCGCTGCTGCTGGTCACGGTTGCCTGGGCACTCGGCGGTTTGCTGCCGGGCTGGCAATCGCTGCAACAGCTCAGCCAGCAAACCCAGGAAGCCAGCGAATACCTGGCCAAGGTCGAGGACGGCAGCATCGCGCCGCCAGTGGTGCCGCAGCGTCAGCTCGATGATTTCCGCAACAAGCTGCCGGCCCAGCCGCAGGCCACCGTCGCAATCGACCGCATCTACGCCCTGGCCGCGCAGGAGCACATCACCCTGGCACGCGGCGAATACGCCCTCGGCGTCGATCCCAAGACCCATCTGGCGCGCTACCAGATCCTGTTGCCGGTGCGCGGCAGCTACCCGCAACTGCGCCGCTTCCTGCACGCCTTGCTCGGCCAGTTGCCGGCGGTGGTGGTGGAAGACGTCGAGTTCCAGCGCAAGAAGATCGCCGACACCGACCTCAGCGGCCGGATCCGTATGACCCTTTACCTGTCGAGGTCGTGATGAACACCAAGCGCATAACAGGGTGGGTGGCGTTCTTCGGCGTGGCGGCGGCGCTGGCCTGGTTACCGGAATATTTCTCGCCGAGCGACGAAGCGGATTCGACCGAGGTCGCGGTGACCAGCCCGGCAAAAGCCACCGCCCGTGGCGCCTTGCCCGCCAGCAGCGCCAAGGCGAATGCAGCGCCGATCAAGGACCTGAGCCCGGCCGGCGACCTGTTTGCGAGCAAATCCTGGAAGGCCGCACCGACCCTGGCGACGGTCACCGAACAAGCGATCAACCCGACCCCGATGGTGCAAGCCCCGAGCCTGCCACCGGTGCCGTTCCAGTTCGTCGGCCGCCTGCATGACCGCAGCGACCTGCAGGTGTTTTTGCAGGACGGCGAAAAAATCTACGTCGTGCGCAACGGGGATGTGATCGACGACACCTGGAAGATTGCGGCGATTTCCGACGCGGAACTGAGCCTGGTCTACCTGCCTCTGCATTTGTCGCAGACCTTGTCTGTGGGGAGTACGCAATGAACAGATCCCGTTTGCTGATGAGCCTTGGCCTGTGCGCCGGGCTGGCCGCGTGCAGCTCCGCGCAGGTCGCCAACAAAGAGGCCGCCGACCTGATCGAGCAGGGGCAGTACGAGGCGGGCCTGGCCCGGATCGAGGAAGGCTTGCGGGAAAATCCGCGGGACACCGAGCTGCACCTGCTGCTCAACAGTGGCCGCGCCAAGGCGATCACCGCGCTGCTGACCTCCGGTGACACCGACCGCGCCCGCCGCGATTTCGCCTCGGCCCGCACCGCCTACAGCCGGGTGCTGACCATCGAGCCGAACAACCGCCGCGCCCAGGATGCCCTGCGCCAGCTCGACTACCTGCGCAGCATGGACGAGAAACTGGAGCTGGCCCGTGGCGACCTGCGCCGGGGCGACATCTACGGCGCCGACCGCCAGGTCAAACAGATCCTCGAACTCGACCCGAAAAACGACGGCGCACTGGAGCTGCAAGGCAACATCCGTCTGGTGCAGAGCCGCAACGTGATCCAGTACCCGCAACTGCGCACCCGGCTCGATCGCCCGGTGACCCTGGAATTTCGCGACGCCAACCTCAAGACCATTTTCGAAGTGCTGTCGCAGGTCGCCGGCCTGAATTTCATCTTCGACAAGGACCTGCGCCCGGACATGAAAGCCACGATCTTCGTGCGAGACGTGCGCATCGAAGACGCCGTGCAACTGCTGCTGCAACAGAACCAGTTGCACCAGAAAGTGGTGAACGAAAACACCTTGCTGATCTTTCCGGACTCGCCGCAGAAGTTGAAGGACTATCAGGAGCTGGTGATGCGCACCTTCTACCTGACCAGCATCGACGCCAACACCGCGCTGAACATGATCAAGACCATGCTCAAGACCCGCGACGTGTTCGTCGACGAACGCCTGAACACCCTGACCATGCGCGACACCGAAGACGCCGTGCGCATGGCCGAGAAACTCCTGCAATCGCAAGACCAGTCCAACCCCGAAGTGGTGCTGGAAGTGGAAGTGATGGAAGTCGCCACCCAGCGCATTCTCGACCTCGGTCTGCAATGGCCGAATACCTTCGGTGTGGTCAACAGCGACGGTTCGGCGGTGAGCATCCTCGATCAACTGAAGGGCATCAACTCCAGCCGGATTTCGATCTCGCCGTCGCCGCAAGCCAAGATCAATGCGCAGGACAACGACATCAACACCCTGGCCAGCCCGGTGATCCGCGTCAGCAACCGCGAACAGGCGCGCATCCACATCGGCCAGCGGGTGCCGATCATCAGCGCCACCTCAGTGCCGTCGACTCAAGGCCCGGTGATCACCGAAAGCGTCACTTATCTCGACGTCGGCCTGAAGCTCGAAGTGCAACCGACCGTGCACCTGAACAACGAAGTGGCGATCAAGATCGCCCTGGAAGTGAGTAACGCCACGCCGCTGGAACCGACCCGCCAGGGGACGATTCCGGTGCAGGTCGACACCCGCAACGCCCAGACTTCGCTGCGTCTGCATGACGGCGAAACCCAAATCCTCGCCGGCCTGATGCGCAACGACCACGGCGCCACCGGCAACAAGATTCCGGGCCTCGGCGACATTCCAGGACTGGGCCGGTTGTTCGGCAGCAACAAGGACACCATCGGCAAATCGGAACTGGTGCTGTCAATCACCCCACGGATCGTGCGCAACCTGCCGTACCAGAGCCCGTCGGACATGGAATTCCCCACCGGCACCGAAACCAGCATGCACATCCAGGCGCCGGACCGTTCGCAGAGCTACTCGATGCCAGCGCCGGCCGCGCAGCCTCGTGCAGTCGGTGAAGCGGCCGTGGCCACCACCCGTGTAACCGTCGAGAAGCCTTGATCATGAACGCCTCCCAACGCGGTTTTACCTTGATCGAAGTCGTGGTGACGCTGGCCCTGATCGGCCTGCTGGCCGGCATGGCCGCGCCGCTGACGGAGACCCTGGTACGGCGTGGCAAGGAGCAGGAACTGCGTACCGCGCTGTATCAGATTCGCGATGGCATCGACGCCTACAAGCGTGCCTTCGATGCCGGCTACATCGAGAAGTCCCTGAACAGCAGCGGTTACCCGCCGAACCTGAAAGTGCTGGTCGAAGGCGTGCGCGACGTGCGCAGCGCCAAGGGTGCGAAGTTCTACTTTTTGCGCCGGATACCGCGGGATCCGCTGGTGCCGGCCAAGCGTGACGACAACGGCGGTTGGGGCCTGCGGGCCTACGACAGTTCGGCCCAGAACCCCCGCGATGGCGAGGACGTGTTCGACGTCTACTCCCACGCCCGGGGTAAAGGCCTCAACGGCATCGCGTACCGCGAGTGGTGATTCTCATGCGCCGGCAAAAGGGTTTTACCTTGCTCGAGCTGATGGTGGTGATGGCGATCATCGCGACCCTGATGACCATCGCCTTGCCGCGCTACTTCAACAGCCTCGAGGCCTCGAAAGAGACCACGTTGCACCAGAGCCTGTCGGCCATGCGCGAGGCGCTGGACCACTACTACGGCGACACCGGGCGCTATCCCGATTCCATCGAGCAACTGGTGGAAACCCGCTACCTGCGCAATGCGCCGCTGGACCCGATCACCGAACGCAATGACCAATGGGTGCTGATCGCGCCGCCGGACGGCGTGGCGGGCGGCGTCGCCGACATCAAGAGCGGAGCTACCGGGAGGGCGCGTGATGGCAGCCAGTATTCCGAGTGGTAAGCACGCGCAGCAGGGTGGGTTCACCTACCTGGGCGTGCTGTTCCTGATCGTGATCATGGGCATGGGCCTGGCCAGCGCCGGCGAGTTGTGGTCGACCGTGTCGCGCCGCGATCGCGAAAAGCAACTGCTGTGGGTCGGCACCCAGTACGCCCAGGCGCTGCGCAGCTACTACCGCAGTTCACCGGGGCTGGCGCAGTACCCGAAAGACCTGGCTGATCTGCTGCAGGACGAACGTTTTCCGGAGCCCCGACATCACCTGCGCCAGCTCTATCCCGATCCGATCGGCGGCGGTGAATGGGCGTTGCAACGGGGCTTCGACGGACGCATCACCGGGATCAACAGTCCGTCCACCGAGGTGCCGCTGAAGCAGGCGGACTTTCCGTCGCAGTGGTCGGATTTCGAAGGCATGCAGCGTTATTCGGACTGGCAGTTTGTGGCCGAGAAAGCCTTTCTCGATGGCGCCGGCTCTGGCAACGGAGGCCCTGCCAAAGGCCAGTCAGCCCTGCCGCAGGCGTTGCAGCCATGAGCCGGACATGGTGGTGCGCGTTGATCCTCGCCGCCGTGGCGTCTTTCGCCAGCGCCGGCGAAGAAGACGAAATGATGGGCTTCATCGTCGACGACACGATCTCGCACATCGGCCACGACTTTTACTACTCGTTCAGCGAACGCCTGCGCGACACCAGCCGCATGGATTTCAACCTGGTGGTGCGCGAGCGCCCCGACGCACGCTGGGGGAGCCTTGTGACCGTCGAGTATCAACAACGCCTGGTGTATCGGCGCTTCCTGCCGCCGAACACCGTGGAACTGAAGGACGAGGCCTACGAGGCCGCCGACTCGGTTCGACTGGAAGTGGTCCGGCGCAAGCTGGAAGCCTTGTTGCAGGACACCACCGACCTTGAGAAGGACGAACTATGAACACGACAACGTTCTCACGGCGCAGCGGATTCTGGATCTCGGGGTTGTTGATCGGGCTTGCCAGCGCCGCTGCCGTCCAGGCCACCGAACTGGTCTACACGCCGGTCAACCCGTCGTTCGGCGGCAACCCGCTCAACGGCACCTGGCTGCTCAACAACGCCCAGGCGCAAAACGACCACGACGATCCGGACCTCAAGAAGCGTTCGACGGTGGCCGGCACTTCGGCGCTCGAACGCTTCACCAGTCAATTGCAGTCGCGGTTGCTGGGGCAACTGCTGGACAACATCTCCACCGGCAACACGGGGAGCCTGTCCACCGACGCCTTCATCGTCAACGTGGTCGACGACTCGGGGGCGCTGACGATTGAAGTGACCGACCGAGCGAGCGGCGAAGTTTCCGAAATTCAGGTGAACGGCCTCAACCCATGACGGGATGACGGTTCCGGGGAGTGATGGACATGAAAAAAATAATAGCGCTAGGGCTGATGTTGGCAGCATTACAAGGGTGCAGTCTGCGCGAGCCGATGCCGGCCGAGCAGGACACCGATACTCCGACCCTGACCCCCAGGGCCTCGACCTATTACGACTTGCTGAAAATGCCGCGACCCAAGGGCCGGCTGATGGCGGTGGTGTACGGTTTCCGTGACCAGACCGGGCAGTACAAGCCGACGCCTGCCAGTTCCTTTTCCACCAGCGTCACCCAGGGCGCGGCGTCGATGTTGATGGACGCGATGCAGGCCAGCGGCTGGTTTGTGGTGCTCGAGCGGGAAGGGCTGCAGAACCTGCTGACTGAACGCAAGATCATTCGTGCTTCGCAGAAAAAGCCCAATACGCCGGTGAACATCCAGGGCGAGCTGCCACCGTTGCAGGCGGCGAACATGATGCTTGAGGGCGGGATCATCGCTTACGACACCAACGTGCGTAGCGGTGGGGAAGGGGCGCGGTATCTGGGGATCGATCTGTCCCGTGAGTACCGGGTTGACCAGGTGACTGTGAATTTGCGCGCGGTGGATGTGCGTAGCGGGCAGGTGTTGGCGAACGTGATGACCAGCAAGACGATTTATTCGGTGGCGCGCAGTGCGGGGATTTTCAAGTTTATCGAGTTCAAGAAGTTGCTTGAGGCTGAGGTCGGGTATACGACGAATGAGCCGGCGCAGTTGTGTGTGTTGTCGGCGATTGAGGCGGCGGTGGGGCATATGGTGGCGCAGGGGATTGAGCGGCATCTTTGGCAGGTGGCGGGGGATGCTTCTACCCCGGGTCAGGATGATGTTTTGAATCGGTACCTGACTCAGAACAAGGTTGATCCGGAGGCTGAGTGAACTTGGCGGCCTTTGGGCCGACCAGGTTCTCTGGGTGGTCTGGGTGAATATCCGTTTCTTCGGGTGTTGCGGCTGGCGGTTTCGCCCTTACGGCGAGTCCCTTTTGCAAACGCCCAAAAGGAACCAAAACGCTGGGCCCCGGCGTTCGGCCCCTCGCTGGGGCTCGGGGTTCCTTCGTTCCGGGATTCATCCGGGGGCATCGCCTCCGGTTTGCTTCGCTGCACCTCCTCTCGATGTGTTCGACTTCGTCGAACGGTCGCTGCGCTCCCACCCCCGGATAAATCCCTCCACTCAGCCTTCCGAAGGGGCCAGTACGTCAAAAGCGGTACTCGAGCTAACGCTCATCGTTTGGTTTGGTGAGGGCGCAAGGCTGTGTAGATGGGTTTGGTTTTGATTTTTTTGTTTTGAAAGCTTGAGTTCAGCTCGATGGTTCAGGTCGATGTAACTCGAATGAACAACTCGATCGGCTCCCTCTCCCTCCGGGAGAGGGCTGGGGTGAGGGCCGGCGTCCTGAAGTCTGTTTAAAAACGTGTCTGAATACACCGAACCTTCCCACAAGGTTTTCAGGTTGTCCGTCGGAAGTGCGGGCTCTAGCCTGTTTCGGTCGCTGCCAATTCAGCGATCGGGTCTGGAAACCCGGATGTGTGAGAAAGCGAAATCGCTATTCATAACGTATGCTTGCGCACCTTCATTGTGTGCACGCTGTTATGGCGGCTGTGCGCGGGAGACATTTATGTCTGCCGGGTCGCGTTCTCCCCGGATTTCCAGCCCGCGTACAGCTGCCACCCATTCTTCCTGGAAGTCGATTGGGCCGGCTGCAACCATCAATGAGGACGAAATGACCATGAAAAAACCAACGCCCAACCCACCCGAAACCCAAGCCAACCCCGAAACCGACCCAACCTCCCCATACACCTCCGCCCACTCCAGAAAACTCCACGAAGCCGCCGAACGCGCCCTCGATCATTACCTCTGCCCCGGCGCCCACATCATGGGCAGCGTCAACGAACCCGCCCCGATGTACCTCGCCAACCCGGCCTACAACACCGAATCCCTGCTCGCGAACGCCTGCGAGTCCCTGGGCTCCGCCAGCGAAATGCTCAACAACTTCGCCGCCGCCCTCGACCCCGCCCACCGCAAGACCGCCCTGGGCATCGCACAGATCCTCATGCTAGGTGAACTGGCCGTAAATCAGGCCTTGGATCACGTCGAGCTGAAGGACTGATCCAGCACATCCCCAATAAAAAAACGCGACCCAGCAATGGGTCGCGTTTTTCACATTCAAACTGGAGTCACCATGGATCCCCTTATCTCCACGATCGTTTCAGACTTCGAAAGCGAAGAGCAGGCCGCCAGCTACGACCGCTGGTTGATTGCCAAAGTACAGGCTTCAATCGATGACCCACGACCCAGCATTCCGAATGAGCAGGTGATGGCTGAAATGTCGGCCCTGATGGAGGACAAACGAAGAAAGCATGAGGCGGGGTGAGGCTCTCACAGCGGCAATACGAAAAAACCGCGATCCCTGACAGGAGCGCGGTTTTTGTTTGGAACGGAGTGAGCAACGTACTAGAAAAAACGACGTCGCGGGTACTCCTGACGCGTGTGCAGTACGTTCACGATTTCTATTCGATCAGTAACCCGATAGATGATCAGATAACTCGAATGTACAACAGCTTCTCGAGTGCCGGGGATCCGACCGGTTCGATAGAGGCGAGGATGTTCCAGAAGGTTGGATGCAGCTTTTCCAATCGCCCTGACGAGCTCTCTGGCTGCTCTGGGATGTCTTTCTGTTATGAAGTCGATAATTAGCATCAGCTTGGCCCGTGCTTCGGGCCTCCACTCAATCGACCTCGAAACCATTGTCTTTTGCCTTGAGCAAGGCATGTATCTCAGCCATCACCTGGTCATGCGAAATATTCGGACGCGGATCATCGAGAGAGGCCTGTACTTCGGCCCGAAACCAACGGTCATAACTCGCAGCCTGCTCCTCAGGAGCAAGATCCGAAACAACCGGGCACAGTGGGTCGATCAAAGACGGGTCGATCATGGAACCTCCGGGTTGGGTCCCTGGAAGTCTATTCGGTAACGGTATCGCTGTCGTCGCTGTCTGGATGAATTGCATGTAGGCCAAGCTCCATGGGGATCAAGTTGTCCCGGCAAATCCTAGAGCCTGCACTTCCGACGGCCAACCGCCAGAATTCGTCAGAAAACTCCCTGAATTTCTGAAAACGTTCCGTTTTCCGTAGGACGCCACTCAAGCGTCAGCGCAAAAAAAAACCGCGACCTCAAGATCGCGGTTTTCCAACACTCAACACTTACTGCTGCAAAACCGTCGCCTGGTTAGCCGACCCGAACTGCTGAATATTCGCGGTCTGCGTCATCCCGCTCTGATCCACATTGGCAATGTTCCCGGTGCCGCCCTGGGTCACGTACGCCACGTTCATGGTGTCAGCCTGTTTCACGGTGATCATGTTGTCGCTGCCATACAGCTGCGCGGTGTACGCCTGGTTGCCGGTACCGGATTGATCGAATTCGGCACTGTTGCCGGAGCCGTTCGATGAGCCTTGAACCAGGTTGGTGGTGCCGCGTTGATCGGAGATCAGGATGTTGTCGCTGCCGTTCTGGTCGAAGTACAGCTCGTTGTAGGAATCAGCCTGGCTGACCGTGGTCTTGTTGCCGGTTCCGGTCTGATTGGTGGTCATGATGTGGCCGACGCCGTCCTGGGTGAAGCTGGCGATGTTGCCGTTGCCGGCCTGATTGACCGTCGCACGCTGATTGCTGCCGAACTGGCCGCCGTGTTGCGGGCCTTTCCAGTTGCTGGCGTAGACCTTGTTGTCGTTGCCCACGGAGGTGGCGTTGAGTGTGTGACCGTCGCCGCTCTGGTAGGTGAAGTGCACGTTGCCGTTGCCGACTTGATAGAGCGCCAGGGTCGAGTTGACCGACTCGAATTGATCGGCGTAGATGGCGTTGGTGTTGCCGACCTGGGTGATGGCGGCGGTGTTGTTTTCGCCGAAGCTCTGGTCGACCACGGTTTCGTTGCTGTCGCCGTACTGGTTGACGGTGGCCTGGCTTGCCAGTTGCGCGTCTTGCCAGATTTCGCTGCCGTTGAGGTTGCCGAACTGGTTGATGGTGATGTTGCCGCCGGTGCCGTTGCGCTGGTCGGCGTAGCCGTAGTTGTTTTCGCCGGCCTGGTTGATGCCGATCTGGCCGCCGTTGTGGGTGACCTGTTCGGCGGTGCCGTAGTTGGCGGTGCCGTATTGGGTGATCACCGAGCTGTTGCCGCTGCCTTCATACAATTGCTCGATGTTGGCTTCGTTGCTGTCGCCGTACTGGAAGGTTTTGCCTTCGCTGCCGTTCTGCGAGTCCTGGTAGACGAACGAGAAGTTGCCGGTGCCTTGCTGCTGTTGCAGGGCTGTGTTGGGGGCGCCGAAACCCAGCGACTGGCTGGCGTGGGTGGTGTTGAAGGCGCCGACCTGTTGCTGGGTGATGGTGCCGTTGTCTTCATAGAGTTGCTCAGCGTAACCGGCGTTGTAGTCACCGACCGCGTCCTGGGTGATGACGCTGCTGGCGGTGTCTTGCACGGCGGCGGCGTCGTTGCCCTGGCCCATTTGGGTCTGGGTGGCGCTGCTGAACGGCGCCTGCGTCTGCTTGACGTTGGCGATGTTGGCGGTGCCGAGCTGGCTCTGGGTGGAAAGGCTGTCGTCGGCCATGGCCTGGGCACTGATCATGACCAGGATGGCGGCGGTGAGGGGCGTCAGTTTGAACATGATGAACTCTCCGATGATTGCAGTGCTTAGCGGTATTGCCTGACCGAAACGCTCATGCCGTTGCCCGACTGGGTCACGGCGCTTTGCAGTCCCGTGCCGGCCTGCTCGATGCTGGCGTCGTTGTTGTTGCCGTTTTGCGAAATCTGCGCACGGTTGTGGCTGCCGGTTTGCGTGATGGACGCGGCGTTGCCGGAGCCGTTTTGCGTGATCAAGGCCATCAGGTCGCTGCCTTGTTGCAGGATGTACGCCTCCTGATTGCTGCCCGACTGCACGATCTTGCCCAGCAGCGACTGACCGTTTTGCGAGAGCAGGGCGAGGTTGACCTGGCCGTTCTGGTCGATCAGGGCTTGCTGGCCCACGGGGGGCGGCAGTTCGCCGAGATCGGCGCTGTTGGGCGCCAGGTCATCGTTGTCCATCAGGTCGTCGGCGCGCACGCCCGCACTGACGCACAGGGCGAGCAGGCAAAGCAGGGCGGCGGTCGGCGTGTTCATGGCGTGATCCTGTCTGGGGTTAAGCGTCGAGCGTTGCCCCGCCAGCCCGAAAGCAGGCGGGGCGCAGCCTTACAGCGTGGTCACCGACACCGTGCGCACGGTGCCCTGGGACGAACGGATGGTGGCGGTCGGGTTGGCTGATGGCACGACCAGCGTGTTGTTCAGCGTCAGCCGCCAGCGTCCGGTCACCGGTACCGTGGTTGTACCCAGCGTTACCAGCCCGGTCGGGGTGGTGACCTGCACGGTGATGGTGTTGCCGGTGGTCACCGACGAGGTACCGGTGAAGTCCCAGTTGAAGCGTCCACCTGCCCGCGCCTGCACCGTTGAAGCGGTAACGGTGAAGGTCTCCGCCGCAGGCCGTGGCGACACTTGCACCGTGACGGTCGCCGGCGTCGACTGGGCGCCGAAGCTGTCCCGGGCGATGTAGGTGAAAGTCGTGGTGAAGGCCGTGGTCACGGTGGCCGGTGGGGTGTAGGTGATCACCGTGCCGTCGGTGCTGACCGTGCCGCGTCCTGCCGGCGGTTGGGTCAGGCTGGCGACGCCCAGCGGTGTGTTGCCTTCCGGATCGGTGTCGTTGGCCAGGACGTTGATCGGGATCGCGACACCGAGGGTGGCGACGCTGTCGGCGACGGCGGTCGGTGGTCGGTTGGGCGCGACGGTAACCGTCACGGTCGCCGGGTTGGCCGAGGCCAGACCTTTGCTGTCTTGCGCCTTGTAGGTGAAGGTTGTGGTCAACGGTGTCGTCACCACGGCTGGCGGGGTGTAGACCACCGACGTGGTGCCGTTCAGGGCTACGGTACCTTGGCCGGCGGCCGGTTGAGTCAACGCGGTGATGGTCAGCGGCACGTTGTTGTCCGGGTCGCTGTCGTTGGTCAACAGGCTGAGGGTGATGGGTACGCCGAAGCTGGTACTGCCGGTGTCGGCGACGGACAGTGGCGCCTGGTTTTCACCGGTGTCCGGTGCTGCACCGACCACCACAACCGGCTCGGTGTCGCTGCCGCCGGCGGCGGATTTGACCGTGACGGTGGCAGGTGGCTGGGTCAGGTCGGCGACGGTGATTTTTTGCAGCGTGCCGGTTTTCGACAAGCGTCCGTAGCCTTGGGCAACCATGTCCGGCACCGCGACTTCATCGGTCGACGTGGCCTCGATCAGCAGGCTGTGATTGGCCCAGCTGTAGCGGGCGGTCTGGATTTTCACCACGTCGGTGAGCTTGGCCGAGACGGCCGTCGGACGGGTAGTGCCGGCCGGGTTGGTCGCGGTCACGACCACCACCGACGGCAGGGTGCCGGTGCCCAGGCGCTGGCCGAAGAACAGCCCGTTGTTGTCACCCAGCAGACTGGTCTGGCACGGCGTCGGCGGTGGGCCGGGCAGTAACGCCAGGGTTTCGCGGAAGCACAGGGTCGTGCTGCTGTCAGCCTTGGCGAACACCTCGGCGCGCACACCGGCCGAAGTCCGGCGATAGGTGGCGCGGTCGATGGCGACGTGGGTCTGCTGACGGTTGTCGAGCACCTTGCCGGCGACGGTGAACAGGTTGGTCTGAATCGAGCCAACACCCGACGGACCGTCGATCCGCAGGAAGTTGGTGTTGAACGGGCTGCCGGTCACCGCTTCGGTGAGGTTCGGGTCGCCGACGAAGGTTTCGACGTTGCCGGTGTCCGGGTTCACTTCGGTGTACGGGCCGTTGATGCTGCGCAGGAACGGGCCGATGGCGCCGTTGAGCGCACCGCTGAAGTCGCCTGGCGCGCCGATGCCGATGTCTTTGGTGATGTTGATCGCCCGCCTGCCCGGCGTGGTGACGTTGACGGTTTCGACACCATAGGGGTGGGTGATGGTGTAGGTGCCGGCCACGGGTACGTTCACCCGAATACGGATCCGCGCGAAGCTTTGCTGATCGCCATCCACCGGATTTCCTGAAGCGAACGCCGCTTCGATCCCGGCCACGTAGGCATCCACGCCGAAACCGGCGCCGTTGTTCGCGATGTTGGTTTCCGCCAGGAACCAGAAGGCCTCCGGCGGCCAGTTGTCGGGGAACACCATCGGCAGAGTGTCGTCGAACACGCCCGGTTCCGGCAGCAGGGTGCACATGTACGCCGGCGGGGTGCTGACCGGCACCCGCGAACTGGCGGCGCGGGACTGGCAGAGTTCCATCGATAGTTGATTGTTGTCCTGGTACCACATCGGGAATTTCCCGGTGGCGAAGGTGTAGGGGCCGGGATCGACGGCGGCCAGTTGCGCGAACGCACTGCCGGTCAGCGAGATTGTCAGCCCGAGCGCGTTGAGCGCGAAGCGTGGCCACTTGTTCATGATGCCTCCTGATGCGGATCTGGGCATGTGAGCGTTCATTGCACGATGACCACTTCTTCGGTATCGCTGCCGCCGTTGGACGACGTCACTCGAACCCTGGCCGGTGGAATCGGCGTGATCCCGGTGGCCAGGCTTTTCACCGCGCCATCACCGCCCAGCGCACCGATGGTGGCGCCGGTGCCGGAGGTGGCGGTGAGCACCGGTGGCGAGGTTTCGTCACTGGTCGAGGCCACCACGGTCAATTGCCCGGAAGTGAGGCTGTACTCGGCGCGCTGGATCACCACCAGGTCGGTCAGGTTCATGGGCAGGGTCGTCGGTGAGCTGGTGGCGATCGCCAAGTGGTTGTCGGCGGTCACTTGCAGCACGGTCGGCAAGGTCGGGTTGACCGCTGATTGCGCATACCAGCTGCCGGTGCTGTCGGCTTCTGTCATGTTCACCACGGGCGTGCTGCTGGTGATCGCGGCGGTGCCCGGCGCGGGCGGCGACTGGACGAACACGTCTTGCTGGGCCACCGGCGCACTGTCGCCCGGTTTGCGCGAGTAAGTGCTGCGCTGAGGAATCAGCGGAGTCGGCCGCACGACTGTCGACAACTTGCCGGACACGGCGAAGGTCGTGCTGCGCAGGTCTATGCCACCGGGGCCTTCGATGCGCACGAAGTTGGTGTTGAACGGGCTGCCGGTCACGGCTTCGTTGAGGTTCGGGTCGCCGACAAACTGCTCGGCCGCGCCGGTCACCGGATTGGTCTCGGTGTACGGCCCGTTGACGCTGCGCAGGAACGGACCGATGTCACCCTTGAGCGCGCCGTCGTAGGTTTTCGGGGTGCCGATGCCGATGTCGCGGGTCATGTTGATGGCGCGGCGACCGGGGGCGTCGACGTTGAACACATCGACACCGTACGGGTGGGTGATGACGTAGGTGCCGGCGGTGGGCACATCAACCCGGATGCGGATCCGCGCGAAGCTGATCTGGTCGCCTTCCAGCGGATCGCCGCCACCGAACGCGGCTTCAACGGCGCTGACGTAAGTCAGATTGATGCCGCGAGCCGCATCGACGATGGAGGTATCGCCGGTGAACCAGAAGGCTTCATCGGGGAAGTTGGTGGGGAATACGAGCGGTTGCGTGTCATCGAACACGCCGGGGGTCGGCAGCAGCGAGCACATGTAGGACGGGGCGCCCGGCGTGCTCGGCACGCGGGAACTGAGTGCTTTGGACAGGCACAGATCCAGGGTGCGCCCGTGGCTGTCCTGATACCAGCTGGCGAAACCGCCATTGGCCGGCGTGTAGGGGCCGGGGTCGACGGCGAACAGAGCGGCCTGGGCAATGCCCTGGGCCAAAGCGCTCACGACCAGGACGGTCGCGGTTTTGGACAGTAAAGGGTGCATGAGTTAATCCCTCTATCGAAGTGCCTGCCCCTTGGGGGTGGGTCAGTTGCAGAGGGGCGTTTCAACTTCCATACCAACGGCTGCGCAACTGGCGCGAGAGGCCCGTGGGGCAAGGGTTGGCGAGTGAGGAGGAGGGCTTTTTCGCGGCGCGGGCATCGGGCGACAGTCCCCAGCATTGGGGGGGAGGTGGGGATCAATCGACAGCGCCGATTGGCGGAGGGGGATCGCAGGACCGTTCACCCCCCGCATCCGGGCAATCACCCAACCGTGGGCTATAACCCTATAGGGACGTATCGGGAAGTCGCCGCCATGAACATGCAGTCAAAATCACTACCGGTCCAGGAGAGCAGCCTGCGGCTGAACTCGCGCAAGCAGCCGTTCAATCTGTTGCGCTGGTTTTCATTGGTCAGCATGGCAGTGATCGGCACCGTAGCGGTGGCGCTCGGAGCGGTGTCGACACGGTTCGTGATCGAAGAAAGTGTGCAGCGCGATGCCTTGCTGACCGCGCAGTTCATACAGGCCATCGCGTCGGCGGAAGTGCGCCACGTCTCGATCCCCAATATCCGCACCATGGGAGAGTTGCTCGACCCTCGTCAGGATAACGACTTTCCCGATGTCGACCCGGAGGCCCGGGCCAATGCACGAGGCGAATTTCTCGATCACATCGAACATTTGCCGGACGTGATCCTCGCCAACATTTATGCGCCGGACCGTACCGTGATCTGGTCGACCAATCCCGCGCTGGTCAACACCCGCATTCACGCCGACGAAGACCTCGACCGGGCCTTCGATGAAAAGATCCCGGTATCGGCCAGCTATCACGACGTCGACAAGGCGCGTGAAGAACAAAAGTTCGTGGTGCCGCCGGAATACATCTTCATCGAAAACTACATCCCGCTGTTCGACGCCGAGGGCAAGAACGTCACGGCGATGGTCGAGATCTATAAAGAGCCCAAAGACCTGATTGCGCGCATGGAGCGCGGCCTGACGCTGATCTGGCTGGCCACCGCACTGGGCGGCGGGCTGATTTACCTGGGGCTGTACTGGATCGTGCGACGGGCGGCGATTTTGCTGACGGCCCAGCAAAAACAACTGATCGCCAATGAAACCTTTGTCGCGCTGGGTGAGATGTCTTCGGCGGTGGCCCACAGTCTGCGCAACCCGCTGGCGACCATCCGTTCCAGCGCCGAGCTGGCCCTGGAGTTCGACGCCGGCCCGGCGCAGAAAAACATCAAGGACATCATCGGTCAGGTCGACCGCATGTCGAAGTGGGTGCGCGAACTGCTGCAGTCGCTGCGACCGCTCAACGATGACCCGGAACCGGTGAATCTGGTGGCGGCGCTGCACGAGAGTCTGGTCGCGTTCGAACAGCAGATCGCAAAAAACGCGGTGCACGTGGTGTTTCATCCGCAACAAACGCCGATGGTGCTGAGCCAACCGGTGCAACTGACGCAAATCCTCAACAGCCTGCTGGCCAACGCACTGGAGGCCATGGACAAGGGCGGCACGTTGACCATCACCCTCGAACCGAGCGACAGCCGTGGCGTGAGCGTCATGCTCAGCGACACCGGCAAAGGCATGAACGAGGAACAGCGCAGCATGGCGTTCCGGCCGTTTTTCACCACCAAGCAGGGTGGGCTCGGTGTGGGGCTGGTGCTGGTCAAACGGATCATGGAACGCTTCGGCGGCGGTGTGTCCCTGGACAGTCGCGAAGGCGAGGGCACCACCGTTCGTCTTGCGTTTCAACTCATCCAGTAATGGGGGTGAACTTCCCCCAGGAGCGGGTGTCAGGCCCCGATCACCGGGGAGTGGGGAATGCAACAGCGTCTGTAACAGCTTGTTTCAACGGGGATTAATACTTTGGCGAGGTAATTGCAAAACACCATCACCCCTTCCTTAAATGAGGCGGCTGGTGATGGACAGAGCAATGCGTGACCCCCAAAAGCTGTTTCTGTTGACGCCACTGAGCGTCTTTCTGATGTTGACCCTCGGCCAGATGGCCGGGGTTCGAGCGAGCCCGATCGACGACGAGAATCAGCCGGAAGCGTCCGACCCGTCGGCGTATTACGACGAGCCCGCTGACCGTGCCGGTGCGCTCAACGCCATCCTGACGATGCCCGAGGCCAACGAATACTCCTTCGATCTGCCCAACGGGGTCACAGGCACGCGCAATACGACGCGCACGGAAAACATTCTGCCGCCCACCGTCCAGACCAGTTTCAATTACCCCACCAACGGCAAGCCGAGCCCGCTGTACGGTGCTCAGCCGTTCACTCAGCAACTGGTGCTGTTCGAAGAGTTCGGCCCGGAAAAACTCGACCCGACCACCCCGGCCGCGCCGTTGGGCTTTCCGCCAGCCGCCATCGGCCCGGCGCCGGCCCAGGACCCGAACAGCGTCGCCCGCAGTGCGCCACCCGGCACCGCGCTGGACGCATTCCTGCGTCAACCGGGGCTCACGCCATTCCCGAGTCAGTTTGCCAACGTGGTTGACCGCAACCCGTGGCAGGCGCAGATCGAACTGTTCCTCAACCGTCACATCGGTTCGTCCGCCGAAGGCCGGCCACCGGGAAAAGGCTGGGCTCACCAACGCTGGAACGAGTTCTACCCGCAAGTCGCCTACAAGACTGTGCAAACGGGTGCGCGCCTGAACGGCGGCCTGCGTGACAGTCGGCAGATGCACGGTTATGCCGTTGGCGAATTCGGCCCCGGTGGTCTGTACCACAACGTCGCTGGCGTGCCGGCGACGGATGGCACGGCCAAGGGTGTCGACCCACGGTTCCACCCGGCGATGCCGGTGCAGGACCACAATTCGGTGTGGACCTTCGACGGCACGCTGCCGCCGAAACTGCTGATGGTGCGCTACGGCCAACCAGTGATGATGCGTCACTACAATGGCTTGCCGATCGATCCATCGGCCAACCGTGGCTTCGGCCTGCACACCATCACCACCCACGAGCACAACGGCCATGCGCCGGCGGAAAGCGACGGCTATGCCAACGCGTTTTTCTTCCCCGGCCAGTACTACGACTATCGCTGGCCGATCCAGCTCGCCGGTTACGACAGCATCAACACCAAGGCTGAAGATCCACGTGCAGCGTTCCCGTGCGCGCCGGGGGAAACCCTCTGGGTCAACGACATGCAACCTGCGAAAAAGACCTGCGACCACGGCACCATCAAGATCCGTGGCGACTGGCGCGAAACCATGAGCACCCACTGGTTCCACGACCACATGCTCGATTTCACCGCGCAGAATGTCTACAAGGGCAACGCGGCGATGATGAACTACTACAGCGCCCTGGACCGCGGCAACGAATCGGTGAACGACGGCGTCAACCTGCGTTTCCCCAGCGGCAGCGCCTTGCCGTGGGGCAACCGCGACTATGACGTCAACCTGGTGTTCGCCGACAAGGCCTGGGATCAGCAGGGCCAGTTGTGGTTCAACCCGTTCAACACCGACGGTTTCATCGGTGATCAGGTGCTGGTCAACTGGCAGTGGAAACCGACCCTCGACGTGCGGGCCCGCAGTTATCGCTTCCGGCTCCTCAATGGTTCGGTGTCGCGCTACTTCAAACTCGCGCTGGTGCGTGAAGTCAAAGGCACCAGTGGTGAGTTCCAGGGACCGAGAAACTCCGGTGTGTCCTACAGCCGCGTGCCGTTCCACATGATCGCCAACGACGGCAACATCATGGAACACAGCGTGCCGTTCGACGGTTCGATGGATCTGGATGCCGACGGCGACAAACAGAACCACAACGCGATTCTGCCGACCCAGGGCATCGCCGAGCGGTTCGATATCATCGTCAACTTCGCGAAAAACGGCATCAAGCCGGGCGACAAGCTGTTCTTCGTCAACCTGCAGGCCCAGGACGACGGCAAGGGCCCGAAAGAAGTGATCCCGCTGGCCGACGTACTGTCGGAGAAATACCTGGCGGTCATCAAGCAGACCAGCAAAGGCCCGCAATGGGACCGGGGCGATCCGGTGGTGGGCAAGGTCCTGCAACTCAACGTCAAGGCGTATTCCGGCCAGGATCTGTCGATGAACCCGGCCGCCTACGAGCCTGCCAAACCGGGCAAGGCCGAAGGCATGGTGATGATTCCGCTGAAGATCCACCGTGACAACGCTGCCGACAAAGCCTTGCTCGCCAAGGCGCTGCACCGGACCTTCACCTTCGGTCGCGCGGACGGCACTGATGAAGCGCCGTGGACGATCAAGACCGATAGCGGTTTCGGCTTCCACATGGACCCACGCCGGTTGAATGCCTCGACCAAACTGGCCAGCGGCCCGACGGACGCCGGGGTCAGCGGCATCGGCACCCTGGAGGTGTGGAACATCAAGGCCGGCGGCACGGGCTGGAGTCATCCGGTGCACGTGCACTTCGAGGAGGGGATCATCCTCAGCCGTGGCGGCAAGGCCCCGCCTGAATGGGAAAAATGGGCCCGCAAGGACGTTTACCGGATCGGTTCGGAAGCCGACGGGCTGGACAACGTCGAGATGGCGATCAACTTCCGCGAGTTTGCCGGGACCTACATGGAGCACTGCCACAACACCCAGCATGAGGACAACTCGATGCTGCTGCGTTGGGACCTCGAGAAACCCGGGCAACTGCAGTTGATGCCGACACCGCTGCCGAGCTGGGATGGCGTGCGCTACGTCAACTCCGCCGCGCTGCCAACCTTCCGCACCGGCGACGGCTTCGGCCCGCAAGTGACCGTGAAACCATGAAAAGGGAGGGAGCCGACATGAAACAGCCAACGCCGCGCTCCCGCGCCCTGGGCATGCACTTGATGCTGGTGCTGGTCACCTGCCTGCTTGGCAGTCAGGTGCTCATCGCCCATCAGGCGCAGCCCGAAGGCGCCAGTGAATCCGCCACCCCCTGGGGGGGCGACTATTTCCCCAACACCCTGCTGACCGATCAGGACGGTCGGCAGGTGCGGTTTTTCGATGACCTGATCAAAGACAAGGTGGTGGTGATCAACTTCATCTTCACCTCCTGCAGCGACTCCTGCCCACTGGAAACCGCACGCCTGCGCCAGGTGCAGAAACTGCTGGGGGATCGGGTCGGGCAGGACATCTTTTTCTACTCGATCAGCATCGATCCGCTGAGCGACACCCCCGAAGTGCTCAAGGCCTATGCGCAACGCTTCAAGGTCGGACCCGGCTGGAAATTCCTCACCGGCGAATTCGAAGACATCACCGACCTGCGCAAGAAACTCGGGCTGTTCATCGAGGGCGTCGACAACGGCCGCACCAAGGATCACAACCTGAGCCTGATCGTCGGCAACCAGAGCACCGGGCGCTGGATGAAGGCGTCGCCGTTCGAGAACCCGTGGATTCTCGCCGATCAACTGGCCAACACCTTGCAGAACTGGAAGCAGCCGAGCGTCGAGCAAAGCTACGCCAATGCGCCGGAAATCCGCCCGCCGAGCAACGGCGAAGAACTGTTCCGCACCCGTTGTGCTTCGTGCCACAGCCTCGGCCCGCAGGACGGCGAGGGCATCGGTATGCGCAACATCGGCCCGGATCTGATCGGCGTGACCCGCCAGCGTGACCCGGCCTGGCTCAACCGCTGGATCCGTGAGCCGGATCGGGTACTGGCGGAAAAAGACCCGATTGCGCTGCAACTGTTCGAACGATATGAGCGGATCCCGATGCCCAACCTTCGTCTGGACGAGCTGTCGGCGCAGTCGATCATCGACTTTTTGCGCGATGAAACCGAGCGCCGGCAACCGACCACGCAGCCCTTGGCTGACGGGGCGTTGACGCCAATAAGTCCGGCCGCGAGCAGCGAAACGGTGAGCCGAATGCGCTAGCGGCTAAATAGCATCATTGAGTCCTGTATCACGGTCATTGCCACCTACACTCAGTCGTGAGGTGGCTGTAACCGGTTCGATACAAAACGCCAGGACACCCCCATGCAACGACTGGAAGAACAAAAAACACCTGCACTGAATGTCGCGGTAGCAGCCATCAAGAGTTGGGGCGGGCAGTTCAACCTGCTGCGCTGGTTCTCGCTGGCGAGTTTTTTCATCATCGCGGCGGTGGCGCTGGGCCTGGGCTATGTCTCCACGCGGTTCGTGGTCACCGAAAGCGTGGAGCGCGATGCGTTGCTCACGGCGCAATTCGTCCAGGCCATCGGTGACGCGGAAATGCGTCACGCCGGCATCACACCGCTGCGCACCATGGGTGAAATGCTTGACCCGCGCCAGGACGAAAACTTCCCCGACGTCGATCCGCTGGCCCATGGCGCGGCGCGGGCCGAGTTTCTCGATCACGTCCAACACATGCCGGATGTGCTGCTGGCGACGGTCTATGCCCTGGATCGCACGGTGATCTGGTCGACCAACCCGGAACTGATCGGGGTGAAATTCGAGGATGATGACGAACTGGACGAATCGTTCGAAATGAAAGTCCCGGTGTCCTCCAGCTATCACAAGATCGACGACGAGAAACCCGAACAGAAACTGTCGCGCGAACCCAAATACCTGTTCATCGAGAACTACATCCCGATGTTCAACACCGACAAAAGCAAAGTCATCGCCATGGTCGAGATCTACAAGGAACCGGAGGATCTGGTAGATCGCATCGACCGCGGGTTTGCCTCGATCTGGGCGGCGACGATCCTTGGCGGGGCGGCGATTTACCTGGGGCTGTTCTGGATCGTGCGACGCGCCTCGACACTGCTGCAAAGCCAGCAGCAGCAACTGATCAGCAACGAAACCTTTGTCGCACTGGGGGAGATGTCATCGGCGGTGGCTCACAGCCTGCGTAATCCGCTGGCAACCATTCGTTCCAGTGCCGAACTGGCCCAGGAAGTGGCCAGCCAGAACGCCCAGCGCAATATCGGCGACATCATCAGTCAGGTGGATCGCATGTCGCGCTGGGTCCGGGAGTTGCTTGTTTCGCTGCGGCCGATGAGTGACGACGGCGAAGCGCTGGATCTGCAGGCCGCCGTGGAAGACTCGCTCGGCGCGTTCGACGCGCTGATCCGGCGCAATGGCGTCGAAGTGCGACTCAACCTGAGGGACTGCCCGCCGGTCCTCAGCCACAAGGTGCTGCTGACGCAGATCCTCAATAGTCTGTTTGCCAACGCTCTGGAGGCGATGCCCAAGTGCGGCGTGCTGAGTGTCGACATCGAAGCCCCTCACGCCGGCCAGGTGTGTATGACCGTGGGTGACACCGGCAAAGGCATGAACGCGCAGCAGCAACAACTGGTGTTCAAACCGTTTTTCACCACCAAGCAGGGCGGCCTCGGGGTTGGCCTGGCACTGGTCAAAAGAATCATGGAGCGTTTTCAGGGTTCGGTCGTGCTGACCAGCCGCGAGCAGGAGGGAACCCGCGTCAGTCTCAACTTTAAAGTGGCATCGGGAGGGGAATATGGAACACAGCATTCTGCTGGTCGAGGATGACGAACTGTTGGCCGACAATATTCAGACCTACCTGGAGCGCAAGGACTTCGAGGTGACGGTCTGCCATTCGGCCGAAGACGCGCTGGAGCAATTGGGCCGCTTCATGCCGGACGTCGTACTGACCGATAACTCACTGCCGGGCATGAGCGGGCACGATCTGATCCAGAAGCTGCGCATCAGCGCGCCGGAGCTGAAAGTGATCATGATGACCGGTTACGGCAACGTCGAAGATGCGGTGGTCGCGATGAAGGAGGGCGCCTTTCATTACGTCACCAAACCGGTGGCATTGCCGGAGCTCAAACTGCTGCTGGACAAGGCCCTGGCCACCGAGCGGATGGAGCGCACGCTGTCGTTCTATCAGGAGCGCGAGGCACAGAAATCCGGTTTGCAGGCGCTGATCGGTGAATCGGCGCCGATGCAGCATCTGAAGAACACCATCGGCCAGTTGCTCGAAGCCGAGCGGCGCATGACCGGTGGCGACCTGCCGCCCGTGCTGGTGGAAGGCGAGACCGGCACCGGCAAGGAATTGGTGGCCCGTGCGCTGCATTTCGACGGCGCGCGCAGCAAGGGCCCGTTCATTGAGTTCAACTGCGCGTCGATCCCCGCCAATCTGGTGGAGTCGGAGCTGTTCGGTCACGAGAAAGGTGCGTTCACCGACGCCAAGGATCGCCGCGTCGGGCTGGTGGAAGCGGCTGACGGCGGTACGTTGTTTCTCGACGAAATCGGCGAGATGGATCTGGTCCTGCAGGCCAAACTGCTGAAGTTGCTGGAGGACCGTACCATTCGCCGGGTCGGCTCGGTGAAGGAGCGCAAGGTCAACCTGCGGGTGATCAGCGCCACCAACTGCAACCTCGAACAAATGGTGCAGCAAGGCAAGTTCCGCCGAGACCTGTTCTTCCGCCTGCGGATCATCTCGATCAAGGTGCCGCGCCTTTATGCGCGCGGCGACGATGCCCTGTTGCTGGCCCGGCATTTTCTCGCCAGCCACGGCAAACGCTACGGCAAGCCGAATCTGCATTTCAGTCAGCAGGCTGAAGAGTTGCTGCTCAATTACACCTGGCCGGGCAACGTGCGCGAACTGCGCAACATGCTTGAACAGACCGTGCTGCTGGCGCCGGGTGACACCATCGCCGCGCACCAGTTGAACGTGTGCATGAGCCTGGTGGACGAGCCTTCGCTGCATCAACATCGCGAGGTGCCGCACTTCGAACCGCGCCCGGCGAGCAACACCGAGTCGATGAATCTGCCGGAGGTCGAGCGCGACATGGTGCGCAAGATGCTCGACAAGACCGACTGGAACGTCACCAAATCCGCCCGCTTGCTGGGCTTGAGCCGCGACATGCTGCGCTATCGCATCGAGAAGCTCGGCCTGGCGCGCCCGGACAAGCGTCAGTGGTAAACGGCGTTGCTGCGTGGATTCGGCGGGCTCAGGCATTCCAGCAGGCACGTCGGGTCCAGCACCTCGTCATTGACGTAGATGCCGCGCTCGGCGTCGTATGTGCGGATAAACACCCGCACCGTTGCATCGGCCACGGTCGGCAACTGTGAGTCATGGAACACGTGGCGATCCGGGATGACGATGAAATCCTGCGGCGACGTGTCATCGAACGCTCGCGGCGGCTGTGCGTACAGCGAGGGCGGAGCGGGGTGGGCGAAGGGCTGGTCGGCCCCGTAGTAATTGAAATTGCTGTCGAGGGCTTGCGCCTGGGCGGCGGCGAGCAGACAGGCGGATAACAGCAGCCGGTTGAACGTTTGCATGGCGGCACCTGTGGAAGCGGTTTTCCCCAAGGCTATTAACTATAGCCGGCCATTGGCTTACAAGTTCGCAACAACCTGGATCGGCAGGCTCAACTAGACTCGGGCCGCTCAATCAAGAGCGTGCGGAGTGCGCCATGGAAGTGCCAAACAACAAGAACGCCATCGAAAGCAATCGTCAGGCGTGGAACGATTCGGCCCGCCATCACCAGGATTCACCTGACTGGCAGGCTTTGCTGACCGAGGTCACCCAGGCTGACTTTTCCTGCCTCGACGACACCCTGCGCGGGCTGCTGGAGCAGGTCGGTGTCGCTGGCAAGGATGTCGTGCAACTGGGCTGCAACAATGGCCGCGAGAGCCTCTCGCTGTTCGCGCTGGGGGCGCGAAGTGTCGTCGGGGTCGATCAATCGGCGGCGTTTCTCGAACAGGCCCGGGCGTTGAACAGCCGTTCGCCACACCAGGCCCAATTCATCGAAGCCGACATTCACCACCTGCCCGAATCACTGTGTAATCGCTTCGATGTGGCGCTGATCACCATCGGCGTCCTCAACTGGATGCCTGACATCGGTGAGTTTTTCCGCCACGTCGCCTCGACCCTCAAACCGGGCGGGCGGCTGGTGATCTACGAAACCCACCCGTTCCTGGAAATGGTCGATCCCGAGGCCGAAGATCCGTTTCGCCTGGCGACCTCGTACTTTCGCCGCGAGCCGTTCGTGCAGCAGGAACCGATCGTCTACGTCGGCAAGGTCGAACAACAGGCCGCACCGTCGTACTGGTTCGTGCACAACCTCGGCGCCATCTTCACCGCCGCCCTCGACGCCGGGTTGAACATCGTGCACTTCAAGGAGTATCCGCATTCGAACCGGGAAGAGGCGTATGACCAATACCTGAACCGCGAGGCGCAGATGCCGATGTGTTTTACGTGGGTGGGGGTGAAAAACTGAAGTCCGAATTGAGCGTCACGAAGGCGGCCGAATGGCCGCCTTCGTCATTTCAAGCCTGCGCAGCCGCCGTCACCACCGGCCGCCCCGGTTTGCGCAGCGGTTCCAGTCGCGAGCCTTCATACCGAGTCTCGCGGAAGAACCGCCACTTTCCAAACAGCCCATAGACGTGGGTCACACGGCCCTGTTCCTGATAGCCCATGCGAATGTGCAGCTTCAGCGCCGGGATGTTGTGGGTTTCGCAGACGTCCACCACCTTGTGGCAACCCTGGGCGGCCATGGCTTGCCAGAGGGTGACTTGTACGTCCACCGACAGGTTGCTGCCAAAGTATGCGCGGGTCATTTCGCCGCCGAATTCGAAGAACTCGCCCGGTTTGACCGGGAAGTTGCAGCCGTAATAGTGACGGTCGTGATAATCCCGGGTGCTCCCCCAGATGAAGGCTACGGCGTGACCGTCGGCGTCCAGGTACATGTGCCCGGTGTGGCCTTCGCTGGCGAGTTCGGCCATGGTCTGCACGCGGTCACCGAAGTGTTTGGCGAAGGCGCCGGCATTCTGCGGCGTGATGTCGACTTTGCGTAGGCCTTCATAAGGGCGCAGCTTGTGCGGCGGCACCGGGCTGATCAGGTCGCGCTCCATCCACAGCAGTTCCCAATGGAAGAACACGTAGCGTTTCCACAAGGTGCCGATGGTGCGGCCCAGGCCTTTTTGCTTGATGCGTTCGCGCAGCTTTTCGATGACGCTCATGATGCCCTCCGTGGCCGAAGCCCGGGTGTTTTTGGATGTGGCTTTTGTGGGTATAGATCAAGCTGGCAAGTTCATTTCAAAGTGCCATCTTCGAAAGTATTGCCAGTTGTGTAACTCAATCGAGTGCCGCGGCACCGCTTAGAAAATCCTTGTTCAAGTCGGTGTAGGAGATCCGTGGAACGCCCGCCAGCCGCTGCTCTAACACGCGGCTCAAGGACTCTCCGGGTTGTAGATAGGCATCACCGAAATCAGCCCCGAGCTGATTGGGATGCGCGACGATTTCCAGCACACCGTCGGTCGGCGCAGGCTCGTTGCGCAGGTCGACCGGGGTGCAGACGTAGTCCGCTGTCGCACCGGCCAGCCCTTGTAAGCGACGGTTGAGCAAGCCTTTGAATATGCGTTTCGGCAGGCTGAGGTTTTGCCCCAGATTGCGCGCCAACCGCACCGGCACACCCTGGTGGGCGGCGAAGCGCGCGACGATCTCGCCGATCGGCCAGATGTTGTGCACGTGCTGATGTGAATCGAGGTGACTGGGGCGTACGCCGTGATCCACACAACGCTGCCACTGCGTCTGCAATTCCTCCTGTACCGCTTCGCGATCTTCACGACTCAGCCACAGGCTGTGCCGCGCAAGGCTCAGATCGAACACCCCGAGGCTGTCGCAGAAGGTGGGGCGGGCGAGAATCGCCTGACTCAATGGCCGGCCGTACGTCAGGTTGAAGTGCAGGCCGACCCGCCCCTCCAGCAAGTGATGACGAGCCATCGCGCAGGCCGCTTCGAATGCCGGCATGTTGGCCATGGCTGTCGCGGAGCTGATGACCCCGGCCTGGAACGCATTGAAGATGACCGCATTTTCGTTCGGGCTCAGGCCGAAATCGTCAGCGTTGACTATGACTTGGCGAGGCATGTTCGCCCTCCGTGGTGGGGTGGGTGGCCGATTTCGCGAGGGCCGCCGGTTTTGTCGTTGCCTGCCGTGCGCGCCACTGCTGCATTTTCGGTTTGAGCCGCTGCCAGACACGCAGCCCAAGCCCCAGCAACAGTCCGCTCGGGCGCCAGGAGTAGAAGCTCCAGCGCCAGTGCTCCAGTTGTCCGGTCATGCGTTCGTGCAGTTGGTGGCTGGAGTTTTCCAGACTGACCCGCGAGGCATCGATCCAGCGCCAGTGATCCTCAAGGCCCCAGCGAATCCATTCCTCCAGCAACACTCGGCCGCTGCCCAGATCGGCGTACTGCGGCAGGAAGGCGAGGTTGTAATCGTAGAGCCGGCCCTGTTCGAGCAGGCCGAGGCGGTAGCTGATGCAGCGACCGTCCAGCTCCAGCGTGACCACGCGCACCAGACCTTGGGCGGCGAGGGCGGTGAAGGCGCCTTCGATGCAGCGTCGGCTGCGTTCGGTGGCGAAGATGCCGACGCCTTCGTCGCCTTTCCAACTGACGGCTTCGACTTCGCTGATGGCTTGCAGCAACGGGCCCATGGTCAGGGCATCGGGAATGATCCGCCGTACTCGTGCGCCACACGCAGCAATGCGTTTGCGTGCACGGCGCAGTTTGTAGCGCGGATCACCGGAGACCTCCTGAAGATCGGCGTCACTGATCAGATGCACCGGTACCCGACAGCTCAAGCGCCGTTCGCCGGTCGAGCTGTGCGCCATCCATTCGGTGAGGACACTTTCCTCGCCCGCAGGCTCCGACAGTTCGTTGAATTGCAGCAAGGCGTGGGGGATGCGATGGCGGATCAGCCGCAGTGCCTGGCGCATGTCTTCGGCCGCCAGCACAGACAGCAATGCCAGACGATCCGCCAGCGGATACCCGAGGTGATGCACCACGCCAAACGGTATCCCGCCAAAGCGTTCACGACCGGACACCAGCGGCAGGCACAGGCGCAATTCGTCCGCTTCCCAGCCCAGCAGAATGTGCAGATGCTCACTCGCATCGAGTGTCTGCTCTGCCGCGATCAACCAGCCGAGGCTGTTGAACGGCGTGTGATCCGTCACCCGCAGGCGCAGCGCTTCATAAGCCGCTGCCGGGAAGTCAGGGGCGCACAACGAGGTGCGCCATTCGAATCGCGCCATAGGCTCAGGTCGCCGTTGCTGTGACGGAGGGACGGGAAGGTTTGCGCAACGCATCCAGGCGCGAGCCGCTGTAGCGGGTTTCGCGGTAGAAGCGCCAGCGGGCGAACAGGGTGTACACGTTCATGATCCGGCCCTGTTCGGTGTAGCCCATGCGCAGGTGCAGCTTGAGCGCCGGGATGTTGTGGAACTCGCAGACGTCCACCACCTTGTCGCAACCCTGGGCGGCCATGGCTTTCCACAGTTCCAGTTGCAGGTCCACCGACAGTTCGGTGCCCCAGTAGGAACGGGTCAGTTCACCGCCGAATTCGAAGAACTCGCCGGGGTTCACCGGGAACAGGCAGCCGTAATAGTGGCGGTCGAAATAGTCCCGGGCGCTGCCCCAGATGAAGGCCACCGCATCGCCGTGATCGTCGAGGTGCATGTGCCCGGTGTGACCTTCATTGGCCAGTTCGGCCATGGTGCCGACGCGGTCACCGAAATAGCGGGCGAAGGCGCTGGCGTTGTCCGGGGTGATCTTCACCACCCGCAGCGGCGAATACGGTTTGAGGCTGTGGGGCGGCACCGGGCTGACGAGGTCGCGCTCCATCCACAGCAGCTCCTGATGGGAAAAGACGTAGTGCTTCCACACCTTGGCCAGCGTGGCCCGCAGGCCTCTTTGTTTGAGGTGTTCGCTGATTTTTTTCACAACGTTCATGGTCGGTACTCCTGATGACGTGGCATCGCGCGGCAAGTGGCCTGCGCGGCAGGACATCAACGGGCGGTTCATCAAGCGCTCCAGCTCAGGGAAAACAGGGTCTGCCCCGGCAGTTCGAAACGCACGCGACCGTCCTGACAGCGAAAGGGCGCGTCGCGGCTGCGGTTGTCGGCGCCGAAGTAGCGCAGGGCACCGTTGTTCAACGGGCACGTGACCCCCGCCAGATCGACATGCTGCAATCGCGTGCCTTTGTTTACACCCAGCAACCCGCGCTGATCGTCACCGGCCATGGCCAGCACATCGACTTCGAAGGCATCGTTCTCCAGCCACAACACATTGTGCAGCCAGTGTTGCTGGATGAACTGCTGGGCCAGGCCCACGGGTTTGAGTTCGAAGTGTTGTTCATCCGGCGAGACGCGCAACATGCCTTTGGGATACTCCGGCTCATCGGCGGCCTGGAACCAGTTGAGCATGGTCAGCAAGCCGTCCTGGGAGGCGTTGATCACCACCGAGGCCCACCACAGCGAGGTGTAATGGGTTTCCTGATCGTAGGGGCTCAGGCTTGAGCCGCTGGACAGATTGGTCTGATCCAGCAGCAAGGCCTTGCGTGGCTGCCCCCTGGCATCAAGGCCCACCAGATCGGCGGCGCGGCGCACGCTGTCGCGGTAGACGCGAGTGGCGAGCAGGTCGCGGATCATCCATTCATGCCAGGCCAGCGCATCGACCTCATCGGCGGATTCGCCCAGCAGTCGCCGGGCCCAGTCGATGCCGCGCTTGTTTGCCGCGTTGTCGGCGAACGGGCCGTTGACCAGCCGCGAACTGGCCGGCATCGCGATGCGCACACCGGCCCGGGCGTTGGCCGGATCGCTGTGCACCTGGCGGGCCATGCTGGTGAAGATCGAACGGTATTGTTCGTAACTCGAATAGTTGAGATTGGGCTCGTCGGCAAACCCGATGTAGTGCGTGCCTTTGCCGCCAAGCAGCCGGGTGCTCGCGAGCCAGGCGTCGAGGCCGCCGTTGCTTTGCAGGTCGGCGCGCAAATCAGCCTGACGCTGACTGCCGGCGAGCAGGGTGATGTCCTGGCGAATGCCGAAACGGTCCTGATAAACCTGGCGAAACGCGTCTTCGAACTGCGGTTTTTTCGCCGTCACATCGACGAAGCTGTAGTAACTGGCGGCCGTCGGTTTCAGCGCATCGAGGGCGGCATGGCTGGCGGGCGGCGGCATCACGTAGGGCAGGGCGATGCCCAGGTCCGGCGTGCGGCCGAGGACTTTGTCGTGCAGGGTCAGGCGGGTCTGGCCGTCGTCTGCGCGCAGCGGTTTGAGCTGCTGCGGATTCTGCGCAAACAGATTGGCCGTACCGTCGAGCCAGAACGCCGCTTTGCCGCTGCCTTGCAGGCGCAGGCGCCAGACTTGTTCGCGGTCGCTGACCGGCAGCGCGAGCTGATCGAATTGCCAATAGGCGCGATACGGTTTGAGCCCCAGCGACAGTTGTTGGCCGTCGCCGACCCGCTGCGCTTGCAGGGCGCTGACGCCACCGTGGAACTTGCCCGCCAGCACCGCGTGTTCGCCCGGCGCAATCCTGAAATAGAGCTCATCGCCGTCGCGGGTTTCCGCGCTGAAATGCACCTTGGCCGGGGCGAACAATGCGACCGTGTTTTCGTCGTGCTCGACCCGGTAATTGCGAAAGCTGTAGCCGGGGATTTCCAGCTGATAACTCGCGGCGCCCGGCGCCAATGACCAGCTCTGGCTGCCACGGGTTTCGCTGGCCTTGATGAAGCGCTCGCCCTGCAATTTGCCCCGGCCGTCGAGCAGGTACAGATGCTCTTCGTTGGCATCTGCCTGCCATGCCGGCGCCCAGCGCACGGTCACGGTGTCGGGGCGATCCGCTTGCAGGTACAGGCTGCCGTCGCGAATGTCGCCCCAGCGCATCGACGCCGCGAAGGCGTCCAGCGAGAGGCCTAGTCCGAGCAGCAGGGCCAGGTGTTTCATGCGGCTTTCCTGCGCTGCAACATCAGCCACATTGGCGCTATGTCGCCGGGCAGGATGATCAGGGTTTGCCAGAACGGCACGCGGCTCAGACGGCAATACAACACCAGCATCGCCACGGTCACCGCCAGATAGGCAATCGATGACGCCGCTGCGGCGCCGACAATCCCGTAAGTCGGGATCAGCAACACGTTCAGGGCCAGGTTGAGCAGGGCGCCGAGGCCCATCAGCAGCGACACCGTGCCCGGGCGATTCTTGCCCAGCAGGTCCAGCCGCAGAATGCTCGCGTAGCACAGACCCAACAGCCCCGGCAGCAACGCCAGCAGCGCCGGATACGCCGGTTGGTAGGCGGCGCCGAACAGGGTGACGATCAGCCATTCGCCGATCACGGCCATGGTCAGGCAAGCGCCGAGCATCACCGTCGCCGTCAGGCGCAGGGCCAGCGGGGTGACCTTGTCCATGCCTTCGTCCTGTTGCAGCAGGCGTTTCATCAGCGGTGTGGTCACCGCTTCCGGGACGATCAGCAGCAGTTCGGCGGCGGCGCTGGCCATCGCGTAATGACCGAGCGCGGTACTGCCGAGCAGGGCGCCGATGAACAGGTAGTCGGAGCGTAGAATCACTTGTTGGAACAGCAGATCCGGATGGCTGCGGGCGCTGTAGCGCAGCAGTTCGTTCTGGCTGGCGCGGTCCCATTGCAGTTGCAGCGGCTGCGCGCGCTTGAGCCAGACCCAACCGGCCAGCACCACCAGACTGATCCCGGCCAGCCAACTGATCAGCGCCGCTTCCAGTGCCGCTTCTTTCCACATCCAGAACAACGCGAGAAACAGCAACAGCGGCGCCAGGGATTCCACCAGGCGCAAGGCATTGAACGCGACCACGCCGCCGGACGCATTGTGCAACGTCAGCAAGCCGCTCTTGAGCACGGTCAACGGCACCGCCAGCAGCAACAGCCACGCCAGCAGGCCGAGTTGCACGGTCACGTCCAGCTCACTGCCGAACTCACGCACCAGCGCCACCACCAGCAAGGTCAGCAATCCTGCCAGCAAGCAACCGAATACCAGCACCTGAGCCAGCAGCAACCCCATCGGCCGCTGCTTGGCGGCTTGGTAACCGACGGCGGAATTCAAACCGCCGCTGGTGGCGGCGCTGATCAGGTCTGGCAGGGTGCTGAGCAGGGCGAACAAACCTCGCTCACTGGGGCCGAGGATTCGCGCCAGCAACACGTTCCTCAGCAGGCGCAGGGCGATCATTGCCAGTTTGGTGCCCATGCTCAGCGCCAGGTGCTTGAGGTAACTGCTTCGACTCATGGTCGCGCTCCGCGAAAGATCCGCCACGACAGCAGCTCGGGGTTGCGCGCCGTACGTTGACTGACGCCAAAGCGCGGCAGGTTCAGCGGATCACCGGCGCCGCGATAGATCCCGGTGCCGGTGCCGAGGGCGAACGGATAGTCGTGGTGGGCAATCTGTTCGCGGACTCGAGCGTCGTTGTCGCCGTTGGGGTAGCAGTACACCGGCAATGGCCGATTGCAGCCGTTGTTCAGGGCGTTGCGGCTGCGGCTGATTTCTTCGCTCAGACGCACATCGTCGAGTTGGGTCAGGATCGCGTGACTGGCACCGTGAGGACCGAAACGCACCAGCCCCGAAGCCTCCATCGCCCGCACCTGATGCCAGTCCAGTGCCTGAGGTTGCGACTCTTGCGGGCACTCGTCGGTCAGGCGTTCGAGCATCATCGGGTCAAGTGCTTTAAGCCTTTGCAGGTAATGCAACAGGGTCAGACTGCGCCGATCCACGTCGATGTCGTCCAACAAAACCGGCACGGGATGATGGCGCGACTGCAAACATTCGATCAGGTGCATGCGCGGTTTTTCGCCGTGGCTGCCCCACAGGGTTTCACCGAGGCTTTCCCACCAGAAGCGCTGACGGCTGCCGATGAAGTCGGTGGAGAGAAAAATGCTCGCCGGCACCTGATGCTTCTGCAGCAGCGGGAAGGCGTTGGCGGCATTGTCGCGCCAGCCGTCATCGAAGGTCAGCGCCACTTGCGGGCGTTCGCGGCGCAGGGCGTTGGGCTGCAGGATCTCCATCAGCGGCACGCAATCGAAATGCTTGCGCAGCCACACCAGCAAATGCTCGAAGGCTTTCGGGCCGACACACAGTTCGTTGCGGTGCGCCAGGTCGGCGGCGCGGTCGTTGGACAGCACCCGGTGCAACATCAGGATCACCCCGGCGCCGTGCAACTGGTTTCGTCCCACGGACGAGTTGAGATAGAGCCAGCCGCTGGTGCGTTTAATCAGTTGTTTGATCGCCATGGCTTGAGCCCTCTCAACGGTTTTGGTCAGGGTTCCACTGGGCGTAACGCTGGCCGCGCAGGAACTGCCACAGGCCGATGCTCATGCCCGCCAGCGTCACCAGCAGGAATGCCGCAAGGCGGAACGGTTTGGGCAAGCGGTGTTGCGAATCCAGCAGGCCGGCAATCGCGATGGCGTAGCCGAGCAGTTGCGCGATCAGGCAGAGGCGATAGAAACCGTGCTCTTCCCACAGCCAGAAATTGCTCAGCAGCAACGGCAGCAACAGGATCGGCGCCAGCCGCCGGATCAATTTGTGGCTGATCAGCGCAATCGAATACAGCCCGTGCTTGAGCGGATTGAGCAGCTCGCTGCGCTGGGCGAGGCTTTGCAGGCCGCCGACGGTGACCCGCTGGCGGCGGCGGAACTGTTTGTCCGCTTCATCGACGCCGTGGTCGATCACTTGCGCTTCAGGCACGTAGACGATGCGTTTGAATTTCACCGGGGCGCAGGTGCTGATGAAGAAGTCGTCGTTGACCTCCGCTGGCACGTTTTCGAACAGTTCCCGGCGCAAGGCGAGCAGGGCGCCGTCGGCGGAGACCATGCAACCGGTGCGATTCTCGACCCGGCGCAGCCAGCCTTCGTAATGCCGATAGAGGCTGTCGCCGACGCTCAGTCCGCCGCCGGTGACCGGGATCACCATGTGCCCGGCGCAGGCGCCGACCTGCGGATCGCTCAGGGGCGCCAGCAGGTAGCCGAGGGTTTCCCGCGACCATTGGTTGTCGGCATCGGTGAACACCAGAATGTCGCCCGTGGCCAGGGCCGCGCCGGCATTCAGCGTGGCAGCCTTGCCCTGGCGGGGCAGGTCGAGCACGGTAATCCGTGGATCGACTACTTTGTGAGCGCAAGCCACGGTGTCGTCAGTGGAGCCGTCGCTGGCCAGAATGATTTGCAGGGTGGCCGGCTGATAATCCTGGGACAGCAGCGAGCGCAGCTTGTGTTCGATATGCCGCGCTTCGTTGTGCGCGGCGATCACGATGCTGATGTTCAGCGGCGGTGCCGGGCTGTGGCGCCACGCCGGGAACAACGGCGCGAGCAGCGTCAGCAGCAGCGGGTAGCCGACATAGGCGTACACCGGCAGCAGCAGGCACATCCAGAAAATGAATTCAGCCACGGGCAGGCCTCCTGGCGTTCCAATGACACAGACTGAGAATGAACGCCGCACCGGCCAGGTGCAGACGCACCCAGTGCAGGCCCCACAGTTGCAGGGTCAGGCCGATATCGTGCTGGCGGAGACTCTGACGAATGCTCAGTACCAGCGCCGGGATCGTGGTCACGATCACCATGACCGCGGCGTGATGGGGAAAACCGTTGAGCAGTGCGGAGATCGCCAGCAGATCCAGCAGCCACGCCGCCAGTGACAACAGCGGAAAACGCAGCAGGCGCAGGCTGAAACCATGGGTGCGCAGCAGTTGCAGATGACTGCCCTGGCGCCATATTTCCTTGCCCATCCATTCGCGCCAGTTCATTTCGTAGCCCCAGTGCAGGGCCACGGTTTCGTTGACCGACAACAGCCGTGCGCCCTGTTTGCTCTGACGCAGGGTGAACTCTTTGTCTTCACCGGTGCGCAGGGTCTCGTTGAATCCGCCGACCTTGTCGAACCAGCGCCGGTGCATCAGCAGGTTGGAGCTGGGCAACCAGTCCACGGCATGAGCCGTGTGGCTGATCGGGCGCTGGGTGCGGCGTTGCCAGGCCACGGCGTACCACGGTGCAGAAGCAGGGGTGTGCAGGTCCAGTCCGAACACATCGGCGTGGCCCTCGGCCTCGAGGGCGAACAGCCGGGTGAGCCAGTCTTCGGGCATTTCGATGTCGGCGTCGATGAATGCCAGCCAGTCACCGGTGGCGATGGCGGCGCCGCGATTGCGCAGGGCGCCGATCAGCACGCCCGGCACCACCAGCACGTGCGCGCCGAACTGGCGGGCGATCTGCGGGCCGTTATCGCTGGAGCCGTTATCGACCACGATCAGCTCGCACTCGACATTGGCCGCGTGGGCGGCTTTTCGCGCCGCCAGCAGGGTGCGGCCGATGTGGCGGCCCTCGTTGTACATCGGGATGACGACACTGATCCGGCTCATGTCCTGGCCTCTTCCAACGGTGCTTGCTCGGCCTTCAGGCGCAGCACGCTGGTGAGCGCGAGCATGATCCACACGTACTTCTGATTCGGTGCACTGAGGAACATCAGAAACAGGGTCAGCGACAGGAAACTCACGCCCAGGTGGGTCATCATGTCGGCCTGTTCCCAGTCGCGGCGCTGCATCCAGACGCGGCGTGCGCGGATCAGGTTGTACAGGCCCAGTCCGAGCATGCCGACGAACAGCAGACCGGCAGGAACCCCCAGTTCGCTGAAGATTTCCAGGTAGGTGTTGTGCGCCCGGCGGTACAGGTCGCCGATCTTGCGGTTGGCGGAAAACGCCTTGGCGTACCCGGTGGTGGCGTAATGCAGGGGAAAGGTGCCGGGGCCGGAACCGAGCAACGGGTTCTCGCGGATCATCTGGCTGCCGACCACGATGTACGACGCACGGCGACCAAGGGATTCGTCATCGTGGCCACGGGCGCCGGCACTGAGCACGCTCAGCGACTGGATACGTGCCAGATAGCCGGCGGGCATCGCATAGATCGCCAGCGGAATCACGATCGCCATGCCGAGCATGGCGAAGCCCAGGTGCCGTGGACGGATGCGTGTCAGTTGCGCGCGGTAGTGCCAGCAACCGATCACCAGACTCAACGCCAGCACCACCAGCCCGGAGCGGGATTCGGTCTTGGTCATGCCGCCGAGCAGCAGCAGGCAGCAACCACCCCAGAACAAACGGTGCAACAGGTTCGGGCTGCGAATGATCAGCAGCAGGCCCAGCGGTACGGCGAAGGCGATCAGCATGGCAAAGGCATTCGGGTCTTCGAGCAGGCCGGCGGCGCGGCCCTGATCCTGGAATTTGCTCGAGAACATCGCCATCGCGCAGGTGGTACTGACGGCCAGCGTCACCAGCCGGGCGAACAGGTCGAGATTCAGTTCTCGACCGATCAGCAAAGTGATGACGAACAGAATCAGACCGACACTGAGTTCGCGCAGATGACCCAGAGACATGCCCATGTCATCGGTGTTGAGCAGGCTCAGAAAGTACAGAACCATGAACCAGACCAGGTAACGCCAGATATTGCTGCGCAGGCGTTCGGACGGGATCTGATGCATCGCCAGCTGCAGCATCAGGATCACTGCCAGCGACGCACCGATCAGCTTGCTGCCTGACAGTGAGCTGTCCTTGAAGAAACCCTCGAACGGCACCAGCGCAGCAATGCCGAGCAGGCCCCAGGTCGGCTTGCGGTAGAGCACGGTGAACCCCACCAGACCCAGCACCGCTCCTGGCGCAAGATAGGGCCAGGGGCTGGCCAGCAAGGCGATGCAGACCAGACCCAGCAAGCTGACGATCGAGAGCGGGAAAATCATGCGCGTGCCTCCCGTGCCGTGCGGATGTACAGCTGCGACCAGCGTTCGGCCAGGGCCTTGAGGTCGTAGCGGTCCTGTTGCGTGCGTTTTGCATTGTCCCGCAGTCTGCGCGCCAGCCCGCTGTCGCTCAGCAGGGTATCGAGCTGACGGGCCAGGGCGTTGCTGTCGGTCGGCGTGGCGAGCAGGCCGTTGTGCCGGTGTTCCAGCACATCGGGAATCCCGCCGACAGCAAAGGCCACCACCGGCACCCCGGTCTGCATGGCCTCGAGCAAAATCATCGGTGTGCCTTCGGTGCGCGAGCTGATCACCAGCGCGTCGAGTCGCTGCCACCAGTGGCGCATGTCGGTCTGATAACCCGGCAGGCGAATGCGTTGCTGCAACCCGGCGGCTTCGATTCGTGCCTGCAATGCCTCGCGTTCCGGGCCGTCACCGAGCATCACCGCGTCGAGCTGCGGGTGCTGATGACACAACGGGATCAGGGCATCGAGGAACAGGTCCGGGCCTTTTTCGCTGCTCAAGCGGCCGACGTATCCGGCGAGCCAGCGCGGATTTTCGACTTGCAGAGTCCGCTGGACGATCGCCGCCGGCAGGCCGTTGGGGATCACTTGCAGCTTCTCCGCCCGCACGCTGGCCTGGCGATGCAGCACCGCGATGCTTTCGGCCACGCACACCACCCGATCCACCGAGGCGGTGCGGCACAGTTGCAGGCTGAGCCAGGTGTAGAACTTCTGCTTGCGGCTGCGCGGGGTGAAACCGTGTTGTGTGATCACCAGCGGCAGACGCAGCAACGAGGCGCCCACCCAGCCGAACAACAGGCCCTTGAAATTATGGGTGTTGATCAACGGACGTTCTGCCCGGCGCTGGCGCAGATGCCCGAGCAGTGCGCCGAGCCCGTTGCACCCTTGCGCATCGACGCCGGCCTCGCGAAAGCGCTCGATCAGCTCCGCTGGCGCATCGAGAAACAGCACTTGATGCTGCCCCGGTGTCGCCAGGCAATGATCCAGCAACATCCGCTCGGCCCCATAGAAGCCGCCGCTGCTGAGCAAATGAATGATCGGCAGCGCGGCGTTCGGGGAGGACGGCGTGTTCAATTGCGCACCCAGTGCACGAAGCTTGGCACGGTCCAGTTCTTGTGCGGATTGCCGGGTTCGGTGCTCTGATCGTTGATCACCAGCAGCACCGGTACGCCCAGCTCGTGGCTGATTTGCGCCGGGTGTTTGAAGCGGTGATCGAAGAACTCACGCACGTAGACCAGGGCAATCGCCAGCAGCAGGCCGGTGAACAGACCGAACGGAATGATCAGCAGCGGTTTGGGGAACGCCGCTTCGGTCGGTTCAAACGGTGGGCTCAGGACCCGGGCGTTGGACAGGTCGTCGTTCAGCGCGCGGGTGGTGCTGCTTTCGGCAAAGCGTTGGGCGTAGGTCGAGAACGCGGCGTGCAGGGCATCGATTTCGGTGTCCATCTGCCGCAGTTTGCTTTGGGTTTGCTGCAGATCATGGATGCGCGCCTTGAATTCGGCGATGCGCGCCGTCTTCTGATCGATCACCTGTTGCACCACGGCCAGATCGTTGGTGCGTTCCTGAATGCGGTTGCTCACCACTTTGAGAAATTGCTGGCGGGTACGGGCGATCTGCTCACGGGTCAGCAGCATCGGCTCGCTGCCGGGCTGGAACACCGCCAGATCATTCATGTAGCGGCTGACCTGGGTGGTCAGTTGCTCGCCCAGCTGTTTGATCTCCCGGTCTTCGAACGCCACATTGTCGACGGTGGTGGTGAAGGTGTAGGGGAAGGTGTAGTCATTGAGCTTGTTGTTGCTGGCGGCGGCCAGGCTGGTTTTCAGGTATTCCAGCCAGCGCTGGCTCTGCAGCAGGCGATCCTGATACAGGTTCAGTGCCTGTTCTTCGGTGTTGATCGCGTTCAGGCGGAAGGTGATTTCCTCCTTCGGATCCGCCGCACCGACACTTTCCAGCAACGCCTGGCGGTTTCCTTCCAGACCATCGAGGCGCACCTGATACAGGTGTTTCTTGGTCTCGTAGAACGACTGCGGCAGGTCGATCGATTGCAGCGCCTGACGGCTGACCAGATAGTTTTGCAGCAGGGCGGCGACGAAGGTCGTGCCTTGATGCGGATCCGGGAAGCTGTAGACGATCGAGATCACGTTGGAACCGGGCAGGGTCTCGATCTTCAGGCTGTCGATGGCCTGTTGCGTCAGCCCGTCGAGCACGGTGTCTCGCACCGGGTCGGTTTCCAGTCCCAGCAGGTTGCGCAGCGGGTTGATCAGGTACTGGCGCAGGGGCGAGGTGATGTAGCGCTTGAACGGATCGCCGATCAGCCGGGCGAACATCCCGGGAGGCGGGGTGTATTCACCCTTGTCCCGCAGTTCGCTGATGGTCTGACGGATCAGCGCCGGCGAACGCAGGATGTTGCTCTCGGTTTCCATGTCCGCCAGTGACGGCGGAATGAACGTGGCGTTGTCCACGGTCAGCGACGTGGTGGCGTCGCCCTGGGAGAGTTTTTTTGACTGCACGATCACCTGGGCGGTGATATCGAAGCTCTGTTTGAGCACCAGCGGCAGCACCAGCGCGATCACTGCAAAGATCAGGAAGACACGCTTCACCAGTCGCTTGTTGGCGAAGAAGATCCTGAAGAACTCATGCAGGTAGTTTTCCTTTGGATTCATGTCAGGTCACCCGAGAGTCAGTTGTTGTTGCTGCCTTTGTTGTCGACGCGGTAGCCGAAGCTGAACCCCACGCCCTGGAACAGCACCACGTCGGCCAGTTGCCGGGCCAGATCGCCGGCACTCGCCAGTTTGGTCTTCGGCACGAAAAGCATGTCGTCCGGTTGCAGGTAGGCGATCTGCGAGGCGTCGCCGGCCAGCGCCTTCTCGACGTCGTAATGCACGGCCTGCACCTGATTGCCGTTGCGCCGCATGATCACCACTGAATCCAGCCGCGCCTTGACGTTGGTACCACGGGCCAGGGTCAGCGCTTCAAGTACCGAGACTGGCCGCCGGATCGGGTAGGAACCGGGCTGGCCGACTTCACCCAGCACGTAGATCTCGTTGCCGGCGGTGGACTTGAGCAGCACATCCACGGTCATCCTTCCCGGCAGTTGCGCATAGCGTTTGTTGAGGAAGGTTTCCAGTTGATTGACGGTCATGCCTTGCAGCGGCACGGCGCCGATTTCCGGGAAGCTCGCGTAGCCGTCAGTGCCCACGGTGATCTCGCGGCTCATGCCGGTGGCGGGGTGGTTGAGGGCGCTTTTCAGGTTTTGCTCGTTGGTCAGCGGACTGATGATCTGCACGGTCAGCTGATTGCGATTGGGCTGGAACAACTGTTTGCGCTGGTAGGCGCGCTGGATTTCTTCGCGAGCCTCGTCACTGGTCAACCCGACGATCTTCACCGAGGTGTTGGCGCCCGGCAGGTTGATGGTGCCGTCCGGCAATACCAACTGGTTGCCGTTGAGCTGGCTGGCGGCGGTGAAGTTCAGGCCGATCTGGTCACCGGCCTGCACGCGGTAAGCGTCCGAGCCGCTGGTGCTGATGTGGAAGATCACGTCCAGCACATCCTGCGGGCGCAGGGTCTGTTCGACCTTGGGCATGTCGGTGGCTTGGGCGTTGGCCGGGGTGGCGGTGAGGATATTCACCGGCATGGTCTGGGTTTCGGAGTTGCTGGAGCAACCTGCAAGCGGCAGCATCAGCAGAACCAGTATCTTGGCGTTCATTGCGTCATCCCTCGCGTTGCTTACAGGTTTTTGTACAGCCATTTGGGCATGTAGTACTTGCGCCGGTTGAACACGCTGCCGACCACTTTGGCCCCGGCCTGGGTCAAGCGCTGCACGGCTGCTTGCGCGACTTCCCAGCGGGTGTCTTCGGCGCGGACCACGAACACCACGCCGTCGACCTGAGTGCTGATGACCAGCGTGTCGGCGGCTGAATACACCGCGTCGCCGTCGATCACCACAAAGCGGTACTGAGCGCCCAGTTGATCGAGCAACGGGCTCAGGCGCTCGGCGGTCAGGTGTTCCAGGGTGCGGATCGGCCGGCCGTTGGGCAGCACGTGGAAGGGCAGGCTTGACACCTGCACCACGCAGTCCTGCAACAGTGGCGGGTTGTCCGGGTTGAACAGCAGGTCGCGCAGGCCGCGCTCCTTGCCCAGGTTCAGTTGCTGGGTGAGGTTGTTCGCCGACTGACTGGCATCGACGTACAGCACCAGTCCGCTGCTCATCTGTGCCAGTTGGCTGGCCATGGCCAGCGCGCTGGTGGTAGTGCCGGCGCCGGGGTTGGCGGCGGTCAGGAAAAGGATCCGCAGATCCAGGTCCAGCACGGTCGACGTCAGGTTCGACTCGCTGGGGCTGGCGATGCTCAGGCTTTTGTTGGTTGAACCGTCCATTAGCTTGCTCCGTGGCCGCTGAATACTTTGAAAGGGGTTTTCAACAGGATCTTCAAATCAAGCAACAGGCTCTGCTCGGCGATGTAGCTGAGGTCCAACTCAACGCGCTGGTCGAAGTCGATATTGCTGCGCCCGGAGATCTGCCACAGGCCGGTCATGCCGGGGTAGATCGCCAGACGGGCGAGGTGCTTGTCCTTGTAGCGGTAGGCGTTGAACGAGGTCGGACGAGGGCCGACCAGGCGCATGTCGCCGGTCACCACATTGATCAGGTTGGGCAGTTCGTCGAGGCTGGTGCGCCGAAGGAAACCGCCGATCCGGGTAATGCGCGGGTCCTGATCAATCTTGAAGTCGATCGCATCGGCACCGTGTTTATTGAGGTGGCGCAGCGACTCTTTGAGTTCTTCCGCGTTGGCGACCATGGTGCGAAATTTGTACATGCCGAACTTGCGGCCGCGATAGCCGGTGCGTTTCTGCACGAACATCACCGGGCCTTTGCTGGTGAGCTTGATGGCGAGTGCCAGACCGATCAGCAGCGGCGAAATCATCACCAGAATGACCAGCGCGCCGAGGCAGGCCACCACCCTGTTGGTGCGCGACAGCTGCCAGGGACGGCCACCCTCGCGTCCGGTCACCCAGCCTTGCCCCTGGCGGTGGATGGCCGCGTCGAGGCGCATTCGATGTTCCGGATCCATGCGTTTGTCACGAACCAGATGTTGGATCGGTACACCTTTTTCATGTCCAGTCATGGAGTCCTCCGCTGGTGTTCAGCCGCGAACGGCGCGTGGGCGACAGGCAGTCGGGTAGTATTCGCGGTACCAGGCGATGAAACGCCCGAGACCTTCATCCAGCTCTATCCGGGGCTGGAACCCGGTGGCCTGAGCCAGATCTTCGGCGTCGGCACAGGTGTTGAGCACGTCGCCCGGTTGCAGGGGCAGCAGCTCGACAATGGCTTTGCGGCCGAGATGTTTTTCCATCAGGGCCAGGTAGGTTTTCAGCTCCACCGGATGGTGGCCGCCGATGTTGAACAGGCGCCACGGCGCCATGCTGCTGCCCGCATCGGGGTGCTCGCGATCCCATTCCGGATGGGTATGCGGCGGATGGACCGTGAGGCGGGCAATGCTTTCGACGATGTCGTCGATGTAGGTGAAATCGCGCTGGTGCAGGCCGTAGTTGAACAGCTTCAACGGCAGGCCTTCGGAGATGGCCCGGGCGAACTGGATCGGCGACATGTCCGGCCGCCCCCAGGGCCCGTACACCGTGAAAAAGCGCAGCCCGGTGCAGGGAATGCCGAACAGATAGCTGTAGCTGTGGGCCATCAGTTCGTTGGCTTTTTTGGTCGCGGCGTACAGCGACAGCGGGTGATTGACGTCGTCATGCACCGTGTACGGCGTGTGCTGGTTGGCGCCGTATACCGAGCTCGACGAGGCATAGATCAAGTGTTCAACCGGGTGATGCCGGCAGCACTCCAGAATGTTCAGGAAGCCACTGAGGTTGCTGTCCATGTAGGCCCGTGGATTTTCCAGCGAGTAACGCACCCCGGCCTGCGCCGCGAGGTGGATCACCACTTGCGGGCATTCACGGACGAAGAGGGCGTCGACGGCGGCGGCGTCGGCCAGATCGACTCTGGCAATCTGGAAATCGCCGACCTGACCGCGGACCCAGCGCACACGATCATGCTTGAGTTGCGGGTCGTAATAGGCGTTGAAATTGTCCAGGCCGACGACCTGATGCCCGTCGCGCATCAGCCGCAGCACGCAATGAGCGCCAATGAACCCGGCCGCACCGGTGACGAGGATTTTCATGACCGCAGCCCGTCAGGCGCGATATGCCGCAGGCCGATGCCGCTGTAGTGCAGGCCGGCGGCTGCCACTTGTTCAGGGTTGTAGAGGTTGCGACCGTCGATGATGACTTTCGAGCGCAGCTTGCTGGCCAGCAGCTCGAAATCCACCACGCGGAAATTCTTCCACTCGGTGCAGATCACCAGTGCGTCGGCATCCTCCAGGGTATCGTCGCGGGTGGCGCACAGGTGCAGGTCATCGCGGTAGCCGTAAATGCGCCGGCATTCGGACATGGCCTCGGGATCGTAGGCCTGCACACTGGCGCCTTCGGCCCACAGGGCATCCATCAGATAACGGCTGGGGGCTTCGCGCATGTCATCGGTGTTCGGCTTGAAGGCCAGGCCCCAGATGGCGATGGACTTGCCAGCCAGGCCTTGCGGGAACTGCGCCTTCAGCTTGCTGAACAGGATGTGCCGCTGGGTGTCGTTGACATCGGTGACACTGCGCAGCAATTTCAGCGGCATGCCGTTGAGCTCGGCGGTGTGCAACAGGGCGCGCAGATCCTTGGGAAAGCACGAACCACCGAAGCCGCAGCCGGGGTAGATGAAGTGATAGCCGATGCGCGGGTCGGAGCCGATGCCCTTGCGCACGGCTTCGATGTCGGCGCCCAGCAGTTCGGTGAGGTTGGCCAGTTCGTTCATGAAGCTGATGCGGGTGGCGAGCATCGCGTTGGCCGCGTACTTGGTCAGCTCGGCGCTGCGGTTGTCCATGAACATCAGTTTTTCGTGGTTGCGGCAGAACGGTGCATACAGCTCGCTCAACTGCTCCCGGGCGTCAGGGTCCAGGGTGCCGACAATGATCCGGTCCGGACGCATGCAGTCGGCGAGGGCGCTGCCTTCTTTGAGGAATTCGGGGTTGGACACGATTCGCACGTTCAGGCCGCTTTTGCCGCGCCGGTGCAATTCGTTGTTGGCGGTGTCGAGTACCTGATCCGCTGTGCCGACCGGCACCGTGGATTTGATGATCAGGGTGCGATCGGCCTCCATGAAGCTTGCGATTTGCCGTGCCACGCTGAGCACATGGCTGAGGTCGGCGGAACCGTCCTCGTCAGCCGGCGTACCCACGGCGATGAAGATCAGTTCGGCGTGTTCAACGGCATCGCTGGCCTGGGTGGTAAACAGCAAGCGCCCGGCCTTGATGTTTTCTTCCAAAGTTGCCGACAGTCCCGGTTCACTGATCGGCGGAACTGCCTGTTGCAGTTGTTTAATCTTGTTCGGGTCAATATCGACGCACAACACTCGATGTCCGACATCGGCGAGTGCCGCAGCTTGAATCAGGCCAACATAGCCCGTACCAAATACGCTCACGTCCATATTGGCGTGCCTCGTAAGACGGTGGAAAGAAGATCGAATTGGAACTGTCAAAAGGGGTATAGCGCAGGGTGGGGAAAGCGTGTCAGCAAAATGACATGTTGCATGTGTATAACACCCCCATTTTTGGGGGCGATTGGCCATCAAGTACTTGCTGTATCTGGATTTGTCCCGTCCTTGACATGCTTTTCACATTTCAAAGAAAACGATAAACGGTCGTAGGCCACAAAATACAAGGCCTGTAACGACTTGGGTGTGTCAGTTTTGAGTCAATGTTTTTTTGACGCTTTTGGCAAAAGTCGGACAATTCTTGCGCTTTGATGGCCCGCTGCTAGTGTCAGAAAATGACCGACAAGCGATTGACCATGCCCCGTCGCAAGCGTCCCGGAATCGCCATGTTTCGATATTTGAAAGAACTGCTTTTAATTATTTATCTACTGCTTTATTCCGATTATTACCTTGAACGTTTAAACGCCATGGGTATCGGTCCGGCAGTACTACTTTTTGGCGCGATGTTTTTGGCGCTGACGTTCGCATTATTGCTAACGGCCTATATAAGGCAGACTTTCATTCGGCACTTGTTCGCATTGGCGATGTTTATTTCGGCGGTGTTCTTTGATGTCTATACCCGGGTCACTGCCGATTACCTGACGTACAGCAGTTTTGTCTCACTGGTTTATTCGGGCGGCTTCATCCAGGAAGCGGCGTACCAGTACCGGGACGCGATCGCCCACGGGGTGCTCAACGGTCTTTTGCTGTTGATCGGCATCGGCCTGCGGCCGCGTCATTCGATTCCGGTTCCCAATGCACTGAGAGTCGCGGCGCCGGTGCTGGGGGTGTTGCTGCTCAGCGCCGTACTGTTCGTGCGGGCCGGGGAAGGGGCGCGGGGCTTGCCGATCATGTACACGCCGCTGGCCTACCTCAACCTGTTTGGCTACGAGGCGCTGCACAACACTGTCGGCCCCCGTGAGCCAGTGACCCTGACGCGCAACGGCCCGGCGGTGAGTCACGACATCGTGCTGATCATCGACGAAAGCATTTCCGGCAATTACCTGGACATCAACGCGCCGTTTGGCGTGCACAGCAACCTCAAGCAAGCGCATCCGGGTGTCGAGATCTTCAACTACGGCTACGCGGCGTCCATCGCCAATTGCAGCGCCGACACCAACGTCACCCTGCGCTACGGCGGCACTCGCGCCGATTACATGCGCATCAACACCACGCTGCCGTCGATCTGGCAGTACGCGAAAAAGGCCGGCCTGCGCACGGTCTACATCGATGCCCAGCGTACCGGCGGCAATCTGCAGAACCTGATGACCGACACCGAGAAAAAGGACATCGACGAGTTCGTGCAATTTGACCAGACCAGCGTCCGCGATCGCGACATGGCCGCCGCTGCCAAGCTGATCGAACTGCTCAACGACGACAAACCGGAGCTGGTGGTGATCAACAAGGTCGGCGCGCATTTCCCGGTGCACGACAAATACCCGGACGCCTTCATGGCCTACCGCCCGACGTTGCCGCGAGGGCAGTTCACCGAAGTCGCCGACACCGGCAAGCGCGACGGTTTCAACGGCCAGCCGGATGACTGGGTGCTGTACCGTAACGCCTACAAGAACACCGTGTTGTGGAATGTCGGCGAATTTTTCTCGCGGGTGTTTGCCCAGGCCAATCTGAACAACGCACTGCTGATCTACACTTCGGACCACGGCCAGGACCTGCACGAGCGCGGTAACCCGGGGCTCAACACCCATTGCGGTGGCGACCCGGTGGAAGAGGAGGGGCTGGTGCCGCTGGTGGTGATTCAGGGCGATCAGTTGCACTCGCTCGACTGGTCGGCACAACTGGCGGCCAACAAGGATCGCTCCAGTCACTACAACATCTTTCCGACCCTGCTGCAGTTGATGGGCTACGACCTGGCGGGGATCGAATCGGTCTACGGCAAACCGCTGAGCGTGCCGACAGCGGACGATTTCACCTTCAACTACCGCTTCAATGCGCGGTTGGGGGCCAGGCCCGAGTGGAAACATATCGACCTGAACAGCATCGTCACGCCGGGTGAGTCGCCCACCAGCATTGCAGCAGGACAGTAACCCTGCGCCACCCGCTATCCGCTATCCTTGCCCCACACGGTTCGATCGGATGGCGGCATGCTGCAGGTTCAAAACGTCTTCAAGAGCTATCTCACCCCTCAAGGCCCGTTGCCCGTGTTGCAAGGCATCGACCTGACACTCAAACCGGGAAGCAGTCTGGCGCTGATGGGCGAGTCGGGCAGCGGCAAAAGCACGCTGCTGCACCTGATTGCCGGTCTGGATAAAGTCGACAGCGGCAGCATCCGCAGCGGCGAACATCGACTCGACGAAATGAGCGAAGCGCAACTGGCCAACTGGCGCCGCACGGAAATCGGTCTGGTGTTCCAGCAGTACAACCTGATCGGCAGCCTGCGCATCGAAGACAACCTGGCGTTTCAGGCACGACTTGCCGGACGCCATGATCCGCGCTGGCAGAACCATCTGGTGCAGCGTCTGGGCCTGGACGATCTGCTCAAGCGTTATCCCGAACAACTCTCTGGTGGCCAGCAGCAACGGGTCGCGCTCGGCCGGGCGTTGGCATCGCGGCCCAAGTTGTTGCTGGCCGACGAACCCACCGGCAGCCTCGACGAGTCAACCAGTGACGAGGTGCTGCGGCTGTTGCTGGAACTGCTCGAGAACACGCCGACCACCTTGCTGATGGTCACTCACAGTCAGCGCGTGGCCGCGCGACTGGCGGAGCGGGTGGTGCTGTCCAGCGGTCGACTGACGTGAGGGTTTTCCGGCTGGCCCTGATCGCCTTGCTCAGTCACTGGCGGCGACATCCAGTGCAGTTTTTCAGCGTGCTCACCGGGTTATGGCTGGCCACCAGTCTGTTGACCGGCGTCGAAGCGCTCAACAGCCAGGCGCGGGACAGTTACGCGCGAGCCAGCCGGATGATCGGCGGCGAACCCCAAGCCAGCCTGAGTGCGCCAGGTGGCGCGACGTTTTCGCAGCAGTGGTTTGTCGATCTGCGCCGTCAGGGCTGGCCGGTTTCGCCGGTGTTGCAGGGCCGTTTGATCCTCAAGGACCATGAATCTCAACGCCTGCAATTGATGGGTATCGAGCCGGTGTCGCTGCCGGCCGATAGTGCTGTGGCGGGGCAGGCGATGCCGATCGAGCGCATCGTCGAGTTCTTCAGCCCGCCGGGCAGCACCTGGATTTCCCCCGACACCTTGCAAGCGTTGAACCTGTCAGAAGGTGACACACCGCAAACCGGAACCGGTCAGACGTTGCCACCGTTACTGGCGCAGAAGGACATGGCTCCCGGTGTCTTGCTGGTGGACGTCGGTGTTGCTCAACGTGTGCTCGAACAACCCGGTCAACTGTCGCGGCTGACGTTGCCCAACGATTTTCACGCCGACGTACCGGCCGCGTTCAAGGGCCGGTTGCAGCTCAAGAGCAGCGGCGAAGAAAGCAATCTGGCGCGGCTGACCGAGAGTTTTCATCTCAATCTCGATGCACTTGGTTTTCTCTCGTTTGTCGTCGGCCTGTTCATCGTGCATGCGGCTATCGGTCTGGCGCTGGAACAGCGTCGTGGGCTGTTGCGTACGTTGCGCGCCTGCGGTGTCAGTGCGCGAATGCTGATTGCTTGTCTGATCGTCGAACTCGGTGCGCTGGCGTTGATCGGCGGACTGTTTGGTGTCGTCAGCGGCTACTGGCTGGCCAGTGTGCTGCTACCGGATGTCGCCGCCAGCCTGCGCGGGTTGTACGGCGCGGAGGTGGCGGGGCAGTTGCGCCTGAGTTCGTGGTGGTGGTTCAGCGGCATTGGCTTGAGTCTGCTCGGCGCGTTGCTGGCCGGGGCCAACAGCCTGTTGCGAGCGGCGCGGCTGCCGTTGTTGGCGGTGGCCGATCCGCAAGCCTGGCATGAACAGCATGCGCGCTGGTTGCGCCGACAGGGCTGGGTGGCCGGGGTGTTTGCGGCGATTGCTTTGATTGCGCTGGTGTCGGGTAACAGTCTGGCCAGTGGTTTCGTGTTGATGGCGGGGTTGTTGCTCGGGGCCGCGTTGGCGCTGCCGGTGGTGCTCAGTGCGCTGTTGAACGGCTTGCTCGGGCGCAGTCGTTCGGTGCTGGGGCAGTGGTTTCTCGCCGACTGCCGACAACAATTGCCGGCGCTGAGTCTGGCGCTGATGGCGTTGCTGCTGGCGCTGGCGGCGAACATCGGCGCCGGCAGCATGACCACCGGTTTCCGCCAGACCTTCAACGACTGGCTCGAACAACGGCTCACTGCCGAGCTCTATCTGAACCCGAGCAATCCGGCTCAGGCGCGCGAGCTGTACAGCTGGCTCAAACAACAGCCGAGTGTCACGGCGATCCTGCCCAACTGGCAGGTTTCGGTGACGCTGCAAGGCTGGCCTACGGAAGTGTTCGGCATCATCGACCATCCGCACTATCGTCAGCACTGGCCGCTGCTCGAAGCCCGGGGCAACGACCCGTGGGCTTTGCTGGCCACCGATGACGCGGTGATGCTCAGCGAACAACTCGCGCGCCGGCTCAAGGTGCGGCCGGGCGATCGCCTGACGATTCCGACGCCGGGCCTGTCGTGGACGCCGCGCATCGTCGGGATCTACGCCGACTACGGCAATCCCAAGGGCCATGTGCTGGTCAACAGCAATCACCTGTTGCGCAGTTGGCCGCAACTGACACCGAACCGGTTCAACCTGCGGATCGAACCGGCAAAGATCTCGGCACTGCTCAGTGCCTTGCAGGCACGCTTCCAGCTCGACGACAGCCGCATCGTCGATCAGGCGCGGCTCAAGGGCTGGTCGGTGCAGGTTTTTGAGCGGACCTTTGCCGCGACGGCCGCGCTCAACAGCCTGACGCTGGCGGTCGCCGGTGTGGCGTTGTTCATCAGCCTGCTGACCCAGAGCCAGAGCCGTCTCGGCCAACTCGCGCCGTTATGGGCCTTGGGGGTGACGCGACGGCAATTGATGCTGCTCAACCTCGGTCAGACCTGGTTGCTGGCGGTACTGACGCTGGTGTTGGCATTGCCATTGGGCATCGGGCTGGCGTGGTGTCTGGATGCGGTGATCAACGTGCAGGCCTTTGGCTGGCGCCTGCCGTTGCGGGTGTTTCCGTTGCAGTTGCTGCAACTGACCGGGCTGGCGCTGCTGGCGACGCTACTGGCCTCGGCGTGGCCGCTGTATTCGTTGTACCGCACGCAGCCGGCGGACTTGTTGAGGACGTTTGCCCATGAGGATTAACTTCGCCGCGGTGTGCCTGGCGCTGTTGCTCACTGGCTGCGACAACCCGGCACCGGAACAGAAAGGTTTTGCCGGGATGGGCGCTCAGGCGCAGGCCTTCACGCCGGTGGTGCCGGGGCGGGTGTTCAGTTTCCCGGCGGATCACGGCGCCCATGACGGTTTTCGCATCGAATGGTGGTATGTCACGGCCAATCTCAAGGATGCTCAGGGCAATGATTTCGGCGTTCAGTGGACGTTGTTTCGCAGCGCCCTGAACGCCTTGCCGGAACAACCGGGGTGGGCCAATCAAACGATCTGGCTCGGTCATGCGGCGGTGACCTCGGCCAGCGTCCATCACGCCGCCGAGCGTTATGCCCGGGGTGGTGTCGGCCAGGCCGGGGTGCGTGCCGCGCCGTTCGAGGCGTGGATCGATGACTGGCGTTTCGTCAGTCAGGCGAGTGATCCGCTGGGCGACATGCAGCTCAGCGCAAAGGACAAAAACTTCAGCTATCAGTTGAGGCTGACTTCCAGCCGTCCGCTGGTGCTGCAAGGTGATCACGGTTTCAGTCAGAAATCCGAACAGGGACAGGCGTCGTATTACTACAGCCAGCCGTTTTTTCAGGCCAGCGGCACCCTGCAGATCGACGGCCAGACCTACACCGTCAACGGCCCGGCCTGGCTCGACCGCGAATGGAGCAGCCAACCGCTGACCGCCAACCAGACCGGTTGGGACTGGTTCTCCCTGCATCTGGATGGCGGCGAACACGTCATGCTCTACCGCATGCGCCAGAAGCAAGGGCCGCCGTACCTCACCGGCACGTGGATTGGCGCCGATGGCCAGACCGAAACCCTGCACGCCGAGCAGATCAAGCTGACCCCGCAGGGCACTGCGAAAGTGGCCGGCCGTTCGATGCCGGTGCGCTGGTCGATCGACATTGCGCAAAAAAACCTGCAAATCACCCTCGATGCGATCAACCCCGATGCCTGGATGAACCTGCGCATTCCGTATTGGGAAGGGCCGGTGCGCTTGAGCGGCAATCGGGGCGGGCAGGGCTATCTGGAGATGACCGGGTACTGATTGACCCGGTTCGAGGAGCAACGGCCGATCAGCGTCTATGCTCCTTGGCACGCGCGGTGCCGAGACCGATTCGGCGCCGGGTGTTGTCATCCATCACAGGGAAAGTACCGCTTATGAAGCTCAAAGCATTGACGCACACGATTGCACTCGCCGCCGCCCTTTCTGCTGCCAGCCTTTCGGCGATGGCCAACGATATCCCGCTGTCGGCCACGGTCGAGGCCGACCGGGTAACCACCAAAGTGCTGGCGGTTGACCCGGCCAATCATCAGGTTGTTCTTGAGGGTGCGGATGGTCGCCAGGTACATATCCAGCTCAGCGACAAGGCCAAAAATCTCGGAAATCTGAAGGTGGGTGATCTGGTCAAGATCGAGGTGACCCGTTCGGTCGCCGCTTATCTGGACACCGATGTGGATAAAGGTCTGCCAGGTTCCACCGAGCGCACCGGTGAACTGCGCAATGCCGTGGGCAGCAGCAACCCGGGAGGCGAGGCCTTCCGCCAGGTTCAGGTGCAACTGAAAATCACCAAAATTGATTTGGCGACAAACCAGGTTACCCTGGAAAATCCTTCAGGCCAGTCGAAAACCCTCAACGTCGAGAAGCCTGAGATTCAGGCCAAACTGAAAGATTTGAAAGTCGGGCAGAGTGTGGTGGTCACTTACACCGATGTATTAAAAGTGACCAGTCAGCATGAAAGTTGAGTATTGACTCTACATAACGGCTGTTCTTGTACAAGTAATTGTATGAGAGCAGTCATATGAAGTATTCAAGGTGATGAATTCGAAAAGTTTGTCGGGAAATATCGATGAATATTTTCTTTAACTTTTCAGTACATAAATTTCATGTTGAAGCAGGACGACATATCCGCCAATTTCCATTAAAATCCTTCGCGTTCGCCCAGTGTCAGGGCTCTTTACCGGTGCATGGATTGCCAGGCCATTACACTGGGCGAACACCTCCTCGGAGTGGAGGCCAAAGAATTCAGATGCAAAAAGGGCGACTGTGAAGTCGCCCTTTTTTATTGTCTTACGATTTGACGGGTCGCATGCCTCGTTGTAACTGAAGGCGCTTGAGCGTTTCCTGGTACATGGTGGTACGGCGGTGTCGCGTGCCATATCCACCGATAGCAGCCACGGTGCCGGCCTGGATGTGATCCAGGTAGCGGAAGATCGTTCGCGGCGAGAGGCATTTGATGCCGTAGCCAAGGTTGCTTAAACGATCCTGCAGCGTGTATCCCGGGACCCGGTCATCCATCGAAAAATGCAGCCCGTGAGCCTTGATCAACTGAGCGTTCCACAAGGTGCAGAAGCTTTTCAGGTGAGTTTCCCGGTAGGGTTTTGGATCTCTGGAGGGCAACCCAAAATGCTGTTTTGCCCTGCGGAAATAGTGTTTGAAGTAACGTGAAGACAAACGCCAGGTGTCTCTAAGGACGCCGCGATCTAATTGCTCGACGCAACCGACCGCCGCTGTATCCAAAGATTGCATGCACTCATTCATCATCATCGAAAAGACAGTACTGTCAAAAACGAAAGTGTCGGTGTGCAGCAAAAACAGGTAATCGGTTTCAACTTTCGCAAGTGCCAGATCAAGTGCCTTGCCATGAGCAATATGCCCCGCTTCCTTGCCGGGTGAAGGGCGCTCGATCAAGTTGATCCAGTCCAGGGACCGCAAGTAGATCAGGCTTTCATCGGCGGAATCGTTGTCCACCACCCACACCGGAATTTGATGCTCCTTGACGTATTGCTCGAGAAACTCCAGGCACATCCGGGTTATTTCCGGCGTCTTGTAATTGACCAATACAAGACTGAAGGCGGGCAGTTGTTTTGAGGTGGAATCGATCGCACTCATGGTCTGGGCTCACTTCAAGTTGAAGGGTTCTGCTGACGGCAATCAGCCCACAGAACCGCTGCTTTGTGGCCCGGATGGTAGGGACGCAACCTTAGTTCAAGCTTAATTTTCGAGCGTCCGGACCGGGCGACTTGTTACGGCTTGCGACACCGGCGAGGCGCTTGGCGATCAAGCGCGGTTCCACGGTAAGATGCGCCGCCATTTCAAGTTCAAGGAAGACAACGGCCCGCGCCGTTCGCCACGGATGAAACCACTTTCCCTCTACCACCCGGCCCTTTACTGGCTGCGCGTGTGGCAAAAAAGACTGTTTCGCCACATCGCCTGGCACTGCTCGAGCAAACGCTACGCACGGCCGGCCACGACGTCCGAGCGCTTGCCGTATCGCTACCTCAAACACACCTCAAAACTGATCCGCAAACTCGGCGACTCGGACCTGGCGCTGCAACACAACAAAGTCATCAACCTCAAACTCGCCGTCGCTGCCATCGACGGCGTCACCATCGCCCCCGGCGAATATTTCTCCTTCTGCCGCCTCGTAGGCCGCCCGACCCGCCAACGCGGCTACGTCGAAGGCATGGAACTGTCCTTCGGCCAGGCCCGCACCGGCATCGGCGGCGGCATCTGCCAACTCAGCAACCTCATCCACTGGATGGCCATTCACTCACCCCTGGTCGTCATCGAACGCGCCAACCACAGCTTCGACCCCTTCCCGGACGACGGCCGCGTCCTGCCATTCGGCTCCGGCGCAGCGATCTTCTACAACTACATCGACCTGGTACTGCACAACCCGACGGATCGCAGCTTTCAGCTGAAGCTGAGGGTGGGGGAGACGCAACTGGAAGGGGAGTTGTTGTGCGACCGGGAACGGGCTTATCGGTATCACGTGTTCGAGGTGGGGCATCGGTTTGTGCGGGAGGGGGAGCGGGTGTATCGGGAGAATGAGATTTGGCGGGAGGTGAGGGAGAAGGGGCAGGTGGGGGTGTTGGTGGAGAGGGAGCGGTTGTATGGGAATCGGGTGGTGGTTAAGTATGAGGTGTTGGACGCGTTGATCGATACGAAGTAATCATGGTTCTGGAATTACTATTCTTCTGCATCCATGAGTTTTCTGTATTTGGAAAATATAGCGATGGCTTGTCTGTCGCCATTAATCAGGTTTTCATAAAAATTAATATCTGAAGCTCACTCAGCGAATACTAACTTGCTTTCTGGCTTTGATTTTAAGGCGAGAAAGCAAAGTTTCCAATAGCACGAAAGTTTTCTGTCGATGACTTCGAAAAAGTCAGCTGCGACAGGAATGGGATATTCATCATGGGTTTCTGAGCATATTTAGTACAAAGGGCAGTTGTCCCGGAATACTATTCCGTAGACAATGTATTCTTTTCCTATTTGCAGGTCTAATTCGCCATCAGGAAGTGATATGTGTTTTTTTAATCTTGATACGGTTTCTGGATTTGGTGCTTGATTGAGGTTATTGAATATACATACGACCTTCATTTGATGGAATCTCCAAGCTCTGAGGTATGTGGTGGGATTGTCTTCAAGAACATAATGTATGAAAGAGGTTGAAAAGGGAGCAGATTTATTTTCTTCAGCGAAAAAATTTTGGTTTGTTATGCTTCAAGCATAAAATCTTCGATTTTTTTAATAAATTCCATCTTGTTTTTGTTTTGAATTCCCCTAGGAATGTCTCGGAGTTTTTTAAAGGGTTCCCTTTGTTGTCGTACTTGATTGTTAGGAATTCAATTACAAACTCTCCCGATGGATCTCCTTCTGGTTCAACTCTGGAGTCAAAGCAGTGTCCCGTAGTTTGTCGTGCACCACCTAGTAAAACTGAGCTACTAAACCAGTCTGCAGTTTCGGGAGTGAGATCAACCTCGTAAAGGTTGTTGATTGTGATTGTCCATCCGCTTGGTACTCGGAGGGGTTGGAGATCGTATTTAAGTTTTCTTCTCATATTGTTTGGTATTTTCCATGTGTTTTTGAACTTGATCTGGAGATGCCGGAAATCTGTGTGTTACATATTGAAAGGGGGGGGCGGACGTATTTTGTCCGACGAAAAATAAATCTGTCCCCTTCTTTGGTTGAATAAGATGTTGGATGTGGATGTTTTTAATCTTCTTCATTCCATTCCGCATGGGTCTCAATGGCTATTTTTAGCCACGCGCTGAAGTCAGGATGTTCTCCGTGAAGCTCCCATCCCTCTGAAGCATATGCATGTATTATTAGCACTTTTGGATTGCCGGATAAATCATCGCCGTCAAAGCAAGCAATATCATCATTCGCATTGAATTTGGCGAAAGGAACTAGAGTGCGGTTTGGGTAAGGTTTTTTTTAGTGTGTTGTGCCAGTAATTTATTTTTCCCTCTTGATATATTAGTAACCACCAAGGTTCAATGTCCGGTTCAGGTTCCGTAGTCGCGAATTCTATGAATGTACTAGGGAAATTATAGTTTTTCAGGTGTTCAATGTTGAGAAAAATTTTCATTTTGTCTGTTGGTTTTGAAATGCGGAAAAGGGGACAGGGGCAGATTTATTTTTTTTCAGTAAAAAATAAATCTATCCACGTTGTTTTGTAGTTTTGATAGTCCCCTTTTATCTTTCTAGTGGTTACTCTAGATAATAGTTAAACTTTTCCTCCCATCCGAAATTCACATCCTGTTGCTTTGTGCGTTCAAAAATATTTATTATTTTATTGTACGAATCTCCCATGTTTTTTTGAGAGCATTCAGAATTTTTCCATATTAAATCTACGGGGCGTTCCACGTCGGTGCTGAGTAGGTCCCATAAGGCGTTGAGATTGTTTCCATAAAAATCTGTCACCGCAAAAGCAATGGCTATTTTTTTATGAAACTCTTGCTCTGATGAAATGGTTAAGCCATCAAGTACAATTATAATTTTAAGACTCACTTCCAGGTTCCAATAGAGCTAACGGTTTCGTAGTGGTCGCTGGTTATATAAAGAAGTCCATCGTTTGAATGAATTAGTCTTGTTCTTAGTGAAAAAAGGGGACGGTTTTATGTTTTTTTAACGAAAAATAAATCTGTCCCCTTTGGATTTCCTTTGGATTTTTTAGCTACTAAATCCAGATCCCGGAACCGACTAAAGATTCTCAATATCTGTGTTGCAGCCATTGTTTTTCAGTCTTTGAATTTCTTGCTCAAAAGAATACTTGGATGAGTTTTCATTTTTTTTGTCATACACTTTTCTCAAGTGTCGGAAGAGTTTGCCAATGTTGTTTTTTGTCTTGTCGTCAAGGCTATCGATAAGGTCGTAATCATCCATTGATAGAATGTGTAATTTACTCTTTAGAACGTAGTATGCGGTAATGTTCGAAAGCAAGCCCGCCGCATCTTCGTAGTTCTCTTTCAAGTATTTAGCATAATCTTCAAAGATTTTTGTCAAAAGACTCTGCGCGGCTTTTTGAGTTTTCAATACGCTGCACATTTCCTGCCAGTTGCTTACATACAGGTGGTCACCCCAATCGGAGCCTCTAGCAAAATAAATTCCTTCTCCTTTGAAGAATTCAGAAATTTCATGCTGGTCTAAGGCAGTTTCAAATGTAGTTTTCATTGAAGCTTTTCCCAATCGTCGAAATTTTTCAACAGCGTTCCAATGTCGCTGTTGTGGGTGACATTCTCAGAGCCGATCAGAGCGGCTTCTTTTGTACCGCTTTTCGTTGCACCACCAGGAACCCATTCGTTAGGGTAGGCGCCATTTTCCTTACCATTTGGCATCTCATATTTAAAACGAGGGTCATCCGGCTTTATTTTAACAATATAGATGCCTTCACCTTCGAGAGTCTTTGCACCAAGGTTCAGCTCTTTATTCAGAACTCGCCAGTGGTTGAAAAGGGGGCAGATTTATTTTCTTCAAATAATAAATCTGTCCCCTTTGGATTTTGGATTTTTTGCTTTTTCTTTTTTCGATTTTGTGGTTATAGCGGATATTCACAGCGCCATGGTATAGTGAAAAGCTCTGGATCGATATCGAGTTTTTCAAGTAGAGCGTTGATCTCATCCTCGGAGTTCATGGGTTCTATTTTTTCGATAGTAATATCGCGGTCATCTATGCCGTCGCTTGTTTCAAGTGTTTCGGTAGGAATTGTAAATATTACAATCGCGTATCGGAAGCTTTTTGAATGGTGGATGAACTCGTAATATTGGTTTGGGTCGTTGGTGAAGGAGTACTTGTAAATGGCATAAACTGAAATCCATTTTCTTAATGATGGTTCATCGGATTTTAGCTCTTGCGCAATGTTGTCGTAGCCTGTCCCGTCAAGCCCATACCATACACTTCGTGGGATATATTTTTGCGCTGTCATTTTTGCCCATCGAACGGATTCGGCCAATAAATTCGGATGACTTTTCCATCTTTAGCAAAAAATAAATCTGTCCCCTTTGACTCTTTGACTCTTTGACTCTTTGACTCTTTGACTTTCATACTGATAGCTGTTCAACCCACCAGCAAGCTTGATCGGATCCGGAGTCAGAAACGCCCAGTCCCCTTTGGCTTGTCCCCTTTGGCTTCTTAAATAAAAAATGAATCTGCTCCCCGTTGTGATCGCGTGGTAATTATTTATTGTAAATTCGATAGCCAGCGTCAAAGTTGCTAATTGTATGAGTGTTGCTATATGTGGGGTCGAATAGGCCTGTGAGAGGTGGTTGAGTAGGTTTTTCTCTTGAATTTAGTTTTTCTAAAGATTTTTGAAGTTCGGGGTAGCTTTCTATGTATGTGTAGTCTGATGAGTTAAATTCAAGTGTTATAGTGCTGGGTGAAATGAATGCGAAGTTAATTAAAAGCTCCGGGTTCGAAAAGAGTCTTCCGCTGATGTCGTAGATCTTGTCTCCGGTGTTCAATTTTTGGCTGTAGCGTTCGTGGGTCAAATATCCGTGGTCTTGGTTTAATAGTCGTAATAATTTTTCGTAGCCTTTTATTGACTCAAAGGAAATACTGGCTCGTCTTATTACAAGGAAGCCGTCTTCGGTCATGTTCTCCAAAAAGTTTGAGTTCTGCCTGTTGATCGAGGCGATGACGGGCTCGTCGATTAAGTTAAGTACGAAGTTTGATAGATTAAGGTGAAATTTTTCCCGAGGGTTTTCGATGGGGGGGGTGCTGATATAGCTTATGATCCCGCCTGCGTTATCGGAGTCGATCGCGCCAAAGCACTCTGTGATATCAATTGAAAAAATCATTTTGCTCTCTCGATAATAGCAAAAAATAAATCTGTCCCCTTTGATTCCTTGATTTAGTTCTATTTAAAGTTGCGCGCTGCTGGCTTTTTTTAGAAGGTTTTCAAGTTCTGGATAGAACGAGAAATAGATCTGTCCCCTTTGACTTTGGGTTTGAAAAGGAGACAGATTTGTCAATTTTTGTTGAGTTCAGTCTAGCGGGTACTCGCAGGTCCATGGGGGCGTAAATAGCTCGGGGTTTATGTTATTTTCATAAAGAAAAGAGTTTATTTCTTCCTCTGTTTCCATGGTTTTGCACTTTGTGATTGTTGTGTCGTTGGCGCCAATGCTGTCTCTTGTTTCGAGAAAGTGGATTGGGAGAGTGAATTCTATAATGACGTATTTAGAATTTTTTGCATCCTCTAGAAACTTGTAGTAACTCTCTCCAGGGTATCTATTTTCAAAGTTTAAATGATAAACAGCATAGATTGCGATCCACTTTCTAAGTGACTCATCCTGCGAAGGTAGTTCCTGCGCAATCTCTGTATATGATTTTGCCTCCAAACCCCACCAAACTTTTCTAGGGATAGTCTTCTGGGTGCTCATTTTTGTCCTTCAAATTGGTTTGGCCAATAGATTCTTATAACTTCCCCTTTCACAGGGTGAAGCTGCAAATGTGGATGATCACCATGTGGGTCGCTCGGGTCGTGGTTCGCCATTGTGACCTTTCTTGTCTTAATGTCTGAAACCGGTGTGTCATCCCAGTGATAGTATTTTTCGGGTTCTTTTGTTTTTCTAAAATGCGTTTTGGCAGTCGCGGAGTTGAATTCTTCGGCGTTTCTATATCCTTGGCCTACATATTTCCCTAAAAATAGCTCTTCAGCTTCAGCTCTGCTGTTCACGGTGACGGAGGTAGCACCTCGATCAAGTGCGTCTGATGCCCTTTTTACAGAACCATTCGACCACGGGATATCGGGTGCCGAAGGTTCTTTCGTATCGACTCGCGCCTTCTCTGTTGGTGCAGTTGGGTTTCCTTGACCATCTCCATCTGGTGGGCATCCATTCAAACCCAACGGATCCACCCACCCCGTGGGGTTAGGCACGTACTGGTAGTTATTCAACCCACCCGCAAGCTTGATCGGATCCGGAGTCAGAAAACGCCCAGTCCCCGGATTGTAGTAGCGATGACGGTTGTAGTGTAGGCCCGTCTCTGCGTCGAAATACTGACCCTGGAAGCGCAACGGGTTGTCGATTTCGCTGACGTCCAGCGCCGCGAGGTTGCCGTAGGCGCGGTACTTCGCGGACCACATGATCTCGCCACTGTAGTCGGTGAGTTCCTGCGGTGTGCCCAGATGATCGAGCTGGTAGTAGAACGGCGTTGCCTTACGCGGGCCTTCGCCGTCGAGCATGGCCAGCGGGCGGAAGCTGCCGGGTTCGTAGATGTAGGTGCGGTAACGGTTGTCGCCACTTTCGGCGATCAGGCGTTCGCCTTGCCACAAGAATTCGGTGGTATGGCCATCGACAGTTTTCTCGATGCGGCGACCGAAAGCGTCGTACTTGTAGGACGCGGTGCTGCCACCCGGCAGGATCGCGCCGATCAGTCGATGCTGGCAGTCGTAGCGATATTCGGTGACGAGCTTCTGCCCGGTGCCGCGACGTTCGCGAATCAGGTTGCCATACGCGTCGTAGTCGTAGTGGCGGTCGCCCTGCATCAGCAGACGGTTGCCTTTGACGTTGGCGAGGTTGGCTGTACCTTCGTTGTTCTGGCCGAGCAGGTTACCGGCCGGGTCGTGGGCGAAGGTTTCCGGTGTCGCGCCACGTACGCTGGTCAAGCGGTCCAGCGGGTCGTAGTGGAAGCTGCGGTTGCCCTTGCGGCTGTCGTCGATGCCGGCGAGGTTGCCGTTTGCGTCGTAGTTGTAGCGGCGCTGGAACAGGTTTTTGTCACGCTGGCTGACACTGTGCGCTTGCAGGCGACCTTGTTCGTCGTATTGGTACTGGCTGAGCAGCAGACCTTGCTGGCGCTGTTGTTCGCGACCACCGCTGAACTGGTGAGACGTCAGGCGCGAGCCATTGAGATCGATGCCGCTGAGCATACCGCCGGGCTGGTGGCGGTAATCGAGTTTGCTGCCATCGGGCAAGCGACAGTGCTTGAGCTGGCCGACGCTGTCGTACTCATGGCGCAAGGTGCCCCAGCCCTGGTGTTCGGTGACGAGGCGATCTTGCAGGTCGTATTCGTAGGCGAGCGGCCAGTGTCCGTCGTCGACGTTGACCAGGCGACCGAGGGCATCGTAGCTGTAGTGGATTTCTTCGCTGTCGGGAAGTGTCTTCACCAGAAGCCTGCCTGCGGCGTCGCGTTGGTATTCAGTCACCAACTCGCTGCCGTCATCGCCGAATTCGGTTTTCTTCAGCAACTGGCCATTGAGGTCGTATTCGTACGCAGTGCGACGACCGTCGAAGCCGGTTTCCTGCTGGATCAGGCCGTTGGCGTAGTAGTCGAGGTTGTAGTGCTCGCCGCGCTCGTTTTCGATTTGGGTCAGCAGCAAGCGCGAGTTGTCGTAGCGGTAGCGCAGTTGGCTACCGTCAGGATTGATGCGACGGCTGACAAGGTGCAGGTTGTCGGCATATTCGTACCGGGTGACGCGGCCGAGTTCGTCGCGTTCGGCAGTGACTTTGCCGTAGGCGTTGTAGGTGAACGCGCGTGTTGCACCGCCCGGCAGGGTAATTTGTGCAAGTCGGTTGGCGGTATCCCATTGGTACTGGGTGATGGCCCCGGACTCTTCTTGCCGAGTAATCTGCCGACCCAACGCGTCGTAGCGATATTTGCGTTGACCACCGTCGGGCAGGCGTTCTTCAAGCAATTGACCGAGGTTGTTCCAGCCCAGTTGGTGGCGGCTGCCATCCGGGTGACGGATCTCCAGCAAACGTCCTTGACGGTCGTAGCTGTAAAACGTCGAATTTCCGTCCGGGTCGATTTGCTGGGTAACATCGCCCTGTCTGTTGCGTTGATACTTCCAGCTGGCTTTGCCGCGATGAACATCGCTGACGAAACCGTTGCTGTACTCGTAGGTGATGGCCTCATCTTCAGGAGGGATTACGGCGATCATCAATCCATTGTCGTCGTACCGGTATTCGGTCACGGCGCCGAGAGGATCCTTTTCCGCGACTAATTGTCCTTTGTCGTTATAGGCCTTGAGGTGCTCGGCACCATCCGGATCGATCTTACTGATCAGTCGTGCCTGGTCGTCGTGGGTGTAGACCTCTTCGCTGCCATCGGCGTTGGTAACGGTCACGCTGCCTTTGTCATCCCAGGCGTAGTGCGCGTCCATCTGCGAGAAGTTTGCCCAGTGGTGGATGCATCGAGCCAGTTTGCCTTCGTTCTCCCACTCCCAGAAGAAGCTCGCGCCGCCGGCCAGTTGCCGTTCCAGAATCACATGTTGATCGTTGTAGCGATAACGCTCGGCTTCCCCGGCAGCGTTCTGTGCTTCGATCAACCGGTGTTGCGCGTCATAGGTGTAGGTGACCAGCGTCTGGACTGTGTTCCAGGCATCCTCAAGATTGTCTGCTGGAAGAAACTGCTGATAGTCGACCGCGACAATGTGTTTGCGGTCGTAGCGTAAAAGCAGGGCACGACCTGCGCCGTTGTCGAGGCGTTTGATGCGCCCGTGGATGTCCCGTGTGATGTGCAGGCGATTGCCATAGCTGTCGCTGATGGCGATCAGAGTTGCGCCTTTGCTGTTGAAACGGAAGTGATAGAACGAAGGACGCTTGCCGGCTTGGGCCAGTACCAGTTCTGACGGGTCATCGCCGAGGAAAATGGCTGCACGCGAGAGGCTGTTGGTGATCGCCGGGCGCTGTTCGCTTGGAAGCGGGAACGGTGTGGAACGGTTTTCGTGGTCGGTCCAGATGACTTCATCGCCCACGATTTCGATGCGATGGGCAAGGGCGTGACTCCACCCGTATCCCAAGCCACAGTCGATTTCCACGGCGCTGGTTCTGTACAGGCGTGTCCATTCAAACGGCAGCAAGCCGTCAAGTTGGCCATCTGTCAGCGTCAGTAGTTCTTCGCCGGTGACCATCGACACCGGGCATCCGTTGGTACACGTCCCCGAGGCCGGTTCGGCGCTCTTTTCCGCAGGCGTCTTTGCCTGTTTTGAAGCGTCATCACCGACTTCGCCTTTACCCAGCCTTGCGTTCTTTTTTCCGTCGAATCGCAGCTGAGAGACGCCGTTTCTCACCTTTGCCGTCACCCCACGCGCCGCAACAGCGGTGTATTTCGCGACATACTCCATAAAGCCATTGATGATCTTGAACAACGATTTCACGAAGCTGGTGACAGCGTTGATGACAAGCTCGCCGTACTTCTTCAGTCGGGCGGCGAGGTAGATAACCCCTGTGCCTTCAGCTGCAATCGTCAGTACCACGCCAATCACGATGTCGATCGCGATGCCGACGACAATGGCCGTGGTCATCTTCGCAACGTCGCCGGCCATCTTCATTGGCGGCAAGCCAGCCAGCCAGATCACGGCACTGCGTACCAGCAGGAACAAAGCGGCCTCGTCGCTGGCCAGCAACATGGCTTTTTTCATGATGTCTGGCGAGCTTTGGGCGACTTTGATCAGGTCCTGGACGCCGGCACCGAGATCATTCGCGAACTTCTTGGGGTCTTGCAGAATGTCGAGCACCAGACTAATGCCATCCCACACGCCTTTGATGGCTTCCCAGCCACCTTCAAGAATGCCGTTGCCGATCGCCATCGCAGTGCCTGAAGCCGACAGGTTCGACCATTGCGGCTTGAACCCGGCCCACTCCTTGCGCAGGAAACCTTCGAGGTCTGCTGTCACGCCGCTGTAGGAGCTGAACAGAGCGTCGATCTGCGCGGGTGTCACTTCGTTATGAACACGGATTTTGTAGAACTTGCCGGGAATCCCACCGGTCCAGCTGGCTTTGCCTTGTTGATCGAGTTTGACCTTGCTGACTGCACCACCTTCAACAGCGACGATCTCGACTTCGATATCGCCTACAGGGATGTCATAAACCGATTCGAACTTGCTCTCGATCAGCAGCGGTCCCTTCAACGGGCACTGAGCCACGTTCGAAGTGAAGTCGCCGTCGGTCATGCTCACCGATTTGCTGGTGTTGCCAACCTTGATGACTCGCTCCATGCCCAGCAGGGAAGGGAGGTCAGCCGCTCGGCTGGCTTTGTCCGCGACGTTGGCGTACCAGGTTTTGGTCTGTTCCTGATACAGCTTCAGACTGTCCTTGAAGGTGTTCAGTTGGTTGTCAACAAAGGCAACGCGATCCATCAGCCTTGCTCCAGAATCAGGTGGTTTAACAGTGCTTCTTTAAGGTTGTCCGGAGCATCCGGGCGACGCACGAAACGGGTGATTTTCAGTTTCAGGTTGTTCTCGGGCCACGCGCTGTAGAGGTCCGGCCGTGCTTCTTCGAGCCACTGCATCAAATTGCCGACAAGCGTCGTGTGATCCTCTTTCGCCAACTGATCCAGCAACTTCTTTGGCACCTCCCACCACGGCCAATCCCTCACCTTCGGCACCACCCTCGGCCCGACTTCCAGGCTCCGTCCATTAATCAGATACCGCTCAAACACCGGCAACACTTCCCCGGCCGTCTCACCCAAGCCTTCAAGAATCGGATAGATATGCCGCCCATCCCAGAACCGGAAAAACACCTCGGTCCCGTCCGGCATCTTCACTTGGGTCAGGCTGCGCAGGTGTTCGAAGACTTCGTTGGGTTCCGAGCGGGAGATCGCCAGCCAGCCCCAGTCGAGGGCGTCGGTTTCGGTGATCCAGGGCAGGAAGGCCGAGTTAGCCTTGAGTTCGGCGACGTAAGGCATCACCGGTTGCCAGGTGGAGTAGGGCGTCCCGCCCCAGACGGGAACGGCCTGGATGGACGGTTCGCTCTGATACAAGATCTTCAGCGCGTCGGCATCGCTGGCGGCGCTGACGATCAAATACAGACGCTCATCTTTTTGCAGCGGCTGTTGTGCCAGCCAATCCTTGGGTGTCAGTCGATTAGATGGCACAAGCACCTGCCTTACACTTCTCACACTCTTCACAAAACGGCGCATTACGCTTGAGGGTGTTGATTTGCGCCGGGGTCAGCACGGCGCCAGCCTTGTCGGCATCCGCCTGCTTCAGCACGCCCGGCATCAACGGCGCCGCCCCCGTGCCGCTCCCCGGCCCACCACCGGAGTTGATGTTGATTGCCGGCCCGCTCATGGTCACGCCGCCGCCATCGATCTTGATGAAGCTGCCACCGCCGACCAGCGTCAGTTCGGCCCCAGCCTCCAGCACCACCTTCATGCCACTGCTCAGGTGAATTTCCTGGCCAGCGTCGATGAATTGCCCGGTGCCAATCTTGATGTGCTGGTTCACGCCCACGGTCAGGTGGTCGTTGGCCCGTGCTTCGACTTTGCGGTCTGCGTAAACCGTGTGGTGTTCTTCGGCCTTGAATTCCGTGTAGCTGTTCTTTTCCACGACGTCGTGGCGTTCGTTGCCGACGCGGATTTTCTGGTCGTGTTCGATGTTTTCGTCCCAGTCGCGCTGGGCGTGGAGGAAGATCTGTTCCTGACCTTTCTTGTCTTCGATGCGCAGTTCGTTGAAGCCACCGCCGCCCATGGAACTCAGGGTTTTGAAGGTGGTGCGGGTCTTGTTCGCCGGCAGGGCGTAGGGGACGGTGTTTTCCTTGTGGTACAGGCAGCCGCTGATCAGCGGCTGGTCGGGGTCGCCTTCGAGGAAGGTGACCAGCACTTCCATGCCGATGCGCGGGATGGCGATGCCGCCGTACTGGGCGCCGGCCCAGGCGGAAGACACGCGCAGCCAGCAACTGGTCTTGTCGTCCGCCTGACCTTCACGATCCCAGTGGAACTGGACTTTGACGCGACCGTATTCGTCGCAGTGGATTTCTTCACCTTTCGGGCCGGTGACCACGGCGCTCTGGCTGCCGAGGATGCGCGGTTTCGGGTGGCGCAGGGGCGGGCGGTTCGGCACGTCCCACGGGGTGGCCTGGAAGCGGTTGCGGTAGCCCTGATGGAAATCGTCTTTCAGCGCGGTGGTGTCACTGGTGACCGACTCTTCCAGCACTTGCGGCTGCTTGCCTTCGTGCAGGACTTCGGTGAGCAGCCACAGGTCATTCCACTTGGGCTTAGGGTGTTCTTTCAGCGCGAGGAAATGGCCGCTGACCAACAGCGGCTGATCGCTCTTGCCTTCGGCGAGCTGGAAGTCGCTGCGGTGGCGTTCGAGGGCGCGTTTGGCCAGGTGCTTGCCGCGTTCTCGGTCGACGAAACGGCCCGGGTAATCGTAGTCCTCGAGGTCGGGCAGGGCGTCGCCACGGTTTTCGCTTTCGAGGGTGATGCGCGGTTTTTCGAAGTCGTAATCGCGGCGGGTGGTGCGGCTGGTGCGGGTTTCCAGGCGCAGGTCGAAGCGCTTGATCACCGGGTCGCTGGCGACCATGCCGGAGTCCTGCTGATAGGCCACCGGCGCCAGTTTCTTAAACACCGTCTGGTCGTCGCCGAACACCAGCTTGTGGCCCGTGGCGCTGTGCTGGAAGTGGTAGTGAATGCCTTCTTCTTCGCACAGGCGCTGGATGAAATGCAGATCCGATTCGTCGTACTGCACGCAGTAGATGCGCTCGGGGTAGATCGAGCCGGTCTGGAAGGTGTAGGCGTTGCCCTGAATGCCGTGTTCTTCGAGGACCTTGCCGATGATTTTCGGCACGCTGAGGTTCTGGAAGATCCGCTGGTTGATTCGGTGCGCGAGGTACGCCAGTTGCGGGCGCAGGGTCACGGAGTAGCGCGTCAGGCGCTTGCCGGAATCGCCTTGCGCGGCGCGGTAGATCAGACCGTGGATGCCGCTGCCGTCGGGCGACAGCTGCAAAAAGGCCGGTTTGTGCAGCAGGGTTTCGAGGTCCAGCGACGGCTGCTCACTGACCAGCTCCACCTCGAACACAAAAGGCTGGCTGATGGCTTCCCGGCCGGTCAGGGTAAACACCTGAAAGTCGGCGGAAAGACCTTCGATGGTCAGGGCAAAGTGGGTTTCATTGGCCGGCGCGAACATCCCTTGTTCCTCGTGCTGTACAGCGGCGTTCATCGATGACCGCCAGGCGGATCAACGCACGCGAAATTCTGGAGGGCGTAAACAACATCGACCAGCAGAGCTGGCCGATGCTTGCAACGATCAGCCGTAATTAAACGACTGGAGCACGCCAGTCATCGGAACCCGAAGTACCGGATACTTCGTGGGTCCAGGTGATTTTGCGGTAGGTGAACTGCACTTCTTCCAGGTGGGTGAAGTGCGAGTTGCCTGGATCCTGGCAGTTGTGCATTTTGTTGTTGATGGCGACGATGATCGCGTCTTCCAGTTTGGTGGTGTAGTAGTGCTCTTGGGTACCTTGAGCCGAAGTGCGGTACCACTGGATAACGATTTCGCTCATGCGCTCGCCGGAGGTCAGAGCAGCTTGCAGCAGTGGCGAAGCCTTGTCGTAGACCTTGGTGATGATCACTGGCTTGTGAACGCGCTGACCGGTTGGCTGACCGGATTGCGGGTCACGCGGGATGATCACGTCGTGGCTGAACGCCTGAACCATGACCTGGTCTTCGTGACCTTCCTGGTAGGTGTTGCCAACGGAGTCGGCGGTGAAGGCGCCGGCAGTGATCAGGCCTTGTTTTTCGCCGGTAACCGACATGTACGCTGGTGTTGCCATGGGATGCTCTCCTTGCGGATAAAGTTAGGGTGCCCGGGAGGCGAAATCGCCCGGTGGGTGCCTGACTGTTATCAAGGAGCGTGCCAGCTTTTGCCACGTCCCCGGGAGCCGGGGACTTGACCGCTCTGGATCGCGGCTTTGAGCGTTTTTTGATCAGCTCGGTAGCTCGAAGTGCGCAAGAAGTTGCGCAGTACTGCGCAACTTCTTGCGCACTTGGCTGTAGGCCTTGATACACAAGGCCTACAGCGGTTCGAGAGGCCTTTTTATTACCAGCAACTGCGCAACTTCTTGCGCAGTATGGCCAAAGGCCGCATTGCCGCTTATCGAGTCAGCGCCGTGAGGCATTCTTCAATCGAACGACGCTGTGTTTCGGCATAGAGCCCCAACTCATCAATGGTCGAACGCCCCAATGCCAACTCGAACGCCTGTCGATTGGAATGCTCGCTATAGTGCGTCTGCGCCGCATCCCCCAGGTTCGACTGAAAAATCCCTGCCGCACTGACCGGCAGGAAATCTTCGTATACCAGCGGTTCGGCTTTCACATAGCCGTCACGTAATAACCCTTGCAGCGTTACATCAGCGGGACGACTTCCTTTGCCTGTCAGGAAATAGCGGAAATACGCCAATTCCTGCTCGCGCATGCCATCGAGGCTGTCAGGGAATTCGCTGAAGTGTTGGGTCATCAGCGCGTTGTAGCGTGAGGCATTGGCTTCGTTGGGGAAGTCACCCAACTCATCTCGCGCAGCATTCAGCAGACGGTCGTATAACGCCCGGCCCTTGGGTGTCAGCGCCGCACCTCGTTGTTCGATCTCGCCGAAGCGAGCACTGTGGCTGCCTCGGGTTTCTGTCTGGTCAGTGAAGGCGATCGACTCGTCCAGCGCCTTGAAACTGGTCTGACGCAACAGGATCGGGTGTTGCCGACGCGGCGGCCCTTCGATCACCGCTTTTGGCGTGATGCCATGCAGCGGCATCTGCGCCTGAACGATGTCGATGTCCAGCGTGCGCGGGGTCAGGTGGTTGATGTGCGGGCCCTTGAAGGCCACGACATCGGCGATCAGACGATGCTGAGCGCTGAGGGTCTGGTATTGCGCGGCGGTGACGGTGGCGCTGTGGTGCCAGCGAAAAGTCTCCAGCGCTTGCAGGACAAATTCCCCGGCTTCGGACTCAGTCAGTCCGCCAGCGGCTTCGGCCTGCTCGATCAGGCGCAACGCTGTCGGGGTGAAGATCGAACGCTGATCCAGCACTGATTGAGCGAAGGCTCGCAGTTCGGGGTCTTCAATCAATTCCAGTCGCAGCAACGAAGTGAACACCCGGAACGGGCTGACCTGCAGCGCATTTTCATGCACCGCACGGAACGCCGTGGAATGCACCGGCACGCCGGCGGGTGTCAGGTCGTAATAACCCACAGGCTGCATGCCCATCACGGCGAACAGGCGGGCGAGGGTGGCCAGTTCGGTGGCAGTGCCGACGCGGATTGCACCGTGGCGTTCCATGTCCAGCCGTTCGATTTCGCCGGTGCTGTGCAACTGACTGGCGATCTGCGGCTCGCGTGCCAGCACTTCGCGGTTGGTCTGCTCCACCAGTTCCATCAGTGCGCCATACAGCGGCACTTCTTCGCGGTACATATCGGACATCGCTTTGGAGAAGCGTTGGCGGATCAGGTCGGGGCTGACGAACGGCTGCACGGTCATGAAAAAAATTCCTGGCACGGTCACGTAAAGGATGGAGGAAAAGATCGCAGCCTTCGCCGACGCGGGCAAACGAAGAATCCTACGAACTTCATTCTGCCAACGACTGACCGTTTACCTGTCCGCGCGTGAGTTTTCTCCCAGGAACTCCCGATACAAACGTGCCGTGTTCGACGGCTGCTCGACCATCGGCATGTGCCCGACACCGTCCCACACATCGACCCGCAGATTGGCGATGCCCTTGCTCCACACCGGCACGCTGCTGACATCGATCAACCGATCCTTGCGACCCCAGAGCAACAGCGCCGGGCATTTGATGTCCGGCAGCTTTGGTTCCATCGGCGGGCTGGCGCGGAAGTCCCGGAAGATCTCTTCCAGTTCGTCCCGTTGCTGTTCATAGCGTTGGGCAATGGCATCGAGCACCAGTCCGGGTACCCAGGGCGGTGAGGCCATGGTCATCGCATAGAAGTGTCGGAATTCTTCCCGGGAATTGATCAGGAACGGATTGTGCCCACGAGCCAGGTGACGCTCCATGTCGCTGGCTTCTGGCGCGGTGACGCCGGCCGGGTCGATCAGCGCCACCGAAGCGATGCGATCCGGATAGGTCGCCGCCAGCCACGCGGCGATGTAACCGCCCATGGAGTTGCCGATAACGTGGACTTTCTCTACCCCGCAGACGTCGAGCAGCTGAATCATGCGTTTGGCCTGTACCGGAATGTCGTAGCCGCCACCGGCCTTGAAGCCGGTTTCGCCGTGACCGGCCAGGTCCGGGATGATCACCCGATACTGGCTGACAAAGTGCCGGGCAAAACGCAGCCACAGGTTCTTTTCGGCGCTGTAGCCGTGCAGCATCAGAATGCTGCTCGACGCTTCATAGGGCCCGCCTTGCCAGGTCGACACGGTCATTTCGGCGATGGGCACTTCGATCTTGTGCAACCGGTAAAGCCTGGCCTCCAGGGCCGCGCTCAGGTCGTAGAGCCAGTGACCGACCGCCGGGTAACTCAACCAGCTCCAGGCCACGAAAACTGCGAGGGCGACAAACAGCAAAAGCATCGTGGGTCTTCCTTGTTCAAGACAGAATGTGGTCGGCCGGTTTCAGCGCCCGGGTCAACCGGTGGTAGCTGAAACTGAAGCCGGGAAACATCGCGATCACATGACCGCTCTTGCTTTGATACCAACTGTGGCAGCCGCCGGTTTTCCAGACCGTGCGCTCCATCTCCCGGTGAATCATCTGAGTGTAGGTACGTTCTGCTTCGGGGCGAACTTCGATGCTGCGCAGACCTTTGGCCTGCACGGTGCGGATACAGTCGAGGATGTAGTTCATCTGCGCCTCGATGATGAACAATGCCGAGGTGTGACCGATGCCGGTGTTCGGCCCGGTGACGATAAACAGATTGGGAAAGTCCGGCAGGCTGGTGCCGAGGTAGGCGCGTGGATACTGCGCCCAGACATCGCGCAGTTTTACGCCGTTTTTTCCGCTGACCGGGTAGGAAATCACTCCGTCGGTGGCGTCGTAACCGGTCGACCAGACGATCAGATCGACGTCGATGTGCTGGCCATCCGTGGTGATAATGCCGGTTTCGTCGAGGGCGGCGATACCTTGTTCGCGGCTGTGCAATGTGACATTGGGCCGGGTCAGCGCCGGATAATAGGTGCTGGAGACCAATACCCTTTTGCAGCCGATGGTGAAGTCCGGTGTGAGTTTTTTCCGCAACTCGGGGTCAGCCACCTGGCGTTTGAGAAACTTCAGGGCGTGTCGCTGCACCATGTGAATCGCCGGTTTCGAGTATTTGAAGGCGATGACCCGGGTTTCGAATTGCCAGTAGATCATCCAGCGCAGCAGTTTGTAGGCCGGTTTCAGACCCAGCAGCCAGCGCTGGAATCGACCGAACGTACGGTCGGCCCGGGGCAGCACCCAATGCGCTGTACGCTGAAACACATGCAATTGAGCGACCTTCGGTGCAATGGCCGGAATCACCTGAGCCGCACTGGCGCCGCTGCCGACAATTGCCACGCGTTTAGCGTGATAGTCGTAACTGTGATCCCAATTGTTTGTATGAAAGGTCTTGCCCTGAAAGCGATCCTGCCCGGGGAAGTGTGGGATAACCGGTTGGCTCAACGGCCCGGTGGCATTGATCAGGAACTGCGCATAAAAAATGCCTTTGGTGCCAGTGTGTACAGCCCAGCGTTTTTCGGTGTCATCCCACTCGACCCGCTCGACGTTGGCCTCCAGTTCCACCCGGTCGCGCAGGCCGAAACGCTCGATGACGTGTTCGGTGTAGCGTTGCAGTTCGGCCTGTTCGGCGAACATCTGCGTCCAGGGGTAGGGCGCAAACGAAAGGGAATACAGGGGCGACGGCACATCCACCGCCGCGCCAGGGTAGGTGTTCTGGCACCAGGTGCCGCCGAAAAAGTCCCGCCGCTCCAGCAAGCGAAAATCGTCGATGCCGGCCTTGAGCAAATTGACCGCCGCGCACTGGCCGCCAAACCCGCTGCCGATGATCAGCACTTGATAGGTCTGCATGGGCCTCCTTCTTAGAGTCTTTTTTCCATTTTCTTCCTTTCATGTATAGCCAATCATTTGCTCGCCGTGTGGTGCTGATGACGGGGTATTCGGCCCGCTGGCCGGTGATGGCTATTTGACGTTGCCCTGATAGACTCCCAATACATCGGGTCTGCGGTCTGCGCAGTGCCGTCGAGTGGTCGAGGCCCCTATGGGAAGAACGGGAGGAAAGGGACTTTCACTGGCCAGGAGGCTCTATACATCGCGAATCCTCGGGCTGGTTCTGGGGCTTTTGTGCGTGAGCGTCGCGATGTATCCACTTGATCCGCCGGCCTGGGTCTGGGCGGTGATGCTGTTCAACGGACTGGTCTGGCCGCATCTGGCGTTTCAATGGGCCCGACGGGCGCGGGTGCCTTATCACGCCGAGCACCGCAATTTGCTGATAGACGCCTTTCTCGGTGGCTTCTGGGTCGCCGCCATGCACTTCAATCCCTTGCCCAGTGCCACGACCATTTCGATGATGGCGATGAACAACGTCGCCATCGGCGGCCTGCGCTTTCTGCTGGCCGGGGCGGCGGCGCAGTTGCTCGGGGTTGGCGTCGGGCTGGTGGTATTTGCCCCCGCGTTCATCCCGATGACCACGTCGGCACAGCTTTATGCCTGTCTGCCACTGTTGATGCTGTATCCGTTGGCGCTCGGCTGGATCTGCTTTCGCCAGGCCTACACCCTCGGCTTGCATAAACGTGAACTCCTTGCCCTGAGCCGCACCGACAGCCTCACCGGACTGCTCAACCACGGCGCCTGGAAGGATCAACTGGAAATCGAATTCCAGCGCTGCAAACGCCAGCAGACAGGCGCAGCGATTGCGCTGATCGACATCGACCACTTCAAGGCGATCAACGACACCTACGGCCATGTGGCGGGCGATATCGTCCTGCGGCAGTTGAGCAAAATGCTCAAGCAGAACCTGCGCATGGCGGATGTGGCGGGGCGTTATGGCGGCGACGAGTTTTGCGTGATCCTGCCGGACCTGCCGCTGTTCAATGCCGCGCAGGCGATGGAGGCGTTGCGTGAGCGTTTTTCCTTTCTGGTGTACGAACAGAACCCGGCGCTGAAAGTCAGCCTGAGCATTGGCCTGGCGGCGCTCGATCCGGCTCACGGTGATGCAATGCGCTGGCTCAATGACGCTGATGAGGCACTCTACGAAGCCAAGGCCAGCGGGCGCAACCGGGTGATCTGCTGCAACGATGACAAGCCGCGGCGCGAGGTATTCGATTCGGTTTGAACGGAATGGGTGTCGCATCCGGGATAGAGCCTTGGGGCGATGTCAGGTACGGTTCAGTACCCGACACGAAACAAGGATTGATTCATGACGTTCAATTTCCCTCGTTCCCTGCTGGCCGCCGGTCTCGGCCTGAGCCTCTCTTTCGCCACCGCTGGCGCGTTCGCTGAACCGCACAAGCAGGTGCTGGCCGACGCCGAGCAATACAAACCCGAAGCCCTGAAACTGCTCGAGCGCCTGGTCAATATTGATTCCGGTTCCGGCTATGAGCCGGGGCTCAAGCAAGTCAGCGAAATCGCCATCGATGAGTTGAAAAAGCTCGGTGCCACCATCGAACTGGTGCCCAATACGCCGGAAAAAACCAACCACGTGCTCGCCACGCTCAAAGGCACCGGCAAGGCGAAAATCCTGCTGATGGCGCACATGGACACGGTGTTCAAGGAAGGCTCCGCTGCTGAGCGACCGTTCCACATCAAGGACGGCCGCGCCTACGGGCCGGGGGTGATGGACGACAAGGGCGGGATCGTCGCCGGCATCTATGCGCTGAAAATCCTGAAGAACCTCGACTTCAAGGACTACGCGCAAATCACTTTCCTGCTCGATGCCAGCGAAGAAACCGGCTCGGACGTTGCCACCGACCTGATCAAGAAAACCGCCAAGCTCCACGACGTCACCCTCAACCTCGAACCGGGCCGTCCGGCCGATGGTCTGGTGGTGTGGCGCAAGGGCAGCGCCACCGCGCTGGTCGAGGTCAAGGGCAAGGCTGCTCACGCCGGCGTCGCGCCGGAACTGGGGCGCAACGCGGCGATGGAGGCGGCGCACCAGATCCTGCAACTGGGCAAGCTCGGCGACGAAGCGAAGAAAACCACGATCAATTTCACTGTGCTCAAGGCTGGCGACCGCACCAACGTGATCCCGGATCAGGCTACCGCCAAGGCTGACGTACGGGCGGCGGTGCCGGAGGAGTTCGACCGGATCGAGAAGGATCTGGCGCGGGTGTCGCAGGACAAACTGATTCCTGACACCGAAGTGAAGACTTCATTGCAACGGGGCTTGCCACCAATGCCGCAGACGGCGGAGTCGGATCGTTTGATGGCGATGGCTCAGGGGATTTACGGCGAAATTGGTCGCAAGTTGACCGAAGAAGGTAGCGGCGGGGCGGCGGATGCCAGTTTGTCGGCCGGGGTGGGGACACCGACGCTGGATGGCTTCGGGATTGTCGGCGGCAACATTCACACGCCGGAGGAATACGCGGAAGTAGAGAGCGTGGCGCCGCGGATTTATCTGTTGTCGCGAATGATCATGGAGTTGGCGAAACGGTAATGGCAGGCAGCGGTTTCGCGGCGGGCGCCATGCGAGTGGACTCGTAATGGCGTCGGGCCGCTCTGCCTCTTTGTAGCGGGGTGCGAGGTTACTCTTTGACGCTCATGTATTCCTTGGCCCAGAGGATGTATTCCTCAGGCTGGGTGTAGGTGTGGGTCAGTTCGGTGGCGCTCAGGTCCGAGGCCTGGGTGAAGATCTGGCGTTGTTCGCGCAGGCTGTCGTAGGTCGCCTTGATCGCGGCGAAGTAGGCACCGTGGCCGTCGATTGTCACGCGCACACCCAGTTCAGCCAGGCGTTTGTCGTCGCGCAGCGCCGGGTTGCCGTAGGTCACCAGCATCAGCGGGACGGTCAGGTGTTCGGCGATCTGCTCGAGCTGGTCGAAGTCCTGAATACCGACCATGCAGATACCGTCGGCGCCGGCGGCCTGGTATTGCTTGGTGCGGCTGATGATTTCCTGGTTCGGCAGGATGCCGGCGTTGGTCCGGGCGATGATCGCCATTTCCGAATCAACCCGGGCTTCCAGCGCCGCACGGATCTTGCCGACGCCTTCGGCGACGGTGATCAGGTCGGTGGATTTGCGGCCGAACTGGGCCGGCAGCAAGGTGTCTTCGATGGTCAGCGCGGCGACGCCGGCGCGTTCCAGTTCGACGATGGTGCGCATCACGTTGAGTGCGTTGCCGTAGCCGTGGTCGGCGTCGGCGATCACCGGCAATTGGGCGACGCGGCCGATGCGAGTGGCCTGCTCGGCGAATTCGCTGAGGGTGATCAGGGCAAAGTCCGGAGCGCCCAGGACCTGCAACGAAGCGACCGAGCCGCCGAGAATCCCTACTTCAAATCCCAGGTCAGCGGCAATGCGGGCGGACATCGGATCGAACACCGAGGCGGTGTGATAGCAGGTGTCGGAAGCCAGCAGCTGACGGAAGTTACGGCGCAAATCTTGATGAGAAAGCCTGGTCATACGAGTTCCACCAATACAAAGGAATGGAAAGGCTTGAGCAAAGGTGTCAACGCCGAAGGTGAAAAGGCTATCACGCCAATGGGTCAAGGATCATGACGAATTAACGAGGAAGTTAACCAGGAAAAACCTGTTCAGGCTTTCTTGCAGCAGGCTGAGGCGCTCAGGCCGCCACCGCCTGCTGCTGTTGATTGGGCAACGGCACCGCCCGTACCGAGTTGCCCGGCTGCAATTGCAGGCGTTTGGCGGTGAGGCGGTCGATCACCAGGCTGCTGCCGACCCGGCGGCCCGGAGCGACGGTGATGCGGCAGTTTTCCAGGCGCCGGTTGTGGATCAGCCACAGCGGCGCCTGATCGTCCGGTGTGCCGATGCTCAGGCTCAGCTCCAGGCTGTCGCGCACGGTGCGGATATTGTGGATCGGCGCCTCGATGACCGGGCCGCCATCGAAGATATCGATGTAGCCCTTGTGGGCAAAACCTTCGGCCTGGAGGATCTTCAGTGCCGCTTCGGTGTTGGGGTGAGCCTGACCGATCACGGCCTGGGCCTGTTCGGTGAGCAGGCAGGTGTACAGCGGCTGACGCGGCATCAGTTCGGCAATGAACGATTTGTTGCCTAATCCTGACAAGTGGTCGGCGTGGCTGAAGTCCATCTGGAAGAAGTGTCGGCCCAGGCTGTCCCAGAACGGCGAACAGCCTTGTTCGTCAGCGCTGCCGCGCAGTTCGGCGATCATCTTCTCGCCGAACAGGTGCGGGAATTCGGCGACGAACAGCAGGCGCCCCAGCGACAGCAGACGTCCATTGCTGCCGTGGCGCTGGTCATGGCGCAGGAACAGCGAGCACAGTTCCGATTGGCCGGTCAGTTCATTATTCAGAAACAGGGTCGGAATCTGCCGCTGAATACCCAGATCCGGTGCCGAGCTGACGGTCAGCCCGACCCGGTAGTTGTACCAGGGTTCGCGCAGGCCGACGGCGCCGGCCAGGGCACTGACCCCGACCACGCGCTGGTCATCATCCTCGAGGACAAAAAGATAGTCGGCATCGGCCCGTTCGACCTGCTCGGCGAAGGCGCGTTGCGCCCAGCGTACCCGATGGGTCAGGCGATCTTCATTGGCCGGCAGGGTGGTGAAACCGGGCCCGGCCTGTTGCACCAGGGTCATCAACGCTGGCAGGTCGCTGACTTGGACCGGACGGACAATCATGCTGCAACTCCTTTTGCGGGCCTGCTCGGGCACTGTCGTTGGGTACGGGCGCAGTTCACAGGGCAATCACCCGCACCGTGCCGCCATGGCTGACGTTCAGTGCCGCACACAGCGACGGGGTGAGCGCCAAGGGCTGACCGGTCTGGTAATCCAGCTCGGCGACCATTGCCCGGTAGCCATGCAGTGCATCGTTACTCACCAGATAGCGACCGCGGGCGTCGATCAGTGGTTCCTCCCGGACCGTGGCGATCCGACTGCTGGCAATCGAACGGACGTTGGCGGTGCGGGCGTACAAGGTCGGACCGGCGTCGAACAGATCGATGTAGCTGTTGGTTTCAAAGCCCTCGCGTTCGAGGATGTCGAAGGCTTCCTGGCCGTCGGGGTGGATGCGGCCGATGCAGTCCTGCGCCGCCTGCGGCAGCATGGGCACGTAGATCGGGTATTGCGGCATCAGTTCGGCGAGAAACGTGCGGCTCTGCAAGCCGCACAAGCGCTCGGCCTCGACGTAGGGCAGGTCGAAGAAATGTTTGCCCAGCGCATCCCAGAAGGGCGAATGGCCGTTTTCGTCGCTGTAGCCGACGATTTCGGTGATCACCGCTTCGGCAAATCGCTGTGCATGGGCGGCGATGAACAGCAGGCGGGCCCGCGACAGCAATTCGGAAAACGGTGTGCGTACCAGTGCCGCGTCGATGTGGAAACCGCGCAGCAGCGTGTGGCCGCTCAGGTCGTGGCACAGCGACAGCGCCGGCACGCCGTGTTCGATGTTCAGCTCCCGCGAGGCACTGGTGAAGTGGCGGTTGCGCAGGCTGTAGAACGGTTCGTTGTAGCCGGCAGTGGCGAGAATCTCCGAGCAGCCCACCAGACGACGCTTGTCCAGGTCTTCCAGTACGAAGAAATAATTCTCCGGGCCCTGGGCCGAGGCATGGCTGTCGAACGACGCGCAGGACGCGGCGATTTTCCCGCTCAGGTGTTCGCGGTCATCCGGCAGGGAGGTAACGCCCACCAGGCTGTCGCGAGCCAATTGTTGCAATTGAGGCAGGTCGGTTGGCTCGACTGGACGTAAGACCAGCATGGATGCACTCCTGTATCAAAAGGTTCGGCCCATTCGCCGAACCTGACTATCACTGTCGGTTTCCACGCGTTAAAGCGGCGGTCGCCTGATTTGTTGTCAGACGCCGCTTTTTTTCTTGTCAGCCATTGCTCGGGTCAGGCAGCGCGGTACTGGCGCCGAGCTTGTTCAGGAAGAACAGGTACACAAGACCCAATGCGATCCAGATCAGGCCGAGCTTCTGTGCATCGACGCCCATGTTGTACATGATGGCCGCGACGATGATGAAGCCGATCACCGGGCAGATCAGGTGACGGATCACCTGTCCGGACTTCTGCCGGCGCCAGTAGTAGTTGATCACGGTCAGGTGCAGCAGCATGAAGCCGCTCAGGGCACCGAAGTTGACCAGCGAAGTCAGGGTGTCCACCGAGTTGATGAACAGGTAGCAGATCACCAGCGACAGCACGGCCACCAGATAAATGCTCAGGTAGGGCGTGTTGTGTTTCGGGTGCACCTTGGCCAGCATTTTCGGCAGCTTGCCGTCGCGGGCCATGCCGAACAGCAGGCGTGAGACCGCCGCTTGCGAAGTGATCGCCACCGCCACGCCCCAGGCCAGGGCGGTGGCCACGCCGGTCAGGGTCGCCAACCAGCTGCCGGCGGCGATTTCGGCGATTTCATAGAACGCGGTGTCGGCGGACTTGAAGCCCATGCCCGCTGCCAGATCGGTGGCGATCCAGGTCTGTACGACGAAGATCGCGCCCATCACCACCAGGGTGATCAACGCCGCTTTGCCGACGCTGCGGCCCGGATCGCCCTTGATCTCTTCGGCGAGGGTGGAGATCGCATCGAAGCCGAGGAACGACAGCACCGCAATCGACACCGCTTGCATCAGCAGGGCGAAGTTGAAGGTTTGCGGGTGATACAGCGGCGCCAGGGTCAGCTGGCCGTTGCCGCCACCGTTGTGCAGGGCGTTCCAGGCGTAGAACAGGAAAATCCCCAGCACCACGAGCTGTGCCAGCAGGAACAGGATGTTCATGCGGGCGGTGAAAGTAATGCCGCGCAGGTTGACGAAGGTCGCGCTGACCAGGAACGCCAGAATGAAGCCGACTTTCGGGATATCCGGGTACAAATGGTTGAGCGCCATTGCCGCGTAAACGTAAAGCAGTGGCGGAATCAGCAGGTAGTCCAGCAGCATCAGCCAGCCGGCGATGAATCCGACGTGTTGATTCAGGCCCCGTTGCGCGTAGGAATAGACCGATCCGGCAATCGGAAAGGCCCGGGCCATGCTGCCGTAGCTCAGCGCGGTGAAAACCATCGCCACCATGCCGATGATGTACGCCAGAGGCACCATTCCCGGTGCCTCGGCGTTGACGTAGCCATACACGCCGAACGGGGCGATGGGGATCATGAAGATCATCCCGTACACCACCAGGTCGGTCAGTGTCAGGCTACGTTTCAACTCCTGTTTGTAGCCGAACTCTTCTATTTCCATGAAACGCAACTCCTTGTCAGCCAATCGGTCGTTTTAGTTGTTATGTCGGTCCGTCGTTTACAACGTCAGCAGTGGTTACAGCAATGTTCAAAGCAGTGGAGCCAGATAATTTGCCCAGCGGTTCACCGCTTCCGGGCTGCGCAGCAGGTCATTGCGCACTTCAATCAAAACCGACTCCAGGCCTCGGGCATCACCGTGAACCGGCACGGTCATGTCGCCCAACGGATCAATCCTGTACGGCTGGTTGCCCGCGACTTTCAGCGGATGCTGGCCGAGACCGTCGAGCAGGCGCTGGGCGTATCCCTTGGCCTGACCGAACAGCACGCCGACTTCCAGCTCACGCGGCTGGCCGTAATAAACTGACGTGAAACTGTGAATCCCCACCACCCGCACCGGCCGGCCTTCAGCCAGACGTTCGTCGATCAGCTGTTGCAGCCGCGTGTGAAACGGCTTGAACAGGCACTGGCGACGGTATTCGCGTGTGGCTTCGTCGAGCCCGCGATTGCCCGGCACCTGATAGATCTCGCTCTGCGCCGGAATGCTGTCCGGGGCGTGGCGGGGCCGGTTGAGGTCGATCAGCAGTCGCGAATAATTGGCGCTCAGCAGCGTGGCGCCGATCTTTTCCGACAGTTGTTCGGCCAGCTCCAGCGCACCGATGTCCCAGGCAATGTGTTCACGCGCAGCCTTTTCATCCAGACCCAGATTGTTCAGGGCGTCGGGGATGTGGCGGCTGGCGTGCTCGCACACCAGAATCAGTGGGTGCGTCGAATCTTCACGGATCAGGTTGTAGACCGGTCGGGTGTACAACCCAAGTTCGGCGGATTCAGTACAGGCGTGCATAGTGCTCACACAGGTCGGCGGGTGAGAGCTGTTCCGTCAGCGCCAGTTCCTCGGTTTTAAGGGCGAAATACGTGTCGAGCAACGGTGCCGGCAGCGCTGCCATCAGCGCTTCGCTGCGACGCAGGCAATCCAGTGCCTGAGCCAAAGAGGCGGGCAGGGCAACAATGCCCCGCGCCTCGCGTTGTTCGTCGTTGAGTGAATCGGGGATTTCATCGGTGATGGCGTTCAGCGCCAGGCGCTGCTCGATGCCCAAACGTCCGGCGATCAGCAGCGCAGCCATTGCCAGGTGCGGCGAGGCGGTGGCGTCCATGGCGCGGAATTCCAGGTTGTACTGCTTCGCTACGGGTTTGTTGCCCAGGCTCACGGTCGGGCAGATGCGCAGCGCCGCTTCGCGGTTCTGCTGGCCGAGACAGGCGTAGGACGCGCTCCAATGGTGCGGCTGCAGGCGCTCGTACGACACCGGCGTCGGCGCGGTGAACGCACACAGCGCCGGCAAGTAATGCAGCACGCCCGCCGCCCAGTGCTGGCCGAGGGTCGACAGGCCATTGCTGGTGCCGGCGTCGTACAACATCGGCTGGCCGGCCAGATCAAGCAGGCTGACGTGCAGGTGTACACCGTTGCACACCGCGTCGGCGGCGGTCTTTGGTGAGAAGCTCAGATCCAGGCCCATCTGCCGGGCGATTTCGCGGGTGATCTCGCGCACGTTTACCGCGCGATCTGCCGCTGCCACGCCGAGGGTCGGACGGCAGGTGATTTCGTATTGATGCTTGCCATATTCGGGCAGGAACATTTCCGGCTCGACGCCGCCGGCGCGCAGGGCGCTGAGCAGCCAGCCACCGAATTCCGCGCCCTGGCGCTGGGATTCGAGGGAGAAGGCCAGGTGTTCGGCAAACCCGGCGTGCAGGTTGAATTCGTGTTCGAACGCGGCGTTGATCTGCAACCCGAGTTGATCGCGATAGCGCTCGATCTCATCGCGCAGCAGCGTGCGCGGGCAGGCGCCCCACGGGCGCCCGTCGGTTTCGCGGATGTCGCCGTGGATGAAGTCCAGCGCCGGGGCGGCGGCGTCCGGGCCATTGCCGACGGTGACGCGGCTGGCCAGATCGGGAATCAGCCGCAGATCGCCATAAGCGCCCCACGGGTTGGTCGAGGCAATGATGTCCTGCGGCGTCAGCGCGCTGTTGGCCGGCACCCAGCCGCAGCCGGCGGCTTGATAGTGTTCCAGCTCATCGCTGGGAAACGAACGGCCCCGGGTGATGCCGATCAGGTCGGTGGTGACGATGGTGGTCATCGGCAGCGGCAACAGGCGTTCGCTCATGGCTGCATCTCCCGCAGACGACCGAGTACGGTGTCGGTATCGGTGATCCAGCAATAGCCCTTGATCGCGTTCAGGCAGGCATCGTGACGTGCTTCGGTGTAGGTCGCGCAGGCGTCCGCCACCAGTGTGACGAGGTAACCCCGGTCGGCGGCATCGCGCACGGCCATGTCCACGCATTGATCGGTGACGATGCCGGCAATGATCAGGTGACGGGTTTCCAGATTGCGCAGCACGTAGTCGATGTTGGTCGAGTTGAAGACCCCGGAAGAGGTCTTGGGCAGCACGATTTCGTTTTCTGCCGGGGTCAGTTCAGCGATGACCTGTGCCTGCGGGCTGCCCTTGGGCAGGTGCATGTCCGACAGTTTGTGATCCAGCGAGCGGTCGCGGCCGTCGGCGGTCAGGCTTTCGATCAGGGTGTGCAGCACGTTCTGCCGTGCGTCACGAAAGGCGTTCAGCAGGCGTACCTGATTGGGCACCACTTGCGAGCGCGCGCGATTGAGGAAGTAGGCGGCGTCCGGGCCTTCCAGGTGCGGGTCGAACTGCGGCTCGAGCCAGGCACGCTGCATGTCCACCAGCAACAGCGCAGTGTGGTCGGTGACAAACGGCAGGTCCCGCGGCGAGCGGTGGGGAAGGCTGAACATCCTTATTTATCCTCCAGCAGGTGGGTGTCGAAGTCGTTGCGCAGGGCATCGATGCCTTCCAGGCGATCGGCCAGGTCCGGGCTGCGCAGGGTCAGGCAAGCGATCAGCGCTTCAACCTGAGCGAGCGCCGGAACCATGGTGTCGAACGGTGAAGCCGACTCCACCGGAGCGCTGATGATCATGTCGGCCAGTTCCCGCAGCGGCGAAGCATAAATGTCGGTGAACAGCACCACGCGAGCGTTGTTGTTCTTGGCGGCGGAGGCCACGCGCAGGGCCTGGGTCTGGTAGCGGCGATAGTCAAACACCAGCACCACGTCCTGGCGTTGCAGGTCGAACAGACGGTCCGGCAGTTGCGCGTTGTCCTCCAGCGCAAAACAGCCGGGGCGTAGCAGACGCAAATGATTGAGCAGGTAAGTGGCCATCAGGCTGCTGAAACGCCCGCCGAAGCAGTAGACCTGATGGCGCGTATCGAGCAGCCATTGCGCCAGGATCCGCACGTCTTCGGGTTGGGTCAGCGCCTGGGTTTCCGCCAGCAGACTGTGGCTGTGGGCCAGATAATGGCTCCAGGCATCGTCCTGGTTCAGGTTCGAACGCGGTTGCAACAGCGTGCGTGGCGAGCGCAGGCGATGATCCATGTCGCTCAGCAGAGCGTCCTGGAATTCGGCGTATCCGCCAAAGCCGAGTTTTTTTACCAGACGCACGATGGTCGGATCGCTGACGCCGGCGTGCTCGGCCAGCCGCGCCATGGGCCCGAGGCCGTTGCGCGGGTACTGATCGAGCAAGGCCCGGACGACTTTGCGCTCTGACGGCGTAAGGTCCAGGCCGGGATCGGTAATCAGGTCTCTTAGAGGGGGCATCCGGGCTCCTGCTGGATGAGGTGTTGGATTCGCTTCACAATCCGTTAAAACAGTATTTATGTAACTGACGTTACATGTCTAGTGAATTTTCTGCGCCTTCCGTGGAGCCCCAAAATGGGGCGAAATGCCCGTGTAGCAAGGGCTTCATGGTTTCCCTGTAGTGTGTAGTCCATTGCCTATTGTGGTGTCAGACATTTCCGTTTTCTTTTGACGGACCGTTTTACCAGGCTTGCCCGGAACCACCCGGTTTACGGCACAATTGCCGCCCTGTCGGCATTCCGCCGGTGGTTGTTTACCTTCTGACCGAGTGACTCAACGTGCAAGCCACCCGTTTGACCTTGATTTGTCACGCCAGAACCGTCTCACAAAAATTGGCGCGTTTTCCTACGAACGAGTCCGTTGAAGAAAGCGCTGTAGCGTCTGACTTGTGGGTCGCCCGGTTCGGGTTGCCGCGTCGTCTGATCTGCGGCCCTGAGCTGCGCACCTGCCAGACTGCTCAATGGTTCGGCGAGGATGCGCAGGTTGATGAAGCCTTGCGCGATTGCGACTGGGGTCGCTGGCAAGGGCAATCGATCAAGGACTTGCAGCGAAATGAGCCCGACGCGTTGCAAGCCTGGCTCGAAGATCCTGGCGCCGCGCCCCATGGCGGAGAATCGGTGGCACAACTCGGTGAACGGGTGGCCGCATGGCTGGCAGCGCTGCAAACCACGCCGGGGCACGTGGTGGCCGTGACGCATCCGTTCGTCATCCGGGCAGCGCTGACGCAGGTCATGCAAAGCGAAGCCTTCCACAGCATCGATGTCGAGCCGCTGGCGCTGGTCGAGTTGAGTTTCTTCGGACGCTGGCGGCTTCGCTTGCCCGGCATTGATCTTGAAGGAGACCGCACATGAAGCAATTGCTGGTCATCGGCATTGGCGCCGGCAACCCCGACTACATCACGATGCAGGCGGTGAAGGCGCTTAATCGGGTGGACGTGTTTTTCCTCATGGACAAGGGCCAGAGCAAGGACAAGCTGATCGACCTGCGTCGAGAAATCTGCGAGCGCTACATCACTGATCGTACGTACCGCTTCGCCGAAGCTCACAGCCCGGAGCGCGAGCGCGGCGAGGTGGACTACAGCGCCAGCGTCGAAAATCTGAATCAAGCCAAGCAGCAAACCTTCGAACGCCTGATCAATGACGAATTGGCTGACGGGCAGTGTGGCGGTTTTCTGGTGTGGGGCGATCCGGCGTTGTACGACAGCACTATTCGTATCCTGCAGGCGATTCTCACCTCAGGTCGATGCGCGTTTGAGTTCGAGGTGATCCCCGGCATCACCAGCGTTCAGGCCCTGGCGGCGCAACACAAAGTGTCGCTTAACACCATCGGCCGCTCGATTGAAATCACCACCGGCCGGCGCCTGGCGGCGGGGCAGGTGAGTGATGCCGACAGTCTGGTGGTGATGCTCGATGCCGAAGATGCCTACCATCGAGTGGCGGATCAGGAGACCGAGATTTACTGGGGGGCCTACCTTGGCACACCGGATGAAATCCTCCTCAGCGGCAAGCTCAAGGATGTCGCCGATGAAATCGAGCGGGTGCGCAAGGCGGCGCGGGCCGAGCATGGTTGGATCATGGACACCTATCTGTTGCGCAAGCCTTGACCTTACGACCAAAGCGCTCGCGATACACCGACGGCGGGACCCCGACCACGCTGCGAAACGCCACACGAAAGCTTTCCACCGAACGATAGCCGCAGCGCAGGGCGATCTGCTCGGTGTTCTGCGGTGTGCTTTCCAGCAACTCCCGGGCCCGGGCCAGGCGTTCGTGTTGCAACCAGGTTTTGGGTGACTGGCCGCTGGCTTCGGTGAATTTGCGCAGGAAGGTGCGTTCGCTCATCGCCGCTTCGCTGGCCAGGTCGCGCACTTCCAGTGGTTCGTGCAGGCGCTCGCGGGCCCACTGCATCACGCGCGACAAGTCACTGCGCGGAGTCGGGCTGACCGGTGTCGGAATGAATTGCGCCTGACCGCCGGTGCGTTGCGGCGACATCACCAGTCGGCGCGCCACCGAGTTGGCCACCTGTGTGCCGAAGTCCCGCGTCACCAGGTGCAGGCAGGCGTCGATCCCCGCCGCGCTGCCGGCCGAAGTGATCAATTGGCCGGAATCGACGTAGAGCACGTCCGGGTCGACATCGATGGCCGGGAAGCGCTCGGCCAGTTCCGAGGTATAGCGCCAGTGGGTGGTGGCGCCATGCCCGTCAAGCAGCCCGCTGGCCGCCAAAACAAAGACGCCCGAGCAGATCGAGAGCAACCGGGCACCACGCGAATGGGCGCTGCGAAGTGCTTCGAGCAAGGCCTCGGGCACCGGCGCGCTGCGGTCGCGCCAGCCGGGAATGATGATGGTGCGCGCATCCGCCAACAATTCCAGACCACCATCGGCCAGCACCTGAATCCCGCCCATGGCGCGCATCGGGCCTTGATCCACCGCTGCGATGCAGTGCGCGTACCACGGAAAATCGAATTCCGGCCGGGCCAGGCCGAAGATCTCCACAGCGATGCCGAACTCGAAGGTACAGAGGCCGTCGTAGGCCAGAATCGCGACCAATCCAGGTGAATCAGGCATTTGGCGGAAATTTCCCGGTGAGTGTCTTGTGCGCCACTGTAGCGGCAAGCGGCGGCTCGATAAAGTCTGTTCATCCCTTCACCGATGCAGGAGCAACACAACATGCCTAGCCTGGTTCGCCAAATTCCCGCAGCCCCTTCGGCCATTGCCCTGATGCACTTCAGCAACCGTCTGACCTTCGAAACCGATTGTTCCGACGTCTTCAGCAGCCAGGAGGCGGGCGAGGTCGATTTCGTGCTGGTGGACGTGCGCGGACCCCTGGCCTTCGAGCGCGGCCATGTGCCGGGGGCGATCAACGTTCCGGGGCGTCTGCTGACGGCCGAAGCGCTGGCGGACTACCCGACCTCCACACTGTTCGTGGTCTATTGCGCCGGGCCCCACTGCAACGGCGCCAACAAGGCGGCGGTGAAGCTGGCGGCGTTGGGCTATCCGGTCAAGGAAATGATCGGCGGGGTGACCGGCTGGCTGGATGAAGGCTTTCAGTTGAGTGTTACGACACCGCGCGTCGCCACTGCCCCGATCGCTTGCGATTGCTGATAACCGGAAAGTTGCCGCTTCGGCGGCACCTTTGTCCGCTTTGTCCTACAACCCTTGCACCGCTCCGGCGCACACTTTTCCCACGTGATGGCACTCGCCGATTTTCTGCAAGTATTTGTCGCTTAAACACAATTTGCCCCGTGCGCGCCGCCATAGACTGCCGGCCACTTCGGTTTCTTTGCGCTCCATAGCCCAAGGCCGAACCTGACAATCGAAAGCTGCCAATAAAAGCCTCCGCACACGGGAGTAATAAATGAAAAAGCTGGTTATGTTCGGTGCCCTGGCACTGTCGATGTTGTCCCTGACCGCCGTGGCCGAAGACGCCAAACCGATTCGGATCGGTATCGAAGCCGGTTACCCGCCATTCTCGATGAAAACCCCTGACGGCAAACTGGCCGGGTTTGACGTGGACATCGGCGATGCGCTGTGTGAGCAGATGAAAGTCAAATGCACCTGGGTCGAGCAAGAGTTCGACGGCCTGATCCCGGCGCTGAAAGTGAAGAAGATCGACGCGATCCTGTCCTCGATGACCATCACGGACGACCGCAAGAAAAACGTCGATTTCACCATCAAGTACTACCACACCCCGGCGCGCTTCGTGATGAAGGCCGGCTCCGGCGTGAAAGACCCGCTGGTTGAGCTCAAAGGCAAGAAAGTCGGCGTGCTGCGCGCCAGTACCCACGACCGCTACGCCACCGAAGTGCTGGTACCGGCCGGGATCGAACTGGTGCGTTACGGCTCGCAGCAGGAAGCCAACCTGGATATGGTGTCCGGTCGTATCGATGCGATGCTGGCCGACTCGGTCAACCTGAGCGACGGCTTCCTGAAAACCGACGCCGGCAAAGGCTTCGAATTCGTTGGCCCGACCTACGAAGACGCCAAATACTTCGGCGGTGGCGCCGGTATTGCAGTGCGTAAGGGCGATACCGAGCTGGCGGAGAAATTCAACGCCGCCATCAACGAAATCCGCGCCAACGGCAAGTACAAGCAAGTGCAGGACAAGTACTTCGACTTTGACGTGTACGGCCATTAATACGCCGTAGAAAAAAGTGGCCCCGTTGACGCGGTGGCCACTTTTTTTTGGCCCGTGATTTATCCTGTCAGCACATTTCCAATGCAGTCACTGGGCAGCAGCGACTGCAGAATTTCCGGAGTTCCCCATGCAACGCATCGACCATGTTCTGCCCTGGAGCCATCTGGGCAGCGAACGCTCCCTCAGCGTCTTCCGTTACGGCGTCGGCCCACGCAAGGTTTATATCCAGGCCAGTCTGCACGCCGATGAGCTGCCGGGCATGCGCACTGCGTGGGAACTGAAAAAACGCCTGGCCGAGCTGGAGAGCAACGGCCAGTTGCAAGGCGTGATCGAACTGGTGCCGGTGGCCAACCCGATCGGTCTCGATCAGCACCTGCAAGGCAGCCACATGGGGCGTTTCGAGCTGGGCAGTGGCAAGAACTTCAACCGCTCCTTTGTCGAACTCAGTGCGCCAGTGGCCGAGCGCATCGGGAATCTGCTGGGCAACGATGCCGAGGCCAACATTGCGTTGATCCGCCAGACCATGGGCCAAGTGCTCGACGGATTGCCGGCCCCGGCCTCGCAACTGGAAGCGCTGCACCGTCTTTTGCTGCGCCACGCCTGCGAGGCCGACATCACCCTCGATCTGCATTGCGACTTCGATGCCGCAATTCATCTCTACGCCTTGCCGCAGCACTGGCCGCAGTGGCAATCCCTCGCCGCACGCCTGAAGGCTGGCGTGGCGCTGTTGTGTGAGGACTCTGGCGGCAGTTCTTTTGACGAATCCTGCTCCACGCCGTGGTTGCGCCTGGCGCGGATGTTCCCGGAGGCGGCGATTCCGCCGGCCAACCTCGCCACCACCCTGGAGCTGGGCAGCATGGGCGACACCCGCGTCGATCAGGCTCAGGCCAATTGCGAGGCGATCCTGGGCTTTTTGGCCGAACAAGGCTTCATCAGTGGCGAATGGCCGAAAGCGCCGGAGGAGTGCTGCGAAGGCATGCCGTTCGAAGGCACCGAATACTTGTTCGCCCCGCACCATGGCGTGGTGAGTTTCCTGCGCAATGCCGGTGAATGGGTCGAGCGCGGCGATGCGCTGTTTGAAGTGGTCGATCCGTTGAACGACCGCGTGACCACCGTGTGCGCCGGCACCAGCGGCGTGTTGTTCGCCATAGATCGCGGTCGCTACACCCAGCCGGGCACCTGGCAGGCGAAAGTGGCGGGGCGCGAGCCGATTCGGGCGGGCAAGCTGATCAACGACTGACAGCCCATCTTCTGGATCGCAGTGTTAGGCTCTGCCCCGAACCCTGCACTGTGTGAAGGAAGGCTTATGTTGAAGGTGTTTGCTCTGCTGACTCTCCTGGCGTCCAGCGCCGTCCATGCTCAAACCTCGCTGCAAACCGATCTGCCACTCAACTACCTGGCCCAGGTGCACCCGGACGCCGAACCGCGTCCGCTGGTGGTTTTCCTGCATGGCTACGGCAGTAATGAAGCCGATCTGATCGGCATGAAATTTCAGCTGCCCAAGCAGTACAACTACCTGTCGGTGCAGGCGCCGATGGCGTTGGGGGAAGGGCGCTTCCAATGGTTTCGCAAGAAAGGCGACGGTGCCTACAACGGCGAGACTGATGATCTGAAGGTTGCCAGCCAGAAACTGCGGGCTTTTATCGCGGCGGCGGCGCAGAAATATCACGCGCGACCGGACAAGGTGTACCTGGTCGGTTTCAGCCAGGGCGCGATGATGACCTACGAGGTGGGGTTGAGGCAGCCGGCGGCGGTCGGTGGCATCGCCGCGTTGAGCGGGCGGGTGTTGCCGGTGCTCAAGAGCGAGCTGACATCAGCGCAACAACATCCGCCGCTGGAGATCTTCATCGGCCATGGCACGGCGGATGACCGGGTCCCCTACACGGGCGCCACTGCGGCCAAAGAGTTGCTCGAGAAGCTGGACTACACACCGGCGTTCCATGCCTATCCCGGCGTCGGCCACAGCATCAGCGCGGCCGAGCTTCGGGATCTGAACGACTGGTTGCAGCGACTCAACCCCTGAGCATCACTTTTCCTTGAGAATGGTTTTCACCAGCGCCTCGTGACCGCTCTTGTCGCTGGCCCGGGAAATCACCTGGACCAGCGCCATGCGCGTGCCGGAGCCGGCCAGCAACGTGGTGTTGAGGGTCTGGCCGCCGCCCTGGGTGGCGGTGCTGTCGACCTGACGCAGGCCCAGGCCATTGCCTTTCTGGGTCAGGCTCTTTTCGCTGAGCTTGTTGAAGTCCGGCAGGGCCTTGCGCTGAGCGTCGATGAAATCGGACACGGTGCCGTCGAGGAACGCACTGTCGTTGTCTTTGACGTTGTTGCCTTCGGGAATCTGGTTTTCGGCGGTGATGACCACCGTCTTGGTGGCATCGTTGGTGTACATCATGCCTTTGGCGCCGGTCGGACCGGCCGGCAGCGGGTCGCCGACGAAGCCCTTGGGCAGGACGAAACTGAATTTGCCGTCGAGCATCGAGACGTTCTCGGTGACAGCCTTCTCTTTGGCCTTGGCTGCCTGAGCATTGATGGCGCCGAAACCGGCCGCCGCCGCCAGCAACAGGACGACGGCTTTCTTGCTAAGCAATGACATTCGAATCTCCGAGGGATGGTCGCGCTTGGGCGGCGATCATCCCACGGAGAACACCCGGCACTCCAGAGCGGTTTGTCCGGGCGAGGTCAGTTCGGCGACGGCGCAGGCGCCGGTTTGGCCAGCAACTGCCGGGTGACCCCGAGCATCGCCACCGAAACGGCCACCGCCACCACGAAGCCACCGAAACCAAGACCTGGAACGGTCAGCGCCAAGACCAGACAAAACGCCGAGAACGAATACATCCCTGTCGCCGTCGCCCGCAACAGCGCGGCGGTAAACGCCGGGCCACGGGTCTGCTGGGAAAACACCGCCATCACACTGCCGAGCACCGGGAACACCGCGAGCAATCCGCTCCAGCGTTCGCCGACCGTGCTGGCCAGCATCGTCACCACCAGCGTCAACGCCGCCCCGGCGATCATCCGCCACACCAGTTTGTCCGACTTCGGCGCCGGGCCGTTGACCACCGGTTGCACCTTGGGAAACAGGTACGGCGCAGCAAGAAGGGCAGTCGCAGCGGCAGCAATCGAGAAGGGCAACGACGCCGGAATCAGCGACAGGATCAGCGCCAGCACGGCCCAGACCGAAAGAGAAACCACCAGCGCCAACAGCCAGTTCGCCCGCTGCGCCACCTGCGCATAAGTGACGCAAAACGCGATCATCGCAAACATGGCCGACAGCGCCGCGACCGCCGATTGCGCGGCAAACGCCGGGCCTTGTTCGATGGCGAGGAAAAACAGAATCGGCCCGACCACCACCGGCAACCCCGACAGCCACCCGGCAACGCTGGGGCCCCAACGCTTGCCGGCGAGGGAAATCAGCAGCAGAAAACCGGGAATCAGCAGCAGTTTGAGGATCAGCACGCAGGTGTCTCCATCGGGTCAGAGGTGGCCACGTTAGCATTGTCGTGAATGGATTGCTGAAGATGCATGCAAAAAATGTATACAAAGTGCCGGGCGTGATCGCCGACTATGCTCTGACTATCAGGGTTTACCGGAGTCGATGCCGCAATGAGCAGAACACCGAAGGTGTTGCGTGGATGCTGCGGTATCGGCTTGTGGGCCTTGCTGCTGACGCCCACCTGGGCCAGTTGGCAGGACGCGGTGCCCGGCGCGCAGATCATCGGCACCGGCGATTTCAGCGTGTTCGGTTTCGACATTTATAACGCCCGGTTGTGGAGCGCCGCGCGTCCATTGGCTGACGGTCAGCCTTTTGCCCTGGAGTTGATCTACCGACGCAACGTGTCCCGCGATGATCTGGTCAAGGCCAGTGTTGATGAGATCAAGCGCCTGGCGGGTTCCTCCATCAGCCCGGCGCAATTGGCGGTGTGGCAGGTCCAGATGCAGCAATCGTTCGTCGACGTCCAGGCCGGCACGCGGATTACCGGGGTGTATCTGCCGGGGCAGGGCGCGCGGTTCTTTGTCGGTCAACAGTTGCAGCATGAAATCGATGATCCGCAGTTCGCCCGGGCGTTTTTCGACATCTGGCTCGACCCACGCACACGCAGTCCCGAGTTGCGCCAGCAATTGCTCGGCACTGCCAAACCCTGAGCGCAGCACGTCTGCTCTTGGGCACGCCGACTGAAACGTCTAAGCTGCGCCTTTCGACTTGTTTCTGGATGTGTGCGTGAAATTCAGTTTGCCCAAAATCGCCACCGCGCCGTTCTGCCCGCCGGAAGTGGCCGGCAGTGTCCCGGTGGATCCGAATGCCTCGTTCTTCAAACGCGTGCTGCGTTTTGCCGGCCCCGGTTTGCTGGTGTCGATCGGCTACATGGACCCGGGCAACTGGGCCACCGCAATCGAGGCCGGTTCGCGCTTTGGTTACAGCCTATTGTTCGTGGTGTTGCTGGCGAGCCTGGCGGGCATGGTCGTGCAATGCCTGTGTTCGCGGCTGGGCATCGCCACAGGGCGTGATCTGGCGCAGCTGTCCCGCGAGCGTTACAGCACTCCTACGGCACGGCTGCAATGGGTGCTGGCGGAAATCTCGATCATTGCCACTGACCTGGCAGAAGTGCTTGGTTGCGCACTGGCGTTTCACTTGTTGCTGGGTTGTTCGCTGACATTTGGCATCGCCCTGACCGCATTCGATACGTTACTGGTGTTGGCCCTGCAAAACCGCGGTTTCCGGCGGCTGGAAGCGATCATGCTGGTGCTGGTGGGCACCATCGGCGTGTGCTTTTTTGTTGAGTTGTTGCTGATCAAACCGTACTGGCCGGACGTCGCTCAAGGTTTCAAGCCGTCACTGTCGGCGATCAGCGAGGCGGCGCCGCTGTACCTGGCCATCGGCATCCTCGGCGCCACGGTGATGCCGCACAACTTGTACCTGCACACCTCGATCGTACAAACGCGACTGATCGGCCAAGACCTCGCGAGCAAACAGGATGCAGTGAATCTGGCACGCATCGACACCATCGGCTCGCTGGCGCTGGCGTTGCTGGTCAACGCGGCGATCCTGATCCTCGCGGCGGCAGCCTTTCATCAGTCCGGGCACACCGACGTGGTGGACATCCAGGACGCCTATCACTTGCTCGATCCGCTGGTGGGCGGCGCGCTGGCCAGCGTGCTGTTCGGTGTGGCGCTGCTGGCGTCGGGGCAGAGTTCGACCTTCACCGGCACCATCGCCGGGCAGGTGATCATGGAAGGCTATTTGAATCTGCGGATTCCCTGCTGGCAGCGACGCTTGATTACCCGAGGGCTGGCGCTGATTCCGGCGTTCATCGGCGTGTGGCTGATGGGCGACGGCGCGGTGGGCAAGTTGCTGGTGTTGAGTCAGGTGGTGCTGAGCCTGCAATTGCCGTTTGCGCTGTATCCGCTGATTCGCATGACCAACGACAAACAGCTGATGGGGCCGTTTGTGAATCGCTGGCCGACGCGGGTGCTGGCGTGGGGGTTGTTTGTAGTGATCAGCGGCGCCAATGCCTGGCTGATTCTGCAGTTGGCCGCCTAACGGCCGAAAGCATCCACCACAAAATCAATGAACACCCGAGTCTTGGCCGGCATCAAGGTGCGGCTCGGGTAGTACAGCGATATCGCCCCGGCATCGCACTGCCAGTCGGGCAACAGCCGCACCAGTTCACCGCGCTCGATCTGCGCGCTGACATCGGGCAACACCAGCATCGTCACCCCGAGGCCCAGCAGCGCAGCCTTGCGCATGGCCATTGGATCGTTCAGCACAATATTCGGATTGAGCAGGGCGCTGGCCTGTTCGCCAGCGTCGTTGTGCATCTGCCATTGGCGAATGCGCCCGGTGCGCAGGCCGCGCATGACGATGCCCTGGTGATCGGCGAGGTCTGTCGGATGTCGGGGCAGGGCGCGTCCGGCCAGATAGGCCGGTGAAGCCACTGCCAGTATTTCAGAGGACGCCAGTCGCCGGGAAACCACGCCGGGCGTCAGCTCGAATCCGCCGCCAATCGCCACGTCGTAGCCCTCGGCGATCAAATCCACCTGGCGATTCTCGAAGTGCCACTCCGGGCGAATCAGCGGATAGCGCGTCAGAAACTCCGGCAACAGCGGCAGCATGTGATCGATGCCGAACGTTGGCGGCAGGCTGATCTTGAGGACACCCGCCGGCTCGCCGCGCTCGGTCGCCACCGTCGCAATCGCGGCCTGCAAGGCATCGAGGTTGCCGCCGATACTCGCCAGAAAACCTTCGCCGGCCTCGGTCAGCGACAGCTTGCGGGTCGAGCGCTGGAACAGTCGCACGCCGAGGTTGCGTTCCAGAATCGCCACGTTACGGCTGACCGCCGCCGGGGTCAGTGCGAGTAGCCGTGCTGCGGCGGAGAAACTGCCGGTCTCGGCGCTGCGGACGAACGATTCAAGATTGGCAAGGGTTTCCATGGTTTAGACCTGATAGCGATGCTTGAAGATCATTCAAGGCATTACCGGCTAATCAAGTGGGAATGGCAAGTGCAAGATTGGTTTCGAGTCTTACCCCACTTTCTGGAGAACACCATGAGCACTATCGGAATCATCGGCGCTGGCGCCATCGGTTCAGCGTTTGCCAAAGCCTTGTCGCGTCAGGGCATCCCGTTGGTCATCGCCAACAGTCGCGGGCCGGAGACCTTGGCCGAACTGGTGGCAGAACTCGGTCCGACCGCCCGCGCCGTTACCCGTGAAGAAGCCGCTGCCCAGGACATCGTGCTGGTCGCGGTGAACTGGTCGAAACTGCCGACGGCGCTGGCCGGGCTGCCGGACTTTGGCGGGCGGATCGTCATCGACGCCAACAACTCGATTGAAGCGCCGTCGTTCAAACCGGTGGATTTGCAGGGCCGGCCGTCCAGCGAAGTGTTCGCTGAGTGGGTGCCGGGTGCGCGGGTGGTCAAGGCATTCAACCATTTGCTGGCGCGTTTGCTGGAGGCGGATCCGGCGTCGGAGGGTGGCAAGCGCGTGTTGTTCCTGTCCGGGGATGATGCGCAGGCCAAGGCTGAAGTCGGCGCGCTGATCGATCAGCTCGGCTTCTTTGGTATCGATCTGGGCGAGTTGAGTGTGGGGGCGCGGCTGGTGCAGTTCCCGGGCGGGCCGTTGCCGGTGCTGAATCTGGTGAAGTTCGCCTGACAGCGGACAAAAAAATACCCGGTGCGACGTGAGTCGTACCGGGTTTGTTGCCAACGGATATTGGATGTCGTGGATCCGCCGTCCGCTGTTGAACTTCTTTTGCGCTTACGCGCGTTCCAGCGCCAGGGCCACGCCCTGACCGCCGCCGATGCACAGGGTCGCCAGACCCTTTTTCGCATCACGCTTGATCATTTCGTGCAGCAGGGTCACCAGCACACGGCAGCCCGACGCACCGATCGGGTGACCGAGAGCGATGGCGCCGCCGTTGACGTTGACCTTGTCCAGATCCCATTGCAGATCCTTGGCCACCGCCAGCGATTGCGCGGCGAAGGCTTCGTTGGCTTCGATCAGGTCGAGTTGGCCGATGCTCCAGCCCGCCTTGTCCAGGCAGCGGCGAGTGGCCGACACCGGGCCGATGCCCATGATCGCCGGGTCGACGCCGGCGTTGGCGTAGGCGGCGATTTTCGCCAGGACCGGCAGGCCCAGAGCCTTGGCTTTTTCGGCGCTCATCAGAATGACGGCGGCGGCGCCGTCGTTCAGCGACGAAGCGTTGCCGGCGGTGACGCTGCCGTCCTTTTTGAAGGCCGGGCGCAGTTTGGCCAGGGATTCGGCGGTGGTGTCGCCCCGTGGCTGCTCGTCGACCTTGAACGCCACCGGATCGCCCTTGCGCTGCGGGATCAGGATCGGGGTGATTTCATCGACAAAACGGCCGGCCTCGATGGCCGCGGCGGCTTTCCGTTGCGAGGCTGCAGCGAAGGCGTCTTGCTGCTCGCGGCTGATCTCGTATTTCTCGACCAGGTTCTCGGCGGTGATGCCCATGTGGTAGTCGTTGAACGCATCCCACAGGCCGTCGCTGATCATGGTGTCGACGATTTGTGCGTGACCCATGCGCAGACCGGTGCGCGCGCCCGGCATCACATAGTTGGCCAGGCTCATGTTTTCCTGGCCGCCAGCGATGATGACGTCCGCGTCGCCGCAACGGATCGCCTGGGCACCGAGGTGCAGGGCCTTGAGGCCCGAGCCGCAGACCTTGTTCAGGGTCATGGCCGGCACGGCGTGGGGCAGGCCGGCCTTGATCGCCGACTGGCGCGCCGGGTTCTGGCCGGCGCCGGCGGTCAGCACCTGGCCCATGATCACTTCATCGACCTGAGCACCGTCCAGACCGGTCTGCTCAAGCAACTGGCGGATGACCGCCGCGCCCAGGTCCACGGCGGAGACGGTGGCCAGCGAACCCTGGAAACTGCCGATCGCGGTACGCGTGGCGGCAACAATGACGACGTCTTGCATTTTCGAATTCCTCACTCGGCAGCGAACTGCATTTCCGGTACGTGATCCGGGACGATCAGTTTACCAGCGGTTTTGGCGACGATTTCCTCGACGCTGACGCCAGGTGCGCGTTCCTTGAGGACAAAAGCGCCATTTTCGATTTCCAGGTAGGCCAGGTCAGTCAGCACGCGCTTGATGCAACCGGCACCGGTCAGCGGCAGGCTGCACTGGCTCAGCAACTTGGACTCACCGTCCTTGGACGCGTGGGTCATGATGACGATGATGTTGTCGGCGCCGGCCACCAGGTCCATCGCACCGCCCATGCCCTTGACCAGTTTGCCGGGAATCATCCACGAGGCGATGTTGCCTTGTACGTCCACTTCGAAGGCGCCCAGTACGGTCAGGTCGACGTGACCGCCACGGATCATCGCGAAGGACTCGGCGGAGTTGAAGATCGAAGCGCCGATGCGCGCAGTCACAGTCTGTTTGCCGGCGTTGATCATGTCGGCATCAATAGTCTCTTCAGTCGGGAAAGGCCCCATGCCGAGCAGGCCGTTTTCCGATTGCAGCATGACTTCCATGCCTTCGGGGATGTAGTTGGCGACCAGGGTCGGAATGCCGATACCGAGGTTCACGTAGTAGCCGTCCTGCATTTCGCGGGCGACGCGTTGAGCCATTTGTTCGCGGGTAAGTGCCATGTTCTTGTTCTCCGTCAGCCTGGATTATTTGCGGATGGTGCGTTGTTCGATGCGTTTTTCGAACGTGCCGCAAATGACCCGGTCGACGTAGATGCCGGGCGTGTGGATGTGTGCCGGATCCAGTTCGCCGGGTTCGACGATTTCTTCGACTTCGACCACGGTGATCTTGCCGGCGGTGGCGGCCAGCGGGTTGAAGTTCTGCGCGGTGTGGCGGTAGATGACGTTGCCGAAGTGGTCGGCTTTCCAGCCTTTGACGATGGCAAAGTCGCCGGTGATGGATTCTTCCATCAGGTACTTGCGACCGTGGAATTCACGCACTTCCTTGCCTTCGGCGACCGGGGTGCCGACGCCGGTGGCGGTGAAGAACGCCGGGATGCCGGCACCGCCTGCGCGCATTTTTTCGGCGAGGGTGCCTTGCGGGGTCAGGACGACTTCGATGTCGCCTTTGAGCAGTTGCTCTTCGAACAGTTTGTTTTCGCCGACGTAGGAGGCGACCACCTTGCGGATCTGGCGGTCGGTCAGCAGCACGCCGAGGCCGAAGCCATCAACGCCGCAGTTGTTGGAGACGACGGTGAGGTCGCGGGTGCCCTTGCGCTTGATCTCGGCGATCAGGTTTTCCGGGATGCCGCACAGGCCGAAGCCGCCAGCGATCACGGTCATGCCGTCTTCAAGACCTGCCATGGCTTCCTCGTAGGAATACACGCGCTTGTCGAAACCTGCCATATGCACCTCTTTTATTGTTTGTCGGGCGGCTGGCTAGCCGAATGACTGGAGTGTCGCGCTGAAGGATATATTTGTTAAGTTGATTTTTAAGGTTGATTGATTGATAAAGCTCATTAAATGTCCGCCGTGGTCGGCGGACGGATGTTCAGCTTAGTCCGTCGAGTAAAACAACCATGACCATCAAGCAGATGCGCGCCTTTCTCGCCGTGGCCCAAAGCCTGAGCTTTGCCGTGGCCTGCGAGCGTCTGCACCTGTCGCAATCGGCGCTGAGCCTGACCATCAAGGCGTTGGAAGAGGGGTTGGGCGGGCGCCTGTTCAGCCGAAATACGCGCAACGTGGCGCTGACCCCGGAAGGGGAATCGCTGCTGCCGCTGGCCCGGCGCCTGATCGCCGACTGGGACAACGCCGAAGACGAAATGCGCCAGCGCTTCAGCCTGCAACGGGGGCGAGTGACGCTGGCGGCGATGCCGTCGTTTGCCGGCAATCTGCTGCCGCCGATCCTCAAAACCTTCCGTGCGCGTTATCCAAACGTCAACGTCACGGTCAACGACGTGATCAACGAGCAAGTGCTGGAAATGGTCCGCGATCGTCAGGTCGAACTCGGCGTGGCGTTCGAGCCGATGCAAAACACTTCGCTGACCTTCACACCTCTATACAAGGATCGCTTTGTAGCGGTAGTGCCGCAGGATTCACCGCTCGCCCAGCGCACTGACATCGACTGGCAGACCTTGCTGCAGGAACCGTTCATCACCCTGCAACGACCGTCCACGGTACGGGTGATGCTGGAGGAACATTTGCAGGCCCGGGGCATGAAACTGCCGGTGGAGTTTGAAAGCCATCAACTGGCAACGGTCGGGCGGATGGTGGCTAGCGGGTTGGGCGTCAGTGCGGTGCCAGCCTTGTGTGCCGGGCAGATGCGCGAACTGGGCGCGCATTGCCTGACCTTGCACGAGCCGGTGGTGGAGCGGGCGATTGGCGTGCTGACGGATCCGGGGAATGAATTGTCGGCGGCGGCGCAGGCGCTTTTTGACATTCTCAGGGCTGAACACTGACTTTGGGAGGCCGCTAAGTCAGGCGTTCTGCCAGTAGCGGCAGCAACTGTTCGCACGACTCCTCAATCTTCAAATCCAGCAACTCGTCCGCCCGCGTCTTGCCGAGATTGATCGCAATCAACGGCTTACCCCGATCCGCAATCACCCGGCACAGGCGAAACGCCGAATACGCCATCAACGACGAACCAACCACCAGCATCCCGGCTGCGTTCTCTGCCGCCGCCATGGCTCGCGCCGCCGTCGGTTGCGCGACGTTCTCACCAAAAAACACCACGTCCGGCTTCATCCGCTCACCGTCACAATGCGGACAATGCGGCACCTGGAAACGTGCCTCGAAAGCCGGATCAAGCAGGGTATCGCCGTCCGGCGCCTGCACAGCATCGACACCCGCCAGATATGGATTCTGCGTTTCCATCAGTTGCTGAATCGAATCCCGCTCGCTGCGCTGGCCGCAATCCAGGCACAGCACCCGATGCAGACTGCCGTGCAGTTCGATGACATCGTGGCTGCCGGCCTGATCGTGCAAGGTATCGACATTCTGGGTGATCAATCCGCCGATCCGACCAAGGTTTTGCAGGCTGGCCAGCGCCTCGTGCGCGGCATTCGGTTGCGCCTGACGTACGCGTGGCCAACCGAGCATCGCCCGGGCCCAGTAGCGACGGCGCGACTCGGGTGCCGACAGAAATTCCTGATACATCATCGGCTGCCGGCCCCGGCGCACACCGTTGATGTCGCGGTAATCGGGGATGCCCGACGGCGTGCTGATACCGGCGCCGGTCAGCACCATGAAATCGCCGTCGGCCATGGCCTGTTGCAGGTAATCGAGGTGTTCGTGGAAGGGGCGGTCGAGCATGGTCAGCGCTCCGCAGGCTGTAAGTGCCTTGCAGGTTAGCACTGCCGGGCGCCTCTTTTCAGAGGCGCCCGCTGCGGACGTTTACTTGCGAGCCTCCAGGATCAGGTTGAACGGCGTCTGCGTCGCCCGCCGGAACTGCTTGAATCCGGCTTCACTGAACACTTTGCGCAAGCGCATCTCGCCGGCTTGTGCACCAAGCCCCAGACCCACTTCCTGAGACAGCGAGTTCGGCGTGCAAATGAACGTCGAGGCTGCATAGAACAAGCGCCCGACCGGATTGATGTTGTCGTCCAGTGTGTCGTTGGCAAAGGGTTCGACCAACAGCACGGTACCGTCGTCTTTCAGGCAATCGTAAGCATGCCGTGCGGCACCGACCGGGTCGCCCATGTCGTGCAGGCAGTCGAAATAGCAGATCAGGTCGTAGTCATCGCCGGGAAAGCTCTTCGCCGTTCCCTGGAAAAACCGCGCCCGGCTGCTCACTCCGCCTTCTTCGGCCCGCTGGGTGGCGACGCTCACCGAGGGCGCATGGTAGTCGAAACCGACGAAACGCGAGTTGGGATAGGCCTGGGCCATGATCACCGTGGAAGCGCCATGACCACAGCCGACATCGGCGACCTTGGCGCCTTCTTCGAGTTTGGACACAACGCCCTCCAGCGCCGGCAGCCATTCGGCGATCAAGTGCCCTTTGTAGCCGGGGCGGAAGAACCGTTCTGTGCCGGTGAACATGCACGGATGGTGATCGCCCCAGGGCAGGGCGCCATTGCCGCGCATGGCTTTGACCAGCTTGTCCTTGTCGTGGAAAAACGACGCCACCACGCCGAGCCCGCCGGCCACGTAGACCGGCGAATCTTCCTTGGCCAGGGCCATGGCCTGTTCTTCCGGCAGACGGAACTTGCCGTCCAGGTGTTCCATGTAGCCTGAGGCGGCGTGGGCGCTAAGCCATTCGCGCACCAGGCGAGTGTTGCAGGCGGTTTTTTCGGCGAGGGTTTCCGGGGATATCGGCTGGCTGTCGGCCATGGCTTTATACAAACCAAGTTCTTCGCCGACGATGACATTGGCCAGCATCGCCGCGCCGCCCATGTCGTTGACCAGTTTGCCCATGAACTCGTTGAGTCTGGCCTCGTCCATGTCATGTGCTCCTGTCAAGGATCACAGTCCGGTGGTGATGGGGGTCGAGGCATTCACCACCGGGCGGTGGTCGTGGAAACGGGCAGGGCGACACTGCTGTCCTGCGTCCCCCTCGACTGGGTAATGAATGAGTCTAGTCGGTCTTCGTGCCGGCGAAAGCACGCTAGGCGCACTTCCTTACGCAACACGCAGATTTTGCCTACAACTTCGACGTGACGCGATCCCATATTCTGAATCGACTCGGTCGAGGCAAGGACTTTTGAGTGCTGAAGTCTTTGTTTATCTGTGAAGTCCGAAGCCACTTGCTTGCACAGGCTGATCAAATCCGCCGAGAAATCATCCCCGCTAAAAGCCATGAACTCTGTCGTCTTGCCGGGTTACTCACCGATGGTGCACGCGAGCCGAAACGCAGAAATAAAATGATGCATTGGATGCCACGGAGAGCGAATTGACCGCCTACTTTCCACCGCTGTGCATAGGCGGATTGACGTACAACCTTTCTCATCTCGAACCCTTTACATTCACGATTCAGAGTCAATTGGCGAAGCGTGATTTACGCGTGCATGTCACTTTTTCGAATCATTGTTTCAGCAAGGGATACGATCGAGACTTACATCCGGCTGAGGAGCCAATCCTGCTCGACCATGCCCAGCGACAGCGTACCTTTTGCATAATCCGCTACCGCCTTTCACTGTCACTGCCGCCAGTGATCAAGGGGTTGAATCATCCCCAGGCGAAAGTCAGTGAAACGGCGGCGATGCGAAACTGGGCGTACTCCATCATGATTGAGAACCCGAGCGGACCCTACCATGTCTTTTTTGAGTTACGCCGCGCTGCAGAAGGGAAGCCACAAGATCTCAACCTGGTCGTGGAAAGCGCCTACCACCAGACTGAAAAGCCGCCCAGGCTGTTCGGGAAAATGGGATTTATGCTGCTGTGCGGTAAGGTCTATCTTCGTCAACCGACCTCCACCAAGCGCTGACACCAGAAACGAAAAAAGGCGCCAAAGGCGCCTTTTTCGATTCGGTAAAGCAGATCCAGACACCACTTACGAACCGCCTTGCGCGATTACAGCTCTCGCTGCTGGGAAGCGCTCAATCTCATCTGGTCAGTCGCTTCGATGGGGGCAAAGCTAACGAAAACTGGCGCATACGTCAATGAATTCGTAACCCGTCGTTCACAAAGAAGTCAGCGGGTTCTGTATCTCATTGTGTACAGACCAGCCGCCGATACAAAACCCGCCACTTCCCGCGCATTACCCACACAGCCGCGATACACCCGCCGGTTTAACTGAGTCTGTCAGTCGCCATGCCCGGCGGCTCTTCAGCAGAGATCTTGCCCATGCAGATTCCCCACCCCACCTTGCAGGCCAGCGTCGGGCTCGGCCTGCGTCGCGGTTTGATGAAGGATCTTCAAGCCGCCCGCATCGGCGATTTCGACTTTCTCGAAGTCGCCCCGGAAAACTGGATCGGCGTCGGCGGTGCCCACGGTGCCGCGCTGCGTGAACTGGCCGAGCGTTATCCGTTGTCCTGCCATGGCCTGTCGTTGTCGCTCGGCGGATCGGCGCCGCTGGACGTCGATTTCCTTCGGGAAGTCCGGGTGTTTCTCGATCATTACAACGTGCCGCTGTACAGCGAGCACTTGAGTTATTGCAGCGACGACGGTCACCTCTATGACCTGCTGCCGCTGCCATTCACCGAAGAGGCGGTGCACCACGTTGCCGCGCGGATCCGTCAGGCCCAGGACATTCTCGGCCGGCGCCTGGCAGTGGAAAACGTTTCCTATTACGCCGCCCCCCGGCAGGACATGGACGAGGTGACCTTCACTAACGCCGTGCTGCGCGAGGCCGATTGCGACCTGCTGCTGGACGTCAACAACGTCTACGTCAACTCGGTCAACCACGGGTTCGACCCGCAGACATTTCTGGTCGGGATCGAGTCGGGCCGGGTGGTCGGGATGCACGTGGCCGGGCATTTCGACGAGTCCGACACGCTGAAGATCGATACCCACGGCGCTTCGGTGAAGCCGGTGGTCTGGTCGCTGCTGGCAGATGCCTATGCACGCTTTGGCGCACAGCCGACCTTGCTCGAGCGCGACTTCAACTTTCCGGCCTTCTCGGAACTGGTGGCCGAGTTGCAGACCATTCGCCGCTTGCAGAATCAGGGAGGCCAACGTGGATAACCTTGAGCAGCAACAACTGGCGCTGACTCGCTACTTGCGCGATCCCGAGAACGAGACGCCCCCGGCCGACATGAATGCGGCGCGGGTCAATGTCTATCGCGATCTGGTGTTCAACAATGTCTCGCAACTGTTGGGCGGGACGTTTCCGGTGCTGATCCGGATCATCGGTCAGGAGCGCTGGCACACATTGATTCGCGGCTTCCTGCGGGACTACCGGGCTCAGACGCCGAAATTCGGTGAGATCGCCGAGGCGTTTGTCGATTACCTCGCCTCGGAACCCGCAGTGTTGAGCATGGGCGAGTGGCCGGCATTTCTGGTGGAGCTGGCGCATTACGAATGGGTGGAAATGGTGTTGCAGCAATCCGATGCCCAGCCGCTGCCGGCAAGTGATCCCGCGCTGCTGCTGGAGCGGCCACTGCAGGTTTCGGCGCTGGCGTGGCCATTGGCGTACGCATGGCCGGTACAGATGCTCGGGCCGGATCATCAGCCGTCTGCGCCACCGGCCCAGCCAACGTTGTTGCTGGTGCGGCGCACAATGGATTTCAGTGTGAAGTTTTCCGAGCTGAGCCCGTTGGCGTGGCGGTTGTTGCAGCGAATTGGCGAGTTCCCTGCGCTGAACGGTCGTGAACAACTGGAAGGGTTGGCGATGGAAGCGGGGATGCCAGTAACAGCATCATTCATGGACAGTGGTCTGGCGTTGTTGCAGCAGATGCATGAGGACGGTGTGTTAGGCATTACCTGATTTCGCAAACACCGCAAATCCTGTGGGAGCGGGAAAGCCCGCTCCCACAGGGAATTATGTTTGACTCAGGAATGCATGGGCAGCTTCAGTTCAGCACACAACCCGCCACCGTCACGGTTGCTCAGATTCAGCGAACCCCCCAGCGCCATCGCCAGTTGCTGGGCAATCGCCAGGCCCAGTCCGGTACCGCCAGTGCTGCGGTTGCGCGAGTTTTCCACGCGGTAGAACGGCTCCATCACCTGCGCCAGTTCCTCTTCGGCGATGCCCGGTCCGCGATCCATGACTTTGATCGAGAGGCTGTTGCTTTGGCGTTCGACCAATAGTTCGGCAGCACCGGCAAATTTCAGCGCGTTGTCGGTCAGGTTGACCAACACCCGGCGCAAGGCATGAGGTCGGGTGTCGATGACCGCTTCGCTCTTGCCGCTCAACTGCACCTCCTTGCCCATGTCCTGATAGTCGAACACCAGGCTGTCGAGGAACGAATCGAGGTTGGTGCGGCGGCTTTCCTCGGTCGCGCCGTGGATGCTGCGCGCGTAGGCCACGCCTTCACGCACCAGATGCTCCATCTCGCCGAGGTCGTTCCACAGCTTGTCCTTTTCCGTCGAATCGTCCATGAACTCCGCGCGCAGTTTCATCCGGGTGATCGGGGTTTGCAGGTCATGGGAAATCGCTGCCAGCAGTTGCATGCGTTCTTTAAGGTACGCGGCGATCCGCGCCTGCATGGTGTTGAACGCACGGGCGGCGTAGGCCACTTCGCTCGGACCCTTTTCGTCCAGATTGATGGGGTGAGCATTGGGGTCAAGGGTTTCCACCGCGTTGGCCAGTCGGGTCAGGGGACGGATGGCAATGCGTACCGCCAGCCAGGTGCAGGCAATCATCAGCGCCAGTTGCCCCAGCAGCACCACCGGCAGCCACGGCGACAGCGGCACCATCGACGGGCGCACGTCGATGGTCACCGGGCTGCCGTCGCTCAGGCGCAGGTGGCCCTGAAAGTGCTTTTTCGGCCCCGGAATGTCGGTGAAGGTCAGCGGGTACCTCTCGCCAATGGCGTCGGTGATTGAGGTGACGGCAATCGGTACTTCGCCCGGGCCGATCGGCGTGCCCGGTTCGCCTTCGCTCAACAGGTAACCGTAGTTGTTCCGGGCCAGGCGTTCGAGCCACATCGGACGCTCTTCGGCCGGCAAGCGATCGAGGATCGCAATCGAGGTCGAAACGTCGGTTTCCAGGTTGCCGAGCATGGTGTTTTTCGCACTTTCATATCGCTCGTAATACTGCGCACCGAACGACAACGCCTGGGCCAGCAGCAAGCCGATCAGGAAAATCAGCGACAACCGTGAGGCCAGCGTGCGCGGCCAGTGCAGGGCGAACGTCATGCGGGCGCTCCGAGGATTTCGACCGGTAGCGAGAACACATAACCTTCACTGCGCACGGTCTTGATGTAGGCAGGTTCCCGGGCGTCGTCCAGCAGGCGCTGGCGCAAACGGCTGACCAACAGATCGATGGAACGATCGAACAGATCGGCGTCGCGGCCCTGGGTCAGGTTGAGCAGTTGATCGCGGCTCAACACTCGTTGCGGATGGTCGAGGAACACCCGCAGCAAACGGTATTCCGCGCCGCTCAGGGCGACCATGGTGCCGTCGGTGTCGAGCAGATGGCGGGCCGAAGTGTCGAGTTGCCAGCGCCCGAAGGCCAACAAGCGACCGCTTTCGGTGACCACCAGATTGGGTGGCAGCATCCGCGTGCGGCGCAGCACGGCATTGATTCGCGCCAGCAGCTCGCGTGCGGCGAAGGGTTTGGTCAGGTAATCGTCGGCACCCATTTCCAGGCCGATGATGCGGTCGGTTTCGTCGTTGCGGGCCGTCAGCATCAAGACTGGCGTGGCCTTGTGTTTGCCGGCGCGCAATTCGCGGCACAGCAGGAGGCCGTCATCGCCCGGCATCATGATGTCGAGCACGATCAGGTCGACAGTGTTGGCTTCCAGAAAACTGCGCATCTGCCGGCCATCAGCGACCACCGTGGTGCGCAGGCCGTTCTTTTTCAGGTAGTTGCCAACCAGTTCGCGAATCTCGCGGTCGTCATCGACGATGAGAATGTGATCGACATGATCCATGGAGCCAAACCTCTATCAAGTGGGGGAATGTCTCGCAGTCTATAGAGCCCGCGCGGGCTCGCCTGCCTGCCTTTGTATTGCAGTGTATCCGGCGCAACGGTGGATACATGTGGACGCAAAATCGCGATTTTTCAGGGTTTTGTATCGCTGTGTATCCCCCTGCGGGCGAGATACGTAGCGATTTATACCGGCTGTTTTCCGACACAGACGGGATACCTCGCGAGCTTTAAATGAGCTCCATCGAGGCACACCGCAACGCCTCGGCTCAATCAACGACCTACCCATTGAAGCCTTGAGGAAATCGCCATGACCAACAAATCCGTAATCGCCGCCTGCCTGTTTGCCGCCCTGAACATCTGCACCCTGTCGGCCCGCGCCGAAGCGGTTGCCCCGCAAACCTACACCTACGGCACCCATCTGGACATCCAGAAAGTGCTCTCGATGAAAGAAGACCAATCGATGACCTGCGGCATCGTCGACGCCCGCATGACCTACCTCGATTCGGCCGGTCAGACCCGCGTTCTCGACTACAGCAAATTCGCTGACGGCTGTGACAACCAGAACTGATCCGCCACCCACTTAAAGGAAGATTGCCATGAACAACGTATCGCGTTTCTTGACCGCCATTGCCTTCTCGTTTGCCGGTGTCGCGGCGCATGCCAACAGCGCCGTCGAACAGAATAGCTGCGCCGGCAGCACCTGCTTTCAACTGAGCCCGGTGGCCAAACAGGGCAGCGATGCCTTGATCGCCGCCGACGGCGCCAGCCGCACGCCGCAGGGGCAGATGGTCGCGGCCGACGGCTCCAGCCGCACGCCGCAAGGACAGATGGTGGCGGAAAACGGCGCCAGCCGCACACCGCAAAGCCAATGGCTGGACAGCCAGACCGCTTGAGCTACCCGGGTGCCTGTCGGTGAACGGCAGGCACCTGTTTGATCGGCAGACCGCCCACATTTCAAAAGGTGAACCCTATGTTCCTCATCGCTTTCCTGGGCGGTCTGTTGACTGTCCTCAGCCCCTGCATTCTGCCGGTGGTGCCGTTCCTGTTTGCCGGAGTCGACCGCAGCCGTTCCTCGATCCTGCTGACACTCGGCGGCATGGCCCTGACCTTCGCTGCGATTTCGAGCCTGGCGGTGGTCAGCAGCGAATGGGTGATCCAGGCCAACAACACCGGCCGACACATCGCGCTGATCGTGATGGTGCTGTTTGCGCTGTCGCTGATTTCAGCACGCATCGGTGACTGGCTGGCGCGGCCATTCGTGTTGCTGGGTAATCGCCTGGATCCGGACACCCGCAAGAAGGCCGGCCCCATGGGCTCGATCATGATCGGCGTGGCCACCGGTCTGCTGTGGGCACCGTGTGCCGGTCCAATCCTCGGCGTGATCCTCACTGGCGCCATGTTGCAAGGTGCCAATGCCCAGACCAGTCTGTTGCTGCTGGCTTACGGCGCGGGCAGTGCGCTGTCGCTGGGAACGTTGATCTTCGCCGGTCGCGGCTTGGTCAACCGGTTGAAACCGTCGATCCCGTTCACCGGCTGGTTGCGGCGCGGGGCGGGCGTTGCGGTGTTGGCGGCAGCCGCCGTGATCTCCACCGGCGCTGATAAAACCCTGCTGGCCGGCACGTCGTCCGAAGGCGTCGCCAGCGTCGAGAAAAACGTGTTGGAAAACGCGCCGAAAGTGATCGATTACTTCATCAGCAAAGTGCGGGCGGATTCGACGTCGGACGAGCAGGGCAAAGGCGCGATGCCGTCACTGGCCGGCGCAGTGCAATGGCTGAACTCCCCGGAGCTGAACGCCGAATCCCTGCGCGGCAAAGTGGTGCTGGTGGACTTCTGGACCTACGACTGCATCAACTGCCAGCACACGCTGCCGTACGTGAAAGAGTGGGAGAAGAAGTACGGCAAGGACGGCCTGGTGGTGATCGGCGTGCATACCCCGGAATACGGCTACGAGCGAATCATCGACAACGTCAAGGATCAGGTGAAGAAACTCGGTATCACCTACCCGGTGGCCATCGACAACAACTACGCGATCTGGCGCAACTTCGACAACCAGTACTGGCCGGCGCACTACCTGATCGATGCCAAGGGGCAGGTGCGTTACACCCACTTTGGCGAGGGTCGCTATGAAGCTCAGGAGCAGATGATTCAGCAACTGCTCAAAGAGGCCAAGGCACCTGCAGCCTGAACCGCGAACGTCAATGGCTCACAGGTCGCGCACCATGAGCCATTGTTCGTTGTCCCAGGCCTGAAAACGCTCCAGCACTGTCCAGCCGCGTTTGGCGTAGTAGTTCTGTTTGTTTTGCGTATGCAGGTAGAAACGCGGCAGGCCTTGTTTCTTTGCTTGCTCGGCAATTCCTTCGATCAATTTTTCTGCCAGCCCCTGACCGCGAGATTCGGGACTGACCAGCACGCAGGCCAGCCAAGGCTCCAGATCCGGTCGTTGCGCAAGATCTGCACGAGCCAGTGCCGCGCCACCGAGCAAGCGTTCGCCGTCCAGTGCGAGCAGGCAGCGCCAGTCACCATTGGTTTGCCCTTCGGCAAATTCCCGCTGCCACTCGGCCAACGGTTGATGGGCATATTCGTAGTGAAACTGGCGGTGGATCCACTCGGCGTAAGTGTCGCTGTGCTGCATGTGGTCGGCGAGCCATTCGAGGCGCAAGGACATGGTCGGATTCCGTTCGCGGTTCGGGTCTGCATCAGAGCCGATCCGACGACACCTTGGCAACCCCCATGAGAGTGTTTCGGGGCCTTTACAAAATCCCGCCATTCATCGGCGAAAGCCCGGTTTTAAAGGCTCTTTAGACGATTGGAGGGGACGCCGGACGGCCTCGGGGCGATAGTGGAAGAGCAGGGCTGTACCCGCCCTGTCACTGATAAAAAGAAAGCGAGGTTGCCATGCCGAAATTCGTGATCGAACGCGAGATTCCAGGGGCCGGAAAGCTGTCGGAGCAAGAACTCAAAGCCGTGTCGCAAACGTCCTGCCAGGCGTTGCGTGAACTCGGACCGCAGGTGCAGTGGCTGCAGAGTTATGTCACCGCCGACAAGGTGTATTGCGTGTACATCGCCCCCAACGAAGAGCTGGTGCGCGAACATGCCAGGCTGGGCGGGTTTCCCGCCAACAGTGTGTCCCGGGTGATGAACATCATTGACCCGACGACCGCCGAGTAACGCCTGATTCAACCTGTCGTGGAGCACCCATCGATGAGCACCCCCATTGATCTCACTGCCCTGAAGGAACGCCAGAAAGTCGCCTGGGCCAGTGGCGACTATGCCGTGATCGGCACCACCTTGCAGATCGTCGGGGAAAATCTCGCCGAAGCCTGCGATTTACGCTGCGATGAAGAGGTGCTGGACGTTGCCGCCGGCAATGGCAATGCCACGCTGGCGGCGGCGCGCCGGGGCTGTCGGGTGCTGTCCACCGATTATGTCGCGGCGTTGCTGGAGCGCGGCCAGGACCGGGCGCGGGCCGAGCATCTGGACGTGACCTTCCAGGTCGCTGACGCCGAAGCGCTGCCGTTCGCCGATTCCAGTTTCGATGCGGTGCTGTCGACTTTCGGTGTGATGTTCGCCCCGGATCAGGCCAAGGCTGCGCAGGAACTGGCGCGGGTCTGTCGTCGTGGCGGGCGGATCGGCCTGGCCAACTGGACGCCGGAGGGCTTCGTCGGCCAGATGTTCAAGACCCTCGGTCGCCACCTGCCACCCCCGGCGGGCGCGCAACCACCGTCGAACTGGGGTTCGGAAGCCTGGCTGCATTCGCACTTCGATGAGCGCCAGTTCCTGATGCAAGTGACTCGCCGCCACTTCAATTTCCGTTATCGCTCGGCGGCACACTTCATCGACATCTTCCGCCACTGGTACGGGCCGGTGCACAAGGCGTTCGCGGCGCTGCCGCCGGAGAGCGGACAGGCGCTGGAAGGGGATCTGACGCAGCTGATAGACGGGCTGAACCGGGCGGGGCCGGATTCGATGGTAGTGCCGAGCGAGTATCTGGAGGTGGTGATTACCAAACGCTAAGCGTCATGCAAGACAAGTGTGGGAGCGAGCAGGCTCGCTCCCACAAACTCTTCTATTTCAGGTGCGAAGCATCGAACCACTCCAGCGCCGTGCGCCAGATGCAGATGCCGAGGAAATAAGCCGACGCCAGTAACCACAAACCCATCACCAGCGGGTTGATGACCGGGTGGTTGAGCACCAGCGACAGGCTGCACAGCAGCCAGATCGCCGTCACCGCAATATTGATCGGCATGAACCGGCGCACACGGAACGGATGGAGGAATTTCATTCGGGTCACGGTCAGCAGCGCCAGAGCGATCACGGTCAGGAAGGTGATCCACGGCCCCGGGGCGATGATGTACAGGCACAGCGCAACCACGTTCCACGCGGCGGGGAAACCGACGAAGTAGTTGTCCTTGCTCTTCATGTTGACGTTGCAGAAGCAGAACAGCGACGACACCAGAATCAGCGACACGGTCAGCAGCAGGGTGTAGTCGGGCAGGGGAATGTAGCGATAGATGAACAGTGCCGGAATGAACACGTAGGTCAGGTAATCGATCACCAGATCGAGGATCGAGCCGTCGAAACTCGGCAACACTGACTGCACGTTGACCTTGCGCGCCAGCGCCCCGTCGAGGCCGTCGACGATCAGCGCCACGCCCAGCCACATCAGGCAGTGGATTGGCTGGTTTTCCAGCAGGGCGAGGGTGGCGAGGAAGGCTGTGACCACGCCGGTCGCGGTGAAACCATGGGCGCCCCAGGCCTTGAGCCTGGCGATGTGAACGGTCGATATCACGGAGGCGGTCTCCAGAAAGTGAAGCAGGCCGGGAAACGTCTTGAGCAACAAGCGTGCGGCCAACCGGGTCGGGGTTGCAGCTATCGACCGGCCGGGCCGGGATAAGGTTCACCCATTCATGAATGTTAGCTGGCAACGGAATTTTTTCGACGCAGAAATCATTCGCCCTCCCAGTGTCAGCCAAACGGTGCTGGCACAACCGGTGCGCAGGTCTATCGTTGCCTGACGCGGTTACGCCTTTGCCTGAGGACGACGTCATGAACACCAGTGATTTGCTCGAACAATTGCTGCGAGGCCAGGCCTCGGCGGGACAACAACAAGGCGGCGCTGGGTCCGGTGATGGTCTGGGCGGACTCGGCGGCTTGCTGGGTGGTCTGCTCGGTGGCGGCGGTGCGACTGCCGGCGGACTGGGCGGGCTGTTGGGCGGTTTGCTTGGGGGCACAGGATTGGGGGGTGGAGCACTTGGCGGTGGGACGCAACGTCGTTCCGGCGGCACTAACTACGCGGCCCTGGCCTCGCTGGGCATGATGGCGTTCCAGGCGTATCAAGCCTGGCAACGCAGTCAGGCGTCAGCCGCGCCGCAACAGACACCGCAGACGGCGGACCTGCTGGCCGGCCCGCAGGTCGAGGAGCACAGCCACGCGGTATTGCGCGCATTGATCGCGGCGGCCAAGGCCGACGGGCGGATCGACGAGTCGGAGAAACAGCTGATCAGCAGCGAAATCGGCCGTCACACCGATGATCCGGACCTGCAGCAATGGCTGGACGCCGAAGTCGCCAAACCCCTCGATGCCCGCGAAGTCGCGCAGGCGGCGAACAGCGATCCGGCCGTGGCCGCCGAAATGTATATCGCCAGTGTGATGCTGGTGGACGACCAGCAGGATGCCGAACGCAATTACCTGGATGAGCTGGCGGCGGCCTTGCAGATCGATCCAGAGTTGCAGGTGCATCTGGAGCAGCAGGCCAAAGGTACGGCCTGAAACCCACCGCTCACAGCCTTCGGCAACTTCTGTTCAGGAAATAAAGTTGCCGGGGGGCTCCGTCCGTCCGGGCAAATTTCACGTCGATTGAATTTTCGCAGCGCGCTGCCTCTCTGCTGCTTTAGAGGCGCGTGAACCAGCGTCCTGCCAATTGACCGGGAATCTGCCATGACTGTCCTGACACGTCTGCTTTCAACACCTGCCCACGCGCAATCGATCCATCCCCCTGGAGGCTTGCGCAGCCTGTATGAAGCATTGCTCTCGGGGGAAAACCCCCGTGCCCTGGCGCGTCCGTTTCTCGAAGAGCAACTGCTGCAGGCTGCGCAATTGCCAGAGGTGTTGCCGCCGGATCCTTCGGTATGGCACGACTGGGTGGCCGAGCATTGTGCCGAAGTCGGCCGGCAATACGCCGATTATCTGCAACATCGCAAGGACGGTGGTTCACGGCAGTTTTTCAGCGGCAAGGCCCATGCGCTGTATTTCCTGCAAGCGGTAGCCCCGACCAAACGGGTGGACGGCGCCTGGCTTTACGGCTTGTTGCAGCAGTGGCGCGATCCACGCTTCTGCGGCTTGGTCTGCACTTATCTGGAAGAACTTGGTGAAGGCAACCCTGCGCAAAACCACGTGGTGATCTACCGCAAACTACTGGCCGAGCATGGTCTGGAACACGCAGATGCCTTGCCCGACGAGCGTTATCTGCAAGGTGCGTTGCAGCTCGCACTGGGTGCCTGCGGCGATGACTTTTTGCCGGAAGTCATTGGCTACAATCTTGGCTATGAACAACTGCCCTTGCACCTGTTGATCAGCAGTTATGAGTTGAGCGAGCTGGGCATCGATCCGTATTACTTCACCCTGCATGTGACCATCGATAACGCCAGCACCGGCCATGCGCACAAAGCCGTGCAGGCTGCACTGGATCTGATGCCGCTGGAGGCTGATCGCGCCGATTTCCTGCGCCGGGTTTCGCGGGGCTACCGGCTCAACGATTTGGGGCAGGGCAGTCGCGCCATCATTGAGGGTTTCGATTTGACGCGTGAGTTGCTGGCCATGCTCGAACGCAAGCGCGTGTTCGGCCAGGACATGCATTCGGACTATTGCCGGTTCGAAGGCAAGACCGTCAATCAATGGCTGGCCGCGCCAGGGCAACTGTCAGGATTTCTCCAGGCGCTGCAAGACAAAGGCTGGATAAAGCGTCATCAAGACCCTCAGGCCAGCCGCTTCTGGCAATTGATCGAGGGCGATGGCGCGTCGATGTTCGGCGTGTTCAATGACTACGAAAAACAGCTGCTGCACGACTGGATTGCCGGTGACCGGGCGCCTGCGACCCGACCGGTTCCGGCGCGACGTCGGAGTCGAGCGGCACCGGCAGTCACGGTGTCCGCGCAGGATCCCGATGTCCGGCAATTGAACGCGGCACTGCACGGGCTGGATGGTCACGGACAGATGGCGGCGCTGATCCCTTGGCTGGCGCCGGCCCGTCATGCTCATCCGGCCGGTTTGCTCGCGACCCGCCGTTTCATCGAACTCAAATCCGGCCTGGACTGAGGGAGTCGCACATGAATCAGGAAGCGTTGCTGTCCGCCGACGATCTTGCGCTGTTGCAACTGGGCCGGCGCTTGCAGGCGGACGGCTATCGATTCGTCACACCGACGCCGCTGACCCATCAGCGGGTCAATCAGCGCGACGAAGGGCAGGCGGTCGACTGTCTGCGCGATGTTTTCGGCTGGTCGCGTTCCTTCGAACCCGGATTGTTTTCGGCCGATGAGGAGCGGCAATTGCAGGATGCGCTAATCCTGGAGGACTGCGATGGGCGTCTGAAGAGTCGGGTGCGCTGGTCGAGTCTGGACGATTTGCTGTTCGTACATTCGGGGTTTCCCACCGAGGCGGCCGATTCGGTGTTCTTCGGCCCGGATACCTACCGCTTCGCCCAATTGATTCACAGCCATTTGCAACAGAGCTTTGCCCCGATCCAGCGCGCCGTGGACATCGGTTGCGGCGCCGGTGTCGGTGCGATTCTGATCGCCCGCGCCCGTCGCCAGGCACAGGTGCTGGCACTCGACATCAATCCCGCGGCGTTGCGCCTGACCACGATCAACGCGGCGCTGGCAGAAGTCGCCAACGTCGAAGTGCTGGCCAGTGACGTGTTGCAAGGCGTGGAGGGCGAGTTCGACCTGATTGTTGCCAATCCGCCCTACATGGCGGATCCGGCGGGGCGCGCTTACCGCCACGGAGGGGGAACGCTGGGAGCCGGGTTGTCGTTGCGCATTGTCGAGCAGGCGCTCAATCGCCTGACGCCCGGAGGCTCGCTGTTGCTCTACACCGGTGTGGCGATGGTCGATGGCCGTGATCCGTTTATTGACACCTTGGTGCCGCGGCTGGATGCAACGAGGTTCGACTGGACTTACCGTGAGCTCGATCCCGATGTCTTCGGCGAGGAGTTGCTGAATGTCGGCTATCAACGGGTCGAGCGGATCGCCGTGGTGGCGCTGACCGTGACCCGAACTGGATGAAACAAGGCAGGTGCGCCATGAACAGGAACCTCGACGACTACAACCGCATGCGCGATTTCTCGGCGACCTCGGAACCGGCAGCGGTCAAGCGTCGAGGCAAACAGACTGGCGCCGATCACGCGTTGCAGTTCTGCATCCAGAAGCACGACGCTTCGCACCTGCATTACGACTTTCGCCTGGAGTTGGACGGTGCGCTCAAAAGCTGGGCAGTGCCCAAAGGCCCGTCACTGGATCCCAAGGTCAAGCGCCTGGCGGTGCATGTCGAGGACCACCCTCTGGATTACGCGACATTCGAAGGCACCATCCCGCAGGGGCATTATGGTGCCGGGGACGTGATCGTCTGGGATCGCGGCGTGTGGATCCCGCTGGAGGATCCGCAGAAGGCCTATGCCAAGGGCAAACTCAAGTTCGAGCTGCAGGGTGAGAAGCTTGGCGGCGTGTGGAATCTGGTGCGCACCCACATGCCGGGCAAAAAGGAGCAGTGGTTCCTGATCAAGCATCAGGACAGCGCCGCCCGGCCGCAAAGCGATTACGACGTGCTGGTCGCCGAGCCGGATAGCGTGCTCAGCGAGCGCACCCTTGTCGATAAACCGAGGCTCGACGCCAGGCAAGTCAAACCGCTGAAACAGCCAGCGCGCAAACCTGACTCGGCCAAGCTTGTCGGCGCGCACAAGGCGCGAATCCCTGCCCGGTTGAAACCACAGCTGGCCACGCTGGTGGACAGCGCTCCGGCAGGGGACTGGAGTTACGAAATCAAATTCGACGGCTACCGGGTCATGGCGCGCATCGATCATCAAACGGTGCAGCTGTTTACCCGTAACGGCCATGACTGGACGCACAAACTGCCGGAGCAGGCTCAGGCACTGGCGGCGCTGGGGCTGGAGTCGGCGTGGCTTGACGGTGAAGTAGTGGTCGCCAACGAAAACGGCATTCCGGATTTTCAAGCGCTGCAGAACGCCTTCGACACCCGCCGCAGCAGCGACATCCTTTATTACCTGTTCGATGTGCCTTACCTCAATGGTGTCGACCTGCGCGAAGTTCCGCTGGAAGAACGGCGGGCAGCGCTGGCCACGGTATTGAAGGCTCACGAACATCCGTTGCTGCGTTTTTCCGAAGCGTTCGACGAAACGCCGCAGGCGTTGCTCAACAGCGCCTGCCAGATGCAGATGGAAGGCTTGATCGGCAAACGTCGCGGCTCGCCCTACGTGTCGCGGCGCAGCAGCGACTGGATCAAGCTCAAGTGCAAACATCGCCAGGAATTCGTGATTGTCGGCTACACCGATCCGAAGGGATCGCGCAGTGCCTTTGGTGCACTGCTGCTCGGTCTGCATGATCGCGACAGCGGCGAGTTACGTTATACCGGCAAGGTCGGCACTGGCTTTAACGAGGCCACCTTGAAAACCGTGCTTGCCCGGCTCAAGCCATTGCGCACGAAAAAGACTGCGCTGGCCAACCCGCCCAGTGGATTCGAGGCCAAGGGGGTGCACTGGCTCAAGCCGCACCTGCTGGCGGAGGTGGCGTTTGCCGAAATGACCCGGGAGGGTTCGGTTCGCCATGCTGTGTTCCATGGTCTGCGCGATGACAAACCGGCGCTGGAGATTACGCAGGAGCGAGCGAAACCGATGAAAACTTCAGCCGCGAACCCCCCTGTGAAAAAGCCGGCACCTGCTGCCAAGGCACCCTCTCAGACAGGGATGGTCAGCGCCAAGGTCAGAATCACTCACCCGGACCGCGTGATCGACGCCAGCAGCGGCACCACCAAGATGCAACTGGCCGAGTACTATGCCAGCGTCGCCGAGTGGATCCTGCCTCAACTCAAGGATCGGCCCGTGGCGCTGGTGCGGGCACCGGAAGGTATTACCGGCGAACTGTTCTTCCAGAAAAACGCCGAAAACCTGGCGATTCCCGGCATCCGCTTGCTGGACAAGCACGTCACCGGACAACCGGTGATGCTGATCAACAACGTCGAAGCGCTGATCGGTGCGGTGCAGATGAGCACCGTCGAACTGCACACCTGGAACGCCACCACGGTGGATCTGGAGAAGCCTGACCGCTTTGTTCTCGATCTGGACCCGGATCCGGCACTGCCGTGGAAAAGCATGGTTGAAGCCACCGCCCTGACTCTGACCGTGCTGGATGAACTGGGCCTCAAGGCTTTCCTGAAGACCAGTGGAGGCAAGGGTATTCACCTGGTGGTGCCGCTGACGCGCAAGCATGGCTGGGACGAGGTGAAGGATTTCAGCCATGCCATCGTCAATCATATGGCTCGGCTGTTGCCGGAGCGGTTTTCAGCGGTGTCGGGGCCGAAGAACCGTGTGGGGCGGATTTTCATCGATTACCTGCGCAACGGCCTGGGCGCCACGACCATTTGTGCCTACGCCGCCCGCACCCGGGAAGGGCTGCCGGTATCGGTGCCGCTGTTCCGTGAGGAAGTCGGCGAGATCAAAGGCGCTGACCGGTGGAATGTGCACAACGTTCATGAGCGCCTGGCGGACGTCGGCGATGAGCCCTGGGCGAACATGAAGAAAACCCGACAGAGCATTACCGCCGAGATGCGCAAACGGGTCGGCCTGAAAAAGTGATCAGGCGTCGCGCAGCAAGTCGTGGGCGTTGAGCAGTTCGAAGGCGATTTCCGGGTGTCTTTCCAGCCCCCGGCGAATGGCGGCCGGGATCGCCTGGCGAGTCTTGCGACACAGGCCCGGCAGTTCAGCGATTTCGATGGCGATACCGCGCATGGTCCGCACTTCGTTGAAACCCGGAGCGATGTCCATGCGAATCCCCAACTGTTCGAACATCCGCTGTCGCAGGCGTTCGAGGTCAGCCAGGCTTTGCAGGTTTTCCAGGCGTTCGAGCAGGCGCTTTTCTTCCTGCCGCGTGAGCAAGAGTATGCGCAGATCCGCGCCGGGCATTTCCAGCAACGGATCGCGCCCGCAAATGCAGGCGCCGGGCGGGCAGGGGGAGCGGATCGGGGCGGCAATCGTCATGGCCTCCATCATAGAGGCCGTTCGACGGTTTTGCCCATGGTCGCCCGGCTGCCGTCCATCGGCAGAACGCAGAGGTGGCAAATCCGTCAGCCACCGTCGTCGAGCGCGTGGCTGTTACTGCGACAGACCTTCGTAGTGGACCAGGATCGCATTGGCCAACTCTTCATCGCTGGCGTTCAAGCCCGGGTTTTCCTGACGAACCTGTTGCAGCGCCGATTCCAGATACGCGCCACGGATGGCACCGCCGCTGGCGACGAATGCGGACAGGTCGTCACGGGCCGGAATCACCATTTTGTGATCCTTGAAGGTGGAATACAGCGACGCGGAAACACCGGCCGAGGTTGCGACATCCCCCGCATCCACACGGGCGAAGGCCGAGCCAAAAGGCAGGCAGAGCATGAGAGACGAAACAAGTAATAAACGACGCATGACGGTGTTCCTCCAGCAGCGTAAAGCGAAAAGGAAGTACCACATAATGTGAGAGGTGCGGCGTGACCGGTAGTTCCGTGCAAGATGGCGGGTGGTCGCCGCACAAAGTGAGACCTGGTGCACAGTCTTCGAGGGCGCGGGGCGGGTGCTGACACACATTGCGACGCTCTGGCGCGGCAGGCGGGTGGAAATGAGCTTAACTGAAACGCTGAAAGGCTCATTTCAGGGCGCTCCGGGAGGATCCACCGTGTCGATCAAACTGCGTTTGGTGCTGCTGATTGCGACCAGCCTGCTGACAGCGCTGATCGTGAGCCTGGTCAGTTATGTCGGCAACCAGCGGATGGCGTCGGCAGTCAGTGACAACGCCGTCAGCATGAGTGCGCTGCGCAATCACATGGAAGCCGACATGATGCATGACGCCCTGCGCGCCGACGTCTATTCGGCCATGCTGGTGGGGCTGGGCAAGAGCAACGGCACGGCGGACGAGGTGCGCCGTTCCGTAGAGGAGCATGCCGCGCATTTTCGCGATGTCCTCGGCGAGAACCTCAAACTGCCCCTGGACGCCACGATCCGGGCTGCGCTGGAGCAGATCAAGCCAAGCCTCGACACTTACATCAACGCGGGCGAGCGGATTGTCGGGCTGGCGCTGGACAACCCCGACACGGCGCAGCACGAACTCGGTACGTTCAGCGCCGCGTTCAGCCAGCTTGAAGAACAGATGGCGTCCTTGAGCGAACTGATCGAAACCAGTACCCGGCAGACCAGCCAGGGCACCGAGGCGGCGATCCGCAACGCCAACATCGCCCTCGGCATTGTGCTGATCGCCAGCCTGTTGCTGCTGTTGGTTCAGGGACGCTGGGTGATCCTGAGCATCACCGGCCCGCTGAAAACCGCCAGCCGCATTGCCGAGAGCATTGCTCATGGCAACCTCAGCGAGCCGATCGCCGAGCCGTCCGGCAAGGACGAAGCCAGCGCGCTGATCCGCACGCTGGCCACCATGCAGCGGGATCTGCGGGAAATGATCGATGTGGTGCGGCGCAATGCCCACGGCGTCAGTGGCATGAGCGAGCAACTGAGCCACGGCTGCCATCGGGTGGCGGACAGCAGCCAGCAACAAAGCACCGCCGCCGGCACCATGGCCGCTGCCGCGAGCCAGATGACCGCCAGCATCGAAGAAATCACCCGCCACGCCGAACGGGCCCTGAGCATGGCCAGTCAGGCCGAATCACTGGCCAAGAACGGCGGGCAGGTGATCCATCAAGTGGTCAGCGACATGGACGACATCGCCCGCTCCGCCCAGCAGTCGGCGCAGGTGATCCGCACCCTGGATCATGAGTCCGAAGGCATCTTCAACATCATTCAGGTGATCAAGAGCATCGCCGACCAGACCAACCTGCTGGCGCTCAATGCGGCCATTGAAGCGGCCCGGGCGGGTGAGCAGGGCAGAGGTTTTGCTGTGGTCGCCGATGAAGTGCGCAGCCTGGCTGCCCGCACCAGCGCCTCGACCCAGGAAATCGCTGCGATGGTCGCCCGCATCCAGAACAGTACCCGTGAGGCGGTCAGCAGCATGGAGGCGGGTGTGGCTCAAGTCGACAAGGGGATGGCCGTCACCGCCGACGTCGAACGGGCCATCCGCGAAATCCTCGACGCCACCCTCAACACCACGCAACTGGTCAACGACATTACCCGCACCATCGGCGAACAGAGCCAGGCCAGCAACGAAATCGCCCATCAGGTGGAGATGATCGCCGGCATGTCGGAAGGCAACAGCAAGGTAATCGGCGAGACGGCGAATACGACGGACGAGTTGTCGAATCTGGCGGGGCGGCTGGCGCAGTCGGTGGATCGATTCCGGTTGTGACCCGGGCGCCGTCAACCTCATTTGTAACCAGTGCAAGGCCGCAGGCGGGTGGGGAAAGGACGGTCAAATGGCTGAATGGCTTCAGCCAGAGGCATTGTCGGGGTCATGTTCGGTGGCCATCAGCCGATAAGTCATCAGGCGGATAAAGACCATCAAGTCGGGAACAGACGCGCGGGTTTGCCCTGACGTGATATTCTTCGCGCCACTTGGTTTGACCTAATTCAGTCTGGCACGCTTTTCGGCGGGCCGACCGAACCCCTGTCGCTCAAGTAGCTGAAGCCAATAATGATAAGAAGTCAGTTCAGAAGGGACATATAACTGAGGTCGACGCAGCCTGTCGGCCTTGTGTGCCCACCCGTCAAAATTGAAGTGTGCCGGAACCCGCGACGCTGGCCTGAGTGTCGCGAAAAGAGGGGGAACGCATACGTACAACAGCGGCGGGCGGAAGGCGTTTTATCATAGGTGCAACGGATGTTTAAAAAAGTGAACACAGCCCTGCTGGGTCTGGCTTTGGCGATGGGGATGACATCCGCCAATGCTGACGAAGCAAAGAAAGTCGACGTCCTGCTGATCGGCGGCGGCATCATGAGCACCACCCTCGGTGTGTGGATCAATGAGCTGGAGCCAAGCTGGTCGATGGAAATGGTCGAGCGCCTCGACGGCGTCGCCCTGGAAAGCTCCAACGGCTGGAACAACGCCGGTACCGGTCACTCGGCGCTGGCCGAGCTGAACTACACCCCGGAAGACGATAAAGGCAACGTAACGATCCCGAAAGCCGTCGAGATCAACGAAGCGTTCCAGGTCTCCCGTCAGTTCTGGGCCTGGCAGGTTCAGCAAGGCGTTCTGAAGAACCCTCGCTCGTTCATCAACACCACTCCGCACATGAGCTTCGTATGGGGCGATGACAACATCAAGTTCCTGAAAAAGCGCTACGAAGCCCTGCAGGCGAGCCCGCTGTTCGCCGGCATGCAGTACTCCGAAGACCCGGCCGTGATCAAGAAGTGGGTTCCGCTGATGATGGAAGGGCGTGACCCGAACCAGAAAATCGCGGCCACCTGGAGCCCGCTGGGCACCGACATGAACTTCGGCGAAATCACCCGCCAGTTCGCCAGTTACCTGCAGACCAAGCCTAACTTCGATCTGAAACTGTCGAGCGAAGTACAGGACATCACCAGGAACGCCGATGGCACCTGGCGCGTCAGCTACAAGAACCTGAAAGACGGCACCAAGACTGAAACCGACGCCAAGTTCGTGTTCATCGGCGCCGGTGGCGGTGCCCTGCACCTGCTGCAGAAATCCGGTATCGAAGAAGCCAAGGAATACGCTGGCTTCCCGGTAGGCGGCTCGTTCCTGGTGACCGATAACCCGGCCATCGCCGAACAGCACCTGGCCAAGGCCTACGGTAAAGCCTCGGTTGGCGCGCCTCCGATGTCCGTTCCGCACCTGGACACCCGCGTCCTGGACGGCAAGCGCGTCATCCTGTTTGGCCCGTTCGCAACCTTCAGCACCAAGTTCCTGAAAGAAGGTTCGTACCTGGACCTGCTGACCAGCACCACCACCCACAACATCTGGCCTATGACCAGGGTCGGCATCAAGGAATACCCGCTGGTCGAGTACCTGGCCGGTCAACTGATGCTGTCGGATGAAGACCGTCTGAACGCGCTGAAGGAATACTTCCCGAACGCGAAAGCCGAAGACTGGCGCCTGTGGCAAGCCGGCCAGCGCGTGCAGATCATCAAGCGTGATGAAGCCGCTGGCGGCGTGCTGAAACTGGGCACCGAGATCGTTGCTTCGAAAGACGGCTCCATCGCCGGTCTGCTGGGCGCATCGCCGGGCGCATCGACCGCTGCACCGATCATGCTGAGCGTGCTGCAGAAAGTCTTCAAGGACAAGGTCGCTACCCCTGAGTGGCAGGCCAAGCTGCACCAGATCGTTCCAAGCTACGGCACCCAGCTGAACAACGATCCGGCCAAAGTGGCCGAAGAGTGGGCTTACACCGCCAAGATCCTGCAACTGCCAACGCCACCGGCGATTGGCCAGGCTGCACCTGCGGCGGCACCTGCTTCGGCTGAAAAGCCACAGGCTCCGAAAGAAAGTGCTGCACGTGACATGGCTCTGTAATTAGACGCCTGACACACAAAGCCCACTGAACCGGTGACGGTCAGTGGGCTTTTTTGTGCCCGAATAAGTTTTGTGTACTAGCCCAAAAAGAGTGCAGTGACAAAGTTGAATCGTAGCGTTAGAGTTAAATTCTAAGACTTCATGGAATTGCGTCCTATGAAGCATGTGTAGCAAAGCGAAACTCTATGCAAAAAAATAGTTGTATTTTTTGTGTTTGTGAGGGTTTGGATTTTTATTGATTTTTTATGCTCTAGGGGAGTGGAGATGGCTGCGCCGAAGGTATTCGTGAGCTCAACTTGTTTTGATTTGGGTGAGATTAGAGAGCAGTTAAAAATTTTCATTAAGTCGTATGGTTTTGAACCCGTGCTTAGCGAGAATGGAGATGTTTTTTATCATCCTGATCTTCATACGCACGAGTCGTGCGTGCATGAGGTTTCAAATTGCCAGCTATTTGTTCTGATAATAGGTGGGCGTTTTGGTGGGAAGTATGTTTATGATAAAGACAAATCTATTACCAATGCTGAGTATGTTGCGGCTAGGGAACGTAAGATTCCGGTTTTTTCGTATGTTAGAGATGTTGTTTTAAATAGTCATAATATGTTTACGCAGAATAAGAAAAAGGAGTTTGTTGCGGATATAGACTATCCAGGTATTGAGAAGCAAGAGCATGCACTGGATATTTTCAGATTTATTGATGACGTCAGGAAGGCTCCATCTAATAACGCGTTTGAAAGATTTAATAGTTTTCACGATATTGAGTCTCATCTTCGAAAACAATGGGCTGGGTTATTTTACGATTTGTTAAAGTCGAGAGAGGTTAAAGCTCAGATTGATGTGACAAATCATTTGGTAAGTAATCTTGCCGCATCAAGTCAAAAATTAGAGGAGTTAGTGAAGAGCTTGTATTTGTCATCTAGTGGTGATGAAGCCGCTAAAGAAATAGAATTGATTGAAGTTTTCAGTGGTGTTGAGGCGTTTTACGAAAGTGCTCTAAGACCCTCTTGGCTGGAAGAGGGGGAATGGCTTATAGACCCGGACAAGCTCAATATTGAGGAAGTTTCACAAATTTCTCCTCAGAATCTAACGTGCAGTGAGTATTTGGTGTCTTCTGGTCTTTTTGAATCGTTTTTAGCCCCGGTTGATTTTGAAAATGAGGGTGGTGACTATCGTGACTACTTGAGATGCATGGTCACGCGTGATGATAGACATCATTTTATATTGGATGATGACTATTATCAAAAAGCGGTTAGGTATTACGAAGAAAGTATGAAGAAGTCGACGCCTTCGCAACGTTCTAAAGCGTTGGTAAGGGTTGTTGATAAATACTCTGTGTGAGTGTGGGTTTCGTTGAAGTGCTAGAGCATCTTAAATGCGGTAGTTGATATTACCGCTTGGGTCAAAAAAGCGATTTAGTTAGCCCACAATTTTTTGATGTGGGCTTCTTCATGCAAAAACAGATGGTTCATTTGCCTGTAAATAGGGGAGCAGGTTTAGCTTTCACACTTTTCAGATAAATTTCAAGCCGCCGTCCCATCTCTTCCCCCAGCGCCTGCAACCCGCTCAACGGCCGCACCATCACTTCGAACTCGACGATCTTCCCCTGTTCATCGAAGCGGATCATGTCGATACCCTTGAGCTCCTTCGACCCAACCTTTGCGCTGAACTCCAGTACCACGTTCAAGCCGTCCGCCGTCGCCAGTTCACGGTGGTATTTGAAGTCTTCGAATACGTTGAACACAGTGTTGAGGATCATCGAGACCACCGGTGCGCCGGGGTAAGGCGTGTGGGCCATCGGCGAGCGAAACACGGCTTGTGGATCGAGCAGGTCGGGCAGGGCTTTCAGGTTGCCGGTACGGATCATGTCATGCCAGCGGTTCAGGGATTCGGCGGCGTTGGGGTGCAGGTTCAGCTCGGACATGGTTTCACTCCTGTATTTTTGTTGTTCTTTGCGTGGCGTCCATGACTCTAGATCAAAGCGGCGCAATGGAAACCCTCTGTATCGATCTGAATGTCGACACATGAGTGGGCCAAATCCATCTGATCCGCTTTTTCCTGTTGAATCTGCATCTGTAACCGTCTCAGCCAAGCGCCCAGAATAGCCCTGCGGTTCGGCCACATGGCACGCGCTTCATTCCGAAGCGCCCGGTGCGCCGGACATTCAGTATTCAGGAGGCCTTCATGGCTAAGATGGCGTTTTTCCTCGGTGGCTTTCTCGTGTTGACCATCATGATCGGCGTTCTGGCCACGATTTCACCGGTCTGAGCCGTCCCGCGTCAGCGGTTTCCGCAGGCCCGGACGGGTGTCGGCACAGGATCCGGACTAAACCGGGGTATCCCTTCACTGGGGTACCCATCGTGGCGCCCAAGTCATGGACTCTGCTCACGATCAGGGTGGGTGCCGATGGCGGCGAGGGGCGATGCGTCGACCGAAGTGAGGTGTCAAGGCGCGCCGAACAACATCGTCCAGTACACACCGTTGTCACTGCGGGCATCACTGGCAAAACCGGCGCCGACCTGGGTGAACATCGGGTTCATCAGGTTGGCGCAGTGTCCGGGGCTGGCGAGCCAGCCGGCCATCGCACTGCCCGGTGAGCTTTGCCCGGCGGCGATGTTCTCGCCGATCTGCCGCCCACGGTAACCGGCGGATCGGGCACGATCCGCCGGCATGTCGCCGTCCGGGTCCTGGTGAGCGAAGTAGTTGCCGTAGGCCATGGCCTTGCTGTGGTCCTGAGCCGCGGCGCCGAGGGACGGGTTCCAGCTCAGAGGCCGGGCAGCGGCGAAACGCTGGCGTCCGCACAGGCGCGGCCGGGCGCGGGCAGCGTTGACTTGCGCCAGCAGGGCCTTGCCGACGCTGCGGTTGTCACCCATGCGACTGTCGATCAGCGGACGGGCCAGCACCACTTGCCATTCGCTGCGGGCGTGGCTGATGCCGATGTCGGCATACTGCGCATCCAGCAGCGCGCTGCAATGTTCGTCCTGCAACTGATCGAACGCCTCTTCGGCATCCTCGGCCCCGACAATGCGGATGCTGCGCACGGCCACTGCCGCATAACCGGAAGACTTCAACTGCTCACGCAACCCGCCGCCGTAGCCATAGCCGATGGGCAACGCAATGTTCTGCTTGAGCGCCAGCGGCGCCAGGCGTTGTGCCGGGCGTCGGTCACAGCGTTGCGGATGGGCGCGCAGGTCATTGATGGCGGCCGCCAGTTGTCGTTCCGCGCCGGCATGGGCGGTGGGGGCTAGCAGAGGGGAGAGGAGCAACAGGCACAGCGATACGAAGCGAGACGAACGAGCGGCGTGGCGCATGGGACGCAAGACTCTGAAAAATACAGCGCTGACAGGGAGTTAACCGCGAATGCGGCGCGAGTAGGACTGGCCTTTCTGCACTTGGTTCACGGGACGCCCAGGGCTTTGTCAGGACGCCGACGAACTGCGCAAGGGGCACTCAACGGTTCAGCACATCCTTCATCCATTGCAGGTATTGCGGGCGCTCGGAAATTGAATTGTGCGTCGCCTCCGTCACCACTTTCAGGGTCGCCACGCCATCCGGGAAATTGCGCAGCAGGCGTTCGCTACTGCCCCGTGGCACCACCTCATCATCGCTCGCTGCCAGCAGCAGGGTTGGCGCACGGATATGCTCGGCGTACTTGCCCGATTCGTAACGCTCCTTGAGCAGCCATTTCACCGGCACCCACGGGTAATGCCGGACGGCGAGTTCCTGTAGGCTGTTGAAGGGCGTGACCAGAATCAGCCGCGTTACCGGCCGCTGACTGGCCAGCCGCACCGCGACGCCGGAACCGAGGCTGCGCCCGATCAGCGCAATCTGCGGATGCCTGGCAAACACCTGATCGAAAAGCCCCACAGCATCCCGGGCAATCGCTTCTTCGGACGGCGAACCGTCACTGCCACCAAAACCGCGATAGTGCAGCAGGTAGATCGCGTGGTCGGGAAACGCCTCGGAAAACGCCGGCAGATTGCGCGAGACGTCCTCGGCATTGCCACCGAAATAGATCAACGCCCGTGCTCCGGAATGCTCGCGGACACTGACGCGAATGTTCGCGTCGGGCATTGTCAGGGTCATCCGCGATTCCGCCGAATCCATTGAACCTGACGGCGGAAAATAGATCAGCGAGCGCTGGAACACGAACAGTGCTGCACACAGGATCAGGTACAGGGCCAGCAGCAAAGCGACGAGTGACATCAGGATTCTGGACATTCGACTAACTTTAACGGGACGTGAGGGGTCGCCCATGCAGTGTAGTTGAGCCTTCCCCGGTGACCGCCGCCGCACACAAGGTGCAACAGATCCGCGCAACAGAGGTGCGAGCATGAGCCACACTGAGGGTTGTTCCCGTCGCCGCCTGCTCAAACTGGCAGCCGGGGTCACCGCGCTATTCACTGTTGACCGGGCGTTGGCTGCCGCCACGTCGTCGAGTGCCCCCGGAGGCCAGACCATGCAGACCCGCGCCATTCCTTCCAGCTCCGAGCTGCTGCCCCTGGTAGGGCTGGGCACTTATCGCGGCTTCGACGTCGCGCCCGGCGAACCGGCCTATAAACAATTACCGGCGGTGCTCGACGAGTTGTTCAGAAAGGGCGGCACGCTGATTGACAGCTCACCGATGTATGGCCGCGCCGAAGAAAACACCGGCGAGCTGTTGTCGATTCACGAACCCCGTTCACCGGCGTTTCTGGCAACCAAGGTGTGGACCCGGGGACGCGAGGAGGGCATCGCGCAGATGGAGAACTCCTTCCGCCTGCTGCGCACCGATCGCATCGACCTGATGCAGATCCACAACCTGCGGGACTGGCAAACTCATCTGCCGACGCTGCGCGAATGGAAGGAACAGGGCCGCATCCGTTACATCGGCATCACTCATTACACGCCCTCGGCCTACGAGGAAGTGGAAGCGGTGTTGAAGGCCGAGCCGCTCGACTTCCTGCAAATCAATTATGCCCTCGATGACCGAGGCGTGGAAAAACGCATCCTGCCGTTGTGCCGCGAACGCGGGGTGGCAGTGATCTGCAACCGGCCGTTTGGCGGCGGCGGGCTGCTGGCCCGGCTCAAGGGCAAGCCCCTGCCGGGCTGGGTGTCGGACGTGCAGGTGAGTAGTTGGCCGCAACTGGCGCTGAAGTTTTTGCTCTCGAACACGGCGGTGACTTGTGTCATCCCGGGCACCGGCAACCCGCGTTACATGGCCGACAATGCCGGCGCCGGGTTCGGGTCGATGCTGACTGATGCGCAGCGGCAGCAGTTGATTGCTCTGGTGGGATAATTTCCATCGCAGGAGTGAATAGCGCACCAGCACCCCATGCTAGTGCGCTAGCGGATTCAGATCATCGGCGGCAGCGAATCGAGAATCTTGTCCAGGGTAATCGGATACTCCCGCACCCGCGCCCCGGTGGCGTTGTAGATCGCATTCGCCACCGCCGCGCTGACCCCGCAGATGCCCAGTTCGCCCACACCTTTGGCCTTCATCGGCGAAGAGATCGGGTCGGTTTCATCGAGGAAGATCACCTCCTGATGCGGGATGTCGGCGTGTACCGGCACTTCGTAGCCTGCCAGGTCGTGATTGACGAAAAAGCCCAGGCGCTTGTCCACCGACAGCTCCTCCATCAGCGCCGCCCCGACGCCCATGGTCATCGCGCCGATCACCTGGCTGCGGGCGGATTTCGGGTTGAGAATCCGCCCGGCAGCACAGACCGCGAGCATCCGCCGCACACGCACTTCGCCGGTGGCGGCATCGACCGCGACTTCGACGAAATGCGCACCGAACGTCGATTGCTGATACTGCTTGGCGAGATCGGCGAATTCGATGCTGTCCTCGGCTTCGATCGCACCGTTTTGCGCGGCATCGCGTAACGGCACGTGTTTGTTGCCGAGCTGCACCTGGCCATCGGCGAACACCGCGTCCGCCTCGGTCATGCCCAGTTTCGTCGTCACCGCTTCGCGCAGTTTCATGCACGCGGCGTAGACCCCGGCGGTCGAGCAATTGGCGCCGAACTGGCCGCCGGAGCCGGACGACACCGGAAAACTCGAATCCCCCAGATGCACCACCACATCATCCAGGCCCACACCCATCATCTCGGCGGCGGTCTGGGCGATGATGGTGTAGCTGCCCGTGCCGATATCGGTCATGTCGGTTTCCACGGTGATCTTGCCGTCACGCTCCAGCCGAACTCTTGCGCCGGATTTCACCAGCAGGTTATTGCGAATCGCCGCGGCCACGCCCATGCCGATCAGCCAGCGACCTTCGCGACGTGTGCCGGGCGTTGCATTGCGTTTGTCCCAGCCGAAGTGTTCGGCGCCGGTCTGCAGGCATTCGATCAGGCGTCGTTGGGAGAACGGTCGCTCGGTTTTTACCGGATCGACCTGGGTGTCGTTGAGGATGCGGAACTGGATCGGATCGAGTTTGAGTTTTTCCGCCATCTCGTCCATGGCGATCTCCAGCACCATCAGCCCCGGGGTTTCTCCGGGGGCACGCATGGCGTTGCCTTCCGGCAGATCCAACGGTGCCAGGCGCATGCTCACCAGACGGTTTTCCCCGGCGTAGAGCAACTGACTCGGCTGCGCGGCGACTTCGACCTTGCCCTCGGCCAGGTTGCCCGACCAGCCTTCGTGGGCGATGGCGGTGAGTTTGCCGTCCGCCGTGGCGCCCAGGCGGATGCGCTGGATGGTGGCGGGGCGGTGGGTGGTGTTGTTGGCGATTTGCGGGCGGGCGAGGGCAACTTTCACCGGGCGGTTGGCCAGGCGTGCGCCGAGTGCGGCGAGGATCGAGTCGGCGCGGATGAACAGCTTGCCGCCGAATCCACCGCCAATGTAGGGCGAAATCAATCGCACCTTGTCCTTGGGCAGGCCGAGGGTGGTGGCGATGTCACCGACGCTCCAGGCGATCATCTGGTTCGAGGTCCACAGGGTCAGTTGATCGCCTTGCCATGCAGCGAGGGTCGCGTGGGGTTCCATCATCGCGTGGGACTGGTCCGGGGTGCTGTAGGTCTGGTCGAACTGCACCGGGGCGGCGGCAAAAGCGGTGGCGAAATCGCCGTGTCTGACGTCCGGCAATTCTTCCTTCGGCTCCACACCCTGATCCCGCACAGTGGCCAGATCGAACTGGCCTTTGTCTGTCGCGTACTCGACATGCACAAGCTGCGCGGCAGCGCGGGCCTGTTCGAAGGTTTCGGCGACCACCAGTGCCACCGCCTGGTGATAGTGCTGCACCTCGGGGCCGGCCAGCAGGTGCGCGGCGTTGTATTTGCCCTTGCCGAGTTTGCCGGCATTGGCAGAGGTAACGATGGCCAGAACCCCGGGGGCAGCCTGGGCCTTGTCCAGATCCATGCGCGTGATACGACCCTTGGCGATGGCTGCACCGACCATGACGCCGTAAGCCTGATTTTTTGCCGCTTCGTGTTGTTCGTAAGCGTAGGGCGCCTGACCACTGGTTTTCAGCGGGCCTTCGATGCGGTCGGTGGGTTTGCCGATGACTTTCAATTGGTCAATCGGATTGGTGGCGGCGGGCGTGTCGAATTTCATGCTTCGTCCCTCGCTTGGGCCAGCACCGAGGCGAGCGTGCGCTCCACCAGCGTCAGCTTGAACCGGTTGTCATGGGTGGGTGTGGCGCCGTCGAGCAGGCGCGCACTGACGGCTTTCGCGCCTTGGGGCAGCAGCGCTTCTGCGGCCTCGACACGCCAGGGTTTCGGGGCGATGCCGCCGACGGCGATGCGGCCGCTGCCGTCCTTTTGCAGAATCAACCCGACAGAGACCAGCGCGAAGGCATAGGACGAACGGTCCCGCACCTTGTGATAGACATGGGTGCCGCCAACCGGGGCGGGCAGGGTAACGCCGGTGATCAATTCGCCGGCCGTGAGTGCGGTTTCGATATGTGGGGTATCGCCGGGCAAAGCGTGGAAGTCGGCCATGGCGATGCGTCGGGTGCTGCCGTCGGGTTTGAGGGTTTCGATCTGCGCATCCAGCGCACGCAGGGCAACTGCCATGTCGCTCGGGTGCGTGGCGATGCAGGCGTCGCTGACGCCGATGATCCCCAGTTGCCGGGTGACCCCGCCAATCGCCGCGCAGCCACTGCCGGGATTGCGTTTGTTGCAGGCCTGATTGGTGTCGTAGAAGTACGGGCAGCGGGTGCGTTGCAGCAGGTTGCCAGCAGTGGTTGCCATGTTGCGCAACTGCCCCGAGGCCCCGGCCAGCAAGGCCCGGGAGAGCAGGGCGTAGTCTTTGCGCACGCGCGAGTCGGCGGCCAGATCGGTGTTGCGCACCAGTGCGCCGATGCGCAAACCGCCCTCGGGAGTGGCTTCGATCCCGTCGAGTCCCAGGTGGTTGACGTCGATCAGGTGCTGCGGCGTTTCGATGTCGAGTTTCATCAAGTCCAGCAGGTTGGTGCCGCCGGCGATGAACCGCGCGCCTTGCGTTTGCGCCGCTTGTGCTGCGGCTGCGGCGGGGGAGTCGGCGCGACTGTAATTGAACGCTCTCATGCCGATACCTCCGCGACTTCGCTGATGGCTTCGATGATGTTGGAGTAGGCGCCGCAACGGCAGAGGTTGCCGCTCATGCGTTCCTGCAACTCGCTGGCGATCAGTTGCGGCGGCTCGGTCAGGCTGGGGCTGGCGTGGCTGGGGATGCCGTCGCGGATTTCCTTGAGCACCGCCACCGCCGAGCAGATCTGCCCCGGTGTGCAATAACCGCACTGATAACCGTCATGCTTGATGAACGCGGCTTGCATCGGATGCAACCGGTCCGGCATGCCGAGGCCTTCGATGGTGGTGACCTTGGCGCCGTCCTGCATAACGGCCAGGGTCAGGCACGAGTTGATCCGCCGGCCATCGACAATCACCGTGCAGGCACCGCACTGGCCGTGGTCGCAGCCTTTTTTGCTGCCGGTCAGGTGCAGGTGTTCGCGCAAGGCGTCGAGCAGCGTGGTGCGGGTATCGATATCAAGGGTCTGCGGCTTGCCGTTGACCTCAAGCGTCACTTTGGTCATGGCCGGTTGCTCCAGATTGGCCGCGTAGGCCTTGAGGCTGATGAAGGGCGGTAGCGCAAACGCGGTTGCGGTCACGGCGCCGAGAATCAGGAACCGGCGTCGGGACATCTCCGATGGCGGATGGTCGTTCATGGCTGGGCTTCCTCTGATCAGGTCGGCGGATTGCAAATAACCCGCACATGCACGCCGGCGTGGTCGCCAGTCTTGGTCTGTTCTTGGAGTGACCGCAGGGGAGAGGAAAAGGTTTTGTCGGATTTTTACCCTGTAACCAGACCTCCCTCACAGAGGCAGACGGGGCGATCAACGGTCATGGGCTGTCAGTGAATCATCGGTGTTTTACCCGGTCGAAGCTGCGGCTGCGCGCACCGCACCTTGAAGGTGAGGGCAGCGCTGACCGTTCCGTCGTCAAGACCTTGGTTTTAGGGAAATCCTGAATGATGCGTGCAACAACCCTGCTGCTGACTGTTTCTGCCGCCGTTTTGCTGGGCGGCTGCGTGGCGGACTTTGATGATGACTACCGCCATGGCCGGCATTACGATCGCGATCATGGCCGTTATTACGACCACGATCGACGCTGGGACGATCGCGACTATGACCGGCGCGACGGGCGTCGCCATCATCGCGACGACAACGACGACCAGTAATGAGCAAAAAAGGGGCGTTCCTGACCGGAACGCCCCTTGGCATTAAAAATGAGCGTTCGCCCGGACGCTGGATCGCGCAGGCACGTTAGCCTCGATGTCCAGCAAATGGGTGGCGAGTATGTCGCTCAGAAAACGGAACTGATCGTTGAGGCCCACCACTTCATTGCTGAAGTGATTGCTTGCGGCGGGCATCAGCAGATCTTCGAAATCTTCGTTGAACACCAGCGCTTGTGTCTTCAGTGACACCGGGTGCTGGTCGTAATAGTTGTTGCCGAAGACCGGGAAGCTCACGGCGAGGGTGACGGTATGACTCATGATGTGAACTCCTCGTGGTGTGTGTCTCGGATGGGTGAATCCTGCGCCGGACGCGCCTGCTGCGGAAGGCAATCGTCGTAATGGTGATCATCGACGTCAGTGATGGTTGGAACAAAAGCTGAAATCCCGCGCCCGGATCGAGGATCGATACAACCGGACAAACGGCTGAAACCCGCACCTATACTCAAGTCGTTACCTCCAGATCTGACCCATCAAAGGACACCGCCACCGTGAACCTGCGTGCGCTGATCGTCGCGGCACTGATGTTGCTGGCCGGTTGCGCGACTTCGGCGCGGGGCCCGGCGAGCGCGCCGCCGGTGGTGGTTTCACCGGCCACCTGGCAGCAGATCGACCGGGATATCGTTGTGGCGTCCCGGCAGTCCACCGAACAGGTCAAGGCGTTCGCCCGCGGTTCGATGGAACATTGGCGCATTCGGGTCTACGAGCAAACTGAAGAAAAATTCATCCCGTGGTTCAGCAGCTACTGGACCCAGGAATGGCTGTCGATGAAGGTCAGTTGGTACACCATCAGCGCCGGTGGCGAGCAGGATGCTTCGTCCAAACGCTTGGCAGCGTATTTGCTGGAGCAATATCAGGAGCGGGTGCTGGCGCCGGTGGCTCTGGAGATCGATCCGGACGCGATCCTCGGCCAGGCCACCGCGTTCTACGCGCAACTGATGGCGCAGCAGATGCCGGTCATCGCCCAGCGTTACGGCGTACCCCTCGCGCAGCTCAACGGGCACTTGCAGAAAATCCCCGCCATCGCCCTCGGCCCGCCGCCGGCCCGCGATGCCTCGCTGTATCAGGTTGTCAGCACCGAACCGTTGAATACCTTGCCGGCCTATGCCGCGCTGATCGACAAGATCCACACCGAAGGCGGGGCCAAGGGCATCGCCTCGACCGATGCCGGCATGGCCCCGGTGGCCAAGCGTGCCAGCCAGCGCATGGAGGCAGAGATGGCGCCCCGGGGCGCTGCCAGTGCGGTGGCAGCGGCGGCCGGCAAACTCGTTGGCGGACTGATCTCGGCCGGGGTAGCAGGCATCCGCGCTATCCTCCAGGCCAACGACCGGCCCGACAGCGAAGCGCTGATCCGCAGCAGCCTGGGCAACACCTTCGACAAGGCCTGGCTGAAACTGGTGCAGAACCCGACCACCGGTGTGATGGCCGGCACGCTGCACATGGCGGCGCAGGTCGAGGGCAGTCTGGGCGGGCGGGATGAACCGTCGGTCGGGTTGGGCGTCGACCGTGTCGAATGGCGGCCGCCTGAGTCGACTACTCAGCAGACCGAATCCACCCTGCAAGGAGAATGATCATGGCTTACATCGATGTGTTCGTGGCGCCCGTGCCGAATGCCAACCGCGAGCAGTACAAAAAACACTGTGAAATCGCCGCCAGGCTGTTCAAGGAATACGGCGCTCTCGAGGTGATTCAGGGCTGGGGCGATGACGTGCCGGACGGCAAGGTCACCTCATTCCCGATGGCGGTAAAACTCAAGGAAGGCGAAACCGTATCGGCGGGTTGGCTGGTCTGGCCGGACAAGGCCACCCGCGACACCGGCATGGCGAAAATGATGGAAGACCCGCGCATGCAGCCGGACGTCAATCCGATGCCGTTCGATGGGCAGCGGATGATCTTTGGTGGCTTCAAAGACATTCTCGAGCCTTGATGCCGCGCCGCCGGATCACTCCGCTGACGGGGTGATCCGGCAGCCTTTGCGGTTGCGGATCTGCTCGTCCGTCGGTCGCTCGCGGACGAATTCGAAACGTGGTTCTCCCTCGCTGTAATGCACCAGCCAGCCCCATTCCAGTTCGCTCTCATCCTGCCCGGGATTCGGCGGACGGGCCCACCAGGGTTCTTTGCTGAGGATCTCGCGCATGACGTCCTCCGGTTGATGGCAATCGTTGAACTATAAACCCCTTGCCGAGAGTCGCCAGAAACGGGCGTGTAGAATCCAGGGATCTCGACGAACGAAGGAGCGTGGCCATGACGGACGAAACACGCGGGGATCAACCGTTCAAGCGGCTGTTCTTCGCCCTCGACTGCCCACAGGCACAACGCAAGGCGATTGCCCAGTGGCGCAGCGAACTGGGTTTGCGTACCGGCAAACCGGTACCGGCGGACAACTTTCACCTGACACTGCTGTTTCTCGGCGCGGTGCCATTGGCGCAGATCGGCGAAGTCTGCGAAGCCGCGGCGAAAGTGCGTACGCCGGGGGAGGCGCTGAAGATTTCGCTGGATCGGTTGCAGGTCTGGCGGCGTGCCGGGGTCTTGTCGCTGGCGCCGGAGCAGGCACCGCAGGCATTGCTGCGACTGGTGTATGCGCTGGAGCAGGCGATGTTGCCGTTCGGGTTTGAAGAGGCGACCCGTGAGTATCGCCCGCATCTGACGCTGGCCCGGGACTATCGGGCGCCGGAACCGGAATCCGCTACGTCGCCGGAGTTCTTCCTGCGGGCCGAGCGTTTTGCATTGTTCGAATCCCACAAGGGCCGCTACCGCTCGCTGGCCGACTGGCCACTGACCTGAGCCCACAAAAAAAGGCGCCCGAGGGCGCCTGAATTCACCTGAACCGAGGAAAGCCAGGTGAGGCCGTTCAGAGCGAGGGTGCAGCGGTGGTAAGGCGCTGCGTGAACGGGAAATCGATTGAGTCTTAAGTTCGAAACGCAAGCCTTGTGGGAGCGAGCCTGCTCGCGATGACCTTTGCACATTCAAAATCAATGTCGCCTGAAACTCCGCTATCGCGAGCAGGCTCGCTCCCACAGGATTTCAATTATTTGCCGAGTTTCACGCGGGTCCAGCCCCGGGTCATGATCCGTTGCGTGGCGATCGGTTGATCCGGCACCGCATACAGCGTGGCCATCACTTCCTGCGACGGGTACGAGCCCGGATCGTTGCGGATCGCTTCGTCCACCAGGGGCGTCGCCGCCGCGTTGGCGTTGCTGTAACCGTTGCTGTTGGTGATCTCGGCAATGATGTCCGGACGCATCAGGAAGTCCATGAACAGGTAGGCGTTCTCGACGTTCGCTGCATCGCGCGGGATGGCGACCATGTCGTAGAAGCTGCCGGCACCTTCCTTGGGAATGCTGTAGTCGATCACTACGTTGTTGCCCGATTCCACCGCGCGGGCCTTGGCCTGCAACACGTCACCGGAATAACCGACGGCCACGCAGATGTTGCCGTTGGCCAGGTCCGAAATGTATTTCGAAGAGTGGAAGTACGCCACGTTCGGGCGAATCTTCATGAACAGCGCCTCGGCTTCCTTGATGTGCGCGGTGTCCTTGTCGTTCACCGGATAGCCCAGATAGTGCAGGGCAGCGGGGATCATTTCGGTCGGCGAGTCGAGAAAACTGATGCCGCAAGCCTTGAGCTTCTCGGCGTTCTCCGGTTTGAACAACAGGTCCCAGGAATTGGTCGGCGCGTTCTTGCCGAGTACTTCCTTGACCTTGGCCGGGTTGAAACCGATGCCGATCGAGCCCCACATGTACGGGAACGCGTGGGCGTTGTCCGGATCACTGGCGGAGGCGTTTTTCAGCAGCACCGGGTTGAGGTTTTTCCAGTTGGGCAGCTTCGACTTGTCCAGGGTCTGGTAGACCCCGGCCTTGATCTGCTTGGCCAGGAAACTGTTGGACGGCACCACGATGTCGTAGCCGGATTTACCCGCGAGCAAACGCGCTTCGAGGGTTTCATTGCTGTCGAACACGTCGTAGGTCACGCGGATGCCGGTCTCGTCCTCGAACTTCTTGACGGTGTCCGGGGCGATGTAATCCGACCAGTTGTAAACGCGCAGCACCTTGTCGTTGGCCTGGGCGCCTGTGGCGATTGCGCCCAATAAGGACAGTGTCAGCAGAGTCCTGCCAAACATTTTCATCGGTGAAACTCCATTCTTTTTATTCAGAAGCTTTTAAGCAAAAGCGCAAAGCCGTAAAACGCGACGGCCTCAGGCCGTCGCTGTCACTCGTTGAGGTTGCTGCCATGATTCGTTGGCGGTCTGATCCATTGCTTCCTGAATCGCACGCTTGCGGTTGGCTTCTGCCTTGCGACCGAAGTACCAGACCAGGAAGGTCACCAGCGACACCGCCAACAGAATCAGGCTGGCCACAGCGTTGATCTCGGGCTTCACACCCAGACGCACCGCCGAGAACACTTCCATCGGCAGAGTGGTGGAACCCGGACCGGAGACGAAGCTCGCCAACACCAGATCGTCCAGCGACAGGGCGAACGACATCATGCCGCCCGCCGCCAGCGACGGCGCGATCATCGGAATGGTGATCAGGAAAAACACCTTGAAAGGTTTCGCGCCCAGATCCATCGCCGCTTCTTCGATCGACAGGTCCAGCTCACGCAAGCGGGCGGAGACTACCACCGCCACATAGGCGGCACAAAACGTGGTGTGGGCAATCCAGATGGTGACGATGCCTCGCTCCTGCGGCCAGCCGATCAGTTGCGCCATCGCCACGAACAGCAGCAACAGCGACAGACCGGTGATCACCTCAGGCATCACCAGCGGCGCGGTCACCAGACCACCGAACAGCGTACGACCCTTGAAGCGGGTCACGCGGGTCAGTACGAACGCGGCGAGGGTGCCCAGCGCCACGGCGGCGATCGCGGTGTAGCAGGCGATTTCCAGCGAGCGCACCACTGAGCCCATCAGTTGGGTGTTGTCGAGCAGGCCGACGTACCATTTCACCGACCAGCCGCCCCAGACCGTCACCAGTTTCGAGGCGTTGAACGAGTAGATCACCAGGATCAGCATCGGCAGATAGATGAACATCAGGCCGAAGATCAGCATGAACTTTGCAAAACCGAAGCGTTTCATCCCCGTGCCTCCATCTCTTTGGCCTGGCTGCGGTTGAACAGCAGAATCGGCACAATCAGGATCAACAGCATGACCACCGCCAGGGCAGACGCCACCGGCCAGTCGCGGTTATTGAAGAACTCTTGCCACAGCACGCGCCCGATCATCAGGGTTTCCGGGCCGCCCAGCAGTTCCGGAATCACGAACTCGCCCACCACCGGAATGAACACCAGCATGCAGCCGGCGATGATCCCGTTCTTGGCCAGCGGCACGGTGATTTTCCAGAAGTTGTTGAAGTTGCTCGAACCCAGATCCTGCGCGGCTTCCAGCAGGCTGCCGTCGTGCTTCACCAGGTTGGCGTAGAGCGGCAGCACCATGAATGGCAGGTAGGCGTAGACCACGCCGATATACACGGCCGTGTTGGTGTTGAGGATCTCGATCGGGTGATCGGTGAGCCCGGTCCACATCAGGAATGCGTTAAGCAGACCGTTGTTGCTGAGGATGCCCATCCACGCGTAAACACGGATCAGGATCGCGGTCCAGGTCGGCATCATGATCAACAGCAGCAGGACGTTTTGCGCTTCCTTGCTGGCCTTGGTGATCGCGTAGGCCATCGGGAAACCGATCACCAGGCACATCATCGTGCTCAGTGCCGCGACCTTCAGCGAACCGAGGTAGGCCGACAGGTACAGCTCGTCTTCGCCGAGCATGGTGTAGTTGCCGATGTTCAGCAGCAGCTGGAATTTCTGTTCGGCGTAGGTGTAGATCTCCGAGTACGGCGGGATCGACAGCGCGGCTTCCGAGAAGCTGATCTTCATCACCAGGAAGAACGGCAGCATGAAGAACAGGAACAGCCAGATGAACGGAATGCCGATGACGAACTTTCGCCCGCTGGGCACCAGGCGCAGGAATTGCTGATTGAAGGTTCTCATGAGCGCAGTACCACGCCGCTGTCGTCTTCCCACCAGACGTAGACCTTGTCGTCCCAGGTCGGCCGCGCGCCACGGCGTTCGGCGTTGGCCATGAACGACTGGACGATCTTGCCGCTCGGCAATTCGACGTAGAACACCGAGTGGCCGCCGAGGTAGGCGATGTCATGCACCTTGCCTTCGGACCAGTTGTAGCGGGTCTCCGGCTTGAGGGAGCTGACGAGCATTTTTTCCGGGCGGATTGCGTAGGTGATCGACTTGTCCTGCACCGACGTGCTGACGCCATGACCGACGTAGATCTTTTGCTGCAAGTCCGGGCTGTGAATGATCGCGTGACCTTCGAGGTCCTCGACCACGGTGCCGTCGAAGGCGTTCACGTTGCCGATGAATTCGCAGACCATGCGGCTGACCGGTGCTTCATAGATGTCGACCGGGCTGCCGATCTGGGCGATCCAGCCCAGGTGCATGATCGCGATGCGCTCGGCCATGGTCATGGCCTCTTCCTGGTCGTGGGTCACCATCACGCAGGTCACGCCGACGCGTTCGATGATTTCCACCAGTTCCAGCTGCATTTGCGAACGCAGCTTTTTATCCAGCGCGCCCATCGGTTCGTCGAGCAGCAACAGCTTCGGACGTTTGGCCAGTGAGCGGGCGAGGGCCACGCGCTGACGCTGACCGCCGGACAGTTGATGCGGGCGGCGCTTGGCGTATTGGGTCATGTGGACGAGGCGCAGCATTTCTTCGACGCGGGCGTCGATTTCGCTGGCCGGCAAACGGTCCTGCTTGAGGCCGAAGGCGATGTTCTGCGCCACGGTCATGTGCGGGAACAGCGCGTAGGACTGGAACATCATGTTGATCGGCCGCTCGTACGGCGGCATGTCGGTGATGTCGACACCGTCGAGCAGAATGCGTCCTTCAGTCGGCCGTTCGAAACCGGCGAGCATGCGCAGCAGGGTCGATTTGCCCGAGCCGGAGCCGCCGAGCAGGGCGAAGATTTCGCCCTGATGGATCTCCAGGGACACATCGTCCACCGCCGTGGTTTCGTCGAACTTCTTGGTGACTCGATCGACCTTCACCAGAACCTTTTTCGGTTGCTGATGACCTTCAAGAGCCTTCCTGTAAGTGCTGGAGGCGTTTGCCATGTGAAACTCCCAACAGGTTTCAGTCGCCGGGCCAACGCGGCCTGGCTTAAGAGTGGATTGCAGACTTGCAAGAGCATTTCCTGTCGGATCGCATCCCCTGTGGGAGCGGGCTTGCTCGCGAATACGTCGTGTCAGTCGACATGGTTATTGCCTGACACTCCGCTTTCGCGAGCAAGCCCGCTCCCACAGAGTTTTGCGTTGTCCTGATGGGCACTGCGCTTGCCGATCCGGCTTGGTCGGCGCCGCCGTCCTGGCTGCCTGGGTAGTACTTGTTGTTATTACGGTTTGTTGTTTTCACGGATGACGGGTGCGCACACGCGCAGCCGCCGACCCCGTGGGGGCAGTAAACAGTGATGAAATTCTGGGTTGTGTCAGCGCTGGTTGCGTCGCGCCGCACGCTGGCGGCAAGCCTCGCCGAATGCCTGGAAAATCCGCAGGTAGTTCGGGTTGTCCAGCACCTGCCATTCCGGGTGCCATTGCACGCCGAGGGCGAAGGTCGGGCTGTGCTCCACCGAGACCGCCTCGATCAGGCCGTCCGGTGCCACGGCTTCGGCGCGCAGGCCGGGAGCGAGGCGGTCGATGCCCTGACTGTGAATCGAGTTGACCTGGAATTCACCCGGCAGCTCCAGCGCTTCGAACACGCCACCGGCCAGCACCGTCACGGCATGGGCCGGGGCGTACTGCACGGCGACATCCGGGCTGTCGGCTTCGCGGTGATCGAGCATGCCCGGCAGCTCATGCACCTTCTGGTGCAGGCTGCCGCCGAACGCCACGTTCATTTCCTGGAAACCGCGGCAGATGCCGAGTACCGGAACGCCCGCCGCAATGGCCGCACGCAATAGAGGAAGGGTGGTGGCATCCCGCGCCGGATCGTGATCCGTGCCGGGAGCGCTGTCCGGGCCCTGATAGTGGAAGGGTTCCACGTTGGACGGCGAGCCGGTCAGCAACAGACCGTCGAGCTGACCCAGCAGGTCTTCGATTTCAGTCAGTTGGCCAAGGGAAGGAATGACGACGGGCAACCCCAGCGCCGCAACGCTGACAGCGCGAACGTACTTGTCGCCGCTGATGTGATAGGGGTGCAGGCCAATCTGTTTGACGCACGCAGTAACGCCGATCAATGGCTTGAATGCCATTTTTATTCACCTCGAAGTTTGACACTTGAACGAGCTTTTCCGGAGCTTAGCCTCGTTGATTTTAATTAACAACTCCCATGTAAAAAATTCTAAACGCCGTTCATCAAATCTTCATGATTCGCGGGCCTCTGGTGCCTGCATTGGCACGAGAGTGTTAAAAAAAGCCCGAAAAATAAACGCTGAGCGGCCCTGTGTTCGCTATTGACTTCACTTTGCCGTTCGGGTTGACTGGCTCGGCGAAACAGCAGTGAACATAATAATTAACAGCTAAATAGGTGCATCATGTCGGTCCCTCTGCGTGCCGTTCAACTCAACGAAGCAAACGCATTCCTTAAGAAACATCCTGAGGTTTTGTACGTCGACCTTCTGATTGCAGACATGAACGGTGTGGTGCGCGGCAAGCGCATCGAGCGCACCAGTCTTCACAAGGTTTACGAGAAAGGCATCAACCTGCCGGCCTCGCTTTTCGCCCTCGACATCAATGGCTCCACGGTGGAAAGCACCGGTCTGGGCCTGGACATCGGCGACGCCGACCGTATCTGCTACCCAATCCCCGGCACCCTGAGCATCGAGCCTTGGCAGAAGCGTCCGACCGCCCAATTGCTGATGACCATGCACGAGCTGGAAGGCGAGCCGTTCTTCGCCGACCCGCGTGAAGTGCTGGCCAACGTGGTGCGCAAATTCGACGACCTGGGCCTGACCATCTGCGCCGCGTTCGAACTCGAGTTCTACCTGATCGACCAGGACAACGTGAACGGCCGTCCGCAATCGCCACGCTCGCCGGTTTCGGGCAAGCGTCCGGTGTCGACTCAGGTTTATCTGATCGACGACCTCGACGAGTACGTCGACTGCCTGCAGGACATCCTCGAAGGCGCGAAAGAGCAGGGCATTCCGGCCGACGCCATCGTCAAGGAAAGCGCCCCGGCGCAGTTCGAAGTCAACCTGCACCACGTGTCCGACCCGATCAAGGCGTGCGACTACGCCGTCCTGCTCAAGCGTCTGGTGAAGAACATCGCCTACGACCACGAGATGGACACCACCTTCATGGCCAAGCCGTATCCGGGCCAGGCGGGCAACGGTCTGCATGTGCACATTTCGATTCTGGATAAAGAAGGCAACAACATCTTCGCCAGCGAGGATCCCGAGCAGAACGCCGCGCTACGCCACGCGATCGGCGGTGTGCTGGAGACCCTGCCTGCGCAAATGGCTTTCCTGTGCCCGAACGTCAACTCGTACCGCCGCTTCGGTGCGCAGTTCTACGTGCCGAACTCGCCGAGCTGGGGCATCGACAACCGCACCGTGGCGGTACGCGTACCGACCGGTTCGGCAGACGCCGTGCGCATCGAGCACCGTGTTGCCGGTGCCGACGCCAACCCGTACCTGCTGATGGCTTCCGTGCTGGCCGGTATTCACCACGGCCTGACCAACCAGATCGAACCGGGCGCCCCGGTCGAAGGCAACAGCTACGAGCAGAACGAACAGAGCCTGCCGAACAACCTGCGCGACGCCCTGCGTGAGCTGGACGACAGCGAAGTCATGGCCCGCTACATCGACCCGATGTACATCGACGTGTTCGTCGCGTGCAAGGAAAGCGAGCTGGCCGAGTTCGAAAACTCGATCTCTGACCTTGAGTACAACTGGTATCTGCATACGGTGTGATTCTGAAAAGCCCCTCACCCTAACCCTCCCGATACGTCGGACCGCCCGGAGGGAGAGGGGACTGACCGAGTTGTCTTGAGATATTCAGCGACCTGACCGATCCAGTCGATTATGGATTCGGTAGAGATTTTTCAGGTCGGCGGAGCTCTCCAGCATCCCCCAGTCGGTCCCCTCTCCCCTCGGGAGAGGGCTAGGGTGAGGGCAGCCATCTCAAGCCAGGCACATAACCCAGACACCCCCAAATTCCCCCGCGTCGAGCCACCACCATGACAACGACCCGCAACGACTGGGAACAACGCTTCCAGTCCCTGACCCTCGAATCCCGTGCCTTCATCAATGGCGAATACCGCCCGGCGATCAGCGGCGAAACCTTCGAATGCCTGAGCCCCGTCGACGGCCGTTTCCTGGCCTCCGTCGCCAGCACCGATGAAGCCGACGCCAACCTCGCCGTCGAAGCCGCGCGCCAATCCTTCAACGCCGGCGTGTGGGCCAACAAGGCCCCGGCCGAGCGCAAGCGCATCCTGATTCGCTTCGCCGATCTGATCCTGCAACACCAGGAAGAACTGGCGTTGCTCGAAACCCTCGACATGGGCAAGCCGATCAGCGACTCGATGAGCATCGACATCCCGGCGACCGCCAACGCGATCCGTTGGAGCGCCGAAGCGATCGACAAGATCTACGACGAAGTCGCCGCCACCCCGCACGACCAACTCGGTCTGGTGACTCGCGAGCCGTCCGGCGTGGTCGCGGCCATCGTGCCGTGGAATTTCCCGCTGATCATGGCCAGCTGGAAATTCGCCCCGGCACTGGCGGCGGGTAACTCGTTCATCCTCAAGCCTTCGGAAAAATCCCCGCTGACCGCGATCCGCATCGCGCAACTGGCGCTGGACGCCGGCATTCCGAAAGGCGTGTTCAACGTCCTGCCGGGCTTCGGCCACACCGTCGGCAAGGCGCTGGCGCTGCACATGGACGTCGACGTGCTGGCCTTCACCGGCTCCACGGCGATTGCCAAGCAACTGATGATTTATGCCGGCCAAAGCAACATGAAACGCGTCTGGCTCGAAGCTGGGGGCAAGAGCCCGAACGTGGTGTTTGCCGACGCACCGGACTTGCGCGCGGCAGCACAAGCAGCGGCCGGCGCCATTGCGTTCAACCAGGGCGAAGTCTGCACCGCCGGCTCGCGCCTGTTGGTGGAGCGTTCGATCCGCGAGCAATTCATCCCGCTGTTGGTGGAAGCGCTGCAAGCGTGGAAACCGGGGCACGCCCTGGATCCTGCCACCACCGTCGGCGCCTTGGTCGATCAGCGTCAACTGGACAACGTGCTGCGCTACATCAGCATCGGCCGGGAGCAGGGCGCCGAGATGATCGCCGGCGGTCACCGCACCCTCGAAGAAACCGGCGGCACCTACATCGAGCCGACGATTTTCGACGGCGTGACCAACGCGATGACCATCGCCAAGGAAGAAATCTTCGGCCCGGTGCTGTCGCTGATCACCTTCGACACCGTCGAGGAAGCGCTGCACATCGCCAACGACAGCATCTTCGGCCTCGCCGCCGGGGTCTGGACCAGCAACCTGAGCAAGGCCCACACCTTCGCCCGTGGCCTGCGCGCCGGCAGCGTGTGGGTCAACCAGTACGACGGCGGCGACATGACCGCGCCGTTCGGTGGCTTCAAACAGTCGGGCAACGGTCGCGACAAATCGCTGCACGCGTTCGACAAGTACACCGAGCTGAAAGCGACCTGGATCAAGCTCTAATTCTATTTACAACGGTGGGCGCCGGTTTTTCCGGCGTCCCTCGGAGAACAATAATGAAACAACAACACGTCAACAGTTATTACGCCGCGACCCGCAACGAAGTCATCGACTTCCCGACGCTTGAAGAGTCGGTGGAGTGCGATGTCTGTATCATCGGCGCCGGCTACACCGGCCTGTCCTCGGCGTTGTTCCTGACCGAAGCCGGCTACAAGGTAACGGTGCTGGAAGCGGCGAAAGTCGGCTACGGCGCCAGCGGTCGCAACGGCGGTCAACTGGTCAACTCCTACAGCCGCGACGTCGACGTGATCGAAGAGCGCTACGGCGACAAGACCGCCGAAATCCTCGGCAGCATGATCTTCGAAGGCGCCGACATCATTCGTTCGCGCATCAAGGAATACGACATCAAGTGCGACTACCGCCCGGGCGGCATTTTCGCAGCGATGAACAACAAACAGCTCAAGGGACTCGCTGAACAAAAGCGTAGCTGGGAACGTTACGGCAATAAAAACCTGAAGATGCTCGACGCTGCGGACATCCGCCGCGAGGTCGGCTCCGACGCTTACGTTGGCGGCCTGCTGGACATGCAGGGCGGCCACATCCACCCGCTGAACCTGGCCCTCGGTGAAGCCGCGGCCATCGTGCGTCTGGGCGGCAAGATCTACGAGCAGTCCGCTGCGGTGGAGATCAAGTACGGCGAGCCCAACGTCGTGCGCACCGCCAAAGGCCAGGTCCGCGCCAAGTACTTGCTGATCGCCGGCAACGCCTACCTGCCGCAAGGCCTCGACAACCGCGTGACGGCCAAGAGCATGCCGTGCGGCTCGCAGATCTGCGTCACCGAACCGCTGACCGAGAAGCAGGCCCGCAGCCTGATCACCAACAACTATTGCGTCGAAGACTGCAACTACCTGCTCGACTACTACCGCCTCACCGCCGACAACCGTCTGCTCTACGGCGGCGGCGTGGTCTACGGCGCCCGTGAACCGGACGACATCGAAACCCTGATCCGCCCGAAGATCCTCAAGACCTTCCCGCAGCTCAAGGACGTGAAAATCGACTACCGCTGGACCGGCAACTTCCTGCTGACCATGTCGCGCATGCCGCAATTCGGCCGCATCGAGAAAAACGCCTACTATATGCAGGGCTACAGCGGCCACGGCGTCACGTGTTCGCACCTGGCCGGTAAGCTGATCTCGGAAATGATCCGCGGCGACGCCGAACGCTTCGACGCCTTCGCCTCCCTGCCGCACATGCCGATGATTGGCGGCCGTACCTTCTCCGCGCCACTCACCGCCCTCGGCGCCGTGTATTACTCGCTGCGCGACCGTTTCGGTATCTGATTTACCTCCCCGGCGGTGGCCCCGCACAGGCGCCGCCGGTTTTTTTCTGACACCCCAAGCTCAAACTGTGGGAGCGGGCTTGCTCGCGAAGAGGCCATATCAGCCAACACTCATGTCGCCTGACACACCACTTTCGCGAGCAAGCCCGCTCCCACAGTTGCCGTATTGCCAAGGCAAGAAGGACTTTTCACCCACCGTCCATCGAACCTGCTGAGCAACACCGACAAACGTGATTTAATAGCCGCCTTTCACGGTTCCGGGACACGGGAGCAACGTGATCCGCGCGACCTGCGCGGCACCCGCCACCCACCCCCATTACCCTTAAGTCGTTCTCACATAAGGCTGTCATGGATACGGGTTCTCGACTCAAACTAGTACGCGAAAGCTACAAACTCTCCCAGCGCGAGCTGGCCCGGCGTAGCGGCGTGACCAATGCCACCATCTCCCTGATCGAACAGAATCGTGTCAGTCCTTCCGTCAGCTCACTGAAAAAGCTGCTCGAAGGCATCCCGATGTCCCTGGCCGACTTCTTCACCTTCGACCAGCCCCCCCGCGAACACCAATACGTCTTCCGCGCCAACGAACAACCCGACCTCGGCCGCCACGGCCTGCGCCTGCTCCTGATAGGCGCCTCGGTCCCAAGCCGCCAGATGCGCTTGCTGCGCGAGCAATACGCACCGGGCGCGAGTTCCGGGGAAGAGCCGATTGTTCACGCGGAAGGCGAGGAGTGCGGGTTGGTGACGCGCGGCACCGTGGAGTTGACGGTGGATGGGCAGGTGAGCGTGTTGAGTGCAGGGGATGGGTATTACTTCCCGACGACGCTGCCGCACAAGTTCCGGAATATCGGGGCGGATGAGGCGGAGATTATCAGTGCGAATACGCCGGCGAATTTTTGAGACGGATTCTGAAGCTCCTCAGTTTGTTCGACTTCGATAGCTAAAGAACCGCAGAAATGCGGTTTTTTATGCGGTAAATTTCTTCAGGGTTTGGACTTTTTGTTTGTGATTTTATGTGATATTTATATATTATTATTTTGATTCAAAAGTTGTACGTGCTTCGAGTGTGAATGATCAAAAAACTAGAATTTTGAAGTGTCAGATCTCGATATTTACGCTTGCGGGTTCGGATGGGTTTTGATTCTGGCTAATGTTGTTGAGTTTAAAGCTGTTTTTTGTATGCGATATTTTTTCTGATGGAGTTTTAAAGTCTGAGGAGGCTAAGTGAGTAGTAAATATCAAATATTTATCAGCTCCACCTATGTTGATTTGAAAAGTCCAAGAGACTTAGTAATAAAAGCTGTTCTTGAGATGGGGCATATCCCCGTCGGGATGGAGATGTTTAGTGCGGCGGATGAGCAGCAGTGGAGTATCATTAAGCGGCAAATAGATCAGAGTGATTATTATGTTGTCATTCTTGCTCATAGATACGGGTCTGTTACAGGGGAAGGCATAAGTTATACAGAAAAGGAATATGATTATGCGGTTTCTAAAGGTATACCAATATTAGGTTTTGTCTTGGATTCTGGTGCAATGTGGCCAGCCAAGCACACCGAAACTGAAGCAGCGCAGGTTTTATCTTTAGGCCAATTCCGAAACAAGGTTAAGTCTAGACCTGTTTCTTTTTGGAAAAATAACGATGACTTGTATGGTAAGTGTTCAATCGCACTGATGAAGGCATTTACGGCATATCCGCGCGAAGGGTGGATAAGAGCTTCGCAGCATACAGATACTCTACTGACGAACGAATTAACCCGGCTGAGTTCTGAGAATGCAAAACTTCGCGAGCAACTGGAAAAAGTTTCCGGTAGTAAGGATGAAAGCCGAGCCAGGGAGGAAAAAAAGAATATTCAGATTCTAAAGTCGAATAAAAGAGAGATTTTCGTATTCAAAAAAGGTGGCGCTGATTGGGAACTGGCAACAGAGGCAGATTTGTTAAGTTTGTTTCTGTGTTTGGCTCCAGAAATGCTTGTCGAAATATCTACCTCGGAAATTGCAGAGCACGCTGCTGTTGTTCTTTGTGGCATTCCGGAGAAGGACTTGCGAGATGAGTTTCCGGTACCGACGAACGCAGTCAAGGAGTGGATGGCTGATTTTGCAACTTTGGGGCTGGTTAAGCCCTCCGAAAAGAAGAAGCCTATAAAGAATACCAATGAGTACTGGACGTTGGCTGAGCAGGGTAAAAGTATACTTGGTGCAATAAGGCGGGCGCAGTTGGAGCTTGCTGTGGCTGATGATGTTTGACTCACGGTAATGGATTGGCAAAATTCATTCCTGTTTTTAAAAAAATAAAAAGGTAACTAAATAAAAAAGGTGACAGATTTATTTTTTAATATGTCACCTTAAGTCTAAAAGGTGACAGATCTATTTTACTGCTAGCCAAAAACATGGCATGAAAAGGTGACGACAAGAACAGGTGGTAGATTTATTTTTTGCTGGGCGTGATTTCAGGAGTTGGTTTTATGGGGGAGAGTGGGGTTAATTGTTTTCCCATAGTTCTTCGACCTCAATAAGGCTGCACTTGCGATCGAGCGATATTTTTCGTAGGCCAGTAATTATTCTCAGATACGATTCGTGTGTGGTTATTTCTTTTATCGTTTCTTTTGAGTGAGTGTCTTCGAATATGTGGTGGGTGTTTTTATATTTTTTCTTTATACCTTTCCACAATCCTGAGTCGATTGGTGGGTGTAAGCACTCGCGAACATTAATGCGTCCTCCGTCTCCAATGTAGCAATAGGTTTTCAAGTAAATGTTTATTATTTTTGCCGCCCACCCAAATTGATGTTTGAGTTTTTCGCAAGTCGTTGTCAGAGTGAGTAATGTTTCTTCGTGCCAGTTTTCGAATTCTTCACGCGTTATTGGGCCGCGGGATTTGTCGAGGATGTCGGAGAAGTCAATTCTCTTGAGAATGCCATATACATCAACTCGGCTTTTTATGGGAGAGCCGCTTCGAAGTGCTGAAAGTACAGTCCATTCTGCGTAGCTTTTGATTATTGTGTGGCGTGCTTGCATAGCAGTTCTCCTCAGTTGTTTTTTTGTCTGGACGGGTACTTTATGACCATAATGTCGCTCAGCTGGCCACTATATGATCAAAAAAGACCAAAAGGTGAAAGATTTATTTGTGTGGTGTTTTATAGATCTGTCACCTTTAAGTTTCGTACTTTAACTACCATGTAAGGCTTTTGTTCTTGGCTTCAAAATTTTTCTTATACATCATCCATATAGTACTGTAATTGCACATGTCAATTTTCTCGCCGTAGTCATGAATCACTGCGTTCATTATTTTTCGATCAGTGGCTTTAGTCGCTTCTTTGAAGGAGTCAAGATTCTTCTTTTCCATCATGCGAAGAGTGCTTTCCTGACACATTTCGATTTTTTCGCAGTAGTCCTTCCTCACCGTTGCGGTGATGGAATCAATGACCTGTTGTTTCTGTGCTTCTGAACCGTCGAAATCCATCGGATTGAGAATTGTCGCGGCGGTGCAAGAAAATGAGCTGAAGAGTGTGAGAATGAAGAGCAATTTTTTCATGGAGATGTCCTTTCCTCGTCTACTGTTGCCGTGATTGTCGCTGATCAGGATCGAAGATCCTCAGTACACCGATCAATTGCCGTATGTCAGAGTGCCACTAATTTTTTGTCAGTGAAAGACGTTGAGATCAAAGTCGCTAGCCGGCGGAGCCTCAGCCGATTTTGCGACTGAGTTTTTACTCCGACCCATCCAAAGGACTAAAAAAACGCGATATCGCGGTTTTTTATGACTTCAAAGGGGGGGGAGAACGCTTGGGTCAGGATTCAATTGCTCGTTGCCCAATTACCCGAAATACGTCCCTCACGTCCTGCACCAAGATTCTTGCGATCGTGGTGATGGTGCTGATGTCGTGTTCAGAATGGTCGGGGAGGCTGGTGCACGCCATGAGATCCAGATACTTGAGGACTGCCTCGAGGCGTTCGGATGCACAGGCATGTAGGTCGCTTAAGGGGGCTTCGGCATTAATCAGCAGGACAGGGTGATCCGAAGCCGGATAGGACATGTCAGCGCAGTAGTAGAGCGGTTTTTTGTTCGCCATGGTGTTAATCCTTTAATGAGAAGAATTGCCACCGTTCTGCTGCGAAACAAAATGGGTGGCAGCTATGCGCGGGTTCGCAGACCGGAGGATTAACACCAAGACCCGGCAGACCCGAAGGTCTCCCACGCACAACCGCCATAAAGATTGCGCAGCCGAGAGTCGGCCGTGCCAGGCGGAACAGGGTGTCAATCTTAAGGGCTGCGAAACCCTATCGCCAAATTCGTTCAGCGACAGACTCACTCTAGGCATCGATCCCCACCGTCGCAATCAGCCTGTAGGACGTGAAATCACCACGAGTGGCCAGCGCTTTAGCTCCCGGTAAGCGACGCAACCGGCGTAAATCAAGGGCTACGGAGTGTCAGGGGAAAATGACTCGCCGAGTTTGGAACCGCTTCGCAGCCCCGTAAGAACAAGCTCCCTCACCACGAGCAGTCATTTCCTACGCTGTTTTCAGATCCCGAAATTCATCACATATTCCTGCCCCGGAACTTTCCCCAAAACCGATGTCAATTTGATGGCGTGTCGCGACGCTCATTTGAAACGGATAAACCTGTTTCCTGGCAAGCCAAGGAAGTGTGAGATGAAACTGATTCTTGCGATGTTGTTGATGTTCAGCGGTTATGCGTTCGCCGGTTGCGGCAGCATCAGTGACCCTGATCAGCGGGCCTATTGCGAGGGTACGAACGGCGGTACTTGTGGGCGGATCAGCAATATGGATCTGCGTGCGTCCTGCGAATCGCAGAGGAGCGGTGGCAGCTGCGGCACCATTAACGATATGGACATGCGCGCTTATTGCGAAGCCAGAGCCCGGGGTGGCAGTTGCGGGACGATCAACAACATGGATATGCGTGCGGCATGCGATGCGGAGACGCACGGCGGCACCTGCGGAACTATCAATGACATGGACCAACGCGCACTGTGCGAGGCTAGGAAGGGTGGTAGCTGCGGAAGTATCAACAACATGGATCTGCGCAACCAGTGCGAAGCCATGAAGCGATGATTTGTGTGTGACCTGGATCACCCAGTGCCAGGCTGTTTCCCGGCAAACCCAAGGAAGTGTGAGATGAAACTGATTCTTGCGATGTTGTTGATGTTCAGCGGTTACGCATTTGCCGGTTGTTCTAGCATCAACGACAGCGATCAACGCAGCTATTGCCAGGCCACGCAGGAAGGCAGTACTTGCTCCTCGATTCGGGATAGTGATTTGCGTGCGTCTTGCGAAGCGGAGAAGGGCAGTACTTGTTCGAGCATTCACGACAGCGACCAGCGCGCTTACTGCGAGGCGAAAAAGGGCAGCACTTGTTCGAGCATTCATGATTCGGATTTACGCGCAACATGTGAGGCTGAGAAAGGCAGTACCTGCTCCAGCATCCATGACAGCGATCAGCGTGCATTTTGTGAGGCGAAGAAGGGCAGCACTTGTTCGAGCATCCATGATTCGGACCTGCGCAATCAGTGCGAAGCCATGAAACGCTGATCCATCGGCCTCATTCCAAACGCAAAAAGGGACACTCAACGGTGTCCCTTTTTTACGGGCGACTGAAACGCAATTCCCGGACTACCCAGTCAAACTTTTCACTTGCCACGCACCGGCTCATCGCCAAAGGTTCCCCCCATCCACCCCACGTCGTAGACTGCGAAACAAGTTGTAACGCCTCTCCCACGGACGGAACCGCGCATGATTCAAATCGGCAGCCGCAACAACGCCCCCACCGCGCAGCACAAAACCCAAGACATTTACATCTTCAGTATCGACCTGTCCCGACCGGCGACGCCGTTCTGCTTCGAGCAATCGATTGGCGGCGGACATGTCGAGCAGGGCGGTGCACGGTGGTTGGCGTTGGATGAGCTGGATGGCTGGCCCGGCGAATGGCGGGAGCATTTGAAGAAGTCCGGTTGTGCCTGGGTGGCCGAATTGATGGACGCGCATTCGGGGGAGAGTCAGGCTGATCTGGTCTCGCTGATCCTCCAGCGCTATGCCGAGCCGGCACAGCCAACCGGGCGTTTGCAGGCGATTGGGCGCTGGTTCAAGCGCCACTTCTATATTGGCGGCCGGTACGGCGTCTGACCCGAGGAAATACCCATGACTCAGACTCTAGAACGCGCCATCGCGATTGCCGCCACAGCCCACGCGGGGCAGGTGGACAAGGGTGGTGCGCCGTACATTTTGCATCCGCTGAAGGTCATGTTGCGCATGAGCAGCCTGGAAGAACGCATCGTCGCGGTGCTGCATGATGTGGTCGAGGACTGCGGCATCAGCCTGGAGGATTTGCGCAAGGAAGGTTTCAGCGAAGCCGTTTTGTCCGCCATCGAATCGGTGACCAAAGTGCCCGGCGAATCCTATGAGGACTTCGTCGAGCGGGCGGCGCAGAACCCGATCGGGCGGGTGGTGAAACTGGCGGATCTGGAGGAAAACAGCGACCTGTCGCGGATTGCCTTGCCGAGTTGGGAGGATCTCGAGCGGATCGAAAAATACCGGCGGGCGATTGGACGGCTGCGCGCCTGACTTAACTGAAAAGCACCTTGAATAGCCAGGAAGGCGACCATGAAATCCATTCTGTGTTTGTTGATTGCTGCCGGGTTCGGCGCACTGTTGCAGTTCGAAGGCGTGCCCCACGGTTTACTGCTGGGCTCGATTCTTGTCACCGCACTTGTCGTGACTAAATTTGGCATCGCACCGGCGACGCCTTATGGTCTGGGCTACATCCAGGTCACGCTGGGTATCGCTACCGGGCTGATGTTCGAAGCGTGGGACAGCGCGACCGTCTCGACGATGTTGCCGAGCCTCGGCGTGTTGCTGCTGTGCCTGGCAGTGCAAGTGGCGCTGGCCGCATGGTGGCTGGCGCGCGGGGCAGGGTGGAATCGCACGGATGCCTTGCTGGCGGTGTATCCGGGCGCGCTGGCGGCGGTGTTCGATTTGCTGGAATCGCATCAGGCGTCGAGCAAGGTCATCATCGTGCACTTGATGCGGCTGCTGCTGATCACGGTGTTGGTGAGTTTGCTGATTCCCGGAACGGCGCCGGTTGCCGTGACCGAAGTTGATCCCCTGTCCACGGGCATGGCGTTGACCGTGCTGTCGGTGATCGGTTTGAGCGTGGTGGTCGGGCGTTTGCTGCTCGCCGTTGGCGTGCCGGCGCCGTTCATGTTGACGGCAATCATCGTCACCGCCGTGTTTGTGAAATCAGGGTGGCTGCAGGGCTTTCACATGCCGGACTGGAGTTTGAATCTGGCGGCGCTGATTCTCGGTGTGCGGATCGGCTCCCGTTTTCAGGGATTGGGCCTCGCGGAACTGGGACGTCATGGCCGCACGGCGCTGGTGTCGGTCGGTTTGATGATTCTGGTCGCGGCGATTTTTGCATTGGCGGCGGCACGGTTGCTGGGCAGCGATGCGTTGTCGCTGTGGCTCGCGTACATGCCGGGGGCAATCGAAACCATCGCGATTGTGGCGTTCGCCGGTGGGCTGAATGTGGTGTTTATCCTCACTCACCATCTGGCGCGGATGGTGGTGTTGCACTTTGCGCCGGCGTTGCTGGTGCAGGTTCGGCGGGTGCGGGAGGGCGTCTGACCGGGACTTCGATAGCCAGCTTCAGGGTTCAACATCCGTCGGCATACATCAGCGCTAACTTTTCAATCCACTCGGTAGGGGCTTGAAATCTTGCAAAGTACGCTTGTTTCTCTGCGTCCCCGAGTTGGATGAAATACGGAAGAAAGTAGTTGTCGTTATAGAAACCCTGCGCGCCCTGCATATTGCCGCCCCACCACGATGCGGGGTAACCGTCAAAGGCGATCCAGGGCGGAGGTACGCAAAAGGTCTGATTTCCAAGGCTACTTAGAAATTCGACGCTGTTGGTCATGATGCGAAGGGTTAGCGCGTTGAACTCGGTGGTAGAAGGGGAATAAATCAACAGCTCCTGCTTCGCGACATCTTCATATTCAAAAACGGTCAGGTCTGTAAATGTACGCTCGTCGATCTTTTGGAAATGTGATTCCACCAGTCGCTGAAACTTGCAAAGGTCATCGGCGACCATCAGAAGGGAGCTGTAATAAGCATTGATCCCGGACGCTGCTACAGATGCCACCGTCGATAGTTTCGGCAGGCTGGCGCTTGGTAACGGTGAGGCGAATCGGGTCTTGAGCGCTTGCTCGCTGTAACCGGCAAAAAGCTTTCGGCTTGCGGGTTTCACGAAAGCCTTGATTCGGCTAAGTAGATTCATCGGGATGGGGGACACGAAGATATTGGTGTGCCGGGATGGTACCCAACAAGTGGGGTGTGAACCATTGATGCGTTCGCCCGGAGTTGTGAACCCCGTGAACTACACTCCCAGATTACCCCGCCCCCCCAGGCAAACCCCGCCGCGTCGGAGGTCATCATGTTCCGTCATTCACTGTTCATCGCAGCGTGCCTGTGCGCCACACAGGCCAGCGCTGAATCTGTCGTCGCGCTCAAGGGCCAGACTTCCCAGCAAACCCAGATCGACATCAACGATTGCCATTCCATCGCGTCCACCTCAACCACGTCGACACCCCAGGCCGGTGGTCGGCTGAAGGGCGCTGCCGTGGGTGCGGCGGCCGGCGCCACAGCCGCTGAAGTGCGCGGCCGTCAGCACGACGAGTTTTACGAAGCCGTGGACGATGATCGCAAGCAGGATTACCGCCAGAACCGAGCCAAAGAGACGGCTGCCGCCGGTGCGGTGGTCGGCGGTGCGCGGCAGCGGCAGGATCGGCGCGAGCAGCGGCGGACCGATGCTTCAGCCAGTTCAAGTGCCTACACCGGTTGCCTGCAAGGACGGGGTTATCAGGTCACGCCCTGACGGCTTTCCCGGTGCGCGACGAGCAGGTGCATCATCACACCGCTGTAAAGCGTCACCAGAATGAACAACCCCATGCGCACCGCGAACGCGGTGTAGACGTCCTTGCCCGCCGCGCTGTCCTCCACCGATTGCCCAAGCAGGATGATCATGGTGATCAGAGTGTTGAGCCAGAACCCCGGCGTGAGCTGCGTCGGGTGCAGTCGATAGAGTTTGCGCGCCAGAAACAGCCCGAACAGCAGCATCCACAGAAAGAACATCCACAGGTGCACGAACAGGCTCAACGCGCACCAGAACAGCACCGTCAGCAGTCCGCCGAGCAAGGTTGAGCCGAGCAGTTCGCGCCCGGCGTGGTGGGTGCGGGTGGTGGTGCTCTGCTGGCCGAGGCTGACGGCTTTGAGGATGATCGGCAGGTAGCTGGCGGGGTCGATCAGCACCAGCAGGAAGGTCGGCAGCACGATCAATGTTGCGCGCATCGCTACGCGGGGCACGTCTTCGGCGGGCAGGGCGGGCGTGGGTGGTGGCGCCGGGCTGTTGGCCGGTTCCGGGAACAGGACGTGGCTCAGCCCAACGATGACGACGGCCAGCAACAGGCCTTTGACCAGCGCGCCGATCACCGCCATCGCCAGTTCGAATGAGGCGAAGCCGGCGGCGGAGATCATGGTCATGCCGATCACCAGGAACGTCATGATCAGCACGTTGCCGCCGCGCAAACCGTAGGTGAACACCCGAAACAGACCGACACCGATCAGCAGCACGCCGCACACCGGGTAATAACGCAGCAACGGCACCAGCAACAGCCCGAGACTGGTGGTGAGCGCGGCAACGAGCGTCAGCACCAGCGCGGTTTTGGCGGGCAATGGCCGGGGCATGCTCGCCAGCAGCAACACCGCGAGCACCGGCGACAAAAACGACAGCGGCAAGGCGAGGCCGTAACTCGCGGCGGTACACAACGCCGTGCCGCAAGCCAGACGCAGGGCCCGTTGCGCCGGAACGCTGCGCTCAGTAGGCATACGATAGCCAGCTCATCAACCAGACAAACATCCGCCCGAGTGGATTGAGCAGATTGCCCTCGCTGGGAAATGCCATGACTTCCGCCTGCCCGCCAGCGCGAATCGAACGGCTTTCGAACAGACGCTTTTTCGCCTCTTCGCTGAACTCGATGATCACCGGAAAACGCTGTGCCGGACGCAGCCAGTCGCGGCTGTTCTGGATCGTCGGCAGGGTGCCGGGCGGCGGCGTCTGGCCGACGCTGACACCATAACCGACGCTGCGCACCCGGCCGTCGAGCACTTCGCCGGGCAGGGCGTCGAGGATGATCGACACTGGCGTGCCGGGCTTGATCCGGCCGAGGTTGTTCTCGGTGAGGTCGGCGCTGATCCACACGTCCTGGATCGTGATCAGCGTCATCACCGGACTGCCGGCAGCGGCGAACTGGCCGACGTCGGTGCGCAGGTCGGTGATCAGTCCCGCCGAGCGCGCGCCGATGCGGGTGTTGGCCAGATCCAGTTCAGCCTTGGCCAGCGTGGCGGCGGCGCTGAGCAGTTTGGCGTTGGTGTCGGTGTTGCCGCCTTCCTGCTCCTGGGCGCGCAGCACTTCGGCCCGGGCGGCGGCAACCTGGCTGACCGCCGCTTCGTGGTTGGCCCGTGACACTTCCAGAAGCCGAACCGAAACAGTGCCCGGATCCTCTTTGTACAAGCCTTCAAGCCGTCGATTGTCCTGGCGCGTTTTAAGTTCATTGGCCTGCGCCGCTCGCAACGATGCCTGGGCCGAAGCGATGCCGGCGGTGCTGGCGCCGACCGTGCGCCGGGTGTTTTCCAGATCGGCGCGGGCCCGGTCGACGGCGATTTGCAGCGGTTGCGGATCAAGCTCGAAGAGGATGTCGCCAGCCTGCACGTCCTGATTGTTGCGCACATTGACCTTGATCACCCGCCCCGCGACTTCCGCCGCCACCGGGATCACAAACGCACCGACCCGCGCCTGCTGGGTGTAGGGCGTAAAACGGTCGGCCAGCAGATACCAGACCAGGCTCAGCACAATCACCAGCAGCACCCAGCGGATGCCTTTTTTCGCCGGATCCGGCGGTGCTTCGTCACTCATGGCGGTCTACCTGCGAGGGAATCGGATAGGTTGGTTGGGGCGGCGGGGCGCTCAGCAGATCGCCCCAGTCGGTGCGTTGCTGCATTTGCTGCCGGGTCGCTGAATCAATCTGCGGCCCGGCGCTTTGCCAGCCACCGCCGACGGCGCGGTACAAAGCGATCAGGTTGCTGACGGCGTTGCTGCGGCTGACCAGATAGTTGTCCTGTAGCTCCAGCAACGCCCGCTGGGCATCGAGCACCCGCTGAAAGTCCGAATAGCCTTCACGATATTGAGTGTTGGCCAGCACCAGCGAACGCCGCGCCGCACCTTCGGCCTCGCCGAGAATGCGCTCGCGTTCCAGCGCTTTGGTCAGGCCGCTCGCGGCATCGTCGGCCTCGCGGGCGGCCTGACGGACTTTGTCGCGATAGGCTTCGATCAGTTGCTGCAAGCGCGCATCCTGCACGCGGATGTTGTTGTGGATGCGGCCGTAGTCGAACAGGTTCCAGCGCAGGCTCGGGCCGCCGATCAGGTCGAGACTGCGCGGCGTGGCGCCGAGGGTGTCGCTGGACCAGACGATGCTGCCGAGCAAGGTCAGCGACGGATACAGATCGGTCTCGGCCACGCCAACCAGCGCCGATTGCGCGGCAACGTTCAGTTCCGCTGCGCGCACATCGGGGCGGCGCAGCAGCAGGTTCGCCGGAACGTCCTGCAACACGGCGCGATCCACCAGCGGAATCAGCCCCGGTTGTTCCGCCAGAAACGCCGCGCCACCGGGCGGCTGGCCGACCAGCACCGCCAGCGCATTGCGGGTACGCAGCAATTGATCTTCGAACGCCGGAATGCTGCTCAGGGTGCCCAGGTATTGAGTCCTGGCCTGTTGCAGGTCGAGTTCGGCGGTCTGGCCGCTGCGAAAGAGTTTTTCGGTGATCTCGAAGTTACGCTTTTGCTGGGCGGCGTTTTCCCGAGCGACTCGCAGCCGGGCTTCGGTGGTGCGCAGGGCAAAGTAGGTGTCGGCCACTTGCGCGCGCAGCAGCACGAGGGCGTCTTCGTAGTTAGCCTGGGCGGCGAAGTAGCTGGCGTCGGCGGACTCGATGGCGCGGCTGAAGCGACCCCAGAAATCCAGCTCCCAGCCGACATCGAACGCGGCGCTGTGCTGCCAGAAGTGCAATTCCTGCGGATTGTTGCCGCCGGACTGGTGACGGTCGATGTACAGGCTGTCGGCGCTGGCCTGTTGCAGTTGCGGGTAGCGACCGCTGTCGGCGATGCCCAGTTGCGCCCGGGCTTCGAGCACCCGCAGGCCGGCGATTTTCAGGCTGCTGTTACGGGCTTCGGCGTCGCTGATCAAACGGTCGAGTACCGGATCGGCAAACACCTGCCACCACTGGCGCAGATCCGGCAACGTGCCGCGTTCGCTGGCCTGTTCCAGCGCCGGGCTTTGCCACTGCTTGCTCCAGGCCTCGGCCGGCGGCTGGAAATCCGGGCCCAGCCGCAGGCAGCCGCCAAGGCTCAGGGCACCGAGCAGCAGCAGGTGGCCGGGACGGATCAGCAGGGCTGGCGTTGCAGGCATACCGGGAGGCCCCAGCGGGAAATGTCACTGGAGCATAGACCGCAGATTGCCGGTTGATCGAAGCAATCAGCTGCTACGCTTTTTCAGGCGAACGCCACCGAACCCTGCTCCGGACAAAAAGGTAGGAAGCCATGGACACTGCTCAAGAACCGCTTGCCCCCACCAGCGCCAACTGGCGTTTCAAGGTCGGCGTGGCAATCATCTGCCTGATGCTCGGTTCGTGGCTGATGGTGCCGATTGCCGCCGCCCTCGATGTGCCGGGCTCGAAAGTCGCGGCGCTGACCGGGGTGTTGTTCATCAGCAATAAAGTGCTGTTGCTGCTGGTGATCGCGGTGATGGGCAAGGCCGGGTTCGCCGAACTCAAGCGCACGATCGGCCACTATATTTCCGGCGTGATTCCGACCCCGGTGGCCGAAGTCAACCCGATGCGCCACAAGATCGGCGTGGTGATGTTCTGCCTGCCGCTGCTGTCGTCCTTCCTGGAACCGTATTTCGACAATTTCTTCCCGGGTGTGCGGCCCAACCTCTGGCAGATGCAGGCGCTGGGCGACTTGATGTTCGTCGGTAGCTTTTTCGTGCTGGGCGGCAATTTCTGGGACAAGGTGCATGCGCTGTTCGTGCGCAAGGCGCGGGTGGTGGTGGAGTAAAAAAAACAGGGGCCAAGCCCCTGTTTTTTGAGGTGGGAGGTTATTTGAGGTGGGCGGCGAAGCCTTCGTTGCCCGGCGCAATATCATCCTTCAAGGTCAACGCCGGAATCTCGTAATCGCCGGCATTCTGCCGCCGAAATCCGATCGGCCGCGTACTCCACAACTCATCCAGCCGCGCACCCAGCTCCTTGCACGTTTGGGTAAACCGCGCCTCATCCATTTTTCCGGTGCGATAGACCACGAACGGCGGCAGCACCTCGAAGCCCGGGTAATACAGAATCCCGTGATGAATCGGGAACAGCAGATCATCGATCGGGCCGTTGATTCCGCGCGGGCTGTAGTGCGATTCCCAACCGCCGGCGGTCACCATCAGCATCGCCCGTTTGCCTTTCAAGGTGCCTTCGCCGTAGCGGTCGCCCCAACGAGAATCCGAATGCTCGCCGACACCGTAAGCAAATCCGTAGGCGTACACGCGCTCGACCCAGCCCTTGAGAATCGCCGGCATGGAAAACCACCACAGCGGAAACTGCAGGATCAGGGTGTCGGCCCACAGCAGTTTGGCCTGCTCGGCGGTGATGTCGGTGGCTTGCCGCCCTTGTTCGAAGGCGAGTTTCGAATCGAGGGACGCGTCGAACGGGCGAGTGCTGTCGCGACCCGGGCTGTCATCGGCGTCGAGGCTGGCTTTCCAGTTCATGGCGTAGAGATCGGAAACCTGCACGGTATGGCCGGCGGCTTCCAGGCGCTGGACGGTGAAGTCCTTGAGCGCGCCGTTGAGCGATTGCGGTTCGGGGTGGGCGTAGACCAGTAGCACATTCATGGTGAGGCTCCGTTGCTGAGTGACAGCAGGATCGGCGCCCGGCAGGTATATTGGAAATGAATGTCTGATATGTCTGGTATAGCCATGAATAATTTGAGACGGCTGGATGTCAACCTGCTGCTGACCCTTGATGTGCTGTTGTCCGAGCACAACGTCACCCGCGCCGCGCAGAGGCTGCACCTGTCGCAGCCTTCGGTGAGCGTGCATCTGGCCCGGTTACGGGAGATTTTTGGCGATCCACTGTTGCTGCCGGGACCCCGTGGCATGCGCCCGACGGCGCGGGCCGATGAATTGCGCGAACCGTTGCGCGAGGCGCTGGAAGCGTTGGAGCGGGCGGTGGCGCCGGCCAGTCCGTTCGACCCGGCGCAGGCGACCCACACCTGGAAAGTCGCGGCCTCGGACTATGGCGAATCGACCATTCTGCTGCCGGCCCTCGGCGGGCTGCGCACCCAGGCGCCGGGCACGCGACTGGCGGTGCTGGACCTGTCGCCCCGGCAACTGGTCAAGCAGGCGGAGCAGGGCGTGATCGACCTGGCGCTGCACACCAGCGAGGATGCGCCGCTGGAACTGCACCGGCGTGCGCTGTTCACCGAACGTTATGTACTGGCCGGTCGCGCCGGGCACCCGAAACTACAACGCAAGCCGACCCGCGCGCAGTTCTGCGAGCTGGAGCATGTGCTGGTGTCGCCGGAAGGCGGAGGTTTTTTCGGGGTGACGGACAAGGCGCTGGCGGAGGTGGGGCTTACGCGAAACGTGGTGCTGTCGGTGCCGCACTTTCTGTTGCTGATGTCGGTGCTGGCCAGCACCGATCTGGTGGCAATGCTGCCGTCACGGCTGGCGCGCGGCAATCCCGCGCTGCAAGTGGTCGAGCCACCGCTGGAAGTGCCGGGCTACGAAATGGCCATGCTCTGGGCCGAGCGTTCGCATCGCGACCCGGCGCACATATGGTTTCGCGAGCATCTGGCGGCGTCGGTCTGATCAGGCGTGCCCAAGCGCAATGGCAAACGACACGACGACCATGCAGGCAAAAGCGAAATTGAGGTTCATGGGGTGTTCATCCTGGTCCTTTTGAAAGTGGGGCCATTCTGCCGGGCTCGGGTCAAAAGAAAAAATTCGACTTCGTGATTCCAATGATCGAAGCCATTGATACCAGCGTTGTGTTTGCCGGTTTGCCTGGCTAAGCTTGCACAAACCTGCACTTAAAAGCACAAACAGGCAAAACCATGCACGATCATTCCGCTTCCGAGCTTCCTTCCCTGCGTCGGCAGAAGATCCTTCTGATCCTCGAACGTGACGGCAAGGTCATGGCTTCCGAGTTGAGCCAGCATTTTGCGGTGTCCGAAGACACCATCCGCCGCGATCTCGCCGAGCTGGACAACGCCGGACTGGTGCAGCGAGTGCACGGCGGCGCGCTGCCGAGGCCCAAGGACACCGGCAAGGACTACTTCACCCGGCTGGACGAGATCGACGAGGTGAAGATTCGTCTGGCGCAATTGGCGGCGCAGCAGGTGCGGAACGGGCAGACGGTGATGTTCGACTCAGGTTCCACCTCATTGCAGGTGGCGCGCTCGTTGCCCAGGGACATCAGCCTCACGGCGGTGACAGCGTCGCCGATGACGGCGATTGCGTTGTCCGAATATCCCGGCATCAAGGTGATTCTGGCGGGCGGGCAATTGAATCCGAAAACCATGTCGGCTGGCGGTCATGAGGCGCTGCGGCTGCTGTCGGGGATCAAGGCGGATCTGGCGATCACCGGAGTCTGCGCGATTCATCCGGAGGTGGGCATCACCTCGTTGCACTTCGATGAAGTGCCGGTCAAACAGGCATTGCTCGATTGTGCGACGCGGGTAATTGCCGTCACCACGGCGGACAAGCTCGGCGCGGTGGAACCGTTTGTGGTGGCGCCGTGCGAGCGCTTGCACACGCTCATCACCGAGCGGCATGTGGCGTCGGGGAATATTGAGGACTATCGGCGGTTGGGGATTGAGGTTGAGCAACTGCAGGATTGAGTTTTGTGGTGAATTTAAAGGCCCCATCGCGAGCAAGCTCGCTCCCACAGTGTCCGAGGCGTACTCAAAACTCAGGTATGCCCCAAACTTTGTGGGAGCGGGCTTGCCCGCGAAGAGGCCAGTCGATCCAATGCATAAACTGGCACGCGGTCGAGGAATCAATCAGCGCAGTTTTTCCAGCATCTGGTAGTACCACATGCCGGCCGCCAGCATCGGATTCCCCAGCAGATCGCCCATTGGCACGCGAATGTGCGAGCACGCGGCAAACGTGTCGAACTGCTGCATCTGCCCGGTGATCGCCTGGCTCATGATCTCGCCCATGATGTGGGTCGTGGCGATGCCGTGGCCGGAATAGCCCTGGCAATACCAGACGTTGTCCGAGAGCTTGCCCAGTTGCGGGATGCGGTTGATGACGATGCCCATCGCGCAGCTCCACTGGTAATCGATCTTCACTCCTTTGAGCGCCGGGAAGGTCTGTTCGATGCACGGCCGCATTTCGCCGGCGATGTCCCGTGAATCCTTGCCGCTGTAGTTGGCGCCGCCACCGAACAGCAGGCGGCCATCAGCCGTGAGCCGGTAGTAGTCGAGGACGAAGCGGCAGTCGTAAACGGCAAGGTCTTCAGGGTTGATCTGCTTGGCCAGATCGCCCAGCGGTTCGGTGGTGACAATGCCGCCCATGGCCGGGAAGATCTTGCCCTTGAGCTGGCCCGGTTCGAGCTTGTGGTAGACGTCGCCGGCCAGCAGCACCTGATTGGCGTCGACCTGTCCGTGGGCGGTGCGCACGCCGGGGCTGTCACCATGAATGATCTCCAGCACTTCGCTGTTTTCGAAGATCAGCGCGCCGAGGCTTTCCGCCGCCCGCGCCTCGCCGATACACAGGTTGAGCGGGTGCAGGTGCATGTTGCGGGTGTTCTTGATCGCGCCGTGATAGAGGTCGCTTTGCAGCAGGTCGCGCACCTGGCTGCGGTCGAGCAGGCTGACGTCATCACCCATGCCGCGACGCACGGCTTCGTCATAGTCGCTGCGCAAACCGGCCATGTGGCTCGGCTTGTACGCCGCGTGCAAATGGCCGTGCTTGAGGTCGCAATCGATCGCGTATTTCTCGACCCGTTGCTTGATGATTTCGTGGCCGCGCCAGCGCAGGTGCCAGATGAAATCATCGACCTCATCGCCCAGGGTGTTGCGCATCTGTTTGCGCATCGCGCCGTCGCCGGACAGGCTGCCGGTGACTTGGCCGCCATTGCGGCCGGTGGCGCCCCAGCCGATCTTGTGGCTTTCGACGATGGCGACTTTCAGGCCTTTTTCGGCCAGTTCCACGGCGGTGGCGACGCCGGTGAAACCGCCGCCGATGATCACCACATCGACCTGGTGCCGGCCTTGCAGGGTCGGGTAGTCGGTGTCCCGGTTGAGGGTTGCGGTGTAGTAGGAATTGCTGCGTTGAGTCATTTCACTGTCCAGATTCGGGAGTCGGTGCACGGACCCTGTGGGAGCGGGCTTGCTCGCGAAAGCGATGTGTCAGTCACCTGAAGTTGTTGGATGTGACGACGCCTTCGCGGGCAAGCCCGCTCCCACAGGGGGGAGTTGTCAAAGATCAGGCCTCTGTGAGGTACCAGCGCCAGTCCTGCTCACCCACTTCGGCCATGAACTGCCGGTATTCCGCACGTTTCACTGCCAGATACACCCCGAGGAATTCCTGCCCCAGCGCATCCCGCGCCCACACCGAATTCTCCAGCGCCGTGAGCGAGGTCAGCCAATCGGTCGGCAGCAATTCTTTCGCCTGCGCGTAACCGTTGCCTTCCACCGGTTCACCCGGATCGATGTCTTCTTTTATGCCGCGATGAATGCCCGCCAGGATCGCCGCCGCTGCCAGATACGGGTTGGCATCGGCGCCGCAGATGCGGTGTTCGATGTGCCGGGTGTTGGCCGGACCGCCGGGCACGCGCAGGCTGACGGTACGGTTGTCGACGCCCCAGGTCGGTGCCAGCGGTGCGTAGCTGTTGGCCTGGAAACGGCGGTAGGAGTTGGCGTTCGGGCAGAACAGCAGCAGCGAATCGAGCAGGGAGGCGAGCATCCCGCCAATCGCCGTGCGCAGCAGCGGGGTGCCGGCCGGATCCTCGGAGGCGAACAGATTGCGCCCTTCGACATCGTCGAGGCTGACGTGCATGTGCATGCCGGTGCCGGCCAGGTGATCGAACGGCTTGGCCATGAATGTCGCCTGCATTCCGTGCTTGTGTGCTACGGCTTTGACCAGCCGTTTGTAGCGCACGGCCTGGTCCATCGCCTCCAGCGCATCGCCGTGTTCGAGGGTGATTTCCACCTGGCCCGGCGCGTATTCCGAGATCGCCGTGCGCGCCGGAATGCTGTGCAGTTTGCAGGCGCTGTAGAGGTCGGCGAGGAACGGTTCGATCTGCTCCAGCTCACGCAAACCGTAGACCTGCGTGTGCCTCGGTCGGCCGCCGTCGGCATCCAGCGCCGGTTGCGGGCGGCCGTTGTGATCGCGTTTGGCGTCGAGCAGATAGAACTCCAGCTCGCAGGCCATCACCGGGTGATAACCCTCGGCTTTCAAGCGGTCGATAACCTTGATCAACAGGTGACGCGGGTCGGCAATGCTCGCCGGCATGCCTTGTTCCGGGTGCATGCTGACCTGCACCGCAGCGGTCGGAATCTGCCGCCACGGCAGGCGCACCAGACTGCCATCCAGCGGATAGGCGCGGCAGTCGATGTCGCCGACGTCCCACACCAGCCCAGAGTTTTCCACGTCTTCGCCCTGCACGGTCAGGCCGAGGATGGTGCTCGGCAGCGGGCGACCGCTTTCGTACACGGCGAGCAGCTCTTCGCGGTGCAACAGCTTGCCGCGGGGCACGCCGTTGGCATCGAGGATGAACAGCTCGATCATGTCGATGTCGGGGTTCTGCTCGAGAAAGCTATGGGCGTCTTCAATGGCTGCGAATTTCATAATCAATCACTCACGATGGCGCCGCACAGGCGCGCAGATTCGGCCTGGACGCAGCTCGGCAAAAGGCGCGGGCGTCCTGGCAGGGATATCGAAAAAGAGAAGGAACTGTCGCGATTTTTACCGGCGCGATCAGACGGGCAGGCAGATATCCGGCGGGCGTGCGGAGTGACGCAGCTTGGAACGGCTCAGTGCCATGGGGAGATTGACGATGCGATTCATGCGCGGCCCCTGTGAAGGTGGGCGCACAGTGCAGAGACGTTCAACGATTCTGATTGTTGGAGTGACGTGCTCATGACGCGTGTTTCCGTTGGCGGAAAACGTCGGCGGCGGGAGCGTCCCGCCATGCCGGTGTGGCGGGATAGTAAGGGGGAAGTCCGGGATAAGTAAACGCCTGATTCCGATGCCCGCGGCAAGCCACCGGTTCAACGCAACAGATGAAACCCCAGCCCGACGAGGGCGCAAACGATCAACACCTCGATCACCCCGCGCTTGAAGATAAACAGCCCGAGGGTGGCGGCGAGGGCGAGCAACAGCGCAAAAAAGTCAGGCTGTCCGGCAAAACCGTTGGGCCAGAACACATGCCAGGCGAAGAAGCACGCCAGATTCAGGATCACCCCGACAACGGCTGCGGTAATCGCCGTTAGCGGTGCGGTGAACTTCAGTTCGTTGTGCGTCGACTCCACCAGCGGCCCGCCGGCGAGGATGAACAGAAACGAGGGCAGAAAGGTGAACCAGGTCACCAGTGTCGCTGCCAGCGCACCAGCGGCAAACGCGTGCTCCGGGCCGAACGTCGGTTGCACATAAGCCCCGACGAATCCGACGAATGCCACGACCATGATCAGCGGCCCCGGCGTGGTTTCGCCCAGAGCCAGTCCATCGATCATCTGCGTCGGCGTCAGCCAGCCGTAATGCCCGACCGCGCCTTGGTACACGTAGGGCAGCACGGCATAAGCGCCACCGAACGTGAGCAACGCTGCTTTGGTGAAGAACCAGCCCATCTGGGTGAAGGTGCCGCCCCAGCCGAACAGCGCCGTCAGCAACGCCATCGGCAGACACCACAACAACCCACCGACCAGCACCAGACGCAGCAGCCTCGGCAGGCTGAACCGTGCATGTTCATCTGGCGGTGTGTCGTCATCGATCAGTGCCGGGCCGAAGGACTTTTCGCTGCCGCGATGGCCGCCATTGTTGAACCGATGAGGCGCCCAGCGTCCGCCGAAATAGCCGATCAGTGCCGCGCCGAGCACGATCAGCGGAAACGGCACGTTGAAGGCGAAGATCGCCACGAACGCCGCCCCGGCAATCGCCCACAACCAGCCATTTTTCAAGGCCCGGGAGCCGATGCGATGGGCTGCGTGCAGCACAATCGCGGTCACCGCCGGTTTGATCCCGTAAAACACCCCGGCCACCGCCGGCACGTCGCCAAACGCGATGTACACCCACGACAGGGCAATCAGGACCAACAGCGACGGCAGCACAAACAGCGCCCCGGCCAGCACGCCGCCACGGGTGCGGTGCAGCAGCCAGCCGATGTAGGTCGCCAGTTGCTGGGCCTCGGGGCCGGGCAGCAACATGCAGTAATTGAGCGCGTGCAGGAAGCGCCGCTCGGAAATCCAGCGCCGGCGCTCCACCAGTTCCTGATGCATGATCGCGATCTGCCCGGCGGGGCCGCCGAAGCCGATGCAGCCGAGTTTCAGCCAGAAGGGCCAGGCCTGGCGCAGGCTGACAGGCTCGGGCCGGGGCAAATCCTCAGGGGGCGTTGTGCTCAAGTGCGACTCCACGTTCGATTGGTGCGAGCCGCTATCAAATCAGGTTTTTGTTGCATTCGACAGTACCCGGTCAGGCATGCGCCAGACTCCAGCGAAACGCCGCATGCTGATCACTCTTCCGCGCCTCGACCCAATGCGAACCCTCGGGCGTGGTCTCACGCTTCCAGAACGGCGCACGGGTCTTGAGCACATCCATGATGAACGCACAGGCCTCGAACGCCGCATGTCGATGCTTGCTGCTGACGCCAACAAACACGATCGGCTCGCTCACCGACAGCGCGCCGACCCGATGCACGATCTCCACGGCAAGCAGCGGCCAGCGTTCGCGGGCCTGTTCGGCGATCTGTTCCAGAGCCTTTTCGGTCATGCCCGGATAGTGCTCCAGAAACAGCTCGGTCACCGACTGCCCGACGTTCAGATCCCGCACGTAGCCAATGAAATTCACCACCGCGCCCACCCGTGGATTGCGCGCATGCAGGTCGGCAATCAACTGACCGGCATCGAAGCCTTTACGCTGGACTCGAACACTCATGCCTCACCCCCCCGTGACCGGCGGAAAAAACGCAATCTCGTCGAAATCCTCGATCGCCTGATCCGGCTGGCACAGCTCCTGATTCACCGCGCACATCAGGTTGCCGGCGCCGAGCACTTCACGCCAGATATCGCCGCGCTGCATCAGCATCTGCCGCACGTCTTCGACACAGGCGAGGGTGTCGCTGGCCGGAATCTTTTCACCGCCCAGATTGAGCCGGTCACGGTAGCTGGCAAAGTAGTTGATCAGAATCATTGCGGGTTCTCCCATTGAAAGTGGCCAGAGCGGCCGCCCTGTTTGCTCAGCACGCGGATGTCGCCGATGACCATTGCCCGGTCCACCGCTTTGCACATGTCGTAGATGGTTAGCGCGGCGACGCTGGCGGCGGTCAGGGCTTCGAGTTCGACGCCGGTCTGGCCGGTGAGGCGGCAGGTGCTGGTGATCTGCACGCGGTCGGGCTCGCAGGCCTTGAGCTCGACGTGGATCGAACTGAGCAACAGCGCATGACACAGCGGAATCAACTCGTGGGTGCGCTTGGCCGCTTGAATCCCGGCGATCCGCGCCACGGCGAACACATCGCCCTTGGGGTGGCCGTTGGACTGGATCATTTGCAGGGTTTCCGGGCGCATCTGCACCCAGGCTTGCGCGGTGGCTTCGCGTCGGGTCGCGGCTTTGTCGCTGACGTCGACCATGTTGGCGCGACCCTGATCGTCGAGGTGGGTGAGGGTGTCGATCATGCGCTGGGCTCCTGGATCGGGCTGTAGATTCGCGGGGCGTTGCGGTGCGGGACGTGGATCAGGTTCAAGCGGTGCTTGAGCGCCCAGCGCACGGTCAGCGCAGTAGGGGCGGACAGGCTGACCAGGGTGCCGAGGCGGGCGCGCACGGCTTTGTGGATCAGTTCGAGGCTGCAACGGCTGGTGACCACGACGAAGCCCTGACGCGCATCGAGGCCTTCGAACTGCAAAGCGCCGATCAGCTTGTCGAGGGCGTTGTGGCGGCCGATGTCTTCGCGGCAGAGCAGCGCTTCGCCGTCTGCGTCGAAGTACAACGCCGCGTGCAGGGCGCCGCTGCTGCGGGCCAGTTGCTGGGCCTGTTCGATGCGCTGTCGGATACCGTCGAAATGCGCGGCCGGTGGCAGCGGTGTCGGGGTCAGGATTTCCAGTTGCGGCAGCGCCTGCTCAAGGGCTTCCACGCCGCAGAGGCCGCAACCGCTGGTGCCCGCCATCTGCCTCCGATGATCTTTCAGAGCCCAGAATGCACGACTGGAAATCTGCACGTCGGCCTGGCAGGCCTGGTCGAAATGGGTCAGGCGGATGTCATGGATATCGTCGAGGCGGTCGACAATGGCGTTGCTCAGGCTGAAGCCGCGAATGAAGTCTTCGATGTTGCCCGGCGAGACCATCATCACGGCTTGATTCAAACCGTTGTAGCTGATGGCCAAGGCGATTTCCGCCGCGAGGGCTGCGTGGGACACCGGCGCGTCGTCGAGGTATTCGCGGTAGGCCACTTGCGCCGGTTGTGGCGCGGGGGCGTTGGCGTCGCCCGGCTCGATGAGTTGTTCAACTTGGCACAGCATCTTGAAAGTCCCCGAAGCGCTGAAGTGGGTTCAGGCTACGGGGCAGGGAAAAGTGCGTCCAATCGCTTGTTCCGATGCAGTGATTGGATTGGTCGATCACTGCGGGTGAACCTGAAGACGTTGCACCGAAGTGCAACTTTTCAGGGTTGCTTGAGGGGGTGTTAAACGGCAGGCATCTCGATCCCGAACATCTTGCGCGCCTCGGCAAAACACTTCTCGGCAATCGCCGAGCGCGGTTCGGTCTTGCGCATCACCAGCCCCAGCGGCGCGAGCACGCTGGCATCCGGCAGGTTGATGAAGGCCAGGTGTTCGATCGGTTCTTCCAGGCCGCTGTCCAGCGGCATGATCGAGCAGCAGAAGCCCTGGTGAATCGCCTGCAGCAGCTGATAGGTCGAATCGCTTTCCATGATCGGCTGCGGATTGAGGCCGCGACTGCGGAAACTCAGGTCGATGGATTTTCGGTAGTGCATGCCGGTAGTGATCATCCCCAGCGGCAGTTCGGCGGCGTCTTCCCAGCTCATTTCCGGGCCTTCGAAATGGAAGTGGCGGGTGTCGTAGAGCAGGCCGACGCGGGTTTCGCCGATCTCGAAGAAATCGAAATAATTCGGGTTGACGTGGTCCAGATAACACACGCCCAGGTCCAGCTGATTGTTGCCCAGACCTTCGATGATCTCGTCCGAACTCAGCGACGACAGGCTGTATTTCAGCTCCGGATAGATCGCGGACAAACCCTGAATGTAATTGACCGGATTGAAGTTGCTCAGCGGCACCAGCCCCAGGCGCAGGCTGCCGACCAGTTGCCCCCGGCAGGCAGCCGCTTCGGCGAACAACCCGTCGTGGGCCGCCAGCAGCGTGCGGGCCCAGGCCAGTACGCGCTCGCCGGCCTGGGTGAAACCTTCGAAGCGCTGGCCGCGATTGACCAGCACCAGATCCAGCTCGTCTTCCAGATTGCGCAGGCGCATCGACAGGGTCGGCTGGGTGATGTGGCAGCGCGCGGCGGCCTGGCCAAAGTGACGGGTTTCGTCCAGCGCGATCAGGAACTTGAGTTGTTTGATGTCCACGATGGCACCTGCTCGATTGAGAATTTTGATTGAGTATTGACGCAGATGCGTACGGCGCACGGAAAGCGCAGGGGGTGACGATCCCACTGATCGCGTTTTACGTCCAATCGGAAGCGTTTAAGAGGCTATCGAGGGTTTCGATGACGGCCGGTTCCATTGGCGCGGACGGGAGTCGAAGTTCTTGGAAAAACGACCGATAGAGCGGGTCGATAGTGCGGTTGGTTAGAGTGATTAGACAGTCTTGATAAGTGGCACTTAGGCTCTGGTCCAATTGAATTGGCGAATGCCGGAGAGTGCCATGAGTGTTAAAGCGGATGCCTTGTTTGTTCCCTTGAATATTGCCGTGCTGACGGTCAGCGATACCCGCGATTACGCCAGCGATACCTCCGGCCAGTTGCTGGTCAGCCGCTTGCTGGAGGCGGGCCACACCTTGAGTGAACGCAACCTGCTCAAGGACGACCTGTACAGGATCCGTGCCCAGGTCGCGCAGTGGATCGCCGACGACGGCATTCAAGTGGTGCTGATCACCGGCGGTACCGGCTTCACCGGGCGTGACAGCACCCCGGAAGCGGTGGCTTGCCTGCTGGATAAGCAGATCGACGGCTTTGGCGAGCTGTTCCGCGCCATCTCGATTCTCGACATCGGCACCTCCACCGTACAAAGCCGCGCGCTGGCGGGCCTGTCCAACGGCACGCTGGTGTGCTGCCTGCCGGGTTCCACCGGCGCGTGCCGCACGGCGTGGGAAGGCATCCTTGCCGAGCAACTGGATAACCGTCACCGCCCGTGCAACTTCGTCCCGCACCTCAAACCGGTGCAAGCCTGCGGGCCACGGGGATGAGTACGCTCGGACTGATGCCGGTCGAGGAAGCGCTCGACCAACTGTTGACGATGGCCAACGAACAACGTCTGCCGGACAGCGAACGGGTGCCGCTCAATGAGGCGCGCGGGCGAGTATTGGCCAGCGATCTGGTCGCCACCCTCGACCTGCCGCCATGGCCAAACAGTGCCATGGACGGCTACGCACTCAATCTTTCGGACCTGCATCGCCAGCCGTTGAGGGTGTCGCAGCGGGTCTACGCCGGGCTGGCGCCGGACGCCTTGCTGCCCGGCACCTGCGCCCGGATTTTCACTGGTGCGCCGTTGCCCCACGGCGCCAATTGCGTGGAGATGCAGGAAAACGTCGAGGTGCTGGAGGACGGTCGCGTACGGTTTCTGCAACCGCTGAAAGCCGGCCAGAACATCCGCGCCCAAGGGCAGGAGAACCGCGTCGGCGACACCTTGCTGCGCGCCGGCAAACGCCTCGGCCCGTTCGAACTGGCGGTGGCTGCGGGGCAGGGTATGACCCATTTGCCGGTGGTGCGTCGTCCGCGGGTGGCGTTGCTGTCGACCGGTGATGAACTGGTGGAACCGGGGCAGCCGCTGCGTCCCGGCAGCATCTACAACAGCAACCGCACTTTGCTCGACCACTGGTTGCGCGAACTGGGTTGCGAGGTGATCGACGCCGGGATTCTTCCCGATCGCCCGGCGCAGACCCGGCTCAAACTCGAGCAACTGCAAGTGGCGGCCGATCTGATTCTGACCACCGGCGGCGTGTCTGCCGGTGACGCCGATTGCCTCGGCCAGGTACTGCGCGACAACGGCAAACCGCTGCTGTGGAAACTCGCGATCAAACCCGGCAAACCGCTGACGGTCGGCCATTTCGGTACGGTGCCGGTGATCGGTCTGCCGGGCAATCCGACCTCGGCGCTGGTGACGTTTGGCCTGCTGGCGCGTCCGTACCTGCTGCGCATTCAAGGCGTGGAAGAGGTAATGCCGTTGAGGTTCACGGTCAACGCCGGGTTCGACTGGCCGAAACCCGGCAGCCGTCGCGAATACCTGCGGGTGCGCCTGGAGGGCGGGCAGGCGGCGCTCTATCCGAACCAGAGTTCCGGGGTTCTGCTCGGCGCGACCTGGGCCGACGGATTGGTGGAAATCCCCGAGAACAGCACCTTGCAGATGGGGGATCCGCTGCGTTTCATTCCGTTCAGCGAGTTGTTCTGAGCGCGATCAGAAGCTGTAGACCACTTGCCCGGCCAGCGAGGTCTGCAACCGGCGCTCGACAATCGGGCTATCGGCCGCTTCGTGGCTCAGGTACTGCACCGCCAGAATGGTCGACACGCTCCATTGCTCATCCAGCGGCAACGACCATGTCAGGTCCGCGCCGCGACTGACCAGGCCACCTCGGGCGTTGTACGCGCGAAACTGGCTGCGTGAGGCCTGGGTATCGCTGACGCCGTACCAGGTGCGCATGTAATTGCTGTCGCCGAACTGGCTGTTGAGGCCGCCGGTAACCTTGCCGTAACGGCCTTCGTAGAACGGCGCGCTGATGCTCAGCTTGAGTCGGTTCCACGACGAGCCGGTGTCGTGGTCATCGTCATTCTTTTCCAGCGCATGCTCATAACTCGCGCCGAGAATGATCGGGCCCATGTGATACGTGCCGTCGAGCCCGATCACCGGGCGGGACTTGATCGAGCCCATGCCGTTGAGCTCGTCCGAGCCTTTGAATCCGGTCTTGCGATCCTTGCGCACGTCGCTGGCACCGACGTAGACGCTGAGGCCGAAATCCTCTTCGTCGAAGCCCCAGCCGAGGCCCCGGCTGCTGTCGAGAAACACGCCATAGGGGCTGGCGATTTCGACGCCCACCAAAGGCGCCACCACCCGCTCATCACTGCCGCTGTAACGCGGCGCACTGGCGGCACCGGCGCGCAGGGTGGCGTGCCAGTCTTCGGCGCGCAGCGAATCGCCCGGCAGCAACAGGCAGAGGGAGGTCAGAGACAGCGAAAATGTGCGTAACGAAACCGGCATGGGGCACCCGAGGGGAAATTGGATGCGCCCATGCTAGTGAGGAGGCGGCCGGCAATCTTTGGCAGCTTTGTCGGGAAACTGTCAAAGACTGTGAAGGCGGTTATCGGCTCAGTCCCAGCCGTTCGTGCCAATGGGCGATGGATTCTTCGGGGTAGACCTCGAATTGCTGATCCTTCGCGCTCGCCTGCACTTCGACCCACGAGGCCTTGGAGCCGAGCATCAGGTGGGTGTGTTCCGGCGGTACCGGCAACGGCGTGTCGATGGCCGAGGCGAAGGGATGGATCAGCTCCGGCCATTCCGGGCTGAACAGCCACAGTCCGCTGCCGCACAACGAGCAGAAGTGCCGTTCGGCGCTGCTGCGGTGGGCGCGGGCATCGCCTTCGTCTTTCATTTTTGCGTGGTAGATCGTGATGTGTTTGCGTCCGCGCACCGTGAGGCTGGCCGCGTCGCCGCCGAGGTTGATCGCGTAGCCGCCACCGCCCTGGGTCTTGCGGCAGATCGAGCAGTAGCAGCGCTGATAAGGGTAGGGGTGGGCGCTGTCGAGGGTGAATGAAACCGCGCCGCAGTGGCAGGAGCCTTCGAGGTGCATGAGTGGCCTCCGGTGTTTTTTGTCGGTGCGGTTCAGCCTAGAAGAGATGGGGAGAGTGTGCTGCCGCCATCGCGAGCAGGCTCGCTCCCACATAGGGAGCGCATTTCAAGTGTGGGAGCGAGCCTGCTCGCGATGAACGAAAACGCGTTCTACGGCTTGGCTACCCGCCACAAATACCATGCCGCCACGGTGCGAAACGGGCTCCACGCCAATCCGATGTCAATCATCTGCTTGCGCGTCGGTTGCACCTCCAGCCCCTTCAACCGCCGATACCCCTCGCGAACCCCAAAGTCATCCGCCGGCAGAATATCCGGCCGCTCCAGGCTGTAGATCAGCAACATCTCTACAGTCCAGCGTCCAACCCCGCGTAGGCTGACCAGACGCTCGATCAGCGCTTCGTCCTCCATCACCAGCGCGGTCGAGTAATCCGGCACCACACCGTCCAGAGTCGCCCGGGCAATCCCCTGAATCGTCGCAATCTTGCCCGCCGAAAACCCGCAACCGCGCAATTGATCGAAGCCCGTCGCCAGAATCTGCTCCGGGCGCGGAAACGTCTGCCCGGGAAACAACCCCACCAGCCGCCCGACAATCGCATCGCCCGCCTTGGCGTGCAGTTGCTGATAGGCAATCGCCCGCACCAGCGACTCATAGGGATCACGCGCCGGGTGCGGCTGATGCAGGCAGGGGCCGACCGCAGCAATGTGGCCCTGCCAGTCGGCGTCGAGGCTGGCCAGAAACTCACTGGCCGGTTGATAGGGATCGGGCATGGCTTACTTCAGCAGACCGTTGACTTCGCCATAGGTGAAGGCCTTGAGGTCGTGGGTGTCGAGCTTGCCGCTGGCGAGAAAGCTTTTCACCAGTGAGCCCATGGCGCCGTACATGAACTCGGCGATCCCGGAGCCGGCGCTCAAGCGGCGCACGCCGAGGGTTTGCAGTTCTTCGGGGGAGGGCAGGCAAGCGAAGCCCAGGACGTTGACCGGCAGGGTCGTACCTTTGCAGATGGCTTCGATTTCGTAGGCGGACGTCACCCCGGCAGCGAACAACCCATCGGCCCCGGCTGCCTGATAAAGCGCGGCGCGGTGCAGGGTTTCGGCGACTCGATCCTCGGCAGGCACCAGGCTTTTCAGATAAACGTCGGTGCGGGCATTGATAAACAGCTTCACATTGCGCTTCTCGGCGACTTGTCGCGCGACTTCGATCTTGCGCACCAGCAGTTCCGGCGTGCCGCTGCCGTCTTCGATATTGATTCCGACCGTGCCTGCGGCAATGACCGCATCGATCACTTCAGCGACCCGGCCGAGGTCATCGGAGTAACCGGCCTCGATGTCCACGCTCAACGGCACCTTGATGACCCGGGCAATCGACTCCACGGTGCTGATCAACCGCTCCAGCGGCAGGGCGTTGCCGTCCGGGTAACCGTGGGCCCAGGCGACCGCGGCGCTGCTGGTGGCGACCGCTTTGCCACCCAGTTGCTCGACCAGCCGCGCACCGGTGGCGTCGGCAACGTTGGTCAGGATCAGCAGGCCATCGTGGTGCAACTGGTGAAACTGAGTGTCGAGCGCGTTCATCGAGATCCCTTCTTGTCGTTTATTCAGAAAGCCAGCGGTTGCGTCAGTTGCACGGCAGCGCTTTCCAGCCTGAGCAAAAACGCCTTGCGCGGTTGTCCTCCACCATAGCCGGTCAGCGAGCCGTCCGCACCGATCACCCGATGGCACGGCACCACGATCGACAGCCGATTGTGCCCGTTGGCCAGCCCCACGGCGCGACTGGCGCCGGGTCTGCCCAGACGTGCGGCGATGCTGCCGTAAGTGCTGGTGTGGCCGTAGGGGATTTGCCGCAGTTCGGCCCAGACTTGCCGGGCAAACTCGCTGCCGGGCAGGTGCAGCGGCACGCTGAACTCGCTCAGCTTGCCGGCGAAATACAGCGCCAGTTCGTTTTCGATCTGCTGCAAATGCGCGTTGTGCCCCGGTGCGACTGCATAGCCGTAGCGGTTCTGCAGTTCTTCGACTTCCCGGGTCAGCGCCGGGCGGTCGAGAAACTCCAGCAACACCAGCCCGCGCCGCTCGGCCATGGCGATCATCGGCCCCAGCGGGGTGGTCAGGCGGGTGAACAGCAGCGGCTCGCTGGCCGCTGCGCGCCCCGGCGTGATGTGGAACGACTTCTGAAACGCATCGCGAAAACCGCTGAGAGATTCATAGCCGGAATCGAACGCCGCGTGGTCGATGGACGTGCCTTGCTTGATCCCGCCCAGCGCCACGCCGAGCCGACGGGTGCGCAGCCATGCATGAAAAGTCATGCCGAAATGCTGCTTGAACCAGCGCCGCAGCTTCAGCGGTTCGATGCCTTCGGCGAGCAATTGCGCATCGCTCCAGCGCAGCTCCGGCTCGGTGTCCACGGCCTTGAGCAGTCGTTGCACCCAGTCCGGGGCGATGGCTGCGGCATCCAGCGGTTTGCAGCGCAAACAGGCGCGATAACCGGCGGACAGGCATTCGTCAGCGTGGGCAAAGAACTCGACGTTCTGCGGTTTCGGCTTGCGCGCCGTGCAGCTTGGGCGGCAGAAGATCCCGGTGGTTTTCACGGCCGTGAAGAACACGCCTTCGTAGGCAGTGTCGCGTTCGAGCATGGCGCGAACCATTTCGGCGTGGGGCGGCAGGACAGCGGTCTGTATGTTCATGGGCCGAGGATAAAACCAGTTATTCGATGGCTCCACCGAAAAATCGACAGTGAATTTTCGGGCCGCTGCACTACAGTGATCGGGTCGCTACAACTCGGGAAATAAAGGTATGCCACCGTTCACGATTCACCACATCGATCACATCGTGCTGCGCGTCGCCGATCTGCAACGCAGCATTGATTTCTACGACCGGGTCTTCGGCGCCGAAGTGGTCAAGCGCAACGAAAAGTTCGGTCTGGTGCACCTGCGCGCCGGTACGTCGATGATCGATCTGGTCGACCTCGACGGCGAAATTGGCCGCAAGGGCGGCGCCGCTGCCGGCAGCGAGCGGCGCAATGTCGATCATTTCTGCCTGCGCATCGAGCCTTTCGATGAAGAGGCTTTGATCAGTCATTTGCAATCCTGCGGCCTGACCGTCGACAAGGCCGCCACTCGCTTTGGCGCCGAGGGCAACGGCCTGTCGCTGTATTGCTTGGACCCGGACGGCAATCAGGTCGAACTCAAAGGCCCGTCCGAAGCCTAGGCCCGTTTGGCCATCAGCAACACCGAAGCCGCCGCCGACAGCAGCCCCGCGCAGCAACGGTTGAAAATCCGTTTGCCGCGCGGCTCGGCGAACCAGCGGCGCATGTGCAGGCCCATGTAGGCGTAGGCGCTGATGGCGATCCATTCCAGCAACAGGAAAAGCACCCCCAGCAGCATGAACTGCGGGGTGATGGCGCGGTTCGGGTCGACGAATTGCGGCAGGAATGCGGTGAAGATCAGGATTGCCTTGGGATTGCCTGCGGCCACCAGAAACTCCTGACGCGCCAGGGCCAGAAGTCCGTTCGCCGGCGCTGCAACGGCATCTTCGGCGGCAGGATTGGCCCGCCACAGCTGCCACGCCAGATACAACAGATACCCCGCGCCGACAATCTTGATTCCATAAAACAGCAACTCGGACGTTTGCAGCACCACCGCCAGCCCCGCCGCTGCGAGGGCGATCATCCCGGCGAACGCCAGCAACCGACCGATCCCGGCCACGCAGGCGCGACGATAGCCGTAACGGGTGGCGTTGCTGACTGACAGCAGGTTGTTCGGGCCGGGCGCCATGTTCAAGGCAAAACAGGCGGGCAGAAACAGGGAAAGGGTGGCGAGATCCATGGCGCGGGCTCCGGTGGCGGGACGGCTATTTTTATCATGCTGGCGGCAGGCCGGAACCGTACAGTCAGGCTGCGGAGTCACGGTACAGCGATTTTCGGGCGTAATCCGTTCGAACTTTCCGCCGCCCTGTCAACTCTGAAACCGTCACAGGGTGATGAATCCGCCAGAAAAAACCATCTGCCGGGTCAGAAAGGACAATTGCCGTGTAAGATTTCGCGCCAAGCTTTTCCATCACCCATGGCCCCAGGCGGCCCACAGTACGAGCGACCTACATGCAAGCAAAGGCCCGCGAGGTTCATGTACCACCTGTGTTGCAGGATCTGCGCGCCGGCACCGCCGAACTGCACATTGCACTGGAAAAACGCCTTCCTTTCTTCTCCGACACCCTTGATCTGCAGGCTTTCGAGCGACTGATTCGCGCCTATTACGGCTTCTATCAGCCACTGGAAAACGCATTGCAGGACAGCGGCGCGATCCCCGCCGATTTCGATCTGGTCTCGCGCCTCAAGACCCCGACCCTGCAACGCGACCTGCAAGCGCTGGGCGCAAACGGCGGAGAGTTTTCGCTCTGCTGCCATTTGCCCGCCATCGACTCCGCTGCTGCGTGTCTAGGCGTTTTATACGTTCTGGAAGGCGCGACCCTCGGCGGGCAGATCCTGCGCCGGGAAATCGCCGCGCGACTGGGCCTGGGCGCGGACAACGGCGCAGCGTTTCTGGACATTTACGGCGCTGCCACCGGCCGGCGCTGGCGCGATTTCATCGAATACCTTGGCAGCCGCCCGATGCACGCCGACGAGCGCGAAATCGTCGTGACGGCCGCCCACACTACATTCAGCTGTTTCGAGCGCTGGCTCGAAAGCCAGGAGGTTCTGGTATGACCCCGCAAGACAAAGAAGCCTTTGAAGAGTTGCTGGCCAACTGCGCCGACGAGCCGATCCGCTTTCCCGGCGCGATCCAGCCCCACGGTTTGCTGCTGACCCTGAGCGAGCCGGACCTTTCGATCATCCAGATCAGTGCCAACGTCGAAACGTTGCTCGCCCGTCCGGCGCAAGAGCTGATCGGCCAGCCACTGCAAAGCCTGATCGGCGATGCCCACGCTGCACAGGTTCGCGAGGCCCTGCAACAACCGGCCTTGTCCGACGCGCCACCGCTGCACTTTCGTCTCAACGGCACCGCGTTCGAAGGCTTGCTGCACCGACATCAGGATGTGCTGATTCTGGAACTGGAAATCCACGTCGAGAACTTCCAGCCCCGCAACGTCGCCGGCACCGAAACCCACTTGGGGCGGATGCTCGCGCGCCTGCAGAAGGCCAAGAGCCTGCAGGCGCTGTACGACATCAGCGTCAAGGAAATCCAGGCCATGACCGGTTACGACCGGGTGCTGATCTATCGCTTCGAAGAGGAGGGCCACGGTCAGGTCATCGCCGAAGCGTCCGATCCGTCGATGGAAGTCTTCAACGGTTTGTTTTTCCCGGCTTCCGACATTCCCGAGCAGGCCCGCGAGCTGTACCGCACCAACTGGCTGCGGATCATCCCGAATGCCGACTACCAGCCGGTGCCACTGGTGCCCAAGCTGCGCCCGGACACCCAGACCCCGCTGGACCTGAGCTTCGCGACGTTGCGCAGCGTGTCGCCGATCCACTGCCAGTACATGAAGAACATGGGCGTGCTGTCCTCGATGAGCATTTCCCTGCTCAAGGGCGACCGGCTCTGGGGTCTGATCAGTTGCGGCAACCGTCAGCCGCTGCACGTGCCGCACGAGTTGCGCACCGCATGCCAGACCATCGGCCAGGTGCTGTCGCTGCAGATCAGCGCGATGGAAGCGCTGGAAGTCAGCCGCCAACGCGAGGAAAAGGTCGAGGCGCTGGCGTTGCTCAATCAGGCAATGATCGATTCGCCACAGAACGTCTTCGATGGCCTGGCCAATCAGCCGCAGGTCCTGATGGCGCTGGCCAATGCCGGCGGCATCGCGATCATCGAAGACAAGCAATTGCACCGTTACGGCAATTGCCCGGAACCGGAAGAAATTCGCGCTTTGCACAAATGGTTGCAGGAGCGCGGCGAGCCGGTGTTTGCCAGTCATCATCTGGCCAGCGTCTATCCGCCGGCCGCGCACTATCAGCAAGTTGCCAGCGGCGTGCTCGCCATGAGCCTGCCAAAACCCGTGGACAACGGCGTGCTGTGGTTCCGCCCCGAAGTCAAAGAGAACATCAACTGGAGTGGCGACCCGCGCAAGCCGCTGGATCTGGAAAACTCCGACGCCGGCCTGCGCCTGCGGCCCCGTACTTCGTTCGAAATCTGGAAGGTCGAAATGGCCGGGATCTCCACCAAATGGAGCCACGGCGACCTGTTCGCCGCCAACGACTTGCGTCGTTCGGCCCTGGAAAACGACCTGGCCCGTCAGGTGCGCCGCGAGCAGGAAGCAGTGCGTGCCCGCGATGAGCTGGTGGCCGTGGTGTCCCACGACCTGCGCAACCCGATGACCGTTATTTCGATGCTGTGCGGCATGATGCAAAAGGCTTTCAGCTCCGACGGCCCGCACACTTCGCGGCGCATCTCCACTGCCATCGACACCATGCAGCAAGCCGCCGGACGCATGAACACGCTGCTGGAGGATTTGCTCGATACTTCGAAAATCGACGCCGGGCGCTACACCATCGCGCCGCAGAAACTCGATGTCGCGCAGATGTTCGAAGAGGCGCAGTCACTGCTCGCGCCGCTGGCGCTGGACAAGGACATCAGCATCTCGTTCGAGGCCGATCCGGATCTGAGTATTCATGCCGACCCCGAGCGGCTGTTCCAGGTGCTGTCGAATCTGGTGGGCAATGCGATCAAGTTCACCCCGCGTCTGGGTACGGTCGACGTGTATGCCAAGTCGGTAGGTGATGAGATCGTCTTCACGGTACGCGACAGCGGCGAAGGCATTCCCAAGGATCACTTGCCCCACGTGTTCGACCGTTACTGGACGGTGAAGGAGGGAAATCCGACCGGCACCGGGCTGGGGCTGTACATCACGCAGGGCATCGTCGAGGCCCATGGCGGGCAGATCGTGGCCGAGAGCGAGCCGGGGCAGGGCAGCGAGTTCCGCTTCACCGTGCCACGTCTGGACTGAGTACCGGTTCACGTCGGGTGGCCTGCAGCAGGGTCACCCATTCGCCGGCGAATCGATGGCAGTCGCCGGGCCAGCGGGCCGTGAGCAGGTTGCCGTCGCGCACCACAAAACCGATTTGCGAGTTCTCTGCCTTGTCGCGTTTGGCCATGAATGGCCCGCGTATGAAATCGGCCTTGCTGGCCAGTGCGGTTTTCACTTCTGCCTCGACTGTCTGTCTGTAGGTGCGGTAGTAGCGCCCCAGCCACGCGGCGGTCATCAGCCACGCCGGCAGCTCCATGGTTGCCGCCAGCAATGCTGTGACCTTGCGCCCGAACAACACCGAACGCCCGGTGTCGGGATCAAGCGTGCGGGCCAGCAACAGCACGCCATGACACACCGCCGCCACGGGTTTTTCGGCTTTGAAAAATTGCAGGGCGATCTGTTGGGCCTGCTTGGATTCCAGCAATGTGCGCATGCCTTCGGCATGACCGCCGGGAATCAGCAAACCGTCAAATCGGTTCGTGTCGACATCGGCATACGCCAGCGGCTGCTTGAACGCATCGGACTCGATCATCTGCTTGTAGCTGTCCAGATCGGCCTTGCGTGTCATCAGCATCGAATTCAGCAGGCCGAAACCGATGTTCACCAACCGTGGATCGGCGTGGGCGGGCAAGCCTTGCGGGGTGGCAAAACGTACGTCGATGCCCGCGTCGCGCATTGCCTGCCACGGCACGCTGCTTTCGGTAGGGTCGTAATCGGCGCAGGGCAGCAGAATCAGAATCATGGAGGGCGACTTCCTGGTCGAGAGTGGTCACTGAGGTAGAGCGTAGTGGGTCTGCAGGCGCGAGGGTAATTTCGTTCAATACCCAAGGGCAGGGCGCTGGTTACCGTGAGCGCCTTGTTCCTCTCGATTTGAAGCAGGTGTGCGATGAGTCTGATTGTGTCGATGGCGGCGTTTGCCCTGGCCGCGTCCATTACCCCGGGGCCGGTGAATATCGTGGCGTTGAGCTCCGGCGCGCAGTTCGGCTTTCGCGCCAGTCAGCGGCACGTGGCCGGAGCGACGCTGGGGTTTGTGCTGTTGCTGGTGTTGATGGGGCTGGGGCTGCACGAAGTGCTGACGCTGTGGCCGTCGCTGACCCGTGTGGTGCAACTGGCCGGGGTGGCGTTTCTGCTGTTCATGGCCTGGAAACTGGCCACCGATAACGGTCAGCTGAATACGGGAGAGTCGGGCAGGGCGCCGTCGATGCTCTACGGCGCAGTGATGCAGTGGCTCAACCCCAAGGCCTGGCTGGCCTGTGTGGCAGGCATGGGCGCGTTTGTCGCCGATGGCGAGGCGCGGCTGGTCTGGCAGTTTGCGGCGGTGTATCTGGTGATCTGTTATCTGTCGGTGGGGTGCTGGGTGTATGTCGGGACGTTCTTGCGTGGGTACCTGGGCAACCCGACAGGGATGCGGTTGTTCAACCGGGTAATGGCGGCGTTGCTGGTGATGAGTGCTGTGTATCTGTTGCTGCCCTGACCCGTACCCCGGCGAACGGGGTACGGGCGCGTTGGAATCCATTCAATCGAGCGTCATCAGAATATGCCGTTAAGCTCCCGGAATACATGGGGCGGCATCGGCGTGAATCTGTTATTGCGCAGTTGGCTGATCGAGTACAACGCACTGGCGGTGCGACCGTTGCCATCCCCAAAGCCCTGGAAACCGACGACTGCCGCGAGCAGGTGTTTGTCAAAGTGCTGATGGTTTACGTCCAGATGCTTCAAATGCTGCTCCAGCAAGGCGAAGCCGGTCGGGCTGCTTCCATATTTGGTCGGGGCCCCCGCATCGCGCACTCGGCCAACGGCATCCGGTACAAGTTTGCGATGGATTTCCCTGATCACATTCGGATCGGTCAAGGAGGCCTTGTTGCTGGTGTATTCGCGCAGCACGCCAAGAATATTGTCGAAGTCATTGCCGCTGGAGGTCGAGCCGTTCAACATCCACGCGGTCGCTCTTTGTGATGGATCGGTATAGCCCAGGCGATTGAAGAGGGCTTCCGGCATCACGTCGCTGTAGGGCGCCCTGCCCAGATCCAGTTTCAGTATGTCCTGCTGATAGCCCTGCATGTACCGGGCTTTTTTGCTTTCAAGCTCATAAAGGACAGCCAGTGTTTCGGTGTAACTTTGTGCCGTGCCGTGTACGTTGTTGAGCGGGACCGGATGGCCCTTTATGAATGCTTGTGTCAGTTCATCCAGTGCCTGTCGCCCGATCAGAGACTCCAGATTGCCTGCCTGTTTTGATTGAAACGCTGTTTCCTTGACCGCGTTATTCACCAGATGCCGCCATTCTGTTTCGGCCACATTCCCGGGTAATTTGAAGTGTTTGTCGCTCAAGTGCGAGACAACCTGTTGTACGGTCTCCAGAGTGTCGTTTTTCAGCAGTGCTCGCCCGTGGGACAGTGTGTCCAAGGACATCCGCACTTGGGCAGCCGAGCCTGTGTGATCGATGGCCTTGATCAGGTCGTAGGTGTTGGCACCCGTCAGATAGCGCAGATGCTGATGGGTCTTGCGCAGGGCAGTGGCGGTGTGACCGCCGAGTTTCGAAATGCCTCGGCCGATCAGTTTTCCGCCGCCCTTGATCAAATCGGGGAGCCCGCTCAAAGGGTTGAACAGACTCAATGTCGTGCTCGCAAGCACTCGAGATCCGGCAAGCAGTCGGGTGGTCAGGGACGAGGCTTTGCTGGCGCTCAGTGCGACCCCCGCGGGCAAGGCTGCAAAGGTCATCAGCAGTACTGCGGCGTCCACGATGCAGTCGAGAATGGCCGGGCCTTGCTTTTTGGGGTCCCCCGAGGAGAGTCCCTCAACACAACTCTTGAATGGAATGATCATGTTGAGAATGACTTGGAAAATGGCATCGGTCTTTTCAATCGCTCGTTCCCGGTCACTTTGATGCAGGCCCAGCCGATGTATTTCGCTTTGTGTTAAATGTGGGTTTTTTTCGGCCACGAGCCTGCCCAGGGCCTCTTTGCGTGGCGAACGCAGGAGTGTCGTCGGAGCGTCCGCATCCGCATCTCCGGTGGGCGTGCGCAACTGACCGATCTTGCGCAGGTACAACCGGGATTGGATGCCATTTCTCGGTGCCACATTCTGCAGATAGGCCTGGAGGTCAACGGGGACTTTTTCCAGTTTCTTCTTATTGGCGAATTGTGTGTCGAGATTGAAGTAGTCGCCTGATACGAGAGGTGCCAGGAACGCCTCGAGTTCAGGATTTTCACGACACTCCATCCGCATGGGAAACAACTCAAAGCACGCAATTTTGTTTTGCAGGTACTGGGCACAGAGAATGACGCCGTAACGCCCGGTTTCTCCGGGCAACTCTGCTGCGGGAATGGTGACCCCCGGACGAGCGGACGGAGACTCTGGTCGATAGTCTATTTTCTGCACGCTGTATATACCGATGGCTCCATATTCGATCTCGGGTACAAGTCGGGAAGAAAGTTGCGAAAGTGCAAACTCGATATTGCTCGCCAGTGCGTCGGTGATGTTGTCGAAGTAGGTCTGGACGGCAGGGTCGTAAAGTTCGGAAACAGGGAACAGATATTCCAGATCGGGAAATGACTCATAGATACTCTGACCTCTGACACGATCCCAGTCACGTGTGTGGAGTTCATCGCCCATATACAGATCAAGTACGGAAACCCTGCGTCCGCCACCGCCGCCACTGCCCCGGTGCTTGACCAACTGCTCATCCGGATCGCAGTCGGGAAACCGGGCTTTCAATTCGTTCAGCGCCAGTTGTTTGCGGTCAGGGAGAGGGCTGCTCAGGGCCTTGATGGCACTCAGCATCTTGTCCGTGTAGCGGGCATATTCATCGCAGGCATGCGTGATGGCCGCTTCGTTTACGGTATTGTCGCTGTCGCGGGCGATGACCCCGTTCATCAGTGCCCAGGTCACCACCGGATCGACCGAGAAGGGAGCCTGCATCGCTGCCAGTTGCGGCATCGCCTTGACGGACTGGCCAAACCCCATCAAATGTTGATAGGTCATGTCGCGGGTGCAGCCCGGAATCAGCGACTCGACCAGATGGAGCGTCTGACAGCCAACCACCCAGGCCGGTGTTCCCAGGCGCATCTCGCTCGGCCAGTGCGCAAACTGATATTCGGGAGCCATGCCGCCCAGAACCCATTGTGCGACCAGTGGGGCAAGCTGCCCATTCAATTGCAGCGCTTCGATCAGGTGCTTTTCCAGTCGCGTTCGCACCTGGGCTGGATGCAGGTGCAGAAACTCCTTGGCATAAAGATCGAAGCCGGCGAAGTGGGTGGATGCGATATCCAGTTCCGGATCCAGGTCCAGCAGCATGGCGGCAATCAGCAATTGCTCGATGAGCGCCGTCGGTGGAGGTGTTCCCGAGTCGGGAAACCAGCCCAGTGCATTGATGTACTCTCGAGCCTCGGCAGAAGCCCAGACGGCAATGTCCGTCAGTCGCTGCAAACGGTAGTTCTGGCTGGTTTTCAGGTTGTCCGACGACGTGTTTTCCAGCAACAGGTGGTTGCCGAAGTCCGCGACCAGGGACATTTCCCCGCCCGTGTAGCGTTCGGTGACTTGCCCGATGATGGCACGGCTATTTTCATCGAGCCTGTAAGGGGAGTCGGCAGGAGCGTCCAGCACTTGCCAGTAATTTGCATGTCGAGGGGCGTCAGGCAGTCGGGAGAAACGCAACAGATCGAGCAGTAAACGAGTTTCTTCTTCGCCGGCGGGAATGTGCAGCTGCTGGAAGCGCAACCATTGGCCAATGAGCAGGGTTCCCCCCGTCGTTACCCAGCCTCCACACAGGCTGGCGATACGGGCCAGCGCGGCCAGATCTTCGCTGAAACCCGCCAGGCCGGTGACGTCCGCGGTAATGTCCCGAGGCGACACATAGGGTGTGGCAGGCTCGTTTGCGTTGCCGACGAGATTTGGAAAGGAATAGTAAAGACGGCCTGTTTCGTCTACCAGAAAGATGGCGTGTGCGGGAATCGAGCGCCGTTCGCGAATCTCGGAAAAACCGGCGCGCCGAAGCAGAATCGACAAGGAAACACTGGCGCTTCGATGGGCCCTAGAAAACAGAGAACCTTCCACCATGGGGGCCTGGATACGATCCCAATCCCAGGCAAGTTGCTCTACAGCGTATGGACTTTCAATAAAGTGAGTGAGAGTGTCGATAATGCTCTGCTTTTGTTGTTCATCTAAATCGGCGTCAAGTTTTGAAATGTCTGTTTGCATTGAATAAGTTCGGCTTTGTAAGTGTTGATGGGCAGGTGCCGAGATTAAGCGAACGATCAAAAAAGTGTTGTTGAAGTTGTGTGTGGAAGTGTTTTTTGAATGAGGGGGCGTGTGAGGGTTGAAGTAAATCTATTCTGGATGTCGTAAATATGCTGATGGTTGGTGATGGTTGGTGATGGTTGGTGATGGTTGGTGATGGTTGGTGATGGTTGGTGATGTTTGGGTGGGGGCTGGATTCTCTTGTTTCATATTGTTTGAAACATGATTGATGTTACGCAACGGTATTCGAGAGGAGATCGCTCACCGGTTGTTAGCGGCAAGATGCTCTATGCCGTGATGAATCGTACAGGCACAACGCGTTTAGACTTCAAGTCAGCCTGCTCTTCATTTCGTGTTGGAGCACACTCGGGCGTTTCGTTAATTACCGCTAAATTTATCTTTCGGACGTACAACTCTAAGGAGGAGCTTCTTGAGGTGCGGCTGTTCGATGAGTCCCCTGCAGGTCCCCATGATTTGTTCTTTTCGGGGCGAGATGTCACAAGGCTGAAGTCGAACTGATCAAGTCAGGTGATGTGGCCGCAAGTTTGATACCCGATACCTTCAGATTCAACCCCGATACTGCCCCGGCGTCACCGCCAGATGCTGCTTGAACGCCCGCTGAAAATGGGCCTGATCGGCAAACCCCGCCTCCAGCGCAACATCCGCAATCAACTGCCCGCGCCTCAGTCGCTCGCGGGCAAACTGAATGCGCTGGTTGACCAAAAACGCATGGGGCGTCATGCCGAAGTGTTGTTTGAAGGCGCGGATCAGGTAGGACGGTGACAGCTCGGCAGCGGCGCAGATGTCGTCGAGGCTGAGCAGGTCGGTGCAGTGTTGGCGGATGAAGTCGGCGGCGCGTTCGAGTTTGAAGTTTGGTTCGCGCAACGGTTGTTCGATGGGGTTCAGGCGCAGTTGCAGATCGCTGAAGAATTCCACCGCTGCGCTATGTTTGCGCAGCACGTCTTGCTGATCGTCGACCAATACCGCGTACAACGCATTCAAGTCGCGAAACAGGCGAGCGTCATTCAAATGGGTATCGGAAAACCGCCGAAACTCAAGTTCTACACTGAAACCCAACTGATGCTGCAAGTCCGTCAGCCACGGCGTTTCCACATACAGCATAAGATACGACCACGGCAGATCATCGATCGGGTTGCACGCGTGTACGTCCCCCGGATTCATCAGCACCACGGTGCCGGCTGCCACTTCGAACGTTGATTGCTCATGCACATAGGTGCTACGCCCGGCGGTGATTGCGCCGATGGAAAAATGCGCGTGTGAATGTCGGGAATAACAGACCTCGCGCCCATCGGCGATGGCCCGGGCCTCGATGAAGGGCAGGGCGTCGTCGCGCCAGAAGCGCGGGGCTTGTTCAGGGTTTTTGGCGGCAGTGTGTTTCATTGTTGAGGTTCCCGGCAGTCGGGCTTGAGTTTAGCGAGTGCTGACTGCCGTTAGCCAGTCAGCGCTATTTCGTGAATCGCAGCTCATCGATGTACACACTATCACCGGGGACTGCGATCTGAACCTTTGTAAACGGACGTTGGATGGTGTACCCGAATGACTTCTCGCCAGCACCATGCGCAGGTTCATTGAACTCGACGATCTTTGAACCATCCTGCGCAAAAAAACGCACAGTCATTCCTTTTGCGGCGTTTGAAAACCAAAAGCTCAAGCTGATTCGCAGCTCGTCCAGGTCAATGTCCACTATACCTGTGCGAATGATCAAGACTTGTCCGTTAACATGCGTACCGCCTGCTTTCTTAATGGACATCGGGACTGTAGACGCCGGCAGAAGGTGAAAGCGTACCCCGTTGCTGGTGAAAGTCTGTCCGGGAGCAAAATCCTGTGAGGTCTGATCTTCGAAATCCACTGTAATGAGGTTGTTCATGACGGTATACCTTCAAATGGAGGAATAACCAGTGTCAAACAACGACAGAACAATGACACCTGTCAGATCTGACAGGTGACAAAGATTCCCGATGCACGGTTGACTGAATCCGCAGGCTCAACTCTGGCCGGCGAAAGCTCGCTCCAGTTCGGCGATGTCGAGTTTTTTCATCCCGAACATGGCCTGCATCGCCCGTTGGGCCTTGGTCTGGTCGGGGTCGGTCATCATGTGCATGAACGCCACCGGCACTATCTGCCACGACACGCCGAACTTGTCCTTGAGCCAGCCGCATTGCTGCGCTTCCACCGGCCCGCCGGCCGACAGGTTGCCCCAGAAATGGTCGATCTCTTCCTGGTTCTGGCAATTGACCTGAAACGAAATCGCCTCGTTGAATTTGAACACCGGCCCGCCATTGAGACCGGTGAAGGTCTGGCCGTCGAGTTCGAAGCTGACGGTCATTACCGAGCCTTCCGGGCGACCGTGGAATTCCTGGCCAACCTTGCTGTAATGGGTGAGGGCGGTGATTTTCGAGTGATCGAAGATCGAGCAGTAAAACTTCGCCGCCGCTTCGGCCTGATCGTCGAACCACAGGCACGGAGTCAGCTTTTGAAAGCGTTGCATGGCAGTCATCCTCGGCAGGTTGGATACGCTGGATTAATAGCGTAGTCAGCCCGGGGCAGGGCGTAGGCGCCATAGATCGACAAGTGCGCCAAAAAACGATTGTCGTTAGACTTGCCGCCCCGATTTTGCCGCAAGGATGCTCTGCAACATGTCTGTCCCTCGTTCGTTGTTCTTTCTCTGCCTGTTTGGCGCCGCTTCGGCCGGTGCCGACCCGTTGAGCTGTCAGCTCACCGATCCGGCAAACAGCTACAGCATCGATGTGAAAGTCGACCACCTGCCGACGCAGAACTTCGAACCGGTGGCGGCGCAAGTCACCCTGCGCGACAAGTCCAGTGGCGAAGTGTTGCAACGCATCGATGCTGTCGAGGCTAGCGATCTGATTCCGCTTAACGATTCGACCCGGTCATTGCGATGTGACGAACAACGGCTGGTGGTGTTTGGCGACTTCAATTTCGACGGACATCAGGATCTTGCAATCCGTAACGGCAATGACGGCGGCTACGCGGCGTCATCCTATGACGTCTATCTGTTCGATCCGTCGAGCCCGGTGCTGGTAATGAACAAGGCATTGTCGGCGCTGACTCGCGAACCCTTTCTGGGGTTGTTCGAAGTCGATTCCACTGCTCGACGGCTAGTCACTCATTCGAAAAGCGGTTGCTGCTGGCGTCAGACTGTTACCTGGCAGGTGCAGGACAACTCGCCGAGCAAGGTAGCCGAAACCATCGAGGTGGCACAGCGGCCGTCCGAAGGCAGTCCGCTGATGCCGGCGGGTTATACCGATGTTACCCAGCGGGAATTGAAGGACGGCAAATGGCTGGAGCAGCGCCGCCTTGAAGGACCGGTGGGTGAGGCGCCGGTGATGCTGCGGGGCAAGCTGGACGGCAGGATCGCATTCGAGCTGTGGTGGCAGATGCAGGGCGGGGTCTACATCGGCGAGGTTCGTTACACCAGCAGTGGCAGCGGCCAACCGATCCGGTTGGTAGGTGAAACCTACGATGACGGTGCGGTGCTGCTGCATGAACTGAATGAGCACGGCCGTGTCACCGGCGACTGGTACGTGGCGGGTGAGCCTGATGAACAGGGCTTTCAGGGCGGAACATGGCACGACGGCGACAAGTCTCTGATCTTCGAAGCGCGACCGACGGCTTTCCGGGTTGCACCGCAAAAGTTTCAAGCGCCCGCTGGCGATCAGCGTGAAGGACGTTACGTGATGATAGCGTCGGACGGGCGATCGGCCTGGCTGACGATCAAGATTACGCCGACCACCGAGAAGGGCGCGGGAGAGCAGGCATCCATCCAGATGGCTGTGACGCAGGCTGGAAAACCACCCCGCCAGGAAACCCGGCAATGGCCTTTGCAGGCGGGTAATCTGGTGATCGGTCAGGATCAGATTGCCGAGCCGCTCTACCGTTTGCGCCTGCTCGACGGGGCGGTACAGGTGGATGGGGCCGGTGACTTTTGGGAATTCAGAGGGGCTTACGTCAAGCAGCCCTGAAGATAATTGTTGTCTTAATGACAATGGATGAAGTCAATATGACTCTCTCGTGGTTGAGTCATATTGACTTCATTTTGGTTGGGGCATTGATTTGAAAAGAAAAAAAAGCTGGCACGAGAGTTGATACACCTTCCGTACAAACTGATCCGCTCAGGAGTACGAAACATGTTCACTCTCTTCGAGAGTCCGCTGAACGTTCTGTATCTGTCGAGCAAAGTGCTCGTCGCCGGCCTGGTCATGTTGCTGGCCGGGATTTACGGCGCTTATTTGTATCAGGGCCACATGCCCATTGCGTTGCTGGTAGCGCTGCACGCCATGACCATTGTCGGTCCGACGCTGATCAAGATCGGCTATGTGATGCGCCTGCTTTCACAATACCGGTTGGGCCAGTCCCCGGCAGGGGCGGTGGCCTGAGATGCGCAGACTCGCAACCGCACCTGTGTTCAGCCTGGGCTTTCGGCCGCTGTTTCTGGCCGGCGCCGGATTTGCGGCTCTGGCGATTCTGATTTGGGGCTTGTGGCTTTACGGCCACTGGTTCGACCTGCAACCGGCTGGCGGCATGCTCGCCTGGCATCGGCATGAAATGCCGTTCGGTTTCGCGGTGGCGATCGTTGCCGGGTTTCTGCTGACGGCGGTGCCCAACTGGACCGGGATTCCAGGCGTGCGCGGCGGGGCGCTGATTGCGTTGGTTTCGGTCTGGCTGCTCGGACGTATGGCGTGGTGGTTGCCGTTGCCCGTTGCATTGATCCTCGCGCTGCAATGGGCATTTCTGCCCCTGCTGGCGGTGGTGCTGGCACGGGATCTGATCGCTGCGGGCAAACGCGACAATTACCCGATCGTGCTGGTACTCGGGTTGATGGCGGGTTGTCAGGCGCTGACTCTGATCGGCATCTTCAGGGACGACGCTGGTTTGCAGCGTCAAGGCGTACTGGGTGCGTTGTGGCTGATTGCGGCGCTGATGACCGTGATCGGCGGGCGGGTGATTCCGTTCTTCATCCAGCGTGGCTTGAACCGTCCACCGGCACCGAGCGCCCATCCGTTACCCACACGGCTGCTGTTGATCGGCAGTCTGCTGACGGCGATCACGTTTGCGGCGGGTCTTGACGATTCGCCCCGGCCCTGGATGGCAGCGCTGTTCGTGCTCACCGGCAGTTTGCAAATACTGCGGCTGATCCGCTGGCATGATCGCGGGATGTGGCGGGTGCCGCTGCTCTGGTCGCTGTACCTGGCTTACAGCTGGATGGCGCTGGCGATCTGGGCCATGGCGGCGTGGCATCTGGGGCTGCTCGGCCAGCAAAGCCTGGTAACCCATGCGCTGGCGGTTGGCGGCGTGGGCGGGTTGATTCTGGCGATGATTGCTCGGGTCAGCCTCGGTCACACCGGGCGGCTGTTGCAGCCACCGAAGGCCGTGGTGCTGGGTTTTGCGCTGGTATTGATCGCGGCGGGCTGCCGGGTGTTGCTGGTGCCGTTTTCCAGTCTTGGGCTGGGGTTGTCCGTGGTGCTCTGGTGCGCGGGGTTCGCGCTGTTTTTGCGGCATTACACCGGGATCCTGCTCAAACCGAGGCTGTAGTTTTTTATCCGCGACGCTCTGCAATCATCAACAACGACTGCGGCACGGGACTTTGTGGATGTTGCGGCTCCCGCAGGCTGGTCAACTGAAACCCGGCCATGTCCAGCGCATTCAGCCAGCTGGACAAGGTGCGGAAATACCATGGCATCGGCTGCCACTGCCCCTTGAAGCCGTCGAAGGTTTCCTCGCGCCAGCCATCCTGATAATCACCTGCGGCCACCGACCACGGGTGCAGCGTCTGGATGACCAGCGCACCGCCGGGCACGAGCAGGGCATTCAGGGCGGCAAGCAGCGGGATGATGTTCTGATGCAGCAGGGAGAAGTTCGCGCAGATCAGGTTGTAATCGCGGCCGATGTCGACTTTCACTTCTACCAAATCTTCATAGCTGGCGACCTGCACCGGTGACGATCCCGCCGCTTGTGCCGCCTCGACCAGCGTGGCATCGCCGTCCACTCCGACCACTTCGATCCCGCGCTCTGCCAGCGCCCGCAACAGCCAGCCTTCGCCGCACCCCAGATCGAGCACACGTTCAGGTTGGCGCCCCATCAACGCCAGCAGAATCGCCTGATCGGTGACTTGCCGGCGGCTCTCGATGGCGCCGCTGCGGATGGCTTCGGTCCAGGCCCGGGCATTGTGGTGCCAGCTCTGGAGGAGGGTGGATTCAGGCGAGGACATGGCGAACTCCGAGGATGCGGGTGCAGGCAAGGATAGGTCAGGTGCAGTCGACCAGACGAATCCGGTTGCGTCCGCCGCGCTTGGATTCGTAGAGCGCGCTGTCGCCCTGTTCGATCAATGCCGCGAGGCTGGTCGGTGGCTGGTCGAACACTTTGGCGCCAATGCTCAAGGTAACGGCTTCAGGGGTGATGTAGGCCTGCGAAGTCAGCGCCTGAAACTGCTCACGCAGCTCACTGCCCAGCACCATGATCTGTTCGTGGGAAGCATCGCCCAGCAACATGACGAATTCATCACCGCCCAGTCTTGCCGCCAGCGCGCCCTGAGGCAGCTGCGAGCGGATCATTTCGCTGAGCGAGATCAGCAGGCGGTCACCGGCGGTGTGGCCATACAAGTCGTTGATCAGTTTGAAGTTGTCGATGTCGATCAGCAGCAGGGCGCCGGGGCGGGCGCTGGAGACTTCCCTGAGCAGGCGCGGTGCGCTGACTTCGAGGGCGCGGCGGTTGTACAGCGCGGTCAGCGGATCCCGGGCGGCCAGTTCGGCGATCTGTTTTTCACGGCGGTAGCGCTCGGTGCCGGTCATCGACAGCGCAATCAGCATGATTGCCATCGCGCCTTCGACCAGAGAGATCTGAATGATCTCGCCGCGCAGCGACGCCAGATCGATCAGCGTGCCCGGAATCACCGCGATGATCGCCTTGGTGAAATAGAACACGCCGTGGATCAACAGCACATAACGCAGTTGCACGGCGCCGATGCTCAGCGACTTGCCATGCGGGCGCAGCAACAGACTGGCTCGCAGCATCAACGCGGCTACCAGCAGCGAGTTGGCCACCAGCATGATCTTCGACCACGAGGGATCTTCCGGTAACAGCAGCAACGCCAGCCACACGAGGAACATCAAGTACCAGGCTCGCGATAGCGACCGCTGGGTAAACCGCGCGACGCCCAGCAGGAACAGCCAGTGCGCAACGACCAGCAAGCCGTTGGCGAACCAGATGCCAATCAATGGATAACCGTTGGCGCGCAGCAGGGCCAGGCTCGAACCGACGGTGATGGTGGCGAAACCGGCGCTCCAGAACAGCAACGAGGATTCGCGGATGCTGCGCCATTCGACCGCCAGGTAAAGGGCGGCCGCCGCTGCCAGTGCGGTGGAAATGGTCAACATCGTAAGGGGGTCGAGCGCCATGAAGGGAGTGGTCTGTCTGAATAGTGGTAATGGGCCACGATTGTAAGCGTTCCCCCATGGCGCTGCTATTTCACTCACCGGATATTCCATTTTGTGGGAGGTGTGCCATGGATCGACTGACCGGCGGTTGCTTGTGCGACGCGTCGTGGCTGCCGGCCTTTCCATTGGCCAGACATTACGTGCGTGAACGCGAGGGAACGGAACGAACCGAAGAATAGCCGGGGTCAGGCCTGGTGCCTGAGCCCGGCCAATAGGGTCAGCCGCGAATGAAGGCCAGCAGATCCGCGTTGATCGTTGGCGCCTCGGTGGTCGGCATGCCGTGGGGGAAGCCCGGATAAATCTTCAGCGTGCTGTTTTTCAGCAGTTTGGCCGAGAGCACACCGGAGTCTTCATACGGCACGATCTGGTCGTCATCGCCGTGCATCACCAGCACCGGGATCGAAATGCCTTTCAGGTCTTCCGTGAAGTCGGTCTGCGAGAACGCGACGATGCCGTCATAGTGAGCCTTGGCGCCGCCCATCATGCCCTGACGCCACCAGTTGAGCACGACGGGTTCCGAAGGCTTGGCGCCCGGCCGGTTGTAGCCATAGAACGGACCGGCCGGCACATCGTGATAGAACTGCGCACGATTGGCTGCCAATTGGGCCTGAAGATCGTCGAATACCGACTTCGGCAGACCACCCGGATTGCTCTCGGTTTTCACCATCAGCGGCGGCACGGCACTGATGATCGCGGCTTTCGACACCCGATCTTCGCCATGCCGGGCGATGTAATGGATGACTTCGCCGCCACCGGTGGAGTGGCCGACATGCACGGCTTTCTGCGTCCCCAGATGATTGACCACTGCCGCCACGTCGTCAGCGTAGTGATCCATGTCGTGGCCGTCCCAGACCTGGCTCGAACGCCCGTGACCCCGTCGGTCATGAGCCACGACCCGGAAACCCTGGGCAAGGAAGAACAGCATCTGCGCATCCCAGTCGTCCGAGCTCAGTGGCCAGCCGTGATGGAAGTGGATTACCGGGGCGTCTTTCGGGCCCCAGTCCTTGTAGAAGATTTCGACGCCGTCTTTCGTTGTGACATAGCCCATGTTCGCGACTCCTGGAAAATGTGAAAAGGCACGTCTTGCGGTGATAGCCGGAATCAACTGTAGGAGTAAAGTCGGCACTTTGGTCGATGAATTCCCGAACGGAGCGGCATGACCGGTGGTCGCGGCGGCTGGTCGTCGGGGCAAAATGCGCTTAGCTGAAAGGGATAAGCCGAGGCGTGCACGGCATCGAATGCTGTCGCAACGCCCCTTCAGAACACCGTGAGTCTGAGGAAATCCCCGATGCTGACCTTGAACATCAATGGCAAGGATCAGGAGCTCGATGTCCCCGCGGACATGCCGTTGCTCTGGGTTCTGCGCGATGTCGCGCACCTGACCGGCACCAAATTCGGCTGCGGCATGGCCCAGTGCGGTGCCTGCACCGTGCATGTCGATGGCGCGCCGCTGCGATCCTGCATCACGCCGGCCACGGCTGTCGCCCATGGGCAGAAAATCCTGACCATCGAAGGCCTGTCGAGCGACGGTTCGCACCCGGTGCAACAGGCCTGGGCGGAGCTGGACGTGGTGCAGTGCGGCTACTGCCAGTCCGGGCAGATCATGTCCGCCGCCGCATTGTTGGCGAAGATCCCCAAACCCACCGACAGCGACATCGATCAGGCGCTCTCCGGCAACATCTGCCGCTGCGGCACCTATCCAAGAATCCGCGCGGCGGTCAAACGGGCTGCCGACATCGGTTAAGCGAGGGGAGGTGAGTGATGAACAGTCCTGTATCCCGTCGCGGATTTCTCAAGGGCAGCGCTGTACTTGGCGGTGGTCTCGTCGTGGCGTTCGTGGTGCCCGGTGGCAACCGCTTTGCCACAGCGGCGGAAAATGAAGGCAAAGTGTTTGTGCCGAACGCGTTCCTGCGCATTGCGCCGGACAACAGCGTCACCGTGCTGCTCGGCCATTCGGAAATGGGCCAGGGCATCTGGACCGGGCTGACCATGCTGATTGCCGAGGAACTGGACGCCGACTGGTCGAAGATCCGCGTCGAGCACTCGCCGGCCTCGGCTGCCGACTACGGCATGCCGGCGTTTGGCGGGATGCAGATCACCGGGGGTTCGACCTCGACCTGGATGGAGTTCGACCGTTATCGGCTTGCGGGCGCTACGGCACGGCAGATGTTGATCGAAGCGGCTGCCAAGCGTTTCAACGTGGCACCCTCGACGATCCGCACGGAGTCCGGCGTGGTGATTGCCGGCGACAATCGCACCACTTATGGCGAACTGGCGGACGCCGCCGGACAGCTGCCGGTGTCGGATCCGAAGTCGATCACCTTTAAAGAAGCGAAGGACTGGAAAGTCATCGGCAAACCCACCAAACGTCTCGACACCCCGGAGAAAATCACCGGCCGCGCCAAGTTCGGCATGGACGTGCAGTTCGACGGATTGATGACCGCCATGGTCGCCCGGGCGCCGGTGTTCGGCGCCAGCGTCAAATCCTTCGAAGGCGCCCAGGCGCTGGCCGTTCCCGGTGTGCACAAAGTGGTGCAGGTGCCCACTGGCGTGGCGGTGATTGCCGATCATTACTGGGCGGCGAAGCTCGGTCGTGATGCATTGAAAGTCGATTGGGATCTGGGGCCGCACGCCGATCTGAGCAGCGAAAAGCTGCTGGAGAGTTTTCGCAAACTCGCGGCCACACCGGGCATTTCCGCCAGTCAGGCCGGGGATGCCAAAGGCAGCTTTGGCAAAGCGGCGAAGAAAATCGATGTCGAGTACAGCGTGCCGTACCTGGCTCATGCGCCGATGGAGCCGCTGAACTGCACGGTGAAAATCAGCGCCGAAAAATGCGAGATCTGGACCGGCACCCAGTTTCAGACGCTGGACCAAATGATCGCCGGCAAGATCACCGGGCTGAAACCGGAGCAGGTGGAAATCCACACCGAATTCCTCGGCGGTGGTTTCGGCCGGCGGGCCAACCCGACTTCCGACTTTGTGGCCGAAGCGGTGCAAGTCGCGAAGGCTGCCGCGATGCCGGTGAAAACCGTGTGGTCGCGGGAGGATGACATTCGCGGCGGGTATTACCGTTCGATGTTTCTGCATCAGGCGCGAATCGGTCTCGGTGTCGATGGTTTGCCGCTGGCCTGGCAGCATGCGCTGGTGGGCCAGTCGATCATGGCCGGCACCATGCTGGAAAAAACCATGGTCAAGAACGGCGTCGATCAAACCTCGGTCGAGGGCGTGGCGGACAGTCCATACATCCAGGGGCTGGCGGACCATCAGGTCGATCTGCATTCGCCGGCCACCGGGATCAACGTGCTGTGGCTGCGCTCGGTGGGTCATAGCCACACCGCGTTTGTCATGGAATCGCTGATCGATGAAATGGCCACAGCGGCGGGCAAGGATCCGGTGGAGTACCGACGAACGCTGCTCAAGGAGCATGCCCGGCATCTCGGCGTGCTGAACCTGGCGGTGGAGAAGGCCAACTGGAAAGCCCCGCTGCCGGACGGACACGCATTGGGTGTGGCGGTGCACGAATCGTTCGGCAGCTACGTGGCGCAAGTCGCCGAGGTATCCCAGGACAATCTGAAGATCCGCGTGCACCGCGTGGTGTGCGCTGTGGATTGCGGGATTGCGGTCAACCCGCAGAGCATCGCGGCGCAGATGGAGTCGTGCATCACCTTCGGCCTGAGCATGGCGCTGCACAGCAAGCTGACGCTCAAGGACGGTCAGGTCGTGCAGTCCAACTATCACGACTATCAAGTGTTGCGGCTCAACGAAATGCCGGTGGTCGAGGTGCACATCGTGCCGAGCACCGACAAACCAGGCGGCATCGGCGAGGCCGGTGTGCCGCCCACGGCGCCGGCGGTGGCCAACGCGCTGTTCGCCCTGACCGGGCAGCGCCTGCGGGAACTGCCGCTGCAACTGTCGGGGGTGTGAGATGAAACGACATCTGTTGTTGGGCACGGTGATGCTGATCGGGCTGGGCGGCTATGCGTCGGATCTGTTTGCCGACGATCAGGAAGCCTTGAAGGCCTTCGGCACGGTGCAGAAAGTGTTCCAGAGCCCGCGTTGCCAGAACTGCCACATTCCCGGCGATTCGCCGTTGCAGTTCGACGCTGGCACGCCCCACGCGATGAACGTGGTGCGCGGCATGGACGGCAAGGGCGCCGCCGGTTTGCCTTGCGCCACCTGCCACGCCGAAAGCAATCCACCGGCCAGTTACGGCCCCCACGCGCCACCCGGCGCGCCGCACTGGAGCCTGCCGCCGGCCGCCCACAAAATGGCCTGGATCGGCCTGCCGCCGGATCGTTTGTGCGCCATGATCAAGGACCGCGCCAGCAACGGCGACCGCGACTTCGCCGCGCTGATCAAGCACGTCAGCGAGGACAAGCTGGTGCTCTGGGGCTGGAATCCCGGGGCAGGGCGGCAACCGGTGCCGGTGCCGCACGACATCTTCGTCAGTCAGTTCAAGCTGTGGGCGGACGCTGGCGGGCCATGTCCGGTGGCCGGCGGATGAGCATTTGAGTCATCGCCGAATCGGTCTACGCTAAAGACCACTGATGACAATGGAGTGTACTGATGCTGGTTCCAGGCAAACCCGCCAATGAGGCGGCTCGGGTTCAGGCGCTGTATGGATTGAACCTCCTCGATACTGCCCCCGAAGAACGCTTCGACCGCCTGACCCGTCTGGCCAGGCGACTGTTTAATGTACCGATTGCGCTGGTCACGCTGGTGGACAAGGAGCGGCAATGGTTCAAGTCCTGCGTGGGGCTGGACACTACCGAAACGCCACGTTCTGTTTCGTTCTGCGGCCACGCGATCCTCAAGGACGAGCTGCTGCTGGTGCCCGATGCCCGCGAGGACGAGCGTTTCCACGACAATCCGCTGGTGACCGGCGATCCGAACATCCGCTTTTACGCCGGTTACCCACTGACCGTGCCCAATGGCAACAAGATGGGCACCTTGTGCCTGATCGACAACAAACCCCGGGAACTCGACGACGAAGAACGCGAGTTGCTGCGCGATCTGGCCGGCATGGCCGAGCAGGAACTGATGGCCGTGCAGATGGCGAGCATGGACGAGCTCACGCTGCTGTCCAACCGCCGGGGCTTCAAGATGCTGGCCCAACATGCGCTGGACGCCTGCGCGCGGATGGACAAACCGGCGACGCTGCTGTTTTTCGACCTCAACGATTTCAAGCAGATCAACGATCTTTATGGGCATGCCGAGGGCGACAGTGCGCTCAAGACCTTCGCCGATGTGTTGCGCATTGCCTTTCGCGAGAGCGACGTGGTCGGGCGGTTGGGCGGCGATGAATTCGTGGCGCTGCTGACCGGCTCCAGCCACATTGAAACCACGGCAATCATGGCGCGGCTCAAGGAGATCCTCGAGGAGCGCAATGCGACGTTGCATCGGGGTTATGCGATTCGCTTCAGTGTCGGGCAGATCGAGTACGACCCGCGACGGCATGAGACCGTGGACAAGCTGCTGGCGGATGCGGATGGGGCGATGTATGCGCACAAGCAGGCGCTGAAGCGCTGTTAGGGTCGGCCTCATCGCGAGCAGGCTCGCTCCCGATTTCAAAGGGTGGGAGCGAGCTGTCTGTATGGACGCTGCTATTTGGCAAACAACTGCCCGATATCCTTGAACGCCTTGAACTCCAGCGCATTGCCGCAAGGGTCGAACAGAAACATCGTTGCCTGTTCACCCACCTGACCCTGAAAACGAATCCCCGGCTCGATCACAAACCGCGTGCCCAGCGATTTCAGGCGCTCGGCCAGGGCGTGCCATTCCTCCATCCCCAGCACTACACCAAAATGCGGCACCGGCACGTCATGCCCGTCCACGGCATTGGTGTGGGCCGCTTCCTGCGAGGCGTTTTTCGGCGCCAGGTGAATCACCAGTTGATGGCCAAAGAAATTGAAGTCGACCCAGTGCTCGCTGGAACGACCCTCTTCGAGGCCGAACACTTCACGGTAAAAATGCCGGGCGGCGGCGAGGTCGTATACGGGAATGGCCAGATGGAAAGGGCTGAGCTGCATGGGAAGGCCTCAATCGACGGTTGGGTGACCTGAGTCTAGCGCTGTGCTTTTCAATTGTGGGAGCGAGCCTGCTCGCGATGACGGTATCAGGCGCACCGGGGGGCGTTGACTGACAAACCGCATTTGCCTGCAGGTTGGCTCCCACAGGAAAAACGGTACCAATTAAATCTCAGGCAAGAAAAAGCCCGCCAATCGGCGGGCTTTTTATCGGCAGCGCGAAGATTACTCTTCGATGTTGCCCATGGCGGTGGTGTTGAAGCCGCCGTCCACGTACATGATTTCACCGCTGATGCCCGACGCCAGGTCGGAGCACAGGAAGGCGCCGGCGTTGCCGACTTCTTCGATGGTGACGTTGCGACGCAGCGGAGTTTGCGCTTCGTTGGCGGCCAGCATCTTGCGGAAGTTCTTGATGCCGGAAGCGGCCAGGGTGCGGATCGGGCCAGCCGATACGCAGTTGACGCGGGTGCCATCCGGGCCCAGGGAACCGGCCAGGTAACGTACGCCGGCTTCCAGCGAAGCCTTGGCCATGCCCATCACGTTGTAGTTCGGCATGGTGCGCTCGGCGCCCAGGTAGGACAGGGTCAGCAGGCTGCCGTTGCGGCCTTTCATCATTTCGCGACCGGCCTTGGCCAGAGCCACGAAGCTGTAGGCGCTGATGTCGTGAGCGATGCGGAAGCCTTCACGGGTGGTGGCTTCGGTGAAGTCGCCGTCCAGTTGGTCGCCCGGGGCGAAGCCGACGGAGTGCACGATGCAGTCCAGGCCGTCCCACTTCTTGCTCAGTTCTTCGAAGACCTTGGCGATTTCTTCATCGCTGGCCACGTCGCACGGGAAGCACAGCTCAGGGCTCGAACCCCAGCCCTGTGCGAACTCTTCAACGCGACCTTTCAGTTTGTCGTTCTGATAAGTGAAGGCAAGCTCAGCGCCCTCGCGATGCATGGCGGCAGCGATGCCGGATGCGATGGACAGCTTGCTGGCGACACCGACGATCAGTACGCGCTTACCGGCGAGAAAACCCATGTGTTGCTCCTCTTTCAGGTTATTGCGCAGTGGCTGGTGCCAGGAAAGCGGCCTCCAGCAACTGCTGTGTATACGGATGTTGGGGGGCGGCAAAGATACTTTGCGCGTCTCCCTGTTCGACCACTTGGCCATGCTTGACCACCATCAACTGGTGGCTCAGCGCTTTCACAACAGCCAGATCATGGCTGATGAACAAATACGTCAGGTTGTACTTGGCTTGCAGTGAACGCAACAGCTCCACCACTTGCCGCTGCACCGTCCGGTCGAGGGCCGAAGTCGGCTCGTCCAGCAGGATCAGCGCCGGTTTGAGCACCAAGGCCCGGGCAATGGCGATACGCTGCCGCTGCCCACCGGAAAATTCGTGGGGGTAGCGGTGCCGGGTTTCCGGATCCAGACCTACCTCCTTCAATGCCGCAATAATTGCCGCTTCCTGCTCGGCGGCGGTGCCCATCCTGTGAATCCGCAAACCTTCGCCAACGATGTCGCTCACGCACATTCGCGGGCTCAGGCTGCCAAACGGGTCCTGGAACACCACCTGCATCTCCCGACGCAACGGGCGAACCTCGTTCTGCGTCAGGCAGTCTAGCTGCTTGCCTTCAAAACGGATCGCGCCTTTGCTGCCGATGAGCCGCAAAATCGCCAGGCCCAGGGTGGATTTGCCGGAACCGCTTTCCCCCACGATCCCCAGGGTTTGACCCTGAGGCAGGCTGAAATTGATGCCGTCCACTGCCTTGACGTGATCCACCGTGCGCTTGAGCAAGCCTTTTTTGATCGGGAACCAGACTTTCAAGTCCTCGACCTCAAGCAGCGGCGCCCCGATTTTATTGCTCGCCGGGCCTCCGCTGGGCTCCGCCGCCAGCAGCTCCCGAGTGTACGGATGCTGCGGAGAACGGAACAGCTCTGCGCACGATGCCTGTTCGACGATGCAACCGCGCTGCATGACACATACACGATGCGCAATTCTTCGCACCAGGTTCAAATCGTGACTGATCAGTAGCAGCGCCATGCCCAATCGAGCCTGCAATTCCTTGAGCAGGTCGAGGATTTTCAGCTGAACGGTCACGTCCAGCGCGGTGGTCGGTTCGTCGGCGATCAACAGTTCCGGCTCGTTGGCCAGGGCCATGGCGATCATCACCCGCTGGCGCTGGCCGCCGGACAACTCGTGGGGCAGGGCCTTGAGCCGTTTGTGCGGCTCGGGGATGCCGACCATTTCCAGCAGCTCCAGAGTGCGCCTGGTCGCGACCTTGCCAGTCAGGCCCTTGTGGATGCCGAGCACTTCGTTGATCTGTTTTTCGATCGAGTGCAGCGGGTTGAGCGAGGTCATCGGCTCCTGGAAGATCATCGCGATCCGGTTGCCGCGGATGTGACGGATGGTCTTTTCGCTCAGTTCCAGCAAGTTCTGCCCGGAATAGCTGATGCTGCCGGCAGGGTGGCGAGCCAGCGGGTAGGGCAGCAGGCGCAGGATCGAGTGCGCCGTCACCGACTTGCCCGAACCGGACTCGCCCACCAGCGCCAGAGTTTCGCCACGCTTGATGTCGAAACTGACGCCCTCGACCACCCGGTGCGAGCGCTCGCCCGTTCCGAATTCGACGGCGAGGTCGCGCACTTCGATCAGATTGTCCTGATTCATTTCACTTCCTCGGGTCGAAGGCATCGCGAGCGGACTCGCCGATAAACACCAGCAAACTCAACATCAGCGCCAGCACCGCAAACGCGCTCATGCCCAGCCACGGCGCCTGCAGATTGGATTTTCCCTGGGCTACCAGTTCACCCAGCGACGGACTGCCGGCCGGCAAGCCAAAGCCGAGGAAATCCAGGGCGGTGAGGGTGCCAATGGCGCCGGTCAGGATGAACGGCATGAAAGTCATGGTCGAAACCATGGCGTTGGGCAGGATGTGGCGGAACATGATCGCACCGTTCTGCATGCCCAGTGCTCTGGCTGCGCGCACGTATTCGAGGTTGCGCCCGCGCAGGAACTCGGCGCGCACCACGTCCACCAGGCTCATCCACGAGAACAGCAGCATGATCCCCAGCAGCCACCAGAAATTCGGCTGGACGAAGCTGGCGAGAATGATCAGCAGGTACAACACCGGCAAACCCGACCAGATCTCCAGGAAGCGCTGGCCGGCCAGATCCACCCAGCCGCCATAGAAGCCCTGCAGCGCGCCGGCGATCACGCCGATGATTGAACTGAGCACGGTCAGGGTCAGGGCGAACAGCACGGAGATACGGAAACCGTAGATCACCCGCGCCAGCACATCGCGGCCCTGATCGTCGGTGCCCAGCAGGTTGTCCGCCGACGGCGGGGCGGGGGCCGGGACTTTCAGGTCGTAGTTGATGCTCTGGTAGCTGAACGGGATCGGCGCCCACAGCACCCACGCGTCCTTGGCCTTGAGCAGTTCGCGGATGTACGGGCTCTTGTAGTTGGCTTCCAGCGGGAATTCGCCGCCGAAGGTGGTTTCCGGGTAGCGCTTGATCGCCGGGAAGTACCAGTTGTTGTCGTAGTGCACCGCCAGCGGCTTGTCGTTGGCGATCAGTTCGGCACCCAGGCTCAGGCCGAACAGGATCAGAAACAGCCACAGTGACCACCAGCCACGCTTGTTGGCCTTGAACAGTTCGAAGCGTCGACGGTTTAGCGGGGACAGGTTCATCTCAATGCTCCCGGCTGGCGAAGTCGATGCGCGGATCGACCAGGGTGTAGGTGAGGTCGCCGATCAGTTTCACCACCAGCCCCAGCAGGGTGAAGATGAACAGGGTGCCGAACACCACCGGGTAATCGCGGTTGATCGCCGCTTCGAAACTCATCAGGCCGAGGCCGTCGAGGGAGAAGATCACTTCCACCAGCAGGGAACCTGTGAAGAAGATGCCGATGAACGCCGAGGGGAAGCCTGCGATCACCAGCAGCATCGCGTTGCGGAACACATGGCCATAAAGCACGCGGTGGCGGGTCAGGCCCTTGGCCTTGGCGGTGACCACGTACTGCTTGTTGATCTCGTCGAGGAAACTGTTTTTGGTCAGCAGGGTCATGGTCGCGAAGTTGCCGATCACCAGCGCCGTCACCGGCAGCGCCAGGTGCCAGAAGTAGTCGAGGACCTTCCCGCCCAGGCTCAGCTCATCGAAGTTGTTCGACGTCAGCCCGCGTAAAGGAAACCAGTCCAGATAACTGCCGCCGGCAAACACCACGATCAGCAGAATCGCAAACAGGAACGCCGGAATCGCATAACCGACGATGATCGCCGAACTGGTCCAGACGTCGAAATGACTGCCGTGCCGCGTGGCCTTGGCGATCCCCAGCGGGATCGACACCAGGTACATGATCAGCGTGCTCCACAGCCCGAGGGAGATCGACACCGGCATCTTTTCCTTGATCAGGTCGATGACCTTGGCGTCGCGGAAGAAGCTGTCGCCGAAATCCAGTCGCGCGTAGTTCTTGACCATGATCCACAGACGCTCCGGGGCCGACTTGTCGAACCCGTACATCTTCTCGATTTCCTTGATCAGCGCCGGGTCCAGGCCCTGCGCACCGCGATAGGAGGAGCCGGCCACCGACACTTCGGCGCCGCCACCGGTGATGCGGCTGGTGGCACCTTCAAAGCCTTCGAGCTTGGCGATCATCTGCTCCACCGGGCCGCCGGGCGCGGCCTGGATGATCACGAAGTTGATCAGCAGAATGCCGAACAGGGTCGGAATGATCAGCAACAGTCGTCGAAAAATGTACGCCAGCATCTGATTACTCCGTGCCCACAGGGTCGGCTTGCAGTTGGGTTTGCACTTCTACCGCAGGTTTTGTATCGGGTTTGACCCACCAGGTGTTAATGCCGATGTCGTACTTGGGGGAGACTTTCGGATGGCCGATGTGGTTCCAGTACGCCACGCGCCAGCTCTTGATGTGCCAGTTGGGGATCACGTAGTAACCCCATTGCAGCACGCGGTCGAGAGCCCGGGCGTGGGCCACCAGGCTTTTGCGCGAGTCGGCGTTGATCAGGCTTTCGACCAGGTGATCGACGATCGGGTCTTTCAGGCCCATGGAGTTGCGGCTGCTGGGCTTGTCGGCGGCGGCGCTCATCCAGAACTCCCGTTGTTCGTTACCCGGTGAGTTGGACTGCGGGAAACTGCCGACGATCATGTCGAAATCCCGCGAACGCACGCGGTTGATGTACTGCGAGACGTCGACGCGGCGGATCACCAGATCGATGCCCAGGTCGGCGAGGTTGCGCTTGAACGGCAGCAGCACCCGCTCGAATTCGGTCTGGGCCAGCAGGAACTCGATGACCACCGGTTTGCCGGTGGTGTCGACCATTTTGTCGTCGACGATCTTCCAGCCGGCCTCTTGCAGCAGTTGATAGGCTTCGCGTTGCTGCAGGCGGATCATGCCGCTGGCGTCGGTCTTCGGATTTTCGAAGGCTTCGCTGAACACCTGCGCCGGGAGCTGGCGGCGGAACGGGTCGAGGATCGCCAGCTGATCGGCGTCCGGCAGGCCGGTGGCGGCCATTTCCGAGTTCTCGAAATAACTGCGGGTGCGCACATAGGCGCCGTTGAACAATTGCTTGTTGGTCCATTCGAAGTCGAGCAACAGACCCAGTGCCTGACGCACGCGAACGTCCTGGAACACCGGCCGGCGCAGGTTGAAGACGAAGCCCTGCATGCCCGTCGGGTTGCCGTTGGGGATCAGCTCCTTGACCAGTCGGCCCTCGGTGACGGCCGGGATGTTGTAGGCGTTGGCCCAGTTCTTCGCGGTCATTTCCAGCCAGTAGTCGAACTGGCCGGCCTTCAGGGCTTCCAGGGCGACGGTGTTGTCGCGGAAGTAGTCGGTGGTCATCACGTCGAAATTGTAGAAACCGCGATTGACCGGCAGGTCCTTGCCCCAGTAATCCTTGACCCGCTCGTATCGTACCGAGCGTCCGGCCTTCACTTCGGCGACCTTGTACGGGCCGCTGCCCAGCGGGATTTCCAGATTGCCCTTGTTGAAATCGCGACTGGCCCACCAGTGTTTCGGCAGCACCGGCAACTGGCCGAGGATCAGCGGCAGCTCGCGGTTGTTGTTGTGCTTGAACTTGAACAGCACCGTCAGCGGGTCTTCGGCGACGGCTGCTTCGACGTCGCTGTAGTAACCGCGAAACATCGGCGAGCCCTCTTTCGTCAGGGTCTCGAAACTGAACACGACGTCTTCGGCGCGCACCGGGTGGCCGTCATGGAAGCGCGCTTCGGGGCGCAGGTAGAAGCGCACCCAGCTGTTGTCCGGGGCCTTTTCGATCTTGCCGGCGATCAGGCCGTATTCGGTGAACGGCTCGTCGAGGCTATGCCGGGTCAGGGTGTCGTAGATCTGCCCGACGTCATCTGCCGGCACGCCCTTGCTGATGAACGGGTTCAGGCTGTCGAAACCGCCGAAGCCGGCCTGACGGAAGATCCCGCCCTTGGGAGCATTGGGGTCGACGTAATCGAAATGCTTGAAATCGGCAGGGTATTTCGGTGGCTCGTTGTACAGGGTCACGGCGTGTTGCGGGGCGGCACAGGCCAGCCCGGCGAACAACAGGCTGCAAGCCTGCACGAGCAGGGTGCGAACGGCGTTCATTGACCTTTCTCCGAAGATTTCAGCCACCACGCGCTCAGGCCCAGGGTGTAGGGCGGCGTGCTGACGAAGGCGAACCGGTTGCGGTACGCCAGACGGTGATAATTGAGGTACCAGTTGGGAATGCTGTAGTGCTGCCAGAGCAGCACGCGGTCCAAGGCCTTGCCGGCGGCGACCTGTTCATCGCGGGTGCGGGCGGCGAGCAGTTGCTCCAGCAGATGATCGACCACCGGGTTGGCGATGCCCGCGTAATTCTTGCTGCCCTTGACCCCGACCTGGCTGGAATGGAAGTACTGCCACTGCTCCAGTCCCGGGCTGAGGGTCTGGTTGAGGGTCATCAGGATCATGTCGAAATCGAACTGATCCAGACGTTGTTTGTATTGGGCGCGATCCACCGTGCGCAGGCGCGCGTCGATGCCGATGCTCTTGAGGTTCTCGATGTACGGCTGGAGGATGCGCTCAAGGTTCGGATTGACCAGCAGCAGTTCAAGACTCAGCGGTTGGCCGGTGGCGTTCTGCAGACGCTGGCCGTTGAGCTTCCAGCCGGCCTCGGCCAGCAGCGCCAGCGCCTTGCGCATGGTTTCCCGGGGAATGCCGCGCCCGTCGGTCTGCGGCAGCGTGAACGACTCGGTGAACAGCCGGGCCGGCAGTTGCTCCTTGTAGGGCTTGAGCATCAGCCATTCGTGGCCGACCGGCAGACCGCTGGCGCTGAATTCGCTGTTCGGGTAATAGCTGGTGGTGCGCTGGTAGGCATCGCTGAACAGCGCGCGGTTGGTCCACTCGAAGTCGAACATCAGACCCAGCGCTTCGCGGGTCTTGACGTCCGAGAAGGTGGCTCGTCGGGTGTTCATGAACAGGCCCTGGCTCTGTGTCGGGATCTGGTGCGGGATCTGCGCCTTGATCACGTCACCACGGCGTACGGCGGGGAAGTTGTAGCCGTTGGCCCAGTTCTTCGCCTGATGCTCGATATAGATGTCGAACTCGCCGGCCTTGAACGCTTCGAAGGCCACGTCGCTGTCGCGATAGAACTCGACTTCCATGCGATCGAAATTGTACTTGCCGCGATTGACCGGCAAGTCCTTGCCCCAATAATCCTTGACCCGTTCGAAAATCAGCTGCCGCCCCGGCGTCACCGAGGTAATGCGGTACGGCCCGCTGCCCAATGGCGGTTCGAAGGTGGTGGCCTTGAAGTCGCGGTCTTTCCAGTAGTGCTGAGGCAGCACCGGCAACTCCCCGAGGCGCAGGATCAGCAACGGATTGCCCGAGCGCTTCATGATGAAGCGAATGCGTTGCGGGTTGAGAATGTCGACCCGCGACACTTCCTGAAGCGCCGTGCGGTACAGCGGGTGGCCTTCCTTGAGCAGCGTTCGATAGGAGAACGCCACGTCATAGGCGGTGATCGGCGTGCCATCGTGGAAGCGTGCTTCCGGGCGCAGGTTGAACACGACCCAGCTGCGGTCTTCGCTGTACTCCACCGACCGGGCGATCAGGCCATAGCTGGAGGCCGGCTCGTCACCGGACGGCGAGTACTGGCCGGTGCCGACCATCAGTGGCTCGTTCAGCTCGTTGATGCCGTACTGCAGGAAATTCGGAGTGGTGACAGGGCTGGTGCCCTTGAACGTGTAGGGATTGAGCGTATCGAAGGTGCCAAACGCCATCACCCGCAAAGTACCGCCCTTGGGCGCTTGCGGGTTGACCCAGGCGAAGTGGGTAAATCTGGCCGGGTACTTGAGCGTGCCGAACTGCGCATAACCGTGGCTTTCGGTGATTGTCGCGCTAGCGGGGGAGCTCAAGGCCAGGCTGATCAGGAGCAGGAGGAGGGGACGCTTCAAGTCAGATCCGATCCAGGCGGCTTGGGCTTTGTGGGCCGTACAGTAACAGCTTGTATGGACAGGAAAAAGACAGAGGTTAATGCGGGGTTAATCGGCAAGGCCAAGAGCCCCTCACCCTAACCCTCTCCCGGAGGGAGAGGGGACTGACGGCGATGTCTTGCGTGCTACATCGACCTGAAAAACCGAGTCGATTATGGATTCAAAGCAAGTCGTTCAAGTCGGCGTAGATCTCCAATATCCCCGGATCGGTCCCCTCTCCCTCCGGGAGAGGGCTAGGGTGAGGGAAGGCTTTTGATCCAGGCGAAAAAAAGCCCCTGAAATTCAGGGGCTCTTTGTCAGTGCGGCTGGTAGACCGTGAGCATCTGCCCAGGCTTGAGCGCTTTGCCGGCGCCCGGATTCCAGCGCTTGAGATGTTGCATCTCGACGTTGAAGCGCTTGGCGACCACGTACAGCGTGTCGCCACGTTTGACCTTGTATTGGGTCTGCTGCTTGCCGTCGTCCCTGTCTTTGGTCTTGCTGCTGGTCTTGCTGTTGGCAGCGATGACCGTATTGATACGCCCGCCACTGTTGCGCGCCGGCGTGCGCTTGGTGGTGTCCTGCATCACCAGGGTCTGGCCGACCTTGAGGTTCTTGCCGGTCAGCTTGTTCCAGCGTTGCAGGTCCTTGACCTCGACCTTGTTGGCCTTGGCAATGGAGCCGAGGTTGTCGCCACGCTTTACCCGATAGGCGCGCTTGGCCTGTGCGATCTCGCTCGGATCGGCGCCCTCGAACACCGGTTTCAGCGAACGCGGGCTGATCAGCTCTTCAGGACGCATGGTCTGCAGGCTGGTGGTCAGCAATTGCGCCTTCGACGTCGGCACCAGCAAATGCTGCGGGCCGTCGACGGTGGTGCGCTGCTTGAACGCCGGGTTGAGCTGGAACAGCTCGTCCTCGTCGATGTTGGCTACCGCGGCGACCTTGGACAGGTCCATGCGCTGGTTGATTTCGACGACCTGGAAGTAAGGCTCGTTGGCGATCGGGTTGAGGTTGACCCCGTAGGCTTCCGGCGCCAGCACCACTTGCGACAGGGCCAGCAGTTTCGGCACGTAGGCCTGGGTTTCCGCCGGCAGCGGCAGGTTCCAGTAGTCGGTTGGCAAACCCAGGCGTTCGTTGCGTTCGATGGCGCGGCTGACCGTGCCTTCACCGGCGTTGTAGGCGGCGAGAGCCAACAGCCAGTCACCGTTGAACATGTCGTGCAGGCGGGTCAGGTAATCCATCGCAGCGGTGGTCGAGGCGGTGATGTCGCGACGGCCGTCGTAGAAACGGGTCTGGCGCAGGTTGTAGTAGCGCCCGGTGGACGGGATGAACTGCCAGAGGCCTACCGCATCGGCGCGGGAGTAGGCCATCGGGTTATAGGCGCTCTCGATGACCGGCAGCAGCGCCAGTTCCAGCGGCATGTTGCGTTCTTCGAGGCGTTCGACGATGTAGTGAATGTATAGGCTGCCGCGTTCGCCGGCGTTTTCGAGGAAGGAAGGATTACTGGCAAACCACAGGCGCTGTTGCTCGATGCGCGGGTTCACGCCCAGACCTTCCTGCAGCTGAAAACCGTTGCGCATGCGTTCCCAGATGTCCTGGGGCACCTGAGGGCTGGGCTTTTCGGACAACCAGATCGGCTTCTGCTTGGCTCGCGCAGCAATGTTCGGCGTATGGGTCGCTTCAGTCTGCGGAGCATGGCTGGAGCAGCCCGCCAGCGTGGCGGACACAGCCACCGCGATGGCTTGCGCCAGGCGGGTCAATGCGTCTGAATTGACGGACTTACGTATGGATGACGACATTGGCTGGAAGTAAGTTCCGGGCAAAAATGTCGGGCGATTCTAGAAAGCGCACCCCTTGCGGTCAACCATTCACGGTTTTTGTACCCAGTGGTGAGCGGCTTAGAACTTATCTTTCCAAGCCCGCAGAGCCGCAAAAACCTCACTCGGCGCCCGGTTTTGAGCGCCGTTCCGTTCGTCCACTTTTTGTGTAACTAATGTTTCACCGGTACGCAGAAACGGGTTTGTGAGCTTTTCCAGTGCGATGGTCGAGGGCAGGGTCATGACCCCGTTCTGCCGTTGCCGGGTGACTTTTTCCAGACGGGTGGCAATGTCCGGGTTGCCCGGCTCCACGGCGGCAGCGAATTTCAGGTTGCTCAGGGTGTATTCGTGAGTGCAGTAGACCAGAGTGTCTTCCGGCAGCGCCGCCAGACGATCAAGGGAATGATGCATCTGCTCCGGTGTGCCTTCGAACAACCGGCCGCAACCGGCGGCGAACAGAGTGTCGCCGCAGAACAGCAGGCCGTGATGGTAATAGGCGATGTGCCCCAGGGTGTGGCCGGGGACGGCGTAGACCTCGAAGTCCCAGCCGAGCACACGCACCTTGTCGTTGTCCTTGAGCGCGACGTCCCGCCCCGGGATGCTTTCGCTGGCCGGACCGTAGACGGTGGCTCCAGTGGCTTTCTTGAGCGCCTCGACGCCACCGACATGGTCGTGGTGATGGTGGGTGATCAGAATGTCGCTCAGCACCCAGCCCGGATGCACGTCGAGCCACGCCTGTACGGGGGCGGCATCTCCCGGATCGACCACCGCGCAACGTTGGGTGGCATGATCCTGTAACAACCAGATGTAGTTGTCGGTGAAGGCGGGCAGGGCACTGATCTGTATCATCTTCGGATTCGCCAAGCGGGTAACATTGGCGCATCTTAGAGGTTCCTGGCGTGTTGGAGAATGCAATGATCGATAAAGCGTTCGCTCAGGCCGATCCTGACTGGCTGGCCCTGATCGGGGCGGCCCGTGAGTGGCTGTCCGGCCCCCTCGGGCAATTTCTGCTGGACGAAGAGCGGCGCATGCTCGAAGACGAGCTCGGCCGGTTCTTCGGCGGCTATCTGGTGCATTACGGTCCGTCCGCCGAAACACCGCCGTCGGCGCCACAGGTGCAGCGCAATGTGCGGCTGGGCGCGCCGTTGCCGGGCGTGGAGATCGTCTGCGAAGAACAGGCCTGGCCGTTGAGCGAGCACGCCGCCGACGTGGTGGTGTTGCAGCACGGTCTGGATTTCTGCCTGTCGCCCCATGGCTTGCTGCGTGAGGCGGCCAGCAGCGTGCGCCCCGGCGGACACCTGCTGATCGTCGGGATCAATCCCTGGAGTACCTGGGGCTTGCGCCATGTGTTCGCTCACGACGCGTTGCACCAGGCCCGCTGCATCTCGCCGTCGCGGGTCGCCGACTGGCTCAACCTGCTGGGCTTCGCGCTGGAGAAACGCCGCTTCGGGTGCTATCGTCCGCCGCTCGCGTCACCCAAGTGGCAGGCCCGTCTGGCCGGCTGGGAACGCAAGGCCGGCGACTGGCAACTGGCGGGCGGCGGTTTCTATCTGTTGGTCGCGCGCAAGATCGTGGTCGGCCTGCGTCCGGTGCGCCAGGAGCGCCGCGAGCCCATGGGCAAGCTGATTCCGCTGCCGATGGCCAAGGTCAATCGTCGCCGTATCGAACCGTAAACCTTCTTTTATTGTGGCCGGGTTTGTCCCGGCCCTGGCCGTCGTCGATCCTTGATCGGCGAGGCCACGCATTTATCTGGATAGATTGGCATGAGCGAAAGCGTCGATAGCGTAGAACTGTTCACTGACGGCGCCTGCAAAGGCAATCCCGGCCCGGGCGGCTGGGGAGCCTTGCTGGTGTGCAAGGGCGTCGAAAAGGAACTGTGGGGCGGCGAGGCCAACACCACCAACAATCGCATGGAACTGCTCGGCGCGATCCGTGGCCTGGAAGCCCTCAAGCGTCCATGCGAAGTGCTGCTGGTAACCGACTCGCAATACGTGATGAAAGGCATCAACGAGTGGATGGCCAACTGGAAGAAACGCGGCTGGAAAACCGCTGCCAAGGAGCCAGTCAAAAACGCCGATCTGTGGAAAGAGCTGGACGAGCAGGTCAACCGCCACAAGGTCACCTGGAAATGGGTGCGCGGCCACATCGGCCACCACGGCAACGAGCGTGCCGACCAGTTGGCCAACCGCGGGGTGGATGAGGTTCGCGGTTACAAGCAGAGCTGAGTCCTTACCACTGAAACCCTCCCGGCGAGCGTGTTAACATCGCCGCTTTTGCACGATTGACCCCGTTGAGAGCTGAACACTGATGGCCACCAGATCCGTTGTACTCGATACCGAAACCACCGGCATGCCGGTGACCGATGGTCACCGGATCATTGAAATCGGTTGCGTCGAACTGATCGGTCGGCGTCTGACGGGGCGGCACTTTCACGTCTACCTGCAGCCGGATCGCGAAAGTGACGAAGGCGCGATCGGCGTCCACGGCATTACCAACGAATTTCTCGTCGGCAAGCCGCGCTTCGCCGAAGTGGCCGACGAATTCTTCGAGTTCATCAACGGCGCGCAACTGATCATCCATAACGCGGCGTTCGACGTTGGCTTCATCAACAACGAATTCGCCCTGATGGGCCAGCAGGATCGCGCGGACATCACGCAGCACTGCACGATCCTCGACACCCTGATGATGGCCCGGGAACGTCACCCGGGTCAGCGCAACAGCCTCGATGCCTTGTGCAAACGCTACGGCGTCGACAACTCCGGCCGTGAGCTTCACGGCGCATTGCTCGACTCGGAGATTCTCGCCGACGTCTACCTGACCATGACCGGTGGCCAGACCAGCCTGTCGCTGGCCGGCAATGCTTCCGACGGCAATGGCACGGGCGAGGGCGCGGACAACTCCGCCACCGAAATCCGCCGTCTGCCGGCGGATCGCCAGCCGGGGCGAATCATTCGCGCCACCGAAGCCGAACTGGCTGAACACCAGGCGCGCCTGGAAATCATCGCCAAGTCGGCCGGCGCCCCGGCGCTGTGGACACAGTTGCTGGAAGCCGAAGCTCAGGCGTAAGGCACAAAAGGATCGTCCGGACACCAAAGCCGTGTCCGGACGATCCTTTTTTTGTCAGTACTGACAACTGGCCACCCTCGCCACATCCGCTCCGACCCTCTACCCTGAGGACATTGGCAGATCACTCTCCGCCGTCTCAGGACACTGAGCCCCATGTACAAAGATCTGAAGTTCCCGGTGTTGATCGTCCACCGCGACATCAAGGCCGACACGGTTGCCGGCGAACGCATTCGCGGCATTGCCCGTGAACTTGAGCAGGAAGGTTTCAGCATCGTTTCGGCCACGGACTACACCGAGGGCCGGCTGGTGGCGTCGACCCACCATGGTCTGGCGTGCATGTTGATCGCCGCCGAAGATGCCAGCACCCATTCCCATTTGTTACAGAACATGGCCGAACTGATCGGCCTGGCTCGTGTGCGGGCGCCGGATCTGCCAATCTTCGCCCTCGGCGAGCAGGTCACCCTGGAAAACGCCCCGGCCGATGCCATGGCCGAATTGAATCAGTTGCGCGGCATCCTTTATCTGTTCGAAGACACCGTACCGTTTCTGGCCCGGCAGGTTGCACGGGCGGCGCGTAAATATCTGGACGGGCTGCTGCCGCCGTTCTTCAAGGCATTGGTGCAGCACACCGCCGATTCCAACTATTCCTGGCACACCCCGGGTCATGGCGGCGGGGTGGCGTATCACAAGAGCCCGGTGGGGCAGGCGTTTCATCAGTTCTTCGGGGAAAATACTCTTCGTTCGGATTTGTCGGTGTCGGTGCCGGAGCTGGGTTCGCTGCTCGATCACACCGGGCCTCTGGCTGAAGCAGAAGCACGGGCGGCGCGCAATTTCGGCGCCGATCACACCTTTTTCGTGATCAATGGCACCTCGACCGCCAACAAAATCGTCTGGCACTCGATGGTCGGGCGCGATGATCTGGTGCTGGTGGATCGCAACTGCCACAAGTCGGTGTTGCACGCGATCATCATGACTGGTGCGATTCCTCTCTATTTGTGCCCTGAACGTAACGAGCTGGGCATTATCGGGCCGATTCCGCTGAGCGAGTTCAGCCGCGAATCGATCCAGGCCAAGATCGACGCGAGCCCGCTGACCAAGGGCCGGGAGCCGAAAGTCAAACTGGCCGTGGTGACCAACTCCACTTACGACGGCCTCTGCTACAACGCCGAACTGATCAAGCAGAGCCTGGGCAACAGCGTCGAAGTCTTGCACTTCGACGAAGCCTGGTACGCCTACGCGGCGTTTCACGAATTCTTTGCCGGACGCTACGGCATGGCCACCTCGCGCAGCGCCGACAGCCCGCTGGTGTTCACCACTCATTCCACTCACAAACTGCTGGCGGCGTTCAGCCAGGCTTCAATGATTCATGTGCAGGACGGCGGCGCGCGTCAGCTGGATCGCGACCGGTTCAACGAAGCGTTCATGATGCATATCTCGACATCGCCGCAGTACAGCATCATCGCTTCGCTGGACGTGGCCTCGGCCATGATGGAAGGCCCGGCCGGGCGTTCGCTGTTGCAGGAAACCTTCGATGAAGCCCTGAGCTTTCGCCGGGCACTGGCCAATCTGCGGCAACACATCGACGCCAATGACTGGTGGTTTTCGATCTGGCAGCCGCCGGGTGTCGAGGGCATCGACCGGGTGCAGACCGAAGACTGGCTGCTGAAGCCCGAGGCGGACTGGCACGGTTTCGGCGAGGTCAGCGACGACTACGTACTGCTCGATCCAATCAAGGTCACCCTGGTGATGCCAGGTCTGACCGCCGGCGGCGCGCTGAGCGACAAGGGCATTCCGGCGGCGGTGGTCAGCCGTTTCCTCTGGGAGCGCGGGCTGGTGGTGGAGAAAACCGGGCTGTATTCGTTCCTGGTGCTGTTCTCCATGGGTATCACCAAGGGCAAGTGGAGCACGCTGCTGACCGAACTGCTGGAGTTCAAGCGCAACTACGACGCCAACGTCAGCCTCGATGCCTGCCTGAAGTGTGTCGCCCAGGAAGATCCTGTGCGGTATCGCGGCATGGGCCTGCGCGATCTCTGCGATCAACTCCACGCCTGCTACCGCAGCAATGCCACCGCCAGACACCTCAGACGCATGTACACCGTGCTGCCGGAAATCGCCATGAAACCGGCTCACGCCTATGATCAACTGGTGCGCGGCGAAGTCGAGGCGGTGCCGATCGATGAGCTGGAGGGGCGTGTCGCGGCGGTGATGCTGGTGCCTTATCCGCCGGGGATTCCGTTGATCATGCCCGGCGAACGCTTCACCGAATCCACCCGGTCGATCATCGATTACCTGAAATTTGCCCGCACGTTCGATGCGAGTTTTCCGGGTTTCGTGGTCGATGTGCACGGACTGCAACACGAAGACGAGGGCAATGGACGGCATTACACCGTCGATTGCGTCAAGGAATGAGGGCGTTTCCCAGTATGCAACCGGTCATGAATCCAAAATACCCAGGGCTGTCGGTGCGCGTTGCCGACGACGGCTTTGCCGCCTATATCTGGGGCAGCGATTTCAGCTTCGAGGTCGCCGCCTATGGCGCGGCCGAAATCGGCAAGCCCGTCGCGCAGTGGGGCGTGACGCCCATCGTGCCGTATCGCAAGTGCTACGGCATCGACCCCGAAGAATTCAGCAGTTTCCGCGATGCGCCCGACAGTGCGATCTTCATGGCCTGGCTGGAAGATCAGCCGGTGGGGCATCTGGTGATCAGCACCAACTGGAACGGTTTCGCCCATATCGATGAGCTGGCGGTGCATGCGCCGGCACGGCGCCATGGTGTTGCCAAGGCGTTGCTGGAGGTGGCGCAGTTCTGGAGCCGCAAGAAAAAACTGCCGGGGATCATGCTCGAGACCCAGAACAACAACCTCGGTGCCTGTCGCTTGTATGAGCGCTGCGGTTATGTGATCGGTGGCATCGACCATCTGCGTTATCGCGGTATTGACCCCAATACCGCCGAGGTGGCGTTGTTCTGGTATCGACTGTTCGATAATCCGCTGGAAAACCCGATCAGCTCGCCAGCATCGCCGCGGCTTGTTCCGTGACGATACTCAGCAATGTCTGGACTGCCGATGTCGGCGGCGCGTGCTTGAAGGTCAGTGCATAAAGGCTGATCGGCACCGCCGGTGACAACGGGCAAGTGTCTATTCCACTGGCCCGGGCACCCAGCGCGGTGAACGGGTCGACGATGGCCAGGCCTTCACCGGCCTCAACCATGCTGCGCATCATCTGATGGGTCTGCACCCGGGTGTGGATGCTCGGTGCCGGGCGCAGTGCCTGAAGTTTGTGTTCCAGCGCCGGGCTCAGCGGGTCCTGACCTTCGAGGCCGACCATCGCCTGACCTGCCAGATCCTGCAGCGAAATGTACTTCTGCTTCGGTTGCAGCCAGCCGTGGGGCGCGAGCAATTGCAGCTTGCCTTGCGCCAGCGGCTGGCAATGGATATCCGGATGTTCGGGATCGTGCAGGCTCAGACCCAGATCGCTTTCGCGCAGCAACAGACTGCGAACGATGTGGCGGGTGGGCTCACTGAGCAGCGTGCAGGGTACGTCCGGCAGGCGTCGGCGCAGTGCAGCGAGACTTTGCGGCAACAACTGCTGTGCCAGCGGCGGGGTGCCGATGATTCGAAGGGGGGGGGCGAGGTATTGCTTGAGACTGCTGGCCAGCCGTTGCACCGGTTCCAGCGCGTCATAAATGTGGGCGATTTCAACTTGCAACGCTCGGGCTTCGGCTGTGGCTTGAAGCCGTCCGCGCACACTGGCGAACAGCATGAACCCCAACTGACTCTCGGCTTCGCGCAGTCGCTCCTCGACATCGCCCGCCGGCAATTGCAGCCATTCGGCGGCGGTGCCCACGTGACCCGTCTGTAAAAGCGCCTGTATCACCTCGATATGACGTAAACGCATGCGTGAAGTCCATGTCCGGCCGTTGGGGTCAGTGGCTGAATCCTACCCCAACTCGGCGCGGATGACTTCTGCTCATAACAATCGGTTATGAAGCGACCGATGGCTCGGGTTCGCGGATCAGGGTGATGCCCGACTGAACCAGCAGAAACTCGTTGTCGTCGATCTTGTTGACGCGGTCGCCAATCGCCAGTTTGTAGGTTGTAACGGGCTCCATGCCGGTGAAACCGTCTGCCGACGGGGTGGATTCCTGGAACTCATGCACGGAATAAACGCGGCCTTCCGCATCTCTTGCATGGAACTGACCGACGAGTACTGCTGCCATCTGCTTAGAACCTCTGGAGATAAAACGCTTGATTTGCGGCTTGGTAGACCGTCATCGAGCTTGGTAAGTTTTCCTACAGGAAAAAAATAATCCGGATGCGGGAAATATCCCTTGTCGTCTGGTGGAATCGTCGCCGGATCATCTATAACTACAGGCTCCTCCCCACGGACAGTCGAGAGTCTTCCCATGAGCAATGTCTATAACGTCGCGGTAGTGGTTGGCAGCCTGCGTAAAGCTTCGATCAATCGCAAGGTCGCGCTGGCGCTGGCGGAACTGGCACCGGCCAACCTCAAGCTGAACATTGTGGAAATTGGCGATCTGCCACTCTATAACGAAGACATTGACGGCGATTCACCGCCGGCAGCCTACAGCACTTTTCGGCAAAAAGTGGCGTCATCCGACGCGGTGCTGTTTGTAACCCCGGAGTACAACCGCTCTGTGCCGGCACCCTTGAAGAATGCGATTGACGTTGGCTCGCGGCCTTATGGCAAGAGTGTCTGGGGCGGCAAACCGGGCGCAGTGATCAGTGTTTCGCCGGGTGCCATCGGCGGTTTTGGCGCCAACCAGCATTTGCGTCAGTCATTCGTTTTCCTCAATGTGCCTTGCATGCAACAGCCTGAGGCTTATCTGGGTGGCGCCGGTACGGCGTTCGATGAGTCGGGCAAGCTGAACGAGTCGGTCAAGCCGTTCCTGCAGAGCTTCATCAATGCCTATGGCGAGTGGGTAGCGCAGCACAAGAAGTGATCCACTGATTTTTCTGACAACATAACGAACCTGTGGGAGCTGGCTCCCACAGGTTTTTTTGTGGTCTGATTCTTTCCCTTTTTATTGAAGGTTGTCGCGAATGCTTGCTGCTTCATTGATTTTCCTGCTGACCATTACCCTGGTGATCTGGCAACCCAAGGGCCTCGGGGTCGGCTGGAGTGCGACCTTCGGAGCGATTCTGGCGCTGATTTTCGGCGTGGTGCACCTGAGCGATATTCCGCTGGTGTGGCAGATCATCTGGAACGCCACCGGCACTTTCGTGGCGCTTATCATCATCAGTCTGTTGCTCGACGAGGCGGGGTTCTTTGCCTGGGCCGCATTGCACGTGGCGCGATGGGGGCGGGGCAGCGGTCGCAAGCTGTTTGCCTACATGGTGTTGCTCGGCGCACTGGTGTCGGCGTTGTTCGCCAATGACGGCGCGGCACTGATCCTCACGCCCATCGTGATTTCCATGCTGCTTGCGCTGCGCTTTTCTCCGGCGGCAACCCTGGCGTTTGTCATGGGCGCGGGGTTCATTGCCGACACCGCGAGCCTGCCGCTGGTGGTGTCGAACCTTGTCAACATCGTCTCGGCAGACTTCTTTCACATCGGTTTCAATCGCTATGCGGCGGTGATGGTGCCGGTCAACTTTGTCAGTGTCGCCGCCACGCTGGCGGTGTTGATGTGGTTTTTCCGACGCGACATTCCGACAGCCTACGACCCTGAACAGCTGGAGCACCCGCAGACGGCGATCCACGACAAGGCCACGTTCTACGCCGGTTGGGCGGTGTTGGTGATCCTGCTGGTGGGTTGTTTTGCCCTGGAACCGCTGGGGATTCCGATCAGCGCCATTTCGGCGGTGTGCGCGGCGTTGTTGCTGGGTATCGCCGCTCGGGGGCACAAGATCTCCACGCGCAAAGTGATGAAAGAAGCGCCGTGGCAGATCGTGATTTTCTCCCTGGGCATGTATCTGGTGGTCTACGGTCTGCGCAATGCCGGGCTGACGGATCATCTGGCCGGTTGGCTGGATGTCTTTGCCGGGTATGGCGTGTGGGGCGCGGCCATGGGCACCGGCGTGCTGACGGCATTGTTGTCGTCGATCATGAACAATCTGCCCACGGTGCTGATCGGTCTGCTGTCGATCGATGCCAGTCAGGCGACCGGTGTCGTGAAAGAAGCGATGATCTACGCCAACGTGATCGGCAGCGACCTGGGGCCGAAGATCACCCCGATCGGCAGTCTGGCGACTCTGCTCTGGCTGCATGTGCTGGCACGCAAGGATATCCGGATCGGCTGGGGGTATTACTTCAAGGTCGGGATTGTGCTGACGGTGCCGGTGTTGCTGGTCACGCTGGCCGCGCTGGCGCTGCGGCTGAGCGTCTAACTCTGTCCGGGCACGTTCGGCCACAGATCCGAAACCAGAAACAGCCGCTCGGCCTCTTCCCATTCGCCCCGGGCATTTTCGGTCAGGCGCACCATCAACTGCGCCGGGGCCAGCGGTTCAAGTTCATCGAACCAGGCACGCAATTGCTGGTGGCTCCAGGCCTGATCGGCCGGGTAATGCGCCGGCGCCAGCCACGCGTGGCGGGGCAGGGGTTGCCAGCGCCCGGCCGGGCGCTGGGCGACAAACGCCGGCCAGTCCTTTTGATGCAGCCAACTGCCGCGCAGATGCTGCGGATGGGCACCGCTCGGCGGTTCGGACTGCCCGGGCCATGGATACAGCAGATAACCGCCCAGCCACAACTGCGCACTGAACGACTCGATATCCAGCGCCGCGAGGGCCTCGCGGCTTTCCGGGCGGGCGGAAATCGGTAGCTGGTGCTCGCTCAGGTGGGCCAGTTTGCGGTCCAGTCGATCATGGCAGCCTGGGCCGAGCCACTGCGCCGGATCGCGGCCGTCACCGTTCTGCGGGCCGAGGTAGAGCTTGATCGCCAGTTCCAGGTGATGCACGCCGTCACGGTCGCGCAGCAGCATGTCCAGTTCACCCAGGGTGTGGCCTTCGCGGCGTATCGGCAGGTTGGCGGCGATCAGTTCGATGCCCGGCGCGTGTTCCACCGCAAATTGCCACAACCTCTCGTAATACAGGCCCAGGCGCCGGGTGCGGGCCTGGGACAGCCATTGCAGCAGACCATAGCTGTCACGATCGAGCCGATGCAGCCAGTGCGCCAGTCGCTCAGGGTCATGCACCCAGTCGCTGCCGGCCAGTGGATGACGTTGCGGCCACGGCGTGGCGTCGAGCATCGGCGGGGCGAGGATCACCCACGCCAGATCGCGCACTTCAGGATGGCGCAATTGGTGGGGCAACTGGAGCAAATCGGGAAATAGGATCATCTTGCGAGCATAGCCTTAAACACAGGCGCACTCTTGGGCTGAAAGGGTTTTGTCTATCCGGCGCTTTCGCCCATAATCGTCGTTTTCGCCGTCGCAGCCCCCCGCAGGAGTCCCATGGAGCAATTTCGTAATATCGGCATCATCGGTCGCCTGGGCAGTTCCCAGGTGCTGGATACCGTCCGCCGACTGAAACGCTTTCTGCTCGATCGTCACCTGCATGTGATCCTCGAAGACACCATCGCCGAAGTCCTGCCCGGCCACGGCCTGCAAACCTCGTCGCGCAAGATGCTCGGCGAAGTCTGCGACATGGTCATCGTCGTCGGCGGTGACGGCAGCCTGCTTGGTGCGGCAAGAGCGCTGGCCAAGCACAACATTCCGGTGCTCGGGATCAACCGTGGCAGCCTCGGCTTTCTCACCGACATCCGCCCCGACGAGCTGGAAATCAAGGTCGCCGAAGTGCTCGACGGCCACTATCTGGTGGAAAACCGGTTCCTGCTGCAGGCCGAAGTCCGCCGCCACGCCGAGGCCATCGGCCAGGGCGATGCGCTGAACGACGTGGTGCTGCACCCGGGCAAATCGACGCGGATGATCGAGTTCGAGCTGTACATCGACGGCCAGTTCGTCTGCAGCCAGAAGGCCGACGGCCTGATCGTCGCCACGCCGACCGGTTCTACCGCGTACGCATTGTCGGCCGGTGGCCCGATCATGCATCCCAAGCTCGACGCTATTGTGATTGTGCCGATGTACCCCCATACCTTGTCGGGCAGGCCAATTGTGGTCGATGGCAACAGTGAGCTGAAAATCGTCGTGTCCAAAGATATGCAGATTTACCCGCAAGTCTCCTGCGACGGGCAGAACCACTTCACCTGCGCGCCGGGTGACACCATCACCGTCAGCAAGAAAGCGCAGAAGCTGCGGCTGATCCATCCGCTCGACCACAACTACTACGAAGTCTGCCGGACCAAGCTCGGCTGGGGCAGCAAGTTGGGTGGTGGAGGCGACTGATGCTCGATCCCGCGCGCAGTTATGACTTGATCGGTGACGTGCACGGATGCGCCCTGACCCTGGAACACCTGCTGGACCGACTCGGCTACCACAAGCAGGGCGGGGTCTGGCGGCATCCTTCGCGCATGGCCGTGTTTGTCGGCGACATCATCGACCGTGGCCCGCGGATTCGCGAGGCGCTGCACATCGTCCACGACATGGTCGAGGCCGGTCAGGCGTTGTGCATCATGGGCAACCACGAATTCAACGCGCTGGGCTGGAGCACCCCGGCTCCGCCCGGCAGTGGCAAGCAGTTCGTGCGCGAGCACACGCCACGCCATGCCCGTTTGCTGCACGAAACCCTGACCCAGTTCGAAGACCATCCCGGTGACTGGCACGACTTCCAGCAATGGTTCTACCAACTGCCGCTGTTCGTCGATGCCGGACGTTTTCGAGTCGTGCATGCCTGCTGGGATGCCGGCCTGATCGAGCCGTTGCGCGCGCTGTTCCCCGATGGCTGCATCGACGAGCACTTCCTTCAGGCTTCCGCCGTGCCGGGCAGTTTTGCCTGCACGGTGTTCGATCGCCTGCTGCGCGGCACCGACATGCGCCTGCCGGATGGCCTGACCATGACCAGCGGCGACGGTCTGGTGCGTTCGTTCTTCCGCACCAAATTCTGGGAAGACGATCCGCAGACCTACGGTGACATCGTGTTCCAGCCCGACGCCTTGCCGGAGCCGGTGGCGCAGAAGCCGCTGACCTCCAGCGAAAAGAATTCCCTGTTGCGCTACGGCGTCGATGAGCCGTTGCTGTTCGTCGGTCACTACTGGCGCAGCGGCAAACCGGCGCCGATTCGCCCGAACCTCGCGTGCCTGGATTACAGCGCCGTGCTCTACGGCAAACTGGTGGCTTATCGTCTGGATCAGGAAACCCGCCTGGATCCGCATAAATTTGTCTGGGTCGATGTCGAGCGGCCGGAGGTGCTGCGATGAGCGCGGTAGCGGTATTGCGTCTGCCATTGGCGGCGGACCTGAGTGGTTTCGTCAAACTGCTGCAACGCATGCAGGTGCCGCATCGCGTCAGCGAAGAGTCGGGCGAGCAGGTGCTGTGGGTACCGTCGGAAATCAGCGAAGACGTGCGCTCTCTGTACGAACGCTTCCCGGCGGGTGACCCGGATCAGCAACTGGATATTCCGGCGGCGCCGACCTTCAAGCGGCCGAGCTTCGCCGAGCAACTGAAACACGCAAAGGCTACCGGCTTCATCCTGTTGCTGAGTCTGCTGGTCGGCGGCCTGACGTTCCTTGGCGATAACCTCGACACCATGCGTTGGCTGACCTTCCTCGATTTCCGGGTGGTAGGCGACTACATCCACTTCACACCGCTGGCCGACAGCCTGGCGGCAGGGCAGTGGTGGCGCCTGTTCACGCCGATGCTGATCCACTTCGGCATCCTGCACCTGGCCATGAACGGCATGTGGTACTGGGAACTGGGGCGGCGCATCGAGTCGCGCCAGGGCAGTATCAACCTGATCGGCCTGACGCTGCTGTTCAGCCTCGTTTCCAACTATGCGCAGTTTGCCTGGAGCGGTCCCAGCCTGTTTGGCGGCCTGTCCGGCGTGCTTTACGGGCTGCTCGGCCACTGCTGGATCTTCCAGTTGCTGGCACCGAACCCGGCCTATCGTCTGCCCCGCGGCGTGCTGGTGATGATGCTGGTGTGGTTGCTGGTGTGCATGTCCGGGCTGATCTCGATGATCGGTTTCGGCCAGATCGCCAACGCCGCCCACGTCGGCGGGTTACTCATCGGATGCTTCACCGGTTTGTTGGGCGGTTTGTACAACCGCCGTAAACTGGCCGCCTGAATTTTTGAATAAAGAGCACGGAGACCCTGATGTCCTCTTTTAACGATTTGATCAAGAACATCACCCCGGACATCTACCAGAGCCTGAAACTGGCCGTAGAGATCGGCAAATGGTCCGACGGTGGCAAGCTCACCGCCGAACAGCGCGAGCTGTCGCTACAGGCAATGATCGCCTGGGAAATCCAGAACCTGCCTGAAGAAGAGCGCACCGGTTACATGGGCCCGCAGGAATGTGCATCGAAGTCGATCGAAGTGCCGAACATCCTGTTCAAGTCGGACGCCCTCCATTGATCGAGATTGGCCGCGGTGCAATCAGCAAAATGTCGGCGCGCCTGGACGGGCCGAACGTGCAATATGCGTTTCGTCTGGATGACGTCGAGGTGCCGGTCAACCCGTTGATCGGCACGACGGTGCGTCTGGAATACCTGGGGGCGATCCATTGCACCCATTGTGGACGCAAGACCAAGACCAGTTTCAGTCAGGGCTACTGCTACCCGTGCATGACCAGGCTGGCTCAGTGCGACGTGTGCATCATGAGTCCGGAGCGCTGCCACTTCGAGGCCGGCACCTGCCGGGAGCCGGAGTGGGGCGAGAAGTTCTGCATGACCGACCACGTCGTCTACCTGGCCAACTCGTCGGGAATCAAGGTCGGCATCACCCGCGCCACTCAGTTGCCGACCCGCTGGCTCGACCAGGGCGCGAGCCAGGCGCTGCCGATCATGCGCGTCGCCACGCGGCAGCAGTCGGGCTTCGTCGAAGACCTGTTCCGCAGTCAGGTGGCGGACAAGACCAACTGGCGCGCGTTGCTCAAGGGCGACGCGGCGGCGGTGGATCTGGCGCAGGTGCGCGATCAACTGTTCGCCAGTTGCGCCGAAGGCCTGCAAGGCTTGCAGGAACGTTTCGGTCTGCAGGCGATTCAACCGGTGACCGACGTCGAGCCGCTGGAAATCCGTTACCCGGTCGAGCAGTACCCGGCCAAGATTGTCAGTTTCAACCTGGACAAGAACCCGATAGCCGAAGGCACGCTGCTGGGGATCAAGGGCCAGTACCTGATCTTCGACACCGGCGTGATCAACATTCGCAAGTACACGGCCTATCAGCTCGCCGTGCATCAATAAGGACTTCAGCATGCGCACCGAACAACCGAAGATGATTTACCTGAAGGACTATCAGGCGCCCGAGTACCTGATCGACGAAACACACCTGACCTTCGAGTTGTTCGAGGACCACAGTCTGGTCCACGCGCAACTGGTGATGCGCCGCAACCCGGCCCGTGGCCCGGGCCTGCCGCCGCTGGTGCTCGATGGCCAGCAGCTGGAACTGCTCTCGGTGACCCTGGCCGACCAGGAGCTGAGCGCCGCTGACTACCAACTGACGGAGAATCACCTGACCCTGCAACCGACCAGCGAAACCTTCACGGTCGACACCAGCGTCAGGATCCACCCGGAAACCAACACCGCACTGGAAGGCCTGTACAAGTCCGGCACGATGTTCTGCACCCAGTGCGAGGCCGAAGGTTTCCGCAAGATCACCTATTACCTCGACCGCCCGGACGTGATGAGCAAGTTCACCACCACCGTGGTGGCCGAGCAGCACAGCTATCCGGTGTTGCTGTCCAACGGCAACCCGATCGCCAGCGGTCCCGGCGAAGACGGCCGGCACTGGGCGACCTGGGAAGACCCGTTCATGAAACCGGCGTACCTGTTCGCACTGGTGGCCGGTGACTTGTGGTGCGTTGAAGACAGCTTCACCACCATGACCAACCGCAACGTGGCGCTGCGCATTTACGTCGAGCCGGAGAACATCGACAAGTGCCAGCACGCCATGAACAGCCTGAAGAAGTCGATGCGCTGGGACGAAGAGGTCTACGGTCGCGAGTACGATCTGGACATCTTCATGATCGTCGCCGTGAACGACTTCAACATGGGCGCGATGGAGAACAAGGGCCTCAACATCTTCAACTCCAGCGCCGTACTGGCCCGCGCCGAAACCGCCACCGACGCCGCGCACCAGCGGGTTGAAGCGATCGTCGCCCACGAATACTTCCACAACTGGTCGGGCAACCGCGTGACCTGCCGCGACTGGTTCCAGCTGTCGCTGAAAGAAGGCTTCACGGTGTTCCGCGACGCCGGTTTCTCGTCCGACATGAACTCGGCCACAGTCAAGCGCATTCAGGACGTGGCCTATCTGCGTACCCACCAGTTCGCCGAAGATGCAGGTCCCATGGCCCACGCCGTGCGCCCGGACAGCTTCATCGAGATTTCCAACTTCTACACCCTGACCGTGTACGAAAAGGGTTCGGAAGTGGTCGGCATGATCCACACCCTGCTGGGCGCCGAAGGCTTCCGCAAGGGCAGCGACCTGTACTTTGAACGTCATGACGGCCAGGCCGTGACCTGCGATGACTTCATCAAGGCCATGGAAGATGCCAACGGCGTCGACCTGACCCAGTTCAAGCGCTGGTACAGCCAGGCGGGCACACCGCGTCTGGCGGTGAGCGAGTCTTACGACGCCGCTGCGAAAACCTACAGCCTGACCTTCCGCCAGAGCTGCCCGGAAACCCCGGACAAGGTTGAAAAACTGCCGTTCGTGATCCCGGTGGAACTGGGCCTGCTCGACAGCCAGGGCAACGAGATTGCCCTGCGTCTGGCCGGCGAAGCCTCCGCCCAAGGCACCACTCGAGTGATCTCGGTGACCGAAGCGGAACAGACCTTCACCTTCGTCGACATCGCCGAACAACCTTTGCCTTCGTTGCTGCGTGGTTTCTCGGCGCCGGTGAAACTGAGCTTCCCGTACAACCGCGATCAGTTGATGTTCCTGATGCAGCACGACACCGACGGTTTCAACCGCTGGGATGCCGGCCAGCAACTGTCGGTGCAGGTGCTGCAAGAACTGATCGGCCAGCAGCAGAAGGGCGAAAGCCTGGTGCTCGACCCACGTCTGATTTCGGCCCTGCGCACCGTGCTGTCGGACGAGTCGCTGGATCAGGCGATGGTCGCGGAAATGCTCTCGCTGCCAAGCGAAGCCTACCTGACCGAAATCAGCGAAATCGCCGACGTGGACGCGATCCACACCGCCCGCGAGTTCGCCCGTCAGCAACTGGCGGACAACCTGTTCGAAGCGCTGTGGCTGCGTTATCAGGCCAACCGCGAGCTGTCGAAGCAAACCCCGTACGTGGCCGAGGCCGAGCACTTCGCCCGTCGCGCGTTGCAGAACATCGCGCTGTCGTACCTGATGCTCAGCGGCAAGCCGCAAGTGCTGGCGGCAACCCTGGAACAGTTCGACAACTGCGACAACATGACCGAGCGCCTGACTGCGCTGGCAGTGCTGGTCAACTCGCCGTTCGACGACGAGAAAGCCAAAGCCCTGGCCAGTTTCGCCGAGCACTTCAAGGACAATCCGCTGGTCATGGATCAGTGGTTCAGCGTGCAGGCCGGCAGCACCTTGCCGGGCGGTCTGGCGCGGGTCAAAGCGCTCATGCAGCACCCGGCGTTCAACATCAAGAATCCGAACAAGGTGCGTGCGCTGGTCGGAGCGTTCGCCGGGCAGAACCTGATCAACTTCCATGCGGCGGATGGTTCGGGCTATCGCTTCCTCGCGGATCTGGTGATCGAGCTGAACGGCTTCAACCCGCAGATCGCTTCGCGCCAACTGGCGCCGCTGACCCGCTGGCGCAAGTATGACAGCGCTCGTCAGGCGCTGATGAAGGCGGAGCTGGAGCGGATTCTCGCGTCCGGTCAGCTGTCCAGTGATGTGTATGAAGTGGTCAGCAAAAGCCTGGCCTGACGCTGTTTCAGGGCAATAAAAAACGCCGCTCAATGAGCGGCGTTTTTTGTGGCTGGATGAAAAAAACCTTATTGGCGCAAATCAAACCGATCCAGATCCATCACCTTCGCCCAGGCCGCAACGAAGTCTGTGACGAACTTTTCTTTCGCATCGGAACTGGCATACACCTCGGCCAGCGCCCGCAGCACCGAGTTGGAACCGAACACCAGATCGACCCGGGTCGCCGTCCATTTCACGCTGCCGGTTTTACGATCCCGGCCTTCGAACTCGGTTTTCGATGTCGGTTTCCATTCCACGCCCATGTCCAGCAGATTGCGGAAGAAGTCGTTGGTCAGGGTGCCGGGCTTGTCGGTGAATACCCCGTGTCTGGTTTTGCCGACGTTGGTGTCCAGCACGCGCAGGCCGCCGATCAGTACGGTCATTTCCGGGGCGGAAAGGGTCAGCAGTTGCGCCTTGTCGATCAGCAACGCCTCGGCCGGCACGCGGTAGGTGTTGGCGGCGTAATTGCGGAAGCCGTCGGTGTGCGGTTCGAGGAAGCCAAACGACTCGACGTCGGTTTGCTCCTGAGTTGCATCCGTGCGCCCCGGATTGAACGGCACGGTCACCGTGTGCCCGGCGTTTTTCGCCGCTTGCTCGACCCCGGCGTTACCGGCCAGCACGATCAGGTCCGCCAGCGAAACTTGCTTGCCCGACGCCCCGGCATTGAACTCGTTCTGAATGCCTTCCAGAATCTTCAACACTTTGTCCAGTTGCTCCGGCTGGTTGGCCTGCCAGAACTTCTGCGGTGCCAGACGCAGACGCCCGCCATTGGCGCCGCCACGTTTGTCCGAACCCCGGAAGGTCGACGCGGCTGCCCACGCGGTAGAGACCAGTTCCGAAATGGACAGCCCGGACGCCAGCACTTTGCCTTTCAACGCCCTGATATCGCTGTCGTCCACCAGTGGATGCGTGGCCTCGGGAATCGGGTCTTGCCACAGCAACTCTTCTTGAGGCAATTCCGGGCCGAGATAGCGTGACAGCGGGCCCATGTCGCGGTGGATCAGCTTGTACCAGGCGCGGGCGAAGGCGTCGGCCAGTTGATCGGGATTGGCCAGGAAGCGCCGCGAAATCTTCTCGTAGGCCGGGTCAAAGCGCAGGGCCAGGTCGGAGGTGAGCATGGTCGGGTCGATGCGTTTGTTCGGGTCGTGGGCATGGGGAATGGTGCCGGCACCGGCGCCGTTTTTCGGTTTCCACTGATGGGCACCGGCCGGGCTCTTGGTCAGTTCCCACTCGAAGCCGAACAGGTTTTCCAGGTAGTTGTTGCTCCACTTCGTCGGGGTGGTGGTCCAGGTCACTTCCAGGCCGCTGGTGATGGTGTCGGCGCCCTTGCCGGTGCCGAAGCTGTTTTTCCAGCCCAGACCTTGCTCTTCGAGGCCGGCGGCTTCCGGTTCCGGGCCGACGTTATCGGCCGGGCCGGCACCGTGGGTCTTGCCGAAGGCGTGGCCGCCGGCGATCAGGGCGACGGTTTCTTCGTCGTTCATGGCCATGCGGCCGAAGGTTTCGCGGATGTCCTTGGCCGAGGCCACCGGGTCGGGATTGCCTTCCGGGCCTTCCGGGTTCACGTAGATCAGGCCCATCTGCACGGCGGCCAGCGGATTTTCCAGGTTGCGTTCGCCCTGATTGGTGCGACTCTGTTCATGGCCGTGCTCGGCAGGTTCGGCCACCAGCGTGCCGTCGCCCGGTTCCTGCATGGCTTCGGGGTGTTTGCCGTAACGGGTGTCGCCGCCCAGCCAGGTGTTTTCCGAACCCCAGTAAACGTCTTCGTCCGGTTCCCACACATCAGGACGACCGCCGGAAAAACCAAAGGTCTTGAAGCCCATGGATTCCAGCGCGACGTTGCCGGTGAGGACGATCAGGTCGGCCCAGGAAATGTTGCGACCGTATTTCTGCTTGATCGGCCACAGCAGGCGGCGGGCCTTGTCGAGGCTGACGTTGTCCGGCCAGCTGTTGAGCGGGGCAAAGCGTTGCTGGCCGGAACCGGCGCCGCCACGGCCGTCAGCGGTGCGATAGGTACCGGCGCTGTGCCAGGCCATGCGGATGAAGAGCGGGCCGTAGTGGCCGAAGTCCGCTGGCCACCACTCCTGAGAGTCGGTCATCAGCGCCGTCAGATCGCGTTTGAGGGCCTGGAAATCCAGGCTTTTGAAAGCCTTGGCGTAGTCGAAGTCCGGGCCCATCGGATCGGAGGCGGGCGAGTGCTGACTCAGGATTTTCAGGTTCAGTTGATTCGGCCACCAATCGCGGTTTGTCGTGCCACCGCCGGCGGCGTGATTGAACGGGCATTTCGATTCATTTGCCATGTTCGGGTCCTTATCAGGTCTTCTGCGGCCGGCTCGTGCCGACTTCGGAGTAGTAAGGCTAGACCCGACTCGGGATGTCGGCTAATAGGCCGACTATTGGTGGCCGATAGGCAAAGTCTTTTACCGCCCTCTGCGGTGGATTTTTCTGGAAATGCACAGACCGTTCGTTCGCGAGTGGCAGGGTTGAGCGCTGAAAGTCCCGCGCTTGAGCGGTTGTCGTAAACATCGTGGCAAGAATCGTGATGGTCATTGGAAATGTTATTGTATAACATAAAAATGATTTCATCTGATCGATGTCACTGACATGTCCGCGTGGCAGTGGCGTCGGTCCCGTCCTTTCTGCCTTACGGAATTCTAGAAATGTCTGCCCGTTTTCCCTCCTTCCAGCCCAGCCTGCTGGCCTCCGCGCTGCTGATCGCATCCCCCGCGTTCGCTGCCGACCCCCTCGAACTGCAACCCCAAGTCATCACTGCCAATCCACTGGGCAGCCAGACCCTCGCGTCGCCCTCGACCGTGTTGAGCGGTGATGACCTGACGCTGCAGCAGAAAGGCAGTCTGGGCGAAACCCTGAACAAGCAGCCGGGGGTGTCATCGTCTTATTTCGGCCCAGGCGCGAGTCGTCCGATCATTCGCGGGCAGGATGGCGATCGCATTCGCATCCTGCGCAACGGCGTCGGCGCGCTTGACGCCTCGTCGCTGTCCTACGATCACGCGGTGCCGCTGGATCCGGTCAACGTCGAACGCATCGAGATCGTACGTGGCCCGGCTGCGTTGCTTTATGGCGGCAGCGCCATCGGCGGGGTGGTCAACACCTTCGACAACCGGATTCCGACCGAAGCCATCGACGGCATTCACGGCGCCGGCGAACTGCGCTATGGCGGCGCCGACACCACTCGCAGCAGCGCGGGCAAACTGGAGGCCGGTAACGGTCAGTTTGCCTTGCACCTGGACGCCAGCGCCCGCGAGTTCAATGACCTGAAGATTCCCGGCTACGCCAAAACCGGTCGTGAACGGGCGAACGACGATGGCGATTCGAAGAAACATCGGCTGGCCAACAGCGACGGTCGTCAGGACGGCGGCGCGGTCGGCGGGTCGTACACCTGGGATGACGGTTATGCGGGGCTGTCGTACAGCAACTACGACTCCAACTACGGCTCGCCGGCCGAAGACGACGTGCGGATTCGCATGCAGCAGGAGCACTACGCGTTCGCCTCGGAAATCCGCAACCTCGACGGCCCGTTCAGTTCGGTCAAGTTCGACGCCGGGTACACCGATTATCAGCACCGCGAGATCGAAGGTGGCGAGGTCGGTACCACGTTCAAGAACAAGGGCTACGAAGCCCGGGTCGAGGCCCGACACCAGCCGTTGGGACCGTTCAACGGTGTGGTTGGCGCACAGGTCAGCCGTAATGAATTCTCCGCACTGGGCGAAGAAGCCTTCGTGCCGCACACCGATACCAATGCCGGCGCACTGTTCGTTCTGGAAGAGCTGCAAGCCACGGATCGTTTGCTGTTCACCCTCGGCGGTCGCCTGGAGCACACCACGGTCGACCCGGATGCCAAAGGCAACGAGCGCTTCGCCAATGCTGACCGCTCCAGCAGTTTCACCGCCGGCAGCCTGTCGTCCGGCGCGGTGTACACGCTGACGCCGATCTGGTCGGTCGCCGCCACGCTGGGCTATACCGAACGGGCACCGACGTTCTACGAGCTGTACGCCAACGGCGCCCACGTCGCGACCGGCACTTATGAAGTCGGGGATGCGGGTCTTTCGAAGGAAAAAGCCGTCTCCAGCGATCTGGCATTGCGTTTCGACAATGGCACGCACAAGGGCAGCGTCGGCGTGTTCTACAGCCACTACTCCAATTACATCGGTCTGCTCGGCACCGGACGCACCCTCAATGATGAAGGCGAAGAAGACGCCGCCGGCATTCCCGAATATGCCTACTCCGGTGTCCGTGCGCGCTTCAGCGGCATCGAAGCCCAGGACCGCTGGAAACTCGGCGAGAGCGCCTATGGCAAGTTCGCGCTGGAATTGTCGGGCGATTACACCCGGGCCAAGAACCTCGACAACGGTCAGGATCTGCCGCGCATCGCGCCGTTGCGCCTGAACACCGGGCTGCTGTGGGAGCTGGATCGCTGGCAGGCGCGGATCGATGTGGAGCACGCCAGTTCCCAGCATCGGGTGCCGGACAATGAAAGCAGCACCGATGGCTACACCACGCTGGGTGCCAATGTGGGGTATCACTTTGACGTCGGCCAGAGCAAATGGCTGGCCTTCGTCAATGCCGAGAACCTGACCAACCAGACCGTGCGCTATGCCAGCTCGATTCTGCGCGACATTGCGCCGGCAGAAGGGCGAAGCATTCAGGTCGGTTTGCGCACCACGTTCTGATCGTTCCCCGCGATCTTGCGCCAGCGTCCCGCGAATCGCGCGACGCTGGCGCCGACATCAGCTCGATTGAGCGGTGTCGTCCTCCGGGATTTCTTCCAGCAGATCCTGTTGCCCCGGCAATTCGGTGATCACGCTGAAATCCGTGACCTCCACCGCACCCAGTCCGTAGCCCAGCAAATGGAACGAGAAGGCTTTGCGCGGTTGCGGGTTGTCGAAGCTGAAATCCATCTCCAATGGCTGATCCGCCGTGGCGACCATTTCCGATGGCAGGCCCAGTTGCACGTCCTGCTCGAATTCCTTGGCCTTGAGCTGGATGTACGCCGTCTGTTGCGGATCCATCGAACGCACGGTCAGGCGCACGCGGGTGTGTGAGCCCTTGGGCATTTCCAGGTACTGCGCGCCGATCAGGTTGTCGGCCCAGTCATCCTTGATCTGCGCTTGCAGCGGGATGACGTTGTCGCTGCCGAACTGATAGCGCTGATTGAGCGGGGTGCGCAACAGCGACAGGTCCAGCGCATCGGCGCGGGCTGCAATCTGCCGCGCATTCTGGCCGCTGGCATTGCCCTTGAATGTGGCGCTTTCGGCGATGAAGCCTTCGCTGGCATAAGCGCGGCAACGTCGCGGCATGTCGCATTCGGTGAGGATGCCGTGGCCGTCGTGGTAGCGCAGTTTGCCGTTGGTGAACGACATGATTTCGCGACCGGTGTCGTAGTCGCGAAACAGCGAGCGGCCGCTGAGTGCAGCAGGTACTGGCAGGTCAAAGTAGTCGAGGATCGATGCACTCAAGTCGACATGCCCGTAGACCCCGGCGTTCAGGTGCGGCAACCGGGCCTGTTCCGGCGCAAGCGTCAGGTTGAAACCCCAGGACGACGCCAGTCGCACGCCATCGATGCCATGGGATTCGTCCGACGTGATCACCACCAGCGTGTCTTTCAGCACGCCCTGATGTTCGAGGCCGCTGAGGAACTGGTCCAGGGCATCGTCCAGGTAACCGACGGCGGCCTGTTTCGGTGTGTCGTAGCGTTGCAGGTATTCATCCGGCGCGGAGTAGGGCTGATGGGTGCCGACGGTCAGCAGTGTCAGCATCCACGGTTTTTTCTGTTTGTTCAGTTGGCCGACGTAACTCAGCGCGCCTTCGAAGAAGGCCTTGTCGTCCTTGCCCCAAGGGAATTCCAGGTAGTTGGCGTTGGTGAACCACTCAAGGCCATGCGTCACATCGAAGCCGATGTGCGGCATGATCTTGTCTTTGGCCATGAAGCGCAGGCCGGCGCCTTGCAGGTAGTGGGTGCTGAAGCCGTGCTGGCGCAACTGGGCCGGCAGGCAGGCCTGATTGCGTTCGTTCTGGGTCAGCATTTCCACGCCTTTGGGCGTGCCGTTGTTCAACTTGTCGTAATCGCCGCAGAGCATGGCGTACAGGCCGCGAATGGTCTGGTGCGTGTGCAGCACGTAGTCGGGCGTGTTCATGCCGCGCTCGGCCCAGCGGCTGAGCCTGGGCATCAGGTCTTCCTGATAATGGCTGCCGATGGCTTCGCGATTGGCGCGGATATAAGCACCGGGAATGCCTTCGACCGCAACGATCAGCACGTTGCGCGCCTGACCTTTTGCCGCCAGCAAGGAGTGGCCATTCAAGTCGAGGTCGGTGAGCCCGGCCATCGATGGCGCCGGAGCTTCGCTGCCACCTTCCAGCCATTCCTCGGCCTGCATCTGCGCGTCGGCCACTTGCGTGGCGAGCAATTGGTGGGGCAGGTTGTACAGACGCCATGGGTCGGCATCGCTCGGCGAAAGGTTCTGTGCGCCCCAATGGGCGGCGAACAGCAACACCGGTGCCGCCCACACAGCGCGGGGAAGGGCCGGAGCCGGTGCTCGACGGTTCGCCCATTGTGCGCTCAGCCACAGTATCAAACCCAGCAACAGCGCGCCGGCCACCGCCGGATGGGCGAAACCGCCGCCGGTGGAGTTTTCCACGAATTGCGGGTCGATCAGGTAATGCAGATCCTGAGGGTTGGGCAAGCGTCCGACTGCGCTGACCAGTTCCGCCGTCGCCAGCGCCAGCAAGCCCCAGAACACCAGCACCGGCAGGGCCAGCCACCACGGCCGGCGATGCAACAGAACCACCAGCAGGCTGCCGATGGCCAGGTCCGACAGATAGCCGAACAGGCTCGACCAGCCTAGTGCCGCACGCAGGCACACCGGCACGATCAGTACCAGAAAAATCAAAGAGAGAAGACGGGCGTCGGGGTGCCGAAACCGTTGAAAAAGAGCGCTCACAAAAAAGACCTTCCAGCCATCAAACCGTCATAAAAGTGTGCGCGATGATACCAAGGGTGGGCTGTCTGATCGCCCTTTTAAACACATGGCCGATCTGCTCCGGTATGCGACAAATTGGGCTTGAAACCCTGACCGGCGTTCGTGTCAGCCCGATAGCGGCGAATGGATGGAGGTGATCGCGACGGCAAATTTATTGTTTCAGGCTGTTTAAGGTCTGCAACCCCAGGCCCACGCCGGCTGCGTTTCTGGACAGGGAAATAGCCACTCAGTAGCATTCGAAACCGACGGATTTTCCCTTTGCACGTCGTCCAGCGTGGAACTCTCAAGGAGCAGGCATGCAAGCGTTCACCTGGGGAAAGCGCCTCGTCGAGTTCGATGACTTCAGAGGAATAATCGTGCGCCGTGAGCGAACTTCGACGCCGACGGGCGTGCGTCAGGATCGATAATGGGGCCGGACTGCACAGGCTGATCTGTTGCGGGATCTGTTCCACAACCTGCCAGTCAGTCAGGGGGAGGCGACCTCGGAGCTCTACGGCCGGGCGCTTGCAGCGCCTGGATTATCCGGAATATCGATTCACCAAGGGACAGGCATGAAAGATTACATTTACGGCAGCGTCCAGATCGAATTCTGGAGTTGGGAAGGGGTGGTCGTACGCGCTGACCGGCTCAGTGAGCCCCGCGGATGGGTCGAAGGGATCATCTGGGTCCGCGCGGATAATGGTGATGAATATCCGGTCGACGTTTCATCGTTGACCTTTCAAGTGCATCCGGATGATGAGGTCTACATCCTCTGTGGCCAGAACAAAGTCACGGGCGCCTCAACCAATGTATTTCTGTACAACGCGCGCAACGACTTTGGTCACTTGCTCGGTGGACCAGAAGAACTCTACAAGGCTCTGGTCGAAACCAAGCGTTTCAATCTGGAACTCTGGAGTTCAGTGTTACTCGGTTTCGTGGCGGGCTGGTATATCGATGGCTGGGGGCTGTTGGCGGCGCCAGCACTTTATGTGTTCCTGCGTATAGGCAAAGTCGTACGAAAGAAACGCTGGAGTGCAGGGTTTGCAAGGCATGTCGAGAGGATGATTACTCAGCAATACCAGCGAGACGTCGTTCTTGATGCGCTGGCTCGAAATATCGAATAACCGCTGTTGAGCGGCAAGACCGGTTGGCGTTGAAGCTACGGGTGCGAGCACATGCTCAAAAAAGGGGCGGCCTGATCATCGATCGGGCCGCCCCTTTTTTACTGCTGAGTCAGATCAATGCATCTTGCTGTGATCGTGGCCTTCCATGTTGGTCAGCGAGCGCACCGGCGCCTGGACTTCGATGGCTTGTTTCTCGCCCTTGGCGTTTTCCACGGTCAGAGTCAGCGGCACGTTGTCGCCTTCCTTCAATTGACCCTTCAGGCCCATCAGCATCACGTGGTAGCCATTCGGATCGAACTTCACAGCCTTGCCGGCCGGCAGGTCGACCGAGTTGACCGGGCCCATGCTCATCACGTCGTTCTTCATGGTCATTTCGTGAATCTGCACGTCTTTGGCCACCGGCGACGCAACGTTGAGCAGCTTGCTGTCGCTGTCGGCCGTAACGGTCATGAACGCTCCGCTGGCCGACTGGCTTGGAACGGTTGCACGGACCCAGGCATCATCGACCGTGGTCTGCGCCGAAACCTGGAAAGCCAGGCCCAGCAGGGACAGGCCCAGTGCGGCACGTTTGATGTTGTTCAGAAAAGGGTTCATCAGCAGACCTCCATGACGGTAAGCAAGTCTTCCGTACACTCTTGTGCAGAAAGCGATTGGGACAGGCCCACGCGCAGGTTGCCGCGGGTGTCGTAGACATAACTGGTGGCCGTGTGCGACAGGGTGTAGGTGTCGCCGGCAGGGACTTTTTCGTAGAAGACGTCGAATTCCTTGGCGGTTGCCTTGGTTTCCTCAAGGGTCCCGTACAGGGCGACGAAGCTTGGGTCGAAGGTCTTGACGTAGGTGTCGAGGATTTGCGGCGTGTCGCGTTCCGGGTCGAGGGTGATGAACACCACTTGCAAGATGTCGCCGTCCTTGCCCATCAGCTTCTTGATTTTTGCCGCGCGGGCCAGCGTCGTCGGGCAGACGGCCGGGCACTGGGTGAAACCGAAGAAGATCATCGGCATCAGGCCGCGAAAGCTCGACAGCGTCACGGTGTTGCCTTCGGTGTCCTTGAGCTTGAAGGTGCGTCCCAGGATCTTGTCACTCAGATCCTTGCCGTATTTGTACGACAGTTGGCCGCGGGTGTCGCAGCCGGCGAGCAGGCCCAGACCGAGCACGCCCATTCCCGCAAGCACCTTGCGGCGAGTCAACAAAGCCGTCATCTAATACCGCCCTTTGCAGCCCGCCGGTCGACAAGACAGGCGGGGGGTTAACCGTAAAAGCGGCGCATGATACCAAAATGAACCGGCAGGTCGGTTTTTGATCACCGATGGATGTCAGATCTGCCGACAAAAGGTGTAAGAAAACATGACGCAGGGTGAGGGGGGCCATCTCTCTAGTTGTATCAAGGGACGATTTTCATATCGTCAGCGATAACAACCCCACTGGGCGATGACCGGAACAGGCAATTGACGACAGCGCCCAGGTTGTTCATCAGAAACCACAGGGGAAGTGTGCATTCCATCGTCGGAGTACCCAGGAAATTCGTCATGTGCAGATCTACTGAGGTGTTGGTTCCGGTAAAGATAAGTTGTTCCATGTTTGCGCCAGCCAGGGTTTGAATCCTCGCACCGGGGGGGCTGACCTTTGCCAGGGAAAGGGTCTTGGTCGCGGGGTCGAAACCCTCGATGTCATAGGGCAAGAACTGAGTGAATTTATCCGCCATGGAATGTGCTCCCTTCGTTGATCTCGGAAACTTCCGAGTAAAGGGAGCATATGAGCCCACCCTGTTTATCTTCTACTGTCACTTCTGACAGTTATTCAGACCGATATGGAATAGTGGGCAACGCCATTTATTGACATCGTATATATAAAGTTACTGAAGATTTGATGCCTCCTCAGCACTCCAGCCTCCGCCCAGCGCGGTGTAAAGGTTCACCTGTGCGACCAGTTGCGCCAACCGGTCAGTGATCAGGCCCTGCCGGGAGCTGAACAGCGATCGTTGGGCATCGAGGAAGGTCAGGTTGCTGTCGACCCCGGTCTGATAACGGTGCTGCGCCAGGTTGTAGTAGTCCTGGGTGGCCTGTACCAGATCGCGCTGGGCCTGAAGCTGTTGCTGATAGGTCTCCCGAGCGGCGAGGCCGTCGGAGACTTCCTGGAATGCTGTCTGAATGGTCTTTTCGTATTCGGCGACGGTGATGTCCTTCTGCAACTTCGCGTAATCGAGGCTGGCGCGCAGGCTGCCGGCGTTGAAGATCGGCAGGTTGATCTGCGGCTGGAATGTCCAGGCACCGGAGCCGCCCTTGAACAGTCCCGACAGGTCCCGACTCGATGTGCCGGCATTGGCAGTCAGGCTGACACTGGGGAAAAACGCCGCCCGGGCTGCGCCGATATTGGCGTTGGCAGCTTTCAGCTTGTATTCGGCCTGGAGAATGTCCGGCCGGCGCTGCAGTAGATCCGACGGCAATCCGGCCGGTACTTGCGCCACCAGATCACTGTCCAGCGCAAGCGCCGGGAGCGTTTCGGGAACCGGCGCACCTACCAGCAGTGTCAGGCTGTTCAAGTCTTGGGCGACCTGGCGTTGATAGCGGGCGAGGCTGGCACGGGTGCTGTCGACGCTGGTCTGCGCCTGGATCTGATCCAGCGCCGATGATTTGCCGGCCTCCCGGTTGCGGGTGGTCAGGTGCAGGCTTTTCTCGTCGGCGGCCAGGGTTTCCTGGGCCAGGGCCAGCAATTCCTGGTCAGCGCGCCAGGTCAGGTAGGCGTTGGCGACGTTGGTCACCAGGCTCAGTTGCGCACTGCGCCGAGCCTCTTCGGTGGACAGCCAGGTCAACAACGCCTGTTCGCCGAGACTGCGAACCCGGCCGAAGAAGTCCAGCTCGTAGGCACTGATGCCGAGGTTTACGGAGTAGGTCGAGGTGATCGCACCTTTGGTCCTGGTCACGCTCGCCGGAACACGTTGGCGCAATTGGTTGGCATTGGCCGAAACCGCGGGCAGCAGATCGGCGCGTTGAATGCGGTATTGCGCCTGGAATGCTTCGACGTTCAGCGCGGCCACCCGCAAGTCGCGATTATTGACCAGTGCGCTTTCAATCAATTGCTGCAACGCAGGGTCATTGAACAGCCCGCGCCAGTCCTCGACAGCGGTCGTGGTCTGGGTTGACGCAGGGTAAGCGGGGCCTTTTGGATACTGAGCCGCGCTGGGTGACGCCGGACGCTGGTCATCGGGAATCAGCGAGCAGCCGCCCATCAGCAACGCCATGGACAGCATGGAGATCGGCAACCTGGACATCAAACAGCCTCGTTCACAAACAGGAGTGGGCGCGAACGCCGGTAATTGAGAAAACGCCGGATCAGGCCCCGGCCATCCATTTCGCCAGACCGTGACGCCCACTGACCCCGAGTTTGGCCGCGGCGCGTTTGAGGTAAGTCTCGATCGAGCTGTTCTTGACGCTCAAACGTTCGGCCATCTGCGGCACGGTGCCGCCGGTCAGCAGGCCCAGGCAGACTTCCTTCTCACGCACTGACAAGGTGATGTCGCCCAGCGCCAGGCGCTCGTCGAACACCTGTTGCAACGGTGTCTGCTCCTGATCGGCCTGGAGTGGGCGCGGTTGTCGGGCGAGGATTTGCCGACGGATCTGCGCGTGACGCTCGATCAACGGCAGCAGGGTGTCGGACAGGCTTTTGAGAAACGACAGCTCCGGCAGGGAAAACACCCGGTGCGTGTGAGGGCGACAGAACGAGATGACACAGCGACGGTTAGAAGTGCGTGACACCAGGTTGCACTGGTGGACGCTGTGGTGCGGGTGTCGTTGCTGCAGCGAGGCTTTGAGTTGAATCAGCAGCGAGTCATTCATCTCGATCATCTTCTGTAACAGCGGATGATCGTCCTGACATTGCAGCGGGTCCGGGGGAGGGAAGGTATCCGGCAAACCGGCGCTGCCCAGGGCCTTGATCTCGACAACGCTGGCCTGGCGCTCGTCGAGTGTCCATTCGCTGAGATCCACCCGGTTGACCGGCACCAGGGTGTCGACCAACTGAAACATGTTGGAGGCGAATCGTTCATTCCCCGTACTGGCGATCAACTCGCCCAGTTGCCAGTAGAAATGCGGGTTTTCCATGTTGCGAAGACTGCCGGTCAGATTCATATCCTTGTCATCCCTGATTTAAAGCCATTGCCCAATCATCTGCCGTGCATACACCTGTGAAGCCGCCAATCCATCATTTCTCCTTGAAATCGATCTGCAGCCGGATTTAAGCCTATACATTTGTCCTACGTCTGTAGGGGAAAACGGGGACACAAAGTGCCACTAACTACGGATTAATGGCGCCACGTTTCTGTCAGTCGGAAGGTTACAGGCATGTAGGACGTATCTGTACGGTCCAGTGAGAACCCCGAAAAACGGGTTCAGAGCGTCAAGTCCCACGATTGCGAAGTCGTAGTCAGCGCAAGTTGATGGCGATTGTCCTACAGGATTTTCAGCCATTTCGTTCCGATTTTTTGGAGGGATGGCCGGCGGGTCGGGCCCAGTCAGCCCGCAGGGCAGCATCAGGAGGGGGGAGTTGTCCGGGTTTCACGTGTCATGCGGGTTTCGGGGCCGATGCTTGAATACGCGCCAAATCACATGAGACGGATCTTATGAACCAATTTGCTGCCGATGCGGCGGACGGTCTGTCCGCGATTTCCGAAACCTTCCCGCTGACGGCTGCCCAGCGTGATATCTGGTTCGATCAAGTGCGTCAGGGGAATTCGCCGGTGTACAACATCGGTGGTTACGTCGAACTGACCGGTGCCCTTGATCCTGCGTTGATGCAAGCGTCCCTTGAAGGCCTCGTGGCCCGGCATGACGCCCTGCGCACCAGTCTGCTGTTGGGGGCCGGTGAGCACGGTCTGCCGTTGCAGCGTTTTGCGCCATCGATGCCGGTGCCGATGCCGTTCCATGACTTCAGTGCCCATCCCGAGCCCGAGGTTGCGGCGCGCCGGTTGACTCAGGCGTGCATCGAACAGCCGTTCACGCTGGACGGCGGGCCGTTGTTCCGTTTCTGCCTCATCCGTCTCGAAGATCGCTGCCATTGGTTTTCGCTCCAGGCCCACCACCTGATTGTCGATGGCTGGGGCTTTGGCGAAATGCTCAAGTCCCTCGGCGAGATCTACAACGCCTTGGCGCTCGGGCAACTGCCGCCGGATTCGGCGCCGTCCTATGTCGACTTCATTCATGACGACGCACGGTATTACGAGTCCGCCCGCTATGCGCGTGACCGTGCGTACTGGCTGGACAAATACCGGCATCTTCCCGAGCCGCTGTTGTTGCCGCGCTATCAGGAACGCTTTGCCGGCGCGACGGCACCGACGCGGATTTTCTCGCAGGTCTTTCCGGCACGCCTTCACGAACGCATGAAACAAGTGGCCCTCGAGTACGGGGCTTCGGCGTTGCACTTCCTGCTGGCGGCGATGCATGTGTATTTCAGCCGCATTGGCCAGCGTGATGAATGGGTGGTGGGCTTGCCGTTGCTCAATCGTTCCGGGGCCCGTTTCAAGTCGACTCTGGGGCTGTTCACTCAGGTCAGCGCCGTGCGCATGGGGTTCGGGCGCGAGCTGGCGTTCAGTGCACTGGTCAAGGCCGTTCGTGATGAGCTGAAACAGGATTTTCGCCATCAGCGTTTTCCCCTGAGTGAGATGAACCGCGCGCTGGGTCTGCTGCGCGAGGATCGTTCACAGCTGTTCGAAGTGACCGTCTCCTACGAGCGGGACGCCCATGAATACCGGTACGCAGAGGCCCGGGGACGGGTGGTCAAAGTGTCAAACCACGAAGAGGGCACGCCGCTGTCCGTGCACCTGTTGAGCAGCCGTGGCGATGACGAGGACAGTTTGTACATGGTGTACAACGAGGCCTACTTTGACGCGGATGAAATCGCGGCGCTGTGCGAGCGATTGCTGTGGGTGCTGGAGCAGGGGCTTGAAGACACCTCGCTGGCGGTGGGCGATTTCAGTCTGAACCTGCCAGCCGAATCGACGCTGCTGCAAGAGTGGAATGACACGCGCGCGGATTACCCCAACGAGCTGACCATCCATCAGCGCATCGAAGCGCAAGCGGCGGCGCGCCCAGATGCGGTGGCAGCAGAATCCCAGGGACAACGGCTGACCTATGCCGAGCTGAACCGACAGGCCAACGCCCTGGCCCATCACTTGACCGGCCTCGGTGTGCAGCCCGATGACCGCGTGGCGCTGGTCGCCCGCCGAGGGCTGGACACGTTGGTCGCGTTGCTGGCGATCCTCAAGTCCGGCGCCGGTTACGTGCCGGTCGATCCGGCGCATCCTGCGCATCGGCTGAGCTATTTGTTGAGCGACAGCGCGCCAGTCGTGGTCCTGACCCAGAGCCATCTGCGTGAACGTCTGCCGGTGCTGAATGTGCCGGTGATCGACATCGATTCGCGCACTTGGCCGGCCAACGATCTCAACCCCGAGGTCTCGGGCCTGACCACCGCGCATCTGGCCTACGTGATCTACACCTCCGGTTCCACCGGCCAGCCCAAAGGCGTGATGGTCGAACATCGGACCCTGTCGAATCTGGTGGACTGGCATTGCACGGCTTTCGACCTGGGCGCGGGTCGCCACACCTCGAGCCTGGCCGGCTTCGGCTTCGACGCCATGGCCTGGGAGGTCTGGCCCGCGCTGTGTGTCGGCGCGACCCTGCACCTGGCGCCGTCCCGCGACGGCAGCGAAGACATTGACGCGCTGCTCGACTGGTGGCGTGCGCAACCGCTGGACGTGAGTTTCCTGCCGACCCCGATTGCCGAGTACGCCTTCAATCGCCACCTCGAACACCCGACCCTGCGCACACTGTTGATCGGCGGCGATCGTCTGCGTCAGTTCAATCGCGAGCAGACGTTCGCGGTGATCAACAACTATGGCCCGACCGAAGCCACAGTGGTCGCCACCTCGGGCCGAGTCGAACCGGGGCGGACGTTGCACATCGGCAAACCCGTGAGCAATGCCACGGCCTATCTGCTGGATGACCGACAGCGTCCGGTGCCGATTGGCGTTCCCGGTGAGTTGTACGTCGGTGGTGCCGGCGTAGCGCGGGGTTACTTCAACCGGCCGGAGCTGACCGCCGAACGCTTTCTCGACGATCCATTCAGCAACCAGCCCAACGCGCGGATGTACCGCACCGGCGACCTCGCACGCTGGCGCCCGGACGGCAACATCGAGTATCTGGGCCGCAACGACGATCAGGTGAAAATCCGCGGCGTGCGCATCGAACCCGGCGAGATCGAAGCGGCGTTGAACAGCCATGAATCGGTGCGCGATGCCGTGGTGCAGGTGCGCGACGGGCAGTTGCTGGCCTGGTTCACCGAACATCAAACGCTGGACATAATGCAGCTGCATGCCCATCTACAAACCCGTCTGCCGAGCGCAATGCTGCCTTCGGCCTACGTGCGCCTGGAGGTGTTGCCGCTGACGGCCAACGGCAAACTGGATCGCCAGGCACTGCCGGCGCCGGGGCCGGAGGCGTTGATCCGCCGCGAGTACGAGGCCCCGCAAGGTGACGTCGAAATCCTCCTGGCGCAGATCTGGGCCGAGGTGCTGCAAGTCGAGCGAGTAGGGCGTCACGATCACTTCTTCGAACTGGGCGGGCATTCGTTGCTGGCGGTCAACCTGATCGAGCGCATGCGTCAGCTCGGCATGAGCAGCGATGTGCGCGTGCTGTTCGGCCAGCCGACCCTGGCGGCGCTGGCCGCGTCGGTGGGCAGTGGTCGCGAAGTCGAAGTGCCGGCCAATCGTATTCCGCCGGGTTGCACGCAGATCACCCCGGACCTGTTGCCGTTGGTCGAGCTGGATCAAGCCACCCTCGACCGGATCATCGCCACCGTGCCGGGCGGGGCGGCCAACGTGCAGGACATTTATCCGCTGGCGCCGTTGCAGGAAGGCATCCTTTATCACCACATCACTGCCTCGCAGGGCGATCCGTACCTGCTGCAATCGCAACTGGCGTTCGACAGCGTCGAGCGGGTCGAGGCTTATGCGGCCGCGCTGCGTCAGGTCATGGCGCGGCACGACATCCTGCGCACTGCGGTGGTCTGGGAGGGCTTGACCACCCCGGTGCAGGTGGTCTGGCGCGAAGCCGAACTGCCGGTGCAGGAAATCACACTCGATCCGGCCGGGGGCGATGTCCTCGCGCAACTGCACGCGCGCTTCGATGCCCGGCGTTATCGCATCGACGTCAGTCAGGCGCCGCTGATCCGGCTGATGTATGCCCGCGACCCAGCCCTCGGGCGGATCGTGGCGATTCTGTTGTTCCATCATCTGGCGCTGGATCACATCGCCCTGGAAGTCCTGCGCCATGAAATGCGTGCCAACCTGCTGGGGCTCGATGAACCGCTGCCGCCAGCGGTGCCGTATCGCAATTACGTGGCCCAGACCCGACTCGGTGTCAGCGAGCAGGAGCATGAAGCGTTCTTCCGCGAAATGCTCGCCGACATCGACGAGCCGACCCTGCCGTTCGGTTTGCAGGATGTGCAGGGTGACGGTCGCGGCATCGACGAAGCCGTGCGTACGCTTGCACCTGAACTGGACCGGCGCGTGCGCCTTCAGGCGCGACAGGCTGGCGTCAGCGTGGCCAGCCTGATTCACCTGGCCTGGGCGCAGGTGCTGGCAGCGACGTCGGGGCAGGAACATGTGGTGTTCGGCAGCGTTTTTATGGGCCGGATGCAAGGCGGCGAGGGTGCGGATCGGGCGCTCGGGGTGTTCATCAACACCTTGCCACTGCGGGTGGACATGGACCGGGGTGTGCGCGATGCCGTGCTGCTGACCCACGCCCGACTGACCGACCTGCTCGGGCACGAACATGCGTCACTGGCGCTGGCCCAGCGTTGCAGCGGCGTTGCGTCGCCGGCACCGCTGTTCAGTGCGTTGCTCAACTATCGACATACCGACCTTGAGGCCCGGGAATCGGCGACGGACCCAGCCTGGCAAGGGATCCAGACCCTGGAGAACGAAGAGCGCACCAACTACCCGATGACCCTGAGCGTCGATGATCTGGGCAGCGCCTTGCAGATCACCACGCGAACCCTGCTGAGCATCGGCGCCCGGCGCATCGGCGACTACGTACAAACCGCGTTGCAGGCGCTGGTCGATGCCCTTGAGCAAACCCCGCAACAGCCACTGAATCGCTTGCCGATCCTGCCGGCGGCGGAGCTTGAACAACTGCTGGTCGAGTTCAATGCCAGTGAAGTCGATTGCTCGCTCGATCAGCCGCTTCAGACCTTGTTCGAGCAGCAGGTGCAACGTCGACCTGACGCCATCGCCTTGCAGGCCGGTGAACAACAGCTGACGTATTGCCAGTTGAACGAACGGGCCAATCGTCTGGCCCATCATTTGCGTGAACAAGGTGTGCGACCGGATTCCCGGGTGGCGATCTGCGTTGAACGCAGCCTGGATCTGATAATCGGCCTGCTCGGCATTCTCAAGGCGGGCGGCGCGTATGTGCCGCTGGATCCCGACTATCCGCTGGAGCGCCTGCATTACATGCTGCAGGACAGCGCCCCGGTAGCGGTGCTGGTCCATGACGCCACCCGCAATCTGTTGGGCGATCCGGGCGTGCCGGTCATTGATTTCGACCATTGCACCTGGCAGCACGCGTCCGCCGACAATCTGCAAGTACCGGGTTTGGGCGCTGCGAATCTGGCCTACATGATCTACACCTCGGGCTCCACCGGCACGCCGAAGGGCGTGATGATCGAGCATCGAAGCGCCTGCAACATGGTGCACTGGGGCTCGCAGATCAGCCCGCCGACCGAGCACGGCGCGCTGTTGCAGAAGGCGCCGTTCAGCTTCGACAGTTCGGTGTGGGAGATTTTCTGGCCGCTGTGTTCCGGCCTGCGGCTGGTGCTGGCGCGTCCCGACGGCAACCGCGATTCGGCCTATGTGACCCAGGTGATTCGCGAACGGCAGATCACCGTGGTCAAGTTCGTGCCGGCGCTGCTGCAACAGTTCATCGAGCAGGACGATGTCAGTCAGTGCACCAGCCTGACCGACGTGCTCAACGGTGGCGGTGAGCTGAGTGCCGCACTGGCCCGGCGCGTCCGCGAGCGCCTGCCATGGGTGCGTCTGCATAACGTCTACGGCCCGACCGAAACTACGGTCGACAGCACCGGCTGGTCGCTGGAACCGGATCAACCGGTGCCGGAAGCCGTGGTGCCGATCGGCAAGGCGCTGAGCAACACTCGGCTCTATGTGCTGGATGTCCACGATCAACCGGTACCCTTCGGTGTCAGCGGTCATCTGCACATCGGCGGGGTCGGGGTCGCGCGGGGGTATCTGGGCTTGCCGGACATGCAGGCCGAGCGCTTCATCGATAGCCCGTTCGTGGCCGGTGATCGCCTGTACCGCACCGGCGATCTGGTGCGCTACCGGGCGGACGGCAACCTCGAATTCCTCGGCCGCAACGACTTCCAGATCAAGCTGCGCGGCCTGCGTCTGGAGCCGGGGGAAATCGAAGCGCGGCTGATCGAGCATCCGGCGGTGCGTGAAGCGGTGGTGCTGGTGCGCGACGAACGACTGGTGGCGTATTTCACCGTGCGCGAAGGCTTCGATGCGCCACCCATCGAAACCTTGCGCGCACACGTGCTGGAGCGTTTGCCGGAGTACATGGCGCCGGGCGCTTACGTGAAGCTCGACGCATTGCCCCTGACCCCGAACGACAAGGTCGACCGCAAGGCCTTGCCGGCACCGGGGGCGGAGGCGGTGCTCAGTCGTCGCTACGAGGCGCCCGAGGGCGAAGTCGAAATCCGGCTGGCGCGGATCTGGGCCGAGGTGCTGCAACTGGAGCAGGTCGGGCGCAACGACCACTTCTTTGAACTCGGCGGGCATTCGTTGCTGGCGGTCAGTCTGGTGGCGCGCATGCGTCAGGCCGGGCTGCACGTTGATGCTCGCGCGCTGTTCAGTCAGCCGACCCTGGCCGCGCTGGCGGCCCAGACTTCGGCGCAGGCCAAACAGATTGAAATTCCGCAAACCACCATACCGACGCTCAACCGCAAACGCCGGCTCTGAGCCGACATCGGCGTCGATTCGCGGTTCCCGCGGATCGACGCCATGACTGGTCGGTCACGGGTCTTGTCCCCGCTTCCCATGTCAGCCACCCAGGCCCCGATGTTTTAGCTTTTCCAGGCTGCGCGCAGCCGTACGGACTCGCCGCTGCACGCTCCTTTTTTCTGAATTTACAGCAGGTTACCCCCATGCAATTTCGCGAGCTGATGGCCGTTATTTCCACCCATGCGATCCGCCTTCAACAGGACGATGAAGACCTGGTCATTCTGGGCGATGACGACGCACTGGACGATGCGTTGTGGGACAGCCTCGCCAAACACAAGGCGCAGTTGCTGGAACTGGTGGCGAGCCACGGCGGCGACTGGTCGAGCCCGGCGCTGCGCATCACCCCGGACATGCTGCCGCTGGTGCAGCTGGATCAGCCGGCCATCGACCGTATCGTTGCCACGGTGCCGGGTGGCGTGGCGAATGTGCAGGACATTTATCCGCTGGCACCGTTGCAAGAGGGGCTGTTGTATCACCATCTCTCCGCACCCGAGGGTGATCCCTATGTGTCGCAGGCGCGGTTCACGTTCGACAGTCGCGAACGGCTGGAGGCATTCACCGAAGCGTTGCGTCGGGTGATCGAGCGCCATGACATTTTGCGCACCTCCATCCTCTGGGAGCATCTGGACGAACCTGTGCAGGTGGTCTGGCGTGAAGCCCCGCTGGTCTGTGAGAAAGTCGATCTGAATGACCGCGAGGACATCCTCGCGCAATTGCTGGCACACCACGACCCGCAATACTTTCGCCTCGACCTGCAACAGGCCCCGTTGCTGCGGCTGGTGGTCGCCGAGGATCCGGCCAACGAACGGGTGGTTGCGTTGTTGCTGTTCCATCACATGATCATGGATCACGTCGCGCTCGATGTGGTGCGCCGGGAAATTCAAGCCTATCTGTCCGGCCGCGACGCCGACGTCGCAAGGGCGGTGCCATTTCGCGATCATCTGGCGAGGGCGCGCCTGGGGTCGGATGAGCAAGCGCATCAAGACTTTTTCCGCGAGATGCTCGGCGACATCGACGAGCCGACACTGCCCGGTGGCTTGCACGACGTACAAGGTGACGGACAGGGCATCGAGGAAGTCTCGTGCATGCTCGACAGCGATCTGAGCCAGCACCTGCGTACCCTGGCGCGACAATCGGGCGTGAGTGTGGCGAGCCTGATGCACCTGGCCATGGCGCGAGTGCTTGGGCAACTGTGCGGGCGCTCGGCGGTGGTGTTCGGCACCGTTCTGTTGGGACGGATGAACGCGGCTGACGGTGTTGAACAGGCCTTGGGGATGTTCATCAATACCTTGCCTTTGCGGGTGGATGTCGGCGCGTCGAGCGTTCATGACGGCGTGCTGGCGACGCACCGGCGTCTGACCGCTCTGCTCGCCCATGAGCAGGCGTCCCTGGCACTGGCCCAGCGTTGCAGCGCCGTGGCGGTACCGACGCCGCTGTTCAGCGCCATGCTCAACTACCGCCACAGCAGCGTGGAGGAAGTCGCCGAGGTGATCGAGCTGTCGCCGGGGGTGCACGTATTGGGCGCCCGCGAGCGCACCAATTACCCGCTGACGGTCAACATCGATGACCTCGGTCAGGACCTGCGCATCACGGTGCTGGCCGACGCGACGCTTGGCGCCTCCCGAATCGCCGGCTACCTGCGCACGGCACTGGACAGTCTTGTCGATGCGCTGCAGAACACCCCGCAAGCCGCATTGCACAGCCTGAACATACTGCCGCCCGCCGAGCGTGAGCACTGGCTGTATGGCGTCAACTCACCGAAGGCAACGTTTCCCGACACGCCTTTGATCCATCAGCAATTCGAAGCGCATGCGCACACCCGGCCCGAGGCAGTCGCGTTGCTGTTCGAGGGCAGGACTTACAGTTATGAGGCACTCAACCGACAGGCCAACCAGGTGGCCCATCGTTTGCTCGCCCTCGGCATTCGTCCGGATGACCGGGTAGCGATCTGCGTTGAGCGCGGTCCGCAAATGATCGTCGGCCTGCTCGGTGTGCTCAAGGCGGGTGCCGGTTACGTGCCGATCGATCCGGCTTATCCGCTGGAGCGCATCACCTTCACCCTGCAGGACAGTGCGCCGGTGGCGGTGCTGATGCAGGCCGCGACTCTGGATCGGATTGCCGGGCTCTCCGTGCCGCAGATCGACCTTGACGACCAAGGTTTGCAAAATGAACCGGAGTCCAATCCACAGATCCCGGACTTGAATCCGGCGCATCTGGCCTACGTGATCTACACCTCGGGTTCCACCGGGCTGCCCAAAGGCGTGATGGTCGAGCACCGCAACGTGGCACGTCTGTTTGGCGCGACCCACGACTGGTTCCGGTTCAGTGCGCAAGACGTCTGGGCGTTGTTCCACTCGTTTGCCTTTGACTTCTCGGTCTGGGAAATCTGGGGCGCGCTGGCTTACGGCGGTCAGTTGCTGGTGGTGCCGCAACACATCAGCCGCTCGCCGGACGAGTGTTACGCGTTGCTCTGCCGCTCGGGCGTCACCGTACTCAACCAGACGCCGAGCGCGTTCCGTCAGTTGATCGCCGCTCAGGGCCGCAGTCCGTTACAGCATTCGCTGCGCGAAGTGATTTTTGGCGGTGAGGCACTGGATCCGGGATCGCTCAAACCCTGGTATGCGCGGGTCGGCAACGCCGGCACCCGGCTGGTGAACATGTACGGCATCACCGAAACCACGGTGCATGTGACCTATCGACCGCTGGTGGCGGCAGACGCGCAATTGACCGCCAGCAGCCCGATCGGCGTGCGCATTCCCGACCTGCAGCTGTACGTCCTCGATGCCCGGCGGGAACCGGTGCCGGCCGGGGTGACCGGTGAGTTGTACGTGGGCGGCGCCGGGGTTGCCCGAGGGTATCTGAATCGTGAGGCGTTGACTGCCGAGCGCTTCATCGCCGATCCGTTCAGCGGGCATGCCGAAGCGCGTTTGTACAGGACCGGCGATCTGGCACGCTGGACGTTAGACGGCGAACTCGAATACCTGGGACGCAACGATGACCAGGTGAAAATCCGTGGTTTCCGTATCGAACTTGGCGAGATCCAGGCACGTCTTGCCGCCTGCGACGGCGTGCGCGATGCGCTGGTGATCGCCCGCGAGGACAGCCCCGGCGACACGCGTCTGGTGGCCTACTGGCTGGCCGCCGAAGGTGTCGAAGCGAGCGTTGCGCAATTGCGCGATCACCTGCTGGCCTCGCTGGCCGAGCATATGGTGCCGGGCGCGTTCGTGCGCCTTGATGCCTTCCCGCTGACGGCCAATGGCAAACTTGATCGCCGGGCGTTGCCGCAGCCTGACAACGAAGCCTTCGCCCGGCGGGAGTTTGAAGCACCGCTTGGCGAAATCGAAACCCGCATCGCCGTGATCTGGCAAACCTTGCTCGGGCTGGACCGGGTGGGCAGGCATGACAATTTCTTCGAGCTGGGCGGTCATTCGCTGCTGGCGGTGAAGCTGATCGAGCGCATGCGTCAGCAAGACATGCAGTGCGACGTCCGTGTGCTGTTCGGCCAGCCGAGCGTGGCGGCACTCGCTGCGACGCTGGGAGGGGACGCCACGGTCAGCGTGCCGGCCAACCGCATCGAACCCGGTTGCACCCGCATCACCCCGGACATGCTGCCACTGGCCACGCTGGATCAAGCGGCCATCGACCGTATCGTTGAGACCGTCGAGGGCGGTATCGACAACGTGCAGGACATCTACGCCCTGGCACCGTTGCAGGCGGGGATCCTCTATCACCATCTGGCCATTGCCGACGGTGACCCGTACGTGCTGCAAGCGCAGTTCGCCTTCGACGGACTGGCGCAGATCAAGGCGTTCGTCCGCGCATTGAACAGTGTCATCGCCCGGCACGACATCCTGCGTACCAGTGTGGTCAGGGAAAACCTCGAGGAGCCGGTGCAAGTGGTGTGGCGTACGGCGCCGCTGGCACTGGAGCGGGTGGATGCCGATCCGCAGGACGGTGATGTGTTGCAGCAAATGCAGGCACACTTCGATCCGCGACACTATCGCCTGGACTTGCAGCGTGCGCCGTTGATGCGCTTCGCCTACACCGAAGACCCGTTGCAAAACCGCTGGGTCGCAATCCTGCTGTTGCACCACATCGTGCTCGATCACACCGCGCTTGAGGTGTTGGTGGCCGAGATGAGCGACGCCCTTGACGGGCAAGTCGACGCGCTGCCGCCCCCCGTGCAATACCGCAACTATGTCGCTCAGGCCCGTCTCGGTTCGAATACCGGGGCACATGAAGCGTTCTTTCGCGACATGCTCGGCGACATCGTTGAACCGACCCTGGCGTTCGGCCTGCGAGACGTACTCGGCGATGGCACAAACATCGTGGACAGCGAACTGGCACTGGATGAGCATCTTGCCGGGCGCCTGCGCCAACAGGCCCGCACGCTGGGCATCAGCGTTGCGAGTCTGGTGCATCAGGCCTGGGCCCAGGTCCTTGCACAGATCTGCGGGCGCGAGGAGGTGGTATTCGGCACGGTGCTGCTGGGGCGCATGCAGGGTGGAGAGGGCGCCGACCGTTCCTTGGGTATGTTCATCAACACGCTGCCGCTGCGGGTCAATGTCGGGGCGACGGCGGTGGAGGCGGGTGTCAGGGCGACCCACGAGCGTCTGGCGCAACTGCTGGTGCATGAGCAGGCGCCGCTGATGCTGGCTCAACGCTGCAGTGGCGTGACGGGTTCAGAACCGCTGTTCAATACCTTGCTCAACTATCGCCACAGCGCGCAACAGACGGCTACGCCGGGATGGGAGGGCATCCGGATTCTCGATTCTCGTGAGCGCAGCAACTATCCGCTGGTGGTCAGCGTCGATGACCTTGGACAGGGTTTCCGGCTGTCTGTACAGGCAGTGCCCGAAGTGGATGGCGCGCGGGTCTGCGATTATCTGCAAACGGCGTTGGACAATTTGCTGAGCGCGCTGGAACAGGATCGCAATGCGCCATTGAATCAGGTGGCGATTCTGTCGGCGGCCGAACGCCAGCGCGTGCTGGTCGGTTTCAATATCACCGGTCGCGACTTTGCCCACGGTCATGTTGTGCACCAGTTGTTTGAAGCGCGAGCGGCGATCCAACCCGACGCTGTGGCAATGGTGCAGGGCGGGCAACGTCTGAGCTACGACGGGTTGAACCGCCGCGCCAACCGCCTGGCCCATCACCTGATCGGTCTCGGCGTGCAACCGGACGATCGCGTCGCGCTCTGCGTGCAGCGGGGTCCGCAGATGCTGGTCGGGCTGCTGGCGATCCTCAAGGCTGGCGCCGGTTATGTACCGGTCGATCCGGCACATCCGGCAGAACGGATCACTTATCTGTTGCAGGACAGCGATCCGGTGGCGGTACTGGCACAGACGGCCACTCGCGATCTGCTGGGCGCCGTGCCGGTGATCAATCTTGACAGTGACGCCTGGCAGCATCTGCCGGACAGCAATCCACAGTTGCCGGACCTGACCCCCGAGCATCTGGCCTACGTCATCTACACCTCGGGTTCCACCGGCCAGCCGAAAGGCGTGATGGTCGAACACGCGACCCTGGAAAACCTTGTGCACTGGCACGCCGAAGCCTTCGACCTGCACGCCGGCAGCCACACCGCCAGCGTGGCCGGTTTCGGTTTTGATGCGATGGCCTGGGAAGTCTGGCCGGCGCTGTGCGTCGGCGCGACGTTGCACCTGCCACCGGAATCGGTGAGCAATGAGCACCTGGACGAACTGCTCGACTGGTGGCGAGCGCAGCCGTTGCAGGTGAGTTTCCTGCCGACACCGGTGGCCGAATACGCCTTCAGCCGCAAGCTGCAACACCCGACCCTGCGTACCTTGTTGATCGGCGGCGACAAACTGCGTCAGTTCAACCATGCGCAGACCTTCGCGGTGATCAACAACTACGGCCCGACCGAAGCCACGGTGGTCGCCACGTCCGGCCCGGTTGAAGTGGGTCAACCGCTGCACATCGGCCGGCCGATGGCCAACGCCCGCATCTATCTGCTGGATGACCAGCAACGCCCCGTGCCAGTAGGTGTGACGGGCGAGTTGTACGTCGCCGGCGCCGGTGTGGCGCGGGGCTACCTGAACCGTCCCGATCTGACCGCCGAGCGCTTCCTGAATGATCCGTTCAACGAAGGGCGCATGTACCGCACCGGCGACCTCGCACGCTGGTTAGCGGACGGCAATATCGAATACCTGGGCCGCAACGACGATCAGGTGAAACTGCGCGGTGTGCGGGTTGAACTGGGGGAAATCGAAGCAGCGCTGGCCAGCCATCCGGCAGTGCAGGACGCAGTAGCGCTGGTGCGCGACGGCCAGTTGCTGGTGTGGTTCACCGAGCGTGCACCGGCCGATATCGAAGCCCTGCGCAATCATCTGCAAACCCGATTGCCGCAAGCCCTGATCCCGGCCGCCTACGTGCGACTCGACGCCTTGCCGCTGACCGCCAACGGCAAACTCGACCGCAAGGCCTTGCCGGAACCGGATCAAAGCGCCTGGCTCAGCCGTGAATACGAAGCCCCGCAAGGCCCGGTGGAATCTGCGCTGGCGCAGATCTGGGCTGACGTCCTGAAGCTGGAAAAAGTCGGTCGCCACGACAACTTCTTCGAACTGGGCGGCCACTCGTTGCTGGCGGTCAGCCTGATCGAACGCCTGCGCCAGATCGGCCTCAACACTGACGTGCGCGTGCTGTTCAGCCAGCCAACCCTGGCCGCCCTGGCCGCGGCGGTGGGCAGCGGTCGCGAAATCGAAGTGCCTGCCAACCGCATTCCTGCCGACTGCACCCGCATCACTCCGGAGCTGCTGAGCCTGGCCGAACTGGATCAGGCCAGCATTGACCGGATCGTTGCCACGGTGCCGGGTGGCGCTGCCAACGTGCAGGATATTTATCCGCTGGCGCCGTTGCAGGAAGGCATCCTCTATCACCACCTGAGCGCCGCCGAGGGCGATCCCTACTTATTACAGTCATGTCTGGCCTTTGCCAGCGTCGAGCGCTTGCACGCTTTTGCCAACGCCTTGCAAAAGGTGATTGCGCGCCACGACATCCTGCGCACCAGTCTGGTTTGGGAAGGATTGCCGAGCCCGCAGCAAGTGGTGTGGCGAGAGGCTGCGCTGATGGTGCAATCGGTGGCTCTGAGTCCGCTGGACGGCGATATCCTCCATCAGTTGCGCGCACGGTTCGATGCCCGGGATTTTCGCCTCGACCTCGGTCAGGCACCGCTGATCCGTCTGATGTATGCCGAGGATCCGCTGCATGGCCGGGTGGCAGGCGTTCTGTTGTTCCATCACGTCGTGCTGGATCACACGGCGCTGGAGGTGGTTCGCCGGGACATGCAGGTGTATCTGCCGGGGCAGATTGAGTCTTTGCCGCCCGCCGCGCCGTACCGCAACTACGTCCATCAGGCCCGCCAGGGCATCAGCGAGGAAGAACACGAAACCTTCTTTCGCGAAATGCTCGGTGATATTGACGAGCCGACCCTGCCATTCGGCTTGCAGGACGTACAGGGCGATGGCCGCAACATCGAGGAGTATTCGCTGGCCCTGCCGCAGGAACTGAATCGGCACCTGCGCCGCCAGGCGCGGCAATTCGGGGTCAGCGTCGCGAGCCTGTTTCATCTCGCCTGGGCACGGGTGCTGGCGGCGACCTCCGGACGCCGGGATGTTGTGTTCGGCACGGTGCTGCTGGGGCGCATGCAAGGCGGCGAGGGCGCGGATCGGGCATTGGGGATGTTCATCAACACCTTGCCTCTGCGCGTGCAGGTAGACGGACAGAGTGTGAGTGAAGCGGTTCGCACGGTTCATGAGCGGCTGGCGGCTTTACTGGGACACGAACATGCGTCGCTGGCCCTGGCTCAGCGTTGCAGCGCCGTGGCCGCCCCTTTACCGCTGTTCAGCGCGGTACTCAACTATCGACACAGCGGCCACGACGCTGCGCGACAGACGGTTGATCAGGTCTGGCAAGGCATCGAATTCCTGGCCCAGGACGGCCGCACGAATTATCCGCTGACCCTCAGCATCAATGACCAGGGCGATGGCTTCAACCTGTCGGTGCTGACTCCGGATCATGTGGGGGCGCAGCGGGTCTGCGAGCTGATGCACACCGCTCTCACGGAGCTGGCGACAGCGTTGGCTGACAACCCCGGACAGGCCTTTGAACGTCTCAACGTGCTGTCAGCGGCGGCGCGCGCGCAGCTGCTTGGCGACTTCAACGCGAGCACGGCGGTTTACCCGTCAGCGCAAGGTGTTCATCGTCTGTTCGAAGCGCAGGTTGCGCGCACGCCGGATGCCGTGGCGGTTCAGGCGGGCACGCAGCGCCTGACGTTCAGGCAATTGAACCAGCGCGCCAATCGCCTGGCCCATCATCTGCAGGGGCTGGGTGTCACCACCGAGACGCGAGTGGCGATTTGTCTCAAACGCAGCCCGGACATGCTGGTCGGCTTGCTGGCGATCCTCAAGGCCGGCGCCTCTTATGTACCGGTCGACCCGGCTTATCCACCCGAGCGCATCGCTTACATGCTGGCCGACAGTACGCCGAGGGTGGTACTGGTTTGCGACGCAGCACTGCCTGATCAGGCTGGCGTACCGGTGATTGATCTCGCCCATGAAACCTGGTCAGGCCTGTCGGTTGCTGATCCGCAGATCGCCGATTTTACGCCGGACAACCTGGCCTACGTGATCTACACCTCAGGCTCCACCGGCCAGCCGAAAGGCGTGATGGTCGAACACGCGACCCTGGAAAACCTTGTGCACTGGCACGCCGAAGCCTTCGACCTGCACGCCGGCAGCCACACCGCCAGCGTGGCCGGTTTCGGTTTTGATGCGATGGCCTGGGAAGTCTGGCCGGCGCTGTGCGTCGGCGCGACGTTGCACCTGCCACCGGAATCGGTGAGCAATGAGCACCTGGACGAACTGCTCGACTGGTGGCGAGCGCAGCCGTTGCAGGTGAGTTTCCTGCCGACACCGGTGGCCGAATACGCCTTCAGCCGCAAGCTGCAACACCCGACCCTGCGTACCTTGTTGATCGGCGGCGACAAACTGCGTCAGTTCAACCATGCGCAGACCTTCGCGGTGATCAACAACTACGGCCCGACCGAAGCCACGGTGGTCGCCACGTCCGGCCCGGTTGAAGTGGGTCAACCGCTGCACATCGGCCGGCCGATGGCCAACGCCCGCATCTATCTGCTGGATGACCAGCAACGCCCCGTGCCAGTAGGTGTGACGGGCGAGTTGTACGTCGCCGGCGCCGGTGTGGCGCGGGGCTACCTGAACCGTCCCGATCTGACCGCCGAGCGCTTCCTGAATGATCCGTTCAACGAAGGGCGCATGTACCGCACCGGCGACCTCGCACGCTGGTTAGCGGACGGCAATATCGAATACCTGGGCCGCAACGACGATCAGGTGAAACTGCGCGGTGTGCGGGTTGAACTGGGGGAAATCGAAGCAGCGCTGGCCAGCCATCCGGCAGTGCAGGACGCAGTAGCGCTGGTGCGCGACGGCCAGTTGCTGGTGTGGTTCACCGAGCGTGCACCGGCCGATATCGAAGCCCTGCGCAATCATCTGCAAACCCGATTGCCGCAAGCCCTGATCCCGGCCGCCTACGTGCGACTCGACGCCTTGCCGCTGACCGCCAACGGCAAACTCGACCGCAAGGCCTTGCCGGAACCGGATCAAAGCGCCTGGCTCAGCCGTGAATACGAAGCCCCGCAAGGCCCGGTGGAATCTGCGCTGGCGCAGATCTGGGCTGACGTCCTGAAGCTGGAAAAAGTCGGTCGCCACGACAACTTCTTCGAACTGGGCGGCCACTCGTTGCTGGCGGTCAGCCTGATCGAACGCCTGCGCCAGATCGGCCTCAACACTGACGTGCGCGTGCTGTTCAGCCAGCCAACCCTGGCAGCCCTGGCCGCGGCGGTGGGCAGCGGTCGCGAAATCGAAGTGCCTGCCAACCGCATTCCTGCCGACTGCACCCGCATCACTCCGGAGTTGCTGAGCCTGACCGAACTGGATCAGCCAAGCATCGACCGGATCGTTGCCACGGTGCCGGGTGGCGCTGCCAACGTGCAGGATATTTATCCGCTGGCGCCGTTGCAGGAAGGCATCCTCTATCACCACTTGAGCGCGGAGCAGGGTGACCCGTACCTGCTGCAATCGCGGCTGGCCTTCGACAGTCTCGAGCGGCTCGACAGCTTTGTTGCGGCGCTGCGCCAGGTCATTGCGCGTCACGACATCCTGCGTACGGCGGTGGTCTGGCAGAAACTGGCCGAACCGATGCAAGTGGTGTGGCGTCACGCAGACCTGCCGGTGCAGGCGATCGTGCTCGATCCGGCGGATGGCGACATCCTCGAGCAGTTGCACGAGCATTTCGATGCCCGGCACTACTGCCTCGACATCAGCCAGGCGCCATTGTTGCGTCTGGTGTATGCCCGTGATCCGGCTCACGACCGGGTAGTCGCGATGTTGTTGTTCCACCATCTCGTGCTCGATCACACCGCGCTGGACGTGGTACAGCACGAAATGCTCGCCTGCCTGCAAGGGCATGAAGCTTCGCTGAAGGCGGCCGTGCCTTACCGCAACTACGTGGCGCAGGCGCGGCTGGGTGTCAGCGAGCAGGAGCACGAAGCGTTCTTTCGGGAAATGCTCGGTGATATTGACGAGCCGACCCTGCCGTTCGGCTTGCAGGATGTACAAGGCGACGGTCGCGACATCGAGGAAACGCAACAGGCCCTGACCGCCATAACCAGCCAGCGTCTGCGCAGCCTGGCCCGGCAACTGGGCATCAGCGTGGCCAGCCTGTTCCACCTCGCGTGGGCCCAGGTGCTGGCGGCGACGTCGGGTCAGGAGCGGGTGGTGTTCGGCACGGTGCTGATGGGCCGGATGCAGGGAGGTGAGGGTGCCGACCGGGCGCTGGGGATGTTCATCAATACCTTGCCGCTGCGGGTCGATCTCGGTGAAACACCGGTGCGCGAAGGGGCTCGGACGACGCATGCACGCCTGAGCGCATTGCTCGGTCATGAGCACGCGTCACTGGCGCTGGCCCAGCGTTGCAGCGGTGTGGCCGCGCCGTCGCCGCTGTTCAGTTCGATGCTCAACTACCGGCACAGCGCCGACGAGGCGCAACAACAAAGCGTCCGTCAGGCCTGGCAGGGCATCGAGACCCTGAGCAGCGAAGAGCGCACCAACTATCCGCTGAGCCTGGGCGTCGATGATCTGGGCAGCGGGTTTGTGCTCACCGCCATGACCCCTGCGAGCATCGGTTCGCAGCGGATCTGCGACTACATGCAGACCGCGCTGGAGAAACTCGCGGACGCCCTGGAACAAGCACCGGATCAGCCGCTGAACCGCTTGCCGATCCTTGAAGGCGTAGAACGTCAGCGAGTGCTGTACGACCTCAACGCCACCGGCACCGCAGACAATCTGGAGCAAACCGTTCACGGGCTGTTCGAAGCGCAAGTCCAACGTACGCCGCAAGCCATCGCGTTGCAGGCCGGTGTACGGCAACTGACCTACGCCGAACTCAACGCTCAGGCCAACCGTCTGGCTCATCACTTGCGCGAACTGGGCGTGGGGCCGGATTCGCGGGTGGCGATCTGTGTCGAGCGTGGGCTGGAACTGATCGTCGGTCTGCTCGGCATCCTCAAGGCGGGCGGTGCCTATGTACCGCTGGACCCGGCGTACCCGGCCGAGCGCCTGGATTACATGCTCAAGGACAGCGCGCCGGTAGCGGTGCTGGTGCACGGGGCGACTCGTACTTTGCTCGACGAAAGCGCCGCGCTGGTGATCGATCTGGATCAGGACCACTGGACATTCAACCCGCAGGACAACCCGCAAGTACCGAACCTGAGCGCTTCGAACCTGGCCTACGTGATCTACACCTCCGGTTCGACCGGGGCGCCGAAAGGCGTGATGGTCGAGCATCGCGGCGTGGGCAACCTGTTGCACTGGAGTTCGCAGCTGTGTCCCGCCGTGACGGACGGTGCCCTGTTGCAGAAAACCCCGTTCAGTTTCGATGCCTCGGTCTGGGAGCTGTTCTGGCCATTGAGTACCGGACTGCGTCTGGTGCTGGCTCGCCCCGATGGACACCGCGAGCCGGCGTATCTGGTGCAGGTGATTCGCGAACAGCGGATCAGCGTGATCCAGTTCGTGCCTGTGCTGTTGCAACAGTTCCTCGAGCAGAACGATGTCAGCCAGTGCAGCAGTCTCACCGACGTGTTCTGTGGCGGCGGCGACCTGACGCCGGCGCTGGCTCGTCTTGTGCGCGAGCGCTTGCCGCAAGTGCGTTTGCACAACGTCTACGGCCCGACCGAAGCGACGGTCGACAGCACGGTGTGGACGCTGGAGCCGTCGATGCCGGTGCCGGACAGTGCGTTGCCGATCGGACGGCCGATCAACAACACCCGTTTGTATGTACTGGATGCCGCCGAGCGGCCGGTGCCGATGGGGGTCATCGGTCAGTTGTTCATTGGCGGTGCCGGGGTTGCGCGGGGCTATCTGGGCCTGCCGCAATTGATGGCCGAACGGTTTATCCCGAGCCCGTTCGTGACCGGCGACCGGTTGTACGCCACGGGCGACCTTGTGCGCTACCGCGTCGATGGCCAGCTCGAATTCATCGGGCGCAACGACTTCCAGGTCAAGCTGCGTGGCCTGCGCCTGGAGCCGGGTGAAATCGAAGCGCAGTTGCTCAGCCATCCAGCCCTGCGTGAAACCGTGGTGCTGGTGCGTGAGGAACGTCTGGTGGCGTACTTCACCTGGCACGCCGAGGCCGGTCAGCCGGGGATCGAGGCGTTGCGCGAACACTTGCTCGCACGCTTGCCCGATTACATGGTGCCGTCGGCATTCGTCGCGCTCGACAGCCTGCCGCTGAGTCCCAACGGCAAGGTCGATCGCAAGACGCTGCCCGCACCGGATTCGGCTGCGGTCAGCCGCCGCGAATACGAAGCCCCGGTCGGCGAGATGGAAATCCTCCTTGCGCGACTGTGGTGCGAATTGCTCAAAGTCGAACGCGTCGGGCGGCAAGACCATTTCTTTGAGCTGGGTGGGCATTCGTTGCTGGCAGTCAATCTGATCGGGCGTCTGCAACAGGAAGGTATCGAAGCCGATGTCCGGACGTTGTTCGAGCAACCGACTCTGGCTGGTTATGCAGCCATCACGGAAAGAATGGAGATCGTCCTGTGAACCTGAATGAACTGTTGGCGACACTGAAGACAAAAGACATCCAGTTGGCAATCACGGACGGGCAATTACGGGTCAATGGCAACAAGCAGGCCCTGAGTGAGCCGGGTTTGCTGGCCGCGTTGCGCGAGCACAAGCCGGCATTGATCGAGCTGATCGAGGCGGGCGATTACTCGGCCGCACGGGAGGGACAGGTTGAAGTGCCGGTCAATGGCATTTCACCGGGCACCACACGGATCACCCCGGCGATGCTGACGCTGGTCGAGCTGAGCCAGGACACCCTCGATCAAATTGTCGCGCAGATCCCTGGCGGCGGCGCCAATGTCCAGGACATCTATCCGCTGACGCCGTTGCAGGAGGGCATCCTCTACCACCACGCGAGCGCTGCACAGGGTGACCCGTATGTGATGCAGGCGAAATTCGCGTTCAGCGGACTCGCGCGGTTCGAGGCATTCGTCCAGGCGTTGCAGACCGTCATCCAGCGCCACGACATTCTGCGCACCGCCATCGTCTGGGAAGGACTGGACACGCCGGTGCAAGTGGTCCTGCGAAATGTCGGGTTGCCTTTGGAGGCAATGCAGCTCGATGCGGCTGAAGGCGATGTCCTGGAACAGTTGCATGCGCGATTTGACGCCCGGCACTTTCGCCTCGACGTGACTCGCGCGCCGCTATTGCGCCTGGCCCATGCCTGGGATGCAGAGGCCGGGCGTATCGTCGCCATATTGCTGTTTCACCACATGGCGATGGATCACTCGGCGCTCGCTGTCGTCAGCGAGGAAATGCAGGCTTGCCTGTCAGGGCAGAGCGCCAGACTGGGACCGCCCGTACCGTTTCGCAATTATGTCGCCCAGGCGCGACTAGGCATCAGCGAGTCGGAGCACGAGGCATTTTTCCGCGAGATGCTCGGTGATATCGACGAGCCGACGTTACCGTTCGGTCTGCAAGGCGTGCATGGCGATGGCAGCGACATCGAAGAATGTGGTGTGCCACTTGACCCTTTGCTGGAGCAGCGCCTGCGAGCCAGTGCCCGGTCGCTCGGCGTGAGTGTCGCGAGTCTGTTCCATCTCGGCTGGGGGCAAGTCCTCAATGCACTTACCGGAAAGTCGGCCGTTGTGTTCGGTACCGTGTTGATGGGTCGGATGCAAGGGGCGGAGTCGACCGACCGCGCGCTGGGCATTTTCATCAACACCTTGCCGCTGCGGGTCGAGGTCAGCGCGCTGGCAGCGAGTGACTCGGTGAAGGCCACCCATGCGCGTCTGACCCGTCTGATGCGTCATGAGCACGCCCCGCTGGTGCTGGCCCAGCGCTGCAGCGGGGTGGTCGGGTCATCGCCGCTATTCAATTCGCTGCTCAACTACCGGCACAGCACCTCGAGCGCCAATGCCAGTGCCGAAGCGCTCTCGGCCTGGGAGGGGATCAGCGTCCTGCATGCGCAAGAACGCACCAATTACCCGCTGACCTTGAGCATCGATGACTTTGGCGATCACTTCAGCCTGACGCTGCTGGCCACCCGTGAAGTCGAGGCGCAGCGGATCTGCGGCTATATGTTGTGTGCCATGGAAAACCTGTTGCAGACGCTGGAGCAAGCGGCGGATACGCCGTTGAGCCAACTGTCGGTGTTGCCCGCCCCGGAGCGCGAACAGCTGTTGACGGGGTTCAACGCCAGCAATGTCGAATACGTTCGCGGACAGACGATTCATCAACGCTTCGAGGCGCAGGTCGTCGCGCGACCGCAAGCGTTGGCGGCGGTGCACCTGGACAAGCAACTGACGTTCGACGAACTGAATCGCCAGGCCAATCTTCTGGCGCATCGCTTGATCGATCTGGGCGTGCGACCGGATGACCGGGTAGCCATCGTCGCCCGTCGAGGACTGGATACCCTGGCCGGAATGCTCGCAGTCCTCAAGGCCGGCGCCGGGTATGTACCGATCGACCCCGCGCATCCGGCCGAACGCTTGAATTATCTGCTGGGTGACTGCGCACCGGTGGTGATCCTGACCTCACGTGACCTGCTCGCACGGCTGCCGACGCAGGAGCTGCCGGTGCTCGATCTCGACCCTTGCACCTGGCGCCCAGGCAATGACACCAATCCGCTGGTGCCGGGACTGTCCGAAGCTAACCTGGCTTATGTGATCTACACCTCGGGCTCCACCGGTTTGCCCAAGGGCGTAATGGTCGAACATCAGACACTGGCCAATCTGGTCGACTGGCACAGCAACGCCTTTGACCTGTGCGCCGGTCGGCATACGTCGAGTCTGGCCGGGTTCGGCTTCGACGCGATGGCCTGGGAAGTCTGGCCATCGCTGTCCGTCGGCGCGACCCTGCACCTGGCGCCTGCGCAGGACGGCGGCGAAGACGTCGACGGGCTGCTGGCCTGGTGGTGCGCGCAACCGCTGTCCGTGAGTTTCCTGCCAACGCCCGTCGCCGAGTACGCCTTCAGCCGGCATCTCGAGCATCCGACATTGCGCACCTTGCTGATCGGCGGCGACCGCTTGCGTCAGTTTTCGCGCAATCAGCATTTCGATGTGATCAACAACTATGGCCCGACCGAAGCCACCGTCGTTGCCACGTCCGGACGGATCGAGGCGGGGGAGGTGCTGCACATCGGTAAACCGGTGAGCAATACCTCGGTGTATCTGCTCGACGACCAACAGCGTCCGGTGCCGATCGGAGTGTCCGGCGAGCTGTATATCGGTGGCAGAGGCGTGGCGCGCGGTTACTTGAACCGTGCGCAACTGACCGCTGAACGCTTCCTGCCGGACCCGTTCAGTCAACGCCCGAATGCGCGTATGTATCGCACCGGCGACCTTGCCCGCTGGCGCCGGGACGGGACGATCGAATACCTGGGGCGCAACGATGACCAAGTGAAAATCCGCGGCATGCGCATTGAGCTGGGGGAAATCGAAAGCCGTCTGCAGCAGTTTCCCGGCATTCAGGAAGTGGTGCTGCTGGCCCGTGAAGACGAGCCCGGACAAGCACGGCTGGTGGCCTATTTCACCGAGCAGGCCCAGGTGCAGCCACTGGCTGTGGCGCAACTGCGCGAGCATCTGCTGGGCCAGTTGCCCGAGTACATGGTGCCGGTCGCGTTCGTCAGACTCGACAGCCTGCCGCTGACCGCCAATGGCAAACTGGATCGCAAGGCCTTGCCGTTGCCGGAGCGCACGGCGTTGCTCACACGCGAGTACGAGGCGCCGCAAGGCGAATTGGAATGCACGCTGGCGCAGATCTGGGCCGAGGTTCTGCAGGTCGAGCGGATAGGGCGTCAGGATCATTTCTTTGAGTTGGGCGGACATTCGTTGCTGGCCATGCGCATGGTTGCGCAAGTGCGCCAGCGGCTGGGCGTGGAGCTTGCGCTCGGCGAGTTGTTCGCCAATGCCGACCTGGCGTCGGTGGCGCAGTCGCTTGCCCGGGCCGGACGCTCGACGCAGCCGCCGATCCTGCCGGTGCCACGGGAAGGCGTATTGCCGCTGTCGTTTTCCCAGCAGCGATTCTGGTTTCTGGCACAGATGGAAGGTGCCAACACGGCTTACAACATTCCGATCGGCCTGCGTCTGCGCGGTGTGCTCGACGCCGATGCGCTACAGCGGGCGCTGGCGCGGATTGTCGCCCGGCACGAAAGCCTGCGCAGCCGCTTCGCCCCCTGCAATGGCGACGCCCAGGTGCTGATTACCCCGCCCGACAGCGGCGTGCTGCTGCGTGTCGAGGACTTGCGCCAGCACCCGCAGGCCGACGAAGCCTTGCAGGCGCTGATTCAGGGGGAAGCTTCAGGCCCGTTCGACTTGCAGGACGATCCGTTGATTCGCGGGCGACTGGTGCGTCTGGCCGACGATCACCATGTGCTGCTGATCACCTTGCATCACATCATCTCCGACGGTTGGTCGATGGAGGTGCTGACCCGCGAGCTGATGGCGTTGTATCAGGCTTTCAGTCAAGGGCTGGAGGACCCTTTGCCGCCGCTGACATTGCAATACACCGACTATGCCGTCTGGCAGCGACGCTGGCTGAGCGGGGAAGTATTGCAGCGCCAGAGCGACTACTGGCAACGCACGCTGGCCGATGCGCCAGCCTTGCTGATGTTGCCTGCCGACCGACCCCGGCCGCCGCAACAGGATTACGCCGGCAGCAGCGTCGAAGTATGCCTGGACGAGCGCTTGAGCGCCGGGCTCAAAGCCTTGAGCCAGCGCCACGGCGTGACGCTGTACATGACGATGCTGAGCGCGTGGGCGATGCTGCTCAGTCGTTTGTCCGGGCAATCGGACGTCGTGGTCGGCTCACCGGTGGCCAACCGTTTGCGGGCCGAAATCGAGGGACTGATCGGGTTGTTCGTCAATACCCTGGCGTTACGCATCGATACCTCCGGTGAGCTGAGCGTCGAAGCGTTGCTGGCGCGGGTCAAGGCGCTGACCTTGCAGGCCCAGGACCATCAGGACCTGCCCTTCGAGCACGTGGTGGAAATCGCCCGACCGGCCCGCAGCCTGGCCCACAGCCCGCTGTTCCAGACCATGTTCAACTGGCGCAACAGCGACGGGCCGGTATTGGCGCTGGGGGATCTGACCCTGGAAGCGGTGGCCGAGCCGAGTCACTTCGCCAAGTTCGACCTGACCCTGACCCTGGGTGAATCGCCCAACGGGATAAATGGCTGGATGGAGTACGCCACAGCGCTCTTCGATGAGGCAACGGCGCGGCGCTATATCAGTTACTTCCAGCGTTTGTTGCAGGCCATGGTCAACAACGACCAGGCAGTGCTGGAACACGTGCAGATAATCGAGGATCAGGAACGCACGCAGTTGCTCGACGAACTCAACGCCACCGCGCGGGATTGTCCGCAAGTGTTGACCGTGCAGCGGGTGTTCGAGATGCAGGCCGCCGAGCATCCGCAAGCCGTCGCTGCGGTGCATGGGACGCAGGTGTTGAGTTACGCAGAATTGAACCACAGCGCCAATTGCCTGGCTCATCATCTCATCGCTCAAGGTGTGCGGCCCGGTGATTATGTGGCGATTCTGTTGCCACGCTCTCTGGAGCTGCTGGTCGCACAGTTGGCGATCATCAAGTGTGCGGCGGCCTATGTGCCGCTGGACATCAACGCACCCGCCGAGCGTCAGGCATTCATGGTGCAGGATTGTCAGGCGGTCGCACTGTTGACCGGCAGCGATCAGGCCATCGATTACCCGGTCCGGCGAATGGATCTGGATACCCTGGCGCTTGCCGGGAGTCCTTCGCACAACCCGGATCTGCCTCAGTCCTCGGAGGCGTTGGCGTACATCATGTACACCTCGGGCTCCACGGGCACCCCGAAGGGGGTCATGGTGCCGCATCGCGGCATTACACGCCTTGTGATCGATTGCGGCTATGCCGATTTCAACCCGAGTGACCGGGTGGCATTCGCGTCGAACCCGGCGTTCGACGCGAGCACCATGGACATCTGGGGCGCCTTGCTCAACGGTGGCCAGGTGGCCGTGATCGATCATGGGATCTTGCTCGACCCGCAGGCATTCGGTCGGGAACTGGAGCGCTGCGGGGCGACGATCCTCTTCGTCACCACCGCGTTGTTCAATCAGTACGTGCAATTGATTCCCGAGGCGCTCAAAGGGCTGCGCATCCTGCTGTGCGGTGGCGAGCGTGGCGATCCGGCGGCGTTTCGAAAGCTGCTTGCCGAAGCGCCGGACCTGCGCCTGGTGCATTGTTATGGACCGACCGAAACCACGACGTACGCCACCACCTTCGAAGTGCGTGAGGTGGCGCCGGACACGGACAGCGTTTCGATTGGCGGCCCCATCGGCAATACCCGCGTGTATGTGTTGGATGACCGGCAACAACCGGTGCCGTTCGGCGTCACTGGCGAGTTGTACATCGGCGGTCAGGGGGTTGCACTGGGCTATTTGAATCGGCCTCAACTCAGTGCCGAGAAATTCCTCCGGGATCCGTTCAGCGACAATCCGCAAGCCTTGATGTATCGCACGGGCGACCTGGTGCGCTGGCAGGCGCCGGGGCGACTGGAATGTATCGGCCGCAATGATGACCAGGTGAAGATCCGCGGCTTCCGCATTGAGCTCGGGGAAATCGAAAACCGCCTGTTGAGCTGTCCGGGCGTCAAGGAAGCGGTGGTCCTGGCCCGACGCGACGAACAGGAGCCAACGCGGCTGGTGGCCTATTACACGGCGCACGATCCTGCATTGCAGGGCGCCACCCTGCGCGCGCTGCTGCAAGCCAGGTTACCGGAGTACATGGTACCGACCGCCTGGGTGGCGCTGGAGAGCCTGCCGCTGAACAATAACGGCAAGGTCGATCGCAAAGCGTTGCCGGCACCGACACATCAGGCGCTGCTCATTCGTGACTACGAAGCGCCGACCAATCCTCTTGAGGCGTCTCTTGCCGGGCTCTGGGCTGAAGTGTTGCAAGTCGGACGGGTAGGACGCCATGACAACTTCTTCGAACTGGGCGGGCATTCGCTGCTGGCGGTGCGGCTCGTCGATCTGATGCAAAAGGCCGACATGCCGGTTTCGTTGGCCGAGCTGTTCCAGCATCCAACTGTCGAGGCTGCTGCAACGCTGTTGTGCCAGCGCAATGACGCTGTGCGGCGTCATGACGGCGTGATCGTGGTGCGTGCAAGCGACCGGGGCACGCCGTTGTTCCTGGTGCATGAGTTCAGTGGTCAGGACCTGTATTTCCCGGCGCTGGGCATGCACATCGGCGGCGAGTTTCCGATTTACGGCTTGCCGGGTATCGATCCCGGTAGCGCGCAACTGCGCACCATGGAGTGCCTGGCAGCCCGGCTGGTCGAGGTGATCCGCGCCAGACAACCCCACGGCCCCTATCGGCTTGCCGGTTGGTCGTTCGGTGGTGTGCTGGCTTATGAAATCGCGTCGCAACTGCTCGGGTTGGACGAGGTAGTGGCGTTCGTCGGGCTGATCGACACCTACGTGCCGCGCCTGGCCGATCCGAACAAGGCGCAGTGGAACGATGCACATGTGCACAAGCGCCAATTGCTTTTGCATTGCACGGCGCATTGGGCCGGGCGTGAGACCCAGGGGCAGCAAGCACTGGCGCGTCTGGCCGTGTTGCAGACCGAACTTGAGCAGTGGGCGTTCGCCGATTTGTTCAACCATTGTCACGAACAACAGCTGCTCAGACCCGAGCTGGCAGCTGTCGCGTCGGCGGATGCCTGGCATTACCTCGACCGGGAGGTGGCCCACGGACATGCGTTGGCCCATTACCGGATCAACCCGATCGGTCTGCCGTTGCTTCTGCTGCGTGCCAGGGAGCGTTCGGCGCCAATGTCACGACTCAGCCCCACGTGCGGTTGGGCTGAAGAACTGCCAGGTGTGGAGCTGAACTGCATTGATGTTCCGGGCGATCACCAGAGCATGATGAAAGCACCGCACGTTCAGGCTCTGGGGCAGGCCCTGACTCAGGCGCTGGAAACGGCAACTGCGCCAGCGCCAACGGCTTATCAGCCGATCCTGACCATTCAGACCGGTCACATCGGACATGCACCGATTTTCTGCGTGCCGGGGGCCGGGGACAGTGTCACCGGGTTCATCCACCTGACCGAGGCGCTGGGGCCGGAGTGGCCGATTCATGGGCTGCAACCCCGGGGCCTCGACGGCGTGACCGTGCCGCACAGCCGGGTCGAAAGTGCCGCCACGTTCTACCTGCGGGCGCTTGAGCAGTTGTACCCGCAGGGACCGGTGCATCTGATCGGGCATTCGTTTGGTGGCTGGGTGGCTTACGCCATGGCGGCGCAGTTGCAGGCGGCGGGGCGCGAAGTGGCGTCCCTGACCCTGATCGACAGCGAATCACCTGGCGGCAACAGTGTGGTGGGCAAGCCATATACCACGACGGCGGCGATGTTGCGGCTGATCGAGTCGCTGCAGTTGTCCAGCGGCAAGTCTCTGGGCATCGATGCGCTGGCCTTCGCCGAGGCTGACGACAGCACGCAAATGCGCCTGCTGCATGACGGGATGGTGCGCGCGGGTGTGCTGTCCGAACGTGCGTCAGTCGATGCGATGCAGGGGCCGGTACGCACCTTCGCCACGGCGCTGCGTACGGTCTATCGACCGGCGCTGGCCTACACCGGGCCGGTGCGTCTGGCGCTGGTGGACGACCCTACCCTGGATGCCTCGGGCAACCGGCGCGAACAGACGGCGATGCTCGAAGGCTGGCAGCGCGAGGCCAGGGATCTGGCGGTGTGGTACGGCCCGGGCAACCATTTCACGATCCTCAAGGCGCCCAACGTCTTCAGTCTTGCGGCGTGGTGGCATGACGGGCTGACGGTGGCGGCGGGTCAAGTGTTGTCCTGATTGAAGCTTTTATCCTGGAACCCGGCCGCTGGCCGGGCTCAACCCTGAACGGAATTGTGGTCATTTATGGAACAGTCGAAGTTGCGCAAAGTCGGTCTGGGAATCGCCTTGACGCTGGTGGCCGGGTTGGTGTTCTACACGGTGCAGGCGCCGGCCGAAGCACCGCAATACCTGACCGCTACGGTCGAACGCGCTGACATTGAAAACGCAGTGCTGGCCACCGGTCTGCTGGAGGGGATCAAGCAGGTGGACGTCGGTGCCCAGGTTTCGGGGCAATTGAAGTCGCTGAAGGTCAAAGTCGGCGACAAGGTCAAGAAGGGCCAGTGGCTGGCGGAAATCGACCCGCTGGTGCTGCAGAACACCCTGCGTCAGGCACAGGTCGATGAGGAAAATCTACAAGCCCAGCGCCGGGCGACCCAGGCTCAGTTACGGCAGACCAAGGCGCTCTATGAGCGTTATCAGAACCTGCAGGAGGACGCCTCGATTTCGCGGCAGGATTTCGAGACCGCGCAATCGAATTACGAGGTGCAGCAGGCCAATCTGTTGTCGCTGGATGCGCAGATCAAGAGCGCGCATATCCAGATCGACACCGCCAAGGTCAATCTGGCCTACACGCGGATCGTCGCGCCCATCGACGGCGACGTGGTGGGCATCGTGACTCAGGAAGGCCAGACCGTGATTGCCAACCAACTGGCGCCGATCCTGCTGAAACTCGCGGACCTGGACACCATGACCGTCAAGGCTCAGGTGTCGGAGGCGGATGTCATTCACATCGCGCCGGGGCAGGAGGTGTACTTCACCATTCTGGGCGAGGACAAGCGTTATTACGGCAAGCTGCGCGGCACCGAGCCTGCGCCGCAGAACTTCCTGGAAACCCCGCCTGCAGGCACGCCGAAGCAGAATACGGCGGTGTTCTACAACGCGTTGTTCGAGGTGCCGAATCCCGACCACCGTTTGCGGATCTCCATGACCGCTCAGGTGCGGGTGGTCCTCGACACCGCCAAATCGGTGCTGACGATTCCGGTGGCGGCACTGGGGCCGCGCAACAACGATGGCAGTTTCCCGGTACGAGTTCTGGATACGAAGGGGCAAGCGCAATCGCGCAATGTGCGGACCGGGATCAACAACAACGTCAAGGTACAGGTCAACGAAGGACTCGCCGAAGGTGACCGCGTGGTGATCGGTGATCCGGTGTCGAAAGTGGCAGGGACATGAGCATGAGCGAACCTCTGCTGCAACTGACCGGCATCACCCGCAGTTTCACCGCTGGCGACCGCGAATTTCTGGCGCTGAAAAACATCGACCTGACGATCAACGCCGGGGAAATGGTCGCCATCATCGGGGCCTCCGGTTCGGGTAAGTCGACCCTGATGAACATCCTCGGCTGCCTCGATTACGCCACGGGTGGCAGCTACAAAATCAACGGCCGGGAAACCCGGGATCTGGACAATAAGGCGCTGGCCGAACTGCGCCGCGACTACTTCGGTTTCATCTTTCAGCGCTACCACCTGCTGCCGCATCTGAGCGCGATGCACAACGTCGAGATGCCGGCGATTTACGCCGGCACGCCGGAGCCACAGCGTCATGCCCGGGCTCGGGAACTGTTAGCGCGTCTGGGGCTGGAAGGGCACCTGACCCATCGTCCGAGTCAACTCTCGGGTGGTCAGCAGCAGCGGGTCAGTATCGCCCGGGCGCTGATGAACGGCGGCGAAGTGATCCTCGCGGATGAGCCGACAGGCGCCCTCGACACCACCAGCGGCAAGGAGGTGATGCGCATTCTGCTGGAGCTGCACGCGGCCGGGCACACGGTGATTCTGGTGACTCACGACCCCAAGGTTGCCGCCAATGCCGAGCGCATCATTGAAGTCAGCGACGGCGAAATCCTCAGCGACCGCCGCAACGAGCGCGACAGCACGGCATTGAGCAACGAGGACGCGGTGCCCAAGTCGACGGCGGCGCGGCGTCTGGTGGCCAGCCTCGGATTGTTCAAGGAGGCGTTCAACATGGCCTGGGTCGCGCTGATCTCCCATCGGATGCGCACCCTGCTGACCATGCTCGGGATCGTCATCGGCATCACCTCGGTGGTATCGATTTCGGCCATCGGTGAGGGGGCCAAGCGCTACGTTCTGAAAGATATTCAGGCCATCGGCAGCAACACCATCGATATCTATTCCGGCACCAGTTTCGGTGACAGTCGCTCGGCGGCCATCGAAACCCTGGTGCCGGCCGACGTCGCGGCGCTCAATCAGTTGTATTACGTCGACAGCGCGACGCCGGTGGTCGGGCGAAATCTGCTGCTGCGCTACCGCAATATCGACCTTGATGCGCAGGTCAACGGCGTCAGCGATCTGTATTTCCAGGTGCGCGGAATCAAGATGGAGGCGGGTATCGCGTTCAGCGAAAGCGATGCCCGGCGCCAGGCGCAAGTGGCGGTGATCGATCACAACACCCGCCATCGGTTGTTCGGCGAGGGTGTCGATCCGCTGGGGCAGGTGATCCTGATCGGCAACCTGCCGTGTACCGTGATCGGTGTGGCGGCAGAGAACAAAAACATCTTCTCGTCGAGCAAGTCGCTCAATGTCTGGGTGCCCTATGAAACCGCAGCCGGACGGCTGTTGGGCCAGCGTTACCTGGACAGCATCAGCGTGCGGATCAAGGACGGTCAGCCGAGCAAGATCGTGGAAGACAACGTCAACAAACTGATGCTGCAGCGCCACGGCACCAAGGATTTCTTCACCAATAACCTCGACAGTGTGATGCAGACCGTGCAGAAAACCAGCCGCTCACTGGCGCTGTTGCTGTCGCTGATTGCGGTGATTTCCCTGGTGGTCGGCGGTATCGGGGTGATGAACATCATGCTGGTGTCGGTCACCGAACGTACCCGCGAGATCGGTATCCGCATGGCGGTCGGGGCGCGGCAGTCGGACATTCGTCAGCAATTTCTGGTGGAGGCGGTGATGGTCTGTCTGCTGGGTGGGGCGATTGGAATTTCGTTGAGTTACGCCATCGGCCACTTGTTTTCGCTATTCATCAAGGAGTGGGAGATGGTGTTCTCGCTGAGCTCGGTGCTGTCGGCGGTGTTCTGCTCGACCCTGATCGGCATCGTGTTCGGCTTCGTGCCGGCGCGCAATGCGTCGCGGCTCGATCCGATCGAGGCATTGGCCCGGGATTGACGCCGGCATGAGAAAACCGCCGTCCTTTGCAGGAGGGCGGTTTCGTTTCGGGTGTGTGAATGGTCAGGCTGCGTTCGACGGACCGCAGGCTGCCGGGCAGTCTTTCGGCGAATACATCCAGCGCATCAGCGAGTGACGTCCGCTGATGCCCAGTTTGATGGCTGCGCGTTTGAGATAGCTCTCCACGGTATTGACCTTCAGTTGCAACTGTTCGGCCAGTTCCGGTGCCGTGCGCCCGGCGAGCAGGCCGACACAGACTTCCATCTCACGGTTCGACAGGCTCAGCCCCAGTTGCTCCACACGCTCGCAAAAGCGCAGGCGCAGGGTTTCCAGGCCCAGCAGGGTGGAATCCGACTGCTCCCGGGTTTGTCCCTGGACGTCAGTGTTTGCCGGTTGCAGGGCGTTGATGTGTTTCTCGACCATCGGCAGCAGGACTGGAGAAATATCCTGCAACAAACTGCGCTCATGGGCAGAAAAGCGTTTTGACGGACCGCAACGGTAGACAGAGATCACATAGCGGTAACCGTCCTTGCGCCGGGTCAGGTGCAATTGCGAAGCGTCGGTGACCGTCGAGGGTTCGGGAGTGGGCAAATCATTGGCATTCGGCTGCGTGCTCAACTCGGAATACACCGTTTCAGCCGGCAAGGGCGCTTCCTTGATGCATTCGGGTTCGACGCGCGGTTGCGAGCGTCCCACCGGTTCCACGCGCATCTGCCGGATGTGCGTGGCGTCCACCGCCAGTTGGGTCAGGATCAGGTCATGCAGCATCCGTGGAAAATGTCGGCTGCCAGTGCTGGCAATGACCTTACCAATGTGAGGAAACAGCTGTGAGTTCATGTCGTTCATCCATGAGTTGCAGTGTGGTACTCGTATTCCTGACCCACCGGAAAGAAGCTCCGTGCCCGGCGACAGCGCATCAGGAAATTGGATCCTATCCTAGTACAACGTTTCAGCGACGGTTTAATGAAGGGGCTATTAGCTCATAACTGACGGTGAGGGGGATGTCGGGATGACAGATGTCATGGAAATGCCTTACAGCTGAACAGGGCCAATTTTATAAAAAGTCCAACAAGTGACAGTATCATGGCGCAAAAAAAGCCCGTTTCAGCCGAAGCCAAAACGGGCTTTTTCCCGCATCGACAACCGTTACTTCAGGTTGTCAAAATGGTCTCGCAGGAACTCGTAAAAGCGAAACGCTTGAAACGATCTCCATACGAGGCTCAGCGTACGCAGCAAAAGCTTCATACGTTTTGGCCTCCAGCTCGGGGGCCAAACCTCCAGCGCACTTACCGGACCATGTGTGCCTTTGGACATGCACGTCAATGTTGTCCATGAGGCGGCCGGTTGTGATCCCTCCGAGCCATCATTCCGGCACGGGTGCAAAACCGTGTCGAAGGGGATGAAACCGTTATGGCTCCAGCCAAACCTCATGGACGCACTGGCGAGTGAGCGTCGGCATATTAACCTGTCTTGTTGCGTGATTCTGAGGGGCCTGGATAAAGACTCGATGAGTTTTGTAATTCGTTGTTTCTGTCAGTCTTTTTTCAGCCTCGTCAGGGCCGACCTTGTCATTGCGTGACGTCGTTCAACACACAAAATAACGTTGCAACGAATACCAAAGATTAATAGTATTCCCGCACGTCAATGTTGTCCGTGAGACACAAAGCCCCAGCCGCAAACTGAGGCTTGTCGAAAAACCGCCCCGCAAAGGCGGTTTTTTTTCGCCCATCGTTCGACCACCGCCAGCAAACCTAGGCCTCGCTCACCACGGGCAACCCGGCATCCACCAGCTCGATCCAGTGCCTGACCGGCGTGCGTCCCGCGCCGTCGAGGTGGGCCTGGCAGCCGATATTGGCGGTGGCGATGATCTCCGGATGACCGCTTTCCAGTGCATTGAGCTTTTGGTCGCGCAGTTGCCGGGCCAGCGCGGGTTGGGTTATCGAATAAGTGCCCGCCGAGCCGCAGCACAGGTGGGCGTCCGGCACGGTCGTGAGGTTGAAGCCCAATCGGGTCAGCACCGACTCAACTGCGCCGCCGAGTTTCTGTGCGTGTTGCAAGGTACAGGGGCAGTGGAACGCCAAGCGCTGGTCGGCATGAATACCAAGGGACTCGAGCGGTTCCTCACGCAGCACTTCCACCAGATCTTTCGCCAGTGCACTTACGGCTTTCGCCTTCTCGGCATAGGCCGGATCGGTACACAGCAGGTGCCCGTAATCCTTGATGAACGCGCCGCAACCGCTGGCGGTCTGCACGATCGCTTCGGCGCCTTGTTCGATGGCCGGCCACCAGGCGTCGATGTTCTGGCGGGCGCGGTCAAGTCCCGTGCCCTGGGCGTCGAGGTGATAGTCCACGGCGCCGCAACAGCCGGCATTTCGCGCCGGAGTAATGCTGATCCCCAGTCGATCCAGCACTCGTGCTGCCGCCGCGTTTGTGTTGGGTGACAAACCCGGTTGCACGCAGCCTTCGAGCATCAGCACCTGACGGGCATGCCGCGTTACCGGGCGGGGCGCGATTGCAGAGGGGCGGCGCGGCAATTTGGCTTGCAGGGTATCAGGCAGCAGCACACGGAAGATCTGGCCGGCGCTGAGCAGTCCTTTGAACACTCCGGGATTCGACGCCACGCCACGCAAACCTCCACGCAACAAGCGTTGACCGATGGGACGCGGCACGGCGGCATCAACCACGGCGCGGCCAATGTCGAGCAGATTGTGATAGTCCACACCCGAGGGGCAGGTGGTTTCGCAATTGCGGCAGGACAGGCAACGATCCAGATGCAGTTGGGTCTTGCGGGTGACTTCGTTGCCTTCCAGCACCTGTTTGATCAGATAGATGCGACCCCGTGGGCCGTCCAGTTCATCGCCGAGCAACTGATAGGTCGGGCAGGTCGCGTTGCAGAAGCCACAGTGCACGCAGGTGCGCAGGATGCTTTCGGCTTCTTCGGCCCGGGGCAGTCGTCGGGCCTTTTCGCTGAGAGTGGTTTGCATGGCTCAAAGCTCCGCGTACAGGCGACCGGGGTTGAAAATGCCCTGAGGGTCGAGTTGTTGCTTGAGGCGACGGTGATAGTGCAGGAGGGCGGGTGGCAGCGGGTGGAAGGGCGCATCGATCAAACCATGGCTGTAGCAGGTTGCATGCCCGCCAACAGCCGAAACCACCTGGCGAATCAGTGCCGCTTGCGCCCCTGACTTGAGCCAACGCTGGGCGCCGCCCCAGTCGAGCATTTGCAGGCCGGCCAAGGCCAGCGGCGGGGTGTTGTTCGGCACCGAAAGGCGCCACAGAGGCTGGTCTTCGTCGAAAAAGCCCAGACGCTGTTCATTCAGGTCGGCCCAGAACGATCCATCGAGCAGTTCGCCACCGAGGCGATCACGGGCCGCCGCCACCGAGCCTTCACCACCCTCCAGACGCAAGTGCAGGCGCTGGCCATCGTGGCAGGCGGCGCTGATCGGCAGCGGTTGTTGCCCCCACTCGGCCATACGCTGCAAGGCCCGTTCACTGTCCATTTCCAGGCTGATGCTCAGGCACTCGCGTGGTTTGGGCAGAACCTTGAGCGAGACTTCGGTGATCACCCCCAGCGAACCATAACTGCCAACCATCAGCCGCGACAGGTCATAACCGGCGACGTTTTTCATGACCTCACCGCCAAAACGCAAGTGCTTGCCATGGCCGGTGATGATCCGTGTACCCAGCACGAAATCCCGAACCGACCCCGACCACGGACGGCGCGGCCCCGACAGCCCGCTGGCGATCATCCCGCCCACCGTCGCCTCGTCGGCGAAGGCCGGTGGTTCGCATGGCAACATCTGTTGTGATGCATCCAGCACCGCCAACAGTTCGGCCAGTGGAGTACCGCAACGTGCGGTGATCACCAGTTCCGTCGGGTCGTAGCTGATGATGCCGCGATGGGTGCGGGTGTCGAGGATTTCTCCGGAGACGACGCGGCCCAGAAATGCCTTGCTGTTGGCGCCCTGAATCCGCAGAGGCGTGGCGTCTTGCAACGCCTGATTCACCTGATCGAGCAGCGCGGCGCTGTCATCGACGTCCTTTTCTCGGACCATCAGAAACGCTCCAGTTCGGGGAAGGGCAGTTGCCCGGCATGAACATGCATGGCGCCGAATTCGGCGCAGCGGTGCAGGGTCGGAATGTTTTTGCCCGGATTGAGCAGCCCGCCGGGGTCGAACGCGGCTTTGACGGCGTGGAACAGGGTCAGCTCATCGTTGTTGAACTGCGCGCACATCTGATTGATTTTCTCCCGCCCCACACCGTGCTCGCCGGTGATGCTGCCGCCGACCTTCACGCACAATTCGAGGATTTTCCCTCCCAGCGTTTCGGCGCGTTCCAGCTCGCCGGGCTGATTGGCGTCGAACAGAATCAACGGGTGCATATTGCCGTCGCCGGCATGGAACACGTTGGCCACCCGCAGGCCGTATTCGGCGGATAGCTGCGCGATGGCTTGCAGCACGCCAGGCAGTTCGCGGCGCGGGATGGTGCCGTCCATGCAGTAATAATCCGGGGACAAGCGGCCCACGGCCGGGAAGGCATTTTTGCGTCCGGCCCAGAAGCGCACGCGCTCAGCCTCGTCCTTGGCCTGACGCACTTGTGTTGCGCCAGCATTCTCCAGCACCTGGCGCACGCGAATGCAGTCGGCGTGGACGTCGGCTTCGACGCCATCGAGTTCGCACAGCAGGATCGCTTCGGCGTCCACCGGGTAGCCGGCGTGGATGAAGGCCTCGGCGGCGCGGATCGCCAGGTTGTCCATCATTTCCAGGCCACCGGGAATGATCCCGGCGGCGATGATGTCAGCCACGGCTCGGCCGGCGTTCTCCACGGAATCGAACGCAGCCAACAGGACTTTGGCGGTCTGTGGTTTGGGTAGCAACTTGACTGTGACTTCGGTGATCACACCCAGCAGGCCTTCGGAGCCGGTGAACAGCGCCAGCAAGTCGAAACCGGGGGAATCGAGCGCATCGGCGCCGAGCGTGAGGTGTTCGCCCTCGACGGTCAGGATCTCGACCTTGAGCAGGTTGTGCACGGTCAGACCGTACTTGAGGCAATGCACGCCACCCGCATTTTCCGCCACGTTGCCGCCGATGGAGCAGGCAATCTGCGAGGACGGATCCGGCGCGTAATACAGGCCGAACGGGGAGGCCGCCTGGGAAATCGCCAGATTGCGCACCCCGGGCTGAACCCGTGCGGTGCGGGCGCCCGGATCGATGTGCAGGATATTGTTGAAGCGTGCCATCACCAGCAGCACACCTTTCTCCAGAGGCAACGCACCGCCGGACAACCCGGTGCCGGCACCCCGGGCCACCACCGGCACGTTTCTCTCATGACAGATTCGCAAAACGCCCTGCACCTCATCGAGATGCCGGGGCAGCACAACCAGTAACGGCGTGGTGCGGTAGGCCGACAAACCGTCGCATTCGTACGGCTTGAGATCCTCGCGCTGATGCAGGATTTCCAGTGCGGGCCACCGGTTTTGCAGCGCCTGCAACAGCGCAGCCTTGTCGACGTCCGGCAGGGCGCCGTCGATCTGTTCGTCGTAGAGAATGTTCATGCGGGCGCCCCCTGGTTTTTGTTATCGGGTGCGAGCGATCAGTCCAGATCAGCCGCCTCATGCCGTTCCGGCACCTGGCTCGCTTCATCACCCCAGGTGCGGTTGACGCGCTGCCCACGAATGACCGCCGGCCGTTTGGCGATGTCCTCGGCCCAGCGCTGTACATGGGTGTATTCGTGAGCCGAGAGAAATTCGGCCGCGCCGTACACGTTGTTGCGCACCAGTTGTCCATACCACGGCCAGACCGCAATGTCGGCGATGGTGTAATGGTCGCCGGCAAGGTAAGGGCTCTCGGCCAGGCGTCGATCGAGCACATCCAGCTGACGTTTGGCTTCCATGGTGAAGCGGTCGATCGGGTATTGGAGTTTCTCCGGCGCATAGGCATAAAAATGCCCGAAACCGCCACCCAGATACGGAGCGGAGCCCATCTGCCAGAACAGCCAGTTCAGGGTTTCGGTACGACCGGCGAGGTCGGTGGGCAGGAAGGCGCCGAATTTCTCGGCGAGGTAAAGCAGGATCGAACCTGACTCGAACACCCGGATCGCCGGCTCGACACTTCGATCGAGCAGTGCAGGGATCTTGGAGTTCGGGTTGATCTCGACAAAGCCGCTGGAGAACTGATCGCCTTCACCGATGCGAATCAGCCAGGCGTCGTATTCGGCCCCAGTGTGCCCGAGCGCCAGCAACTCTTCGAGCAGGATGGTGACCTTGACGCCATTGGGCGTGGCCAGCGAATACAGTTGCAACGGATGCTTGCCGACGGGCAGGGTCTTGTCATGGGTCGGCCCGGCGATCGGGCGGTTGATGTTGGCGAACTGGCCGCCGGACGGAGCGCTGTGTTTCCAGACCTTGGGTGGTACGTAAGGCGCCTTGCTCATGAAACGGACCTCGTCGTCAGGTTGCTCAATGGATGTGAGCCGGTAGCAAGCTACCGGTTCCTGCCGAACAGAACACCACAGAAGGGCGTTTGAATTCCACCCTGTTGTCACATCAACTCTTCATATCGTTATTCGATCCGCGGATGCTGCTGCACCAGGTGTTCGCGCTTGGCTTCCAGTTCGGCGATTTCGGCGTCGATGTCTTCGATCTTCTGTTCGATGTTGTCGTGATGTTCTTGCAGCAGCTCCTTGGCTTCCTCGATATCGGAGGCTGCAGGGGCTGCACCGCGTAGCGGTTTGTTGGCGGTTTCTTTCATGGTCACACCGGTGATCAGCCCAACGACGGCAGTCACCATCAGGTAATAGGCCGGCATGTACAGATTCTGGGTACTCTCCACCAGCCAGGCCACGACGGTCGGCGTCACACCGGCGATCAGCACCGAGACGTTGAACGCACTGGCCAGCGCGCTGTAGCGGATGTGAGTCGGAAACATCGCCGGCAGCGTAGAGGCCATGACGCCAATGAAAAAGTTGAGCACCACGGCCAATATCAGCAGGCCGGAAAAGATCAGGCCGATCTTGCCGCTGTTGATCAGCATGAACGCTGGAATGGCGAGGATGAACAGACCGATGCTGCCGAAGATGATGAAGGGGCGACGGCCGATCTTGTCGCTGATGAAACCGATGGCAGGTTGCACGAACAGCATGCCGACCATGATTGCGATGATGATCAGCACCCCGCGATTTTCGCTGTAATGCAGGTTGTGCGAGAGGTAGCTCGGCATGTAGGTCAACAGCATGTAATAGGTGACGTTGGTGGCGGCCACCACACCGATGCAGGTCATCAGGCTGCGCCAGTGTTTGGTCGCGACTTCCTTGAACGACACTTTCGGGCCGCCGGCCAGACCTTCGCGGTCACCTTGTTCAAGCTTCTCGACATGCTGCTGAAACGCCGGCGTCTCTTCGAGCGCATGGCGCAGGTAAAGACCGATCATGCCCAACGGCAGGGCGAGGAAGAAGGGCAGGCGCCAGCCCCATTCCTGGAATTTTTCTTCACCGATGATCGCGGAAATCAGTACCACCACGCCGGCGCCGAGGACGAAACCGGCGATGGAACCGAAGTCCAGCCAACTGCCAAGGAAGCCGCGTTTGCGATCCGGCGCGTATTCGGCGACGAAGATCGAAGCGCCGGTGTACTCGCCTCCGACCGAAAAGCCCTGAGCCATTTTCGCCAGCAGCAGGAGTATCGGCGCCCAGATGCCGATCGAGGCATAGGACGGAATCAGCCCGATGGCAAAGGTGCTGAGCGACATGATCACGATGGTCGCTGCGAGGACTTTCTGTCGTCCGTACTTGTCCCCCAGCGCACCGAAGAACAGCCCGCCCAGCGGCCGGATCAGGAACGGTACCGAGAATGTCGCCAGTGCCGCGATCATCTGCACGCCGGGATCGGCGCCGGGGAAGAAAACCTTGCCCAGCACATAGGCAACGAAGCCGTAGACGCCGAAGTCGAACCACTCCATCGCGTTGCCCAGCGCCGCAGCCGTGATGGCTTTGCGCATCTTGGCGTCGTCGACAATGGTGATGTCTTTCAGTCCGATCGGGCTGACGCTTTCCTTTGATTCCATGGGATTCACTCTGCATCTGATCTGTCTTTGTGCAAACCGAAAGGCCCTAAGAGGCAAGGGCCAGAGCGGTTCACCTTGGTCGATGCCATCTCTTTGATGGCACGGCTTCTTCCAGATCAGATACAAGTGGACACGAAAAAATTCACCACTGATTTCGTTTTTTACCGATGGCGAAAGTGGTTACAGCGCTCGGTCGAGACGAAACGATGCCCCATAGGCCGAGGCCGGCAAGTGACTCGAGCCATCGTCGCGCAGCCTTGAACGGAACGTTCCGCGCTGAGGTTCGGTGCGATACAAACCGCGCTTCTGCAACTCGGGAATGATCAGTTCGACGAAGTCTTCAAGGCTGCCAGGGCTGATCAGCGGATTAAGCATATAGCCGCTGGTGCCGGAAATCCGCGCGTGTTTTTCGATGCGATCAGCGACCTGCTGCGGTGTGCCGACCAGAATCAGGTCAGTGCCGCGAGTGACGCTGGCGAAGCGCTGTTTGACGTCGCCCGCGGTCAGCGGCTTGCCGCTGCCATCGGGGCGCATCACGTAAGAGGTCAGGCCTTCGGTGTGTGTCGACAGCGCATCGCCGTCGGCGTAGCGGCTGATATCGATGCCGGTGTCACCGGCGTAGCTGACCAGTTGTGCCTGCAAGTGGTAGTTGCTTTGCAACTCGTCGTATTTGCGCTGGGCCTCGATTTCGGTTTTGGCGGTGACGATGCGCAACACCGTCAGTGACTTCACATCTTCACGCTGACGGCCGCGTGCCTGGGCCTTGGCCCAGATATCTTCCAGGCCCTGACGGATTTCCTGAGGGTTGGATTTGGCAATGAAGATCAGCTCGGCATGCTTGGCCGCAAACTCGCGACCGCGCCCCGACCAGCCCGCCTGGATCAGCAACGGCGTGCGTTGTGGCGAGGGAGAGGTCAAATGCGGGCCGGCCACCCGATAATGCGTGCCTTCGTGATTGATCGGGCGCACCCGGTCGCCTCTGGCATAGAGCTGGCGGGCCTTGTCGGCGACCACGGCGTCGTCGGCCCAACTGCCTTCCCAGAGCTTGTAGGCCACATCGAGAAACTCTTCGGCGCGCTCGTAGCGATCATCGTGTCTGATCATTTGTTCCAGCCCGAAATTGCGCGCCGCACTCGACAGGTAAGACGTGACGATATTCCAGCCGACCCGGCCATTGGTCAGGTGATCCAGCGTGCTGAAGCGCCGGGCATGGGTAAACGGATGTTCATAGCTGGTGGTCACGGTGACGCCAAACGCGAGGTTTTCCGTCACGGCAGCCAGCGCCGGAATGATCATCAGCGGATCGTTGGCCGGCGCTTCCACGGCCCATTTCATGGCCGCATCGGCATTGCCGCCGAACACATCGTAGAAGCCCAGCACATCACCAAAGAACAGCATGTCGAGGTGAGCCTGATCGGCAATCCGGGCCAGGTTCGACCAATAGCCCAGCGAGTTGATCGCCAGTCGTTCGTCAGCCGGGTGCGTCCAGAGGCTCGGCGCACCGCCGCACCCGACACTGGCTTGTTCATAGAGCGCAAACAGCAGAGGTTTAGGATCGGACATCTTGGTTCCTGCAAGAAATCATTGAACGGAGTAGCTCATCGCTGATGCTTGAAGCCTCTGCCGTAATGGCGTTCGAGGCGATGCTGGATCAGTTCGAGACCGATGGACAACAGCCAATAGATGACCGCTGCGGTGGTGAGCATTTCGATGTAGCGGTAGGACGAGCGCCCGTACGACTGCGCCAGGAACATCACTTCCCAAACGCCCATGACCGAGATCAACGATGAATCCTTGAGCATCGAAATGAACTGGCTGGTGGTCGGTGGAATGATCGTGCGCATGGCTTGCGGCACAATGATGTGCACGAATGCCGCTGCCGGTCTCAGACCCAGCGCAGCTGCCGCTTCACGCTGCCCCGGTGCAACCGCGAGGATGCCGGCGCGAAAGATTTCGCTGAGATACGCACCGTAGTTGAGCGAGAGGGCAATGATCCCGGCACTGATGGCGCCCGGCACGATCCCCAGTTGCGGCAGGCCCAGATAGATCAACAGGATCTGAATCAGCAGCGGCGTACCGCGAAAGAACGAGGCGTAGAAACTCGCGATACCGAACGCCACAGCGCTGCGCGACAGGCGCGCAAGCGCCGTGACGAAACCCAGCAGCAACGAAAACCAGATCGAGCACAAGCACAGGAAAATCGTCAGCGCGGCGCCCTGCAAAAAGCCGTTCGGCCCCAGATGCAGGCCGACGAGGTTCGGCCACTTTTCCAGAATGATCGAAAACTTCAGATCGAAGCGCATGAAAAACAGCACGCACAAGCCGAACAGCACCGCCCACGTCAGATACAGGCGAGTGCGAAAGCCGAACAGCTGACGTACCAGTTGTGGCTGTTTTTCCGGGGTGACAGTGGCTTTGGCCGGATGAGGATTGAGAGCTGTCATTGGCTGATATCGGAACCGATCCACTTCCTGGATATTTTGCTCAACGTGCCGTCAGTCTTGAGTTGCGCGATGACCTCGGTGACTTTCGCATTCCATTGCTGATCGCCTTTTTCGACCGCTACCACGTTCGGCTCGGCATACAGTGGATCTCCGGCAATCTTGAAGCGCGGGTCCTGGGCGATGCGTTCACGGGCGGTGATGAGGTTGGTGACCATGGCATCCAGGCGCACGCCGGTGCCCAGTGCCAGATCCTGGAAGGCGACGGTTTCGTTGTCATACGGCGCGATCTGGACACTGTCGAACGGATAGCTCAAGGGCTTGTCCTCGGCGCCTTCGATGACCAGATTCTTGTTCAAGTAAGCCTCATAAGTCGACGCACTGATCACGCCGACTTTTTTGCCGGACAAGTCCTTGCCCGTGACGATGTCCTTGTCCTTTGCGTTGACCACGATCACTGCCGGTGACTGGTAATACTCCACGGGGAAGTCGAACACTTCGGCCCGCGCCTTGCTCGGTGTCATCGAGCACACGCAGATGTCATAGCGACCGTTCCAGTGCCCGGCGGCAATCACGTCCCAGGACGGGGTTTCGAGTTTCAGCTTGACCCCGAGACGTTCGGCGACAGCCTTGGCGACATCCACATCGAAGCCGTCGAGTTGGTTCTGGTCATTGAGAAAAGAGAAGGGCGGGTAGCTTTCCATCAGGACGCCGGTCAGCTCACCCTTTTGCGTGACGCGATCAAGAATGGGCCCCGCGAAAGCGACAGAACAACTGGCGACCAGCGCCAGGCCGAGGGTCAAAAGTGCCGGGGTCTTCACGTGCGGTGCTCCAGTCAGAAAAAATCTGAATAGATTAAAACGCACTATAAAAATAGTTTGTACTTCGTTTTTAGAATATGGATCTTGCTTGAGGCTATATCGATGTCCGCTATCTGCGCAATTGCGCCGGACTCACGCCCAGTCGCTGCTTGAACGCGCTGGTCATGTGCGCCTGGGAATTGAAACCGCAGGCGAGGGCGATTTCCGACAGGCTGGCGCGGGAGTCGCGCATCAATTTACGGGCCCGGGCCAGGCGTCGATCAATCAGATAGCTATGGGGACTTTTGCCAGTGGCCTGCTTGAAGGCGCGCATGAAATAGCCTTCGGACAGTTCAAGCATTTGCGCCATGGTGTGAATGCCGAGCGGGCCGTCGAGGCCGGCGTCGATGAACTCGTCGAGCAGGCGCATTCGGCTGCCGGTCATCGAGCCTTGGGGCGACGGCGTGTCTTTGCCTTCGGCGCGCTCGGCCAAGGCGAGCGCCCAGGTTTCCCAGTCATCGTCCACTGAGGCTTTCAAAAAGGCGCGGCGCATTCGTGAGGCGAGGTGAATGGCCTGCGGGTCGATGCGATTGTTGAACGCCTGCTCGCCCGACAGCGTGGTGCCGTCGGTGCGGATGACCCGCAGGTATTCACCGCCCATGGGTGACTCGGACATCACATCACAGTCGACGGGGACGAACGCCAGACTATTGGGCATGGCATCGAAGGGGCGCACCCGGTCGCTGCCGATGGCGTGCACGCCGCGTTGGCTGTCGAAGGCAAAACCGATTGCCGACTGCGCCGCCACATAACGGGTTGCGTAGGCGGCGCCGGGCAGCAATTCGATCGCCCACGGGCCAGCCTCGATACGACGGACCGGTTCCGGGGCGACGGGTAATGGTGGGCGGTTGCGAGGGCTCATGAACGCCATAGTAGTGAAGAGCCGACGCAAAAGTCAGGTCAGTTTTTTGAAAGCCGACTGGCAGGACACGTGCCTAGACTGGAGCAAAGCCCAAGGAGACGTTACATGCACACCCTCACTCGCGAAGACATCGAACAGGCTGCCCGCCAGGTTTACCAGGTGATGCCGGCCACCGCCCAGTATCGCTGGCCGCTGCTGACCGAACGGCTGGGCTGCACGGTGTGGGTCAAGCATGAAAACCACACACCCACCGGCGCGTTCAAGGTGCGCGGCGGCATTACCTTCATGCACTGGCTGCGCCGCGAACACCCGAACGTCAAGGGCATCGTCTCGGCCACGCGCGGCAATCACGGGCAGAGCCTGGCACTGGCGGCCAGTGCCGTCGGATTGAGGGCGTTGATCGTGGTGCCGAAGGGCAATTCGCTGGAGAAGAACAACGCCATGCGCGGATTCGGTGGCGAGGTGGTCGAGTTCGGGCGCGATTTCGATGAGGCCCGTGAGGAAGCGGCGCGCCTGGCGCTGGAACATGGGCTCTACCTGGTACCGCCCTTCCACACCGAGCTGGTCAAAGGGGTAGCGACCTATGCGCTGGAACTGCTCAACGCGGCGCCGGATCTGCACACCCTCTACGTGCCGATCGGTTGCGGCTCGGGCATTTGTGGCGTGATCGCCGCTCGTGATGCACTGGGTCTGGATACCCAGGTCGTGGGGGTGGTCTCCACGGAAGCGGCAGCTGCCAAGTTGTCTTTCGAGGCGAAAACGATCTGCGAGACCGCCTCCGCCAATACCTTTGCCGACGGGCTGGCCGTGCGCAAGCCGATTGCCGAGGCGTTCGATGTCTACGGCGCCGGCGCAACAAGGATCGTCGCGGTCAGCGAGGACGAAATCGCCGAAGCCATGCGCGTGTATTACACCGACACCCACAACCTCGCAGAAGGCGCCGGCGCAGCGGCACTGGCGGCGTTGATGCAGGAGCGGGACAGGATGCAGGGCAAAAGGGTGGGGGTGATTTTGTCCGGGGGCAACATCGACCGTGCGGTGTATGCACGAGTGATCGGTTGATAGACGACGCTTGGCTGCGGGGTGTCGCTTTTCCGCTTGTGATTGGTCCTGGCTACCCCTTATAAGATCGACTTTCACTTTCGATATAAAAAGGGTGTCACGCATGAGCAATGCCTGGAACGAAGGTTATTTCACGGACGAAGGCTACACCTACGGCTATAGCCGCGAGATCAATCCGGTTTTCCAGCGCTATTGTTTGTTGCTGCGGGGTTTTGCCACGCTGGAGAATACCGACGGTTATCACTGCGAACTGGGTTTCGGTCAGGGTGTGTCGATCAATATTCACGCGGCGGGCAATCCGGGGAGCTACGTCGGCACCGATTTCCATCCGGGCCAGGCGGCCCATGCCATCGGGCTTGCGAAAGACTGGGGCAGCGATGCGCGGCTATATGACGACAGTTTCGAGCAACTGTTGGCCCGCCATGACCTGCCGCAGTTCGATAGCATCAGCCTGCACGGCATCTGGACCTGGGTCAGCCGTGACAATCACAAGCTGATCGTTGAGTTTGTCCGTCGTCACCTCAAGCCGGGCGGTCATGTGTACATCAGCTACAACTGCTTCCCGGGCTGGTCGCCGCTGGCGCCACTGCGTCAGTTGTTCAGTCTGCATGACCGTTTTGCTTCGCAAGCCTCGGCCCGGCCGGACCAGCGCATCGACGCCGCGCTGCAGTTCTCCGAAGCCTTGCTGGCCGCCAACCCCAACTACGCCAATTCGGCACCGAATCTGGATGCCAAGCTCCAGAGCATCAAGGGCCAGAATCGCCAGTACGTCGCCCATGAATACTTCAATCGCGACTGGAATTGCATGTACTTCACCGACGTGGTCGATGCCCTGGCTCCTGCCAAACTCGACTACGCCACGACGGCTGTGCCGCTGGACTCGGTAGACCTGCTTAACCTGAGCGCCGAAGGCATGGAATTTCTGGAAGGCATCGAGCATCCGGTCATGCGTGAGCAGGCGCGTGATTACTTCGTTAACCAGAACTTCCGTCGGGACCTTTACGTGCGCGGCGCCAACCGGTTGTCCGCCTTCGAACACCGCGAGCGCATGCTCAGTACCCGTTTCGTACTTTTGCAAATGGCAGACAGCGTCGCGGTCAGCGTCACCGGTCCGGCGGGCTCGGCCACGTTGCAGGCCGAGATTTACGGTCCGGTGCTGGACGCGCTCGCGGACGATGCCTATGTGCCGAAAACCCTGCGCCATTTGCTGGAGGCCTCGCCGTCGTTGAGTTATGGCGATGTGGAGCAGGCTCTTAACGTGTTGATCGGGATGGGCGCCGTGGCACCGTGCCAGAGCGAAGCGGCCGAGCAACAGGTGCAGGCACGCTGCACCACCCTTAATCTGCAACTGTGCAGACGCTCGCTGTTCGACCACAAGATTCAGGTGCTGGCCAGCCCGGTCACCGGCGGTGGCGTGACGGTCAGCCGTTTCCAGCAGTTGTTCCTGATTTCGATCAAGCAAGGCAAGACCCGTCCGGCCGACTGGGCACTGCTGGCGTGGGGCATCATCGGCGGTCAGGGAGAGGGCTTGCTCAAGGACGGCAAGGCGCTGACCACCGCTGAAGAAAACATTGCCGAACTGACCGAACAGGCCGAGGCGTTTGCCGAGCGTTCGCTGATCGTTCTCAAGGCGTTGAAAATCGTCTAGCGGCAAAAAAGTCTGGTTGGGTCCGGTTCATCGAGCCGGCCGATCAGCGAACAGTTCATCGAGGGCCTGACACGCTGTTGCTGCGCCTTCGATGGACTGCTTGTATCCTGCGCGGCCCTGTACATACGGTCGCTGTTGTTGCCGCGGTCCGACAACGGCCGTGACGGAAAACGGACTTTCCAAAAGGTAATGATGTGAAGCGTGATACCCACCTCGTGATGCTGTTGCTGTTTATCATCGGCTGCTCTCTGGCGTCGCTGACCATCTGGAAGGTGCTGGGCTCTCGGGAGCGCGCCCTGGACGAGGTGAACGTCCACGGGTTGAACCTGACTCAGGCGCTGGCAACCTATGCTGAAGGCATCGTTCGGCAAAGCTCGCTGCTCTTGCTCGGGCTCGTCGAGCGTCTGGAAACCGAGGGCAGCGGCCCTGCGCAGATCGAACGATTGAATGCGCTGGTCAACCGTCAGCTGCCGCTGATGCCGCAGCTCAGTGGCATCACCATCTACGATAATCGCGGCCGCTGGCTGATGTCCTCCAACCGACCGATTCCGGCCGGGGCCAACAGCCGTGACCGGGGCTATTTCATTCATCACCGTGACGATCCCTCTCGCGAGCCCTTCATCGGCCCGCCCATCCGTAGCCGCTCGAATCAGGAGTGGGTGATTACCGTCAGCCGCCGCTTCAATGACGCGAGCGGAGAATTCGCCGGTGTGGTAGCGGTCACCCTGGGGGTCGAAAACTTTCTGCGACTGTTCGGCAAGCTCGATGTGGGGCAGGAAGGCGCCATCGGTCTGTCCTATACCGACGGAACGCTGCTGGTGCGCTATCCCTTCCGCGAACAGGACATGGGGCGCAATTTCTCCAAGTCGCCCATTTATGCGAAGTACCTGGTGGACCAATCGGTGGGCACCGCGTCCTACACTTCCAGCCTCGACGGAGTGGAGCGGCTCTACGCGTTTCGCAAGAGTGAGAAGCTGCCGCTGATCACCACGGTCGCGCTCGGCAAGCGCGAAGCATTGGCGGCGTGGCGACTGGAGGCGCTTCTGTCGATGGTGGTGGTCGCGTCGTTGCTGGGGCTCACTGGCGTGATCGGCTGGTTTCTCATTCTCGATATACGTCGGCGTACCCAAGTGGAAGGGGAGTTGCGGCTCACTCAACAGCAGTTGCTCGGTTCAAACCGGCAGCTGGAATTGCTGGCGATGAAGGATGCGCTGACGGGCCTGGCCAATCGCCGCTGTTTCGATGAAACATTGGCCATGGAAGCGCGCCGGGCGCAACGGGACGGGGCTTCGCTGGCCTTGCTGATGATCGATATCGACTACTTCAAGTTGTTCAACGATTCCCAGGGGCATGTTGCCGGCGACGCCTGCCTGCACCAGGTGGGGAAAGTACTTGAGGCATGTGTGCGGCGACCGTCGGATCTGGTGGCACGTTATGGCGGAGAAGAGTTGGCGATCATCCTGCCCGACACCGATGGCGAGGGAGCGACGGTCGTGGCGCAACTGATTCTGGAGCGACTGACGCAAGCGCACATTGCTCATCCGGCGAGCCCGTTCGGTCGGGTGACGGTCAGTATCGGCGTCACCGCGGCGACCGGTCCGCAACTGGGAGTGGCGCAAGCTCTGATCGAGATGGCAGATCAGGCGCTGTACCAGGCGAAGAGCACAGGGCGGAACCGGATGGCAAGGATAGTTCCCGGCGACAGCGCCCGTTCACCACAGCCAGTTTGAGCGGTGCTGAACGGGCGGGTGTTGCGTCTTACCGGTCGTGGCCAATCATCACGCGTACTCGGGGTAGTCCACATACCCTTCGGCATTGCCACCGTAGACCGTGGCCGGATTCAGTGAATTCAGCGGCCAGTCATTGGCGATGCGCGCAGGCAGGTCCGGGTTGGCCATGAACGCGCGACCGAAAGCCACGAAATCCGCCAGCCCGGAATCGAGCAACTGCGCACCGGATTCTGCGGTGTAGCGCCCGGCGTAAATGATCGCGCCGCTGAAGGTGTCGCGCACTGCCTGGCGGAACGTGAGTGGCATCGCCGGCGCATCGTCCCAGTCGGCTTCGGCGATGGACAGATAGGCAATGCCCACGTCCTGCAGCACCTTGATCGCTTCGATGTAAGTAGTGTGCGGATCTTCCTCGACCATGCCCAGGTAGGTGCGTGCTTCATCGGTGGTGGTGAACAGTGGGGCGAAACGCACACCGACTTTTTCTCGGCCGATGCACTCGGCAACCCCAGCCACCACTTCACGCAAAAAGCGCAGGCGATTGTGCAGCGAGCCGCCGTACTGGTCGGTGCGCAGATTACTGTGAGCCGAGATGAACTGGTTCACCAGATAGCCGTTGGCGCAGTGCAGTTCGATCCCGTCAAAACCTGCCTCCATGGCATTGCGCGCGGCCTGGATGTACAGCTGAACCAGTTCCTGCACTTCATCGGTGGTCAGGGCGCGAGGGGCGGACGGTGGCACCAGGGCGCCGGCGCCGGGTGCGGTTTCGATGAACACGCTGACCCGGTCAGTGGCCACCGCAGAGGCTGAAACCGGTGCGGCACCGTCGGGTTGCAGGGCTGTATGGGACACGCGCCCCACATGCCAGAGCTGGGCGAAGATCACGCCCTCTCTGGCATGGACGGCCTCGGTGACCTTGCGCCATCCGGCGATCTGCTCAGGGGTATGAATGCCCGGCGTCCAGGCGTAACCCTGGCCTCGCGGCTCGATCTGCGTGCCTTCCGTCACCAGCAGACCGGCGCCCGCGCGTTGCTGGTAATACTCGGCCATCAACGCGTTGGCGATGTTGCCCGGTTGGGTGCTGCGCTGGCGGGTCAGGGGCGGCAGCACGATGCGGTTTTTCAGGGTGTGACGACCCAAAGTGCCGGGTTTGAAGAAACTGCGGTGATTCATGGATGTACCTTGATTGGGGTTTATTAGACCAGTCGACTAGTTGTCGGGCCAAAAAAGACGCCGTGCAATACGCGCACGGCGTCCGGATTGATGACGGCTGAAAAGTCAGCCGAGCAGCTTCAACAGTTTTTCGGCGACAGCGGCGGAGCTGGCCGGGTTCTGGCCGGTGACCAGTTTCCCGTCAGTCACTACGTGCACCTGCCAGTCGGCGACTTTGGAATAACGGGCGCCGAGGCGCTGGAACTCGTTTTCGACCAGGAACGGCACCACATCCGTCAGACCGACCGCTGCTTCTTCGGAATTGGTGAAACCGGTGACGTCACGGTCCTTGACCAAGGGTTTGCCCTCGGCGCCGAGCACATGCCGCAGTACACCCGGGGCGTGGCAGACGAAACCATGAGGTTTGTTGCTGCGGGCGAAGGCTTCGATCAGGGCGACGGAATGCTTGTCTTCGGCCAGATCCCAGAGCGGGCCATGGCCACCTGGATAAAACACCGCATCGAAATCTTCGGCGCTGACATCGGCCAGGCGCCCGGTGTTCGCCAGCGCGTGTTGCGCCGCCGGATCCTTGCGGAATCGATCGGTTTCGGCGGTCTGGGCGTCGGGTTCGTCGCTTTTCGGATCAAGCGGTGGCTGGCCGCCAGCGGGCGAGACCAGCGTGATATCGGCGCCGGCGTCCTTGAAGGCGTAGTAGGGGGCGGCGAACTCTTCGAGCCAGAAGCCGGTTTTCTTGCCGGTGTTGCCGAGTTGATCGTGGGAAGTCAGAACCATCAAGATTTTCATAGAGCACCTTGGGTGGGACGGGTGTCGTGGCTGTGCGAGGGATTCGCACACGATCGACACCGGGGAAAAGGTTTGTCGGGGCGCAGCATAGTTTCCAATTAGACCAGTCGTCTAGTAATTTTTTATCCGCATGTTTTTCATGGACCGGTGTGGCAAACTCCCGTTCCTTCGAGTTAAACGACTGGTCTATTGCCTGGTAATCTGCGCCCCGATGAAACCGACCTACGATGACACCCGCCAACACCTGCTCGACACCGGCCACCGGATGATGGCCGAGAAGGGCTTCACCAGTGTCGGCCTGAACGAGATCCTGCAAACCGCCGGTGTGCCCAAGGGCTCGTTCTATCACTACTTCAAATCCAAAGAGCTGTACGGACAGGCGTTGCTCGAGGATTACTTCGTCTGTTACCTGGCCGACATGGAGCGACGCCTGACACTGCCCGGCCTGAGTGCCCGCGAGCGACTGATGGATTACTGGCAGGGCTGGCAGGATCGCTGCACGCTGGAAGGGCACGGTGACGAGTGTCTGGTGGTGAAGCTCAGTGCCGAGGTGGCCGATCTGTCCGAGGCCATGCGCCTGACCTTGCGCGATGGCGCCGAGCGTGTGGTGGCGCGCATCACCGTTTGCATCGAACAGGGCCAGGCCGATCAAAGCCTGCCCGACGGCGATGCCCGGCAACTGGCGGAAACCCTGTATCAGCTTTGGCTGGGGGCCAGCCTGTTGAACAAGTTGCAACGGACGGGGCAGTCGCTGGACACGGCGATGACGACCACCCGGCGATTGCTGGGCGTCTGAACGTTTTGCGTCGTGCCCCTTGCCGTGTCGAGCCGGTTGACCCATTTGCGGTTGCGAGCTGGAATCTGGAACGCTTGCGAAAGTATGCCGGCGCAAGGCTGGCGAGCGTGGAAAGCCTGCCAGCTAATGCGATGAAACATACTCCGAGGGCGTAGTCGGCGCAGGCAAGGCGTACGTCGCCTTCATCCACTCAATCTCCGCTTGCGGCGTTCTGCCAAAGAAGCGTTTGAACTCGCGACTGAATTGCGAGGCGCTTTCATAACCCACGTTGAACGCCGCTGCCGAAGCGGTCATGGCGTTGCGCAGCATCAACAGCCGCGCCTGATGCAGACGTGTCGACTTCAGATATTGCATCGGAGAGGTATCCGTCACGCTGCGAAAGTGCAGGTGAAAGTTGGGCACGCTCATACTGGCTTCGTGGGCGAGTTGCTCGACGTCTAGCCGTTCCTGATAACAGCTGTGGATCTTGCGGATCGCCCGAGTCACCTTGCCGAAATGACCCTGTCGATTGAGCGCGGCACGCATCGAGCCGCCTTGTTCGCCCGTCAGAATGCGGTAGTAGATTTCCCGCAGCAGCGATGGCCCCAGTATCTGCGCGTCCCTCGGAATACTCATCGCTTCGAGAAAACGCAACGTCGAAGCGCGGAGCTTGTCGTCCATCGGTGAGGCGTACATGCCTTTGGGCTGCGCGTCGTTGGGGCCGTGAAGGTCATCCACTTGCTGCATCAACTCGCTGGCCAAACGGAAGTCGAGGTGCATGTAGATCGCGAGCATCGGCTCGGCCTCGGTGGCATCGGTTTCCATGGTGAAGGGGATGGGCACGGACACCACCAGATAATGTTGGGCGTCGTAAACGTAGACGTCATCGCCCCGATAACCGCGTTTCTGGCCCTGACAGAGGATCACGATGCCCGGGTCGTACAGCACCGGTGTGCGGGTCAGTGGCCGGTTCGAACGCAGGAAACGCACGCCCTCAAGCGCACTGAGGTTATAACCCTCGACTGGTGCGAGGGTTTCCATGAGCTGCACCATGCGCGAGGTGTCTGCGTCGGCCTGCTTCATTGCGTTCTCTCTATTGGCCGCTCAGTGGTCGGTGGAGCGGGTCAAGGCTTCCCACTGATCGATCTCGTCGCCTGCGTGTTTGAGCTTTTCACGCACAAGGCTCAACGCGTCACTGCCCAGGAGCACGTGTGCCGGTGGGGTCGGACTGGCGATGATCTGCAACATCGCCAGGGCTGCTTTTTGCGGGTCGCCGAGTTGCTTGCCGCTCTTTTCTGCACGCGCCTTGCGCACCGGATCGAAACTGGCGTCGTAGTCGGCAATGCTGCGCGGTGTGCGCTGCATCGAGCGACCGGCCCAGTCGGTTCGAAATGAACCCGGTGCGACGGCAGTCACGAAGATATTGAAGGGCTCCAGTTCTTTGCTCAGCGTATCGGAGATGCCTTCAAGCGCAAACTTGCTGCCGCAGTAGTAAGCGATTCCCGGCATCGTGATCGTGCCGCCCATCGAGGTGATATTGATGATGTGGCCCGCCCGCCGCTTGCGAAAGAAGGGCAGGAACGCCTTGATCACGGCAACGGCGCCGAACACGTTCACGTCGAACTGGCGGCGCATGTCTTCCAGCGGCGACTCTTCGAAGAGGCCTTCGTGACCGTAACCGGCATTGTTGATCAACACATCGACCGGGCCATGCGTCGCTTCAACCTGCGCGATGACTTCATCGATCCGGTCGAAGTCCGTGACATCCAGCATCACCCCGTAGGCGTTATCCACGGAGAGTGATTGAAAGGCGTGCAAGTCGGCTTCCTTGCGCACGGTGCCAATGACACGGTGGCCGGCCGCGAGTGCTTCCTTGGCCAGCGCATGGCCGAAGCCGCTGCTGACGCCGGTAATGAAAAGGGTCTTGGTGGTGGTCATGACAGGCTCCGGTGAATGGGTTTCAGCCCATGGTATCCATCGAAGAAACGCCCACCTATGTCGGTTAGTCTTTGAGCATTGCCTATTCCTATCAGCGATGCGAGATAACGGCCGATGAACTTTTTACGTGGCTCCGGGCATCCAAGCAGGAACAGACCCAATGCGCTGATATCAGCCAAGGACAGACGATGACCTTTCTAATTTTCCTGTTGGCCTGCGGTGCGGCAGCGAGCACCGGGATGATTTTCCAACCGGGCCCATGGTACGAATCGCTGGTCAAACCACGCTTCACACCGCCCAACTGGGTGTTTCCCGTTGCCTGGACAACGATCTACCTGTTGCTCGCGTGGGTCGGCTATCGTCTGACCCTGACGCCCGGCAGCGAAACGGTACTCGCTTTGTGGGCAGCGCAAATTGCATTGAACACCCTGTGGACGCCGGTGTTCTTCGGCGCACATCGACTCTTCGCCGGCATGCTGATCATCACGCTGCTGTGGCTGGTGGTCGCCGCGATGGTGGTGTTGGCATTGCGCCTGGATGTGATTACCGGATTGATTCTGTTCCCTTATCTGGCATGGCTGTGTGTCGCGGCGGCGTTGAATTTTTCCATTCTGCGCAACAACCGCGAATAAAAAGGACGAAATGAAGACCTCAATGGACTGGCCCGCAGACGAAAACGAGCTGGCGCAATTGCGCGCATTCAACAGGAAACTCGCCCGTCTGCCGCGCTTTCGCATCCGCAATCGCATCACGCCGCGAGTGATTCAGTTGCTGTTGCGCCTCAGCCAATTGGGCGGCGCAAGAAAGTTGCTCAAGCACGGGCTCGAGGCCGAACGCAAAGTGGTGGGCGTCGACGGTGCATCAGTGCCGGTGCGGATCATTCGGCCAAAGACAAAGGCCAAAGGCGTAGTGCTGGATTTTCATGGCGGCGGCTGGGTCATCGGCAACGCGCAGATGAACGATCCCCTCAACATCGCCATGGTGAAAGCCTGCGACGTGGCCGTGGTCTCCGTCGATTATCGGCTTGTGGTCTCGACACCGATCGAAGGCGTCATGCAGGACTGCCTCACGGCGGCTCGCTGGTTGCTGAGCGATGACTGCCATGAATTTGCGAACCTGCCCGTCATCGTCGTGGGCGAATCCGCCGGCGGCCACCTCGCCGCCGCGACCCTGTTGCAACTCAAACAATGGCCGGACTTGCTCGAACGGGTGAGCGGGGCGCTGCTGTACTACGGCGTCTACGACCTGACCGGAACCCCCAGCGTACGCAATGCCGGGCCCGAGACCTTGCTGCTGGATGGGCCTGGCATGGTTGAAGCGCTGCAAATGCTTACGCCGGGATTGAGCGATGAAGAACGCCGGCAGCCACCGTTGTCTCCGTTGTATGGAGACTTCACCGGATTTCCGCCGGCGTTGATGTTTGCGGCGGAACTGGATCCGCTCAGGGATGACACGCTTGAGTTGGCGGAGCGTTGGGGTAGGGCGGCTGAGGTTGAAGTGCATTTGTTGCCGGAAACGGCGCATGGGGTGATCCATTTTCCGTTGGGGTTGGCGGGGAGGGTGCTTGGGTTTAGCCGTGCTTGGGTTGCGGGGCGGGTTGATGAGGGGTGAGGCCGATTTCGGCCGCTCATAAATGTCCGCTATCGGCCAAAAGCGGTCAATGACAATATTCGCAAAGGCTACCGCTCAGCTTCCCGAAGACCGATCTCGACTATTCGTTAGGTACAGCACCATCGCTGCACGAGCCGCATCTTTGATTACCTTCAGCCTCAACCAAGGTGATATTCGCGCCTTTATCAGCCAGGTGATACGCCAGCGAAGCGCCCACGATGCCGGCACTAATGACAACGACTCGTTTGTCCAGAGCATTTCCCATATCAACCTTCATTCTGTCGACCTGAAGGCGGTTTCAGTGTCTGCCTCTGGTCGATTTCTGCTTGTCGTAATGGGCAGCAGTTGTCGTCCAGAAAGCAGATGTAGATTCGTCTGAAGTGGCGAAATAGCTGCCAAAATCATCGTGTTAAAACGCCGCCTGAAATGGCAGCAAGATAAGCGCGCGAGTGTTGTTGGCACTGGAGGGTAGCGAAAAATCGTTCAGCTACTACGGTAAGCGTCATCAACGACTATAGTCATTGGTGAGCCAGAGCGAATCTGACCATTCCCCTGCCAACCTGGCCTAATCCAATTCCGCGATTACACGGCGGATCTTCTTGTGTTCCTTGATGCGGAACGTGAACGTTTCGCTGCCGAAATCACTCAGGCTCAGGCTGAGATCGAGGCAGCGTTGTCTTTTTTTGAACCCCTTGATGGTGGATGGAGTTATCCCGCCGGGCACGTCGCATCCCACTGAGCACGTCCCAACCACCCATCTATCAAGGTTCAAGCAATGAATACTTTAGAGTTCGATGATGCACAAAAAACCAATGGCGACCTGGTTCAGGGTCCGCTGCCGGCCGGCACTGTCGCGCCCGACTTCACTCTTCACGCAACCCCAGATCAACAGTTGTCGCTGCGCGAGTTAAAGGGGAACCCCGTGATACTGGCGTTTTATCCCGCTGACTGGACTTCGGTGTGTGGTGACCAACTGACCTTGTACAACCAGTTGTTACCCACCTTCAGAGAATACGGTGCGGTGCTATTGGGTATCTCGGTTGACAGCGCCTGGTGTCATCAGGCCTTTGCCAAAGATAGGAATTTTCACTTCAGCCTGCTGGCCGATTTCGAGCCCAAAGGGGCGGTGGCACGACAGTATGGAGCGTACGAGTCCCAGCTCGGAGTTTGTAAGAGGGCACTGTTCGTGATTGACAAGGAGGGGGTGGTCGCCTGGAGCTACGTCTCACCAATGGCAATCAACCCTGGGGCGGACGGCATTCTGGATGCGCTGGATGCTCTGGCGAATTCGCCACAAGGCACGCCAATCAAAAATTAACAGGTGATTACATGGCCACTCTCAAAGTCCCGGTAAGTGCCAACGACCATCGCCAGGGAAGTGCGCATGCCAAGGTCACCTTGGTCGAATTTGGCGACTATGAATGTCCCTATTGCGGTGAAGCTTATTGGATGGTCAAGAATCTGCAACAGCATTTTCGCGATGACTTGCTGTTTGTGTTCCGTAATTTCCCTCTGACCACCGCTCACCCCCATGCATTGGGTGCAGCGGTCACCGCTGAGTATGCCGGGAGTCGAGGATTCTTCTGGGAGGCCCACGACGAATTGTACGAAAATCAGGATCGATTGGGCCTGCCGCTGTATCGCGCCATCGTTCTCAAACACGGCCTTTCCAGGGAGGAATTCGATCTTGCAATGCAAGAGGATACTTACATTCCCAAAATACAAGCCGATTTCAATGGAGGTGTACGCAGTGGCGTGAATGGCACCCCAGCGTTTTACATTGACGGGCTTCGCTATGACGGAGTTCCAGAGTTTATCGGGATGAGTCAGATGATTGAGCTTTTGTTAGTGCGTGGACGAAATCGCTAGAGAGCCAAATCGGCTTGGCATCACCCACATCGGAGCCGAGGAAAAACCAACGTTAACTTCCTTTTACATTAAAGAGGTGGACACGGAGCCGGCAACTAATGAAATCTTTGAAGTATTATGAAGAAAATCGGCACGCCACATGGTTGGAGTTGTTTTTTGACCTGACTTTCGTTGTTACGATAGGCCAGGTTACGCACACTCTCGGACATGTTCATGACGGGCACTTTGAACATAAACAATTATGGACATTCTTACTGCTTTTTGTACCGTTGTGGTGGATCTGGTCCAGTCACACGATTTACTCCAACAGGTTCGATACAGACAGCAATCTTCACCGTTTGGCAACATTATTTATAATGCTCCTGCTCATTGTGCTATCGGCACGGATCGGAGAAGACCTGGAAGTGAACTACCCGCTTATTATTGCCTGCTATTTTGGAATACGAGCGATCATCAGTGTTATGTACATTTCATCCATTAGTAAACTCGATTCTCGCGGCGAACTTTCCTCAAGGCTTGGTTTCGCCCTATTAGTTAGCGCAGTTGTTAGCCTTTCATCCGTTATTTTTGACCCGCCCTTGCGTTACCTTGTTGCTTATATTGGGATTGTTCTTGATATTCTGTTTCCTGTATTTTTCTGGACTAAACTAAAACCGTTGCCAGCACACACGGAACACTTGGTTGAGCGCATAGGTCTACTCACCCTAATCTTATTGGGGGAGTCAATTATTAGCCTTTCCGGAGGCTTATCTAACATTCAATGGGGTTATTATAATGTGATGGCGGCCATCACCGGATTTATCATGATTTGCAGTATCTGGTGGATCTATTTTGATAGTTTTTACTTATTGAACAAACATCAAGGCAGTATGAGTGGGCACGCCTTGATCTACTCGCACCTTTTTCTTTTTATGGGGCTGGCACTTCTGGCAAATTTGATTAGGCATGCGATCCTGAACGACATTGCGATACGCGATTTTCAGATTATGTCGATCACCGGCATGGCCTTGTTTTTCCTGGGGAAGCAATATGGCTATTTCATAGCTGTGAGTCGAATAAGGAAATACATACTGCAAAACACCTTGATCGTGTTTTCTTTAGGTGGGTTAGTTATATTTCTACCGCGTGTCGAGTACATATTGGTCGGCTTGACAGTCACCATGATCTGTTATGTTCTCCTAAATTTCAGATATCGTTGAGTCTTGATTATCAGGCCACAGCTCGGGAAAAGTGATCACGCGGCTGGTCTGCGGTTTGCGCGCTGCCTACTACGTCATTCTCAGTGTCCGAGCGACATGCGACGCTACCCTTGGTCTCTTTGGGTTTGTAATCCTGGTGTCGTCGACCATAGTTAATAGCCGGATGCCCCTTTTAGCTATTGCGACCAGATAGCACCAGCCGCATCGTAACAACAGGAGCCACGTCATGGTCAAAGTAGCGTTGTTCGTTCGTCTGGAAGCAAAACCTGGGAAAGAGAAAGAGGTGGAGCGCTTTCTCTTGAGCGGCCTTCCTTTAGTGGAGGAGGAGCCAGCCACTACAGCCTGGTTTGGAATCCGCTTGGGGCCGTCCACCTTTGGCATCTTTGACGCATTCCCGGATGAAGCGGGCCGGCAGGCTCATCTTTCGGGCAAGGTCGCGGCGGCGCTTATGGCAAACGCTGCCGAGCTATTTGCCGAACCGCCTTCAATCGAGAAGGTTGACGTCCTTGCGGCCAAGCTGCCCGGTTAAGCAAACCCAATAGGAAGTTCCATTCAGTTCGGGGAGGCTCACGATGTATTTTGTGAAAATCAGGATCGCCTGGGCCTGCTGCTGTCCCGGGCGGTGATCAATTAAAACACTTGTATTGAAGATAAATGTCATGGCTAAAGTGCCGTGTCCAGGATTCATGCCATGCTTGCGCGCTCGGTATAAGTGAAAGGATACGCGCGCAAATCGTGTCCATGGACGGCGTGGAAGCCGCACAGAATCTGCGAGGCAATGTGCTCATCACGGGTTTAAGCTGGGTAGGGTAAATTGTTTGCCGGGCACCGGTCACTCGTGGCGCGAAGATCTCCATCATTGATATAGAACCGGAGGTCATCCGCGCCGTGACACCTTATGGTTTCGTCAAGTGAGCATTCGTCGGCGTAGCAGTGACCGATGTTCAATGAGCTGCCTGACGCGGCTGCACTCCGAACTGCGCAACGATGTGCGTACCCAGTTCCTCAATAACTTCCACCGCAGGGCGCTTGCCGTATTTGAGATTGAGAATGACGTGGTCCACGCCGATTTCCTCAAGCGACTCCAGCAAAAATCGTAGATGGTAACGTCCAAGTCTGAACCCCAAATGGATACGTGTGGGTGGCGTTGACGGATTCTCATCAACAAAAAGGGGACTGATTTATTTCCAGATTTAGTCAGCCGGGGTTATAGCCACCTTGCCTAACGAGTGGTGGTCACTGGATCACTCACTCGCAATTTCTGCGAAAAAAAGAGTGCTACTGCATCCAATCCGAACGCCGCCGCGTATATCAAGCACGGACAGAATCTCCTGGCCGATTTTCCTCACAAAGGATCATCACGATGAAACGCATTTCGATCAAAACGCAATTGATTGCGGGCCTTCTGACCTTGGCGGCAGGTAGCGGATTAGTGTTCAACGCTGCGCATGCTGCATCGATGAGTCACGACAGCGTCATGGTCGGCGGTCAAAGCATGTTGCCGAACAAGGACATCGTCGACAACGCAGTGAACTCGGCCGATCACACCACCCTGGTCGCCGCTGTGAAAGCTGCCGGTCTTGTCGACACCCTCAAGGGAAAAGGGCCCTTTACTGTGTTTGCACCGGTCAATTCAGCCTTTACTGCTTTGCCCGCAGGAACGGTCGATATGTTGCTCAAGCCAGAAAACAAGGCAACCCTCACCAAGATCCTTACTTACCACGTCGTGAGCGGCAAACTGGACATGGCCACCCTTGCCGAAAAGATCAAGGCCGGAGGTGGCAAGACCGAACTGACCACCGTCTCGGGCGGAAAACTGTGGGCAATGATGAATGGTCCGCACAACATCACCATCAAAGATGAGAAGGGCGACGTCGCCGACATCAGTACTTATGACGTATACCAGTCGAACGGTGTGATACAGGTCATCGACAAAGTCCTGATGCCGAAAAGTTGACCGGCGTCGCCGGTCGATTTCAGCATGACCGGCGAGTCTTCCGAGGAGCCCACCCGTGAATGGAACAACCGCGCGCCGTGGGCTAACCTCTGGCTGCAATCGACTTGTAGGACCTCACGACCCAATCGTTTGGAGAAAGGCTATTCCCATCGCCGACACTGACCAACTCAAACACCTTCTAGCCCAGTGTTCCCTGGGTGACCGACGCGCTTTTGAAGCGCTGTATCGTAGCGTGAGTCCGCGTCTGCATGGCGTGGCGCTGCGGTTCATGGGACGCCCAGATCTGGCTGAGGAGGTGCTACAGGAAAGTTTTGTGCGTATTTGGAACAATGCTTCACGCTACCAATCGCAACTGTCGGCGCCGATGACCTGGATGATCAATATCACGCGAAATCAGGCCATCGACCAATTGCGAAAGCGTCGCGAACGTCCGCTGAGTGATCTCGACGCGCAGATGCTGGTAGACGACAGCCCCTCGGCACATGAACAATTGAACAGCTCCCGTGAGACCACTTCATTGAATCGGTGCCTAGATGAGCTCGAAGGGATGCAACGTCAATCAATCACCATTGCTTATTTTGAAGGGCTTTCCTGTTCAGAGCTGGCCGAGCACCTGTCGGCACCGCTCGGGTCAGTAAAGTCTTGGATCCGCCGAGGCATGGAGCGGTTGCGCAGGTGCCTCGAGTCATGAACTACCAAACTCCAAGTCTTCGTCGCGCACTTGCCGCAGATTATGCCATTGGGTTAATGCCACCAGCTGCACGCCGGCGCTTTGAGCAGCTTTTACTGGAGGACTCGGAACTTCGCGCAGAACTTTCGCAATGGCGGGAAAGCCTTGCGAGCCTTACCCAGTCTCTGCCTGAATCACCTGTACCGGATCGTGTATGGCGCGGAGTTACGGCGCGTATAGATCCGCAAACAATGCAGTTGCCTGTGAAGCGACCATTCTGGAGCTGGCTCCGGGTGACGATTGCAACATGTTCACTGGTTGCAGCAGTAACACTGAGCGTTATCTATAACCGTGACGAAGTTCGCTACAGTGCAACGTTGCGTAGTGCCGACGCACAGTCGTGGATGAGCATTGAAGCGCACGAGAATTATCTAAAAATCAAACCCCTGGCTTTGGCGAAGATAGAAAAAAATCGTAGCTTGGAAATGTGGGTTATTCCTTCAGATGGAAAGCCTGTTTCGCTAGGGGTGATACCCCCAGGCGGAGACGGGGAGATCAAGTTGGGCAGTGCGCAGAAAGCGCTTATTGGTGAGTCCATCACGTTGGCCATCAGTCTTGAACCCGAGGGTGGATCGCCAACAGGACAGCCGACTGGTCCGGTGCTGTATCAGGGCGTACTTTCGGCTCTATGACTCAGGGCTGCAAACCGTTAATTTTCGTGAGTAAACGGCTCACTGATCGATCGTTCAGAATTCTGATTCAACGCAACGCGCTCATGAACATAAACGGCAGCTTTTGGCGGAAAGCTGACGCCTTAACAAAAACGATTACTCCCCACCAACCCGCTTCAGCCAATTCCAAAACGGATCGTCCGATTCCCGCGTCTCCATACTTTCAGTATCGCTCACAAGCTCCGACGCCCTCGCCGGAATGCTCAACCCAAGCGTTCGCTCTATATGGGCCCGTAACAGAAGCGGCGGAGGCGGGTAATCGTCGTCGCCGTATTCTTTTTCACGCACTTCTTCAGGCGTCAGCTGGAACTGCTCTGGCCAGCAGAGTTCGTCGTACCCGATAGCCAGCAGGCGCAATAGGTCCTGCACGTTGTCGGTTAAGACACAGAGCATGTCTGATCCTGACCCGGAACCCGGATGGACAATTCGTTGCTGCCCGTTGTCGTCTCGCCACAGTCCGGCCCACGAACCGTCGCCACCGGTTCTCAAGAATATCGTTAGTCGGTGATTCACTTCGGGATCGTCACTTCGGGTCCATAGCGCAGTAAGGGCAGGATCCGGGACATAGAAGGTTGTCGTGGCGATATCGCTGTTTTCAGGTTCCGGATGCAGGGTCATGTAGCGCATGCCATCGCGCCGTGTCCGGACACAGCCGTGTTATTCCAATAGCTGAAGGGCTTGCTTCAGTAGCGGCGGCATGGGATTCCTGATGGGGAAGGCGGCGCAGATTTCCAAGAGCCGTTCACGCCACGAATACAAGTCCGGCTAGTGGGCCGCTACCCTGTCGACCGCTTATTGCCGATAGCTGAAATGTGATCTGTGTGCCACCTGTCTTGGCGATGCACGTGTGCGCTCAATCATGCCTGCTTGAATAGCCGATTGCTCAGCTGCATTGCCGCTTTGCAGGCAAGATGCCATCATCTGCCGAGCCCTGGAGCTTCATGCGATGCCCAGGATCTATATCGGCTGCATAAGGATGTATATGAACGTCGTGACTGTTAGAACAAAGGACGAACTGGCTACAGCTAGAAAGTCGGGTGTGGAGCAGATTGTTGTTCAGGGGGAACTCGCCGACAAGGTCAAGCGTGGAAAGAAGATTGCTTTTGCTAGTTCCATCACTCTCGCCGCTTTGGGAGCAGCGCTTGTTGCCACGCCAATGACCGGAGGCCTCTCATTTTTCGCCGCAGCCCCGGTCGCCGCGCTGACCGGGCTTGAAATCGCCGCCATTATTGCAGCTGCGTCGATTGGATTAGCACTCATAATTGCCTTGTTTAAGGACTATGAAGAGATTTCATATGAAAGCGGTAAGCTGGTGCTCAAAAAGAAATCATCATGAGTGTATTCATACCAAGCCCCATACTTTTTCTATGTAGTAAATGTAGCGATCTTTTGTACCGCTGGGGTTTGCGTTTCTAAAGTGCCGATCTATCCGAGTGAGGCAGGATAGATATATTTTTAAGTGATCCTGCTCTCAGGGTTGTTGGTTTGTCAGGATCGTTAAAATAAATGACCTTTGACATAAAACGGAGCAGGTCGCTTGAAGCGGACCTTTGCATCAGTGTGATTTAAAACGCGTCGCGTTGTGTGGGGTTGCATATGGTTATTGTCGTGATTGCTGCAATTGTTTTGGCTATCGTTGTTTTTAAGATGTTGCTCCCTCTTTTGGGGGAGATGATAGGTGTGGTAATTGGGGGAGTGTTATTACTTGGTGCAATTGCTCTGTGCGTGGCTTTTCCGCCGATAATTATTCTTTTCTTGTTTGTCGGCATTGTCATGGCTGGCAAAAATAAATCTAAGGGGGAATGAGTCGCCATGTTAGAGGTAACGGGGGATTCTGCCACTTATCGATCACATTGAGGGGCCGCAGGTTCAGTGCATGATCTTTTGAGGGAAAACCCTCATTGTTGTAACGCTGACGCCTTACTAGCATGAACTCCGACATTGACCCACTCGATGGAGAGCAGCATGGCTACCACGCAGACTGATGACAAGCGCCCAACCCCCGATCCGGCCGAGGACAATGCGTTTTTCCCCTCGCCGTATTCCCTCAGCCAGTTCACTTCGCCCAAATCCGATCTCAGTGATGCCGAGTACCCGAACCGTTACAAGGGCGGGCGCTGGAAGGTCCTGATGATCGGCGCGGACGAGCGCTATCTGTTGACCGACAACGGCACGATGTTCTCCACGGGAAATCACCCGGTTGAAACGTTGCTGCCGATGTATCACCTGGACAAGGCCGGTTTCGGCTTCGATGTCGCGACGCTGTCGGGCAATCCGGTCAAGTTCGAATTCTGGGCCATGCCCTCCGAAGACGCCGAAGTGAAGGGCTTCTACGAGCAATACCGCGATCAGTTCAAGCGTCCACTCAAGCTGTCCCAAGTGATCGAGGAAGCGCTGGGCGAGGACTCGGATTACATCGGTGCGTTCATTCCCGGCGGGCACGGCGCGCTGATCGGCCTGCCGGAAAGCGAGGACGTGAAAAAGATCCTGCAATGGGCCGTCGCCAAGGACAAATTCGTCATTACCCTGTGCCACGGCCCGGCGGCGTTGCTGGCGGCCGGCCTCGGTGAAACAAAAGACTCGTGCATCTTCAACGGTTACCGGATTTGCGCCTTTCCTGATGCCCTGGATGCGACGACCCCCGACATCGGTTACATGCCCGGCCACCTGACCTGGAAGTTCGGCGAGCAGTTGCAGGCGCTCGGTGTGGAAATCACTAACCAGGACATTTCCGGGGCCACGCTTCAGGATCGCAAACTGCTGACCGGTGACAGTCCGCTGGCGGGCAACGCACTGGGCAAGCTGGCGGCGGCCGCGCTTCTGAAAGAGGTCACGCCGGGGTGAGTCCCGCAGCTGCCGAGGCACTCTTGCGCGCCGCCCTCGACATCGAGGCGGCGCCCACGCTGGCGACGATCCAGAAGGTCGTCCGCGGTTTCGCCGGGGCGTATGGTTACGATCGATTCGTCCTGTTCTCCGCCACCTCGGCGTCGGAGGACGTGGTCGAGCGCATTTACTGGGTGGAAGGCGACTGGTTTGGCGAAGGTATTGGCGTCGACGCCGAGACCTACGTTCAACGCTGCCCCGTGACACGCCATCTGTTGGACGCCCGCGAATCCTTCTTCTGGAGCAAAGTGCAGGAGGAGAACGGCGAACTTTATCGGATGGTTCGCGTGCCGAGTGGCCCAGGTGTGCACGGATTGCAGATTCCGGTCTTCGGCCCGCAAGGGCTTGAAGGTGCCATGAGCCTGGGGGGCGAACAGATCGATGCCTCTGCGCGGATTCGTCTGGCGCTCGGCATGCTCGCCTCGGTGGCGTTTTACTCCGCCCGGCGATTGCTCGAAGCGCCGCTGGAGGAGACGACCGGCAAACTGTCGAACCGTGAGCGCGAAGTGCTGGCGTGGGTCGCCGCCGGTCGACGTCAGTCGGACATCGCCGCCACGCTCGGTTTGTCCGGGCGCACGGTGGAAAATCACCTGCGTTCGGCTCGTCGGCATCTTGGCGTGGCCACTACCGCTCAGGCCATCAAGATTGCCATTCGCAAGGGGGAAATAAAGGGGTGAGGTTCGCACTCTGCCCGTGCCGTGCTTGAACGACCGTGCAAAACTTCTATGATGCAAAGGGCCTGCGCCGGTGGTCTGTAACCGGCGCCGCCCCGGGCCAAACTGATCGGCCGTGAGGCTGACCTGCAACGGGTCATCGACCCTATGCAGCAACGACCCAAAATGGGACACAAAAATGGGGACCAAAACCCGCCCTTCTTCATTTTTTGCCTTCAGCTCAAGTGGTTAGCTGCCAAGTAAGTGCCATTCAAATCTGTCCCGATTTTTTAGCTTTCATTATTGGTATAGCGCTCATGGCCCGTCAGGGCCGAATTATAAGGATTGGGGCCATGACACAGAAAACTCCTGCATTTCGCTCAATCAAATCGCATGAAGAAACCCTTAGCGCTACTGAAATTGTCGAACGTTTCGAGGCAGTAACCGGGTGTTCCCTGCACCCGACGAATGCTGGGAATGCTGCCAAAGTACTCGGTCTCGACTATATCGAGGTTAAGCAAGAGGTCACCTCTGGGGTTTGGACGGTGCAAAAGCGTTACTCGATTCTAGACATTGATTTTATCTTTGAACGACTTAAGGCGCTTGCAGACAACCGAGCCAGATATCAATGAAAAGGGTCAACACCACTCAAAGCTAGACGCCCCCTTTGGTTCACTTTTCTCTTTTATCTCAGGATCGGCTTGAACGTTGCTCAACTGCCCAAAAGTTTCATCGCCCCAGGGCTTCCGAAGCGTCGGACCACTCGGCGATAAATAAATCAGATATGGGATATTTCAAAAAAGGGGACGGATTTATTTTCTGAAAATAAATCCGTCCCCTTTTCCCGTTGGCGCGCCGCTCCTGCCAGGCAGACAGGGATCCCAATGGGCGCACAGGTTGTCATGGATAATCAGGAGTGAACCGGGTAATCCACATAGCCACGCTGGTCGCCACCGAAGAACGTGCTCGGGTCTGGGGTATTAAGCGACAACCCGTCGCGAATTCGCCTTGGCAGATCGGGGTTGGCCAGAAACGGTCGGCCGAACGCGATGATGTCCGCGCGGCCATCAATCAGGGCCTGTTCCGCGGTCTCGGGGTCGTAGCCTCCGGCGATCATCAGCACGCCGTGCCAGGCCGCACGCAACTGACTGATGATGGCGTCCCAACGCGGATCGTAGTTTTCATCCTTGACGGTGCCTACGACGGCGGGCTCGACCAGATGCAGGTAGGCCAGTTTCCAGCGATTCAACGAACGCACGATATAGCCGAACGTCGCTTCAGGCGTTTCATCGCCCATGCCCATGAAGCGCCCCATCGGCGTCAGACGAACGCTCACGCGCTCTTCACCGATTTCGTCGACCACGGCGGCGACCACTTCCAGCAACAGGCGTGCACGATTTTCCAGGTTGCCACCGTACGAATCTTCGCGCTGGTTACTGTTGCTGTTGATGAATTGATCGAGCAGATAACCATTGCCCGCGTGAATTTCCACGCCATCCATCCCGGCGTTCAGCGCATTGCGCGCGGCCCGGCGGTAGTCGCTGATGATGTCGGCAATTTCCGACGTCTGCAGTGCGCGCGGCACCGGCACATCTCCCCAGATCCCGTTGCCATCCGCATCGACGATGAAGGTCTTGCCCGGTACGGGCAATGCACTCGGGGCCACCGGCAATGCGTTGTCCGGTTGAAAGCTGGGGTGCGATACGCGACCCACGTGCCAAAGCTGCATGAAGATCAACCCGCCAGCCTCATGTATCTGGCGGCTGACTTCGCGCCAGGCCTGCACCTGTTCATCGCTATAGATTCCAGGCGTCCAGGCATAGCCCTGGCCCTGGCGGGAAATCTGCGTTGCTTCGGTGATGATCAACGCGGCACTTGCGCGTTGGCGGTAGTACTCGGCGTTCATGGCCGTCGGGATGTCGCCGGGTTGTCCGGCGCGTGAGCGGGTCAGCGGCGCCATCGCCACCCGATGGGGGAGTGTGTAGGGGCCCAGGGCGATAGGGCGGAACAGGTGCTGCGTCATGAGAGTTCTCCAGTCTTTGTAAAGCGTCGGCAGAGGGTGTCGGACGCTGGGTCTGGCACCGGATGGCCTTACGTTAAGCGGATGCTCTGCGCTTGATAATCCATGCGTGTCGCTACGCTGCATTGCGTGGAATGCAACGCTGCGACGTTCAGGACGGTTGTTCCGAGCGAGTCAGAGGAAGGTTCAACCAGCGCCGGCCGGTGGCGTTCGCCACGGCATTGCCGATGGCCGCCGCCATGGGGCCCTGGACGATTTCGGCAGCCCCCAGAAACGGTTGTCCGGGCTGGTCGAGCAGATGAACGTCGACCTTTTTCGGTACCTGCGTAAAGCGCAGGATCGGGTAGCCACTCCAGTCGTAGCTGCGTATGCCGCCGGCGTCATAGGCGACTTTTTCATACAGCGTCCAACTGGTGGACTGGACAATCCCGCCTTCGACCTGATTGCGCAGCCCGTCGGGATTGACGATCTGTCCCACGTCCACTGCCGTGACGACATGATCGATCTGCACTTCGCCGGTCTGCGGATGCACCCGAAGACGCACGGCGATGGCGCAATAGCCCATGATGTTTTTGTAGCGAGCGAATGCGAAGCCGAGGCCCGCGCCAGGCTCGCTGCTTTTTTGCGGCCAGTCGACAGCGTCGCGAACCTGCTCCACCACGGCCCGTGCCCGGGGATCCGTCAGGTGCGCAAGGCGCAAGGCAACCGGATCAGCCCCGGCACTGGCGGCCAGCTCGTCCAGGCACGCTTCAATCGCGAAGATGTTGATGTGCGCGCCGAGCGAGCGCATGGCCGAGGTGCGAAACGGCATCTCGGTGACGAAATTCATGTTGATGCGCTTGGAGGCCAATGTGTACAGCGGCACCGCATTGCGATCCCCGTCGCCTTCAGGTTGTGCGATCGGCACCGACGGCGCGGACACGAAGGGGCGAGCCAGAAGTCGCGCCGGAAGCAATCGTCCGGCATTGACGATGCGTTCGTTGTGCGGTGTTGTCCACAGTTCATAATTCCAGTCCTGCAGTCTTGCGTGTGCATCGAGGTTGGCTTGCACTTCGGTGACCATCGCTGAACTGTAGGGCTCCCAGAGGTTCTCCTGTTCGCGCATCCATTGCACTCGCACCGGCGTGCCCGGCAGTTGCATCGCAATCAACGCTGCGTCGGCCGCCGCATCGTCTGCGCCGTTGTGGCCGTAGCAGCCGGAGCCTTCGGTATGGATACAACGAACGCGCTCTGGGGGTAATCGCACCATTTCGGCGATCCCGGCACGCAGGGGATACACGCCCTGAGTGTGGGTCCAGACGGTGAGGGTGCCGTCCTTGAACCAGGCCACGGCGCATGACGGGCCGATGGAGCCGTGCATCAGATACTGCTTGGTCACGCGTGCGCGATAGCTGTGGTCGGTCGTGCCCCGCGGCGTGCCCTCCTGGCTGATGGGGTAGCGGCGTGAGGGGAGGGTCTCCAGCAACCCATGGATGTCTTGCGCCTCGGGTATCGCCTGTCCGCCAGTCCAGCGCGCCGATTCGTAGCCGCTGCGCATGGCTTTGATGGCTTGCCACTCGTCACGCGCCACCACGGCCAGATAGTTGCCGTCGCGAATCACCTGCACCACACCGGGTAGCGTTTCGATCGATTGCGCGTCGAAGGTTTCCAGTGTGCAGCCTGGCCGAGGCGGGCGAATGACCCGGGCGTGCAGCATGCTCGGCAGACGTATGTCCTGAACAAACGCGGCGCCGCCGCTGACTTTGGCCGGAATATCCAGCCGTTGCAGCGAATGGCCGATCACCTTGAATGACGTCGCGGACACGCTCGGCGATTCGGCTTTGGCGTAGAGGTGCAGATCGACGTTTCTGACGGCATCGGCATAGGACATGCTTTGTCCGGTGGGGCCGTGAATGATGCCTTCCCGGGTCGTCAGCCGGGCAGGCGCTATCTCCCAGCTTCGCCCGGCCGACGCCAACAGCAGCTCTCGCACCTGTGCCGCCGCATTGAACAGCGCGGTTCCGCTGTCGAAAATGCTGTGGCTGCCGGCGGTATAGCCCTCGTTCGGTGTCAGTGCGGTGTCGGCGGTCAGCAGGTTGATCGCTGTCGGGGACACCTCCAGACGTTCAGCGGCAATTTGCAGCAAGGCTGTTTTGACGCCGGTGCCCAGTTCAACCTTGCCGGTGTAGACGGTGATGCCTTCAGGGCCGACGCGGATCCAGGCATCAAGCCAGGGGTTGGTACGCAGGCTGCCGGGTAGGTCAGGCGCCAGCACCACGGTGCCAAGCGTATCGACTTCAGTGTCCGCCCAGGCACGCCGCGTTGCGGGCAGCAGGGTAAACGCTACCAGCAAGGCGCCTCCACGCAAGAATGCGCGGCGACCGTGATCGACCTCTTTGACCCCTGTCATGGTGCGCTCCCGTTTTGCCCGGCCACCAGGCTGATCGCTTCGATAATCCGCAAGTGAGTGCCGCAGCGACACAGGTTGCCTGCCATGTGCTCGCGAATGGTCTCTTCGTCCGGGTGTGGGTTGCTTTCCAGCAATGCCTGCGCGCGCATCAACATGCCGGCAATGCAGTAACCGCACTGAGCCGCCTGTTTGTCGATAAAGGCTTGTTGCAAAGGGCCGGGATGTTCGGCGGTGCCGAGGCTTTCGACCGTTCTGACTTTTTTGCCATCAAGGCCCGCGCAGGGTGTCAGGCAGGAAAAAACGGGCTGGTCATCGACGATGACGGTGCAAGCGCCGCATTGCCCCAGACCGCACCCGTACTTGGCGCCGTTCAATCCCAGATGATTGCGCAGCGCGTAGAGCAGCGGCATGTCAGGTTCCAGCTCCAGAGTCTGGGCGGAGCCGTTGACGTTGAGTGTGAGGTGGGTCATTTCGTCTCCTGACGTAGCGCTTCGAGAGTGGCAGAAAGGTCTGTCCAGGGCTGGTCGGGTCTGGCTTGTCGACGCAGGTATGTCGCCAGGGCTGTGAGTTGATCGTTGTCGAGGCTGGCGGCAAACGGCGGCATCACCGGTCCGGGCAAGCCCGGCGTTGCCGGGATGCCTTCGAGCACGGTTTTCAGGAAATTGCGCGGGTGTAAGGCTTGCAGCGCTGACGTGCGATCCAGTGACGGACGCCCGTCGATTTCGCGCATAGGTGCCGCGGCGGCATGGCAGCCGGCGCAGGCGCTGGCGAACAGCAGGGCGCCCGTGGACTGATCGGAGAGGCCTGCGTTCGCCGTTGCATCTTGCGTTTCGGTGATCGCTTTGTTTGCCGGCAGGCTCAGCAGATACTCGGCGATCGCCTGTGCATCACCGACCGGCAAGGCGGCCAGACCGAGGCTGACCGGGCGCATCGGGCCGGCCGCCGTGCCGTGTCCGTCCACCACTTCTGCCCGCAGATAGCTCACCAACTGATCGTTGCTCCACGCGTTTGCACGGTGGGCCATGCCGAGCAGCGACGGTGCTTCCCAGCCGTCCACGACACCGCCCGACAGGCTTTCGCCGGACTTCTCGGCACCGATCAGGTTCAACGGAGAATGACAGCCTGCGCAGTGCCCGGGCCCTTCGACGAGGTAGCGCCCGCGATTCCATGTATCAGATTGCTGCGCCATTGGCGTCAGTGGTTTTGCATGCAAGAACAGCAGATTCCAGAACGACACCAGCGGGCGGATGTTCATCGGGAAATTCATGCGGTTTTCCCGCGGCGGCGAGTTCACGGCCGGGCCGCTCATCAAATAGGCATAGGCATCGGCGATGTCCTCTGCGGTCATGCGCCGGTAGTGAACGTACGGAAAGGCCGGGTACAGGAAGTGGCCGTCGCGGGAGATTCCTTCACGCATCGCCCGCTCGAACGCCGGCAGCGACCATTGCCCGATGCCGGTCTGCGGATCGGGTGTGATGTTGGTGCTGTAGAGCGTGCCGAACGGCGTCACCAGGGGCAGTCCCCCCGCCAGGTGTTGGCCGCCGGGACGTGTATGGCACACCGCACAGTCACCGGCCTCGACCACTCGCGCACCGCGCTGCAGTTGCTCGGAACTGAATGTTCGCGGACGTTCGACGGGCTCGATCGCCGGGCGCCACATCAGTACGACGGCCCCGATTGCACCGAGTGAAGCGACGACTGCTGCGCTGATCCACAGAGGCTTGGATCTCAAGAACCGACCTTTCATGAGGACGTGACCTGCGAGAGACGCGGGGCGGGCATCAATGACGGATTCGAGACCATGAAGAGCTCCTTGGGCGACCGGGAAGGGGCGCCGATGGGGAGCCCTGTGCCAAGTACTCAAGGGTAGAGAGGATGTCGGCGTTCGGGTATTGCCGGAGCACGCAACAGAGTATTGCGTCAACAGCAACGTACCGTTCGTTGCGGATGACGCATCACTCAATTGCCCGAAGGATGGATTCTCGGGGGCGACCGGAGTCCTTAGCCTTGCCATCACTTTCGCAAATCAGATGAGGTGTCACCATGCTCACGGGTAGCCCGGCCGCTGCAGCCAAGTCCGAACAATCCGCTTCTCTCTCCGGCCTGATGGTCGCCTTCCTTGCGTTTTGCTGCGGCGCGGTCGTGGCCAACCTCTATTACGCGCAACCCATTGTCGAACTGATCGCGCCGCAGATCGGTCTGTCCAGCGCCAATGCCAGCCTGATTGTTTCGCTCACGCAGTTGGGTTATGCGTTGGGACTGCTGTTGCTGGTGCCGCTGGCCGATCTCATGGAAAACCGACGTCTGGTGGTGGGATTCACTCTCGCGGCGAGCGCGACCCTGATGGGTGCCGGCCTCACGCATTCGCCATCGATGTTCCTCGTTCTGTCGTTGCTGATCGGTCTGACTTCGGTAGCGGTGCAGATTCTGGTGCCACTGGCCGCGCATCTGGCGCCTGAAGCAACCCGTGGCCGCGTGGTGGGTAACATCATGAGTGGCCTGTTGCTGGGCATTCTGCTGTCGCGTCCGCTGTCGAGCCTATTGGTGGACGTATTTGGCTGGCGCGGGGTGTTTTTCAGCGCGGCGGCACTGATGGCCTTCATCGCCCTGATCACTGCGATTGTGCTGCCGCGACGTGTTCCGTCACATCAGGCGACTTACGTGGCGTTGATCGGCTCGGTGTTTGCGCTGGCTCGTCGTTATCCGGTTCTGCGCCAGCGTTCCTTGTATCAGGGATTGTTGTTTGCCAGTTTCAGTCTGTTCTGGACCCTTGCGCCCATCGAGCTGTTGCGTCACCACGGTTTCAGCCAGGTGCAGGTTGCGATTTTTGCTTTGGTCGGCGCCGTCGGTGCAGTCGCAGCGCCAATTGCCGGACGCCTGGCCGATGCCGGGCATACCCGGCGCGGGACACTCGTTGCACTGCTGCTGGCGCCGGTCTCCTTGCTGATTGCTGCATTGCCCGGCAGCGGTTACATCTGGCTGGTCGTCTGTGCGGTGCTGCTGGACTTCGCCGTGCAACTGAACATGGTGCTGGGCCAGCGTGAGGTGTACGCCATCGATCCGCACAGCCGTGCGCGCCTCAATGCGGTGTACATGACCAGCATTTTCGTGGGCGGGGCGTTGGGATCGCTGGTGGCGAGCCCTCTCTACGAGCATTTCGGCTGGCAGCTGTCTGCCGTCAGCGTGGCATTGCTGCCGGCGCTGGCTCTGGCGATGTTCCTGGGGCACAAGGCAAATGCCTGAGGCGCTCGAGTCGCGGGGGGCGATGGGGCACGGTCATACAAGACGCCTGGCGTTTGGTGATGCACAATCAGCCCCGTTCCTTTTTGACCGGGTCGCGCTTATGGACAAGTTACTGGCATTGAAGATGTTTGTTGAAACCGTGCGGTGCGGCGGTTACTCCTCTGCGGCGCGCAAGCTCGGTATTTCGACTTCATCGGTGACTCGCCAGGTGGCGGGGCTGGAACACGAGCTGGGTGCCAGCCTTCTCAACCGCACGACACGCAACACCAGCGTGACCGTCGCCGGGCAAAACTATTTCGAGAAGGCTGTGGCCATTCTTGATGCCATCGACGAGGCAGACGCGATCGTCGCGGACCGTGGAAGCGAGGCGCAAGGGCGCTTGCGCATCAGCGTTCCGGTGGAGTTTGGTCGAAGGATCATCGCGCCCCATCTGGGCCGGTTGCTCGAGCGACATCCGGGACTGGAATTAAGCATTGCGTTGAGCGATCAGGTCAGCGACCTGCTGAGCGAACAGATCGATGTGTCGGTGCGTCTAGGGTCGTCAGTGGTCAGTGAAGACATCGTCAGCAAGCGGGTCGGCGCTTTCGAACGCTGGGTGGTGGCCAGTCCGGATTACCTGAGTCGTCACTCGGTGCCGTGTCATCCCCGTGACTTGCTCGAGCACGCCTGCCTGCGCTTCGATTACGCGGGGTCTCACCAGAACTGGACGTTCCAGGGCGATGAGGAAACCATCCAGCTCAACGTGCACGGTCGCCTGCAAAGCAACAATGCCGACATCCTGCGAGAAGCGGCAGTGGCGGGCGGCGGGGTGACATTGCTGGCCGACTGGCTGGTGCGCGACGATGTTGCGGCTGGCCGGCTGACACGGTTGTTGGCACGTTATGAAGTCAATCCCGGCAGTGCGAGCAGTTGCATCAACGTGTTGTATTTGCCCAATCACCGGGGTTCGAGCCGAATCAATGTGTTCATTGATTTTCTTGAGGAGATTCTTGCGCCAGGTTCATAGACCTCACGCACACACAGCATCTCTGTCCCTTTGCCATCGTCACAACCATGTAGGAAACGTCCGATATTTATTTCGCAAAATTCCTACATTTTGTTTGCCTCCCTAACAAAAAACGTGGTTATTATCCGCCGGCGCTTCGGGTCACAAACCCGGCGCCAGAAGATTGCCGTGTGCCCACAGGCCCGGCAGTCGCAGCCGATCGGGACCACCCTGGCGCTGTCATCCACCGCGCAGGTTGTTCCTCGTCGTTGACCCTCAAATGGAAGTCGAGGTTTCAATTGATCACGCGGTTTGCAATCGACGATGCAATGGACAGGGCGACGGATGTCGTCAACGATTCTGTCATCTCCCCAGCTGCCTGCGCGGACCGCGCCGCGGTGTTCTTCGCCAGCCTTTCTCCCCCCGGTTTCCTGTGTGTGCCGGTGTGCGACGCAAGTCTGCACGCGCGTGCCGCGCCATCTTCCTGAATTCGAATGACCGAACCGGTACCTGATACCGGGGCCTGACTGGCAGGGTGCGTGCTGTCCCTGCCTGATCACAAAAACAATGTAGTCATGGACGGTAGCCTCCGATGCTCGACAACACTTCCTTGCGTGGGACGAATCCCGCGCAGCCCGACGTTTCATCCTCGATTCCGTTCGACACCGATCTGTGTGTGCACGGTCTGTTTGAAGCACAGGTGCTGCGCAACCCCGAGGCCATTGCCGTACGTTGGCAGGAAGAGGCGCTCAATTACCGCGATCTCAACACCCGCGCCAACCGCTTGGCCCATCACCTGCGCAGCCTCGGCGTCGGGCCGGACGTGCGGGTCGGGCTGTGTCTGGAGCGTTCGCTGGAGATGCTGGTCGGTGTGCTCGCGGTGCTCAAGGCCGGTGGCGCCTATGTGCCGCTGGACCCGGCGTATCCGCAGGCGCGGCTGGCGCACATGCTGGCCGACAGCGCGCCGCCGGTGGTGCTGAGCCATGGTCTGGCGCGCGATGTTTTGCGGGCGGCGCTCGAACAGTCGGCGACCGTACCGACGGTGCTGGATCTGGCCGAGGCCCATGACTGGGCTTCGTGCTCGGCAGACAACCCCGCCCCTCAGGCGATCGGCCTGACACCCCGTCACCTGGCTTACGTCATCTACACCTCCGGCTCCACCGGCACCCCGAAAGGCGTGATGGTCGAGCATCGCGGGCTGATCGCGGTGAGCGCTGCCTGGGCAAAACTTTATGCTTTGGGCGAGCCGGTCAATCACCTGCAAATGGCCGGGTTTTCCTTCGACGTGTTCAGCGCCGACCTGATTCGTGCGCTGGGGTTTGGCGGCACGCTGGTGCTGTGCCCCCGGGACACTTTGATGGACCCACCGGCCCTGTATCGCCTGATGCGGGAAGCTCAGATAGGCTTTGCCGACTTCGTTCCGGCGTTGCTCAATCCCTTGCTGGCCTGGGTCGAAGAGACCGGCCAGGATTTGTCGTTCCTGCGCACCGTGGTCTGCGGCTCGGACGTCTGGACCGCCCACAGCGCACGGCAATTGCGCAGGCTCTGTGGTGAGCGGGTGCAGATCGTCCAGGCCTATGGTGTGACCGAAGCGAGCATCGACAGCACCTGTTTTGAACTCACCGAAAGCAACCGGATCGATGCGGTGTTGCCCATTGGCCGGGCACTGCCCGACACCCGGATTTACCTGCTCGACGAGCAAGGCGAGCCCGTTGCCGAAGGTGTCGCGGGCGAACTATACATCGGTGGCGTCGGGGTGGCGCGGGGTTATCTGAACCTGCCGCAACTCACTGCCGAGCGCTTCATCGACAACCCGTTCGTGGCGGGGGAGCGCTTGTATCGAACCGGGGATCTGGCGCGTTATCGGGCCGACGGCCAACTGGAATTCCTCGGCCGCAACGACTCCCAGGCCAAGTTGCGCGGGCTGCGTCTGGAACTGGGGGAAATCGAAACCCGGCTGGCGGACATTGCCGGCGTGCGCGAAAGCGCGGTGCTGCTGCGTCAGGACGGCCTCGGTGGACCTCGACTGGTCGCGTATTACTGCGAAAAACCAGGCGCGACTTTGAGCCCGCGCACACTGCGAGAAAAGCTGCAAACCAGCCTGCCGGATTACATGGTGCCGACGGCATTTGTGCGTCTGGATGCGCTGCCGCTGACCCCCAACGGCAAGGTCGATCGCCCGAATCTGCCTGCTCCGAATGTCGAGGCATTCGATCAGCAGCAATACCAGGCGCCACAGGGCCCGCTGGAAACCGCGCTCGCCGCGATCTGGGCCGACGTGCTCGGCGTCGAGCGGGTCGGGCGACAGGATCAGTTCTTCGCCCTCGGCGGTCACTCGCTGCTGGTGATGCGCGTGCTGGCGCAGGTTCGCCATACGCTGAAGCTTGAAGTCGCGCCTTCGACGCTGTTCGCCGCGCCGGTGCTGGCAGCGTTCGCCGAACGGCTGCAAGCCAGTCAGGCGGCGGCTCGTCCAGCCATCACAACCCTTGAACGCTCGGGCGCGCAAACGTTGTCGTCTGCTCAGCAGCGCCTGTGGTTTCTGGCGCAAATGGAGGGTGGCAACGCGGCGTATCACATGCCGTTGAACCTGCGTTTGCGCGGTTCGCTGGACGTGGCGGCGCTAGAACGCAGCTTCAATCAACTGGTGGCACGCCATGCAGCGCTGCGCACCACGTTCATCGCCGTTGAAGGGGAAGGGCGTCAACGGGTTTCGCCGCCGGCGCACAGCATCCGGCTGACGGTGACTGACGTGCAGGGGCACGATGCGCAAGAGCGCCTGAGCCGGTTGATCGACGAGGAAGGTGCCAGACCGTTTGACCTGAGCCGCGGCCCGTTGATGCGCGTCAGTCTGGTGCGGCTGGCGGCGGATGACCATGTGTTGCTGCTGACCCAGCATCACATCATCTCCGATGGCTGGTCGATGGGCGTGCTGACCCGGGAACTGGGGCAGCTGTACGAAGCGGCGTTGCTGGATCGCGACGATCCGCTACCGCCATTGCCCGTGCAGTACGTGGATTACGCCGTGTGGCAGAAACAATGGCTGTCCGGCGACGTGCTGGAGCAGCAAAGCCGTTACTGGCGCGAAACCCTGATGGGCGCGCCGGTGCTGCTGGAACTGCCGACCGATCACAAGCGTCCACCCGTGCAGGATTACCTCGGCGGTTTTGTCCCGCTGGTCTTCGACGCCGTCCTGACCGCACGCCTGAAAGCCTTGGGCATGCAGCAAGGCACCACGCTGTTCATGAATCTGCTGGCCGGTTTTTCGCTGCTGCTGTCGCGCCTGTCGGGGCAAAGTGACGTGGTGATCGGCGTGCCGTCGGCCAACCGTCCGCAGCAGGAGCTGGAAGGGCTGATCGGTTTCTTCGTCAACACCCTCGCGCTGCGCATGAACCGCTCCGGTACGCCTTCGGTGGCGCAATGGCTGCAACAAACGCGGCGGGTCGCGCTGGAAGCTCAGGAGCATCAGGACCTGCCCTTCGAGCAAGTGGTGGAATTGCTCAATCCGCCGCGCAGTCTGTCCCACAGTCCGCTGTTTCAAGTGTTGTTTGCCTGGGAGCAGAATCAGGATTCCGACCTGCTGCTGAGCGGGCTCGACGTTACGCCGGTCGAGAGCAGCCATCACGTGGCCAAGTTCGATCTGCAACTGGCGCTCCATGAGCGCGACGGGCAGATCGTCGGTGGTCTGGAATACGCCTCGGGCCTCTTCGAACGCGGTACCGTCGAGCAGTTCGGCGAGTACCTGCGCCGGGTGCTGACGCAGATGGTCGAGGACAGCGAGCAGTCGCTGGCCGGGATCAAGCTGCTGAGTGCCGAGCAACACCAACAGATCGTTCATGACTGGAACCGTACCGCGCGGGATACCGCGTCGTTGCCCGGATGCGTGGCGCGTTTCGAATCCCTTGCCCGGCAATCGCCCGACGCCATGGCGCTGCTCGCGGACCGTGAGCAACTGAGCTACGGCGAACTGAATCGCGCGGCCAACCGCCTCGCGCATTACCTGATCGAGCAAGGCGTCGGCCCCGAGCATCGCGTCGGCCTGTGCCTGGAGCGTTCGCCGCAAATGGTCATCGGCCTGTTGGCGATTCTCAAGGCCGGCGCGGCGTACGTGCCGTTCGACCCGGCTTACCCGAGTGAACGCCTGGCGTTCATGTTCAACGATGCCGCGTCGACCTTGCTGTTGACGCAATCGTGCCTGATGGCCGGGCTGCCGGCCAACGAGGCGAAGATCTGCTGCCTGGACACTGACGTAGCGCAATGGGCGCAACACCCAACGGATGATCCGCAGGTCACGGTGAGCCCGGAAAACCTCGGCTACGTGCTCTACACCTCCGGCTCCACCGGGCGCCCCAAAGGCGTCGCCCACAACCGTCGTGCGCTGGATAACCTGATTGCCTGGCAACTCGATCAATCGACGACACCGCAACGCGTGCTGCAATTCGCCTCGCTGAACTTCGACGTCTCGTTCCAGGAAATCTGCAGCACCCTCTGCCAGGGCGGCAGCCTGTTGCTGATGACCGAAGACAGCCGCAAGGACCTCGCCGCGCTGCGCCCGACCCTGGTGGCCGAAGGCGTGCAGCGGGCGTTCCTGCCGTTTGCGGTGTTGCAGCAACTCGCCGGCCTGACCGAGGCCGGTGCCCCGATGCCGTCCGGTGGTTGCGAGATCATCACCGCTGGTGAAGCCCTGCAGATCAATGACGAGCTGCGCGGGTTTGTCCGTGGGCTCGGCGGTGCGCGGTTGCATAACCAATACGGTCCGACCGAAACCCATGTGGTCAGCCAGTTCAGCCTTGACTGCAACGAGGCCGAATCCTGGCCGGACGCGCCGCCCATTGGCCGTCCCATCGCCAACGCGCGGCTCTACGTGCTGGACGAGCATTTGAATCCGGTGCCGGTCGGCGTGACGGGCGAGTTGTACATCGCCGGCGCCTGTCTGGCCCGGGGGTACCTGAACCGCCCGGACCTGACCGCCGAACGCTTCCTGCCGGACCCGTTCAGTGCCGAGCCGGGCGCGCGGATGTACCGCAGCGGCGACCTCGCGAAATTCCAGGCCGACGGCAACGTGCAATACCTGGGGCGCATCGACCAACAGGTGAAACTGCGCGGTTTCCGCATCGAACTCGGCGAGATCGACAGCCTGTTGCATCAACAACCCGGCGTGCAGGAAGCCGCCGTGCTGCTGCGTGAAGACGTGGTCGGGGACAAGCGCCTGGTGGCCTACGTGGTCGGCTCCGCGACCAGCGAATCCCTGCGTGCCGAACTGCAACGCCAGTTACCCGAACACATGATCCCGAGCGCCTGGGTCCGGCTCTCGCAGTTACCGCTGACCCGCAACGGCAAGCTCGACCGCCAGGCGCTGCCGGCACCGGAACGCAGCGCCGGGGCGACTTACGAGGCGCCGCGCAACGACACCGAACGGCAAATGGCCGAGATCTGGGCCGAAGTGCTCAAGTGCGAGCGGGTCGGCATTCACGACAACTTCTTCGACCTTGGTGGCCACTCGCTGCTGGCGACGCGGATGATCTACGCGATCAACCAGCGCATGGGCGCGCAACTGTCCCTGAGCAGCCTGTTCCAGACGCCGGTGTTGCTGGATCTGGCGGCGCAGGTCGCGTGTGAAGAGCAAAGCGTTGAACCGGCGTTCATCCAGATCGAGCCGGATCGCGGCAATCGGCATGAACCATTCCCCCTGACCGATATCCAGCAAGCCTACTGGTTTGGTCGCGAGGCCACGGTCAGCCTCGGCGGCGTCAGCGCCCACGGCTACGAAGAACTGCACATTCCCGAGTTCGACGCCGAACGCTTCGAGCAGGCGTTGAACTGCATGATCCAGCGCCACGACATGCTGCGCGTGGTGTTCCTCAGCGACGGCACCCAACAGGTGCTGGCGCAGGTGCCGACCTATCGCATGCCCCGCAGCGACCTGCGCGGGTTGCCCGCCGAAGAGGCGCAACGCACCCTTGAGGCAACCCGCGAACGCCAGTCCCATCAGGTGCTGGACGCCAGTCGCTGGCCGCTGTTCGAGTTCAGCCTGTCGTTGCTTGATGACGGCATCACTCATTTGCACATCAGCCTCGATGCGCTGATTGTCGACGCTGCGAGCACGCAGATTCTCGCCCGCGAACTGATGGCGTTCTACGCCGATCCGACCCTGGAGTTGGCGGAACCGGGCCTGACTTTCCGCGACTACGTGCTGGCCGAACAGCAACTGCGCAACGGCGGCCGCTACGAGCAGGCGCTGGGTTACTGGCGCGAACGAGTGACTACTCTGGCCCCCGCGCCGGATCTTCCGCTGGTGCGTCAACCCGAAAGCATCGCCAACCCGCACTTCACCCGCCGTGACCGCGACATGTCGGCGGCGCAATGGGCGCAGCTCAAAGCCGTGGCCAAGCAGTTTGCGGTGACGCCGTCGGTGATGCTGCTGACCGCGTTCAGTGAAGTGCTGGCGCTGTGGAGCCGCACGCCGCGCTTCACCCTGAGCCTGCCGCTGTTCAATCGCATGCCGCTTCATCCCGATGTTGACGAAATCATCGGCGACTTTACCTCGCTGGTGCTGCTGGAAGTCGGCATCGACGGTTCACAGAGCTTCACCGACAAGGCCCGAGCGGTGCAGGCGCAACTGTGGCGTGACATCGACCATTCGGTGGTCAGCGGGGTGCGGGTACTGCGTGAATTGTCCCAGGCCCGGGGCGTGCAGCAGACGGCGATGCCGATCGTGTTCAACAGCACGCTGTCGGAAGCGGCGCCGGAACTGGCTGAATTCAACCTGGCCGACGCGTTGAACGCCCGGCACATGCACAGCATCACCCAGACCCCGCAGGTGTGGCTCGACCACACGTTGCTGGAGCTGGAAGGGCGCCTGTTGTTCAACTGGGACAGCATCGACGAGTTGTTCCCGCAAGGCATGATCGAGCAAATGTTCGTCGCCTATAACACGCTGCTCGACCGTCTCTGCGAGCCGACAGCCTGGGGCACGAACACCCCACAACTGCTGCCGCAGGCGCGGTTGCCGGTGCCGGTCGACCATCAGCAAACGCTGCCGTTGATGCACGAACTGTTCGAACGTCAGGCCCTCGCCACGCCGGATGCACTGGCGGTGATCGGCACGCGACAGCTGACGTACGCCCAGTTGCGCAAAGAGGCCCGGCAACTCGGCGCCCGACTGCAAGCGCAGGGCGTACTGCAGAACCGCTTGGTCGCGGTGGTGATGGAGCGCGGTTGGGAACAAGTGGTCGCGACCCTGGCGATTCTGTATGCCGGCGGCGCTTATCTGCCCATCGAGCCGACCCAGCCGGCGGAGCGGCTGCGGCATATTCTGGAACGGGCGGAGGCGAGTCTGGCCCTGACCCAACCGGTGCTGCTCGACAGGATTGAATGGCCGGCACAGGTCACGGCCATCGCGGTGACCGATGAAATCTCAAACGATGGACTGCCACTGCAACCGGTGCAGGTGAACGAAAGCGACCTCGCTTACGTGATCTACACCTCCGGCTCCACCGGCCAGCCGAAAGGCGTGGTGATCGACCATCGCGGTGCGGTCAACACGCTGCTCGACATCAACCGGCGCTTTGCCGTCGGCCCGAACGACCGCGTATTGGCGATCTCGTCGCTGAGTTTCGACCTGTCGGTCTACGACTTCTTCGGCACGTTGGCGGTGGGCGCTGCGGTGGTCCTCCTCGAGCCGCAACTGTCACTCGATCCGGCGCACTGGCTGGCGTTGATCGAACGTCATCGGGTCAGCCTGTGGAACTCGGTGCCGGCGCTGCTCGGCATGCTGGTCGAATACGTGGAGGGCGAGGGCGGTGCGTTGCCTGTCAGCCTGCGGGTAGCGATGTTGTCCGGCGACTGGATTCCATTGACCTTGCCCGAGCGGGCCTGGGCCTTGCAGCCGGGCTTGCAACTGATCAGCCTGGGCGGCGCCACCGAAGCGTCGATCTGGTCGATCTGCTATCCGGTGCAGCACGTCGACCCGGCGTGGCGCAGCATTCCCTACGGCAAGGCTCTCGATCATCAGCGCTTCTACGTGCTGGACGAAGCACTGCAAGTGCGACCAGCCTGGGTCGCGGGGCAGTTGTACATCGGCGGCATCGGTCTGGCGAAAGGTTACTGGCGCGATGAAACACTCAGCGCGGGCAGCTTTTTTGACCATCCACTGACCGGCGAGCGGCTGTATCGCACCGGTGATCTGGGGCGTTTGCTGCCCGACGGCAATATCGAATTCCTCGGCCGCGAAGACAATCAGGTCAAGGTTCAGGGTTATCGCATCGAGCTGGGCGAAATCGAAGCCGCGCTCAATCGCCACCCCGGGGTGCAGAGCGCGGTGGTGCGGATTTTGGGCAGCACGCTGGGCGAAAAGCGTCTGGCGGGCTACGTGCTCAAGGCCGACCCGGCGTTGCAGGCCAGTGATTTCAACGCGTACCTGAGCGACAAGCTACCGGCCTACATGATTCCGGCGTCGTTCACGTTCGTCGAGGCGTGGCCGTTGTCGTCCAACGGCAAGGTCGACAAGAAGCGCCTGCCGGAACCGGAGCAAATCGAGGAGCAAGGACCGGCGCTGGAAGTCGAGGGCCCGCAGGAACAGCGGCTGGTGGAGATCGTGCAGGGCGTGCTCAAGCGCGAATCCATCGCCGCCAACGCCAACCTGCTGAACCTTGGCGCAACATCTATCGATATCGTCCGGATCAGCAATGCATTGTCCGGCGCCTTGCAGTTCCGTCCGCACGTGGCACAACTGCTGGCCCAGCCGACGTTGCTGCATCTGCTTGGCATGTATCGCCAGAACCGGGCGCGGCAGGATCTGCTCGGCAATGTTCAGCAGGCCCCGGAGCCCGTGCAGGACATCATCGAAGATCCACAGCAACGGGCGCAGTTCAAGGCTGAGCAACGCGGTCGCCGCGCGTTCGCGGAAACCCTGCCGGCGCTGGCGCTGGACCTGCCGCAAGATCCGGCCTTTGTCCGGCGTCTGAGCGATTACCGCTCGGTGCGCCAATACGCTCTGCAACCGATCGCCACCCAGGCCTTTGCGCACGTACTGGCGGCGCTGGCCCAGGGGCAACTCGACGGAGAGGTGAAGTACCAGTTCCCGTCGGCGGGCGGGCTGTACCCGACTCAGGCGTACCTCTACATCAAAGCGGATCGCGTGCTCGGCGTGCCCGGTGGCGCGTATTACTACGATCCGCGTCAGCACCGTTTGCTGGCGCTCCAGAGCGGATTGCTCGACCCGGACATTTACGACTATTTCGTCAACCGTCCGGTGTACGAGAACGCTGCGTTCTCGCTGTTCTTCATCGCCGACATGGCCGCGATCCGCCCGCTGTATGGCGAGCGCAGCCGCGACTTCTGCCACATCGAAAGCGGGGCCATGGCGCAGTTGCTGAGCATGACCGCCGTCGAGCACGGCCTGGGTCTGTGCGGCATCGGCTCGGTCGAGGAACAGCAACTGACGACGCTGTTCGACCTCGGGCCGAACCATGAATTGATCTACTCGATGATCGGCGGGCTGCGCACGGCCGATGAACAACACCGCGCACCGGTCGAGGCGTTTGCCATCGAGCCTGTGTCCGCCAGCCTGGACGACGAAGACATGGAGGAGTTCGAAGTATGAATGCCGATCAATTGCTGGCGTTGTTCGCTCGCCATGGCGTGATGCTCGAAGTGGACGGTGACAGGCTGCGCTGCAAGGCGCCGCGCGGGTTTCTCACCGAAGAACTGACCCAGGCGCTCAAGCGTCACAAACAGGAACTGATTGCCTTGCTCGGCAGGCACGATGACGCGGTGATTCCCCGCCGCGCCGGCGCGCACGTATCCTGGCCGTTGTCATTCTCGCAGCGGCAATTGTGGTTTCTCGATCAACTGGAACCCGGCAACCCGTTCTACAACGTGCCCACTGCGGTGATGCTCAAGGGATGGCTGGACGTGGCGCTGCTGGAGCGGGCGCTCAACGAATTGGTTGCCCGCCACGAAGTCCTGCGCACGACGTTTTGCAGCGTGGACGGAGAACCACGTCAGGTGGTGCATCCGTCGATGCCGCTGTCGTTGACGGTAACGGATCTGCGCCAGTTGTCAGTCGATGAGCGCGAGCAACAAGTGCGATTCGCCGTCGAACAGGATGCCCGGGCATCGTTCGACCTGGCCACCGGGCCGTTGCTTCGCGCGTCGTTACTGCGCCTGGCCGACGACGAATACCTGTGGCTGTACAGCGTGCACCACATCATCGCCGATGGCTGGTCGATGGGCGTGATCCTGCATGAAGTCGCGACGCTGTATGGCGATTATCTGCGCGGAGAAGCGCCGACCCTGGCGCCGTTGCCGGTGCAATACGCCGACTACGCCTGCTGGCAGCAACAGCGAATGGGCGGCGCGGTGCTGGACGCTCAGCTCGATTACTGGCGTCTGACCCTGGAAGACGCGCCGCTGTTGTCGACCTTGCCCGCCGACCGGCCGCGGCCGCTGGTGCAGCGTTATGTCGGCGCCACGTTCAGTTCCTCCGTCGATGGCGGCACCTTGCGCGAACTCACGGCGCTGGCCCGGCAGACTCAGGGCACGCTGTTCAACGTGTTGCTGGGCGCTTTGGCGGTGCTGCTGTGGCGCCACAGCGGCCAGCAGGACTTGTGCATTGGCACGCCGTTCGCCAACCGCAATCGCCCGGAAGTCGAGCCGCTGATCGGCCATTTCGTCAACACGCTGGTGCTGCGCCAGCGCCTGAATCCACAACAGACCTTCGCCGAATTGCTGCGCGAAGTACGCGGGCAGATGCTCGACGTCCACGCCCATCAGGACGTGCCGTTCGACCGCGTGGTCGAAGCCGTCAACCCGCAACGTGATCCCGGCCATTCGCCGTTGTTCCAGGTGATGCTGGTGTTGCAGAACACGCCGGGCAACGCGGTGCAGATGCCCGGTCTGGAACTGGCGCCGTATGGCACCAGCAATGCCACGGCCAAGTTCGATCTGGCGTTCGAGTGGGTCGAACGGGAAGGGCGGCTGGACCTGTTGGTGGAATACAACACCGACCTCTATGACGTCGAGACCATCGAACGCCTGAGCGGGCACTACCGCCATCTGCTTGAGCAGATCGCCGCTGATGCCAAGCAACCGATCAATGCCTTGCCGTTGATGAATGAGGCCGAGCGTCAGCAAGTGCTTGTGGACTTCAACCGCGCCGCGCCGCTGACGCAAGCGGCGCCCTGTGTGCATCAACTGGTCGAAGCGCAGGCCGCGAGCAACCCTCAGGCCTGCGCGGTGGTGTTCGAGGGTGAATCCCTGAGCTACGCCGAACTCAATGCCCGGGCCAACCGACTGGCGCGGCATTTGCGCACCTTGGGCGTCGGCCCGGATGTACGCGTGGCGGTGTGCATCGAGCGTTCGCTGGAGTTGCCGGTGGCGCTGCTGGCGGTGCTCAAGGCCGGCGGCGCCTACGTGCCGCTGGATCCGGATTACCCGCTGGGACGCCTGAGCCATATGCTCGGCGACAGCACGCCGGCGGTGCTGCTGACCCTCGGTTCGGCGCACGGGATTTTGCGGCAGGCCGTGCAAGACTCGACCTGGGAAGCGCCGATTCTCGACCTCGAAAAAGATGCCGCGAGCTGGGCGTCGTTGCCGGCGGACAACCTCGATCCACGCAGTGTCGGCGTCACCCCTGACCATCTCGCTTACGTGATCTACACCTCGGGCACCACCGGTTTGCCCAAGGGTGCGATGGTGGCCCACCGTGGGCTGAGTAACCTGCTGTTGTGGTGCTTGCAGGTCTGCGGTGAAGCGGGAGCGATGCTGCACAAGATCCCGTTCGGTTTCGATGCCTCGGTCTGGGAAACATTCTGGCCGCTGGCAACCGGCGGAAGGCTGGTGATTGCGAAGCCCGGTGGGCATTACGAGCCGGCGTATCTGGCCCGCGAGGTGCGCGAGCAGCAGGTCACGGCGCTGGTGTTCGTGCCGGCGATGTTGCAGCTGTTTCTGGAGGTCGAGGAGGTCAGTCAGTGCGCTTCGCTGACCGATGTGTTCAGCGGCGGCGGTGAACTGCCGCCGGCCCTGGCCCGGCGCTTTCAGGAGCGCCTGCCCCATGCGCGGCTGCACAACGTCTACGGCCCGACCGAAACCACGGTGATCAACAGCATCTGGACCCTGGAGCCCGGCGCCGAGGTACCGGCCCGGCAACTGCCGATCGGTCGGCCGATTTCCAACAACCGTTTTTACGTGCTCGATGACCGCGACCAGCCGGTGCCGGTGGGCGTGACCGGGCATCTGCACATTGGCGGCGTGGGCGTGGCCCGGGGGTATCTGGGGCTGGCGCAGCTCAGCGCCGAGCGCTTTATCGACAACCCGTTTGTCGCGGGAGACCGGCTCTATCGCAGCGGCGATCTGGCGCGTTATCGCCCGGACGGTCAACTGGAATTTCTGGGTCGCAACGACTTTCAGGTCAAGTTGCGCGGTGTGCGCCTGGAGCTGGGCGAGATTGAAGCCCGGCTCGAAGCGTTTCCCGGTATCCGCAGCGCCGTGGTGTTGATGGTCGGCGAAGCGGCGCAGGATCAGCGACTGGTGGCCTGTTGTGTGGTCGCCGAATCGATGGACCAGGCGGCGGTACAAGCCCATCTGGCGACGACGCTGCCCCGTGCGGTCGTTCCCGGCAGTTATCTGTGGCTCGACGCCTTGCCGCTGACCGCCAATGGCAAGGTCGACCGTGCCGCGCTGACAGCGCTGGCGGACGAGGAAATGGTCAATCGTCAGGTCAATCTGAGCAGCCCGCGCGATCACATTGAACTGACGCTGTACCAGATCTGGAAACGCCTGTTGCTGGTGCCGCAGATCGGCATCCGCGACAACTTCTTCAATGTTGGCGGTACCTCCATCGCCGCGATCAAGATGGCCCATGAAATCAGCCAGGTGTTCGCGGTTGAAATGCCGGTGCGCGTGGTGCTCAGCTACCCGACCATCGAGGCGCTGGGCGGTTGGCTGCGGGTCGGGGCCAACCCTGCGGTTGCGCAGGGCAATCTGATCGAGTTCCGTCGAGGTGAGGGGTACAGCAACGTGGTGTGCATCCACCCGGCGGGCGGCACGGCGTTCTGTTACCTGTCGCTGGCCAAGGTGTTGCCGGATGAAGCCGGCGTCTACGGGGTGCAATCGCCGGGGCTGAATCCGGGGGAAAGCACCGAGCCAACGGTAGAAGCAATGGCCGAAGCCTACTTGCGCCAGATCGAACCGCTGACACGGCAACCGCTGATCCTCACCGGGCTGTCGTTCGGTGGTCTGGTGGCCTATGAAATGGCGCGGCGATTGACGGCGGCGGGGCATCGTCAGGTGACGGTGGTGCTGCTCGACACCCAGGGCAGCGACGATCCGGGTTTCCGCGAGCAGATCGGCACCGTGGACATGGCCGAGTTCCGCGACAAACTGGTGCGCTTCAATGGCATGTACCCCGGCATTGAAGACGAGCAGGTCGAACGCTACTTCAACATCTACAACCACAACCGACTGGCCATGGCCGCTTATGAGTGCGCGCCGCGAGCCGGGCGTGTTGTGCTGATTCAGGCACGGGAAGACTTCAGCCGCCATCAGTTGCATGAACTGCGCGGATTCTGGCGTCGCCGCGCGGGTAGCGGCTATCTGGCGAAACTGGTCAGTGGCGGGCACTGGGACATGCTCGAAAGCGCGGAAATCCATCGGGTTTCGCAGATCATCCGTCGGGAGCTGCAACGCTTCACCGCGCAGGAGGCGAAATGATGAGTGCGTCCAATGACCTGACTTTGCTCGCACGCTTTGCCGAGCAAGTGCAGCGTGATCCGAAGGCTGCGGCCGTCATCGACGGATCGGTAACCCTGAGTTACGCGGAACTGGCCAGCGCCAGCGAGCGCATCGCCCGAGGGTTGCTGGCGCGTGGCATCAAGCCCGGCCAGTCGCTGGCGTTGTGCATGCCGCGTTCATGGCAATGGCTGGCGGCGATCCTTGGCGCGCTGAAAGTCGGCGCGGTGGTGGTGCCGCTGGATCGGGCCAGCCCGCGTAAACGCCGCGAATTGATGTTGGCAGATGCGGCGTGTGTCGGCCTTGTTACCTTGGGCGAAGAGCCGTTGTGGTCGTCTTCATTGTGGCAAACCAGTGTCGAGGACTTGCTCGATCAACCGGATGCTCCACCGCAAACACTGGCCGAAGATTGTGCCGAGGTGATGTTCCTGTTCTACACCTCGGGCACCACCGGCACGCCGAAAGCGGTCGAGGTCGCCGAGCGCGGCTTGTTGCGTCTGGCGCACACCGATGGCTATATCGAGATTCGTCCGGCGGACCGGTTTGCCTGCCTGTCCAATCCGGCGTTCGACGCGTGCAGTTTTGAACTGTGGGCGCCGCTGCTCAATGGCGGCTGCTGCGTGATGATCGCCGACGAGGACGTGCTGGATGCGCGTCGGCTGGCCGAGGTGCTGGAGCGGACGCAGGTCGACAACCTGTTCATGACGGTGTCGCTGTTCAACACCTTGATCGCCGAATGGCCGTCGTGCTTTGCCAGCGTGCGTCAGGTGCTGATCGGCGGCGAGCAGATCAGCGCCGCAGCCGTGCGTGCGTGGTACCGGGCCAACCCCGAGAGCCGGTGCCGGATCTTCAATGTCTATGGGCCCACCGAATGCACCACGTTTGCCCTGTGCTGGCCGATCAGTCGCGACTTTGCCGGCGACTCGGTGCCTATTGGCCGACCGCTGCCGGACACTGGCGTGCAGGTGTTGGACGAGCAGCAACGGCCGGTACCGGCGGGAGAAGTGGGCGAACTGTATTTGAGCGGCAGCGGTGTCGCCCGTGGCTATCGCAACCGGCGCGAAGAAACTGCTCGGCAGTTCGTGCGCTTGCCCGACTTCGACGGTGGCGCGTCGGTGCATTACCGCACCGGTGATCTGGTGCGGCGCAACGCCGAAGGCTTGATCGAGTACCTGGGGCGGGTCGACCGGCAAGTGAAGATCCGTGGTTTCCGGATCGAGCCGGGGGAGGTGGAGCAGCGGATGCTGGAGCATCCGGGCGTGGCGCAGGTGTATGTCTGCACCCGGCGCCAGGCGGCGGAGGATCATCAACTGCTGGCATTCATCGTGCCTCGCGGGGATCTGGACTATCACGCCTTCGAAAACCATCTGCGGGCACAACTGGCGCCGTATATGCGCCCGCATCAACTGTTCCTGCTGGAGCGCCTGCCGCTGACGGCCAATGGCAAGATCGATCGCGACAGCTTGCTGGCCCAACCGCTGAATCCGTGGCATCCAGTCTTGGCGACGATGGAAAACGACAACGCTTCGCCGGCGCTGGACTGGTTGTTGGGTCAGGCTCGTTCGCTGCTCGGCCAACCGTCCCTCAGTGCCCAGGATGACTGGCTGGGCAGCGGCGGCGATTCGCTCAAGGCCATGCGCCTGCGTTCGGCGATCCGTGTTCGCTGGCAGCGCGAGATCGCGCTCGACACGTTGCTCAACGAGTCGTTCTCGTCATTGGCCGAACAACTGACCGGTGAAACGAACTGCGAGTCGATCTACCCACCTGCGCCTCCGATCAGTCGCGCAAAACGCTTGCCAGCCACCGCCGAACAGCGCCGCCTGTGGCTGTTGCAGCAACGTTCGCCGACCTCGACCGCTTACAGCGTGCCGCTGATTCTGCATCTGGCGGCAGGTGTCGATGTCGCGGCACTGGCCGAGGCCGTGGGGCGTCTGGTGCTACGCCATCCGGGGTTGCGCACGGCTTTTGCAACCGGTGGTGATGGACTCGATCAGGTAATCGCCGAACAGGGTCCGGTCTGTCGAACCTTCGCGGTCGGGCATTTCAACGAGGACAACTGGCAGGCCTTCGCCGAGCTGGTGTTCGCCGCGCCGTTCGACCTGACCACCCCCAACCTGTTTCAGGCCTGGCTGTTGCCGTTCGCCGATGGCAGCTGCCGGCTGTTGCTGAACCTGCATCACATCATCGTCGATGGCTGGTCGGTGAACCTGCTGTTCGCCGACCTGAATCAGCTTTACACCGATGTCCTGCAAGGCCGCGACAGCCCGCAACCGGCGGGCCGATTGACGACGCTGGAGTTTGGCCAGTGGCAGCGCCAGTGGAGCGTCGATCCGCATTACCGTGACCAGCGCCGGGCCTTGGCCGAGTTACATCGCCGTCAGGAAGAACCGTCGCCTGCATTGATGCCAATGCGCGAAATCAGCCCGGACGCCCGGTTGCACCGAGAACCCTTGGGCACCCTGCGCAGCGCCGCCCTCGAACGCTTTTGCACGCAACAGCGACTGACCCGTTTCGAAGTGCTGTTCAGTGTCTTCGCCTGGAGCCTGTACGCCCTGACCGGATGCGAGCGGCCACGGATCGCCAGCCCGGTGTCCAACCGGCCACTGGCGGAGTTCGAAGACACGGTCGGCATGTTTGCCAACACTGTGCTGATCCCCACCGCCGTCGAACAGGCATTGACCCTGAGCGAGCAGGTGCGCAAGCAGACCGCCACCGTGCGCGAAGTGCTGGCGCTGCAAGACGTGGCACTGGCGGATCTGGTGGAAGACCTGCGACTGTCGTCGAGCCCCTTGCTGTTCGATTTCATGTTCGTGCTGGAAAACACTGATTACGCGGCACTGGCGGAATCGAGCCTGCGCGCCACGCTGGAGTTCAACGAACTCTTGCACGCCAAGTGCCCGCTGACCTTGCTGATGGTGGGCAGTGGTTCGCAACTGGAGTGCTGGTGGGAATATCAGTGCAGCTATTTCGATGGCGAACAGATGCGGGCGGTGAACGCACTGTTTCGCCGAGGCCTTGACCTGCTGTTGGAAACCCCGGCGGCGAACCTCAACGATTTGCTGGAGCCGTATCGACGCAGCCTGCCACCGGCCAGCGAGGGCCCTCGGATCGCGTTGCCGTTCAACACATTGGCGGACGGGTTCGAGCATCAGGTGCATTGCACGCCGGAGGCGGTGGCGCTGGTTCAGGGCCAGCAGCGCCTCACCTACAGCGAACTGAATGCGCTGGCCAATGCTCTGGCGGCAAATCTGATCGCGCGTCATCCGTTGCCGGCCGCAAACGCGCCGCTGCATGTGGTGCTGTTCCTCGATGCCTCGGTGGAACATATCGTCGCCTTGCTGGCGCTGGCCAAACTCAACCTGACTGCCGTGCCGCTGGATCCCGCTTATCCGGTGGCGATCCAGCATCAGGTGCTGGAACAGGCGCAGCCGCATTGTGTGCTGTTCAGCGATGCGACCGAAGCGGCGCTGGAAAAGCTGAACGCGGGGCGATTCGCCATGCACCGGGTTGACCTGCGCGCCGATGCAGGGACATTCGAGCGTCCACACCACGCTGGTGAGCGACCGCTGTACACGCTGTTCACCTCTGGCTCGACCGGCACACCGAAAGGGGTACAAGTGTCGGAACGCACCCTGTGCAACCTGCTGCAATGGCAGCGCACCGAGGGGCAGTTGCCGGCGAAAGCGGTAACCTTGCAATTCTCCATGCTGTCGTTTGATGTGTCGTTTCAGGAGATTTTCAGCACCCTGTGTGGCGGCGGTTGTTATCACCTGATCACACCGCGCTGGCGTCAGGATGCCGAGGCGTTGCTGGGCTATATGGTCGAGGTTCGGGTCGAGCGCCTGTTCCTGCCGTACGTGGCGTTGCAGTATCTGGCGCAAACCGCTGTGGCTCGCGGAATCTACCCGTCGGCATTGCGCGAAGTGATCACCGCCGGGGAACAGCTGCTTTGTACCGAGGCATTGCGCAACTGGTTCGGCGGCATGCCGCAAGCTTCATTGTTCAATCACTACGGCCCGACCGAAACCCACGTGGTCAGCGCCTTGCGCCTGCCGCCCGTGGCGCGGGACTGGCCGTTGCGCGCGCCGATCGGCCATGCCGTCGGCAACGCCCGATTGCTGCTGGTCGATGAACACGATCGCCCGCTGCCGGTCGGCAGTCGCGGCTATCTGCTGGTGGCCGGACCGATGGTTGCCCGTTGCTACCTGGCTGATCCTGCGCTGAACGCTACGCGGTTTATCGAGCTGGCAGACGGCTGTTTGTATTACCGCACCGGCGATCTGGCGTGGGCCGACGCTCACGGCTGTCTGCATTACCTGGGACGTGACGACCAGCAGATCAAACTCAGCGGCCATCGTCTGGAACTGGGGCAGATCGAGGCGGCGCTGATGCAGGTGCCTGAGGTGGTCAGCGCGGTGGTGGCGGTTCAGGCTGAGCCACCGCGACTGACAGCATGGCTGCAACTCGAAGGCGAGCCTGCGACCTCGCAACTGCTGGATCGTCAGGTCGCGCGGCTGCTGCCGGCCCATGTGCGGATCGATGAATATCGGCGGATCGATGTCTGGCCACGCACCCCCAGCGGCAAGATCGACCGCAAGGCCTTGCCGGCTCTGGGCGAGGCGCTGGAACGGCGCAGCACGCCCCGGCCGGTCGTGCAATTGACCGCACTGGAACGGCAACTGAGCGAGTTGTTCCAGGCCGTGATCGGCCGTGACATCGAGCCGGAGCAGACCTTCTTCGAGGCCGGCGCCACCAGCCTCGGCCTGATGCGTTTGCATGGCCGTTACGCCGAAGAGCTGCCGCATAAGGTGACGATGGCCGATCTGTTCGAACACGTCACGATTCGGCGCCTGGCGGCGCATCTGTCGACAGCGCCGGTGGCAGCGGCGGAGCGCGTAAGGCAAACCGATTCAGGTCACCAGCCGATGGCGATCATCGGCATGTCGGTCAATGTGGCCGGGGCGCAGAACCTGTCCGAGTTCTGGGCGATGGTGCAAGGCAATGGGCTGGGCATCGAGCACTTTACCGCCGAAGAAGGTCTGGTCGGCGCCCGCAGCCAACTGGCCGGCATGCTCGACTTCGATCCCGAGTACTTCGGCATCAGCCGCCAGGAAGCGCGTTTGATGGACCCGCAACAGCGGCATCTACTCATGGGCTGTGTGCAGGCCCTGCAGCACGCGGCCATCGTCCCGTCCGCGGACGGCCCGCGCATCGGCCTGATCGCCAGTTGCGGCGAAACCACGTACTTCCAGCAGATGCTGCGCGACACCGCGCAAGGCGATCTGCCGGACGGTTTCCAGATGGCGCTGCACCACGACAAGGACTTTCTGGCGACCAAGGCGGCGTACTACCTGGACCTCAATGGCCCGGCCCTGAGTGTGCAGGCGGCGTGCGGCAGTTCGCTGATCGCCGTACACCTGGCCAGTTCGATGCTGCGTCAGGGCGACAGTGACGTGATGCTCGCGGCGGGTGTGCTGATCGACCCGACCCTGACCGATGGCTATCGTCACCGTTCGCAGCACATCTTTTCCGCCGATGGTTTGTGTCGCCCGTTCAGCGACGATGCCAGCGGGACCATCGGCGCCAGTGGTTATGGCGTGGTGGTGCTCAAGCCATTGGCCAGGGCGCGGGCCGATGGCGACCGGATCTATGCGTTGCTCGAAGGCTCGGCACTGAACAACGATGGCCGGGCCAAGATGAGTTACACCGCGCCGTCGGTGGCCGGGCAAAGCGCGGTCATCCGCGATGCCTTGAACCGGGCCGGGTTGACCGGTGCCGACATCGGCTACATCGAGGCCCACGGCACCGGCACCTTGTTGGGGGACCCGATCGAAGTCGCAGCGCTGACCCAGGCCTTCGGCGATGCGCCGGCCGGCCGTTGCGCATTGGCCTCGGTGAAGAGCCAGATAGGCCACTTGGGCGCGGCGGCGGGGGTGGTCGGGCTGATTCGCGCCAGTCTCGCGGTATTCCACGGCGTGCTGCCGCCGAACCTCGGGTTTGGCCGGATCAATCCGCAGATCGATCTGGAACATTCGCCGTTCTACGTACCGACCACGTCCAGGCCATGGCCGCAAGGACGGCGACGTCTGGCGGGTGTCAGCAGCTTCGGGATCGGAGGGACTAATGCCCATGTGATTGTCGGCGCTGCACCGACGGTGCAGGAAACGGCCGAGAAGACGCTGCCGCTGCTGATGATCTCGGCCCATAGCCGATCTGAATTGCTGCGCGATATCGCGGCGATTCGCGAACACCTGCAAGCGCATCCGGAGCAGCGCACCGCGTTGCTGCGGCACTTGCAGTCAGGTCGACGCCAACTGCGCTGGCGCTTTGCGATGGTCTGCCAGCCGGGTGACGACATTCCTTTGCTGCCGACAACGGTCAAGGAAATCACCACGCCGGGTGTACAACTGATCGCCCGTGATCATTCACCGCAGGCATTGCTGGAGGCCTGGTACGAAGGCGCCCATATCCAGTGGCCGCAGCGCTCGGCACCGCCACCCTGGGATTTGCCGCCAGCGTCGTTCGATCTTCAGACCTATCGCTTTCAACCCACTGCCGAAATCGTTGCTCCCGTTTCGGCAGGTATCGAGCGCCAACCGCTGGCGCAGTGGTTTCACCAGCGGCAGTGGATGCGTGCCCAACGCCTGAACGCAAAGACACTGAGCGGCGCACGAGAAACGGTCATTCTTTGCAGCCATGAAGCACCGGGCGCGGCATTGCTGGAACATCTGCGAGCGGTTTATCGACGCGTGGTTCAAGTGCGCGCGGGCAATGGCTTCAAGCAACTCGGTGCGGACCGTTTCGAGCTGGATCCGCTGGATACCGAAGCCCTGAGCCGATTACTCGGTGAAGTGGCCGAAGCGTCCCTCGGCGAGCTCGACTGGCTGCACACCTTGCCGCTGGCTGTGTCAGGCGCGGTCAACGAGCAGTCGCTGGATCTGGCGCAGTGGGCCTGTCTGGACACGATCAGCGCGCTGATGCAGGCCTGGGGGCACATCGCACGCACGACACGCCTGCGGTTGTGGTTGATGTCGTGGCAGGCGTGTCCGGTGGACGGCGAAGTACGGCGTCCCGAGCTGGCGGCACTGGCCGGGGTCTGCGAAGTGGTGCCCCAGGAATACCCGGTGCGTTGCCACTGGCTGGACTGGCCGTCGCCGCACCTTGATAGTCAGGCCGAGGAACTGGCGGCGCTGCTTGGCGATCCGGCGGGGTTGCCTCGGCGGATGGCGGTGCGCGACGGTTACCTGTGGCAGCCACGGTTGATCGCTCACCCTTTACCGGGCCCGACCACGACGCCCGGCCTGTTGCCGGAGGACGGCACGTTTCTGGTGCTGGGCGGCACCGGCGGGATCGGTCGCACCCTGTGCGAACACCTGCTGCAAGCGCCTGGGCGGCGTGTGGTGTTGCTCTCGCGTCAGGGACAGTTGCCTGCAAATCTCACGGCTTATGCGCCTCGAATCGACTGTGTTCAGGCGGACATCGCTGACCTGTCGCGCTGGCCGCAGGTACTCGATCAACTGGCCCGACGCTACGGTTGCCTGAGCGGGGTGATCCACGCAGCAGGTGTCGGTGCAGGCGGTCTGATTCGCCATCGCGACGCCCGGCAGATGGCCGAGGCGATGGCTGCCAAGACTCGCGGCATGCTCGCGGTCGAAAGCCTGATCGAACAGCTTTCGCCAGGTTTCGTCCTGTACTGCTCATCAATGTCGGCGCTGTTCGGCGGCGCGGGGCATCTGGATTACTCAGCGGCCAGCGGTGTACTCGACGGCTTCGCGCACTACCGTCCGGACACGGCCAATGCTTGCCTGCGTCTGGGGATCAACTGGGACATCTGGCGCGACATCGGCATGGCCACGACCCACAATGGCGGGGACGCTGCGCATCAGGAGCATCTGACGGTCGGCTTGTCGGGCGAAGAGGGGGGGCGGGTGTTCGATCTGGCGATGGCGACGCAATTGCCGCAATTGCTGGTTTCCACCACCGGTATCGACACGGCGCGGCGCTTCTATCCGGTTCGCCATGGCGTCGTGGCCGCGGCGGTTGCAGTGCCCCAAGGCGTGGATCTTTCTGTGCGCTTGCGTGATTGCCTGTGCAAATGGCTCGGTGTGACGGATCTGGAAGACGATGATTCGCTGTACGACCTGGGTGCTGATTCGCTGACGTTGCTGGACCTGATCGACGAGCTGCAAGCGGCCACGGGTGAGGTGTTTCAGTTGTCGCAGTTCAGTCACAAGGTCAGCCTGAGCGAGGTGTTGGGGCTGGTGGCAGATTCCACGGCAGAGGCTTCAGCGCACGCGCCGCACGACTGGAACGACGCGGTGCGGGTCGATCAGTGGCATGCCGGCGTCGGCCGCGACTGGCTGTACCTGATTCACCCGGTGGGCGGAGATGTTCAGGCCTATCGGGAACTGGTTTCGGCGCTGCCTGCAGATCTGGGGGTGTGCGTGATTGCGGACCCTGCGTTGCGTCTGCCGGCGCTACCGAACATCAGCATTGTCGAGCGGGCCCGGTGGTATTTGCAGGCGATCAAGGCCCACCTCCCGGACGGTTGCGCCTGGCGCCTGGCGGGCTGGTCGTTCGGGGCCTGGGTGGCGCAGGCGCTGTGTCAGCAGGCGCAGGCTGAAGGTTTCAGGCAACCGCTGCTGTACCTGATCGACCCGCCCGCACCGGATGCCGGAGCGGAACTGGCCGGTATCGACGAGCGGACCATCGAGCAGGTGTTCCAGCGAGAGTTCGCCCAGCGCTGGCCCGACGTCGAAGGGCAGGCGATGTCCGAAGACCGTCAGGCTTACCTGCAACGGCTGACGGTGTGCTGCCGCAACAACATGAGCAGCATGGTCGACTTCCAGCCGCCAGCATTGGCGGCTACACCGGTGCGGATGTTTATCGCCGGACGCGCCAACCCCTATGGTCTGGGCGATGCCTGGAGTCTGGACGACCTGCAACGCCACTGGCGGGCACTGCTCCCGCAGTTGCAGAGCTGGCAACGGCTGGACACCGATCACTACGGCATCGTGGCGGGGCACTGGGCGCGGATGCTGGCCGAGGTGATCGGCGCGCAGGAGGCGTCGATATGAAGGAAATGATTTCGATGCCTGACTGGTTGTCTGCGTTGTCGCAGGTGCTGTGCGACGGCCAGCCCGAGGTCTTGTGCAAGCGGATTTGCAGGCTCGACGAAATGCCGTCGCTTCGGATTATTCATCGTTGGCAAGCCGAGGTGGTTCTGCCGGTGCTGTGCGAGGCGCTGTCGGAGCATCGGCCAGCGCTGCTCGCTTTGCAAAGCCTGCATCATCGGGCGGCACTTGGCGTGGGCGCACGCCTGGGCGAGTGGCGGGCCACACTCAAACCGGTTTTGCTGGCGCTGTATCGACGGGCCTATGCCTACGACGCGGCATACGCCCAGGCCCATGCCAGCGCGATGACTTACGGTCTCGCGCCGCGCAACACCGCCATGATCGCCGAGCACTTCGGCGATGCCGAGGCGTTCGCAGCGTATTACGCGCAATTGAATACCGAGGCCAGTGCCACGGCGTTCGCCCAGGCTCATGCCGCCGCCAATGCTGAAATCTCCGCCCGGGCCTTTGCGGCTGACGATGCTGACACGTACGCGCAGGTCTGCGGTACGTCGGTGCGGGTGTTTGTCTGGGCTTGCGCTCAGACCGACGAGCAACGGCGTGCGCTGTTCCACCAGTTTGCCGAAGGGTTGGTCGTGCATCTGGCAACCCTGCAATCCCGTTCAACAGGAGAGACGACATGAATGACGCACAGCAGCAATTCGATGTGGTGATCAACGCTCAGGGTCAGTATTCCCTGTGGCCGGCGGGCAAGCCGATGGCCAGCGGCTGGAACGCGGCCGGGATGCGTGGCGAACGTCAGGTCTGTCTGGATTACATCAACGAGCACTGGATCGACATGCGCCCGCGTTCTCTGCGCGAGCAGTCATCGGCGTCGTTCCAATAAAAAAGGGTGAGGGAACATGGATCAGTTGGCACTCAAGGCAATCGAGCGCATCGCCGCAGAAAAACGTGCGCCGTATCAGCGCATCACGGTCGACCGGATCACGCCGATCATCGGTGCCGAAATCGGCGGCGTCGATCTTTCACAACCGCTGGAGGACGATCAGCTCGCGGAAATCCGTCGGGCCTTTCTGGAAAACCACGTGCTGGTGTTCCGCGATCAACATCTGACGGTGGAGGAGCACAAGGCGTTTGGTCGGCTGTTCGGCGAACTGCGGGCGTTGCCGGTGGAAGACATCGACGGCGATGACCCGGAACTGGTGGTGATCCGTGCCAATGCGCAATCGCGCTATGTGGCCGGCGAAACCTGGCACACCGACGGCACCGCTGATCTGGCGCCGTCCATGGGCTCGATGCTGTACGTCAAGGAAACCCCGGCCATCGGCACGGGCGGCGATACGCTGTTCGCCAACATGCATCTGGCGCTGGAAATGCTGTCGCCGACGATGCAGCAGTTTCTCGGCGAACTGACTGCGATTCACGACGGTGCAATTCCGTGGAAGGGCTATGAGGCGCCCGCCAACCTGCCAAAAACCGAACACCCGGTGGTGGTTCGTCACCCGCAAACCGGGCGCAAGTCGTTGTTCGTCAATTCCGGATTCACGTCGCACATCGTGCAATTGTCCGGAGGCGAAAGTCAGGTGCTGCTGAACATGCTGTTCGACCTGGTGGCCCGGGAGCCGTCCCTCAGTTGCCGCGTTCGCTGGGCACCGAATACGCTGGTGTTCTGGGACAACCGCTGCACCCAGCACCATGCGATCTGGGATTATTTCCCGCATTCGCGTTATGGAGAGCGGGTGACGATCCTCGGGACGCAGCCCAAGGCTTGATGGTGCTGAAAAACCTGTGGGAGCCAATGGCTCCCACAGGTTCTAGACGCCGCGCCGGATCAGTTGCTCGACGATCAACTCACCGAACGCCAGATTGCCGTGCAGCGGGTCATCCACTTCGCAGAACGCTTCACGCTGAAACCCCAGCTCATCGTTCGCCGCCTCGCGCACGTCGATCAGCTCCACGCCAAGCCCTTGCAGGCGTTCGATCAGCAATGACTGCGCCGCCATGAATACGCGCGGATCGGACAGCGCCGGCACCCGTTGCGGCGGCAGCACGGCGAACACCTTGAGGTCCAGCGCCAGGGCCTGTTCATAGAAGGCCAGGGCGGGTCGGGACAGGGTGTCGATGACGGCCTCGAACAACGGCCCGGCGAGAAAACCGTCGTCGAATTCACCGTGCGCATTCTGGTAGCAGGTCCAGTTCGGCGCAGTGGCGAGGTAGTGCAGGCTCAGGCCGATGGTGCTCACCAGCGGCACGCCGACCTGCGCCAGTTGCGGCACTTCGAGCGTGTCGAGGGCCTGGCGATACAGCCGATCCATTTCGGCATCCCGAAAGACCACGTCATGTCGGGTCAGGCTGAAGAAATCGACCGCGAAATCCCGGCCGGTGCCCAGCGGGCCACCACCGAACGATATTTCGCGAGCCTGCGCCGCCTTGCCGATGACGCCGGCATGGGAGTCGCCCAGCAGCAGAAACCTAGGCGTAGTAATCGAGTACGGCGTCTTCACAGACAAGATCCTCGCTGGACACGCGGGTGGAAGGAGTCGGCGCCTGCACCGATTGGACGGCTTCAAGTCCGGCAAAGAATTGCTGCATCACGAACGCCACGCCCTCTGGCGTGACTTCCCGCTGGTTGGGCTGGTAGAAGGCGCCCTTGAACGGCGTGCCGGTGATGATTTCGTAGGACGGGAAATAGTCGACGTCGGGCAGGTCTTCACACAACTGCCCGGCGACGGCGCGCAGGACCGATTTGGAGTAGGTCGTGGCGCTCAGCACATGTTGCCCGGTGGCCGTTGCCGTGAGGGGCACCGGTGAAACGGTCAGCAGCAGACGCAGTTGCGGGTTGATCGAACGCATCAGCTCCAGTGCCCTGACCATGTCGCCATAGGTGTCCATGAAACCGAAGTTGCAGAACCGGTGGAGTTGTGGATCGAAGGTGCCGCGAACAGTGCCGGGGCACACGGGATATACCAGACCGGTCTGCCGATGTTGCCAGGCTTCGGTCAGGCCGAGAGTAAAGACGAACACTTTGGCCCGGCGCAGCGCTTCGCGGATGGCGTCCAGGGTCGCCTCGCGCGACTCGAACAGGGCCTGCTCGCTGGCAAATCCGTCGGGCTCCACGGCAGGGCGGAACGGGTCGAAGAAACGCCCGTCATGAGCCCAGGTCTCTTCGGGCGGAGCGCTTACGCCCAGCGCCCATTCGAGCCATTGGCACAACATGGCCGGGGTGTACAGGTTGCCGGTGCGAAAGGAAAACACGCCATAGTTGTGGGCCTTCCAGTCGGCCTCAGGCAACGCTTGCGGGGCGGGTTCCGCGTCCAGCCAATTCATGCCGCGCGCCACCAGCGCACGGCCGATGTGCTGGGCGAAACAGGAGCCGGCGGTGACGATTGCATCCTTGTTGCCGATCTCGAATTGCGGCGTCCACAGTTGATCGATGTCCGGCGCGGATTTGTCAGCCACGGCCGTACGCCAGAAGGAGCGGGGGGGCAGATATTGATAGGGATTCACGACGGGAGGCCTCCTTGGCGAGTCGTTGAGCACAAGGCTCAGCGGATTTGATAGTGGTAGATCAGATCGTCGAACCACCGATCACCGATCTGGTAGGCCTGCGGCACACGACGTGCGAACACAAAGCCGCATTTTTCCAACACCTTGCAGGACGCGATATTGCCGTCGGTCACGGTCGATTCCAGCGAGTTCAGCCCGATGGCCGCGGCGTAATCGATGATTGCTTTTCTCGACTCGGTGCCAAAGCCTTTGCCCTGATGCTCCGGCAACAGCAGACAACCCACTTCGGCATGCCCCGGCGACAGAATGCGAAAACCGGTCACGCCCAGCTCATGCCCGCTGGCCTTGTCGGTCACCACCAGGCACAGCCAGTGCTCCGACTGCGGCCCCCATGCCGGGAGCCGGTGCTCGAAGCCTTGGCGAACCTGTTCCTCGGCAATCTCGCCGAACACGTACTGCATGGTCTGCGGCTCGGAATGCAGCCTGAGAAACAACGGCCAGTCGGACTCGACCATCGTGCGCAGGTCCAGTCGTTGCGTGGTGAGCTCGAGCATCCGCTGCTCCTTGCGAGGGTGGAAAAAGGAGAGGGTTTTTTACTTGGTGTGAGGGGAAAGATCAATGAGTCGATGGGGAGATGCTGAGGGTAATGGCGGATGCCGGCCATCGATGGGTACAGGCACGCAGATTGGAGGGCCCGTAAATGGAGGAAGTCGCCCAGCTTGGCGGGGCGGAGGGGAGAAAGGCGCTCGTGTCCGAACGGGCAGGCGCAACGCCTCTCTCCAGAGGTGCTTGTCAGCCCGCCAACGTCGCGTTATCAATCACAAACCGATACTTCACATCGCCCTTGAGCATCCGCTCATAAGACTCATTGATCTGATCCGCGCGAATCAGTTCGATGTCCGAAACAATGCCGTGTTCGGCGCAGAAATCCAGCATCTCCTGGGTCTCTGGAATGCCGCCGATCATCGAGCCTGCGATGGTTCGGCGTTTCATGATCAGGTTGAACACGTTTGGCGATGGGTGCGGCGAGGCGGGCGCGCCCACGAGAGTCAGTGCGCCGTCGCGTTTGAGCAGCACCAGGAACGCATCGAGATCGTGAGGGGCGGCGACGGTGTTGAGGATGAAGTCGAAGCTCTTGGTGTGCGCGGCCATTTCTTCCGGATTGCGCGATACCACGACCTCATCGGCGCCCAGGGCTTTCGCCGCTTCGCGCTTGGATTCCGACGTGGTGAACGCCACCACGTGCGCACCCATCGCATGAGCCAGTTTGATGCCCATGTGACCCAAGCCACCGATACCGACCACGCCGATTTTCTTGCCCGGCCCGGCGTTCCACTGACGCAGTGGCGAGTAAGTGGTGATGCCCGCACACAGCAGCGGCGCGACGGCGGCCAGTTGTGCTTCGGGGTGGCGGATGCGCAGCACGTAGCGCTCATGCACCACGATATTTTGCGAGTAGCCGCCGAGGGTCCAGCCGGGGGCATCCGGGGTCGGAAAGTTGTAGGTGCCGATCATGCCGTCGCAGTAGTTTTCCAGGCCGGTTTCGCAGTCCTCACAGTGTTTGCAGCTGTCGACGATGCAACCGACGCCGACCAGATCGCCGACCTTGTATTCGGATACATGGGCACCGACCGCCGATACGCGGCCGACGATTTCGTGTCCCGGGACGCACGGGAACTGGGTGCCGGCCCACTCGGAGCGCACCTGATGCAGGTCGGAGTGGCAGATGCCGCAGAAGGCGATGTCGATCTGGACGTCATGGGCCGCAGGGGCGCGGCGATTGATCTGGATAGGCTCAAGGGGTTTTTCGCCCGCGTGGGCACCGTAGGCTTGTACAAGCATGGGAACGTCCTCGATGGATCTGTCGGACAGCCATCCTCCCGCTCCGAACCCGCATTCCGTTAGTGCATTTCTACTGAATTCTTGCCTGATCCTGTGCGTCAGCGCCGCGCTGAAAGCTGCTGCGGGGCCAGAAACGCATCGTGGAAGTAATTGCGCAAGGCCTGCATCGCGGGGCTGAATTCGCGCTCGCGGTGCCAGGCCAGGCCGACACTCATCGGGGTCACCTTGTCGGTGATGGTCAGGGTCTCGATGCGCTTGCCTTCCAGCGACCAGGGGCGGTGCACCAGGTCCGAGAGAATCGCCACGCCGCTGCCATTGGCGACCATGCTGCGCACGGCCTCTACAGAACTGGTACGCACCCGCACGTTGGGTTGTTGGCGGGCGTTTTCCCAATAGCGCATGGCACTTTGTTCAGCTTCATCCACGGTCAGCAGAATGTAGGGTTCCAGCGCGACATCCGCGAGGCTGACGGCCGACCGCTCACAGAGTGGATGGTGGCTGGGCAGCCACAGACGGCGTTCGGAGTTGAACAGGGTTTCCGAAACGATGTCGGGGTGCGTGAGGTTCGCGGTAAGCACCACCGCCATATCGAATTTTCCTTCCAGCAATCCCTGTTCGATGGCCTGCCGTTCCTGCTCGTGGACTTCGATGGCAACGTCGGGGTGCCAATGTTCCAGCCGTTGCAGATGATGCGGCAGAAAATAGCCGATCACCGTGTAGCTCGCGGCCAGGCGAATCAGGCCACTGGCGCGTATGTCGGGTAGCGGGCTGTTTAGCGCGTCGTCGACGCTGCGCAAAATCACATAGGCGCGGTTCAGAAAGTGCCGACCGGCATCCGTCAGGGTCATGCCTTGTGCCGAGCGCTGGAACAGCAACGTGCCGAGCAAACCTTCCAGTTCCTTGATTGCCGTGGTCACCGCCGACTGGGAGATATTCAAATGAATCGCTGCCTGAGATATCTGCCCGATCTCCGCGGTGGCAACGAAGTAGCGAATCTGACGCAAGGTCAACGACATGGATGTTCCTGTTTTTCAGGTATCTTTTTTTCAGAAGATACCCTATCTGTTAATAGATCTTCCCAAGGGGTTGGCGGGAATTTAACGTGGCCTGCATGAAGTCACAAGGGTCAGGAGCAAGGGTTATGCAGGCAGTAGATTTCAACTCGGACATGGGCGAAGGCTTCGGCCCGTGGACCATCGGCGATGGTGTCGACGACGAACTGATGGCGTTCATCAGTTCCGCCAACATCGCCACCGGTTTCCATGCCGGCGACCCCGGTACCATGCGTCGCACCGTCGAGCAGGCCAAGCGCCTGAACGTCGCCATCGGTGCCCACCCGGGGTTCCGGGATCTGGTGGGGTTCGGTCGCCGGCACATCAATGCACCGGCCCAGGAACTGGTCGACGACATCCTTTATCAACTGGGCGCACTGCGTGAACTGGCACGGGTGCAGGGCGTCGCGCTGCAACACATCAAGCCTCACGGCGCGCTCTACATGCATCTGGCCCGGGATGAAGAAGCAGCGCGTCTGCTGGTGGAAAACCTGCAACGCCTGGAACCCGAACTGTTGCTGTATTGCATGCCGGAATCGGTTATCTGGCGTGTCGCCAAAGAGCTCGGCCAACCGGTCGTTCGCGAATTCTATGCAGACCGCGAATACGACTTGAGTGGCTCCATCGTCTTCACCCGCAATGTTCGCGCATACGATCCTGGATTCGTTGCCACCCGTGTGCTGCGCGCTTGCCAGGAGGGCGTGGTGCGTACTGTCGAGGGTGAGGATCTGGCGATCGAGTTCGATTCCATCTGTCTGCACAGCGATACGCCGGGCGCTTTGGCGCTGGTCGAGGCCACCCGTGGTGCGCTCGATGCCGCCGGGATCGAGGTGCGTCGACCTCGCTGAATCACTACGCGACACCCGGCCAACAGACGCCGGGGTTCAAACATTTTTTGCCTGCCTTTCTACAACTATTCCAAGAGGAACAGACATGGCTGAACACACTGTCATCACCCCATTACCCGGGACTTTCTACCGAAAGGCCACACCGGATTCGGCGAATTACGTCGAGGTCGGCGATTCTGTCAGCGCCGACACGGTGATCGGTCTGATCGAAGTCATGAAGCAGTTTTCCGAACTGACCGCCGGGATGGCGGGGCGCCTCAGTGCTTTTCAGGTTGAAGACGGTGATCCGGTGGAGCCGGGTCAGGTCGTCGCTACGCTTGATAGCGAGTGAGGGCGTGAACATGACTCAACCTATTCGTAAATTGCTGGTCGCCAACCGTGGCGAAATCGCCGTGCGGATTATCCGTGCGGCCAAGGCCCTGGGTATTCCAACCGTTGCCGCGTGCAGCGAGGCCGATATCGACTCTCAGGCCGCACGCCTGGCCGATGAAGTGCATCTTCTGGGGCCGGCTCGCGCGGATAAAAGTTATCTGAACATCGAGGCGTTGTTGGGTGCCCTGCAAGCGACGGGCGCCAATGCGGTTCACCCTGGATACGGTTTTCTGTCAGAGAACGCCGGGTTTGCCGAAGCCGTGATTGCCAGCGGCGCGATTTTCGTCGGGCCGGCCCCGGACACCATCCGGCGCATGGGGGACAAGGCCGAGGCGCGGCGTACTGCCCAGGCGGCAGGTGTTCCCGTGGTGCCGGGTTCGCCAGGCGAGCTGTTTGATGTCGAGTCGGCGCTTCGGGCGGCGGAATCGGTCGGTTACCCGTTGCTGATCAAAGCCTCGGCCGGCGGTGGTGGGCGGGGTATTCGTCTGGCAGAAAATGCCGCGCAATTGAGTGAAGAATTTCCCCGTTCGCAGCGCGAGGCTCAGGCCGCTTTCGGTAATGGTGCGGTGTATCTGGAGCGTTTTATCGGCAAGGCCCGGCACATCGAAGTACAGGTCCTGGGCGACGGGAAAAACGCCGTGCACCTGTTCGAGCGCGAGTGTTCGCTACAGCGTCGGCGTCAGAAAATCTTTGAAGAAGCACCATCACCGGTACTCGACGCGCAGCAGCGGGAGGCACTCTGCGCCAGCGCCGTACGTTTGACCGAATCCCTCGGCTACAAGGGAGCGGGCACGCTGGAGTACCTGTATGACGATGTCTGCGGCGAGTTCTTTTTTATCGAGATGAACACTCGAATCCAGGTGGAACACCCGGTCACCGAACTGGTCACCGGCATCGATCTGGTACAGGCGATGCTGCGAATTGCCGGTGGTGAACCACTGGGCCTGAAGCAGAGTGACATCCGTCTGAATGGCGCGGCCCTGCAAATGCGCTTGAATGCCGAAGACCCGGCCCGGGATTTTTTCCCCAGCCCCGGTCTGGTCGAATCGTTGGTCTGGCCGCAAGGCGAAGGTGTTCGTGTGGACACCCACCTGTATGAAGGTTATCGGGTGCCACCGTACTATGACTCGCTGTTGGCCAAGCTCATTGTGCATGGGCCGGATCGCTCCACAGCCCTTGCGCGTGCCCGGACAGCGGTGGCGCAAACCTTGCTGACCGGCATGGCCAGCACCTTGTCGCTGCACGCTGAACTGCTGCAACAACCGTGGTTGCAAACTGCCGACTTTCATACCGGGACGCTGGAGAACTGGCTGTCCGCACGCCGCAGCGGAGGTGAAGCATGACTCGTCCGATCCGCTACAGCTTTGGTGCCGATGAGCATCTGTTTGCCGAAGTCAGTGAAAGCATGTCCCTCGAGGCATTTTTCAAGGGCATGGCGGTCACCCGCGCCGTGGAGCGGCTGAAACTCGATGGCGTACTCGATGTGTGTCTGGCCAACGCATCCTTCCAGATCCGCTTCGACCCGGATCGAATTGCGCCGCAGGCCTTGCTCGAAGCGGTGCAGGGCGCCGAGGCTGACGCCGTTGCCGAACGCACATTGCAGACCCGGATCATTGAGATTCCGGTGCTGTACAACGATCCCTGGACCCACGAAACGCTGATGCGTTTTCGCGACCGGCACCAGGACCCGGGCGCCACGGATCTGGAATACGCCGCGCGCATCAATGGCCTGGCGGATGTCGATGCGTTCATTGCAGCTCATAGCGCGGCGCCATGGTTTGTCTCGATGGTGGGGTTCGTCGCCGGTTTGCCCTTCATGTTCCAGATGGTCGAACGCGAACGTCAGTTGCAGGTACCCAAGTATCTGCGTCCACGTACCGACACGCCGAAATTGACACTGGGTCACGGTGGCTGCTTCGGGTGCATCTACTCGGTGCGTGGCGCCGGGGGCTATCAGATGTTCGGTGTCACACCGGCTCCCATCTACGACCCGCAGCAATCGCTGGCGTACCTGAAGGACCATATGGTGTTTTTCCGTCCGGGTGACATCGTGCAGTTCAAGCCAATGGATCGTGCAGCGTATGACCAGGCCGTTGCAGACGTGGAGGCCGGGCATTTCGATTTACGGATCCGGCCGGTGGAGTTTTCACTGGATGCGTTTCTCGCCGATCCGGTCGGCTATCCCGTGTCGCTGCAGGAGGTGTTGGCATGATCAAGGTACTCAAACCCGGTCTCGCCACGTCGGTTCAGGATCTGGGCCGCGAAGGTTACTACCACCTCGGCATCCCGCCGTCCGGCGCGCTCGATCAATATGCGCTGAGAGCGGCCAATCATCTGGTCGGCAACGCGGCGGATTGCGCCGCGCTGGAGTGTACGTTGCTTGGCCCTGAGCTGGCGTTTCAGCAAGACGCACTGGTCGCGGTGTGCGGCGCGCACATGGCGCCTCGACTCGATGGTGTGGAAATGCATCACGCCACCGCGTTCGCGGTGAAGGCCGGCCAGGTTCTGCGTTTCGATTTTCCCAAGGCGGGTGCGCGGGCTTATCTGGCGGTGGCAGGCGGAATCGACGTGCCGCTTGTGTTGGGCAGTCGATCGACTTATACGCTCGGGGCGTTGGGCGGGTTTGCCGGACGACGCTTGATCGCCGGAGACGAATTGCCGGTGGGCAAAGCCAGCGGTAAGGGGCGTGCCGGGGCCAGTCTGCCCATGGCGCGGCGCCAGTCACTGGGTGGGGAGATCACTCTGCGCGTGGTGCCGGGGCTTTATTACGATCGCCTGACCGACGCGGCAGCGAAGAGCTTTTTCGCCGAGCCGTGGACAGTCGGATCAGAAGCGGACCGCATCGGCTATCGCTTCAAGGGCGGCAGCGCGCTGGACTTCCAGCCGCGAGAACAACCATTTGGTGCAGGCTCCGATCCGTCGAACATCGTTGACAGCTGCTACCCGATCGGCTCGATTCAGGTACCCGCCGGCCTCGAACCCATCGTGCTGCATCGCGATGCCGTATCGGGTGGTGGTTACGCCATGATCGGCACCGTCATCAGTGCCGATCTGGATCTGATCGGCCAGATGCAGCCCAACCAGAAGGCTCGCTTTGTAGCGGTCAGCCTCGACGAGGCTCTGGACGCACGGCGCTCCTACAAGAAAAAACTCAGCTGCCTGAGCAAGCTTTTCCCTTCCTGACTCTGCCCGCCGCACCGCGCGGGCCCTGCCACACGCCAGGCCAACGCCGCACTTCGGTGCGGTGAAGGCTGCCCGCGTTTCAACCTTTGACTGGTTCTGGAGTACACGCATATGGCTGCTTTATCGCAATCGAGTCAAACCGGGCAAGATCCGGCCCATCATCCCGTTTCCGCCGAGGCCCGCATGGGCCGACTGTCTCTGACCATGGCCTGGTGGGCCGTATGCAGCGCCATGTTCTACATCGTGGTCGGTGCTTCGTTGGCCTTGTCTTTCGGTGCACGCAATGCGCTGATCGGGATGGTGCTGTCGGTGATCAGTTATGGGCTGGTCAACAGCGTTCTCAGCCGTTTCGCCATGCGCAGCGGATGGTCGGTCGCGTTGTTTTCAAGCGTGTTGTTTGGCCGGACCGGAGCATGCCTGGCCACGCTGATTTTCTTTTCGACGGCGATTTACTACGCCGTGTTCGAAGGATCGGTGATCGCCGTGGCGCTCAATCACCTGTACCCGGAACTGGTCTATCCACTGGCTTCCCTGCTGGTGGTGCTGTACAGCGTGCCGATGATTCTGGGTAGCGTGCAGCACTGGCTGGACAAGCTCAACGGCGTGTTGTTGCCGGTGTACCTGGGCGGTTTGCTGGTGGCGGTCGGGCTGTCGATCAGCCGATATGGTTACCAGCCGCAATGGCTCGATTTCGGTCCGGCAACACCTGCGACCTTCGGCTGGTGGGATTGCTTTGTGGCCTACATGGGCGTCTGGATCCTGATGCTGTTCACCTTCGACTACGCCCGTTTCGGCAAGCCGCAGGACGCTCAGTATCATGGGCGCTGGAACTTCGGCATGCCGTTCTATGCCGTGACTTTTCTGCTCAACGGTGCGGCAGGCATCTATCTGGTCAGCAGTATTCCCCATGAAGGCGCGCTGAACGAAGTCTCTGTGGTGATGGCAATTCTGCAGTTGATGGGGCTGTGGGGCCTGCTGTTCGTCTGGGCCACGCAAACCCGGATCAACACCGCCAACTACTATCTGGCGACCCTCAACATGCAGGCATTCTTCGGCCGTTTCGGCGTACGCGGTTCTTATCTGCTGTGGGCATTGGTGGTCGGGGTGATCGTGTACGGCTTGATGCTCGCTGACGTGTTTTCCTACTTGCTCAAGGCATTGGCGTATCAGGGCATTTTTGTGGTCGCCTGGGTCGGTGTGGCATTGGCGCAGATTGTCTATGGCAGCAATGACGCAGGTGCACTTGAACGCAGCCCGGCGTTCAATCCGGTCGGTCTGATGGCATGGTTCGCTGCCACGGCGCTGGGGTTGTTGCTGATGTGGACGGGCGGTGTTCCCGGCAGTTTTTCTGCGCCGGCGACGGTGGTGCTCGCGTTCGGCTTGCAGGCGGGGCTGGCTTATCGGCATCGGTGGGTAGGGCAGAGGGCAAGTTAAGAGGATCGGCGTTGGCCCGCGCGACTGCGGGCCAGCGTCGCTAGTCCATACCTGGCGCAGACTGGGGTAGTAGAGGTGATAGCCGGAAAACTATCGGTCAGGCCGTAGTCGACGATGATTTCGACATCCAGGCCGGGGTTGTCGGGCAGCAGCTTTGCGAGGGCCGGTTGCAGGATCGTGATTGCGGAATGCCCGCCGGCGGTAATCCGCAACTTGCCGGCCGGTTTGTCGCGAAACTTATGCCATGGGTGGTATCACACGTCGGGAAGCTGCATCGGCTTCTTTGCGGTTTCATGGGTGGACGGCCTCTCCTGAGCAGCGCTGAATGTGCGCAGGAGAGAAGGTATCCAGCTGAACCTGAGGGGCAGGCGATTGTTAGCACAGCGGCACGTAAATATCCGTTTGCCACTGATCCTGCGGGATCTCGGGGCTGATGCTCAAGTACTCGAAAAACAGCGGGTGATCGCGCAGTTCTTCGCCGCTGGCGGGCAGCCAGTCGCGGTAGACCGGGTAGATGGTTTCACCGATGTGATCGGTTGAACCTGTGTGACGCACCACGGCGCAGCGGCCGGCAGGAATGCCCAGCTCGCGGACGTTGAAGTCATTCGGCGCCACCGCTTCACGGATTTCGCCGCAGATCGCGAAATGAAAATCCTCCGGCGGCGTCGTGTCGGGATTGCCGTAAGGAATCCCGAAGGTGCGGCTTGATGCCACCGGCGACTGCCCGCTTTGCTGGCGCCACTGAATGAAGCGTTGCACGCTTTGATTGACAAGGCCTGGTGGCCCTCGGTGATCGAGTGCAGCGACCTGGATTCCGGGGAAGTCGACGATTCGTACCTGCATGGCAATGCTCCTTGAAAAGTGAGGTATGGCGAAGACCGTGTGCCAGACGCTCCAGTCCGGAGCCTTGCGAAATGCCCCCGGCGAGGTGCCGAAGGCTCGCTTGAATGCCCTTGAAAACGCTTCGGGACTTTCGAACCCGGCGTCGAGCGTAGCTTCCATCACCGAATGGTCGGGCACGGTGCTCAAGCGGTGCGCGGCACGGCGCAGGCGCATCAGCTGCACATAGCGCGAGACGGGTACGCCGACGTATGCCGTGAACTGCCGGTGAAAGTGGAACTCGGAGAAGTTCGCCACCTGGCTCAGCGCTTTCACCGACAGGTCGCCTTCAAGGTTGGCGTCGATGTAGGCGAGTACGACGGTGAAGCGCTTTGCGTAGGCAGTTTGCGTCGGTGCGTCTGGCACGGCGTGAAGCTCCTGGAGTAACGGTCGGCCCTAGAATCGTCGAAAGCGGCGTACAGATACCTAGCCGGACTTGCTCAGGGATAGACCTCTTCAGGCATTACATCCGATCGACCCTGCACGAATCAATCGCGCGCCTGGGCGACGATTGCAAAGTTGCCGGGGGCTTTCTCCAGCAATCCAAGGAATCTCACCAGATCCACCGTGCTGCCATCGACTTTCAAGTCTTTTGAGGTGAGGGCATCCTTAAACCCCGCCGTGCCGCCCAGCAGTTGCACGAACAAGTCTTTGGTGACAGTCAGCGTTGCGTTGGCATTTGCTGCTGGCGGGCCTTTTCGGTAGTGCAGTACGGCGTTCTCGATCCACAGCACGAAGGACTCGCGGGTGTCGGTCAGCACCAGATTGAAGGCCCAGTTCTTGCCGTCGGCGGCCGGGCCGTCGAGACTCGCGGCCATGGCTTCGAGGAAGCGTTCGGTCGGCGTCTGTTTCATCAGCTCGATCAGATCCGAACGCCTCACGCCTTTGGCCGGCGGGCCGTTGCGCAGTTCCTGGGCGGCGGTCAGGTAGCTGTTGCGCCAGGTCGCGGATTCAGACTGGTAGCCCAGCTGTTCATAGGTCTGGGCCAGCAGTGCCTTGGCGGCTTTGTCATCGGGTTTATCGAGGACCGCTTGATCCAACAGCTCGGCGACCCAACGGTATTCGCCTTTGTCATAGGCCACGCGCGCGGCTTCGACCACTTTGGCGTTGCCGCCCATCAGTTCGACGTAGCGCCTGGCGGACTCTTTGGGCACCAGCGGATTCAAGTGCGCCGGGTTGCCATCGTAAGCGCCCAGGTACATCTGATAGATCGCTTTGACGTTGTGTCGCACATCGCCGTAATAACCACGGGTGCCGAAGTACGACGCCAGTGAGTCGGGCAACTGGATTTTGTCGGCGATCTCGTTGGGCGTGTAGCCGGCATTCATCAGTCGCACGGTCTGGTCGTGCATGTATTTGTAGACGTCGCGGTGCTTGGTGATGAATTCGCGGATGCGCTCATTGCCCCAGATTGGCCAGTTGTGCTGGCCGAAATAGACCTCGGTGTCGCCCAGTTCATCGAGGGCGATCTGGGCGTAATCGGACCAGAGCAACGCGTCGCGGACCTTGGCGCCGCGGATCGGCAGCAGATTGTGCATGGTCTGCGCCAGCAGCTCGGCGCCGCCGTAGGCCTTGCGTTCGGGGATGGAAAAGGTCAGCTCGGCCGGGGCCTCAGCCCCCGGAATGTTGTGGAACACGAACGTCACGCCGTCGATCATCAGCGTTTGCGTCGGCTGATCGATGATCTGCGTGGGCGGCAGGATGCCGATGCTGCCGTAGGCGACGTTTTTGCCCAGCCCGGTATCCACCATGCCGGTTGCGCCCGGCGCCAGGTTCTTGCCGAACTGATACATCGAACGGCGTGACATCGCAGGTCCCGCCAACACGTTTTCGCTGGTGGCTTCCTCCATGAAACCGACAGGGGCTACCACGGGAATCTTGCGCTCGGCCACTTCCGCGACCGAGGTAATGCCCAGCACGCCGCCGAAGTGGTCGGCATGGTCGTGGGTGAAGATGATGGCGGTCACGGGTTTGTCGCCCAGTTGTGCGCGGGCGAATGCCAAGGCAGCGGCGGCAGTTTCTTTCGAGGTCAGCGGATCGACCACGATCCACCCGGTCTGGCCTTCGATCAGCGTCATGTTGGCGATGTCGAAGCCGCGCAACTGGTAGATGCCGTCGGTGACTTTGAACAGACCGATCTGGGCGTTGAGCATTGCGTGGCGCCACAGGCTCGGATTGACCGTGGCGGGGGCCTTGCCTTCGACGAATCTGAACGCATCGAAATCGATCAGCACCGAGCCGTCGGAACCGAGGATCTGTCCGCTCGGCCGGGCGATAAAACCGCGCTGGGCGTCGGCCATGTCGCGGGTGTCGTTGAGGTTCAGGCCCTTGATTGATGCTTCTATCACCGCAGCCGTGGCAGGCGTCGCTTCGCCGCTGGCAACGCTCGGCGGTTTGTCGCAGCCGGCGAGGGAAATCAGCGTCAGGGCGATCAGGGTGTGGAGGGTCGGTCTCATTCTTGTTGTTCTCCGATGGACGATTCATCAGAGAGTAGGGAGGCTGGCGTGATGTATCCAATGCATTGTTTACATCCAGACAATGCGTAGCTAGCATCGGCCAGATGGATCTTAAACGACTGACACATCTGCTGGCCCTTGCCGATGAACGCCATTTCGGCCGCGCCGCCGAACGTGTGCACCTCAGCCAGCCGGCCCTGAGCCGCAGTATTCAGGCGCTCGAAAGCGAAACCGGTCAACGCCTGTTCGATCGGGACAGCGGTGACGTACGCCCGACGCCGGCAGGGGAATTTCTGATCGAGCGGGCGCGACGGCTGCTGTTCGATGCACGCTCGCTGGAGCGAGACCTGGCGCTTTACGGCGATGGCCGGCTCGGCAACCTCGCGTTCGGCGTCGGGCCGTTTCCGGCGGCCATGTTGATGCATCAGGTCGTGCCGCGATTGCGCCGGGAATATCCGCAAGTCACTCTGCGGGTAGAGATCAACAACTGGCAGATACTCGAAGCACGGCTGCGAGATGAAGCGATCGAGTTCTTCGTCGCGGACATTCGTAATTTCTCGACTGCCACCGATCTGCTGATCCGTTCGCTGGGTCAGGCCTCGGCGGGGTTCTTCGTCCGGCCACAACACCCGTTGGCCGGACGCGTGGTGACGATGAGAGACCTGGAGACTTACGGCATCGCAACGACGCGCCTGCCGGCCGTGGTGAAGGACGAGACGGCGCGAACCCTCGGTGTTTCCGCCCACCAGGCATTGCCTCTGGCGCTGGAGTGCGACGACGTGGCGTTGCTCAGGACGGTGGCCTGCTCGACCGATACCATCCTCGGCGTGATCCACGGCGCCGTGGCTGAAGACCTGCGCATCGGTAACCTGATCGAACTGCAGGTCGTGGACAGACCCGGGCTGCATTCCGAAATCGGCGTCGTCAGCCTGCCCAACAGAAGCCAGTCACCGACCGCCCGTTGTGTGATCGACGCCATTGTCACCGAGATGACGCAACGCAACGTCTCGACTTGATCGGCGCTCCGGTCGGCGGCCGAAACGCCAAAGCACAAGACTTCCCGCTCAAAAACCGGATAATGGCGGCCATTCTGTTCAGCTCGCTATTCTGGTAGTCCCCCATGGAAATCAAGGTCAACTTTCTCGACAACCTTCGACTTGAAGCCAAGTTCGACGACTTCACGGTGGTGGCCGACCAACCGATCCGCTACAAGGGCGATGGCTCGGCACCGGGTCCGTTCGACTACTTCCTGGCTTCGTCGGCGCTGTGTGCGGCGTACTTCGTGAAGCTGTATTGCGAAACCCGCAATATCCCGACCGATAACATCCGCCTGTCGCAGAACAACATTGTTGACCCGGAGAACCGCTACAACCAGATCTTCAAGATTCAGGTCGAGTTGCCGGCGGACATCTCCGACAAGGACCGCCAAGGCATCCTGCGTTCCATCGACCGCTGCACGGTAAAGAAAGTCGTGCAGGCCGGCCCCGAGTTCGTCATTGAAGAAGTCGAAAACCTCGACGCCGACGCCCAGGCATTGCTGATGCCGGGTGCGAACTCCAGCGCCAGCACCTACATTCCGGGCAAGGACCTGCCGCTGGAGCAGACCATCGCCAACATGTCGGGCATTCTCGCCGACCTCGGCATGAAGATCGAAATCGCTTCGTGGCGCAACATCGTGCCCAACGTGTGGTCGCTGCACATTCGCGACGCGCACTCGCCGATGTGCTTCACCAACGGTAAGGGCTCGACCAAGGAAGGTGCGCTGGCGTCGGCTCTGGGCGAATTCATCGAGCGCCTGAACTGCAACTTCTTCTACAACGATCAGTTCTGGGGTCTGGACCTGGCCAATGCGCCGTTCGTGCACTACCCGGACGAGCGCTGGTTCAAGCCGGGCAGCAATGACGAGCTGCCGAGCGAAATCCTCGACCCGTACTGCCTGAAGATCTACAACCGCGACGGCGAGCTGCGCGGCTCGCACCTGATCGACACCAACTCGGGCAATGAACAGCGCGGCATCGTTTCGCTGCCGTTCGTTCGTCAATCGGATGGCGAGGTGGTGTACTTCCCGTCGAACCTGATCGAAAACCTGTACCTGAGCAACGGCATGAGCGCCGGCAACACCCTGGCCGAAGCCCAAGTGCAGTGCCTGTCGGAAATCTTCGAGCGTGCGGTGAAGCGCGAAATCATCGAAGGCGAATTCGCATTGCCGGACGTACCGCAGGAAGTGTTGGCGAAATACCCGGCCATCATGGCCGGTATTCAGGGCCTTGAGGCCCAGGGCTTCCCGGTGCTGGTGAAGGATGCGTCGCTGGGTGGGGAGTTCCCGGTGATGTGCGTCACGCTGATGAACCCGCGTACGGGCGGTGTGTTCGCTTCGTTCGGCGCGCACCCGAGCTTCGAAGTGGCGCTGGAGCGCAGCCTGACTGAACTGCTGCAGGGCCGCAGTTTCGAAGGTCTGAATGATCTGCCGCAGCCGACCTTCGAAGCTCAGGCGGTCACCGAACCGAACAACTTCGTCGAGCACTTCATCGACTCCAGCGGCGTGGTGTCGTGGCGCTTTTTCAGCGCCCAGGCGGAATACGAATTCGTGGAGTGGGACTTCACCGGCCATGGTGAAAACTCCAATGTCGAAGAAGCCGAAACCCTGTTCGCCATCCTCAAGAGCATGGGCAAGGAAGTGTACATGGCGGTGTACGAGCATATCGGCGCCACCGCTTGCCGCATCCTGGTGCCGGATTACTCGGAAATCTACCCGGTGGATGACCTGATCTGGGATAACACCAACAAGGCGCTGTTCTTCCGTGAAGACATCCTGAACCTGCATCGCTTGAACGAAGACGAACTCCAGTCGCTGGTCGAGCGCCTGGTGGAAAGCGAACTGGACGATTACACCGATATCACCACGCTGATCGGCATCGAATTCGATGACAACACCGTGTGGGGGCAACTGACGATTCTGGAACTGAAGCTGCTGATCTGGCTCGCCTTGGGACAAATCGAGGAGGCTAAAGAAGCGGTGGAGATGTTCCTTCAGTACAACGACAACACCGTTGAACGCGGTCTGTTTTATCAGGCGGTCAACGGGGTGCTGGAGATGCAACTGGACGAAGACCTGGAGCTGGCGGATTACGAAGCCAACTTCCGCCGCATGTTCGGCAACGAACGGATGGACGCGGCGATCGGTTCCGTTGACGGCAGCGTGCGCTTCTACGGTTTGACGCCGACCAGCGTGAAACTGGAAGGCCTCGATCGCCATCTGCGACTGATCGACAGCTACAAGAAACTGCACGCGGCCCGGGCCAGCGTGAAGACTTCGTAGCGCTGACAGCGGCGACAAAAAAAGCACCTTCGGGTGCTTTTTTGTTTTTAAGATGGGCGCCTGCCAGAAGGAGCTTTGCAATGGATCTGAAGTTCAGTCACGTCGATGTACTGGTCAACAACCTCGAAGAGGCCTGCGCCTACTATGCGCAGATCCTGAAAGCCAGAATCTCCAGAACCCTCGTCTGGGAGCGGGGTGGCCTGCATGTTCGCTACGCGGTTGCGTTGATCGGCCAGGAGCGTTTCATGCTGGTCCAGCCGTTGGCGGGCAACCTCAGGGAACTGCTGGACTCGTCGGGGGAGGGGATGATCTATCGCCACTGCTATTCGACACCGGACATCGAGAAGGCCTACGACGAACTGGTGATCGCCGGCGTGCAGCCCGAAGACGAAAACGGCCAGCCATTGGAACGCGCCAACCTGCAATCACCGTCTGGCACACGCATCATCTGGCTGCCCAAGCGCTTCGGGCATTTCTCCATCGAGATTCTCGAAGAGCAGGCGCTGGAGGCGTTCATCGCGTCTGCGTTTACGTGAGCTTTTTAATGAGGCCCCTTTTGGGGGCTTGGAATCGGCCAACACGCCCTCATAACAATGGCTACCTCCAACATCCCTGAGGGGAAGGACAGACCATGACCAGCCAGACCGAAACTGCCATCCTCGCCGGTGGCTGCTTCTGGGGCATGCAAGACTTGCTGCGACGCTACCCCGGGGTGCTGAAAACCCGTGTCGGTTATAGCGGTGGCGATGTACCGAATGCCACCTACCGCAACCATGGCAATCACGCTGAAGCCATCGAGATCGTTTTCGACCCGGCCGTGATCAGCTATCGGCAGATCCTTGAGTTCTTCTTCCAGATACACGACCCGACCACGCCCAACCGTCAGGGCAACGACCTGGGCCCCAGTTACCGTTCGGCGATCTATTACCTCAGCGAACAACAACGCGACATTGCCGAGGACACCGCCGCTGACGTCGACGCTTCGCGCCTTTGGCCAGGCCGGGTAGTCACCGAAATCGAACCGGCGGGGCCATTCTGGGAAGCGGAGCCGGAACACCAGGATTACCTGGAGCGCATTCCGAATGGTTACACCTGTCACTTCATCCGTCCGAACTGGAAGCTGCCAAAGCGCGGCTGAGATGTAGCTGCGCCTTTATGAGCCGACCGCTCGGCGTCGAGGAGCAGCTGGCCGGGGTGGCACACTTGAGCTCTCGCCAGTTCACCCGTGTGTTCACAGCAGAAACCGGTCACTCTCCCGACAAGGCCATCGAGGGGCTGGGTCTGGAGACGGCCCGCTTGAGGATCGAACAGAGCCGGCACTCACTGGATGTCATTGCCAGCGAGTCCGGCTTTCGTGACCGCCGACCTATGCGGGAAGCGTTCATTAGTGGTTTCGGCAGTCGTGACTGATCGGGCCGGGCGAGTTGACGTGGGTGGAGAGGCGGGCAGTGGCGTTCCTCATCGGGGCACAAGTGGACGTTGACCGAGGGCCATTTCGCTTCCCCTTTTTGTGCGTAACACCCTTCAGCTGAAAGCATTGACTGCGCACCGATGCGACGACAGGAACGCTGCGAAAACAATTTTCAGGAGAGGGTTGACCACCTGTTTTAATCCTGTATTATTCGCCTCCCGCTAGCGAGCAACTTGATGTCGCTACTAGCGCAAGTGGTTGATTTGATTGAAGAAATTTTAAAACTTCTGAAAATAATCACTTGACAGCAAATGAGGCTGCTGTAGAATGCGCGCCTCGGTTGAGACGAAAGCTCTTAACCAACCGCTCTTTAACAACTGAATCAAGCAATTCGTGTGGGTGCTTGTGGAGTCAGACTGATAGTCAACAAGATTATCAGCATCACAAGTTACTCCGCGAGAAATCAAAGATGTAACCAACGATTGCTGAGCCAAGTTTAGGGTTTCTTAAAAACCCAAAGATGTTTGAACTGAAGAGTTTGATCATGGCTCAGATTGAACGCTGGCGGCAGGCCTAACACATGCAAGTCGAGCGGATGAAGGGAGCTTGCTCCTGGATTCAGCGGCGGACGGGTGAGTAATGCCTAGGAATCTGCCTGGTAGTGGGGGACAACGTTTCGAAAGGAACGCTAATACCGCATACGTCCTACGGGAGAAAGCAGGGGACCTTCGGGCCTTGCGCT